>Ga0155499_14_pt2 | contig 150737 bp, 135 predicted proteins | sample RifCSPhighO2_12_FD_107157 | JGI IMG/M metagenome (GOLD analysis project Ga0155499, IMG submission 107157) | Candidatus Doudnabacteria bacterium RIFCSPHIGHO2_12_FULL_48_16 | reverse complement strand
GTAGGTATCGGCGGACGCGCCAGGGGTACAACTACGGGCGCCAATGTAGGCGTGTTTGGATATGGATCAAACGGCAATGTTAACTACGGCATTGCCGGTCTGGCTACGCTCGCCAAAGATTCTGCTACCAATATTGCTGTCCATGGCTTAGCTCTCAATACTGGCACAAGTCCTATTCAGATCGGCGGATACTTCGGATTGCAAAATACAGTTCCAACTTACGAGTCCGCCGCACTGATCGCAGACAACGGCGCGCAAACGTCGCCGATTTTCTTGGCACGGGATGCGGGCTCGACTGTCTTTAGCATCATCGACGGTGGCGGCGTGGTCATGGCCGGCACCGCTGCCGGCATCACTTTCTCCGGCACGGGCAACCACGACATCACCGCTTCCTCTGGCACCCTCCGCATAGGCTCTAACACCATCATCGGCAATATTCAGGCTTTGGATGATACGGTAGACATCGGCACTCCGGCTACTCGCTTTGATATCATCTATGCCAATGAAGTGAATGCCACCACTTTGGTGGGTACCATTACCGGAGGCAACTCTACTGCTGAAACTTTCAGTTTGAATTCAGACAACGCTACCGCGGACACCGAAGACTCCTTCCTGGCCTTCGAAAGAGGCTCCGTCTCGCCGAACGCGCTTCTCCAGTGGGATTCTGCATCTGACCTGTTTGATTTCAATTCAAACCTGCGAATCACCGGCACCATTGCCGATCCTTCAATCATCTTTAATTCCGCCACGGCGGGCGACACTGACTTTTGGGCAGGCGTGATAGATGATGCCGGAGCAGACGATGATGACCTGTTCCAGATCGGCGACGGCACTACTCCGGGCACCAATCCGTTTTTGACAATTAATACATCCGGCAACGTCGGCATCGGGACGACGGCGCCGGGTTATAAATTGATTGTAGTTGGAAACTCTGCTTTCCAACTTGACGGAGCTGGACGACAGGAAACTATAACCCTGGCAAATTATAACGGCGCAAATAATGACGAAGCAACTGTTTTATTTTTTGGCAAATCTGCCACCGGAGTAGAATACAGGCTTGCTTCAGTAGGGGGATTGGTTGAAGACAACGGTAACTCGGTGCGGGACGGGGCGCTGGTTTTCAGAACTTCTGACCGCGAAGTGATGAATGAGGGAATGAGAATTAATTCCAATGGCATGGTCGGCATCAACACCACCGCGCCCACCTCCAATTTCCAAGTGGCGCAGAGGACGGCGGGACCAGGATTGGTAACGACTACGGCCAGCGGCACCGGTGTCGTTGGCTCGGCCACGAAATTTTTGAATACGTTTAAGGTGGGCGATACGATCACAGTCAATGGGGAGACCAGAACCATTGCCACAATCGTATCTGACATCTCTTTAACCACTGACGCCTGGACCGGCGCCAATTCTGGCATAGCCTATACTCTGGTCGGTGGCACTAGCTTTTCAGTTTTAGGCAACGGCAATATCGGCGTGGGGGTCACGAATCCGGCGTCAAGATTAACCGTGGTCAAAACCGCCAATGACACGGTTTCCGTGGCCAATTCAGCGGCCTGGATCGGAGATCAGGCGTTTAATACTGGCCTGGTCATTCAGTCATCGCTCTCGTCGCCATACGGAGTGGCTCTACAGAGCATGGGTTCTACCGGCACTACTTATCCATTAGTATTACAACCCAACGGCGGCAACGTCGGCATCGGGACGACGAATCCGGGGCACCTCCTGACTGTAGGTTCTTACGAAACTCCTGTTGTAACTACGGCCAAAGTTGGAATTTACGATACAGCTCCTTATCTTATCCTCCGCGATACAGACAGTGATGTCGAGGTGATTGTGGGTGCTGATGGGAATGGCCAGTTCGGTACTGCCACCAATCACGCAGTGACTTTTTATACTAACAATACCGGCCGAGCCACCATCAGCGCTGCTTTAGGAAATTGGAACATTGCCCCAGGCGTCGCCTCCAGTGGTAATTCTTCGCTCTTTACAATTACCGGCCCTGCTCATACAGGCCTTAGCGGAGAAACGATAGACATCGCTTTTAATTTAAATCGAGATGTGACGTTTGCGACTGGCGCTTTGGCGACACAACGCGCGGTAGTCGTTAACGCGCCAACCTACGCTTTTGCCGGCGCTTCGACTCTCACTGACGCGGCGACATTGGCCATAAGCGGTGCTCCGATCAAGGGCACCAATGCCACGCTTACCAATACCCACGGCCTTTTGATCCAAGCTGGAGCTGTGTCTACTGCTACTAATGCCTACGGCTTAACCGTCAACGCTCCGACTGGCGCTACTAATAATTACGCCGCCGCGTTCTTGGGCGGCAACGTCGGTATCGGGACGACGAATCCGGGAGCACTTTTGCACGTATCAAGTTCCCTTGCGCCAGCTGGCGGGGCTGAAAGTAGTCTGCAAAGTTTAACATTCACTGCTGCCTCAACCAACACTTCCGGCAGTGCAAATATCAATGGCCTAAGCATATCTCCGACTCAAAACTCAGCCGGGGCCGGCGGCACGCACCAGATTTTCGGTCTAAGAGTCAACACCATTGCTGGCAGTCCAGGAGCTGGTACCCAGAATAACTACGGTGTAAGGATCGACAGCCAAGGTCTTTCTGGCAGTGAGACATCCTACGGCCTTTACGTGGCTCAGCAGACCGGCTCCACCAATAACTATGGCGCGGTTTTTGCCGGCACTGACTTTAACTCCAGCCAAGTTATCATCGGCAATACTGCGGCGGTCGCCGTGGACGGAGCGGCAAGCGGCGGCGCACTCGAAGTGCATTCCAATGGAAACAACCTTGTAACTTATCGTTATAGCGCGGACAACGGAGGTCCGAGCATTGTTGGAGCGAAATCGCGCAGTGGGACCACAGGTACCGTCGGAACTATTGTGCAAAATAATGACAACCTTTTCAGTTTGTTCGCTGTGGGAGACGATGGTACGGATTTGGCCTCGCGCGCGGCTGCAATCCAATTTCAGGTAGACGGTACACCGGGATTGAATGATATGCCAGGCAGAATCACATTCAGTACAACAGCAGACGGGGCAAGCTCTGTAACCGAGCGAATGAGAATTGATTCCGCTGGCAACGTCGGTATTGGAGCTACTCCTACCAGCTTTTTGTATGTGAGAAAAGACCAAGACGCAGAAACCGCCTTTCAGTTTTTAAATGACAATAACACCTCAAGTGCCTCGGCCCTGCTTAATCTTGCGGTTGGAGGGTCTACTGCCGGAGATCCTTATATGAGATACACCATAGCAAACTCAACCAGAAGCTACGCTGTGGGTATAGATAATTCTGATTCAGATAAATTTAAAATCAGCACTCAAGCAGGCAGCTCTGCTGTGCTTGGAACATCTGATCTTTTGACTATTGATACATCCGGCAACGTCGGCATTGGGACGACGGGGCCGGGTGGTTTGCTTCACTTGCATACAGCTACAGGTGTAACTAACGATTTTCGTATGAGTGACGCAGATGTTGCTCATGGCATGACCAGTCTTGTCCCAACAAACGTGTATGGAATCTTGCAGCATTCCGGCAGTTCAGAAGGTGGTCTGGAAATATTTGGGTTGAGTGCGCAGGACCGGTCGGGCATAGTTCTTTCGGCCGTGAACGGCTCTACCGGTACATTAACCGCCGCCGCTATGACCATTGATTTGTATAAAAAAACTGGCACGACCAGAACAGCCATCACTGGCAGTGATGTAGGCTTCCAAGTTCGCGCAGGCACTTCTCCTCTCATGACAGTCCTCGGCTCCGGCAACGTCGGTATCGGGACGACGGCGCCGAGTTATCCATTAGACATAGTTCGTGACCAAGCTGATGCCAGTGTCCGCATAACTTCTTATGGTGATGCATTACGATTTCGTTCAAGACTGGCTAGGGGTACTTTGGCTTTACCGACGGCGGTTATAAATACAAGTGTGATAGGCGGTCTAGTTGCTGGCGGTTATGGCGCAACAGGATTTTTTGATGAAAAGGCTTCCTTATTATTATCGGCAGGTGGGACTTGGACGGATACTTCAACCCCAACCTATATCACATTTTTGACCACACCAAGTGGAAGCATTACCCCGGCAGAACGGGTCAGGATTGATAGTGCTGGCAACGTCGGCATCGGGACGACGGCGCCTAGTGATAAGCTCAATATTCACGAAGGAGCGTTAGATTTTACACATGCCAGCGTAGCGCATGGTATTACTGATTGGGCTCCTACAAACGTTGGGGGCCGAATCGAGAATCCCGGCGTCGATGGAGGATTGTCTATATTGGGTATTTCAGATGATGGGGGAGAAGCAGGAGCAAGGATTTACGGCATTGTAGGCGTTGCTGACCCTACTGACACAACTCCAGGCGTCGTTTTAATTGGTGCTAAAAAGGGTGGTACTGTACCGGATGTCTTGGGTAATGCTGAAACAGTTTTCCAGTTAAGGAACTACACCACTAACCTCATGACGGTTCTCGGCTCGGGCAACGTCGGCATCGGGACGACGAGTGTCGCGTCTGGTTATAAGTTTGAAGTTGCAGGTTCTGCCAAATTTACCAGCGGCGGCATTACGGTAGGCGATGACGGATTAATCCGAAGCCCCGGAACTTTCTTCATGAATTCAAGCAACATAGTTGCTATTATGGCAGGTAATTCCACTGGAGACGCGACTGCCTTCGGCATACAAAAATACGATAATAACGCTGAATTTTTTACCATTACTGGCACCGGCCTCGTAGGCATCGGGGCGGGATACCCTTTAGGGCAACCGACCTCAAAGTTAGAGGTAAGAACTGCTGGTCTGGGGGTTACTCAAACCACATCTTCCGGCTTAGCCTTGGTCAATACCACCGCTGCGGCGGCAGGGGCCCAGCAGATTTCTCCAGCTATTCGCTGGTCCGGCTTTGGCTGGAAAACAGACGCTACTGCCGCCTCTCAAGCTGTAGATTTCCGAAGCTATGTCGTGCCGGTCCAAGGAACAGCCAATCCTACTGGGTATCTCACCTTTGAATCATCCATCAACGCTGGAGCTTACACTGCCGGACAAATGGTCTTAACCTCTGCCGGCAACGTCGGCATCGGGACTACGAATCCGGGAGCCAGGATAGATATTGATATACCAAACGCATCTTCAATCACTTCCGAAATTATTTCATTGCGCTCATCGGCCACTACACAAACCTTGACTGACGGCACCACAATCGCCAGCTGGTTAGCCAATCAATTCATTGCTCCCACCCTAAACGGAGTCGCTGCGGGTGGAACTGAGACCGTTACCAATGCGGCTACATTGTATATCGATGCTGCTCCAACTGGCTCAAACATCACCATCACCAATCCTTATGCTCTCTGGGTGGATGCGGGCAATGTTCGTTTTGACGGCGAGTTTACAGCGTCCCGAGTAAATAAGACAGTTGTTGTAGACGGCATCACTTATGCCCAGACTTGCGCGGGTATTAATGCCGCCATAGACGCATTGGGCGCCAGCGCCGGTGAAGTCTATCTGCCTGAAGGCACCTATACTTGCGCCGAAACCATTACCATTGATCAAAACGACACCACTATCCGCGGCTCAGGATATAAGACCATCATTAGCTCTGCTGGCAACAACATTGCTTATGTCATTGACTTAAATGGTAAGGATGAACTTACTTTTAAAGATTTTAAAATTATCGGCAACGCCGGTGGTACCGGCAGTCCGGGCGATGGCATTGGTACATCTGTCGTCCAAGTACAGGATATTCTCATTGACCATGTCTGGGTCGCTTCTGCCGACGGGGTCGGTATTCAGATTAATCGCGGAGACCGGGTGAAGATAGTGAATTCCAGAGTCTCATCAAGTGATTCCTACGGTATCCATTTTTCTAACGGCTTTGGCGATAACAATGTCATTTCAAATAACAATATCTCTAACAATGGTAGTTACGGTATCCATATGATAAACAACTCGGGCACGATTACTGGTAATACCATCTCAAGCAACTCCGATTCTGGAATGTTCATAAGTACGTCAGGCGAAGCCATTTCTATTACTGGCAACAAGTTAACCTCCAACACCAACTACGGTATTCAAATTGCTAGCTGCTCCCAGAACTGCTCCATAACAGGCAACGCTACCGAAGGCAACTCTGACTATGGCATGATTATAGGATCCGGCGGTGCCGAAGGAGTGACTATTTCCGGCAATACATCAAAAAATGAAGGGACAGGAGGCTTCCTCATCAAGCGTCTTGATCAAGCTGTCATTACAGGGAACCTCATAAGCGATGACGGCACCGCCACCTACGGCATAAGACTTTTTGAGGACGGCAGTACCACCATGAAAGGGGTCTCAATAGTTGGGAACACTATTGAGGGCTTTACCGGTGCTTCCGCCAAAGCTATCGAGCTCGACGGCGCGGATGCTACCAATAATTCCATCAACAATACTCTTATTACCAACAATGTCATCCGCAACAATACCACCGGTATAGTGCTGGATCAATTCTCTTTCGACACTCGCATAGCGGACAACTCTTTTGATACTAACACTACTAACATAACTGATAACAGTTCCGTTAGGACTTCCTTAATGACTTCATTGAACGGCTTCTTCGGCATAGACACCACTGCTCCCGCATCCAAGCTTGATATTCTCTCAACTGGTACATTTGCCGCCGCCGGAGTATCCGGCATTACCCAGCGTGCGCATACGGTAACCCTCTCTGGCGCTGATCCGACCACATACGCTACATTCTACGGCGCCCAGATTGGTGCCATGACTTTAGTAGGCACTAATATCAACCAGACAGTTACAGATGCGGCCGGACTGATCGTAGCCAACCCGATCAAGTCCACTAATGTGGCTCTCACAAACACCCACGGCATCTTGGTTCCCGCTACTGCTGTTTCTACCGCCACTAATTCTTACGGCCTGACAGTTAATGCTTCTACCGGAGCTACCAACAACTATGCCGCCGCGTTCTTGGGCGGGAATGTGGGTATCGGGACGACGGCGCCGTCGTCGAAACTCACGGTAACAAGCACCAGCGCTGGTGCTGAAACGGTACCCTTGCTGCTCCAAAACAATGATAGCAGTGACGGCACTGCCGCATCCTTGGGCTTCTCGCCTTATGTTAGCAACACGATTGTCTCCAAAATTATGAGTAGCCATGACGGCACTGCTGACTACTCATTGAGATTTTATAATTGGGATGCAAGCACTTCGCTTACGGAACGAATGAGGATTAGCGGTACAGGCAACGTCGGCATTGGAAATACAGCGCCGCAAGGCAGTCTGCATATCGGATCGGTCCTAGCTAATGCTCCAGATGCAGGCGCAGACAATCTCGTCATAAGTCAGGCAAGCGGTGAAGGAGGCCTTACCATTTCTACAGCCAACAACAATATAGGACGCATATACTTTGCTGATCCGGAGGCAGATTATGCCGGTCATATTTCCTACAATCACTCTACTGATAGCCTGGCTATCGGTGCAGGCGGCGGCGGCGCCACAAATATTTTTATCAGCTCCACTGGCAACGTTCTTCTAAATGACTCAGCCAATGCCGATACTACCCAGGGCTTAACCATCAACCAAGGTGCCAGTGATGACCAGATCCTCGCGCTTAAATCTTCCGACATCGCTCATGGCCTCACCACTCTAGCTGAAACAGATACCTTTGCTGCTTGGCAAAAAAACAGCGCCACTGGCGGGGGCCTTCAACTCACTGCCATTACAGACACTACCACTGACCAACCCTTGAGCATCAGAGGTGTGTTCGGGGCTGATCCCACTGATACCATCCCGGCCATTAAATTTATTGGAGCTAAATCCAACGGTACGACAGGTATAGCTGATCTTGGCGCCCCGGAAACCATCTTTCAAGTATTCAACAATGATGATGTTCTGCCAGCTCTGAGTATTTTGGGCAACGGCAATGTCGGCCTCGGGATTGCTGGGCCAGCGACTACATTGGATGTTCAGGCCGCCGCGGCAAACGCTCGGTTTGTGTCTACTACAGGAACCAACGCAGCTTACCAAGCTTCTATCAATGGTACCGGAAGTCTGTATGTAGGAGTGGAATCTAGCACCGGAGCTTCCGTACTAGGCTCCGGAGCAGCTTATGACGGATTTATTGGTACGGCTCATGCCACGGGCTTGCGACTAGAGACTAATAACGTAACGCATATGTATATAAATTCTACCGGCTATATCGGTATCGGCACAGCAAGCCCGGCTTCCAAACTCGACATTCTCCCAACAGCCACCTTTGCCGCCGCCGGGGTTTCCGGTATCACTCAAAGAGCACACACAGTCACTCTCTCTGGCGCTGACCCGACTACTTACGCTACCTTCTACGGCGCTCAGATTGGTGCCATGACTTTGGCTGGCACTAATATCAACCAGACCGTCACAGATGCCGCTGGTCTGATCGTGGCCAACCCAATCAAATCCACTAATGTGGCTCTCACCAATACTCATGGAATTTTAATTCCTGTTACCGCTGTCTCTACCGCCACTAATTCTTACGGCCTGACAGTTAATACTCCAACTGGCGCAACCAACAACTATGCCGCAGCATTCTTGGGAGGGAATGTGGGTATCGGGACGACGAATCCAGTCTTCCCGCTGGAAGTTCAGGCGGCAACCGGCCGGGTGCAAATAACTTCAACTACTGGAACTAACGGAGTGGTATTAGGATTTGCCAATACGGGCAACAACGGTTATTTGGCAGTTGAGGGTAGCTCTGCTGGCGCACTGCTTCCGGGTAGTAGCGCTTACGACACCATCTTGTATGCCAGTACTTTAAGCACAAATAAGAATATCCATTTCGGCACGGCCAATACGGCCCGCATGACGATCTTAGGCACTGGTGAAGTCGGCATCGGGAGAACAGACCCAAGCCAGAAACTAGATATCAACACGACCGACACGGTCGGGCAGTTCGGCCTGATTCTCAGCGCTCCGAGTACAACTTACGGCCTGAAGTTGGCCACATCAGAGATGGAGATGCTTCGTCCGAACGGTTCTGGCGCAGGTCTTGTTTTCAGAACGAAGATTCAGACGAGTGGTTCGTTTGCGGCAGGCGGTGGATACTTCGCTTGGGAAACCGGTGATACCTCTCCAACCGAAAAGATGCGTCTGACTAAGGATGGCAACGTCGGCATCAATACCACCGTCCCGCAATCCCTTCTCGACGTCCAAGGACCAGTAGGCACAGGAGCAACAAGCGCAGGTATTCTCACTTTATCCACCAAGGAACTCACCATCATTGATGATGATCAACTAGGAAGAATCAATTTCAATTCACCATTAGAATCCGATGGCTCTGATGCAATACTCGCCGGTGCTGGAATCTGGGCAGAAGCAGAAGCGACTTTTAGCGCCACAGTCAACAGCACGGCCTTGGTATTCGGCACAGCCACTACCTCGGCGGCAGTGGAGAGGATGAGGATAGAAAGTTCCGGCAACGTCGGTATCGGGACGACGGATCCGATCAATCCTTTGGACGTAGTCGGCATCATTTCATCTTCTGACGTAGCTGGTGGTAGTCCGCGTATAGCCTGGAGACAAGGCTCGACACTTGGTGGAGCTGACAATAACTATGCTGAAATCCTCATTGATGGAGCAGGTGGAACAGACGATGTTTTATTCCGTACATATTACTCAAGTGTTTATCACAATATTTGGCAGGTTCCTCGGGACACAGAAAATTTCATTGTTCCAAGTGGCAACGTCGGCATTGGGACTAGCGTTCCCGCCTCCAAGCTGGATATTCTTTCCACCGGTACCTTTGCCGCAGCCGGCGTTTCTGGAATTACACAGCGAGCCCACACCATCACTCTCTCCGGCGCAGACCCAACTACTTACGCCACTTTCTACGGCGCCCAGATTGGTGCTGTGACCTTAGTAGGCACTAATATCAACCAGACCGTCACAGATGCGGCCGGACTAATTGTAGCCAACCCGATTAAATCTACGAATGTGGCTCTTACCAATACTCACGGAATTTTGATTCCCGCTACTGCTGTTTCTACCGCCACTAATTCTTACGGCCTGACAGTAAATGCTTCCACTGGCGCTACCAACAACTATGCGGCGGCGTTCTTAGGGGGCAACGTCGGCATCGGGACGACGAATCCAGCTCAATTATTGCACGTATATTCATCTTCCACCACCACTCGTGCGGTCAGTCGAACTCAAGGTTTGGTAACCCAAGCCGCCAATACTGATTACGCCAAGATTTCATTGATGGGAGCCAGCTCAATAGAAGCCGGTATTGTGGCACAATACGATCATGCCACAAGCGCTTATTCCAAACTTTTGTTCCAGACTGACGGCGCTGCTGGTACGGGCACGCGGATGACAATCGATTCCGCCGGCCTCGTCGGCATCGGGACGACGACTCCAGGCACTAAATTACACCTATCTCTGGGTGCGGATGTCACAGGTGAAGCATTCAGAATTGGCGCTGCCGCTACAGCTGCCACAAGGTTTAGTATCACAGTGGACGGCACAAATACTGACGTAAACGCCGCCACTGGAAATAATTTGCGTTTGGGCACTTCCGGAGCAGGCAGTGGAGTCCTTACAATCTTAAATGGCGGCAACGTCGGCATTGGCACCACTGCTCCCGCATCCAAGCTGGATATTCTCTCCACTGGCACCTTTGCCGCCGCGGGAGTCTCCGGTATCACTCAAAGAGCCCACACAGTTACTCTTTCCGGCGCTGACCCTACCACTTACGCTACTTTCTACGGCGCCCAGATTGGTGCCATGACTCTGGTCGGCACCAATGCCAACCAGACCGTAACTGATGCCGCAGGCTTAATCGTAGCCAACCCCATCAAGTCCACAAATGTAGCCATTACAAACTCGCATGGTATTTTAGTTCCTGTCACCGCTGTCTCGACCGCGACTAATGCCTATGGCTTAACTGTGAATACTCCGACCGGGGCTGGCGCCAACTACGCCGCGGCCTTCTTAGGCGGCAATGTCGGCATCGGGAGCACGAGCCCTAGGGGGAAATTAGATGTTGATAGCTCCGGGGATATTTGGTTAGCGGATAGTGGCACTAACGCTAGCGGCGCATTCTATGCCGTAGGCAATATCTACATGGTACCTATTTCCGGAGGTGATATCACTTACCTACAAGCTCGTCGTTCGGACAGTTCAGGCACGACGGCATTGCGATTGCGGACATATAACGCGGGAGTTCTAACAGAAGCGATGCATATTACAGGCGCCGGCAACGTCGGGATTGGGGAAACCAGCCCGACTACCGGTAAATTAGTCATTAACCAAACCGATGCCGCTAACCTGGAAGGTATCTACATCAATACTGAAGAATCCACGGACGCCCAATCCGTCTTCTCCATTGAATCCGATTCCACGGTCGGTTCCGGGGTGGATACTGTGCACTTTAAGATCACGGCTGACGGCTCAGTCTATTCTGATGCCAATGTCTATTCCACTCCCGCCGACGTCGCCGAAATGTATTACACCCAAGGCTCGCCCCAGCCCGGGGAGGTTGTGGAAATGGTGGCCACCAGCTCGAATGACGATGGCTTTGCCGTGGCCCCAGCCACCGGCGCTCATACGCTTATCGGGGTAATTTCCACGGCCCCGGGTCCGGTCATGAATTATGATTGGAAAAATCCGGGGAAACTTGCCCTGCAAAAACCCGTGGCCTTAGTTGGTCGCGTGCCGGTGAAGGTTTCCGAAGAAAACGGCCAGATCCATGCCGGTGATCGGCTGACTGTTTCCAGTCAATTGCCAGGATACGCCGCCAAGATGACCGAATCGGGCCAATCCATTGGTATTGCTTTGGAAGATTCACAGGGTGGCACAGAAGGATTAGATTCAGTTTTGGTTTTTGTTAATCTCGGCTATCAGCATATCGATGTGGCGCAGGATCTCTCCGGCCAGCTAATCAGTCTGGCCCAGGATCTGGACGGCAACGGCCATGCGTTCGTCAACGTCAAATCCATTGCCGGCTTGCAAGGAAAGTGGAGCATTGGCGAGGACGGCACCATCGTGGCCGTGCGGCTCTGCCTGGAAGATGTTTGTATCGACAAGAATCAGTTGCAGACGCTGTTGCAGAACGCGGGCTTGAATAGTCAGACGACAGATAACAGCGAACAGGGAACAGTTTCCGGGGACAGCACGAGCGGGGGAGAAGAAACTCCGCCTGCAGAAGAGCCGCCGGTAGAGGAATCCCAGCCTTCATCTGACGCTTCCGCCTCCGTTGAAACTACGGACGGACAAGCCGGCGGGCAGGCAGGATCTCAAACCGGGGACTCTGAAACCAGTTCAGAGTTGCCAAGCGGAGAAGATGTGACCCCATCAGCTGATTCTGGTACCCCACCGCCGGCCGACCTGCCTGCTGGCGAGGCAGGGGAGCCAGTAGCACCGTAAAATAACCCACCCTAACCCTCCCTTACATTAAGGGAGGGTTAACTGCCATCTAACGCAAAGATGAAGCTAATATATAACAACCCGAAAATTAAATCACGAAGACAGCAGTTAAGAAAAAATCAAACTGATTGTGAATCGTTACTTTGGAAGGTACTAAGAAATAAACAATGCAATGACTATAAATTTTTAAGGCAATATAGCGTCGGGTATTATATTCTCGATTTTTATTGTCCCGAATTGAGGTTAGCCATTGAGTTAGATGGAGGTCAGCACGCTGATGAACAAAAAGAATATGATCAGGAAAGAACGGCTTATTTATTAGCTAACGATATTAGAGAATTAAGATTTTGGAATAATGAGGTAATAGAAAATATCGACGGGATATACGACAAAATCTTAGAATACTGCCCAAAGAATTAATCTGCAGTTCACCCCCTCTTAATGTAAGAGGGGGTGCCTCAGCTGAGGGTTAGCGGGGGAGTTATAATTCCCAAATCTATTAAAATTTGCTATTATTGGGGAGAAATAGCTGTTAATAACTATTAAAAATATTAAATTTTAGATTACCCTCACCCCCGGCCCCTCTCCCGGAGCGGGAGAGGGGAGTTCTAAGATGAAGAAAACCAAACCAAATGCTCGATTTTATGAAGCGCAAACCAGCCTCGCCTAGCGCGAGTCTAGGCGGGCCAGCCGCTGACCACCACAACCTGGTTCAGCATGCTTCCGGCCATGCGGCGGCGGCCGCCCAGACTGTGGATTTTTCGCGGTTCCACAAGATCATTAATTTCTGTCTCTATGCCTTGGTTCTGCTGGTGCCGGTGCTGTTTACTTCCTTAACCACCGAAGTCCGCGACTTCAACAAACTGACCTTGATCTTTTTCGGCGTCGTCCTTATGCTGGCTGTCTGGGTCATTAAAATTTTAACTACCCGGTCTGTCTCCTGGGTCAAAACGTCGCTTGATTATATCCTCTTGGCCTACCTGGGCGTTTACCTGCTCACCAGCCTGATGTCGATTGATAAGGTCTCGTCTTTTCTGGGCTATTATGGCCGGTTTTCCGGTAGTTTCATTTCTGTCCTCAGCCTGGTCTTGTTTTACTTCGTGATCGTCAACAACTTGAAACGGGAACAGACAATCAAACGGCTCACCAACTATTTTTTGCTCGGCTCCGGCATCGTTTTGGTATACAGTTTGTTCCAGCTGTTGGGGATTTATCTTCTGCCAGCGGCCTTTACCCATAACCGCGGATTCAATCCCATCGGCAGCCAGGTGGGTTTGGCGATCTTTAGCGCGGTCTCTGTCGTGTTTGTCCAATGGATGTTCTTCATGGGTAGCAGCCGGGGCCGGGTCAAAACCGCCATGTTGTGGCTGCTGACCTTGGTCTCTCTGGCAATTTTGTTTTTGATCAACGCCTTTGTCGCCTGGCTGGTCTTGGGCCTGGCTATGGTCGCGTTCCTCGCCATCTCCATGGCAATCCAGGGGGAGCATCAATCCTCGCCGACCTGGTTTTGGAAACCCATGGTCATGCTGGTCATCAGCGTTTTGTTCATTTCGTTCCAATTTTTGCCGGCGGCCGTTAACCCCCGCAACCTGGTCAACATTGACCTGCCGGTGGAAGTGCAGTTATCCAATTCCACCACTTGGACCCTGGTTGGCAACTCCATGAAAGAAGGGGCCAAAAGCGCGATCCTCGGCTCGGGCCCTGGCACCACCGGAATTGTTTTTGGTCAGATCAAACCGCCGGAACTGAACAAGACGATTGTCTGGAGCCTGAATTTTGACCGGGCGTCGTCCGAGATCGGCAATATCGCCATTGAAACCGGCATTTTGGGCCTGCTGGTGTTCGAGCTCTTAAGCCTACTGTTCCTGGTTTATGGGTTGTATTTCTTGCTCAAAAAAGCCGAGCATGTCGGCTGGAAGCACGCTTTTGGCTTTTTCGTCGTCTGGCTCGCGCTTTATATCGCTCACTTCTTCTATTTTTTCAACGCGACGTTTTATTTCCTTTACTGGCTCTCGCTCGGCGTCTTTATGGCTATGGCTCACATGAGCGGGGAAGAAAGCGAATTGGAATCATCGCCCATGTCCATGTCATCGTCGCCTCGCGCTGCGCTATCGTGGATGTTCGTTTCCCTCCTCTTGCTGGCGGCCATTCTGATCGGAGCGTTCTTTGAAGCCACGATTTATGGCGGAGAAGTCGCCTACGCCACCGGCATCAAGCAAGCTAACCGGGAAAAACCGGACCCGACGGCGCTCTCCAACCAGTTCGCCCGCGCCATCAGTCTGAATCCTTACCGGGACGTCTATTATCTGACTTACGGTCAAAGCATAATCTTGCGCGCCCAGGAAGAAGGGTCTAAGCCCAAACCGGACGCCAATCTAATCCAGAATCTAATGAGCGAATTGATCAAAGCCGGCCAACTGGCCGTGCAGATTTCTCCGGCCAAAGCATCCAACTGGCAGGCCTTGGCGCAGTTTTACGCCGACATCAAGCCCTTGGCTGCCGGCGCCGATCAATATGTCATTAGTTCGCTCAAATCGGCGATTGAGCATGATCCCAACAATCCGGCGCTGCACTATCAATTGGGCCAGGCTTACTTTGGCGCCGCCAATGTGGCTGATAGTTCCAAAGAGCCGGACGCCAATGGCAATCAGCCGACCAAAATCGATCCGGAAATGATCAAGCATTCGGTGGCCGAGCTAAATAAGGCGATAGAACTGAAAAATGATCTGCCGGAATTCTACATCCAGCTCTCGCGCGTTTTGGAAGCCGACCAAAGAGCCGAGGAAGCCAAAAAGAAAATGGATGAAGCCGCCGGGCTGTTCCCGACTAACCCGGACGTCTTGTTTGAACAAGGTCGCCTCACCTACAATCAGAAAAATTACGATGAAGCTATCGGAATTTTCCAGAAAGTGGTGGCTTTGAATGCCGAATACGCCAATGCTCACTACAGCCTCGGGCTAGCGTATCAGCAAAAAGGGGATAAGGCCAAGGCGCTTAGCGCATTCGAAAAAGTGCGAGAAATTCTGGTCGCCAACAAGCAAGATACCGCCGATATCGACCAGGTTATCGCGGGAGTGAAATAGAATCGAATTACGAAGTACGAATTAGGAATTACGAAAACCGCCTCGGGAAAAGCCCAGGCGGTTTTCGGTTGGTTGGAAAATAACCCCTCCCAGCCTCCCCTTACATTAAGGGGAGGAGCAACTGCTATCTTACCCCCTCTTAATGTAAGAGGGGGTGCGTTAGATCAAGCGTTTGCGGGGGAGTTATATATCTAAGCCACTATCATCGATTTAAAATCTTTCGGCACTTTGGAAAATATCTTGGGCTTGTTTGAAACTAAAACCATATCCTCGATTCTGACGCCAAACCTGCCGGGCAGGTAAATACCAGGCTCGACAGTCATAATGAGGGGGGAGCGGGAAGCGGAGAGCGTGGAGGGAGATGTCGCCGAGAAGCTCGGGGGTTCATGGATTTTTTTACCAACGGCATGTCCGGTATGGTGGTTATAATGCCGGCCAAAACCGGCCTCAATTATTACTTCTCGGGCGGCCAGATCAATCCGGAAACACTCAGCCTCGGGTTTTACCAGTTTTAAGCCTGCTAACTGCGCTCTCAGAACCGTGTTATAAATTTTTTCGTGGATTTTTTGCGGCCTGCCCAGGAACAAAGTCCGGGTGAAATCCGAGCAGTAACCGTTAACCTTAACGCCATAATCCAGCATTAAGAAATTGTTTTTCCCAATGCGCGTTTTGTTGGGCTTATGATGAATCTCCGCCGAGTTCGGGCCAAAGGAGACAATTGGCGGGAAGGCCAAGCCCGAGGCGCCCAATTGTTTGGCTCGTTTTTTAATAAACTGCGCCAGGCTTAATTCAGTGGCTGGCTGACCGCTGTTTAGCAATTTTAAAAGCTCCCAAAAAATTTGATCCATAATTTGAGAGCCTTTAGTGATAGATTTAAGTTTTGTTGACATGCCTATATATTAACCCCTCCGGCGCTAACGCGCCACCTCCCCTTATTTTAAGGGGAGGAAAGACAGGTTTTTTAAAACCCCCTCTTAATATAAGAGGGGGTGCGTCATAAAGGAGTCAGCGGGGGAGTTATACTCCAAGCTTACTTAACCGAAGCGACGATTTTTTCAAACACTTCCGGGTGGCGGACGGCTAGCTCGGCCAGCATTTTTTTGTTGATGCCGATTTGCTGCTTGCGCAGGCTGCCCATCAGCTTGCTGAACGTCATGCCGTGTTCGCGGCTGGCGGCATTGGTCCGGATCGTCCAGAGTTTTCTTAAATCCCGCTTGCGCAGCCGGCGGTGGGCATAGGTGTAAGAATCAGCATGCAGCAAGGCTTCCTTGGCCGCGATTGCGTTGGTGGACCGGCGGTTGGTAAACCCTTTGGTGCGTTTGAGAAAATATTTGCGTCGCTTGTGGGCGGCAACGCCGCGTTTGACTCTGGTCATAATTGTTTAATTAGTTAATTACGGATTTCGGATTACGAATTAATCCGTAATGCGTAATCCGCAATTTTTAATCTTTACTTACCCATTACTAATGAAATTCTGCGGTCGGCCTTGGAGACCGCCAAATCGCGGCGCTTATTGCTGGTGGTGTTGCCGCGTTCGCGGGAGTTGAAATGGGCTTGGCCAGACTTGCGGCGCATAAGCTTGCCGGATCCGGTTTTCCAAAAAGTTTTGCTGATTCGCTTGTTCGTCTTTTGCATGTAAAAGGAATTATGAATAATGAATTATGAATTAGGGCCCCGTTATTCCTAATTCCTGATTCCTAATTCGAATCATTAGGATTTGCTTGAGGGAGCTATGATTATACTTATAGTTCCCCCCATGCGGGACGGGCCAGTTTCTTTGACAAAGGGAGTGGTGATAGTTTCCTGAAACCGCTTCATGAGATTGAAAGCCAATTCCGGGTGGGCCTGTTCGCGGCCGCGCATAACCACATCAACCTTGATTTTATGGCCTTCGGCCAGAAACTCCGAGGTTTTCTTGGCTTTGAACACCAGATCGTGGTCACCGATGCGGACGGAAAGCCGGATCCCTTTGACCATAACCTTTTTTACTTTTTTTCGGGCTTCTTGCGCCGCTTTTTCCTGCTGATAGCGGTATTTGTCGTAGTCCAGAAGCTTGACCACCGGCGGCTTGGCCGTGGGGGAGACCTCAACCAAATCGACTTCGCGCTCTTTGGCTAAAGCCATTGCCTCTTCGATCTTCATGATCCCAAGCATTTTGCCTTGGTCATCGATCAAGCGGACCTCCGGGACTCTTATTTGATTGTTGATGCGAGTTCTAAATGCTATCGGTTTATGTTTAATACGCAGTAATTATAGAGGAAAATACAGTTTTTGTAAAGAGTAACTACCCTCCCGCCGCTTCGCGGCACCTTCCCCTGGAAGGGGAGGGCAAATCAGCAGTTTATTCTCTCCTTCCAGGAGAGATGTCGGCGAAGCCGACAGAGAGGTAATTAAAAAGCTTGAAAATACTCTTATATTATGCTAAAATGCTTTGACGAGGGGCTGCTAAGCTTCGACAAGAGTTCTTTGACAGATACCGCAAGTCCGATTAGCCTAATTTCTCGGTTAAAAAAATAAGGCAAATCATAAATGCCAATTCATTGGTAAGCAGAATTAAGAATGCTTTTGCATTCTCTCCTGCTCTGGCTGTTGCTTAATTAAGCGATAACCCATCTGCTCCGTAAAGTCTGTGCGCGGATCACAGGTGTTATATTATCCGGACTCATTTTGGCCGGTGCTCGACAGCCAAAAGACACTTAGAGCTCACCTCAAGCAGCTTTGGTCCGCTTCTATTGCTTGGGGGACACCATAAAGCGGTCTAAGCTTGTAGACGTGTTTGCCAAAAATTTTTGGACGGGAGTGCAATTCTCCCCAGCTCCACCAGGAATTTAATAAAGCACATTGATTGCACTCCGGGCAGAAGCGAGACGAGGCATCAGCCGAAGTCGAGCGTCGACGAAAGCGTATTAATAGCTTTCGGCGCTGCCCCGAGGTGAGCGCATAAGCGCGAACGAGTGCAATTCTCCCCAGCTCCACCAGAATAATAACTACCCCACCCGGCGCTTCGCGCCACCCTCCCCTGGAAGGGGAGGGGATTTTTTTATTTCAAGTTATCTAATATAGTTTCTAAAACTTCCGGGAGATTTTTTTGAATATCATTGTTCCAAAATCTTATTACTTTGAAGCCTTGTGATTTCAGAAATTCGGTTCTTTCTTTATCATTTAGTTGAGTTTGTTCTTCGTTGTGTTGGCCCCCATCTAATTCTATAATTAGTTTCTTTTCAAAGCAGCAAAAGTCAACTATATAGTAACCAATAACAAATTGTCTTCGGAAACGGTATCCTTTAAATCTTTTGGCTCTGAGATTATACCAAAGTTTATTTTCCCAAGGCGTTTGGTTTTTTCTTAAACTCCGGGAACCCAAAATTAAATTTTCAAGCAGTTTCATATATTTAATTAACCTGCAGTTCATCTCTCCTTCCAGGAGAGATGTCGGCGAAGCCGACAGAGAGGTAGTTATACCCGCGTCCTCATCTTTCTATCCAAGCCTCTTTTAAGTTCTTTCTTCTTTATCGATTCGCGCTTGTCGAATTGCTTTTTGCCTCTTCCGACGCCGATTTTTAATTTCAGCCGCCCCTTGGATGTGTAAATTTCCAGCGGCACCAGAGTTAAGCCTTTGGATTTGAGCAGATCCTGCAGTTTAATGATCTCGTGTTTATTGAGGAGCAGCTTTCGTTCGCGGGATTCATCGATGCCCTCCAGGCCCGAGGCTTGTTTGTATTTGCCAATATACGCATTGCGCAGCCAGGCTTCGCCCAGGCGGATCGTGACATAGGCGCCATTGAGCGAGACCTGCCCGTTGCGGATGCTTTTGACTTCATGGCCGGCCAAGACCAAGCCGGCCTCGAGCGTGGATTCGATCGAGTAATCATGGAAAGCTTTGCGGTTGTTGGCGAGGGAAGGCATAGGGAGGAAAAATAACCCCTCCCACCCTCCCCTTACATTAAGGGGAGAGCAGCCGCTACTCCACCCCCTCTTAATGTAAGAGGGGGTGCGTCAACTGAGAGTTCGCGGGGGAGTTATAATTATTGTCTGCGTTAATTTTATCAGATATACTATGCTCATGCTAATGCGCGAAAAGATCAAACAAATCATCCAGACGGCGATGGGACCAGCGTCAGCCGAATTTAACTTTGATCTGACATATCCGGATGCGAAGTTTGGCGATTATGCCACCAATGCCGCGTTGGTTTGGGCCAAATTGTCAAAGCAAAAACCGCAGGATGTGGCCAAAAATTTGATTGAGAAAATGGATAAGGCTATGTTTGAAACTGTGGAAATAGCCGGGCCGGGATTTATCAATTTTCGCTTAAAGAACAACGAGTTGTTAACTCAACCCTCAGCGCTCAACCCTCAGCGCTCGGAGAAGATCCTCCTCGAATACTTCCAGCCCAACATTGCCAAGCCTCTTCATATCGGCCATTTGGAAACTGCGGTTATTGGCGATGCAATCAAGCGCATGTTGCTGTTTGTTGGAGAAAAAGTGGAATCCGATACCCATATGGGGGATTGGGGCACGCAATTTGGATTTTTGATTTTGGCTGTCAAAAAATTCGGCAAAGTGAACGAGAAAATCTACGCTCAACTTAACCAAGAGGCAGAAAAAGATCCGTCGATTCACGAGTCAGCGAAGCAAGAGTTCGTGAAATTGGAACAGGGTGATCAGGAGAATCGAAAAATCTGGCAGGACTTGGTCGAGGACAGCGTGAAGCAGTTTTTGCAGATCAATCAACTGATGGATATCTTGCCGTTTGATCATCACTGGCCGGAAAGTTTTTACGAAGACAAAATGCCCGGGGTGCTTACCGAACTTGAAAGCAAGGATATTTTGCAAACCGGAGAGCGGGGAGCGAGGATTGTTAATCTTGAACAACAGAAACTTGGAATAGCTGTGATTGTGAAATCTGACGGTGGCACGACTTATTTATTACGCGATTTGGCAACCTTTATATTTGCGCAAAAAGAGGGATTCAAAAAACACTTATATGTTGTCGATAACCGGCAGTCGCATCATTATAAGCAGCTGTTTGCCATCCTGCACCGAATGGAAAAAATCGAAGAGGGAGAAGGCGCGCATATTGATTATGGCTTTGTCAGTTTCAAAGGTGAAGCGCTCTCGACCCGTAAGGGGAATATGATTTTGGCTTTGGATGTAATTGCTCAGGCCGAAGAAAAAGTGGCGCAAGTCATTGCGGAGAAAAATCCGGATTTAAAGGATAAACAAGGTGTAATTAAGGCCGTGACCAAAGGCGCGTTGAAATATTTTATCCTCAAACACAACCGTCACAGTGACATTGAGTTTAGCTGGGAAGAAGTTTTGGATTTCGAAGGGAACAGTGGCCCGTATTTGCAATATGCCTATGCTAGACTCTCTAGCATATTGAAGAAATCTCAAATTACAAATCCCAAATTTCAAATAAATCCCAAATCCCAAATTTCAAATACCGAAAGGGAGCTTTTGTTTAAGCTTTCTATCCTGTCCGAAATTGTTGACGATACCCTGGCGGATTATCTGCCCAATATCCTGGCCAATTATCTGTATAATTTGGCCGGTTTGATCAACAAGTTTTACCACGAAAGCCATATTCTGTCCGAAAAAGACCAAACTGTAAAAAATTTCCGCCTGGCTTTGATTGCCAAAGCCAAAAATACACTGGGCAAAGGCTTGGAGTTATTGGGGATTCAAGCCCTCGAGGAAATGTAATCCCGCACTTTTTTTGCGATGTACTATACATATATTCTGTATAATCTGGAACCATCCGCGAAAAGAAAATTTTATGTTGGTATCACTAACGATTTGGACAGAAGGATATTTGAACATAACTCTGGCCAGAACGGATTCACTAGTAAGTTTGGTCCCTGGCACTTAATTTATTACGAAGCATACCTTTCGGTGGATGATGCGGCAGCCAGAGAAAAGAAACTTAAACATCACGGTAAGGGCTTAAGTGAACTTAAGATCAGACTCGAAAACAGTATTCTCCAAGCAAAAAGGTGCGGGATGTAACATTGCTGCCGTTAGGCCGTTTCATTATGTGATATAATTGAAATGTCATTAACTAGAGATTTATGAAAAAAATTCTGTTTTTAACCGCCGGGTTAATGCTGCTGGCGGCCGCCTGCAATGCCGGCAACCAAGCCAGCACCGGCAATTCCACGGAATCCAACTCGGCGAGCCGGGTGGACGCCGCGGTCAGCAACCTTAATGCGAGCGTGGATAGCGAAGAAGCAGTTAATTTACAGTCCGATGACGATGTCATAAATTCCGACCAGACGATCGTTAACGACTATGAAGGAGCGACCAATGCGAACTATTAAAAATTTCAGTTTGATTCTGGCGACCCTGGGATTCATTCTGACCCCGGCGCTGGGCCTGGCCCGCGAAGACAAACCGACCGCCCCAGCTTCGGATGCCAAAAATTTCTGCACCCGGATTGCCAACGTTACCGGTGAAGTCAATTCCAAACTGGTCAAAGTCGATCAGGATCGGGGCAGTAAGCGAACGGAGGTGTTCAATCAGCTTAAGGAGCGCAAAGAGAGTCGTGTGAAACAGGTTCAGGAAAAACGCGACCAGGCCAAAGCCGATTTGGATGAACGCCTTTCCGATTTGGAATCCGACGCTCTGACCGAGGCGCAGCTCTCGGCCCTAGCCGCGTTTAGGGCTGCCGTTGCGGCCGCGCAAGAGGTGCGCAAAGCCGCCGTCGATAAAGCGATGGCGGATTTCCGCACCAGTCAGGAAAGTCTGGTTACCAAACGGCAGGATGCCATCAAAGCCAATGCCACCACGTTTAAGGCCGATGTTGCGGCGGCTATGGCCAAAGCCAAAACCGATTGCGCCGCTTCGGTTGATCCCGCCACCGTGCGCCGGACACTTATGAGCGCCCAGCAGGCGGCGAAAGATAAATTTCAGCAGGCCAACAAAGACCTGGACAAGCTGGGTGGGCAAATTAAGAATTTGACCCAAACCCGCAACCAGGCGGTGCGGGATGCCAACCAGGCATTCAAGGCCGCTCTGGAAACCGCCCGGCAAAATTTGAAGGCCGCTTTTGCCCAATCGTAATATATAAGATTTTAAACACCCCGCACCCATGTGGGGTGTTTAATTTTGGCCAATTTGCTATAATATGGAGGTTAAAGGCGATGCCGGCTATCAACCGGATGCGAAGCCTACCGCGCGCTCGGCGTAAAGAGCAGAATTAAGAGCCAAAAGGAATTGCGATGGTACCTCCCTCCGCCAGCCGGCGGAAGGGATCGCAAAACAACAAGGCTTTTATTTGTTTTTATTTTTTAACTAAGAATTATAACCCCTCCCAGCCTCCCCTTACATTAAGGGGAGGGGCAGATGCTGTCTTACCCCCTCTTAATGTAAGAGGGGGTGCGTCAGATACAGCGTTAGCGAGGGAGTTATAGATAAAGCCAAACTCATGTTTAACCCAATACAACCAAAGCCAGATTTTCCGAAACTGGAAGAAGAGATACTGAAGTTTTGGGAGGACAACCAGATTTTTCAGAAATCCCTGGAGCAAACCAAACAAGGGAAACCTTATACTTTTTATGATGGCCCACCGTTTGCCACCGGCCTGCCGCACTACGGTAGCATTTTGCCGTCGGTCGTCAAAGACGCAATCCCGCGCTATCAGACGATGCAGGGCCGGTTTGTCCGGCGGCGCTGGGGCTGGGATTGCCACGGCCTGCCGATCGAAGAAATTGTCGAACGCGAACTCAAAATTTCCGGCAAAAAGCAGATCGAACAGTTGGGCATCAAGAAATTCAACGAAACCTGCCGCAGTATGGTGCTGATGTATGTCGCCGAGTGGCGCAAAACCATCCGGCGGATCGCGCGCTGGGTGGAGTTCGACAATTCCTACAAGACCATGGATCGGGATTATATGGAATCCGTTTGGTGGGCGTTCAAACAGGTTTACGAGCAGGGTTTGATTTACGAAGGCCGCAAGGTGCTGCTGTATTGCCCGCGCTGCGAAACGCCGGTGTCCAACTTTGAGGTTGCTATGGATAATAGCTACCGGGATGTGACGGAAGAAGCGGTGACCGTAAAATTCGCAATTCGTAATCCGAAATTCGTTAATACTTTTATATTGGCTTGGACCACAACACCATGGACTCTACCCGGTAACGTAGCTCTCGCCGTTGGTAAGGATATTGATTATGTGAAGGTAAAAATGAATCAGGAGGTTTATCTCTTGGCTAAAGATCGGGTGAACGATCTCATGAAATTGCACCCCGATTCTCGATTCTCGATTCTCGATTTTCCGTTTAAGGGTTCAGAACTTGTCGGTCTCTCCTATGAGCCCCTGTTCGACGTGCCGGCGGTTCACTCGGACAAATCTTACAAAGTCTACGCCGCGGATTTTGTTAATATTGAAGATGGCACCGGCGTGGTGCACACGGCTGTGGTTTATGGCGAAGACGATTACAATTTGGGGCTTAAAGAAGGCCTGCCGGTTGTCCCGCTTTTGGACGAAAAAGGCATTTTTAACGATAACGCGCCAAGTTTGATCCGGGGTCAGTATTTCAAAGCGGCGGAAAAAACAATCAAGAAAGATTTGGAAGCCAGGGGATTGATGTTTGCCAAACAGCAGCACCAGCACTCGTATCCGCACTGCTGGCGTTGCGGCACGGCGCTGTTCTACAATGCCATTCCGGCCTGGTTTGTAAATGTGCAGAAAGTGAAACCGGATTTGTTGCGCACCAACGAGGCGCAGATGAACTGGTATCCTGACCATCTTAAGCATGGCCGCTACCAGAAATCCGTGGAAGCCGCGCCGGACTGGAATATTTCCCGCAACCGCTACTGGGGCAATCCGATTCCGGTCTGGAAGTGCGAAGTCGGACATGTGAATGTAGTGGGATCCATCAAAGATCTTGGTCTGAACCGAAATACGTTTTATTTTGTGCGCCATGGACAATCCACCAAAAATACATTGCGGGTCAGTAGCACTAAACTCGAAACGGATAAATACCCTTTGACGGACAAGGGATTCGAGAATGCTGAAAAAGTCACCCAAGGCCTCAAAGACAGAGGTGGCGTCGATTTAATTTTTTCCTCGGATTTTTTACGCACCAAATCCACCGCCGAAATTATCGGTAAGCACTTAGGGGCTCCGGTAATGACAGATGCCCGCTTGCGTGAATACGACACCGGCATTTATGACAATCGGCCGGTCTCAGAATTTTATGATTATATTGCGCATCATGATATTTGGAAAGAAGCGCCGGAAGGCGGCGAAACGCTGACCCAGGTGCAACAGCGAATGGTGGCGTTCGTGAATGAAATTAATCAAAAATACGAAGGCAAACGCATAGTGGTCGTGGGTCACGGCGACCCCTTATGGGTGTTGTTGGAGCATTATGGCTCGGAACAGGAGAATCCGAATAACCACACTGATAAGATTTATGAGATTGATGTCAGCATTCTGGATTTGCATCGGCCATATATTGATGAAGTTGTGATCAAATGCAAAGAATGTGGCCAGCCGGCCCATCGCATCAGCGAAATTTTTGACTCCTGGTTTGAAGCCGGTTCCATGCCGTTTGCCGAATATCACTATCCGTTCGCCCAAGGAGAAATTTTTAAGAGCCGGTTTCCCGGGCAGTTTGTCGTGGAATACTTGCCCCAAACCCGGGCCTGGTTTTACGTCATGCATGTCATGGCCCAGATTTTGTTCAATTCTGCGCCATTTGAAAATATCCTGACCACTGGCACGATCCTGGCTGAGGATGGGGCGAAGATGAGCAAATCCAAGCGCAATTATCCGGATCCGTGGCTGATGATCGAAAAATACGGGGTCGACGCCCTGCGGTTTTACCTGATGAATTCGCCGGTCATGCAGGCCGAGGATTTGAATTTCAGCGAACGGGAATTGGGCATAATTTACCGCAAGAATATTTTGATCCTATGGAATGTGTTTAATTACTTCGTGACTTATGCCAACGAGGCGGGTTGGGAACCTGAGAAAAATTTCAAATTTCAAATTTCAAATTTCAAATCAGTTCTTGATCTTTGGATCGTGGCCAAAACTCAAGAGCTTGTGAATGAAGTTACCGATCAGCTCGATGGTTACAATACGGTTAAAGCCACGCGCGCGATTGAAAATTACATCAATGAATTATCAACTTGGTATCTGCGCAGAAGTCGCGGCCGCAAAGATGCTCATTTTTTTGGCACCTTGCGCCACGCCCTGCTGACATTGGCCAAAGTTATCGCCCCGACCATGCCTTATCTCGGAGAACTGATATATCAAAATCTTAACCGCCGTCTGGAAGTGCCATCGGTTCACTTGGCCAAATGGCCGGAGCAATTGGAATTGACCCCAGATCAAACAGCAGTCTTGAATCAAATGCAAATGGTGCGGGATCTGGTGGAGCAGGGGCACTCTTTGCGCAAGGCGGCGAACATCAAACTGCGCCAGCCGTTGAATTCGTTTGGTTATTCAGGCAAGCAACTGGCCCAAGAGTTTGAAGAAATTCTCGCGGACGAATTGAACGTCAAAGCCGTCAAAGCAGGGGACAAGCTGGAATTTGATCTAAACATTACTTCAGAACTCAAGCAGGAAGGCCTGGCAGCGGAACTTACCCGCGCGGTGCAGGAAATGCGCAAAAAGCTCGGGTTTAAAGTTGGGCAACCGGTAACATTGAGTTATAATACAGATGACTCGGATTTAGCCGCAGCAATGGAGTTGATTGATACCAAAAAGAAGTATATTTCGAAGATGGTGAAAGAATCCGGCGGGACGGAAATTGACGTGGATGGCAAGAAGATATCTCTAAAATTAGAATAGTTTAGTGGCAGTTCATCTCTCCTTTCAGGAGAGATGTCGCGAAGCGACAGAGAGGTAGCTTATATAAACTACCCCACCCGGCCTCCGGCCACCCTCCCCTGGGAGGGGAGGGGAGGGGAATAACACTATGAAATACAAAAAACTAACAGGCATTATTTTAAAAAAACAAAATTACCGCGAGGCGGATCAAATTTTAACGCTCTGGACCAAACAGGCGGGCAAAGTGCGGGCCCTAGCGCGCGGCGTGCGTCTGCTTAAAAGCAAACTAAATTTTTGCTTGGCCGACTTGGGGATTTGCGAGATTGACCTAGCCGGCCATCACGGCCTGGCAACTCTGATTGGCGTCAAATCCATCCGGCAGTTCGGCAGCCTGCGCGAAGATCTAAAAAAAGCGGCGGTGGCGTTCTATGCCGCGGAGCTGATGCTCAAGATGACCGCGGATGAGCATCCCAACGAGCAGGCCTTTGAGCTGTTGAAAAATTTCCTGCAGGAGCTGGATAAGGCGGAACAGATCCACGGCCATGATCTGATCGACAACTTTGCGCTGAACCTGGCTCAAGATTTGGGCTTTGGTTCGCCTAAGCAGGCCCAGTCCCACAGCGCGGTAGTGGATTTCGTGGAATCGATTCTGGACCGCCATCTGAAATCCGAAGAGTTTATGCTTATTATAAATTAAATTGACCCCACCCCCGACCCCCTCCCCTCGTCAGGGGAGGGGAGATCTAAAAAGAAAATCATATGGAAGATCAAATTTTAGACGATAAAACCCGCAGCGAGATTCCGGTTGAGTATAATAACCCGGACAGGGGGTTTCGGCATTGGTTCAAAAAAAACACGGTCTGGATCGCCGCCGCCGCGGCCCTTCTTCTGATCGCCGGAATTTTTTGGTATTTCCTGTCGGGCAACAACAGCATTGCGCCCAAGTCCAGCAACGTTTTGCTCCTGATCAAGGGCCCGTCGCAGATTACCTCCAACAACGAAGCGGAATATACGATCACTTACCGCAACGGTGAGAACGCCGACTTGGTCGGGCTGACGCTGGAAATTTTTTATCCCTCGGGTTGGACGTTTAAATCCGCCACGCCCATGCCGACCATGGCCGGGGGATCGAGCTTTAATCTCCCGCCGGTGCCGGCCGGCCAGGACAGCGCGGTCGTGGTGCGCGGCAAATTATCCGGCTCGACCGGCGAGGACAAGCAAATCAAAGCCAGGCTGCAATACAAGCTGTCCAATTTCAATTCGATTTTTGTCATCGAGGAATCCATCCACACCAACATCCTGCCGCCGGATCTGACCATGGACATTGCGGGCCCGGTCGATGTCATCGGCGGACAGGACACGACTTTTTCCGTGACCTTTACCAATGTCACGCCTCAGGATTTCGACAATCTGGCCGTGGAATTAAGCTACCCGCCCGGTTATATCTTCAGCTCCAGTGAGCAACCCCCGTCGCGTGGCAACAATTTTTGGAAATTGCCCAAGCTCCTAACCAACAGTTCCGCCAGCCTCGATATCACGGGCAGCTTTACCGGGGACGCCAATTCACAACAGCTGGTCACGGCCTGGCTGGGCCAGATCATCAATAACAACTTTGCGCCGCAGATTACGGCCACGGCCACGTTCCGGATTGTCCCGGCCGCGCTATCCCTTAGCGTGAGCGCCGATCACAAAGATTTTGTCCGGCTCGGCGAGACGATCAATTACGATCTTGATTATTCCAACAAGGGCAACATCGGTCTCAACAATCTGGTGATTGCGGTTCAGCTGGAAAGCCCGGCCATTGATTATGCCCGGATTGTCGCCTCCGACGCCATCATCACCAATCATACGATCACCTGGAAAGCCGCGACCAGTCCCGGTCTGTCGATCCTGTCGCCGAACGAAGCCGGCCGGCTGCGGTTCAGCGTGCCGCTTAGATCGACCATCGGCAGCAATCTCAAAAACCAGTCGGTCGCGGTTTCCGCCAGCATCAGCTCCGACGAAGCGAGTAAGCCGACCAAGGCTCTGGCCTCATCTTTGAAACTCATCTCCAGCCTTGATCTGCAGGTGCAGGGGGATTTTGTTTCCGGTAGCGCGCCCATGGAAGTCGGCAAGCCGACCCTGTTCGCTGTGACGTTCCTGCTGTCCAATTCCTCCAACGATTCCACCGATACCCAGGTTGTGGCCTCTATGCCCCTAGCGCCCTCCGCTTGGAAAAATGTCATCGTGCCAGATTCGGAAAAGAGCCGCTTGGTTTATGATTCCAATTCCGGCAAGATTCGCTGGCTCCTCGGAACCGTGCCGGCATTCACCGGCAAGTTTTCGCCCGCGGCCAAAGTTACATTCCAGATCGAAGTTACGCCGACCGACTCGGACCGCAACAAGCCCATGATTCTGCTCAAAGACATTGCGGCCACCGGTACTGATGCGTTTGTGGGGCAAGCCTTGCAAACCGTCCCAATTGCGGTGGTGGATACAGCGTCAATTGACGACGATACGCTCAACAATAAGGGCACGACGGTGCAGTAGGAAATATGGTCTAAAAAAACTTAAGGTTTTAGATGGCGTCTCCGGCCGCATCGGCGAGTAGGGCAAGATCAAATAATTCTAGAGTTTTTATAAAGCCCCGCGGCCTTGACTGCGGGGCTTTGCTTGAGTTATGATGCGAGGCAATCACGGCAATCAACACGTCAGATTCTGAGGAGGATCAACATGACACGGTTACGACTGATGGTGGCGATGGTGGTTGGTCTGGCGGCCCTCTGTGCCGCTTCACCGGTCGCGGCGCAATCCAAAGAGGACTCGCAATGGGCGCCGACGGCGGGCGGGACACTCGGCAAGCTCGACAGCGGGCCGCTGTCCACGTTCATGGAGAAGATCGGGCTGGAGCTCGACATGACCGGCCGGACATTCGATGTCGGCGCGGCGCGCGGCCGCCCGGGTCATTCCATGATCCGGATTACGTTCACGCAGATCCGAATAAAAGACGGGAGCTCGGCCAACGACGGCTTCTACCGCTTTGTCACGGACAACGTCGCGATTCGCGGTCTCAAGGTCGAGAGGCAGTTCCGCTTCGGCCCGACCAAGTGGCCGGTGGCGCCCATGCTTACAGTTCACGGCGGGGTCGGGAAGGTCAGCGGTTCAGTCGCCAAGTTCCAGCCCGCGCCCGGAACCCGGCGATACGATGGACCGCCCATATCTTCCGAGAGCGTGGTCGAAATTTTCGAAGGCCATTCCTGGCTGCCGATCTTCGGTCTCGGCGTCGGAGCAACCGCTTCGCCGTCGCGGCATCTCACAGTCACGGTCGCCGCGTATGGCCTGGACACCCTAGGCGCCTACAAGGGCTTAGTCCAGGTCGTATACTGGCCGAGGTGAAGCGGTCGCTAGGGGTTTTTCGGGATTCATTTTCCGGAGAACCCCTCGTTTTTTATCACTGTAGCCAAGCTATTCCCGTAGTTTGGCGTTTTGATTTTAAATTGGGTTTGGACTACAATTAGGCTACTGAATTGATCACAACTTGATGGAGGAAATTATGAGAAGTCGTCTGTTTGTCGCGGCAATCTGTTTCGTCCTGTCGGGAAGCGTGGTCTGGGCGCAGGCTACCAAGGCCAAGCCCAAGCCCGCGGCCGCGACACAAGCACCGGCTCCTGCCGAATCGGCGAAGCCAAGACCATTCACGAACGAAGACGTGCTCAAACTGCACGCCGCCGGGTTCACCGAACAAGAGATCGTGAACGCGATCGAGGCGGCGTCGAATAAATCGTTTGATACTTCGGCCGACGGCCTCATCGCGCTCAAGGCCGTCAAGCTTTCGGGCCGAGTCATTGCCGCCGTCTTGGGCAAACCGTATTCGCCCGAACCCGCACCAGTGAACGCGACGCCAGTTGTGGCCACCACCGTTCCGACCGCTCCAACGATTACCCCGGAGGCTCCTGACCAGAAACCCGCCTCCCGCGGCCGCAAGTTTCCGATGTTTGGACTGGCGGGGCTCGTCGGCGGTAAGAAGGACAGCAGCACCGTTGACGGCAAGAAGTTGAAGGACGGCGAGCCGGCAGTAATTCCGACAACGCTGGCGCCTATCGCGGTAACGAAAACGTTGAAAACGTTTTTCGAAAGCCGCAACGCCGACTACAAGATCGAGGGCGATCGGATTTCGACCGAGTGGGGTCACAATCGACGCTGCGGCATCGGCAATCGCTGTGAAGACAGGGCCGTGGTCCAGGTCATCGATAACAACGGCGCTGCTACTGTTCGCGTTCGGGTCTTCCAGCGCAAACACGAGGGCGGCATCAACAAGAAGCCCTGGGTGGAAGACGGGGACAGCAAGGGCGATCTCACGGCTCAGTTCGCCGCTGAATTGGAATCGGTACTAGCAGCCGCTACCACGACGCTGCAACGGTAGTCGGCGACCTGTGGCAGGTGCTCGTTATACGGGGTTTTCCAGAGAGTTCTGGGAAACCCCTGTTTTTATGCTTATTTAAAGATTATATAAAGTCAAAAAAACGGCTAACCACAGCCGTTTTTTTGACTTTTCCACTTGACAAAATCCCTGTTCAGGTGTATAATTCCCAGTTACGATAGAACCACTAGCACACAACCGGCCCCACAAGGGCCTTCACACATCCAAAGGGAGGATGTAATGACCAAGCGCAACGCCGCGTCGAACGTCGTCGTGATCTTGGCGCTGTGCTTGATGCTCAGCGCCCTCGCCGCCTGCGGAAAGCGGAGCCCGACTCAGCCGGATCCGCCGCCGGTGGGAACTACGCCCACGGCCCCCGTCATCACCGGCATCGAGTTCCACTACGCGCCGACGGGACTCGGGGATCCGCGCGGCCCACTCGTGACCGGACCCGTGCCCATGGGTTCGAATATCCGGGTTGTCATGATAGCCACGGTCAACACGGACCGCAACGTGAATCGGAGCCTCAAGGTCTTTGATCCGGCCGGCAACGTCGTTGCCGAGATCAGCCGCCCGGACAGCCCTGTGCAAGCAAGCTTCAACGCCAACATGCTCACCGACTTCGTGGCGAAGAAGACCGGCGTATACACCCCGATGGCGCAGATCAGCGACGCCTACGGCGCGGATTCTCGCCAGTCGCCGACGCTGATCGTTCAGTGATCTGATCTTGCGGTCAGGCCACCTTCGTCTGTTTGCGGGGAGTGATGCACAAGCGTCGCTCCCTGTTTTTTATTGCCAAGCGTAGAGCGTTGAGAAAAATAACTAAAATATTTATGAAACTAAATTCGTACAAAGAACTCATTGTTTGGCAAAAATCAATTGAATTGGTCAATGAAATTTATGGTCTATCCTCGCAAATGCAGCGGGCTGCCGTTATAATTCCTTCGAACATTGCAGAAGGCTATAGGAGAAATCATAGAGCAGAATTTATACAATTTTTAGCGATTGCCATTTCATCAGCTGCTGAACTCGAGACCCAGCTTATTATTTGTAAGCAACAATATACGGATATCGATTATTCCAAAGCTGAAGCGCTTTTAGATGAAATACAGAGAATGCTTTACGTCATGATTTCAAAGCTTAAGGATAAATAAACCTCTCTGCTGTACGCTCAACGCCCCACGCTTTCAAAGAGTTGCGCACTTGTCGAATATATGCTATAATATATTCAAATTCAGAAAGACGATCGAAACAAAAGTGAAACTAAAGGTCACAGTTATCTCCATAATTGTAATTTTAGTCCTTGTAGCAGGGGCTTTTTTCTATTTACGCAATCAAAGTCCCGCTCCGCTGGTTTATCAGCCTTACATAGATCAGACCAATAAAGTCAGTTTTGAGAAGCCGGAAACCTGGCTCGCTTCGCCGTCCCAAGGTTATGTTCGGGTTAGCGAAAATGCCGCGGATTCATCGAAACCCAGCATTTTGGTGAAAATCGAATACCCCGAAAGTATCATTGAGGCTTTGGGTCTTGATAAAGGCCGTCAGATAACAGTTGGCGGCAAAACCATGATCCGCGTCGATATCGAAAGGCAAGTGCCGGCCATGGAGGGGCGAGCCGCTTCGACCGTAACGTTTACCGATTTGCTGTGGCAAGCGCCTGATGGCCGCAAAATAATTTTTGAAATCTCGCCCGGCCAGCCGGCCAAGATGGATCAGAGCGTGGAAAATTTCTTGGAATCGTTCCAGGCATTATAAAGTTTATATAGCTCAATAATGAAGCTCAACAATTCAACTAAAGTTTTATTATTTTTAATTCCGCTTCTGGTCGGCGTTTATTTGATCAGCCCGCATCGGGTTCACGCTGCTGGCGATTGCCCGCCGCCGAACCAGGATTTTACCGATACCTGCCAGGAAGACGATCCGCCGCAGCCCGATCCAGAGGGGTCCGATGGCACGACCAAAACCGTCACAACCGGACTTTCTTCTGATGGAAGGAATGACCCGGTCACAGCTTTATTTTTATCTGTCTTTCCTGGCAATTGGGGCCAGGTTTATCAAATTGACTGGCAAATTTTGCAAAACGACAATCCCTCCCCGGGTATCGAATTTTGTGTCAATAACACATCGGCCTGGGGCGACGGCTTTTGCAATACAGTCCAAACATATGAAGGCTCACCGGGAGATGATACTGGAAGCCCTTCAATCGTTACTGGCGGCATTGATTCTTTGGACTACACTTACTATTCTCATTTGGTAGTCAGGCTCAAGGTTCATCAAACATTTTTCAACGAAAATGACGTGCAAGTCAAATGGACAATGCATCGCCGCGAATTTACAAGTTTGGACAGCTCTAGTCTTCTTACTCCTTCGATTGCGACCGGAGTGTCACCGCAGTTTTCTTGGACGACCACTGGGACTGTGCCGAGCCGCCAGATGTTTATGGAGGGGCCAAACGGCATCGGTGGTTTCTGGGATGACAGCGACGGTATGCCGGAGGATACTGAGAGCTGGAGTTTGCCCATAGCTTTAAATACTCCCGGCACATATATTTTTAGTCTGCGAGTTGCTGGGCCGGCCCGTATGGGCGGAGAAGATTTTCGCACCTGGGATACGATAGTGACAGTCCAATCATCCGGCGGCAGTCCGCCCGGAGCCTTTAGCCTTACAAATCTTTCCTGTTTCAACTGGCCCAACCCGGAAGTCGAAGTCAACAGCAGTCAATCTTCGGGTGCGGTCACATATACGCTTGAAAGAAGGCAGGGCAGCGGTTCGTGGGCAGTGGTGGCATCCAACCTGACATATGCCGAGCTCGATCAATACGCTGATAGCGTTTCGAAGAATCAAACTTATGAGTACCATATAATTGCCAGCAACCCCAGTGGCAGCACCACTTCTTCAAATACTCTTAGTATCAGCGCCACCCAGGCAAACTGCGGCGGCCCTCCGCCGGTAGCTCCCACCGCATCAATTTCCGCCAATCCGAACCCGGTTGATAACAATACCGCCAGCACAGTTTCTTGGTCCTCGACCAATGCCAGTTCCTGCACAGTTGCTCAAACCGGCTGGACCGGCACGTCGGGCAGTCAAAGCACGGGCAATCTTACCGCCGCTTCTACTTATACAGTCAATTGCACTGGCGCAGGAGGCTCAGCCTCGGACAGCGTGACTGTGGACGTGAATTCTGCGCCACCCCCTCCTACGGCCCCGACTTGCACATCCGCCACCCCAGATGAGGATTCGGTTTATACAACCGCCCCCACCCGGCGCACCTATGCCAATGGCGTGGTCAACGCGACAAATGTCTGGTTCCCGACATTTACTGATGCCCAAGGCGGGGCCGGTGCCGTTTGGTACCCAGGCGCGATCCTAAGCGGCAATGAATGGTACGTGGATATTCCCGTTTCCGGGAACCTGCCAGCCAGCCACGTCAATGTTCATGTTTACATGACCAATGCTAATTTCAGCAATCAATGGTGCGACTCGGCGAATTTCAATGTCACCGTTCCACCAGCCGGTCCCACAGTCTGGATCAAAGCCAACGGCCAACCGACTTCAATTACTATTTCCAACAACACTGCGGCAGATATCACTTGGGGTTCGGCTAATGTTACTTCTTGTTCGGTTTCACCCGGTGGGTGGACCGGGACTTCGGGCAGTAACAGCACTGGAAATCTCACCGCTACCACCACCTACACGGTCAATTGCGATAACGGTGCTGCCACTGCCAGCGTGACAGTGAACGTTAACGCTCCTTCGGGGATGACTTGCACTTCAGCTACTCCGGACAGCGACAGCATTTCCACCGCCCAATCCACCCGTCGGACTTTTGCCAACGGTGTCAGTGGCAATACCGGAATGGTTTATTTCCCAGCCTGGACTGATACAGGGGGGCAAGACGATTTAATCTGGTATGAGGGTAATATCCTCAGCGGCAATCAATGGTATTACGATATTCCCATGTCCGCTCATCCGGGCACCGGCGGGGTCAACGTCCACGTATACCTTTGGAACGGATCTGCCGGGTTTGTCTGGTGCGACAGTGCGAATTTTACAGTCACTGCTTCGGCGAGCCTGGTGTTTGGCATCACATATACAGCTCTGACATTGAATGAGCCTACCGGTGTCTCAGTAAGCAATATTCCCTGCCAGACCATTACGACGACCTGGAGCTACAGTAACAATGGCGTAGAGAATGGCTTTTATGTTTACCGCTCTATAGATGGCGCTACCTGGGGCAGTCCGATCTCGGGGTTGCTCGGCACCGGTGTCCGCTCCTACCAAGATACACCTCCGCAGACCAATGTCCGGTATTATTATCGCGTCAGCGCGCACCGCGGCGTTGTTATTGATCCGTTGGAAGCTTATTCTGGCAGCGCCAATGCCATGAATGTGGCCTGTGTTGCCAACCTCTCATCTTCATCCAAAGCCTTGATCAGGGTCAATGGCGCAGCCTATAGTGGGACTACCGTGATCAAAGACGGGGATACTCTGACCTACCAAATCACCATCGTCAACGACGGTCCGGCGAACGCCACGGTTAATTACATCTGCGACAACGCCAGCGGCAATCTGACGGATATCCGAAACCTGAGCGTGAGCGGCAGCGGCTCAGCTAGCTCCGGCATCAGCCAAAACAATGCCGCCTGTTTGGCTGGCGGTAATTCCGGGTTAAGATTCAATGTCAGCGGTATCAAAAATATCGCCAACAACTGGCTGGTGACATTTGATGCAACTTTTACTGCCAGTGCCAGCAGCGGATCGCAGGAAATTGTCACCAACTGCGGCGTAGTTTATTATACGGATAGCGAGGCACGATCCAAAATCGCCTGCGCGCCGACGATTATCGTGAATAAGAACAAAGGCCAGGTGCCGAGTTTCCGGGAAGTCGCGCCATAAAATTGCGAAGCAATTTTATGGAAATTACAAACATCAAATTTCAAATGACAAACAAACTTAAACTCACAATTATTTTTTCTGTCCTCCTGTTCGCGGGATTATTTATTGCGGCCAAATCAGCCAAGGCGGCGACCTACATTGATTGGTTCCCAACTCCCACCGGTTTAGTTGGCTCCTGCGGGGGTGCCGGAACCACTGCTTCTATGAGCTGGAATGCCATGCCTCCGTATGATGCATATTTTCGAATCGCGGACGATACGGCGGGCGGTGCTTACCTAACCAGCTTTTGGATTCCCGAAAACAAGCCCTACACTGGACCTTCGACCTCGATCAGCACCACGCCTGGGCATAGTTACCACTGGTGGATACATGCACGGGACGGTTGGGGTAACTGGGGACCCCAGTCGGACGGCTACTATACTTGTGCCAATCCGCCTCCCCCTCCTCCGCCGCCCACCTGTTCCTCAGCAACTCCTGACGGCACGGCTGTTTACGGCAATACCACGCAACGCGTAAACGCCAATGGTGTGGCCAATGCCACGGCTGTGCTTTTCCCCACTTGGTCCGAATCAGGGGGTCAGGACGATATTGTTTGGTACGATGGGACAAATGCGGGAAGCGGTACGTGGTATATCGATATAAATATGAGTAGCCATCCAGGCTATGGAACCGTTTTCACCCATGCCTACATGTCGAATGCCACCACTGGCGATACGTATTGTGATCAGGCTACCTACACTACTTACGCCCCCTACACCATCGGCTTTACTGCCGACCCGACCTCAATCGCTTTTGGCGGTTCATCCACCTTGGCCTGGTCCACCGCCAGCACTACCTCGTGCGCTGTGGGCAAGGTCTCCGGCCCGGGTCCCACACCTCCAGGCGGCACAGGAGGCGTAAGCGGCACATGGACTGCGACCAATATCACCGGCGAAACCACGTACAACATAAGTTGTTCGGGTGTAGCTGGCGGAAATCCTGGAGCTACGGTAACCGTGACCGTGGCTGCTTCCCAACAGGCCACAGGAGTTTTGGAAAGCAATACCAACAGTACGAATAATAATAGCAACTGTGCGACCATGTCCGGTTGGGCTTGGGATCCTGATTTTTCGGATACCGCCATCCAAATCCACATCTACCACAACGGCAGTTTCTATACGAATATCTCGGCTGGGGATTTCCGAGGCGATTTGCCAGGCAATAAGAATCATGGCTTCACATATACTATTCCAAGTGCCTGGAAAGATGGCGCCAGTCATACGATCAATATGTATGCCATTGATCTTAATAGTGGCGGAAATCCGGACCTGATTTATTCGCCAGTTTCCGCTTTTGTTTGTGCGCTACCAACTGTGGATATTAAAGCCAATGGTTCGGACGGCCCGATTTCTATCAATAACAATACTTCAGCGACCTTAAGCTGGACCTCAATCAACACTACTTCTTGCTCATTGTATGTTACCGGTGGCGGACTTAACAATGCAGATACGGGCTGGACTGGGACAGCGCAACCGAGTGTTGCGACCGGCAACATGACGACCAATAACACTTATCGCGTCGATTGCACGGGCGCGAATGGAACAGCTACGGATACAGTCATCATCAATATCAATGCGCAGCCGACGTGCACGGGCGGTTCTGCCGCCGGGACATGGACGACGTCCGCCAGCACCATGGTCGTGTCAGCCACTGGGGTCGCAAATGCGACAGCCGTCCAATTCCCGATATGGTCCGACCAAGACGGACAGGATGATATTATCTGGTATCAGGGGGCTAATGCCGGCGGGGGAACTTGGACCGCGACCGTCATTTTGAATAATCACTCCGGGCTTGGAGTTATGAATGTTCATGTCTACGCCACCAATGAGAATTATGGAACTTCATTGGGCGCTTGTGGTAGCGCTTCCTTTACCAAACTTAATCAAGGCACGATTGAAGTTAATTCCTCGACACCTACCACGTGGACGATTACCTGCCCGCTGACCAGCCCGGCCTGTCCAAGTGTCTCAGCCGGTGGTGGCAGCAGCACCGGATCCTATTCTGCCAAGCCTTACAGCAGCTGGACCATCACTCCGGCCAATAAACCCGGGTATAACTGGCAGGTCAATAATTGTCCGGTAAATACGCCATGTACGCAGAACTTTCCACCCTAATCCATAAAATAAATAATTAACTAATTAATAAATAATTAACTAAAAATATGAATAAAACAATTATCACAGTGGTCGTGGTCGCGGTGCTCGCCGTCGGAGCATATGTGGCAATGCAATCTAAATCAAATAATTCTGATGACGAAAAAAAGCTCGACAGCAGCAAGCAAACTAGCGAAACATTTGACCCGAAGAACCCCAACTTCATTATGGGGACCGTGTCCGCTGTTTCAGCGACCAAGATTGATTTTGCCGAAGGTGCGAACAATTATTCAGCTCAGATTTCCGCTGAAACCAAATTGGTGAAGCAGGCCAAAGATGGCAAGACCATAAAGATTGTGGATGCGACACTTGCAGATTTCAAGGACAAACAGCAGATCGTGGTTTATTTTTCCGATCCGCCCAAGGCCGGAGTTTATCAGGCGGACAAGATTCAGATCATCGGCCAATAGACTAAACAACAAAAATCCTCCGGCATGCCGGAGGATTTTTATATGCCACTATTTATGGTTTGACGTAGCTTAGAGGGTTGACCCGGACGCCGTTTTTGATGACCTCAAAGTGCAGGTGAATGCCGGTGGCGCCGCGGACGCGGCCGGTGCGGCCCTGTTTGCCGATCAATTGTCCCTTGGTCACATAATCACCGGCTGAAACATAAAGTTCGGAAAGATGGCCATAGCGGGTCTTGAATCCACTGCCGCAATTTATGACGATATTATTGCCGTAGCCGTTAGCCTGGTATCCTGAGATTTCCACGAATCCGGTGCAGGCCGCGTAAACCGGCTCCTTTTTGCTGTCGGAAATATCCAGGCCGGTGTGGCGTTTGGAGAAGCCCTGGGTGATTGTGCGGACCGGAGTCGGCCAGATAAAATCAAGTGCGGCGCCCAGGAAGTCGGCTGGAACAGAGGCTTGTTTGAGGGCGATTTTATTGCTTTCGTCTTTGACAAACCTGGCTGCGGGTTTGACCAGAGCGGGGAGTGTGACGTTTTGCAGGGGGATTACGATGTCGGTGCCGATGGCCAAGTCGTCGAAGGACTCAATGTTATTGGCATCCAAAAAGTCATCGGCAGAGATTTTGTATTTGGCCAGTAAGGATTCCAAGGAATCTGATTCTCCGACAGTATGGCTGATGCCGGTCGTCGGCAGAATGGTCAGATCCTGGCCGGCTTTGAGCTGCCGGTCGTCGGTAATTTTGTTCTCCAGCATCACGGTCTGGGGGGAAACTCCGAAGCTGGAGGCGATATCGATGAGCGTGTCGCCGGGCTGGACTTGATAAGTGGTAAAGCCGTTGCGGGGGACCCCTTGAGTGTCCGACGGGTTGGTTTTAACAATGACATCGTCCTGCATGGTGGAAGCCGTAGTGGCATGAGGATTGGTGTCCACCGGCTGTGCGGCCAGGACCACCCCCAAAGACTGCGAGGAGAGGGTTAAGCGCTGGTCGGATTTGGAGAAAATCGTGGTTGTGTCCGCGGCCGAAAGCAGTTTGCGGTTCAGGCCGGGATGCGATTTTAAGAATGAAAAAATCACGCTTTGGTCCGGATTGGAAGTGGAAGCGTGATGAGTGACGAGAACATTGGCCCAGATGCCGGCAATGGTCAAACCGACCAGCACCAGCTCGAGACTGAAACGCGCCGCGTAGTCCCCAATAGACAAAGGCAGCAAGTGCCGAGAATGCAGGGATTTGAACGGATGGATTGTAAATTTGCCGTTGGTTTTCCAGTTCGTTGCCAGCCGGATGCAGAGAGAGGCAAATTTTTGATAAATAGATAAAATAATAGTCGCCTTTTAAACCCACTCAAAAGCTTACTTTACCCATACGAAATTACTCACAAAAAAACCTTATATAAGCCAAATTGTGGGGTTAACTGTGGGATCCGTTACGTCCGAAATCACTAGGGTCAATTTTACCAGACCCGGCCGGTTTGGTCAATGTTCTTATCCACAAGCCGGAATAAGGAAGTAGGAATGAGGAATTATGGAAAATACCCTAATTCATAATTCGTTATTCTTAATTCGAAGGCTGGGTTATAATGGTTAGACTATGGATACTAATTCCGGTCTAAATAAAGCCCAGCTTGAAGCCGTGACCGCCCCGCTGGGGCCGGTTTTGATCTTGGCCGGGGCCGGCAGCGGCAAGACTCGGTGCTTAACCATGCGCATCGTTTATCTTATCAAGAAATTGGGGATTAAGCCGCACAATATCTTGGCAGTGACCTTTACCAATAAGGCAGCGGGGGAGATGAAGGAACGGATTGTTAAGCTTTTGCAAGCGCCTGATAAAATTTCAAATTCTCCTACTATGGGAACCTTCCATTCGATCGGGGTCAGGATCCTGCGGGCCGAAAGTCGCCTAGTCGGCTTAACGCCCAATTTTGTGATTTATGACAACGATGACCAGGAAAGCCTGCTTAAGGATATTTTGATTGCGCTCAAGCTGGATCCGACCAAATTTAAACCGGCGCTGTTTGCCGCTGTTATTGACCGGGCCAAAAATAACCTCCTGGAGCCCGGGGATTTGGACGAAAAGGACAAAAAGTTCACCCAAACCGCCCGCGAAGTTTATCGCCGTTACCAGGACGGTTTGCTCAAAAACAATGCCGTGGATTTTGGCGATCTGCTTATGCTGCCGGTTCAAATTTTTCAGAAGCATCCGGAAATTTTGAAAAAATATCAGGCGCTCTGGCAGTATATTCTGGTCGATGAGTATCAGGACACCAACCATGTGCAATATTTGTGGACCAAGATGTTGGCGCAAGCGCATAAAAACATTTTTGTGGTCGGCGACGATGCTCAGGCCATTTATGGTTTTCGCGGCGCCAATTTGCAGAATATCCTGGATTTTGAGGATGATTACCCGGATTGCAAAATTATCCGCCTGGAGCAGAATTACCGTTCCACCTCGCCGATTTTGCGGATTGCCGAAAAAATCATCGAACTCAATTCCCATCAGCACAAAAAACGCCTCTGGACCGATAACGAAACCGGCGGCCTGCCCAACTTATTTTCGGCCGAAGACGAAACAACCGAAGCCTATTTCGTTGCCGGTCGAATTTTGAACATTCAGGATCCGCCGGTTACGACCAAGGAAACCGAACTGGAATATTTAACTGATGACCAGTCGGAAGATCAGGGTATTTTGTCGCGCCTGATGAAGAAATCCTGGGGCCGCGTGTTGCCCAAACTCAAAAACCGCCAGGGCCTCAACCAGATCGCCGTGCTTTACCGGACGCATTTTCAATCCCGGGCATTCGAAGAAGCTTTTATCGCCTCCTCGATTCCATACCAGATCGTTGGCGGATTGAAATTCTACGAGCGCGCGGAAATCAAAGATATCCTTTGCTACCTGCGCCTGCTGGTCAATCAAAATGATCTGGTCAGCCTCAAGCGGGTGATCAACAAGCCCGCGCGCGGGATCGGTGAGCAGTCATTCAAACTCCTCAAAGATGCTCTGCTGGAAAAGGACGAACCGCTGCTCTCGGAGTTGTTTTTCAAGAAGCCGTCGGTTAAAGGTTTTTTTGAAATGATTAATTTTATAACCGGCATAGAAGAGTCGGCGAATATCCTGGATGTCCTGGGCCAGGTGATTAAGCTGAGCGGTTATGAGAAGTTTTTGCGGGACGGCAGCGAAGAGGGCGAGGGCCGGTGGGAAAACGTGCTGGAGCTGATCAACGTCGCCGGGGCATTCAAGCGTTTGCCCTGGAAGGAAGCGGTCAGCCGTTTTTTGGAGGAAGTGGCCCTGATGACCTCGGCCGACGAAGCGGATCTGAACACCCCCAAAGTTACCCTAATGACCTTGCATCAGGCCAAGGGTCTGGAGTTTGACACAGTGTTTATGGTCGGATTGGAAGAAGGTTTACTGCCGCACTCGCGCTCGATCCTCGATCCTAAAGATATTGCCGAAGAAGTGCGGCTGGCTTATGTCGGGGTGACGCGGGCGCGCAAGATGCTGTTTTTGGTGCACGCCCAGTCACGCCGGCAATACGGCTCGAGGAACATCAGCGTTCCGTCGAGGATCCTGAAGGCAATACCGGAGGAGCTAATAACAAGAATAACAAATTATTAATGACTAATTTCAAACAAAATGCCAAATGCCATAATTTTTTAAAAATTAAAGCATTTTAGCATTAAACATTTCATTAGTCATTGGAAATTAGAAATTTGACATTTAAATCATGAATAATCTCATAGACGTAGAAAATCTTAAAACTTTTTTAAAACATCACGGCTTGAAACCTCGCGATTATCTCGGTCAGAATTTTTTGGTTGACCAAGCTGCCTTGCAGGGGATTGTGGCCGCGGCCGAGCTGCAGCCGGGCGATGTGGTTTTGGAAGTCGGCCCGGGGTTGGGCGTGTTGACTTTTGAACTGGTGAAACGAGCGGGGCGAGTTATCGCGGTCGAGAAGGATTCAAAGTTGGCGGAGTTGCTGCGGCGCAATCCTGAATTTAATTCAGGATCTCGTCGAAAAGACCCCGAATCAATCCCGGATCGGAGTCCGGGACAAGGTTCGGGGTTGCAGAAAAACAAAGTTTTTAATTTAGATATTTTAAAATTCAATCTTTCTGAGCACATTACCGGCGATTATAAAGTCGTGGCGAACATTCCATATTACCTCACCAGCAAACTGTTACAAACTTTTCTGGAAATGGCAAACAAACCAACCTCGATGGTCCTCATGGTCCAGAAGGAAGTGGGGGAGCGGGTGACAGCTAGCGCGGGCGAACTTTCCATTCTGGGGATTTCGGTGCAGATTTACGCCGACGCTGAAATTGTCCTGAGCGTGCCCAAGGAAAGTTTCTGGCCCCAGCCGGAAGTTGACTCCGTGGTTTTAAAAATCACGCCGCGCGACAAATATCCGGAGATCAAAGACAAAAAAACTTTTTTCCGCATCGTTAAGATTGCTTTTGCCGGCAAACGAAAGCAGATTCACAACACCCTGGCCAACGGCTTGAAAATGAACAAAGAGCAGACATGGCAATTACTCAAACAAGCGGGGATTGAGCCGACCACTCGCCCCCAGGATTTGAAGATCGAACAGTGGGTGGAACTCTATAAGCGTGTAGCGTACAGCGGACAGCGTTCAGAAAATAATTAATTTAAAATTTATGAAAGTAAATTCATTCAAAGAACTTATAGTTTGGCAAAAAGCAATTAAGCTCGTAAACGAGATCTATTCAGCCACTAAACAAATGCCTAAGACTGAAATGTATGGATTAGTTTCTCAGATGCAAAGAGCAGCAGTTGCAATCCCGTCGAACATCGCGGAAGGATATCGAAGGAATCACCAGAGGGAGTTTATTCAGTTTTTGGGCATTGCTATGGGTTCAGCTGCGGAACTGGAAACTCAGGTTGTTATTTCCAAAGAACAGTATTCTAATATTGATTACTTTAGGGCAGAAGCCTTGTTAGAAGAAGTACAAAAAATGCTTTATTCAATGATCTTCAAGCTCAAAAATTAAGTAGCCCTTTCTCTACGCTGCACGCTCAACGCTGTTCGTTCTTTTTGGGCTAGACAAGTTCGGCTTTTTGTGCTATAATATATATACAAGTTTGAGATAAAGTTCGAAACAAAAACAAAAACGCCCAAAAACAATCAATAATGAGAGAGTAAGGCCTGCCCGGGTCTTATTGTTCAATGCACCGAAACAAAAAGAAAAATCACAATTACGGCACGTTTCTGGCAGCCACCGGCCGCTTCCAAAAATACAAACGGAAAGCTGTTTTGGCTGTTTTAATTTTGGCTCTCTCCGTCGCCGGAATTTCAGCATTTTTCCGGCCGCATAATCAAACCGGCAATACCCTGGCCGATACCAAACCGGTTGATCTTGGCCTGCCCGGCTGGTGGCTGCAGGAATACTTTGGCAGCTCCGTATGCGATCAGTCGACTTGTCAGATGGACGCCGATCCGGATCAGGACAAGCTGACCAATGCACAGGAATATTTTTATCACACCGAGCCGCTCAATCCTTACACGGCCAAAGACACGCTCAATGACGGGCAACTGGTCACGGCGGGATTTGATCCGAGTAAGCATGGCCGCGTGACGTTTGAGCAACAGGCCGACCCGGACAACATCCTCGGGGAGAGCTTGGTCTTTGCCGAAGACATCCAGAAGATGGTGGCTGATTCGAACGATATTGCCAAGGTCACACTGCCCCTGGTGGAAGATGACAAGCTGCAAATAGTTTACTTGGAAACCGCCAGCGCTTACAACGAATACAGCTCGCGGATGCAATCCGCCGTCAGCCAATATTTTCCGCAGCAGAATCTCGCCGGCATCACGCAGATTTTGAAATCCGGATCCGATGCCGAGGTCACCGATATCAAGATCAAAGCCGGTTTGCTCGCGATGGAATTAAAAACCATTCCGGTCCCGAAAAGATTTTTGATGTTCCATAAATATAACATCGCCATGTTTGGCCTGTTGTCGGAAATTTTACCGGCACCGACTGATTTATCCGCCGCTGGCAGCGATGCTTGGTATGACAAAGTCCAGCAATTTTTGGCGGTCCAACAACGCCTGGATTTCGAAAAACAATTTTTGGCCAAGGAATTCCCGCAATGAATCCCGTTAGAAATTTTACATAGCAAAACATCAGACAAATTATACTCCAACGGGTTGATTATCAAAAACATTAATTATTTAACTAATCATTATTTCTAACGGGATGAAAATGATTTTTCGAAAAATTGCCATAGGCTTGGTCCTAATTTCACTGGTTGGCGGGCAGTTTTTCGTGATCAAACCCAAGCCAGCTGAAGCGCTATTCGGCGTCGGCGACTTTACATTCAATACCGAGGTGGCCAACTGGTATGATGTTTTCAAAGACATCGGCTTGGCGGCCGCGCAGCGAATCGCCATCAGCTATGCTAACAAATATCTGACTAGATTTGTCGACAAACTGATTGATAAATATCGGATTAAGGATTATCTGGCTTACGACAAAGTCTTGTCCGGATATTATTTGAATAAATATATATACGACAATGTTTCGGATCCCGATCTGCGCGCCATTTATGGATTGCTGGCCCGCGACATCAATAACCGCGCCACGGTTACGGACTCTTCGGGCAACAGCAAGCCGTTGATGGCTGCGCTGCGGCAAAAAATCGATAAATTTTATTACGAGCGGGGCGGCATCAACTCCAACCGGATTTTAAATCCAAATGGGGCGTTCGTGGAAGATAAGTATTATTTTGCCGCGGCGCGGGCATATTTTTCCAGTCCGCCGGATTTTACCCAGCAAGAGTTGTATGGGGAGTTTGGCCGCATGGTCGCCGATTCGGAGAAAGCGGCCGGGTCGGAAACTGCCAACAGCCAGGGGTTGAAAAACGACCGCTCGACCCCGACCGGGATTGTGCCGCGCATTTGCACCAACGTCCAGTTCTCCTATCCGGAAATCTATTCGTCGGATCCGTCCGATCCTGAAGCTGAGACTTTTTATTATCCCAAGCAGCCGATTACCAATCTGTCAGATTGCATCCTCGCCGGCGGGGAGTGGAAAGTTGATTCCACCGGGATTGCTCAGTCCGCCATTCAGAATCCATCCGCGTTCATCCATAATTTTGCCACGAATGCGATTCAGACCGTCTTCCAGGATAACTTTGGCCTCCATGACAATCTCTACAGCACCATCGGGTCGCTGCTGGGCAGTTTCATTTTTAATAAATTAAACCTCACCAAATCCGGCGGGACCTTTAACGAATCCGGCAGCGGCTATCAAGCCGATAACGGCGTGGCGCCGCTGATTCGGGATCTTGATCTGGATGGTGACAATATTCCGGAGGGCCAGGACGTCGACGGCGACAATCAGCTCAATACTATCTCCGACGTTTGTTACCACGGCGGCACGGCGCCGAATTGCAAAAAATCCAGCGAAGTCAAAACCTCGCCTTATTTTACGCCGATCTGCCAATCCCTGGATCAGGCCGTAGCCGCGCTGGCCGAATTTAACGACTTTATTTTGACGCACAAAGATCATATCAAGCCGGACGGCGACAATTTTGTAAACAAGTCTGATGCTGATATCTGGGCCCGCCGCGCCGGTCTGGCGGATTCGGCGATCGATAACCTGCTTAACAATATTCAAAATTACCGGAGCAATTATTTCGACAATATGGAAATTGCGATCAGCCGCTATCAGCATTTCCTGTCGAAAATGAGCCAATCGATCCAGAAGGATCAGGACATGGATCTCTCCCGCCTGCGCGGCAACGGCGGCGGCGGCTTGGGTGCTCTGATTCAGAGCAACCAGGATATGCTTCAATATTTGAAGGACACCAAAGCAGCCATTGGCCGGTGCGACAACCCCAATGTCCAGGCGGCCGGGGAGGTGGTTCCGCCGGACATTATTGATCCGGGCGATGAAGGCGACGAAGACGGTCCGACTTGCGTCGATGAGCCGGACAACATTGCCTGCAAGTCCGCCGATCGCACGGAGCTGGTCGCCAATGTCAAACGATACGTCGAATCCAAAGGCATTGCCCTGAACAGCTATTGCGGGGGATTTGAAATCGTCAAACGCGTCGCCTGGGCCCTGCGGGGAGAAGGCGCCGGGCTGACGGTCACTTACCATACCAGTCAATGCAACGGCTTCTCTGCCGACGTGTTCTCCTATCCCGATAATTCTGGAGTTGATATCTTGGGCAGCGTCAGCGAAACCAATATCCCGGCCTGGCTGCCGATGCCGCCATCCGGTGATCCGGGAGTCCATTATTCCGCCCCGATTGACCCGGGTGATCCGGCCGACGCGTGTTACCTCACTAATACGCCATGTTAGAAATGACAAATAACAAATTTCAAAACTAAGTATTTTGTTTGACATTTGTAATTTGACATTTGAAATTTTAAACCCCCATGTCCTCGAACCCGAAACATAACCGAATAATCCAACTGCTAGCACTTGTCCTGCTCGCTAATTTTGCATTGGCGAATTTGGCGTTTGCCCAGGTTTCGGACGACGGGACCTGCACTGGTGCAACATCCCCTGTGGCTCCGGTCGGTACGGGTCCTGATCGTTGGCAAAAGGGTTGCATTGCAGCGGGCGGAACCTGGACGCCGTCCGCCAAGACGCCGGCAGTAAAAGTTACAAAAACTGATTTTGACGCTGCCAATAACCCGGCCAGCAAGGCCAATTGCGATATATTGTCCAGATTGGTCAGCATAGTAACCGGTGGGGATCTCAAAGCCGCGTTGGGACAAGGGTTAACCGGACCGATTAACGCCCAACGTCCCACGACAATTTGTGAGGTGGTCGACGGCACTGTCCAAGTAGACACCAATGGATTTTGGAATAAAGACGGCAAGCTCGCCCGAAGCACCTTGGCTCTTAATTTTCAAACTAAATTGGTCTTAGGGACTACATTTACTCAAGATCAATGGGCAACCAAACAGAAAGCGAACGTTGGTAAGATCGTGGGCGCTTCAGCCGGTGGGGATTTCATTGGCTGGATCTTAAATATGGTTTTGTCCGTCGTGGCCTCCGCTCTTTCGATTTTGACGGCCTTGGCGGCGGAAGTGTTCTCGTATGCATCCGGAGCGGCCCTGGATATCTCGACCATGCCTGCCGCGGTCAATATCGGTTGGGCAATCGTTCGCGATATCTGCAACATGTTCTTTATTATCATTTTGATTGTGATTGCTCTGGCTGCGATTTTGCATATCGAAAGTTATGATTATCGCCACTTGCTCGGCCACCTGGTCATCATGGCAATTTTGGTTAACTTTAGCCAGGTTATCGCGGTCGAGATCATGAAGGCGGTCAATTTGTTGGCTTTGATTTTCCGCGGCAATGGGCTCGACGGGGTCATGGGCGCGATTTTCAGCGTGCTGGATTTTAAGGAGTTATTCAGCGGCAATGTCAGCTGGCAGGAGGGTTTGGCCCTGGGTCTTGGCAAGATCGCTTACGCGATCGTGGGGCTGGTGGTTTATCTGGCTTTGGCCGCGATGTTTATTATCCGGCTGGTCGGGCTCTATGTCCTGATCATTTTTTCGCCGGTGGCTTATGTGGCCCGGATTTTGCCGGCTACGGAAAAATATTCGGAAGAGTGGTGGAGCCATTTTGTTAAATATTTAATCTGGGCGCCGGTGGCCATGTTTATGATCCGGTTGACCATCCTGGTCGCCAACGACCCGCGATTTGCGATTACCGGAGCGGAGAACACCTCGTTTAAATTTTGGATTTTATGCGCATTTCTGGCCGCGTCATTGTTGGTGGCCAAGGAAGCCGGCATGGTGGGCGGGGAGATGATTGTGCATGGGGTGCAAGGAACGGCTACAGCAGCCCTAAAGGGGATTGGCCACGGGATGGGCCGTTTTGCCGGCCGAAAATATAACGAAGCCACGGGCAAATTGCTGCATACGGAAGGCGGCAAGAAGCCGAGCAAACTGGCCCGATTTGCTTATGCCGCGCTTAATCCAGTCGGCACGTATAAGGGTTTTTCGAAAAGAGGCGAAGAACTGGCTCACCATCAAACAGAGCTCGCCACCGCTTATGGCCAACAAATCGCCGAACGCTTATGGACCGGCACGACCCTACCGCATGCGCAATTGGTCGAACGACGAGCGGAAAATGAAAAGCTGAAGTTTTTGACCGATATGAAGAAAGAGCAGTTGATGCAGCTGGCGGTCGAAGCCGAAGGTATCGGCGGCCATGAAGGGGAAACGACCCGGTTGGCAATAATGAAGGCAGTCGCGGCCAACGGCTTTACTGATGATTTAATGAGAATGAAGCATTTTACTGAAAAATATGGAGAGAAAATCACGCACCCCGACGGCACCCAGTCAGTGGCCATTAATAGCCCGGACACCGTTCACCGGTTATTAATGACTTATTTGGGAAAAGGCGAGCAGGCCATGCGGTTTATCGGAGAAGATATGGAGGATATGGGCAAAAATACCAATCATCCGGAATACTTGGGACACACTTTCTTCAATCCAGATACCAGCATGTGGGAAGAGGGCATGAAGGAAGTCGGGCCGGAAAGAGACAACGGCTTTGGCCATAAGATCAAGACACTTGATAATACTCATCAGGCCGATTATGCCAAAGGTGAGTTTAGCAAGAAAAAGGTCAATGATTTGGTCACTATGGCTCCCCACGGTCTGGCGCCGATTATGGGTGAGTTGGATGCAGATGGAAAAATCATTACGAGCAAAACTCCGATCATGGATCCAACGACGGTCAAACCAATAATGGATGAGGCGACCGGGCAGCAGAAGCGGAATGCGAATACCGGCGAGCTGATGTTTACCGAGCCTGAGCAGAAGCGGGATGCTAACGGCAAGCTGATGTTTGATGTTCGAACCGATGGTAAAGAAATCAGAAATACTTACTGGGGTGCCACCGATATCACAGACGCCTCGAAGGCCTTTTATGATCAGCAGAATAATTTGATGAATGATCCGGTAACTCTGGATCGCGTGCAGAACATTCAACCACGGGTTAAGGATACCCAACTGGCCACGAAAGTTACGCATGACGGCCGGCTGATCATTAACAATTCCGATGAATTGAGAAAAGTTCAGAATTTGTGGACTCACCAGAGAGATCAGGCCCAAGTGTTGTATGCGGAAAAATTGGGATTGCCCCAGAACCAAAGAGGCGGGCTATCCACCATGAAACTTTATCTGAATTACGAGTCTGACCCGGCCAAAAGAGAAGTTTTCGTGGATGGTGACAGAGCGGTTGATTTTAATTATTCTTTTGTAATGAAGAAAGCCGCTCAAGCCAAAGGCGCACAGAATGTAGATGGTGGAGGAGGCGGCCAACAACAGCGCGCTCAAGTTCCTCAGCCGCCCGCGCCGCCAGCCGCACCTTTTCTTACTGACGCCCGAGGTAACCCTATCGACAGGGAAGGTAACCCAATCAGACCATGACCATTCAAATAGAAAATATACAAGTAGAGGATCTCGACCATCTGACCCCGGATGAGTTGAATAATCAGCAAGTTATAATTCAGATCGAAAAAATTGCCGCGGATCCGATGTATAATTATGAGCCAGGTTTGGCCAGGGAATTTTATGATTTGTTGGCCAAACTCTTAGAGAACAGCAAAGCAATCCGGAACCAAAATATTTCGGCCCGGCTGCTTGTGGTTTTATCAACCCTGGAATGGCAGTCTTTGCAAAATCAGACCAAAAAAATCAAGGAGCGGATTTTGGTGCGCAATGTGATTCCGTCAATCAAAAAGCAAATTGACATCGTCTATTGCTTGGAGCGGTATCTGCGAATGTTTGAATTGGGCATTGGCCCTGATGCCGGAGAACGTCAGATGTTCATTGACGCTTTAATCCGTAATCAGGAAATTTTGGGCCCGCAAGCCTTGATCCTTAAATCGGGCGACAAGGTCATCGGCTCGATAGCCAATTGGCTGAAAGATTATATTAGCTATTCCGATCCGGCCAAACTGAGAACCGGGACTTATGAGATGACTCAGTATTTTTATTCAAGTCCCAATGTGAAAACCTTAAGCATGGCTGACCGGCAACTCCTCACCAATATTCTAACTGTGTATAATCACCTTAAATATCCCAAGAATATCCCGGTGGTGGAAAGAACCCCCCAGTCGTCGATTCTGCGCCCAACCCCTCCCGTGCCCACTAGCCCGAAGATTGCTTTTCCGATCATAAGCAAGCCACCAATTCCGCACGGCGCTCCCTTGGAGGAATTTAAGGCCAAAATGCAAGCCGGGACGGTTAAATTTACTCCCAAGCCTCAACCGGCCATATCCATGACTCCGCAAGAAATACAACGGGAAGTCAAGACCGTCGAATTGCCCGGGCACAAATCAGAGATTGCTTCGCGGCCATCGACAGCAGTGCTTAGTCAAATGGCCGCTCGCAAAGACGAGACACGTCCACCGCATTCCGCGTCCAGTCCGCGTATGTCAGTGATTCAAACTATCGATGATCTAAAAAAACTTGACTTGAGTTTTTTGCGCCAAGGAAGTTTGCAGTCGCAAATTTCCAATTTAAAATCTCTAATTTCTAATTTGGCCCGAGCCAACAATGTTTTGCCTTACTATGCGGTCACGGCTTTTGAACAAAGCCCTTTATTCAAATCATACATGGCTCACGGCAATTCAAAGGTGGTCGGTTCTGGTGCCGCCGGAGAAATGACCCAAGCCGAGTTTGAGGCCATGGCGGATTTGCGGAAGGAAATAGAACGGCTATAAGTCGGAATGTCAAATTTCCAATTACAAATTTCTAATAAAATGATATAATGTCTCAATGATTAAACCATTAGACATTTTTAATTTAAAATTTTATTTGTCATTAGAAATTAGTAATTAGTCATTTTTAACTCATGCTCAAAGTCGTGATTGATACCAATGTGCTGATTGATGCTTCGGAAGATTATTACCGGTATGCAAACAGAATCTTGGATTTGGTGATCGCCAACCAGATTATGGCTTACGCCAATCGGGCAACCTTGAATGAAAATAAATTTTTGGCCCGGAGAAAAATTTCGGACGAAGGTTATCTTAAAAAGCTGGAATATTTTTTCGAAGTCGTCCAACCCGTGGCAACGGGCGAGAAATTGCGGATTGTGGAAGATCCTGAGGACGATAAAATTTTAGAGTCAGCCGTAGCAAGCGGCGCAGACTATTTGATCACGTCGGATTTGCATCTGTTGAAATTGGAAAAGTATCATGGGGTGCGGATTGTCCGGCCGGCGGAATTCTGGAGCATTTGGGAGGATGAAGGCGAGGGGTGGGTAAATTGGCTCTCAAACTTCATAAAATAAGCCCGTCCGGGCTTTTTTGATAAGTCTTGCCCTTTATGGTATAATGTTTGAAGTATAAAGGATGAAATTTGAAATATAAATCAAAATGCTTGAAACTAAAATAAATATGATTTTCCATCAGCAATTACGGCAAAAAATGGACAATTTTGCCCATTTTATTTACGCCTTAACCCGTAAATTTCCGAAAAATGAGATATATGGGATAATTTCTCAATTACGACGAGCGAGTCTTTCTGTGGTTTTAAATTACATTGAGGGTTATGCCCGCATGAGCGACAAAAGTCACAAAAATTTTTTACTAATATCGTTCGGGTCACTAAAAGAATCCGAATACCTTATCGAGTTTTCGTTTGCTGAAGGATTAATATCTAAACCTGAGTACGAAAACGCCAGTTCGCTTTCGAAAAAAATTGGCGCAATGTTAATGGGAACTATTAAAAATCTTTAATAGTTCATAATTCATATTCAATATTTCATGCAGTATGCCATCCCTCAATTTACCGATGTCGAGGATAAACTGATCGGTCCGTTGACCCTCAAGCAATTCTTGATTTTATTGCTGACCGGCGGGATCATCCTCTTATTTTATTCAGTTTTAAAAATTTCAGTATTCTTTTTCTTTTTTTCCTTCCCGTTTGCCGTATTGGGCCTGGCCTTGGCTTTCGCTAAATTTAACGGCCGGCCCATGGTTGGTTTTATCGGAGCTTTTATAAATTTTTTATCCAAACCCCATGTCCGGGTGTTTCATCGGGTCGAACCGATCATCACAATCAAAAAAGTTGCCAAGCAACAGGAACAGCCGCAGTTACGAACCACTATCGAAGCTCCGGAGAGCCGCTTGAAAAAATTAGCCTATTTGCTCGACCAAAAAGTCCATGAAGAGGAAGAGTTGGTCGGTCACGCAGCTCACAACACTTAATATGAACCAGCAAGAGATGCAATCCAGTTCTATGACGGGGAACAAGCCTTCGGCATCGACCCAGGCGTATTTGGATATCAAAGAGATCAAGGAAGGCGTTGTGGTCCTCAAGGATGGTTCGCTGCGGGCGGTGCTTGTGGTCTCGTCAGTCAATTTTTCTTTAAAGAGCGGCGAGGAACAAAATGCCCTGATTGCGACCTACCAGAATTTTTTAAATTCGCTGGAATTTCCAATCCAGATCTTAATGCAGTCAAGAAAGCTTGATATCCATAGCTATCTGGACAAGTTGAGATCGGTGATGCAGCAGCAAACCAATGAGCTGTTGCGTTTGCAAACTCAAGAATATATCGAATACGTCGGCAAGCTGATTGAGTTTGCCAGCATTATGAATAAAACTTTTTACGTCATCATACCTTTGATCGCCGGCGGCGGGAAAACCGGATTCATGTCGAAAATCATGAATCTGTTGAGCCCGGCTCGCGAGATTTCCGTAAAACAAACTGATTTTGACAAAAGCCGGGAAGAACTCATGAAGCGGGTCAGCCAGGTTGCCGGCGCCATGGGAGGTATGAGTCTTAAATCCCTGGTTTTAAGCACCGAAGAGCTGGTGGAATTAATGTATAACAGTTACAACCTGAATACGGCTTCACCTATCAAGATCAAAAGCATCGGCGATCTCGACTTGAGTCCGGGAGAATGACTGATTACTAATGCCTAATTTCTAATAAAATTTCTAACGATAAAGTTTATGATTTAGAAGAAAGAACGGCGAGATTTGGAGAAGAAATTATAAAATTCGCGAGGATGATCCCAAAAGATGTTGTTACTTTGCCAATAATTGGGCAGCTGGTGAAATCTGGCACTAGCGTGGGAGCGAATTATTGTGAGGCAGATTGTGCAGAGACTAGAAAAGATTTCGAGCATAAATTAGGGATTTGTAAAAAAGAATCCAAAGAAACGAAGCACTGGTTAAGAATGCTCATAACCACGACTCCCGAATTAAAAGATAGAGCGACAGAGCTTATGAAAGAAACAAACGAATTAACTTTAATATTTGTTGCTATTATAAAGAAATCTAAAGCTAATAAAATTAAAGAATTAAGCATTTAACATTTTGTTAGTCATTAGAAATTTGATATTAGACATTTATACCCATGGCGCTATTTAAATCACAATCGATCGATCCGAACCGGGATTTGCAGCGGCAAATCCTGCAGAAGGAGCGGGAATATAAAGAGGGGCTTAATACCCTCAAAGACCTGATTGCTCCGGCGGCATTCCGGGTCGGCCAGAATACGGTCGAGATTTCCGGCAAATTTGCCCGGTCATTTTTCGTGTTGGCTTACCCGCGGTTCGTTTCCGTTGATTGGCTGTCGCCGATCATCAACATGGATGCGGAAATGGATATGGCCCAGTTTATTTATCCGATGTCGACCGATGAGATTATGAAGAAGCTCAAAAGCCAGGTTGGCCGCATCGAAGCCAGCATGCGGATCAGCCAGGAAAAAGGCAACGTCCGCGATCCGATGATGCAAACCGCCTTTCAGGACGTGGAATCTTTGCGGGACAAGCTGCAGCAAGGCACGGAACGATATTTCCGTTTCTCTATTTACTTTACGGTTTATGCCGGGGATCTCAAAGAACTCGACCAGCTTTCTTCCACGCTCGAGTCGCTGCTTGGCTCGAAATTAATCATCGCCAAGCCCGCCGTGCTGCAGATGGAGCAGGGTTTTAATTCCACCTTACCGCTCGGCAATGACGAGCTGGCGATCGCCGCCAATATGAATACCGAGCCGCTGTCAACGACGTTTCCCTTTGTCTCTTCGGAACTGACCTCGAACGACGGGATTCTTTATGGAATCAACCGGCACAATAACAGTTTGATCTTGTTTGACCGCTTCCAGATGGAAAACGCCAATTCCGTTGTTTTCGCCAAATCGGGCAGTGGTAAAAGTTACGCGGTCAAGCTGGAAATTCTGCGCTCCTTAATGCTTGGTGCGGACGTCATCGCCATCGACCCGGAAAACGAATATAAGCATTTGTCCGATTCCGTCGGCGGCAGCTTCCTCAATATCTCGCTCAACTCGGATTCCCGGGTTAATCCGTTTGATTTGCCGCGCGGCATCGAAGGCGAGACTAATGAAGATGTCCTGCGGGCCGCGGTCGTCAGCCTTTTGGGGCTCATGAATTTAATGTTGGGCAAACTGGATCCTACGGAAGAGGCGATTATGGATCGTGCTCTTTGGGAAACTTATGCCAAAAAAGACATTACGGCTAACTCCAATTTCAACAATATTGAACCGCCGATTATGCAGGATCTGGTTGAAATTTTATCCGGCATGGTCGGCGGCGAATCGTTGGCGCAGCGGCTGACCAAATATACCCAAGGGACATTCAGCGGCATCTTCAATCAGCCCACCAATATCAATCTAAATAACCAGCTGGCCGTATTTTCGGTGCGGGATTTGGAAGATACGCTCCGGCCAATTGCCATTTACGTCATTTTGAATTACATCTGGAACGTCGTGCGGTCATCGCTCAAAAAACGCATCTTGGTCATAGATGAAGCCTGGTGGATGATGCAGCATGATGATTCCGCTAAGTTTTTATTCGGCATGGCGAAGCGCGCCCGCAAATATTATTTGGGCGTGACCACCATCACCCAGGACGTTACCGACTTTTTACAAAGCCCTTACGGCAAGCCAATTGTCACTAATTCCTCCATTCAGCTGCTGTTGAAACAATCGCCGGCTGCGGTGGATCTGATTGCCAAAACTTTCTTCTTAACTGAAGGCGAAAAATATCTGCTGCTGGAATCCGATGTCGGGGAAGGAATATTTTTTGCCGGGATTAAGCACGTGGCGATCAAAATTATCGCTTCCTATATGGAAGACCAGATAATTACAACTGACCCCAAACGGGCCCTCGAGATCGAGGAAGCGAAAAAAGAACTGCAGGCGCAACAAACCCAAGCGGTGACAGGAGAATAGGAGATGGCCAATAATGCGCTGGAAGAAGATTCTACGGACGAGGTCAAACCACAGGATGACTTAGCTGCTGCCAATGACTGGTTTGTGGAAAAATTGAAGGCTTCCGGTCCGTCAGTAGAAGAGATGCGGATCCTGCAAGAGGCCGAGGAACAGCTTCGTCAAGATACTCTTTTAGATTTGCAACAAAAAGAAATACTGGAGCTTCGACTCAGGTCGGAGGGGAAGGTTAAGATTACTGATCGCCTGGATGACGAGACCCGCCGGCAATCCAGTCAGGAAGAACAACCGCGGCCGCAGGAACAACCCCAACCTGAGAAAAAACCTTCCGAAGAAGAATCTGAAGAAGAATCGGAGCCGGAAGAGCAGGAAGAATCAAACGAGGAAGAAGAGCCGGAGAAAGAAAATGCGGATGAGGAAGGCGGCGAGGACGAAGACAAGGAAGAGGGAGATGAAGAAGAGGGAGAGGGAGAGAATCAATCCGAGGACCAAAATCCGGAAGCAGAAGCTGAATCGGCTGAAGCGGAAAGTATGGGAGCGGAAGAAGCCGGCATGGAGGGCGCGGAAGCTGCAGGCGCTGCCGAAGGCGGCGCGGCAGCCGGCGCGGCCACAGCGGCCGAAGGCGCAGAAGCTGCTGGAGTGGCTGCCGGGACTGTCGAATTTTGGGGTCCCGCGCTGCTCATTATCCTGGGCCTAATAATCTTCTTCGCCCTAGTGATGTTTATATTTACAGCCATGGTTGGCAAGTGTAACGAAAAGGGCTTAACTGGCTTATCCGCCCGCGTTGTTTCCAAGGTCGGCAGTTGGACCGGCGCCATTCCGGTTGATATCTGCGCCAAGCTGGCCATCACTAATTTTGGCGGGGGAGCGAGCGGCGGCGGCGGAGCTTCAGGCAGTTTTGATTGGGAGCCATCTGATTTGGTGGCATTGAGCGGAGTCAGCGTTGATCCGGGAACGTCCGACCCCAGAGTCAGACAGTGTATGCTGGTTAAGATTCAGCAAATTTCCAATGATGCTGCTGCGGCCGGGCTTTCAATCACCATAACCAGCGCCTTTCGTGGGGACGGAGAAACGGCCAGCGGCACAACGTCAGCCCATAGTCGCGGCGAGGCCGTGGATATTTCTTTGCGGAATCCCACCGTGCCTTGGAACCAAAACACTCATTCATTGCCGCCCGGCTACCAAGACGGCCGGATAGCCAGGTTATTCGCCATCGCGCAAAGATATTTCCCCAATGGCGCGGCGACCAATACGCTGGATGAATATCATAATCCTGCCCGTAACGCCACCGCCGGGCACGTGCATGTGGAATTCAATATTCCCACGCCGCCGACCGGCAGTTATTGCGCGCCGTTTCCGAATCCGCCGCCGACCGATTAAATTTAATCAATATGATGAATCGCAAATTTGTTATTATCGCGGCAATCGGAGCATTGATTTTAGCCGTTATCGGCGGGCTTTTGGTTTGGGCCATGAAAGTAAAAAATCAAACCAAACCACCAATTGCCGCGGCGCCGCAAATAAAAAAAATCGGCAACGACCGGGTGGTTTCGCCAATTCCAGCGATAAACAATGGAGGAATTTGGTATTTTAATGCTGAAGGACGGCTGTTTCGGATCAACCTCGACGGTGAAGGTTTGACCGAATATCCGTTGCCGCTGCTTTCCGGCACAATCCGAAAAATTTTATGGCCGCAGGCCGGCGAAGATTTTATTGCCATATCTTCGGGTTCAACCGGCGAAATCAAGGACTACTATAATAGCCAGAAAAAAGTTTATACTACCCTGCCAGCCAACATAAAAAGCCTCGATTGGATGCCGGATAGCCGGCGCATCGTTTATATCTGGCAATCAGCCGACAATCAACATCAGCAGCTGGCCATGGCCAATGGCGATGGCACGGGTTTTGTTATAATTAAAGACGTCTTTTGGCCGGATTTACAGATTAAAGTTTCTCCGGACGGCAAAACCGCCTTGCTTTACCGTTCAATCGTTGACGGGAATGTCAATAAGATTTATTCGGTCAATTTGGAAACAGGAGAAATTCTAACGGTAATTGATTCGGGCAAAAATCTGGAGGCAATCTGGATTTCAGCCAACCGGTTTTTATTTTCCCAAAGCGCGATTACGGCTTACCCGCGGGTTTATTTATTTGATATGATCAGCAAACAGGCGACGGATCTGGACCTGAACACTTCTCTGGACAAGATAGTGGTCGACAAGGAAGGCAAAACGGTCTATGCTGCCATTCCCAAAAAAGACGGCGGCGGGGACGATTTTCTTACGGAAGATCTTTTGACCTTTCGTCAGAATGACTTTTTTTCATCCGACCAGCAGATTTTTGCCAAAAACCTAATGTTGATTGGCAGCAGTTTGTTTTTTATCAATACCGGCGACGGCAATCTTCATGTCGTCAGTAAATAGTTATTCCAAATGGACCGCCGGCGCGCGGTCGATTTTTTGTTTTAGCAAGGGGTGAGAATTTAGGGTCAAATCTTCGTTGATCAGGGCTTGGGCATAGCGACGCGAGCGCTGGACCAAATCCAGGTTGGAGAGCGTTGCAATTTTAAAATCATAGCCCGATTGCTGGGTGCCATACAGGTCGCCGCCGCCTCGGATGGCCAGGTCCTTTTCGGCCAATTCGAATCCGTTGGAATTTTCCACCAAGGCTTTCAGTCGAGGATTTTTTTCCGCTTCGGGATCGTTGGAAAAAAGAAAGCAGTAGGATTTGTGATCGCTCCGGCCGACCCGACCCCGGAATTGATGCAGTTGGGCCAGGCCGAAGCGTTCTGACCCTTCGATCATCATCACGGTTGCATTGGCTATATCCACTCCGACTTCAATGACCGAAGTGGAGACCAGAATTTGCAACTCGTTGTCCTTAAATTTTTGCATAACCTGCTCTTTTTCCACCGGCTTGAGCTTGCCGTGTAGGAGCCCGATTCTCAGCTGCGGAAATACGTCTGCCGCCAGTTTTTTGTATTCGGCCGTGGCGGATTTGACCTCCAGTTTATCCGACTCCTCAATCAACGGGCAAATCACGAAGGCCTGGCGGCCAGCTTCGATTTGTTTGGCAATGAATTCGTAGGCCTTGGCCCGATTCTGTTCGGAGACGATTTTGGTCAGGATTTTCTGGCGGCCCGCCGGCAACTCTTTGAGAATCGAAATATCCAAATCGCCGTATAAGGTCAGGGCCAGGGTGCGGGGGATGGGCGTGGCTGACATCGTTAACAAGTGGGCGGGACTGTCGTGTTTGAGCCAGGATCGCTGCTGGACCCCAAACCGGTGCTGTTCGTCGATTACTATCACGGACAATGTCTTGAAACGAATCTGTGGCTCCAGCAGGGCATGGGTCCCGATGACTATCTTTGATTTGCCGTTTTGAATCGCAGCCAGTACGGTCGGCCTGGAAACCGGATTGCCGTTGAGTTTGGCTTGGGAGGAAGTCAGAATCGCCACGTCCAGTCCGTCATTTAGGAATAATTTAAGCAGATTGGCATAGTGTTGGCTGGCGAGGACCTCTGTTGGGCACAACAAAGCCGTCTGGAGCCCGTTTTGGGCCGCTAGCCACATAGTCAGAGCCGCGACAATCGTCTTGCCGCTACCAACATCTCCTTCCAACAGCCGGTTGGCCGGATAGGGACGCTGATAGTCTTCGATGATTTCCGCCAAAGCCTCCTTTTGGCTTAGCGTCAGTTTAAACGGAAGTGATTCGATTTTTTGATCCAGCCCGGGGTCCAAGGGGATCACGATGCCGCGGTTTTGTTCCCGGGATTTTTTGTATCGCAGGACGCGCAGCTGGGTTTGGAAAATTTCATCAAAGGCCAAGCGCGTTTGAGCGCTGTTGAGGGCGGCGTAATCGGCGGGAAAATGGAACTGCCTGACGGCGGCCGTTTCGCCCAGTAGGTTTTCTGATTTTAATATCAGAGCGGGTAAGTATTCCGGAATCGGCACCTTATCCAAATATAGCTTGATAATGCTACGCAACTGCTTTTGGGTCAAATTGGCGGTCAGGCCATAGAGCGGTACTAGGCGGGAGGTGTGGACTTGTTCGTCCCGCACCGGCTCATAAATGGGGTTTTGCAGCTGCAGCTTATTTTTACTGGCCACCACTTTGCCTGAAAAAATAAATTCTTCGCGCGGGTGAAAGACCTTGGCCAGATAAGGCTGGTTGAACCAGACGCACAGAATACTGCCGCTTTCGTCTTCCACCAGCGCTTGGGTAATGGTTAGACGCCGGACTTTGGTGCGGAAGGTTTTACTCTCCAATATTTTAACTTTGACATTGGCCGTTTCGCCCAGCTTAAGTTCGCCAATCCGGCTGAATTTAGACAGATCGTGGTGACCCCGGGGGAAGTAAAAAAGCAGGTCTTCCAGGGTATGGATCCCGAGATTTTTTAGGAGCTTGGCCCGAGCCGGCCCGACCAGATATAGTTGTTCAATGGGGGTTGAGAGATCAAACATAGTTGAATTATAACCTGCCTACTGGCAGGCAGGCAAAATTAAAACGGCCAAAAGTGCCGCCGAATGGATATTTCTGGTGCACCCGCGAGGAATCGAACCTCGATTACAAGCTCCGCAAGCTTGAGTCCTATCCGTTGAACGACAGGTGCTTATAGTGATTATGGTTTTATTTTGATATATCCATCATTAATAATCTTTGTAATATAATCTTTTCTTTTTAGTTTTTTAAGCCTTTGTTCAATTTTTCGAGCTTCTTCGATTGTAGGATATTGTTGAGAAAATACTACACGCGGATTTTCCATTCGGTTTGTCGTGTGAACCCAACCAGTTAAATGCCTTTTATGCCGAATATCAATATCTTCGCAACTACCAATATAATATTTATTTAGATCATCTTTAAGTATATAAACGAATCCGGACAAGGGATGAGGGCGAACTGGATTGATACTATATCAAATTTTCAGACGCCTGGCCAGGATCTCGGCAGCGGTTTCTTCATGATCGAGATCCTGGCGCAGATATTGTGCCAGAAATTGCTTCACCGCCACGGGATCCTGATTGCCTAACTGGATCGCGATAATATTGTTGATATAGGCAGTGGTTTCGAGATTGAGGGTTTTAACTTCCGGCGGCCGGTAGTTAATCCAAAATTTCTTAATGGTTTTGTAAGGATAAATCATCCGCCCGGCGCTGATTCCCAGGGGGCTCAGTCGATAGGTTGTTTCCGTCCGGGTGATGAAGGACAAGGTCAGAACCACCAAAATGATCAAACTGAAGGTAATGACGGTAATAATGCTTTCGGAGTAAAATATGGCGAACGTCAGGGCGGCTAACGACAAAATGATGAAAATGACATACCAGGCAAGCGAACGCTTGGGATTAGTGCTACTTTGGGTTTTCCAGGAAATTTCCCGGGGCCGCGGTTTTGGGGATTGTTTGATTGGAGTTTTGGAAATCGGCATAATTTTTGGCGGTGGGGGCGAGATTCGAACTCGCGGTCGGCGTTAACCGACTCCGGTTTTCAAGACCGGTGCACTAAACCACTATGCGACCCCACCTGGGTCGCTTATACTTTTTTTAATTCTATCATTTTTTTAACCGAAAAGCTATATTCACCCTCATCCCCGGCCCCTCTCCCGTCGAGGGAGAGGGGAGTTCTAATTTGAAGAAAATTTTTATACGAAAAAGACCACGGTTGCCCGTGGCCTTGTTCGCATATGAGTTTCTTTCCTTTTTAGGGATTTACCCCTTACCAACTTTTTGGTGCGGGGGTTAATTACGGCTCAAAGCCATAATTAGAAAAATTTAGTGCGCGGTCTGTGTTTCTGTGGTACTGTTCGGATCCAGCGGAACTATTTCTGGGTTGATAATTTCCGTTCTAACCGTTGATTCCCCGGAAACTTTGGGTTCAATCAGCGTTATTTGGTCAGCGTATGACTTATTATCTTTGATTTGACCGATAATGTCAACCACTAATCCCGCCTTCAAATCAGCAGCGCTGAGGTTGACGTATTTGGTCTCTTTGGTTAGCAAAAATTTGGCAGTGCCGATGTTAACGGTTGATTCGGTAACTTGAGTCAATTTGCCGGAAGCGGTGATGTTGTTATCAGAGGGGGGATTGGCGATTTTAACGCCAGATTCCTCGAAATTCTTAATCGCTTCCGCTTGAGAATCCTGGGTTGACTGCAGAGCTTTCTCGATTTCAATTCTGACTTCCCCTTCACTGTTAATCGACGCGATTTTCAATTTGTTATTAATGTCCGCCAGTTTGTTGACGATGGCTGATCTGGGCTGAGCTTTGGTGTTGCGGGCCGCCGCCGAGGTGGATTTTTGCAAATCCTTGACGGTTGCAGAAATAATTTGCTTGGCTTCCTGGTTGCTCAACTGCCCTTGTTGCTGTTGTTCGATGACCGCCTGTATTTCTTCCACGCGAGTTATAGCAAACTGCATTTGCCGGGAGGCGACTTCTTGCTCCGGAGTTAATCGCAATTCGATATTTTCGACGATCTTCTTTAAGGGATAAATGGCCGAGTCCGGACCGCTCTGTAAAGCTGCGACCGCCACGCCCATGGTTAAACTGACCACAATCAGCAGTGAACCGAAGACGGCTGAGCCGATTTTGAGAAAACTCGGGATACTGGCCCAGATGCCGCGGTGTTCGGATTGAGGGACGCTGATACGGTCTAGCACCCGGCCTTGGATTTTGGCCAGGTCTGGCATTTCAATCTGGTGGCGGGGAAGAGAGCTTAAGTCCAAAATCAGGTTGGCCAGATCCGAGGTCTCGCGATCACGATGGTGTTGCCATGCCGAAAGATCCTGCCGTTGTTTGGCGGCTTCGATCATTTGTTCGATAAATTGTTCCGGATCGTTAGGCATGTTATTTGGACTTGCGTTTGACTAAGTCTTTCAATTTGATGAGCGCGCGGTGCTGAATGACACGAATGGCGCCTTCGGTTTTATTTAAGATGTAGGCGATCTCTTCGTTCGTTAAGTCTTCAAAAAATTTATATTGGAGTACGAGCCGTTGTTCACCGGGCAGCTTGACCAGCAGTTCCAAAATTTTGGCCTGGTCCATATTCAGATTGATCGTATCGATCGGGTTGACTGCGTCTTCCAGAAATTCGGCCACTTCTTCGAGTGGGACAAAATCTTTCTTGATCCGATAGTAATCGATGATGTTGTTTCGGGCGATCTGGTAGAACCAGCCGGTTATGGCCGCGGGGGAGTTGACTTGTTTTAATTTTTGCCAAGCTTTGACAAAAGTGTCGGACAGGAGGTCCTCGGCGACTTCTTTGTGGCCGACGCGGAAGAAAATAAAGCGGTATAGCTTTTCGGCAAATTCATCGTAAAGGCGGGAAAATGCCGCGCTATCGCCGTTTTGGGCCCTTTCTAAGAATTGTTTGAGTTCCGAGTCAGTCATAAATAGAGACGTTATTATCCGACAAAGTGTTACAAAGTCAAGGTTTATTTTATCACACTAAGCTATTTAAGCCTAAAATGCTTAATAAGTTGATGGTCACTTCGAAATCGCTTGGTTGTCAAAATATGGACGTAAGCGTCAATTTTAAGATATTCCGTGATTAGGCTGATTTGTTTGTCGCATGCATATGGCAGGATGAAGACACTGCGTTGGAAGTGAAAAAAGCCTAAATCCTTTAGCATCCGACAGAAGCGAAACCGGGCCGCTTTGTCGTTTTCTGGAATATCAAAAGTGACAAGTCGCCATTGCTGATCCCAGGAGATTTTTTTGATTTTCAGCTCCAGAATTTTTAGTTCCAGTAAACGCCGCTGGCCGGCTTTGGTTAAAATAATCAGTTTCTTGGCCGATTTGGTCTGATAAGCGATAAAGCGTTTTTGTTTTAAGTAATTAACCGCTTTGCGGATTTGTTCCCGTTTATATGGTTGGTTGAGACGATATTTTACATAGCGTTTGAGGGCTCCGTAGACAAAAGTGGGGGACAGCAAAGATACGGCTGTCAAGGTAACCCCCATACCTAAAAGTTTGAGGACTTGAACTGTTAAGTATTTTTGCGACTCCTTCATTTGTTTGACCCCGGTAATAATATTATCGATCGATAATATTATAGCGAATGACGAAGCATTTGTAAAACGAAGGTTTACTTAGTAAATTGTATGATTATATTGCTATTTGGAAGCTTTTGGGTTAAAATATATCAGATTAAGAGGGAGAGATGGCCGAGTGGCTTAAGGCAACAGGTTGCTAACCTGTGACGGCTAATACCCGTCTCGTGGGTTCGAATCCCACTCTCTCCGCCAAAAGAACCTGTTATCGAACAAGACCCGCCTGCCCGCCGTAGCCTTGGCGAAGGCGGGAGTCCCTGAAACGCTCGATAGTAGATTTTCTTGGAAAATCAAAAAAACAGCAGTTAATCAACTGCTGGTTTTTTGAAATAAAATATGGGTTTCGTTGTATAATATGTTAATGAACCTCTCTCATTCGAGTTTGACAGATGAAGAAATCGCAAATCAGGTAAAACACGGGGATACTCAACAATTCGGGATACTAGTTGAGCGTTATGAAGCAAAAATGATGCGATACTCGAAGAAATTCCTTTTTGGCTACCATGATGGCGAAGATGCGGTTCAAGATGTGTTTTTAAAAGCGTATTCGAATATCCAGGGATTTGATATTAGCCGGAAATTTTCTTCCTGGCTTTATCGAATTGCACACAACGAGTTTATAAACAAAATCAAAAAAAAGGGACACGAACCTTTGACTTTTTTTGATTCGGATACTTTGTTTCCGCATCCGGTGGCGAAAGAAAATGTCGAAAAAGATATTGATTTAAAACAAATTCAAGAAATTTTAAATAAATGTTTGGATAAGTTAGATCCCAAATATCGCGAACCGCTAGTGCTATATTATTTTGAAGACCTGGATTATCAAAGTATTTCTGAAATTATTCATATTCCTGTTTCTACGGTCGGGGTAAGATTAACAAGGGCAAAAACTATACTTAAGAAAGTATATAACAAATTCATAAATTATGAACAATAACGACCACAAATCAATAAAAGATAATGTGCTTGGGGCGATCGAAACAGGAAAGGTAATCATGCGACCGAAGTGGCATTTTCTATTGCAGGCAACCTTGCTGGTTGTGGGCACAGTTCTCTCGATTCTTACTGGGATATACCTGGTTAGCTTTATTATTTTTATTCTGCACCAAACGGGTGTTTGGTTCATACCAGGATTTGGGGGTCCAAGATTATTATTTACTTCCTTGCCTTGGATTTTAGTTTTGATTGCAATTATATTTATTATACTCCTGGAATTTTTGGTAAAAAAGTATTCTTTTGGATATAGAAAACCATTGCTTTACAGCACAATCGGAGTTATTTTGGTTGTTTTGACGGGAGGATTTGTGATAGCACAAACCCCTCTCCATAGAGGGTTATTTGATCGAGCCCGTGATCATCGTTTGCCCATCGGCGGCGGATTTTATCGACAATTTGGCATGCAAAGACCACCAGGAAACGTGGCTGTGGGTACTGTAACTGAAATAATAGATAAAGGCTTTAAGATTAGCGATCCACGGGGAGATATTATCGATATTATAATAGATGATAAGACAGAGTTTCCTACGGGAAAAGATATTGCTGTAGATAATCACATCGTAGTTTTAGGCCAACGTCAAGATTCCACAGTCACAGCAGATTCTATTAGAAAAGTAGAAGAGAACGATTTTCCTGCACCTCCGGGCTTTAGAGGAAGAAGGCCGCCGCCTAGATAATAGGCGGTTTTTATTTTTTGAAATAATTCGATTTCATGAGTGTAGTAATATATGACAAGGGCTGTAAAATCCGATCGAGAGGATTCGTTTTTACAGCCCTTTTCACCCCCATTCCTCTCTGGGAAAAGGTCGAGAGCAATAATTTAACACAAAGGGAAAACTTATGAAGATGAAAAAACTCCTAGCTTACACAATCTTGCCTGTCATGGCGTTTGCAGTCTTTGGGGTCAGCCAAGCCTCGGCACACGGATGGTTCGGTCCAATGAACAACGCGACTCCAGAAGAAGTAGCTCAACGTCAAACCGACATGTTTACCCAACAAGCCAGTCTTTTGGGGATTAGTGTTGATGCCGTAAAACAAGGGTGGGCTGAAGGGAAAACCTTATCTGAAATAGCCACAGCCAACGGTATAAGCGAAACCGATCTTCAAGAGAAAATGAAGTCAGCCGCTAAGCAAAAATTGGCCAATCAGCTCAAATCTTTAGTGGATAAAGGGGTGATCACTCAAGCTCAAGCTGATCAAAGATTGAAAGTCGACCAGGAACGAATAGATAATAGGACTGGCAAGGGTCATGGAAGAGGGTTCCGTGGAGGGTGGTTCTAGCAGAAGCTAAAAAAGGAAAGTAAAAAACAATAATTTGGAACGCTAACCCCCGTTATGAGCGGGGGTTTATCAATGAAATAATATGCTTGGATTTTTGTAATAATTTATATACATATGCAAAGAATACTTATTTTTGTTAAAAAACATAAGATTATCGGGGGGTTACTCATTGTCGCCATTATAGGCGGCTATTTTTGGTACCAAAAAACCCACTCCACTACTGCCCAAGCTCAGTATGTAACGGGGGTCGCAGAAAAAACGACAATCGCAGTATCCGTCTCAACTTCCGGCCAAGTATCGGCGGAAAATCAGATTGACCTGAAACCTGGTGGGACAGGAGCTTTAACCTCAGTCAATGTTAAAGCTGGCGATCAAGTTAAAGCTGGCCAAGTTATAGCTGTGGTGGATCAAAGCAACAACAACGTATTGTTAGCACAGGCTCGCGCTTCTGTTCTCCAGGCCCAGGCTAATTACGATAAGCTCATTGCCGGACTCACGGGCAGTGATTTGACGGCAGCCCAAAAAACTGTGACGGATGCGCAAAAAGCTATCGATAATGCCAAAGAAAATGTTGAGAAAGCAAAACGTGATTACAACACTACCGTAACAGAACAGCAACAGGCTGTGGACAAAGCTTACAATACTTTATTAAATTCAGGTTTAACGGTAGTGTCTAATAATTTATTATCTACAGCCACTATGACTTTGAGCGGAAGTTATACGGGCACTACGGAAGGTCAATACGCGATAAGCCTCTACGATACAACAGGTGCCGGTATATATTACAGTGTCTCTGGTTTAGGTAGTCAATCCGACTCTGTGAACCGAGGATTTGCTCGACCTCTGGGCAACGGACTTTACATTACATTTGGAACAAGTGGTACCCTTTATTCATTCACAACCTTAACCATTGATGTGCCAAATAAAACTTCCAGCGCATATTACACTAATCTCAGTGCGTATAATAGTTCTCTGTCAAATCAAACAAAAGCTATCCAAACAGACCAAGACGCTATTGATTCAGCAGAGGATGCTGTGGTGGATGCAGAAGAAAATCTGGCGGATGCTAAGCTTGTTTTTGAAGAAAAATTAGCCCCAGCTGATAACGCGGACGTAACTTCTGCCAAAGCATCTCTGCTTTCGGCCCAAGCCTCCCTCCAATCAGCCTCGAATAATTATAATAATAACAATTTAAAAGCCGCTTTCGACGGGATTGTAGCTGTCCTTAACAATAAAAAGGGAGATCAGGTTACAGCGGCTACAGTCGTTGCCACAATTATCACTAAACAACAGTTGGCCACCGTCTCGGTAAATGAAGTTGACGCTGCAAAAATCAAAATTGGACAGAAAGCAACCCTGACATTTGATGCCATTGAGGACTTAAGTCTCACGGGACAGGTTGTAGAAGTAGGTGCTTTAGGTACTACAAGCCAAGGAGTTGTAAGTTATACTGTGAAGATCGGCTTTGACACTCAGGATGAAAGTGTTAAGCCCTCAATGAGCATATCTGCAGACATAATTATAGATGTTAAAACTGATGTTTTGGCTGTACCCAGCTCTGCCGTGAAAACCAGTGGAAATATGAAGTATGTTCAAACACTTGACTCAAACCGCCAACCTCAAAATCTGCCGGTTGAAGTGGGAATCTCTAATGATACTATGACAGAAATAGTATCGGGCATTGTAGCGGGAGACCAGATAGTAACCCAAACTATTAATCCTAATTCCACTGGCGCCGCAAGTTCTGGCTCGACCCAAATTCCGGGCTTAGGTGGAGGCACTGGTCGCGGACAAACCGGTGGTGGCGGACAGTTTTTTCAAGCTCGTTAATTTAATTGCATGATTGAATGTCAGAATATTTATAAGACTTACGTTAACGGTGATGTAGAAACTAAAGTTTTGAAAGATGTTTCTTTTACAATCAAAGATGGAGAATTTGTCGCCATTATGGGACCTTCAGGAAGTGGTAAATCAACGATGATGCATATTTTGGGGGCCTTGGACACGCCTTCTAAGGGGAAGTATATTTTGGATGGCCAGGATGTTTCGACTTTGACTGATGATGAACTAGCAGTTATCCGTCGCCAAAAAATTGGTTTTGTTTTCCAATCTTTTAATCTTCTCCCCAGAGCAACAGTACTCAGGAATGTCGCATTACCGTTAGTTTACGCAGGGATAGATAACATGGAACGAGAAGAGCTCGCAAAGAAAGCCTCGCTTCAGGCAGGTTTGGATGAATCAAGGTTCTATCATTTATCAAACCAGCTTTCGGGAGGACAGATGCAAAGAGTCGCGATTGCCCGAGCCTTAGTAAATAATCCGACATTGCTTTTGGCGGATGAGCCGACTGGTAATTTGGACACCAAGACCGGAGACATAGTTTTAGGCACATTCCAGCGCCTCAATGACCAAGGCCATACCATCATTCTTATCACCCACGAACCTTACGTTGCCCGGCACGCTGACCGCATAATTCAAATCCGAGACGGACAGATTTTAAGTGACGAAGAGAATAAAGATAAAAAAATATTTAATTCCGATTCAGATGAAAACTAGGGACATATTTCAAGAAAGTTATACCGCCCTAGCGGCAAATAAGGTCCGTACCGCGCTGACAATGCTGGGTATAGTTATCGGAATTGGTTCGGTTATCGCCATGGTCGGAATTGGCCAAGGTGCGCAAGGATCAATTGAAGCCAACATTCAATCTATCGGCTCTAACTTAATTACCGTCTCTTCTGGGGTTCAGCGAACAACGGGGGCTGCTGTAAGTGGTGGCTTAGGGAGCGCTCAGACTTTAACCCAGGAAGATGCGGATGCTCTTAAGGAAGAGTTGACTAATATTAAAGCCGTCAGTCCCGAATTGTCCCGACGTTATCAGGTTACAGCTAAAGGCACAAACACTAATACTCAAGTTATTGGGGCAGAAACGGGTTACCCCACAGTGAGAAACCTTAATATTGATAGTGGTTCTTTTTTAAACGATGAGCAGGTAAAAAATGCCTCCAAAGTTGCAGTGTTGGGGCCAACCACCCGAGACACTTTGTTTGGTGAGGGCACTGATCCCATAGGCCAGACTATCAGAATCAACGGCACTCAGTTCAAGGTGATCGGCGTTACCCAAGCCAAGGGAGGCAGTGGCTTTACTAACCAAGATGATATGATTTTCGTTCCTATCTCGGCTTCTCAGCGTTACTTGGTTGGCCTAAGCGCTTCGGGCAAAGCCTATGTCAGCTCGATCGCTGTTTCGGCTGAAAATCCCGAGGTGATGACTGAGGTCCAGAATCAGGTCACACAAATAATGCTACAAAGGCATAACATGAGCGATATTGCCACAGCCGATTTCACCGTTCAAAATCAATCTGATTTAGTTTCAGCGGCCTCGAGCGTCACGGAAACCTTGACCATTCTATTGGCTTCAATAGCCGGCATTTCTTTATTAGTCGGCGGAATCGGAATTATGAATATGATGCTTACTACCGTTACAGAACGGACACGAGAAATAGGCCTTAGAAAAGCAATTGGAGCAACCCGTTCGGACATTAATTTCCAATTTTTAACCGAAGCAATTATTTTGACATTCGTGGGAGGAGGGATTGGCGTTATTTTTGGGTGGGCGGTTTCTCTCATAGCATCGAATTTTGGGATAACCAGTCAGATCGATTATACTTCAGTGCTACTAGCTTTTGGGGTATCAGCGGGGATAGGTGTCATTTTTGGTTATTATCCGGCAAGGCGCGCGTCCAGGCTTAATCCCATCGAAGCTTTGAGATACGAATAATTAATTAAGTTATTAATGGAAAGGAAAAAATATGAATAAGAAAAATATTGTGATAATTGCTGTAGTAGCAATTGCGGTCGCGGGTGGTGCGTTTTATGGCGGCATGACTTATGTCAAAGGAAAAACTCCGGCTGGGAATTTTCCAGCCGGTCAAAATTTAACAGCCGAGCAACGCCAGCAATTTATGCAAAACGGTGGTGGTTTTGGCGGAGGTAGTATGCGTGGCGCTAACGCCGCGGGCGGTTTTGCTGGAGGGGAAATTATCAGCATGGACGACAAGAGTATTACGGTTAAGCTTGCAGATGGCGGATCAAAAATAATTTTTCTATCTGAGAATACAACCGTCTCAAAAATGACAGACGGGACCAAAGATGATCTAGTTGTTGGGAAGCAGGTTACCGTTAATGGAACCGCTAACAGCGATGGCAGCGTTACCGCGCAAACCGTCCAGATACGACCAAGCGTAGCAGCAACGGGACAAGCAAATTAATTTCCTGTTGCCTTGTTTAATAACCCTATCTTACTAGAGCCTCAAAATTCTAGGTATAATAAAGACACAAAACACAGGGCTTAAGGACTGTCTCATTCTTTGTCATAGACCCCGACCCACATGCCTAAAATCGCCCTCTACCAGAACGCTCAAATATCCCTTATAATACCTCTGAACAGGTGGTACTAGACCTGAGTACACCGCCAAGAAAATTAGTTATCGAGCGATCAACACGGTAGTTTTTATAAACTGAGTTAGATACATTATTCATGAAAGATTTTATTCAAATAGTTTTAGCTGCACTTTTAAGTTCGGGTTTGACTTATTTTTTTGGGATTCGTAAATTACGCACCGAGGCTGAATTAAGGTTTAAGGCCGAAAGATATAGTAAATTAATCGAGCCCTTATCTGCATTTCTAAGTAATAATCCTGAAGAGCATACGTTGATAGTACTTAATGACACATTCTTTTTTTCTTCTGATAATGTTGTTCGAGAAGTCTTGAAGTTTAATAAATTATATAATCAACGAGAAAAACAATTTTCTGAGGGACGACAGGGTAAAATCATCCAACTTACGGCTGAAGATGTGAAGCCGCTGATTAAGGCTATCCGAAATGAATTTGGTCTAGAGTCAAAATCCCTTGACGAAGAAGAACTGCGTTTTTTTCAAAAGCCAACGAAATAATCCGACCCACGTGCCCTAAATTGTCCTTTATTCGAATTTTTAAAATCCTTTATGATACCTCTGAATAGAGGCGGCACCAGACTCAGGTACACCGCCAGTTAGAAAAAGCTAAGATCATAATAAATATTATTAAATTTTATTAAATATGGGAGAACTTAAAGATTCTGGCAATCACAACCCTGAACAAGAAGACGCGTCGGTTATTATACATGTCGACCGTAATATGCCGCTTATGGCTGGAGAACCCGTCGGCAGGCCGCGACATCCGGAGTTAGCTAACACTGGTCCATCCGAGTATGATAGTAAATCATTACAGTTTTGGTCCTATACAGATGATCGCACTAGACCTAGAGCCAAGATAAGAGATATTTACAACTACTTTAAAGACCAAGGCCGTCTGGCTGATTGTGGAGATATGCGAGATCTCAAAGCTCTTTTGCCACAGTCAGTTCGTTCTTTAAATAAAGATTTTCAGGGAAAAGCAATTTTTTTTAAAGTCAATAACTATAGAAGATGATGATACTGACGCAGGCTTCATCCCTTGCCTAGTTGAGCCAATTATGGCAGGTGATATTGGTCTGCAGTATAGATGGCTGGCTCTTGATGATTTTTGGAATGGAGAGCAGGTCACCACGTTTTCTAAAGATAAGATCAAGTAAATATACTTATTGGTTAGCCATGCGCAGCGGAAAGGGCCCAGACTTCGCTGGCGCCGGCGCGTTTGAGGATTTTTGCCAGCTCATTGACGGTCGATCCTGATGTGACAACGTCGTCTACGATCAGGATTTTTTTATTAATCGGATCACCGATGATTGAAAATGCGTTATCCAGGTTTTTTTTCCGTTCCTCGGCGGACAGTTTGATTTGCGGCTTGGTGAATTTGCCGCGGACCACCAGCTTAAGGTCGCACGGGATTTGCAGCTTTTCCGCCAATGCAGCGATCAACAATTCGGCCTGGTTGAATCCCCGCCAGTTGTAGCGCCTCGGATGCAGGGGGACCGGGATGATTGTAAACTCTCCGAAATACTCGTCCAGCCCCTGCCGATTAACCGTTTCGACTATCAGGTCAGCCAAAGGTCGGGCTAATTCGAAGACAAAATTATATTTGAAGGTTTCAATGATTTTAGCAACATTGGGATCACGGTAAGGAGCGGCGGCCAAAGCTCCGTCAGCGGTATTTTTTGAAATGCAATCCGGATGAGTTTTGCCAAACGGGGAAGGCTTTTGGCAGCCGATACATTGCTGCTGATCCAGGCGGGGGAGTTGGGCTTGGCACTGGGCGCACAAAAAAGTTTGATCCGCCCCGCAGATTAAGCAGGAAATAGGAAAAATTAGGTCAAGCAAGTCTTGCCCAAGTTTTTTGAAATTCTTGGTCAGCCCCATGTTTATTTATAAATTTTATTTCAGGCTTTGGCCAGTTCGATTTGGCGGATCGTAATTTTTTCGTTCTCAATGCCGACCCGGACCTCGTTCATCTCCGCCAGTTCCCCGGTGATTATTTGCTCGGCGAGCGGGTCCTCGATCAATTCCTGGATATTGCGGCGGATCAGCCGGGCCCCCTGGTTGGGATCATAGCTTTTTTCCGCAACCAGCTTCACGGTTTCGCGGTCAAATAACAAATGGATATTTTGCTGTTTAAGCATCCGGCTGGATAGCTGCTCCAGTTCGATCAGAGTGATTTTTTTAATTTCTTCCATTCCGAGCGGGCGGAAAACCACGGTTTTGTCGATCCGGTTTAGCAGTTCCGGCCGCATGGCGCCTTTTAGCGAATCCAGCACTTGGTTTTTGACCCGGTCATATTCGGCCTCCGCCCGCTTGCGGGCATCCGCGCTGTCTTCATCGTTGCGCTCCTGGGCAAAACCGAACCCGCCGGCCTGCCTGGTCAAATCAGACATGCCGATGTTGGAAGTCATAATGACGATGGTGTTGCGGAAGTTGATCCGTTTGCCCGCCGCATCGGTCAGTTCGCCTTCTTCCAGGATTTGGAGGAGGATATTGAATACGTCCGGATGGGCCTTTTCGATTTCATCAAACAGAACAACGGCATATGGTTTGCGACGGACCTCTTCGGTTAAGCGGCCCCCTTCTTCATAGCCGACATAGCCGGCCGGGGCGCCCACTAAGCGGGCGACATTGTGCCGTTCCATGAACTCCGACATATCAACGCGGATCAGCGCGTCAATGCTTTCGAACACTTCGAGCGCCAAAGTTTTGGCTGTTTCGGTTTTCCCCACTCCGGTCGGGCCGAGGAATAGGAACGAGGCAATGGGCCGGCGCGGTGACGTAATGCCGGCGCGGGAGCGCCGGACGGCCGAGGCGATGACCCGGACAGCTTCGTCCTGGCCGACGATGCGGCCCTGGAGAATTTTTTCCAATCCGATCAGTTTTTTACTTTCGGATTTCAGCAGTTTGACCAGGGGAATTTTGGTAATTTTGGCCACGGTGTGAGCGATGTCATCGGCGGTAATCTGGATCGAGCTGCCCGTTTTGCGATTCAAGGCTTTTTGATATTCCAGCTTTTGCTTTTTGAGCTTGTCTTCCTGGGATTTGAGATGCAGGGCAGTGGTAAAATCCTGGAGCATGACGGCCTTGGTTTTTTCTTCTTCCAGTTTTTTGAGTTCAGCGTCAATTTTTTTGACTACGCGAAGATTGCGCGTTTTGACATTTTGGGTTTTGGTAAACGCGGCGGTTTCGTCGATTAAATCCAAAGCCTTGTCCGGCAGGAACCGGTCAGTAATGTAGCGGGAGGAAAGGTCGACAGCCGCTTTGATAGCGCTGTCGGCGATTGAAAGGTTGTGATGCCGTTCATAATTTTCCCGCAGGCCCAGGAGGATTTCGATTGATTCTTCGTTGGATGGTTCCTCGACCAAAATCGGCTGGAACCGGCGCTCCAGGGCGGCGTCATGCTCAATGTGTTTTTTGTATTCTGCCAGGGTCGTCGCCCCAATCACACGAATTTCGCCGCGCGCCAGCGCCGGCTTGAGAATATTGGCGGCATCTAAGGATCCGGTGGTGGCGCCAGCACCGACGATCGTGTGCAGCTCGTCAATAAACAGGATGATGTTGGGATTATCTCTGACTTCATCGATGACTTGTTTAAGGCGTTGCTCAAATTCCCCGCGGAACATCGAGCCCGCCACCACCAGGGCCATATCCAGAGTCAGGATTTTTTTATCAATCAAAGTATCCGGAACTTCGCCTTTGGCGATCGACAGAGCCAGTCCTTCGACAATGGCGGTTTTGCCGACTCCGGGTTCGCCGATCAGGACCGGATTGTTTTTAGTCCGGCGGTTAAGGATGCTGATCAGCCGTTCGATCTCGCTCTTGCGGCCAATGACCGGATCAATCTTGCCGCGCATCGCTTTCTTGGACAGGTCGGTGGAGAAATAATCCAAAGCCGGAGTTTTGCTGGATTTTTCGGGTATTGTCGCTTCGGCGGTTTCATCCGCATTCATTAAATCGGGGAAGCGGGCGACGTTTTCAAAGATCGTAACCAGATTTTTCCGCAATTCCGAGGCGGAAACCCGCAGGCCCAGCAGGATGCTTTTGGCTTCGTCATTTTCCATATCCGTAATGGCGTAAAGGAAATGCTCCGTCCCGATAAATTGATACTGGTATTTGTGCGCGGTCACCGCAGCTTTTTCAATCACTTCCCGCAGGTTATTGGACAGCTTGGGCTGCCATTTGTCGGTAATCGAACCCAGATTGATGCGGATAATTTCCTGCTTGATCGTTTCGTTGCTGACTTTGTTCTTGAGTAAAATTTCCGAAGCAAATGAAGCCCTTTCTTCCACAATGCCATACAGAAGATGCTCCGTCCCGATATGGTCGTGGTGGAGATCTTCGCTCAATCGCTGCGAAGTGATCAAAGCGTTTTTGGCGCGGCTGGATAGCCGTTCTAATATGAATGAGAAGTGATTCATCCCGTTAGAAATCCAGTAATAATTATTTTTATACGATTTGCCCGTGAAATGTTCTTGTTTGTTAGTTATATTGCATTAAACAAGATTTCTAACGGGATTCATAAATTGAGCTATACTATACTTATATTATACCAAATATGTCAAGAATGATGAATCCCGTTAGAAATTGGTAAAAGCCCTGCTAATTTGATGTTTTATATTCAACGGGTCGAATTCTACTAATCGATTATTATATTAAAGTATTTTTAACGGGATGAATGCCTACGAAAAAGCGGTCGGTTTGCTCAAAATTCGCCCGCATTATTCCGGCGAACTGGCAAAAAAACTTACTCTCCGTGGTTTTAAACGCCAAGAAGTGGACGAAGTTATCAACCGATTACATGACAGCGGGATGCTTAATGATGCCCAATTCGCGGAAACTTTTTTGGCGAATTTGATCCGGTTTAAAACGTTTGGTTTCTATGGCTTAAAGGTTAAACTAATGCAGCGGGGGATGGCAAGCCAGGATGCGGAAGTTTTGCTAAAGGAAAATTTATCATTGGAGCAAGAACAAGAAATCGCGGAGCGACTTTTGGAAAAGCTACAAGGGAAGACCCTCTCTGTCCAGTCCCAGGACAGTGGGGCTGGACATCTCTCCCAGAGGGAGAGAGAAAATTTGAAGATGACAAATGTAAAACTCGCCCAAAAATTGTCCAGAAAAGGCTTTCGGAGCGAGGTAATCAGCTCATTGCTTCGAGCCGCTTGATGCGGTCCTCAATCGGCGGATGGGTGTTGAACAGGCTGGCAATTTTTTGGGCCTTGAAGGGATTGGCAATGTAGAGATGGGCTGTGGCTTTGTTCGCCACTTCCAGCGGTTCGCGATCGGCGGCAATTTTTCGCAATGCTCCCGCCAACCCTTGCGGATAGCGAGTCAGCAGCACTCCGGAAGCGTCAGCCAGATATTCGCGCTTGCGGGAAATTGCCAGTTGAATCAAAGTTGCCGCCAGGGGCGAAAGGATGGCCAGAATCAGACCGATAATGGCGAATACGGCCGTGGCTTGATTATGATCATTGCTACGCTTGCGCCCGCCCCAGAAGCTGATCCGCAGCATCCAGTCGGATAGGAGCGTAATAATGCCGACCAGAACCACGATGATGGTGGAAAGACGAATATCGTAGTTGCCGATGTGGGAAAGCTCGTGGGCCATAACGCCTTCCAGCTCCTGCTTGGTTAATTGGCTCCGGAGGCCGGTGGTAACGCAAAGGACAGCATGGTGGGGGTTGCGGCCGGTGGCAAATGCATTAAGCGCCGTATCCTCGATTAAATAAACTTTTGGCGTCGGCAAGCCGGCTGTAATCGCCAGATTTTCCACGGTCCGGTAAAGCTCGGGATCATCGGCGCGCTTAACTTCGCGGGCTTTTGACATGGCCAGTACGATTTTATCCGAGTAAAAATAACTGGTCAGGCTCATGAGAACGGACAGGCCAACGGCCAGGGGCAATAGCTGCGGCATATCCAGATTTTTGGAAAATACAAAGCCGAGCCCGATAATCAGGACCAGAAAGAATGTAATCAGTAACACGGTTTTGCGCTTGTTTGACGAAATCTCTGTATATACCATTGGGAATTAAAACTCAATTGCGAATTAACGGATTACGGATTTAATTCGTAATTCGCAATCCGTAATTTTGCAATTTTAAATTAGAATTTGACGTTCACGGGTTGGCCTTCGGGACCTTTTTCATCGATGTCGAAAAAAGTCTTGGCGGTAAATCCGAGCATGCTGGCAAACAGATTGGTGGGAAAAGTTTGCAGCTTGGTATTGTAGTCTCGGACCATGCCGTTGTAGAACCGCCGCGCTGCCTGAATTTTGTCTTCCGTATCGGTTAGATCGGACTGCAGGCTCAGGAAGTTTTGGTTGGCTTTCAGTTCCGGATAGTTTTCCGCCACCGCAAACAGGGAGCGGATCGTCTGGCTCAGTTGGTTTTCCGCCGCCAGTTTTTGGCCCGGATTCGGCGCGGACATAGCCGCCGCCCGCGCGTCCGTGACTTTGGTAAACACCGAGTCCTCGTGCTTGGCATAGCCCTTCACCGTATTGACCAAGTTCGGGATCAGATCGTATCGGCGCTTTAATTGCACTTCGATATCCGACCAGGCTTCGTCGACCCGGTTCCGGCTGTGCACCAGGGTGTTATAAATTCCAATAAATGCCAGGACCACCACGGCAATGATAATCAATAATATATACATAAATTTATCCTTTCAGGTTCATTATAGGTGTGGTATAATAAAAAGGCAAAATTTCCATTTTTTATGAATATTACCCCAGAAGAAGTTGACCGAATCGCCAAGCTGGCGCGGCTCAATTTCGATCAAACGCAGAAAAAAAAATTACAAGAGGAACTATCGTCCATTTTGGATTACGTCGGCCAGTTAAAGAGCATTGAAAGCAAGGTTCCTCTGGCCGCTAACCATGATCCGGCGGCGGTTAATTTGATGCGGGACGATGTGGTGGTGGTGACGGCCGATCCGGAAGAATTTTTGGCCCAATCACCGGACCGACAAGGGAACTTTGTAAAAGTGAAATCAATTTTAGAGTGACTTAACCGTTTGTTCCCTCCCCTTGAGAGGGGAGGGGAGATTTAAACAGAAGATATACCAAATGGATTTTACCGATTTAACTGTTAAATCCGCCGCCGAACTTTTGGCGCACAAAAAAATCTCAGCCAAAGAGTTGTTTGAGATGTCTTTGAAGCGGATCCGGCAGGTGGATGACAAGATCCACGCTTTTTTGTATGTCGCACAAGAGCAAGCCAAGCAACAAGCTGTCGAAGCCGATCAGCTGATAGCTGATGGCGAAGGATTTGCCCTGACCGGCATTCCATACGCGGTCAAAGACAACATTTTGGTCAAAGGCATGCAGGCAACGGCCGGGTCAAAAATTTTGGAAAATTACAAGGCCACTTACGACGCCACCGTTATAAAAAAGCTCCAACTAGAGAACCCGGTCATAATGGGGAAGACTAATCTGGATGAATTTGGTATGGGGGTCTCTACTGAAAATTCGGCCTTTGGCCCGACGAAAAACCCTTATGATTTAACCCGGGTGCCTGGCGGCTCTTCGGGTGGCTCAGCCGCCGCAGTGGCTGCCGGCGAAGTTTTATTCGCTTTGGGAACTGATACCGGAGGTTCCTCCCGCCAACCCGCATCTCTTTGCGGAGTGGTTGGCTTCAAGCCCACTTATGGACGAGCTTCGCGTTATGGATTGATCCCCTTGGGCTCATCTTTGGATCAGCCGGGAGTTCTGGCCAAAACAGTGGAAGATGCCGCAATCGTTTTTCAAATTATGGCCGGATCGGATGTGCATGATAGCACGACACTGCCGAAACCCGTTCCTGATTATTCGGCATTCCTAAAACCGGACGTGAAAGGTCTGCGGGTGGGCGTCCCGAAGGAATATTTTATCGAGGGCATTCAGCCGGAAGTGAGACAAATTGTCGAGCAGGGGATTGCGAAGTTTCAAGATCTCGGGGCAATTGTGGAAGAAATGAGCTTGCCCAATGCCATGCACGCCTTGTCAGCCTATTATATAATTTTACCCGTAGAAATTTCAGCCAACCTTTCCCGATACGACGGTATCCGATACGGTTTGTCGGTTCCGGGGAAAAATTTAGAGGAAGGGTATTTTCAAACTCGGTCTCAAGGTTTCGGGGCGGAAGTCAAACGGCGAATCATGATTGGCACCTATGCTTCGTCCGCCGGTTATTACGATGCTTATTATAAAAAAGCCAAACAGGTTCAAGTTTTGATCAAACAGGATTTTGCCCGGGCTTTTGAGAGATACGATTTGATTGTGACGCCAACTTCGCCCAGCACCGCTTTTAAATTTGGAGAAAAAACCGCTGATCCAATTCAAGCCTACCTCGAAGATATTTTTACCGTGGCCTTAAATATTGCCGGTGTCCCGGGGTTAGTGGTTCCGGCCGGCCTGACCAGCCAAGGTTTGCCAGTCGGTTTGCAAATCATTGCTCCACATTTTGCCGAAGAAAAATTGTTTTGGGCCGGCCACGCCCTGGAGCAGGCATTGAATTTGAAATTAAAACCGAACTTATGAACCCCGTTAGATTTTTCGTGAATTTAAATTTTGCCGGAATAATAGTTTTAAAACCATGATTATTAAAAAAAATAAATTATTAAAGAAATCTAACGGGGTGAAAAAATCTATCCTGCTACTGACGGTTTTGATTTTAGTCATGATGCCGCTGCTGGTTCAGGGCGCCAACCCCTGCACGGCCGAAGGCTTGCAGGCCAACAGCAACGATTTCAATACGCTGCCCAAATGCATTAACCAAATTTACGTCTGGTCCCTCGGCCTTTCGTCCCTGCTGGCGGTATTGATGGTGGTGCTGGGCGGCTATTACGTCATGACCTCAGCCGGCAACGCTGAACAAGCGACCAAAGGTAAGGAATACATTTGGGGGGCGGTCATCGGACTGGTTCTGTTGTTTACCGCTTATTTGCTCTTGCGGGTGATTAATCCGGATTTGATTAACCTCCGGTTTGGCAATCCGGCCTGCGTCAAAAATGGTCAAAAAACTGCCGCCACCACGGCTGCCGCTTGCAAAGCAAGTGGTGGTGACTGGAGTTTGTTTTATGTCGAGCCGCCAGTGACCAATCCAAACTCTCAATAAAATGAAATACGAACCAGTCATCGGACTTGAAGTCCATGTTCAACTAAAAACTAAATCTAAGATGTTTTGCGGCTCCCCGAACGCTGAAGCGGCCGAGCCGAATGTTCATATCTGTGAGCTCTGCACCGGCCAACCGGGGACTTTGCCGGTCATCAACCGCGAAGCGGTTGAAAAATCCCTGAAGGTCGGGTTGGCTTTGAATTGCGAAATTGCCGAGTATTCCAAATTTGACCGCAAGAATTATTTTTATCCCGATTTACCGAAGGGCTATCAGATTTCGCAATTCGATATGCCGATCAATGGCCGCGGACAAATGACAATTACAATGACCAATGGGGACACCCGAACGATTGGAATCACCCGCGCGCATCTGGAAGAAGATGCCGGTAAATTAATGCACCCCGCCGGGGCCGACTACAGTTTGGTGGATTACAACCGCGCTGGCACGCCGCTGTTGGAAATCGTTTCGGAGCCGGATATCCGGTCGGCCGAAGAAGCCAAGGTTTATTTGCAGGAACTGCAAAACATCATGCGCTACCTGGGCGTCTCCGATGCCGATATGGAGAAGGGCCATTTGCGCTGTGATGCCAACGTCAGCTTGCGCAAAATTGGCGAGAGCGGGTTTCCGCCCTACAAAGTGGAAGTCAAAAATATGAATTCTTTTAAAGCCGTGGCCAATGCCATTGAATATGAGATCAAACGGCAGGCTGAACTTTTGGACCAGGGCCAAACGCCGGCGCGGGAAACCCGCGGCTGGGTCGATGACAAGGCGATTACGGTTTCGCAACGGTCGAAAGAAGAATCCCAGGACTACCGCTATTTCCCGGAGCCGGATTTGCCCATCATGCAGTTTACCAAGGCCTATCTGGAGGAGTTGCGCCGCGACTTGCCGGAACTGCCAAAGGCCCGCAAGGAGCGGTTTATGAGTGATTATTCGTTGTCTGATAAGGACGCATACACGTTGGTGGCTTACAAAGAACTCGCTAATTATTTTGAGCACGTGATATCAGAATTAGATGAGTGGCTGCAGGTTGAAAAGCAGGCCGATGATGGCAAATACGGATTTGCCGCTGCCAACTGGATTTTGGGCAATTTTTTGGCCGCGCTCAACGAGTGCAAAATGCTGCCGCAAGATTCGAAAGTGACCCCAGAAAATTTTGCCGAGTTGATCAAATTGATCCGTCAGGGCAAGGTTTCCAACCTCGCCGCCAAAGATGTCTTCGCCAAAATGTTTGCAACAGGTGAAGACCCGTCCAATATTTTGGATGAGCTGGGTCTGGCTCAAGTCTCGGATGAAGGCTTGATTTTGGACGTGGTCCGAAAAGTGATTGCGGAAAACCCCAAGGGTGTCGAGGACGCCAAAACCAAAGGCGAAAAGGCGTTCGGTTTTCTGGTCGGCCAGACCATGAAAGAACTGAAAGGCAAAGGCAACCCGCAAGTGATCAACGAAATTCTGAAAAAAGAATTACAGAGTTAACGCAACCCTGAACTTGCCTGCCCGTCCCTTTGGCGGGATTCAGGGTCTCAGTCTTAAATCAGAGATCCTGACCTGCGTCAGGATTGCGAGTATTTCTTAATGAGCCGTTCGGCTTGTTTTTGATTTTTAATCCACTTGATTCGCGAGTCGGTTTTGAACCAGGTCATTTGGCGTTTGGCGAATTTATGAATCCCGTTTTTGAGTTGGAGCATCATTTCGTCATAAGTCAGTTTATTTTGCAGATAAAGCGAAACAAAGTGATATTCCAAACCAAACTCTTGCAAGCGCTTCCACGAAACTCCTAGCTTGCGGAGTTTTTTTACTTCGCCGATTAGGCCCGCTTTGAGCCGTAGTTCCAATCGCGCGTCGATAAGTTTATAAAGCTTAGCCAAGTCTTTTTTGATCCCAAGAATGAGCGCCTCAGGGTGAGCTCTGCGGGATGAGAGAGCGGGTACAGGTTTACCGGTGGATTTGATGATTTCAATCGCTCGGATTAAGCGCCGAGGGTTGTGCGGGTCAATGTTTTTGGCTCTTCTTGGATCCAGTTTTTTCAGCATAGCGAAAAGCTGGGTCGTGGTTTTATTACGTAATTGATTGCGTAATTTGAAATTTGGCGCAACCCCCGGGATTTGAAGGTCGTCAATCGTGGCGTAAATGTAAAACGGCGTGCCGCCGACCAAAAACGGCAATTTCTTTTTGGCTTGGATTTTTTGAATCGCTTTTTGGGCGAGCGGTTTAAATTCCGCCACGGTAAATTGTTTTTTGGGCGAGGCAACGTTGAGCAAATGATGGGGGATTAGTTGTTGTTCTTTTTTGGTGACCTTACCCGTCCCCAGGTCCATGCCTTTATAAACTTGTCGCGAGTCAGCGGAAATAATCTCGCCCTTGAACTTTCGGGCGAGTTTGATGGCGAGGGATGATTTACCGGAGGAAGTAGGGCCAAGAATGACTATGAGTTTATTGGATTTAAGCATAAGCAGATTGTCTTTGCGAGCGAGCGCCAATGAGTATTAACTATCGCGCGAGCGAAGCAATCTCTGTTCAAGAATGAGATTGCTTCGTCGGCGCCTAAGATAAAGCAAGGCGATAAAGCGCCTCCTCGCAAAGACAGTTATTTTTTCTTTTTGGCAAGTTTTAAACCGGCGAATTTTGAAGGTCGCTTTAAAGACGCGCCGTGGACTTTCATGCGCGGGCGTTTTTTGAGCTCGCGTTTTTCCGCCTTAAGATAGCCTTCGGGTTTTGATTTCCTCACGGATTTTGTCGATAAATTGATTGAGTTTCATGACGCCCAAGTCTTTCTGATTGCGTGCTCGGACCGCCACGGATTTGGCTTCCACTTCTTTTTCACCCACAATCAGCATGTAAGGCACTTTTTCCATTTCCGCCCCGCGGATTTTTTTGCCGACGGACTCGGAGCGGTCATCGAGTTCGACTCGGATCTGCTCAGTAGCAAGCTCAGTAGCAAGCTCATGAGCATACTCATTCTGCTTGTCCGTGATGGGCAATATTTTGACCTGGACCGGGGCGAGCCAGACCGGGAAGGCGCCAGCGAAGTGTTCGATAGCGACGCCAAAGAATCTTTCAGGGGAACCTACCAAGGCGCTGTGAATCATTATTGGAATGGCTTTTTGGCCGTGTACGTCAGTATATTCCAGTCCAAACCGCTCCGGCATATTAAAATCCAGCTGAATGGTTGATAATTGCCATTCGCGACCCAGTGAGTCTTTGACGATTAAGTCCATCTTGGGACCGTAGAAGGCAGCCTCGCCTTCGGCTTTTTTATAATCAAGTTTTCTTTTTTGCAGTAGCTCTTCCAGAAGTTTCTGGGATTTCTGCCAGACCTCATCACTGCCCAAATAAGCGTCTTTGTTATTTTCGTCGCGCAAGGAGAATCTGATGTAGTAGTTCAGACCATAAGTTTTCATGGCTTTTTCTATAGCTTGCAGCAGGAGATCAAACTCTTGTTCGATTTGGTCTTCGCGGCAAAAACAATGGGCATCGTCCTGAGAAAAAGAGCGTAACCTGGTTAGACCCGAAAGCTGTCCGGGTTTTTCGTCACGGTATAACATAGCCAAGTCAGCCAGTTTTATGGGAAGATCTTTATAGCTACGCGGACGAGAAGCATAGATTTGCGTATGCTGCGGACAATTCATGGGTTTCATGAAATATTCTTCTTCCGAATAGTGAGAAACAACTCGGAACATACCATCGTGGAATTTGTCGTAATGCCCGGAAATTTTAAACAATTGTCCTTTATTGATTTGTGGGGTTTGGACTTCCAGATAGCCCATGTCTTTTCTGAGCGCGCGGGAAAAGTTTTTGATTTCATAAAGCGTCTCTGTGCCTTTGGGGGTATAAAGCGGCAAGCCCGGGCCAACCAATTCCGAGAACACAAAGAGGTCTAATTCTTTGCCGAGTTTTTTGTGGTCTCTTTTTTTGGCTTCTTCCAGCATGAACAAATGCTGATCCAGTTCTTCTTTAGTTGGAAAAGCTGTCGCGTAGATGCGGGTTAGCATTTTATTCTTTTCCGAACCGCGCCAATAAGCGCCGGCGATGGAGAGCAATTTGAAGTGCTGTAATTCTTTTTTTGGATTGTCCACGTGGCCGCCGCGGCAGAGATCCCAGTAATCGCCGGATTTGTAGAAAGTGAGCTTTTCGCCCTTGCCACTGAATTCATCTACAAGCTCGTGTTTGTAAGGATTGCCTGGATATTCTTTTTTGGCATCGTCGGCGGATAATTCATGGCGTTCAAAACCGTCCCAGGTTTTGACTATCTGTTTCATGGTCTTTTCGATCTTCGGAAAATCTTTTTCCGAGACCTGCCTGCCGGCAGGCAGGTCGGCCTGGTCGAATTCAAAGTCAAAGTAAAAACCATCTTCGATCGAGGGACCGATCGCACGCTTGGTGTTCGGCCACATTTTCATGACAGCCGCAGCCAAAAGATGGGCAGCGGAATGGCGAAGGTTGTCTAACTGATTGTGTTCTTTCATAAGATTTAAGATTGGAGATTAAAGATTTAAGAAATAAAAATACCCAAACAGATAATTCTGCTTGGGATCCTCACGGATGGTTCCACCCAAAGTTAGGGTATAGGGGACAGGGTTGAGGGTGTAGAAACTACACGCTCGGCGCTGCACGCTCTACGCTCTTAATTTACTCTTTAACGCAAGTGTTCAGCGTGAGAACTCAATGGTTGGTAGCCACTTCCTCGCTCTCAAAAACCTCTGCTTTTATTATAGCCATTCGGTATTTTTTGTGCAACTAGGAGCCCAGAATTTCCCGGATTTTGGTTTTTAATTCGGCATTGAGCGCAATCCGAAATGGCGTTTTCACTTTTTGTTCATTGATGATCAAATTGACCGCCAAATCGCCCGGGGAGGATTCAAAGGCTTCCTTGAGCTGCTCAAACAGCTCGTCGGTGGCGGCGGCGGGAATTTTAACGCTGACAGCGGTCGGCTGCACCGGCAATGACTGTTGTCCCAGCGGCTTAATCTCATCCGCCAGGAATTTGGGTTCGCCGTCCTTGTCCGACAGTTTGCCTTTGACCAGGACCAGCGTGGATTCATTGATCAAGTTTTTTATTTGAGCATAGAGGTTGGGAAATATGATCACTTCAATGGTCCCGGATAAATCTTCCACGTCGATAAAAGCCATCGGGTCGCCTTTTTTGGTCAGAATTTTTTGCACCCGGCTGATGATGCCGCCGACCGCGGCCTGCTGGGTGTTGTTTTCAATCATTTGCCGGATCGGCATTGCGGTTCTTTTAAGCAGTTCGGAATGCTCGTCCAAAGGATGGGCGCTGATATACATGCCCAGCAATTCTTTTTCCCAGCCCAGTTTTTCTTTTTTGGTGGCGGGTTTAGCTGGCCGAAGTTTTAATTTGGCTGGCTCAATCATGCCGCTGCCGAACAAACTCGCCTGGTTGGTTTGTTTGTTCTGGCCGCGGGCAAAGTCTAAGATTGTTTCGGTGTTGGCCAAAAGCTGGTTGCGTTCGCCTAAAATATCCATAGCGCCGGATTTGACCAGGGCTTCCCACGATTTTTTGTTAAAATTGCGAGTTTGCATTCGTTTGATAAAATCTTCCAGAGAGAGAAATTGGCCGCCGGTTTTTCGTTGCTCAATAATCAGATCAATCACATCTGATCCTAAATTTTTAATCGCGTTTAGACCAAAACGGATGTTTTGCTGATCAATCACGGTAAAGTTGGCCAAACTTTCATTGACATCGGGAGGCAATACCTTGATGCTTAATTTGCGGCATTCATCCACGGCTTCGGTAATGGTTGGCATATCTCCGGATTCCGCGGTCATAAGCGCGGCCATAAACTCCACGGTGTAGTTCGCTTTCATATACGCGGTCTGGTAACTCACGATTCCATAAGAGGCGGCATGTGCCTTACCAAAACCATAGGCCGCGAATGGTTCAATCAGAGCAAATAGTTCTTCCGATTTTTGTGCCGACATGCCATTGGCCACAGAGCCTTTGGTGAATTTTTCTTTTTGTTTGGCCATTTCCGCCGGGATTTTCTTGCCCATGGCTTTGCGCAGTTTGTCCGCTTCTTCCCAGGAGTAGCCGGCGATGTGGATAGCGGTGAGCAAGACGTCTTCTTGGTAAACTAATAATCCGAGACTGCGCTCGAGGTAATCCTTCATGCGCGGGTCAAAGTATTCGATTTTTTTGCGGCTGTGCTGGCGCGAGATGTATTCCGGAATAATGCCCATTGGACCCGGGCGGTATAGGGCGATCATGGCCATGATGTCGAAAATGCTTTTTGGCCGCAGATCCATGAGATACCGTGTCATGCCTGAGGAGCCCATTTGGAAGACGCCGAAAGTATGGCCGTCGGCGAGTAATTTAAAAGTTTTGGCATCCGGTTGAGGGAGATTGTAAATGTCGATTTTAACGTCATGTCGTTTTTCGGCAATTTTGACGGCGGATTCAAGGATGGACAGGTTGCGGATACCCAGTAAGTCGAGTTTGACCACGCCGAGGGCTTTGGGCCCGCTCGTGTTGATGTCGAGGGCATACATGTCGTATTGCGTGATGATTTTTTCACCGTCTGGTTCGTGCTGTAGGGGCATGTATTCAGTCAGCGCTTTCGGTGTGATCACCACGCCCGCGGCATGCACGGAAGCGTGGCGAGCGCACCCCTCGAGTTTTCTGGCAATGTCGAGGATTTGTTTGGTTTCCGGGTCGCGCTCATACGCGGCTTTGAGATCTGGATTGAGATCGAGCGCCTTGTCCAGAGTCATGTGGAAGCCTTGTTTGCCGATGGGGATCATTTTCGCAATTTGGTCGCATTTACCATAGGCTATACCAAGCGCGCGACCCACATCCCGGATCGCGGCGCGTGCCATCATGGTTCCAAAGGTAATGATTTGGGCAACTTTATCGTGCCCATATTTGGCGGTAATGTAGGCAATGGTTTCTTCCCGATGCGTATCCGCGATATCCAAATCAATATCCGGCGGGGTCGGTCGGTGTTCGGTGAGAAATCGCTCAAACGGCAATTGATAATAAATTGGATCGACACTGGTGATCCCCAGGATCCGAGCGACGATGGAGCCAGCCGCCGAGCCCCTGGTATTCGTGACCGCGCCGTGTTGGTGCGCGCCCTCGACGACATCCGCGACCATGAGGAAATAAGTATCAAAGCCCTTTTTGATAATAATATTGAGCTCATAATCAATCCGTTTTTGAATTTCTTCGGGGATCTGGCCATTTTTGCCATATAGCGCCAAGCCGCGTTGCTGGGTGACTGCGCGTAAATATTCGGCCGTAGTTTGTCCTGCTGGGACGTCGACATTGGGGAAGTAGCGCTGGTTAATCAGAATTTTTAAATTACACTTGTCCGCCACTTCCATGGTGTTCGCTACCGCCTCTGGCACATCCGCGAATAATTCCAGCATGCGGCCGGCGCTTTTGAGTGACAAATCGTGCGAGCGCATATCGAGCCGATCCTGGTCATTAACTGTGCGGCCTGTGCCGATACAAACCATGACGTCTTGAGCTTCGGCATCATCGGAGTTGATGTAATGGCAATCCGCAGTGGCCACAAGTTTGAGGCTTTCTTTTTTGGCTAAGGTGATTAGCTTTTGAGTTAAAGTTTCCTCGCCGGGATTCGGTTCCCGGCTGTTGCGCTGGATCTCGACATAAAAATTTTCTGGACCGAAGATGTCAAGATATTTTTGCAAAACTTGCCTGACTTCCACATCAGTATGATTAACCAAAGCGCGGGACAATTCACCTCGCTGACAACCGGACAGACAAATCAGTCCTTCCGAATGTTTTTTGAGCGTTTCTAGATCGATGCGCGGTTTGTAATAAAATCCTTCGAGATGTGCGATGGTCGTAAGTTTAAGTAAATTTTTGTAGCCCGCGTCATTAGCCGCCAGAAGCGTCAGGTGATAGTAGTCAGAGTCAATCTTGCCGGATTTATCCGTGAGACTGCGCGGGGCGATATAGGCTTCCACACCAATGATTGGTTTGATCCCGGCTTCCAGACACGCATTGTAAAAAGGAATCGTGCCATACATCACACCATGGTCGGTCAGTGCCAGCGCCTCCATGTTTAATTTTTTGGCGGCGGAAACCAGCTCGTCGATTTTGGACAAGCCATCAAGCAAGGAATAATGGCTGTGGACATGTAAATGCGTGAACTTGCTCATAAGTAGTGGTATTATGGCAAAAATCAGAAACAATGCAAAACTATTGACAAAACGCTTTAAAAACGCTATATTCACAGGTCCTGTGCCAGGCGCTATATGCGTTTGGAGGTTCCAGGCAGCCACCCTTAACAGGTGTGCAAAAATAGTAGGAGTGACGAGATGAAGGTTTACGTTCTAAACACCGGTGGCACTTTGGGGATGATCGGTGAACCTCTGCGGCCGGCGCAGTCGGCCGAGGAGTTGCTGAGAGGAATCAACATCCCACTGGACGTTGAGTTGACCTTGGCTGACTTCGTGAGTCGCCAGGATTCAACGAACATCCAGCACATCGAGCGCGTGGCCATGGCTGGAGAGATTCGTAAGAGCTACGACGACCACGACGCGTTCGTCGTTCTTCACGGCACGGACAGTCTCGCTGAAACCTGTGGCGCCTTGAGCATGATTTTCAAGCTCTCGTTGCAGAAACCGGTCTTCGTGATCGGTGCACAGATGAGCAAGAGCGAAATTGGCTCAGACGTCGCCATGCAGATCGGCAATACGTTGCGAGTCGCCAAGGCATTCCATAACCATGGCGTGGTGGGCGTCTACAGCGTCTGTATCGGAGACGTTTTGGACGGCAGTCGCGTGCGCAAGCGCGCAGAGTCCGATCCGAATGCGTTTCATACCCCTGGCCGTCATCCCGTGGCGCATTCATGGCCACACATCCGGCTCGAGGAAGGGCTGCAGCGCAAGGATCGCGTCCTGGCTGTTCAGGGATTACGTCTCGACGTGAACTTCGAGCGTTGGGTCGCGACCTTTAAGGTTTCAGCCGACACACCGCCGTGGGTTTTGATGGACATGGTGACCAAACGCCGGCTCAAGGGTGTGATTCTCGAGGCCAAGGGCGCCGGCAACATCCCTGACAAGAACTGGCGGGATGATGAATCCGGCGAGGAGTACTCTTGGATCGATGCCATCAAGGCCGCAACGGAAGCGGGCATCCACGTGGGAATTTTGTCTCCGTTTGAAGATGGCCGAGTCATTCTTGACCGTTACGAACTGGGCAAGAAGGCCAAGGACGCTGGGGCTTTGAGTCTCGAGAGTCTGACCCCAGACATGGCGGATTTCAAATTCCGCCAGGCTATCGCGATGTACCCCAACGATCCGGCGCGAATTCAGGAGTTCATCTCAACCAACATTGTGGGCGAACTGCTTCCGGGAATCGATGAGGATGTAACGATGTGGTTCAACCCGAAGCCGACAGCGAGGAGGAGGAGGAGTGATAATGTGGAATAGCCCGTCGGCAAGCCTCGATCGGATTCGCGCTGAAAAGGATCAGGCAAAGCGCGAAGCGATGGCCACAGAGCTGATCAACCACGCGACGCAGCAGTTTCTGGGCAGCTTGAGCACAATTTGTCAGGCTGTCGATTTCAAGGTCATGTCGGCCGTGGTCATCGACAAGCCCAATGGCGAGTGTTCGGTCACAGCCGCCGTTGGCTACAACGTGATCGAGAACCCGATGAACGCAAATCGGGTTTTGGCGGAGATGCACCGCAGAGGTATCGCATATACCCGCGCTACCATTGCCGCCATCGCTCCTCAGTCCGACCGACCGGTCCAGTCGTGACAGTGGTCAAACACGATTCCGGGGTCTCGCGTGCACGCAAGTGCACGCGAGACCCGTTTTTCTTTTATTTTTTTATCTTTATTCGTTTAATGTTTAATAATATTCAATAGTACAAAATGCGCGATCGCTTAAAATGTACTATGGTCCGGAATTGTTATAGTTTGAATTTTTTGACTAAGGGTTGGTCGCCTGGGAACCGGTCACAAATTAGTATATGCACATATTCCCTGATATCCAAAATATTCGCCAGTTCTCCGAGCTCAAGCTCACAGGCGTAAGGGAAAATAAAGACGCTACGTTGAAAGTGAAAAAATCCCAGATCCTTTAGTTTACGGCGAAATGTTTGTCTAGCGCCTTTGTGATTTTCCGGAATATCAAAAGTCAACAATCGCCATCGTCTATCCCATGTTGTGGGTTTGATCTCGATTTCATTCATGCTTTGTTTAGCAAAATGCCGCCGACCAAGTTTACTAATCATAATTTTAAGTTTGCGTTCTTTGAACTTAAAAGCAATAAATTTTTTACGCTTCAAATAGGCCAAGCTATTATTAATTTGATAAGGAGTATACTTAGTCCTGAGTTTCCGCCTCAAATATGCACGCAGCAAGACATAAGGTAGGGTCGGGGAGAGTATCGAGACTGCCGTAATCAGGGCTCCTACGCTAAGTATTTTTAAGATTTTATATGATAATTCGTTTTTTGGTTTCATAGTACGGATTACACGATCGCTTAAAGTGTACTATGTGGGTAGGAAAGAGGCAAGGAGTTGTAGAGTTGTATGAAAGGAGTTGCATGAAAAGTGACCTAGATTGTTTTGATTTTGGTACAAGAAGTGGTATAATTTATTTGCCTTTTTAAACCTGAGAAACACAATGGCTTTAAATAAAAATGAACGGTTGCAAGAATGGGGGTTGATTGCCGGCGATCTTTTGACCGAAACCGGCCGGGGATGGTGGTATGCCCTGATCATCACGATTGTTGCTATCATTCCGATGTTTTATACGGCCAAATTTTTGTTGACGCGGGCAATCGTGAGCAGTTATCATCCGCCACAGGTGATTTACACCGAAGCCGTCACCGTGCCGCTCTCGGTTATGGATCAGAAAATTTTCAGCCTCGGCCAGAACGCTTACTCCGGATATATTAGGATCAAAAACGTCAATTTGGAATGGGGCACTCCCGCCCAGCGTTACACCGTGGAATTCAAAACCTTGGGGGGCACTTTGATCAACCGGATTGCCGGTGCAGTTTTTATTCTCCCGGCTTCGGAAAAACTGGTCGTGTTTTCTCGTTTCACCTCCCAACAGAAACCGGAGACCATACAGGTAACTTTGGAGGCCACGGAGTTCTTGCGCAAGCCGGCACTGAGTCTGACCGTTGAATTGGAGCGCGTCAGTTTTAAAACCGGCAATGATGCGACCTTGGTTTCAGCGGGAATCCGGAACCTGAGCGCGTTTACCATCAATCAAATCAATCTGCCAGTGGCGCTTTATAATGCCAAAAATGAAGTGGTGGGAGTGAATTTCACTTATCTAAATCAGGTCCGGTCCGGCGAAACGCGGACCTTCCAGTATGTTTGGGCCAGCCCGGTTACCGGCGCAGTGCGGGCTGAGATTGTCCCGGAAATAAATATTTTTGACCGTAATATTTTATCAACCGATGCGGGCATATCGCCTTTTGACCAGCAATGAGTCCCGTTAGAAATTCTGCGTTGATTGTAAAAATAATATAAATTAACTAATCACTATTTCTAACGGGATGAGAAATTGGCTCTCGGGATTCAAATACTTTGATCTTTATATTTTCAGCAGCAGTTCTCTGCTGCTCGTTTTGGGTTTGTTGATGATTTATTCCACAACACTCAATAGCCCAACCAATTTGCTCGGTCGCCAGTCGGTTTACGCCGTCCTGGGTTTTGTGGCTTTGTTTGCCGTGGCGTTTTTTGATTATCGCAAGCTAAAAAAAACCACGGGAGTTTTGTATATAATTACGGTTTTGCTGCTGATCGCGGTCTGGCTATTCGGCCGAAACATTCAGGGCTCGACTCGCTGGATTGACCTCTGGATTTTCCGTTTGCAGCCGGCGGAATTTGCCAAGCTGTTTATGGTCATCATTATGGCCAAATTCCTGGATCAATCAGGCGAAAAGATTAAGAGTCTCTGGTATGTCCTGCTCTCCGCCGTATACGTCGCTGTCCCGGCCGGCCTGATTTTAATTGAGCCGGACTTGGGGACCTCATTGGTCCTATTTTTGACCTGGCTTTGCATGTTGCTGTTTTCCAGAATGAACAAAAAACATCTGGCCATATTGGCTTTGATCGCCGTGGTCTTGGGCGTGTTCGGCTGGTTTTTTGTGCTGCATGATTACCAGAAAAACCGGATCTATACGTTTTTGGACCCGCAAGCCGATCCCCGCGGCCGGGGCTACAATGTCATTCAATCAATCATCGCGGTCGGGTCAGGCTCCATGACCGGCCGGGGAGTCGGCCGCGGCCTGCAATCCCAGCTTAAGTTTTTGCCGGAGCGGCAAACTGACTTCATTTTTGCTTCCACGGCTGAAGAATTGGGCCTGGTCGGCAGCTTGTTTATTTTAACGATGTTTGGCGTCATGTTTGCCCGAATCATTAAAGCCTGCAAGCTGGCCCGCGATAACTTTGGGATGTATCTGACCCTGGGGATATTTTTTATGCTCTTGATCCAGTTTTTAATCAACATTGGGATGAATGTCGGTTTGATGCCAGTGACCGGCATTCCATTGCCGCTGCTCAGTTATGGCGGCAGCTCGCTCATTACCACTATGCTCGCTTTGGGCCTGGTGCAAAGCGTGATTGCGCGGCAACGGGCGGTCAGGTTTGACTGAAACAATGCCGGATAGATTAAAATACATATTTAAATATATATTTACCAGACAGAACCTGATTGTGATTTCAGCCTGCTTGGCTTTTTTAATTTACAAACTTTCAAACCTGGCCTGGCGGTTTGGCGACGGCAACGCGTATTTGTATATGGTGGATCAGTTTTTGCATGGCCATTGGCCTTATCGGGATTTCTTTTTGGCTGATCCGCCGTTCTTCGTGCTGTTTTTAAGCCTGGTTCGGACAATTTTTGGCACCCACTGGCTATGGTATCAGACAATACCGGTAATTTTGCAGATTATCAACGCCGTTTTGCTCTGGCGCTTGCTTAAGCCGACGAACCACCTAGCTTTCTTGGCGCCGGTCCTTTATTTATTTTCGTTTACCGTTCTGGCCACTTCGGATTTTTCCACCGGAGTGCAATTGGTTGTTCTGTTCGCATTGCTCGGGGATTTTTTATACCAGGCCCGACATCCGTTTTGGTCCGGGGTTTTTTGGTCTTTGGCCGCGCTGACCAAGCTTTATGCGCTGCCGGCATTGCTCGGTTGGCTGCTGTATTTGATTTTGGCCAAAAAATTTTCCTGGCATTTTATCTGGGGGCTGGCGGCGAGCGGGACAATTGTGATGCTGCCGTTTTTGCTTATGTCACCCCGGGGCCTGATTGATTCGATTATCTTACATCAATTGCATCGCACGTCCGGCCTCAACTCGTGGGCGGTCTGGCGGTTCTTCTTAAGCCACGAATGGGCATTCTGGCTGGCCGGCCTGGCTGGCGTGTTTTATAAATCCGGGCGGGAATATTTCTGGCCGCTGGCTTTCTCGGTTATTTTTTTTCTGTTTTTTCGGGATCTCTATTATCTGTATTTGTCATTTTTATTCCCTTATTTGGTCCTGCTCTCCGTCGGCTTTGCCGCTAGAGCGGTCCAAAGCCCGGAAGTCAGACCGCTGGCACTAGTGGCGCTGCTGGCTTTGGTGGTTAATTTGCTGTTTGGCTTTTATCAATATCAAACCACGGTATTGCTTAGCGGCCGGTTTTTGAACGTTCAAGAAATCGGAAGTTTTCTGCAGGCGCAAACCGCTCACAGCCAAATTTATGGTTCGCATGAGCTGGCGCCGGCCGTCGCTTTGCTATCGGGCAAAAAACTTTTTGGCAATTATATCGATACCAATGCCCAGGTTTTTTCCGCTGGCACCCTGGATTTGGAAACTGTCAGTCGGCAGGCCGCTACGGAGGGGATTTACTTGCTGGCCAGAATCAGCGACTATCCGGAGTATGGAATTAACCAAACGGGATTTGAAGGATATTTTTCGCGCGCGGTGTTTGTCGAGTTCTGCCAGCCACTTAAATTGTTCCCCAGCACTTCCAACGAAACCGACAATTATATCGGCATTTACGATTGCCGCCCTCGGTTGCTTCCGGAAACGTCAGCTGATTGACGGGGGGTCAAAAAGTGTAATAAACTTAAGGCATACAGATTTTGGGGTATCGAGTAACAATTACGAATGAAAAAGTTTGATTTAAATCGAATTTTGCAATGGCTGGCGCATATTCTGCGCTGTCCTGTCTGCGGGCATAAATACGAAGCGTCGCAGACCAAAATCATTGACGCGGCTGACGACAAGCCGATGATGGGCCGCAGCATCTTGGTCCATACCGACTGCGACAAATGTAAAAGTTCGGTGGTATTTTCGATTGCCATTGACGGGCCGGAGATTTTCTCCATCGGCATGGTGACTGATCTGACATCGCAAGATACCAGCAAGTTCAAAAACAGCCAGCCGATTTCCTCCGATGAAGTCCTGGCGACTCATGAGTTCTTGAGAGAATTCGACGGGGATTTTAGATCCATCCTGAAATAATTTTTAAATTTAATTTTGCTGTTGGCGGGATTTTTTTGTTTGACTTCTTTGCTCTCGATTGATAAGATACTCTATCAATTCGAAAGAGGATCTTTGGTTCTGCTCATTTCCGGGCAAAACCGTTTTGTGAGGAGACTGACATGCGACTGTCATTTTATTTGGAATGTTCAGTGCCTTGTGGCGCCGGTCCATTCGATCCTCGACAACCGCACCATCTCTGCGAGTGCGGGATGCCGTTGCTGGTGCGCTACAACCTCGATGCCGCCTGCAAAAAGGGTCGCAGCGCCATGATCATGGACGAGCGATCGATGTGGCGGTATAGCGAAGTGATGCCACTGCTGCCTGGTGAGGCGCCGGTGTCGCTCGGCGAGGGTTGGACACCGCTGGTTCACGCCGAACGGCTGGGGCGCGAGCTCGGTCTCACGAAACTTTTCGTCAAGGATGAATCACTGAACCCGACCAATTCGTTCAAGGCGCGCGGGCTGTCCGCGGCTGTGACACGGGCCATGTATCTCGGCGCCCAGGTCCTGTCCATCCCCACGGCCGGCAACGCCGGCTGTGCCATGGCAGCGTATGCGGCCAAGGCGGGACTTGAGGCTCAGGTGTTTATGCCGCGCGACGTGAAGACGCCGTTCATCCGCGAATGCGAGTTGTACGGCGCCAAGGTCACACTCGTGGATGGACTCATTACTGACGCCGGTCGGATTGCCGCCGAAACGGGCGGACCGCTCGGCTGGTATGACGTCTCTACGCTCAAGGAGCCGTATCGCATCGAGGGCAAGAAGATCATGGGCTACGAACTCGCCGAACAGTTCGGTTGGCGCTTGCCCGATTGGATCATCTACCCGACCGGTGGCGGAACCGGCATGGTTGGCATGTGGAAGGCGTTCGAGGAAATGAGCGCCATGGGGTGGATCGATCCAGTCAAGCGGCCGCATATGGTCACGGTTCAGGCCGCCAACTGCGCGCCGATCGTGCGTGCATTCGATGAAGGTACGGAGAAGGCCCGGCCGTGGGAGAACGCGACCACAATCGCGGACGGCTTGCGGGTGCCTCGGGCCATTGGCGATTTTCTGGTTCTGCGCGCCGTGCGTGAGAGCCAGGGCGCAGCGGTCGCCGTCGCGGACACGGACATGGTTCAGGGCATGCGCGACCTCGGTCGCTTTGAAGGCATCAATGCGGCACCTGAGGGTGGTGCGGCGATGCACGCGGTGCACGTGCTCCGTGAAGCCGGTTCGATCAAACAGGACGACACGGTGGTCGTCTTCAACACCGGCGGCATGTATAAATACATCGACGTTCTGGGCTAGGCAGTCCGCGGCGTCGAGTATTGGATTCTAATCCGTCGGCTGAAGGGAGAAGATCCTCTTCGGCCGACGGATGCTTTATTTATACAGGTTTGACCAATTCTTCAAAAAGTGTTATCCTGAGGCAGATATTTTACTTATGGAACAGATAGCCATTCAAGCTACCAAACGAACCGTGACCGGACGACAGGTCGCCAAACTCCGCGCCGCAGGCAAGCTGCCGGCGGTTTTGTATGGCCATAAAGTCGATACTCAGCAGATTGAACTCAACGAAAAGGAATTTGCCAAGGCGTTTAAGAGCGCCGGCGAGAGCACTATTGTTAGTTTGATTGTGGACGGCAAGCCCCAACCGGTCCTGATTCAGGAGGTCCAGCGGCATTATTTGTATGATCAGCCCATTCACGTGGATTTTTATGCCGTGGACATGAGCCAAAAGCTCAAAGTTAAGGTTCCGATCCATCTTGTGGGCGAATCCGCGGCGGTTAAAACTTTGGGTGGCACACTCGTTAAGAACTTAACGGAAGTCGAAGTCGAATGTCTGCCGGCTGATTTGCCCCACGCAATTGAAGTTGATATTTCGATACTGGGCGGCTTTGAAGACATGGTCCGCTTGTCTGATTTGAAAGTCGGCAGCCGGGTTGTTGTTTTGGGTAATCCTGACGAATTGATCGTCAACGTTGCGCCTCCTCGTTCAGAAGAAGAAATGAAAGCTTTGGATGAAGTGGTGACCGAAGACGTGACCAAGGTGGAGGGCGTTGTCAAACCGGAAGTGGCCGCCGAGGCAGTTGTTGAGGGAGCGGAGAAGCCAGACAATAAGCCGGAAAAGAAAGAAGAAAAAAAGTCTAAAGAATAAGGTCTGGGGCGTTCAGGATCGCATAGCGATTTTTTCCCGACATATCTCTGAATATTTTTGTATCAAAGCTTGGCAGCCATTTGGCTGCCAATTTTTTTATTTTGGCCCCCTGGTCGTGGCCAATTTCTAGAAAGAGCGCTGAGGGAGGAGCGCTGAGCGTTGAGATTTGTTGGAGCAGTTTTGCAATTAAGCCCAATCCGTGGTTTTTTGCGATTAGAGCTTTTTTAGGTTCAAATTTGGTGCTGGGGTCAGTTTCTTTGGCCAGATAGGGAAGATTGGCGACGATGACGTCAAATCGTTGATTTTTCCATGCGGATAAAAGATTTGATTTTTTAAAGTTAACTTTAACCTTGTGCCGGCGGGCATTTTTGCGAGCAATTTTAAGAGCGGCAGAGGAGATGTCAGAAGCAAAGTATCGAAATTCTGAATTTATTTCAGGATCTCTTGGTTGGGATGCTGAAACAAGTTCAGCATTGCGCAAAGACTTGGCTAAACTAACAATAATGCATCCCGAGCCAGTCCCAATGTCCAAGATTTTTAATTTATAATTTACAATTTTTAATTTTTCGAGAACCAGATCAACCAGCCCTTCGGTTTCCGGGCGGGGGATCAGCACGTTTTTATCGACGTAGAATTTCAAGCCGAAAAATTCTTTTTCATGGGTTAAATAAGCGACCGGCCAGCCTTGCGAACGTTTCTTGATTAGTGCTAAAAATTTTTGTCGATCTCGCTTGTAGACAAAATTGTCCATACGGACAAAAATGTCTGTTTTGGGTTTTTTAAGCACGTATGCCAAAAGCACCTCGGCATCCAAAGATGGGGAAGTGCTTTTGCGTTTAAGGATCCTAGTGGCGGAGTTTAATGCTTGTCGAATGGTCATTTGTTCAGATTTTCGAGTTGCCGGCGCTGATCCTCCGCAATCATGGCTTCGGTGATTGGACCCATGCCGCCATCGAGAATAGTTTGGATCTGGCTCCAGTTTTGGTTGATCCGATGGTCGGTGATGCGGTCCTGGGGAAAGTTGTAAGTTCGGATTTTTTCTGACCGGTCGCCGGTGCCGATCTGGGATTTGCGTTTGTCGCTCAGCTCCTTGCGTTTGCGCTCTTCTTCCAGAGCCATGACACGTGCGCGCAAAACCATCATGGCTTTTTCCCGGTTTTGGGCTTGGCTGCGCTCATCCTGCATGACGACCATAATTCCGGTCGGCAAATGGGTCATGCGGACGGCGGAATAAGTGGTGTTGACCGATTGCCCGCCATGCCCGGAAGCCGTCGTGGCCTCCATTTTTATATCTTTGGGATCAATTTTGAAGTCGACTTCCTCAATCACCGGCATGACCGCCACTGTGATTGTCGACGTGTGAACGCGGCCGGCTTTTTCGGTTTCCGGCACCCGCTGGACCCGGTGGACTCCGGATTCATATTTAAATTTGGAATAAGCGCCTTGGCCCAGAATTTCAAAAATCACTTCTTTGTAGCCGCCGATGGAGGTGCGGCTGGCGGCCACGATGACGGTTTTGTATTTGAGCCTTTCGGCATATTTGGAATACATGCGGAACAGCTCGCTGGCAAACAATCCCGCTTCGTCACCCCCGGCCCCGGCCCGGATTTCCATAACAATATTTTTGTCGTCATACGGATCCCTCGGCAGCATGGCGATCCGTAAATATTCCAACAGCTCATCCAGTTCGGATTGCAGGGCCGGGAGTTCAGCGAGAGCCATCTCAGCCAGCTCTGATTTTTCGGCCACGAGCTTTTCATGTTCGGCGATTTCGATTTTAATCTTTTCGATCCGGTCGATTTTATTGACCAATGGCAAAAGCTCGGCTTGGCGCCGGCCGAGTTTCGCGAGTTCTTGCGAATCCGTAGTATTGGAGAGCTTCTCCAGGATCTCTTCGGATTCTTTTTTAAGCGGTAGGTAGTTGATTTCCATATGGGTTAATTATCAATTTTCAAGTATTTAATTGACAATTGATTTATTGATTATTATTTGATCATTGATGCTTGTTAATTGAAAATTAACAAAAAATACGCCTAGCTGAAGTATAGCTCTTTTGGCGTATTTTTTGTATATTAAGCGGCTTGGAGTTTTTTAGAAATTTTCTTGGCTTTCAGTTCCGTGCTCTTGGCCGCTTTTTTCTTGAATTTATCAATCGTCCCCGCAGCGTCGATCAGGTTTTGTTTGCCGGTGTAGAACGGATGGCAGTTGGCGCAAATTTCAACATGCAGCTCTTGCTTGGTAGAGCCGGTAACAAAGGTATTGCCGCAGGCGCAAACAATCTTCGCGTTGGTAAAATATTGGGGGTGTAAGTCTTTTTTCATCCCGTTTAGAAATTTTGATTAGTTAGTAAATTGGCTTAGCTTGTATTATTCCCCGCTGGTTATAATTCTTATGCAGTAGTTTGAATGCATTCGAATTTCTAATGGGATTCATAGCTCAAAAATTCTAGCACAAAAACCCGATCCGGTCAAGCGGGATTGACAGTCCGGCCAAAAATTGTTAGGGTGTGCTTACTTACGATCTTGTTCGGTCCTCGGCGAGGAAAAAACAGCTGTTAGGGTTCTCAGCTTCGACACAGCTGTTTCAGAGCAGTTATCTGATGCCCCGGCAATTTTTTGCAGCCGGAGAGCTTGATGCTGTTTTGACGCACCATTGGAGGGGAAGGATCGGCAAGTGAGGAGCCGGACCGGAGTGGGCCGGGGCGCTTTGGGAGCGCCTAGCTAACTTTGGTCCGGCTTACCCGAATTATAAAGAGGGAATTAAATTTCCGTTGCGGAAGGTCAAAAAACCGGCGGTGATGTGACACACTGACTGGCTGACTGTTCTTGTAAGGCTTCATAACAGGTGAAGACAAAACTTACACGAACACATTCAGGGCCGGAAACAACGGAAACGAGGGGGAGTGACTGGGTCAACGCGTTTTGACTCACCGGGCGCTGCCACCGACTCCGCCTTGGTTCGTAGCGATTCTGCGAGCCTGGTCACCCCCCTTAGCGTTCGAGGCTCCCCGTTTGGCGCCTCTTTTTTCTTGCCTGTCTTGCTTTCCGGACGGTTTTATGTTAAACTCGTTTGGCTATTAATCATTCATACTTTTCCCGCCACTGCTATTGGTCTAAATAGTAGGCGGGACCCCGCTAAGGCGGTGGCTGATGGTTTCGGGCCTGTTTTTACGGATCAAGACAATGAACCGTGGAAATCCGACAATCAGATGACGAAAGTAGCCGAAGAAAGGAACTTATAGTTTATGCGCAACATCACCTTGATGGAGATGTTAAAGGCGGGCGTGCATTTTGGACACAAGAAATCGTTGTGGAATCCCAAAATGGCTCCCTTTATCTTTACCACCCGCAACAGCATCCATATTTTTGATTTGGAAAAAACCAAGCAAAAATTGTTGGAAGCTTTGAATTTTGCCAAGGTCACAGCCAGTGCCGGTGGAACAATCTTATTCGTGGGTACCAAGCGGCAAGCCAAAGAAGACGTTCGCAAAGCCGCCGAATCCTGCGGCATGCCCTACGTGGTCACACGCTGGCTAGGCGGGACATTTACCAACTTCCGGACGATCCAGCGAACGATCAAAAAAATGGACCGATATGAAAAAATGATCGCAGACGGCGAGATCAAAAAATACACAAAGAAAGAACAGCTGATGATTGCCCGAGAAGTGGAAAAAATGAAAACATTTTTTTCCGGGATCAAAGACATGAAAAAGCTGCCGGACGCAATTTTCGTTCTTGACGCCAAATATGACCATATTCCGGTGGAAGAATCGCGCCAGAGCAAAGTCAAAGTGATCGGAATCGTGGATACCAATTCCGACCCGACCAAAATCGATTACATGATCCCGTCCAACGATGATGCAATTAAGGTTATCAGCTTTATGGCGCACATTATGGCTGAGGCGATCAATGAAGGTCGGGTTCAGCTGTCTCAGAACATGATCACGCAGACCGAAGCCGCAGCGGTCGCGAAATAGCCACAATAATTGAAAGTTGATAGCTATAAGATTAAAAAAATAAACGTATGAATATTACACCAGATGAAATCAAAAAATTGCGGGACCAGACCGGCGCCGGAATGATGGACGCCAAAAAAGCCCTCCAGGAATCAGCCAGTTTTCAGGACGCCGTGGTTTATTTGCGTAAGAAAGGCCACGCGTCCCTGGCCAAAAAAGCTGAACGCTCGGCGAAAGAAGGAATTATAACCTCGTATATCCACGCCGGCGATAAGGTCGGGGTGCTGCTGGAGCTTAACTGCGAAACGGACTTCGTGGCCCGCAATCAGGAATTTAAAGAATTGGGCAATGAAATTGCCCTCCATATTGCGGCAGCTTCGCCACTGTATGTTTCGCGCGAAGAAGTGCCAGCCAACGCGATTGATAATGAAAAGCAGATTTACGCGGAACAAATCAAGGACAAGCCGGCGAATATGCAGGAGCAAATTATGGCCGGCAAGCTGGAAAAATATTACGAACAGGTTTGCCTGCTGGATCAGCCATACGTGCGTGAGCCAGACAAAAAAGTTAAAGATCTGGTCGCCGAAAAAGTCGGTAAGCTCGGCGAAAATATCCAAGTGCGCCGGTTTGTCAGATTTGTTTTGGGTGTCTAACAATACCTATGGTAATTTTTGCCGCCATTGTTTTCATTGTCTCACTGCTCACAATCATGGGTTTGTTTTTGTTTCGGTTTTCCCAGGTCCTTCAACGCCCGCTAGTTAAAGTTCGATTAACCAGCGCGGTCGAGCAACCGACCCGGCTCCGGACTTATTTTAGGTCCAAGCTGAAGGTTATGGGCCAGAGCCTGTGGCATTTTGTCCTGGAGGCTAAGGATTTAAAACCCGCTACTGCCAAAACCATTCAAACTCAGTATCAGAAAGTCAAGAGCGTCTTCCGGATCCGGATCCGCTCGTCCGAACAAGAGCCGCTCTGGCTGCCGGAGGCCCAGGAGTTGACTGTGAAAACCGGGGAGCGCTTGAATCCGGAAGAGACTTACCTAGAAGCGATCAAAAAAAATCCCACCGACAAACAGGCTTACGAATCCCTTGGTCGGCATTATCTTCAGGTTAAAAACTTTACGGAAGCAGCCCAGACTTATGAGTATCTGATCAAGCTTGATCCCGCCCGCGATATTTATTTTAGCAATCTGGGATTGTCTTATTATTCTCTGGGAGAATTTCCCAAGGCCGTGCAGTGCTACGAAAAAGCCCTGGCCATTAACAGTAAAATCCCGACTCGCTGGATTAATTTGGCGCTCTGTTTCCTAGCCCTGGACGAAACCGTCCGGGCCATTAAGGCGCTCAGTCAGGCGATCACGCTCGATAAACTGAATACCAATTATTTGACGCTGCTGGCTGATGCTTACATAAAAATTGGAAACCAAGTCCGCGCCGAAGAAGTTCTGGAGCAAATTTTGGCGGTTGAACCGACCAACAAATTCGCCCGGGAGAAATTGATGAAATTAAAAATATAGGCTAAAATAGCTTGTCGGACATGCCGGCTTAGCTCAGTTGGCAGAGCAGCTGTTTTGTAAACAGCAGGTCGTCGGTTCAAATCCGACAGCCGGCTCCAGAAAACCCCAAAAATGCTAAAACATTTTTTGGGGACCCCGAAGGGGCAGGTAGCGAAGTGGTCAAACGCGGCTGACTGTAAATCAGCTGGCCTTGCGCCTTCATAGGTTCGAATCCTATCCTGCCCACCAGAAAAAATACCTCGAAAAGAGGTATTTTTTCTTTACGGGAATATTATTTTACTTTTGACAGATGTTTATGCTATAATATTAAAGCTTTAAATTAGCTCAAAGAAACAAATTATTAACAAAAATAGCATGGAAGACAAAAAAACTAGGATTTTGGTCGTTGAAGACGAGGAAATTCTTCTAACCGCTCTGTCCGAGGAACTTAAACAAGAGGGCTTTGAAGTAGTCGGCGCCAAAGACGGAGTCGAGGGGGTCGAAAAAGCGGCTTCAGAAAAACCAGATTTGATTCTTTTGGATTTGGTTATGCCGCGCCTAGATGGCATCGGGGCTCTCAAGCAAATCAAAGACAGTCCGGCTAGCAAAGATATCCCGGTCGTAATTTTGACTAACCTTTCCGACTATGACAAAGTTTCGGACGCATTATCGCTTGGCGCCATGGACTATCTGGTCAAGGCCAATTACCGCCTGGAAGAACTGGTCAGCAAGATTAAAACCGTGCTTGAACGCAAACAATTTGGGACACTCGCGACGCCAACGGTGCCGCCGCAAGCTTAATTAAACCCCCGTCTGTAGAAACTCAAATCAAATGGCTGAACCCGAAGATTACAAAAATCTTATCAACGACATTATTGCCAAGCAGACGCTGATTTTGGGGCCGTCGATCGTTTTGATCAAGGCGAAAAATGTGACCGGCTTGAATTTTGACAGTTCCGGCAAAGTGGAAAGCCTGGACGGGGATCCGCAGCAAATTTTGCAAAATCTGATCAACGAATATATCGCCTTGTCCGGACAGATTGTCAAAAATATTCTCAATCCCGTGTTTGCCAAATACCCGGGAATAAAATTAAATATTTAAAATATGTACGATTTTTCGTCCCAGGCCAATTTGTTCATCCAGGCCTTCATTGCCATCATAATCATCGGTGTGTTTTATAACCTCTGGGTCACGACCAGGGTTTACGGCGGGATCATCGGGCGGGCCGTCCGTTTTTTGGGCTTGGGCATGTTGTTTGTGGCCGTGGCCGTGCTGGAGCGGGTCTTGATCAATTTTTCCATAATTGCCAACAGCCCCAGTTTGTCACTGGCTCAGGATAGCTTAAGTTTACTGGGCCTGATAATGCTGGGAGTCGGCTTTTCCCAACTGGCTGCTGCCACCAAAGCTTAATCAATTCTTTTGATGTTTGGGCTTCAATATACTCAAATCTTTTCACTTCTGGCAATCTATACGGCGATTGTCCTTGTTTTTATTTGGATCGAGAATAAGCGGATGCGCAATAGCCTGCATACAAAAGAAACGGAAATGCAGCGGCGCATGTATGAAGTTTCCATTTTGAAGGAACTGGGCGACCGCATCGGTTATTCGTTAAATGTGCAAAAAATTGTGGATGTTATCATCGGCTCCTTGCGCAACCTTTTGGATTACTCGACCGTCGGTTATTTGTTGCTGGGCGAAGAAGGTAAGGTCATTTTCCATTGCGTTCTAGAAGAATCAGTCAATAAAAATTTCATTACGGAAGTTAAAAATGGCATGGTAGCGGCACTATCAGCTCTCGCCGGCCATGAAATTAAACTCGATGAGATCGATGAAAGCATTTCCGGCACCATTACCGACGAGACAAACAAGAACTCGGCCAAATCGTTCTTCAACATCCCGGTTGTGATCAACGACCAGCCGGTTGGCTTGCTCAACATTTCTTCCACCAAAGACGGTCTGTATAAAGAAGAAGAAATGACAATTCTTTATACGATTATGAACCAGGCTTCCACCGCGGTGTCGAAACTCGAAAACATTCTGACCCAGGAAAAAGGCAAGCTAAACTCCATGGTCGAATCCATGGCCGACGGAGTGTTGATGGTGGATACAAAAAATCGGCTGCTGGTAATCAACCCGCAGGCCCGGCTAATGCTCGGCATTGCCAAATCTTCGGCCACGATTTTTGATGTCTTGGATCAGTTGGCTTCGAAAATGGACCTGCGGACCAAAATCGAAGAAAGTATCCGCAACGACAAGCTCTTGGTGGAGGAGCAGGTTCAAATCAACGACAAAGTCTTGCGAATTCTGATCAGCCCGGTGAAAGATTCGGCCAACGAGGCTCTGGGCGCGGTGGTTTTATTTCATGATATCACCAAGGAAAAAGCCATCGAAAAAATGCGGGACGATTTCACTTCCATGATGGTCCATGAATTACGCAGCCCGTTGACCGGCATCCGCTCGATTGCCAACCTGCTCAAAGAGGACAAGATAAAGAATGAGCAGAAAAAATATCAGGATTTTATTGAATTGATCGTTTCCAACTCCGCTTCGATGCTGGATTTGGTCAATGATCTGCTCGATGTGGCCAAACTGGAAGCCGGCAAGTTCCAGATCATGCGGCGCGCAACCAATATCGGCGACGTGGTCAAAATGCGCATCCAGTCGTTCAGCTCCCTGGCTCAGGACAATCATCTGGCCCTCGAAAGCCGGATTGAGGAGGGGATCGGGCCCGTATCCGTGGATGACAATAAAATCGGCCAGGTTCTTAACAATTTTATTTCCAACTCGATCAAATTTACCAAGCAGGGTAAAATCATGGTCTCGGCATTCATTTTAAAAAAAGGCCAAAAATTGTCGGAGAAGGTCGCCTCCCAGGGCCTGGTTTGGCCGGGACTCAAAGATCCAAGTTTTGGTGCGGACGAGCTGGTTTTGGCCGTAACCGATACCGGTTTGGGAATTCCCGATGACCAGTTGTCAAAACTGTTCAATAAGTTCACCCAGCTTGAGCAATCGGCGGCGTCCGAAAAAAAAGGCACAGGCCTGGGGTTGGTTATCTGCAAAGGCATCGTGGAAGCTCATGGCGGCACGGTCGGGGTGTTTTCGGAAGTCGACCGCGGCTCGACCTTCTTTTGCGCCTTACCGATAAGCCCTGAATCGGCCCCGGTGGTCGCGGCTCCGGCGGCAATTAAATAATTTTTATGGCCGAAAAAAAGAAAAAGAATTCGCTAAGCAAGGTTCAATCGGATTTCGTAAATTTAACTTCCCACCAGTTGCGCACGCCGTTGTCGGGAATTAAGTGGTTATTGGAATTACTGCAAAAATCCGATACTGGCAATCTCAACAAAAAGCAAAAAGATTTTATCGAGAAGATTAACAGCTCTAACGAGCGCATGATCGCCCTGGTCAATGATTTGCTGGAAGTTTCTCGGATTGAGCAGGGCCAAACTAAGCTTTATCTGCAAGCGACGGATTTAACCGACATTGTCCAGAGCATGGTTAAGGAAAAAGAAAAAGAAATTAAAAAGAAAAAACTTCAGGTCAGTTTTACGATCGAGCAGGAACCGTTCCCGCTAGTGCGCACCGAACCGAATAAGATCAAGCAAGCGGTCAACAACCTGATTTCCAATGCCATTGCCTTTACCCCGGACGGCGGCCGGATCGCGGTTAACCTCGGCCGGGACGGGGAGTTTGCCCTGGTTTCGATTGCCGATACCGGAGTCGGGATTCCGAAAGAGCAGCAAAGCCAGATATTCAACCGCTTTTTTCGGGGGACCAATGTGCTGACTCTTGAAACGACCGGCACGGGCCTCGGGTTGTTTATCTCCAAGATTTTTATCGAAGCCTCCGGCGGCCGGATCTGGTTTAAGTCCGAAGAAAACAAAGGCACAACATTTTATTTCACGCTGCCCGTGGCCAAATGACCAAAACCATACGTCTGAGCCGGCTATAATCAAAAAACCACCTGCTTGAACAGGTGATTTTTTGGCGGGGGATGTAGGAATCGGACCTACGCGAACGGTTTTAGACCCCGCCGCTCGCGAACGGCGGGGGGGAGACACTTTATTCAAAGCATTTGGCAGAACAAGTCGATCTTACTTACCCATGATAACATTTTCAAAGAGGTTTTGGTATAACCCTTCCCTTGTTGATTAATGGCTCTCGGTAGGCGTTGGTTTTAGCAAAATGGGACAGTTTGGGACAGTCTATAGTATTGGTGATTTGCACTCCAAGATGGATTTTGGAACATTTGGAACACGCCTTAAGCCCGCGTGCCGTGTTCCAAAATAGGCATTATTAGATACTTCATCAGGCTGTTCAAATGCAACGTTAAAACCGGGGTTTAGGATATGTTGCATTTGGCTGTGAGACAGTAACAAACCGCTGTCTTATTTTGATTTTTTGGCTCTCATGGTTAAGGCGAGAATTTTACAAATGGGACAAATGAGACACTACTTCGGGGTACAGATCAGGTCGTGTCTCCATTATCTCATCATGGTCATCGGCGAAGACCCTCCGCGCGAGCTCATCAAAATTGTAGTCTGGCGGAAAATATTCTTCAAAAAGCCGCATCGCCGGTTCACCGGAATATTCCTTGCATTGTGCCGCATAATGCATAGCGAGAATCATTTCTTCAGGTTCACCAACACAATCAAACGGCTTAAATCCTTCAATGCCAAGGATGCGCCTGAACAGAGGCAGGAGGTGCTTTTTAGCATAGAGATCGGCACCGAAGATATTAATCATTTCTTTTTTTGGCAGAAATGCCGAGAAGCAGGCAAAGAGGAATACGCATTTCGGACATGAATTGCACCAGTAATTTGTGCGTAACAGGAGTTGCTGGATACGAGGAAGCCAAAAATAGGTGTTACAACTCGTAAAGTTGTAGAGATACTGCGGATAGCGCACGAAACGCCGCACAATCTCCAGTTCGCTATATTGCCGCAAGAGCGAGCGCATCGAAATGTCGGGTGTTATAAAGGATTGTATGTAATCGTTGGTCAACTTTTCTGCCTCGGATGATTTGCACCATTGATGATTCACCGGCAAGCCGAGGTAGGTGAGATTGCCGAAATCAGCGCTGCGTTCGTTGGAAAAGATGATCGAGTTGTAGCCGAGAAGTTCAGCGAGCAGTGTGGCTATGAACGTAAACGTGGAGACCGACGGGTATGCACTCGATATTCCAAGGAATAGAGTGATCCATCCGAGTTGTGAGTCGCGACGACGCTTGACAGTTATAGTTTTAGCACCGACGAGCGCAGCAATACGTTTGTGCGCAGGTGTCGGGGCAAAAGCGAAAAAATCAAATGGCGTACCTGACGCTTTCAACATTTCGGCCGAAAGGATGGAATCTTTACCCGCTCCGTTCAAGAGAAGCGCTCGCTTGGGTGGTTCGAATCGGGCGGCCCTAGGCACGGTAGCGGAATCGTCGTACGGAAAAGAAATAAGATTATGGAAATCGATCTTATTGAAATAGAAAAATTCGCCAAGTCCATTTAAATAGAGCGAGTCCCAGAAGCGGGCCTGCTCACGCGTAAGCGTAAACCCTTCAATACGAATATTGTTAGTCGGGAGGACACACCAGTAGTTGATGCCGATCATAAGGAGCAGTGCCTGGAGTGTCGCCTCTAACACGGCTTTGGGTACCTTCTCCCACAATTCTGGTGATACGCCTTCAAAAAAGAGACGATCAGTATACGTCCTTATTCTCCCGCTTTGAAATTCCACACGGTATGTAAAGGTGATTGTTGAGCGAGCGGCATCAACTGTGTATGTGCCAAAGGTAAACGACGACGCACGTAGCATTTTCGTGAAGTGCCACATATTTTATTATTCTATTTCCAAAAGTTAATCATTTACTAATATTTTAGCATTTTAATGATTTTCTGCGAAGCTCGAACAATAAAGACAAAATCCAGGTCAAGGATGTTGAACTGAAAAACTACACCAAGTACGTGCTCCAACATGGCAGTAGCGTCGAGAAATGCAACATCCTCAGTTGTCTAAAATCAAGACTGGCTTTCAAGGAAAAAGCCGTCAGACTGATTGCGTAAATAGTACAAACAAAAAACACGAGTCGCATAAGCTGTGTTTTTGGTCTCGAATATTATCTAAGCCTTCTCGGTAACTCGATAGAATTTTTATTGGCAGGGGCGGAGGGAATCGAACCCCCGACAAAGGTTTTGGAGACCCTTGTGATACCACTTCACCACGCCCCCGTATCCGAAAAGAAACTAATCACTTAGTTTCTTTGTGTTGAGTGTGTTTCTTGCACCACTTGCAGAATTTTTCGATTACCAAGCGGTTCGGGGTCAATTTTTTGTTCTTGCGGGAATCATAATTGACATGGTGGCAAATAGTGCACTCCATCGAGATTCGGCTGTCCTGAGACATATATTATTGCTAGAATTAATTCTCTGGAAACGTCAGGCGTTTCTGGAGCCCAGAAGCGGATTTGAACCGCTGACCTGCTCCTTACCATGGAGCTGCTCTACCAGCTGAGCTATCTGGGCCAAACTGCTTGGATACTATAACAAAAATCGGCAAAAGTTTCAATATTGTTCCATTTTGAAACAAAGCGCAAGCAAACACGTCTTATTAAGTGGAGCAGGCTTTATTTGGCTTGCTTATATTTATGGATTTCAAGAGTAAACAGACATTTCGAATATTTTGGCAGCATGCCCGGCGCTATCCTGGGCTGATTTTGCTATTGACCATCGGCCTGCTCGGGGCAACGGCGGCCGAATCCTTTGGCCCGTATTTTTATAAGCAATTGTTCAACCTGTTGGCGGCTAACGCTCCGGTGGCGCCGATTCTGATGGTGGTGACCAAGATCCTGGCCGCTGCCGCGGTGGCCTGGCTGTTTTGGCGGTTGGCGACATTCGTCAACAACGTTTTTCAGCCCAGCATCATGCGGGATCTGCTCAATACCTGTTTCAATTATCTGCACCGGCACTCATTCAATTTCTTCAGCAATAACTTTGCCGGCAGCCTGGTCAAAAAAATCGGCCGATACGAGCGGGCCTTCGAGGACATCACGGACCAGATCTACTGGAGCCTGATGCCAACGGCAATCAAGATCATCATCATCGCCGCGGTTTTATATTTCCTGAAGCCGATTTTTGCCCTGGTCGTTTTGATCTGGTCGGCGGTGTTTGTGGCGTTCACGGTTTGGTTCGCTCTATACAAATTGAAATATGACGTGACCAGCGCGGAACTGGATACGGAAGTCGGCGGCCGCCTGGCGGATACGGTGACCAACAACATCAATGTGAAATTGTTCGGGGGCTTGAGCAGGGAATCGAAATCGTTTAGCCGCCTGACCCTGAAGCAATATCTGGTCAGGAAGTGGACTTGGGATTTGGGTTCGATCAACGAGGCTATCCAAGGGGCTTTGTTTGCCATTTTGGAATTTACCATTCTGACTTTGGCGGTCAAAAGCTGGAAACAGGGTGGTTTGACTTTGGGCGATTTTGCCCTGTTGCAAGGTTATATGATCCAAATGTTCCAGCGGTTGTGGGATCTGGGCCGGCAGATAAAAAATATCTATTCGCGCTTGGGCGATGCGGAAGAGATGACCGAGATTCTGACCGCGCCGCATGAAATTCAGGATGCGCCGCAGGCCCAGCCCCTACGCGTGGCCAAAGGCCAGATTAATTTCAACCACATCAGCTTCAATTACAGCGGCAAGCGCAAAGTCTTTGGCGATTTCAATCTGACGATTGCGCCGGGGGAGCGGGTGGCCCTGATTGGCCCGTCGGGCGGCGGCAAAACCACGATCGTCAAATTGCTGCTGCGATTTTTCGACATTCAGGAAGGCGCGATCCTGATCGACGGTCAGGATATTTCGAAAGTTACGCAGGACAGCTTGCGCGACCAGATCGCGCTCGTGCCGCAGGATCCGATCCTGTTTCATCGGTCGCTCTATGACAACATCGCTTACGCGCGGCCGAATGCGTCCGAAGAAGAAATATACGAAGCCGCCCGGCTCGCCCACGCTCACGAGTTCATTACTTCTTTCCCGGACGGCTACAATACCTTTGTTGGCGAGCGTGGTGTGAAGCTTTCCGGCGGGGAACGCCAGCGCGTGGCGATCGCGCGGGCAATTCTTAAGGATGCGCCGATCCTGGTTCTGGATGAAGCCACCTCGAGCCTGGATTCGGAATCCGAATTGCTGATTCAGGACGCGCTCAAGCATTTGATCGAAGGCAAGACCACTATCTCAATCGCGCACCGCTTAAGCACGATCATGCAGATGGATCGGATCGTGGTCATCAAAAAAGGCCAAATCGTGGAAGAAGGCAAGCACGCGGAGCTTCTGAAGGCCCGCCAGGGCGTTTACCAAAAACTCTGGCAGATTCAAGCCGGCGGGTTTAGCAAATAGCCCCCCTTGCTGAGAATCTTGACAAAGACTAGCCGAAACATTGGGGATTTGCTATACTGGTTTACGTATTGTTAATAAGCCCTCACGCCAAGCCGTGGTGTAGGGGTAAAATTTAAGAAAGGGTATCCTTATGGCCAAAGGTATGACCAAGTCCGAAACCCTCAACGCGCTTGCCGAAAAGACCGGCAAGACCCGCAAAGAGGTCGGCGAAATGCTGGAAGCTATTGCCAATCTGGCTTACAGCGAAGCTAAGAACAATGGTGAGTTCACCATCCCGGGTTTGGGCAAGCTGCTCAAAAAGCACCGCGATGCCCGCATGGGCCGCAACCCCGCCACCGGCGAATCGATCAAGATTGCCGCTAAGACGGTCGTGAAGTTCCGGGTAGCCAAAGCTGCCAAAGACGCGATTCTCTAAAACCCGTCAGACGGGTTAAACCAGAATTCAAACCTAAAAACTCCGCCCTCATCAAGCGGTGTTTTTATTTGCCCAAGCGCGGACAAAGTGATAAGCTATCTGGAAGTCCTTTTTATTATTCTCAAAGGGGGACGTGTGAGAGGAAATAAGTTACGGGTGGCGCTCGCGGTATCCGGCGGCGGCACGACCATGAACCAGATCCTGCAGGCAACTAAGGATAGCCGTCTGCCTTACGTTGAACCGGCGTGCGTGATCGCGAGCACGGACGGGATCGGCGCGATCATGAAGGCCGAGGCGCATGGGCTCGAGATGGGCAGGGACATCTTCGTGGTCAAGAAGTCGGAATTCTCCTCGCCCGAAGCCTACGGCGAAGAACTGTTGCGGATCACGCGGCGGTGTGGCGCTGATTTTTGGGGCCAGTATGGCTGGATCCCCAGGACGCCAGCCAATCTCATCGAAGCGTTTGCGGGCATGGCAGTCAATCAGCACGCCGGCCCGATCCGTCCCGGCCGGCCTGACTTCGGCAAGCTGCACGGCCGGCAGACCCATTGCGCGCGCTTGGCATTCGTGCGCGAGATGCAGCGCAACTTCTGGACCGAAGCCGTGGCTCAGCGGGTCACGGTGGAATTCGACGAGGGCGCGGTGCTCGACTACGCCCGATCCTCGATCGAGATCAAGACCGATGATCCCGAGACTCTGGCCGCGCGCCTCCTGCCGTTCGAGCACGAGGTGCAGATCAGAACCCTTCGGGCATTCTCGGAGAACCGCGTGCAGGAGATCAAGTTCGACGACGATCTGGTTCTCCCCCACGAAGCGGCGCTACTCGACCAGATCAAGCGCTGCGCCCGGCATATCTTCCCGAAGGGGTAGACGAGGCCTGTTTTCTCACGATACGTCAGCGGAAGTTGGGAGGCTTCCGTTGACGTTTTTTATTTGCCCAAGCGCGGACAAAGTGATAAGCTATGAAATCAAGTTGCAGGGGGATTTTTAGAAGGAGAGTGGACCCATGAAGCGAATCGGATTTGCAGGCTCTGACGCCCGCACGTTTCTTTCGGCACTGACTGTCAGCCGTAGCGGCGAGAAAGGCGAGTTCCAGGGAGTGGTGATTCGTGGCATGCCCGCAATGAAGCCCTATGCCGAACTGGCTGGCTGGCCAGTTGATTTCCTCGAGGTGCCGGGAGGTTCCTCGGTGCAGGATTACGCCGCGCGTGTGCTGCGCGCGCTGTCAGACGACGAAATCGACTACGTGGTGCCGATGCCGGAAGCCCTGCAGATCGACGGCTTCGTGGATCGGATGACCGAAGCGGGGTTCGGGGACCGGGTCGCCGGCCTGACCGCGGCGGCTTCATTCATCGAGGGCGACAAGGTAACATGCAAACAACTCTGCGCTTCGGCGCGGGTGCCGGTGGCTCCCGACTGGGTTGCGATCGAAGCCAGGCATTACCAGCCGTTTCTCAGAGCGTGTCTGCGATACCTGGAACAGCACGGCGGCGCCTATGCGAAGTATCCGTTCCAGGCGGCGGGCAAAGGCGCGCGGTTCATCGGCAGCCCGTGGGAGATCCGCGAAGTCTACGAGACGCTGATGGCAGATTACGCCGAGTCCTACAGGAAGTTGCTTGGGCCGGGTCTTCCCTGGCCCCTGCTCATGGAGTCCTACATGGCGGGAATCGAGGTCAGCTTCACTGCCCTCGTCGACGTGCACGGCAACTTCCAGATCCTGCCCACGGCCATGGACTACCAGGGCCGGTTCGCCGGTCAGATCAGCCGGAACAATCCGGTGACCGGTGGCATGGCGAGCCTGGGGCCGCACCCCGTGCATTCTCAGGAACTGCTCGAGATGGCGGTAAAGCAAGTTTTCCGGCCGTTGATCGAGGAGATGAGGCGCCGCGGCATCCTGCGGCCCTGCATCCTGTATCCGGGATGCATGGTGTTCTTCAACGAGTTCGGCAAGCCGGCGTCGATTCGCGTCTGCGAGATCAACATTCGGCCGCCCGAACCGGAGTTCCAGGTCATGCTGCGCCTCGTGCGCAACTTCGGCCAGCTGATCATGGCGATGTTCGAAGGGCACCTCGACGAGGTCAAGCCGGATGTGAGGGATGACCAGATCGCGATGACTATCGCGCTCGTCACCGGTCCCGGCCCGGGCGGGGAATACAAAGGCTACCCTTGGCGCCACAAGCCGGGCGAGCCGATGATGCTTGATCTCAAGGGGCTCAAGAAGAACAACGTGACCCTGCTGCCGGCGGGGATGGGCTACAAGGATGGGACCTTCATCTCGGATGGCACGCGTGTCGCGTATCTGATCGGCAACGCGACCGTCAAGCCGGGAGAGAACCGGGGCCAGGTCGCTGACGCGCTGCGCGACAAGCTCTACCGCATGTTCGCCGATGGTAAGGTCCGCACGATTCCGTGCGGCACCGGCGAAGATCCTCAGGGTAACCGGCTGACGGTGAGGGACGACGTCGGCATCCACTTCGGGATCGCCGAACGCCTGTTCGCCATCTGACGTGGGGTCAACGGAAAGCATGACAAAGCTTACCGTTGACCCGTTTTTTATTGGCTCATTGACGGCGATTCCAAAATGTGCTATAATATATATAACGATAAAATTTGATGGAAACAAAAGACAAGCTCAATTGTCGATTTGCCAAGTAAAACCGATATTTCGGGCCTTGGTCTTTTTGTCTTGCTTATCGTGATTCCTGGATATAAACGCGATCCTAATCCACGAATGCATCCGAATGCCACGAATAATATTTCCCAAAGAGTCTTATCAAATAACCGGCATTTGTTTCCAGGTATGCATGCAAAGATATCTCCGGGCGGCTAATGCGGAACTTGGCTTAATAATAAATTTCAGAGCAGCTTATCTGAAGCCGAAAAGAGTTTTAAACAGCAGTTATTCGGGTAATTCGGATGAAAATTCGGACCATTCGGATCGCGTCTAATTAACTTTGATTCCAAGTTAACCCCCACACCACAAGTCGTGAAAAATGTTTTCGTTTTAAGATATTTTTCTAGACTGGTGAAGTCTGGGGCATCCATCGCACTGTTTTCTGGTGTGGGGGGTGAATTGGAAAATTAACTAGGTCGAGTTCGATCATTTGATCGGATATCCTGTCGCATAAGGCGCTGAGGGAAGCGCCTGCCTGCCGGCAGGCAGGGAAGGGGGTGAATTCAATGTCAACTTATTATGGTAACGCTTATTCTTCGGCAGTGACCACGTCACTTCAGGCTCTTTATAGTCGCCTGATCGGATTTCTGCCGGAATTCCTGGTCGCAGTTATCATCCTGATCGTGGGCTGGGTTGTGGCCGTGTTTGTGGCCAAACTTGTCAAACAAGTTCTCAACTCGCTCAAACTCGATGAAGTCGGCGACAAGCTGGGTCTGGACGAATTGTCCGCCCGCACTGGGGTCAGAATGAGTGTCTCCGGCACGGTGGCCTGGCTGGTTAAATGGTTCCTGCTCGTAGCTATCTTCTTGGCTGCGGCAGACATACTCGGCCTCACCCAAATTTCCGCGTTCTTAAACAGCGTGCTGGCTTATATTCCGATGGTGATTGCCGCAGCTGGTATTATGCTGATCGGCACCATGGTGGCTCAATTCTTGGCCCGCCTGGTCCGCCACAGCGTCAAAGCTGCCGGTCTTCACTCCGCTGATCTTTTGGGTTCAATTACCCAATGGGCAGTTATGGTCTTTACGGTTCTTGCGACCTTAGACCAGCTCGGAGTTGCTCAGCCGTTCGTCCAAACGTTGTTTACCGGCATTATTGCCATGCTGGCAATTGCCGGCGGACTCGCATTTGGCCTCGGTGGTAAGGAGCACGCATCCAAGGTTTTGGATATGATTGAAAAAGACATCAAATCCTAAAACTTTTTATAGTTCTTTCCAGTTTTCATCAAAAATCAAGCAGCCGCACACCAGCGGCTGTTTTTTTAACCTGCCTGCCGGCAGGCAGGTTGACGGATGCCGAAAAATTTGCTACCCCGACGTCTGCTATTAATATTTTTAATGAAATCGGGGCTCCGACTACAAGACTTAAGAAAGATTCTTGAAAGGTCTTGCGCGTCGGAGTAATATATGCTATAATATAAGTAGAAAGTTTACAGAGAATCTCTCTGTCACAAAAGACAACTGTCGAAACAAAAACAAAACAAAAATTCACCCCGTTAGAGATTATCTGCAAAAGCGGCATTTAATCAATGACTTAGTGATAAATAAACACCCGGTGTAGATACTAAACTGGTTATCTCTAACGGGGTAAAAATACAAATGGCTTTTAAATTGCGTTTAGGCTTGCTAATTTTGGGTTTATTCGCGCTTTCCGGCTCGAGTTTGTCGCCCCAAACTTTGGCCATTGGCGATATTTTGAATACCCTCAACCACGACCGCCAAAGCCGCGGTTTGGCGGCTCTTGAAATTAACCCGACTCTGAATCTGGCTGCTCTGGCCAAGGCCCAGGATATGGCCGCCAATAAATATTTTGCGCACACTTCGCCGCAAGGCATTGAGCCCTGGCATTGGTTCAAGGCCCTCGGCTACGATTACGCGTATGCCGGGGAAAATTTAGCCCTAGGGTTTACTGATCCTTTGGAACTCGAATCATCGCTCATGGCCTCAAGCTCGCATCGGGCCAATATCCTGTCGCCTTTTTATTCCGAGGTCGGCTTAGCGACCGTCAACTCCAACGGCACGACCGTGGTGGTGCAGCTGTTCGGCAGCCGGGAGGAGCGCGTCAGTCTACGCCAATAAACAGAATCAAGAATCTAGAATCAAGAACCCGGTTGAAGCCGGGATTTTAATTTGCCATAATAGCCATATGGAAGATTATTCCGTCCAAAAGCCAAATAAAAGCCGAATCAAAATCGCCAGCCTGGCCGCCGGCTTGGGCTTGGCGGCTGTTTTGGTCTTGGTCGCCATTTATTTAACCAAGGTCCATCATGCCCAAAGCTCGGACAGTTATCCGGTGGCGTTTGAGATCAAACCGGGCGCGACCGCCCAGAGGATCGGTAGGGACTTAACCGCGCAAAAATTAATCGGCAGCCCAGTGATCTTTTGGGCTTACACTTACATCAATCATGCGGCGGCCAAAATTCAGGCCGGTCAGTATCAGCTGGATCGCAATATGAGCATTGCCGAAATCGTGGACGTAATCACGCACGGCCGCGTCATTCCGTCGGATCGGAGCGTGACGATTATTGAAGGCTGGACCAATGACCAAATTGCCCGCAACCTGGCGCAGAAAAATGTCTTTGCGGAAGTGGATTTTCAGCATGCGTTGACCCGCGACGATTTTAATACCAAGTTTTCTCAACTTGGGCTCAAGTTCAATTACCAAGGTTTTTTGTATCCGGACACTTATAAGATAGGTAAAACTGATTTGCCCCAGGATTTGATTGAGAAGATGCTTAGGAATTTCGAAGTTAAGTTGGGCAATCAAGCGCTCTCTGGGGATCAGTTAATTGTCGCTTCCATCATTGAGAAGGAAGTCGGCCGCAACAAGGAAGTGATTAGCCAGAATGATCTGGTCCTCATGCAGAAGGAACGCGAACTCGTGGCCTCGGTGTTTTATAACCGCCTCCGCATCGGTATGGGCCTGGAATCCGATGCCACAGTTAATTACATTACGGGCAAAGCCGACCGTTCAGTGACCATTGCAGACACTAAAATTAAGTCGCCTTACAATACTTATCAGGTCAAAGGCTTGCCACCGACGCCCATTTCTAACCCCGGGATTGGTTCGATCCGGGCCGCGATTTTTCCGGCCGAGTCGGATTATTTCTATTTTCTCAATGCGCCGGAGGGCACGGCTTATTTTGCCAAAACTTTGGCTGAGCATAACGCCAACAAGGTGAAATATTTAAAATAGTAAATAGTAACCAGCAAGTAGTAAATAGAAAACCCGCGTTTGAACAGCGCGGGTTTTTCATATAAGATATGGGTCACAGTTGGCCAGTCGTGCACATTGCCGGCCAAGACCGTCGTCAGGATCAAGGCCTGGAAGGGCGAGAACGACGCCACCGTCCGTATCTACTCCGCTAAGGGTGGGCACGAAGTGTATAAAGGCGGCGATGGCACGTGCAACCGCGACTGGATCTTGACCGTTCCGCGGGCTACGCTGGAAAGGGCTCGTTTTGGGGACTCGCCAGCCCCCTAAGCGTCAGATTCAGCCGATGTATGCGCCGAGATGTCCCTCTCTTTAGGAGACATCTCGGCTCGGTTTTTTATCTCTTGACGGATGCCGGAAAACAGTATAAAATATTGAGGAATTCAATAGCCAAAGACCCCTGCTGGCCGCTAGGCCTTAATCCGCCGGGTAGGAAGAGATCCTGAAACAAGTTCAGGATGACATGAACCCCGTCTTTGGATAGCGGGTTTTTTATTAATACGGATTAAGGTTGTAGGATTTAGGTTCTACACTTTAATCTTAAATCCTTAATCCTAAATCTATATGGCAGTAACAAGAAAAGAAAAGGAAGCCGCACTCGCTTCGCTGACCGAAGATCTTAAGGGCGCCAAGGGCGTGGTGTTTACCGAATACCGCGGCCTTTCCGTCAAACAGTTGGATCAGGTTCGCAAGAATTTGCGCAAAGAAAATGTGAAGTATCAGGTTGTGAAAGTCACTCTGCTTAAGAAAGCCCTGGCGGCAATCGGCATCAACGCCGACAAGTTCAAATACAATGGTCCGGTGGCCATGGCCGTATCGAACGAGGAAGAAACCGCCCCGGCCCGAATTTTGAAGGGCATGACCAAAGATCAGCCACTGCTGATTTTAGGCGGCGGAATTTTTAACAATGAAATGATCGGCTCTGATGTCGTGATGCGTTTAGCAACGCTGCCAACCAAACCGCAATTGATCGCTCAGCTGCTGTCGGTCCTGCAGGGACCTGCCAGGGGATTGGTCACCGTGCTTTCCGGCAATACCAGAAATCTGTTGAACGTGCTTAACGCAATTAAGGATAAGAAAGGCTAAAGGTCGATTCTTAGCAATTAAAGAATTAATTGATTAATTTAAATAATATGGCAAATTTTGATAACATCGTTTCTGAGATTGAAAAGCTGACCGCGCTGGAACTTTCCGAATTGGTGAAAACCCTGGAAGAAAAGTTCGGCGTTAGTGCCGCTCCGACGTTTGCAGTCGGAGCTCCGACCTCGGCTGCGCCGAGCGTCGGAGAAGAGAAGACCGAATTTACAGTTGAGCTTACCGATAGCGGCGCCAACAAGATCAACGTCATCAAGGTTGTGCGCGAAGCGACCGGCAAGGGCCTGAAAGAAGCCAAGGACTTGGTCGACGCAGCGCCTAAAGCAATCAAAGAAAACATTGCCAAGGCCGAAGCGGAAGAATTAAAGAAGAAGCTGGAAGAAGCTGGCGCCAAGGTAACGCTGAAGTAAATTTCTAATTACTAATTTTTAATTGACCTAAGTTGTCGTTTAGAAATCAGATCGATTAGACTAATTAGATCAATTTAAAAACAGCCTCTGGACAAGAGGCTGTTTTTATGCTATAATTATTACAGATATAGTATGGGTTAGCCGACCCTGTCACCAAGCCCAAAATAGGCGGGCAGGTAAAATTCTGGGTTTAGCCCAAAAACAGCGGAAACAAAAACAAAAATGAATCAAAGGGTTGGGGTGGATCTTTTAAGTTTGAAAGAAGCGGCCGAGCTGTCTCCATACAGCGCGGATTATTTTCCCGCCTCTGGCGGACCCCGCCGTCTTTATACAATACTTAAATTTCGGTGGCGTGGGAATTTGCCAAAATAAAATGAATAAAACAGACACAAAAGAACTCTTGTCTTTAAAAGCCGCGGCCGAATACTCTCCATATAGCGCTGATTATCTAAATCTCTTGGCGCGCAAAGGCAAGCTTAAAGCCCGCAAGATTGGCCGCGACTGGCTGGTCACCCGCGAAGACTTGTTTGAGTATCTGAAAAAACAGCACTTAGAGTCGCAATCGCGCCTGACTCAGTTGGGGCGGTATTTAAATTTTTTACCATAAGCATGCACTCAACCGATTATAAAAATTTAAATTGGTTTGAGGCCGGTCTGGTGATTTTCATTGCGCTGGGCATTCTGCTGATCGGAGCAATTCTGTTTATGAATTTAAACCCGAAGCAGCAAGACAATTTCGTTTCCGCTTTAAACATGTTTGATCTGCATCAACAGGTGGCGCATTCCGCCGGGGATTTTCAAGTGGTATGGGCGATGCCGCACCAATTTTTTCAGGAATTCTATAAGGCATTTGGCGAGGTCGCAGTTATGCCGGCCGGTCACATTGAATATTTTGAAAACTTAAGCCGGCAGACAGCATTTCTGTATTCGGACTTTCTTTATTACTCCGATCAGGTGACGTTCGATTATTATTTGGCCAATCAACCCGCCCCGGTATCGAGCGGTGGGCAGGTTGCCGGAGTCGCAATTGAAAGAGCGGCGCCGGTTGCGCCAGAGCCAGAACATTTATTTTACCAGCCGCCCAAGGTCGATTGGCGGCAAGCGGAGAAATTTTTAATCAATATCAATCACTAAAATGAAAACTAAAACAAAAGCAAAAGCAAAGTCCAATACAATCCGAAAAATTTTCAAATCCAAACATTACCAGGTTTATTATCTGGCGTTGGCTATGACCGGCCTCTTGGTTTTGGAAGGAGCCCTGTTTGGCTTAACGACGAAAGCTGACTGGCAGGAGGCGCTGACGATTTTCGACTTCACCGAAAATTTAAAACAGACCCAAGTTCAACTTTCGACCGTGTTCGCGCCGATGATCGGCGTGGTCGAGGGAGTGAACGATTTCTACAAGCAGGCGACCGACGCGGCCATGCCGTTATTTGATCTGAGCGGATCGGACAACGATCTGGCCCAGGTCGTGTCCGGCGTGACAGAATTTTACAGCCAGTCGAGTATCCAAATGGCCTCACTGTTGGATTTGTCGGCAACCATCGGGCAAGGGAGCGTGGCGGGGATTAGCATAGAAATGGAATATTAAAATTTAAATCAAAACTGAGTCTGATGACGCAAGCAGCCGAAAAATTATTCTACGGTCTGGCCGGATTTATCTTACTGACGGCCCTTTTCGTGCTGCAACCAACCAACCGAACCGAACTGGCTGCCCTGCAGGACGAAATGACCGGCCGATTGTCCGTGGCCTGGCAGCAGACCATGGGGGACGGGCCTTATTTTGATAATTTGATCTTGGTTTTTGACTCCATTAATGAATTTTATGGGCAGGCGGGCAATGCCAGCTTGGCGCTGCTCGAACACGGAGTGGGCGACCGCGACCTGGCCGTCATCGGGCGCAATTTTTATCACGAACTGGCTTTTTCGTTGAGCCACCTTGCCGACTCTGGTCAGATCTTGGCCGCAATTCCATCGGGTATCGAATTTATGAGCGAACCGCCGATTTATAACATCGTCCCGGTCGCCGCCAACTCCGGCGCTGTGGCCGGCGCCCTGGTTGAACCGGTCAATGGCGATTTGCCGTGGGTCACGATGCGCGACAACCTGACCGGACAGCTCTATTGCATTGCCATTTATAACAGCGAAGTGAATAAGTATCTGGGACCATGCAAATATGATTACCGCTAAAAAATTTATCAATCTGGGTTTGGCCGCCATTTTGGTCCTGGCTTTGGGTTTGCCTCAAACGGATTCGCCGCTGCTGGCCGCCAGCCCCGAGCGGGCTCCGAACCTGAGCAGCTGGTCGCCGCCTCAGACCATCAACGGCTGGTGGCCGGACCTTTCGCCCAACGGGCGCTTTATCACCTATGGCAACTGGGGCGAGAGTTGGGTTACCGATTTACAGACCGGCCAGAATTGGGACTTCCGCGATCCGGCTGACATTGCCAATCGAGCGCACCGCTGTATTGCCGGCCAGTGGATTCAACCGGACACCCTGACCTTTGTTTGCGAAATTGAGGATGGCCAGCCGGGATTTTACCGTTATGAAGTCAAGGTCGGCGAGTGGGTTCCCAAAAAAACGGCGGATAACCCGCAACTGGTTTTGGGCAATAACTTTGTGGCCAAGGATGGGCACTGGGCTTCTTATAAGGCGGTGACCCAAATTGTGAAAGACAATAGAATTTTAGATCAAACCCGACCCGGCGGGGCCATGGCCCTTGGCGGGGATTTGTTGGTTCACGCCTGCAGCAACGACAACGATGCGATTTGTGTTTACAGAGGCAGCGGACTTAATAAGGTTTATACGCCTCAGACACCATATTTTGGCGCTGATGTTTTGAACGGCTATATTGCTTACGGCGGATACGGGCCGGTGCATGGAATCGATCCTTCCGGCAAAGACGTTGATCTGTCTGCGGTTCGGGGAATGAATGAAAGTATTCCGCAGCTCCTGAGCGTCAACGGCCGGATTTGGCTGGCGACCGAGGCTTGGAATGACACCGATGAGTTTATGATGCTTCGGCCGTGGGGTGAGCGCAGCGTTATCGTTGTTAATGCCCACGCCGCCTCCTTTAGCGTGGTTCACGCCGGGGACAAGTTTGTCATCGCTGCCAGCGATGCCCGCGGCCAGCTGATCGTAACGACTGTCTCCGATGCCGCTCCGCGGGTTGATCTTTGCGGTGCTGATTGTTCGGAATCGCCGATTCCCAGAGCTCCCCACATTGATTCGCTGAATTTGTCGCGGGCCACGGCTGGCCAATCTCTGGTCATCAGGGGTAGCAATTTGTCGGCAACCGTGGAATTTTATGCCAGCGATGGTCGGATTGATTCCTATGGCGGGCAGGTTAGCGCCAATGGCACGCGGACGACCATTGTCATTCCGGCAGACTTGCCGGCTGACAATTACACGGTTCGGATTTTTTCTGCGGGCCTGACTTCCAACGGCAAACCTTTGTCCGTCACCGTTACGGAAGAACAAATCCCGAACGGCATCGTTTGCGACCCATTACCCGAAGATCCCACAATGCTTTTGATGTGCAACGCCAATGATCTGAACAAGCCGCAAACTCGGGGACATGAGCCGGGGACAGATCCCTCAAAGCCGGTGGTTTTTCCTGCCGATGGCCAGGGAGGAATCGGCGCGGCCTACGGCGCGAAGACTGATTCTGTGCTGATTGCAGCCGGCAAATTTGTGGCTGATGCCGATCGCCAGATTGTCGGTTTTCTGGCGGATCCCAAGACCATGGCGCCCAAAGGCTCGGCTTTCCGGATTGACAGCTCGGGTGGGGCTGGTACGCCCAAAGTGGCTTATAGTCCGGATTTCGAAAAGTTTTTGGTCGTCTGGGAAGATACCCGGCCCTGCGGCAACCGCTGCCGCAGCCAATATGGCCGGTTTGTCTCAGCCGATGGCACCGTTCAGGGTTCAGATTTTGCGATCAATCAAGGGGCCGCTTTTTTGAACGGCCTGGCGTATGATTCAGCCAGCAAAAAATTTCTGGTGCTTTACGAGCCATCCGGAGCGTTCTTGGGTTTAAAGACAGTGAGTGAGCAAGGGACTGTCTCGGATCAGATCATGGTCATTGACTCCTACCCGTATCAGGGCCAAGCCGGCATTGCTTTCAACAGCAAACTCAACGAATATTGGGTTGCTTTTGCCGCTGTCGTGTCGGGCAACGATACGGCAAATGAGGATGATCGGATTATGCTGGTCCGGATCAACGCCCAGACGCTGCAGAGGGTCGGGGAACCGGTACAATTGACCAAAACTTATCCCGGCCGCAATAGATTTTCCGGCGCTCACATCGCGTATTCGCCAAAGAGCGGCGCAGCCATGATCATCTGGATGGAACGGGACCGGGACGAGGCCGTGGCCGGGACCTGGGGGCGAACCGTCTATGATGACGGGAGGGCTTCAGACGAGTATCCGGTGATTACGCTGGGGATCAATCCCGTTTCCGAGGGATTTGCCAGCAATACCGTGGATTACAACCCATGGACAGGCTCATTCTTTGTGGCCAGCGGGGATTGGGACGGCAATGCTTGGATAACGGAGATAGCCGATACCGGTTTTGTTTACAATTCCGAATTGGCAATTTCCGTTTCCGATACCACAGGCATTAACTGGCTCAATAAACTCTTTGCGATCAAAGCCGCATTAGCTGCGGCCTTGGGCAGCTTTAATATCACTAGCGCGATAACGCCGAACGGAGCCTTAACTCTGGCTAGCAGAAATTACACGAGCGTGGTCGGGACCAGTTTTCAGAGTGTTAATGCGCCGTTCCTGGCCCTGGCGCCGCCGCCGCAGTCTCAGGCAGCGAGCAGCTCTGTGGATTCCAAGACTCTACAGAAATTAATTAATCAAATTTATGTCTGGTCGTTGGGGATTGCATCGTTATTGGCCGTGCTGATGACCATTTTGGGTGGCTATTATGTCATGACCTCAGCGGGCAACGCCGAACAAGCGACCAAGGGCAAGGAATATATTTGGGGTGCGGTCATCGGAATGGTTTTATTATTCGGTTCGTATCTGCTCTTGCGGGTGATTAACCCGGACCTAGTCAACTTCCCGTTTAATATTGGGCAGCTTACGGAACCTAAAAAGTGATTTTTTCCAGTTTGTCGCCGTCGAGCAAATACATGCTTCTCGCCGCTTCGTCAATATACAGATCGCGCAAATCCCGGGCATTGGGGAAATAAATTTGATTTAAGAGTGATCCGGTTTTGCTAATAACGACCACTCTTTTTTTGTTGGCTTCGAGAATGTAAAGGTTGGCGCCGACAAACAGTTTATTGGCGTTGGAAATGCCGTCGGTGAGATTGGGCAAGGGGATATTGGTGCTGGCCCCGCCGGAGATCTTTGTTAAACGGTCGGCTGATAGTATGTATAAATCCTTATCCGCGCCAATGTCGCGGATATCGCCGTTTTCGATCGAAGCAGCTTTTGTTGATTGGATTTTGGTTTTATTCAGCGTCAACCGAAGCACTTGCCGGCCGGCCAGGTCAAGCACATACAATCCGCCCGCACCGGCCCGGATAGCCGATAATTGCCCCTGATCAACGCTGACAATCGTTTCAAATTGCTGCATGTCCTGGTTGATTTTGGATACGAGATTGCCGCTGCTTACAACCACTCCGACGCCCGGCATGAAAGCAATTCCGGTGACATTGTTTTTGAGGCTGTTGAGCAGGAAATATTCTTTCAGCGCGCTGCCGCTATACTGCGACAGGGAATTGGAATCCTCGCCGGCCAAAAGAAAAGCGGTCGGGGCTTTGCCGAGTGATACCGGATTGCGTTTGAGCGTTGCGATCACCTGAGCGTTTTCGATCCGGCTGATTTTGTTGATCTGGGTTTTGACGTTTTCCAGCCGGGGCTCGAGTTTTTTGGCGGCGACTTCGTCCATGCCAAGCAAGGTTTCAAAATCTTTCTGGGCCCGGTTCATGGCGTTTAAGGCCTCGTCGTTGTTTTTGTAAATAATTGCGGATTGAGCTTCCGTCAGATCCTGATTAACCAGGGTAATTTGGTTTTCAATTCTCATCTGGACCGTTTTGTAATGGCGATTGACCAGGTAGTTGGTCAGGTTGGCCAAAAAAAGAATCAGAAAGATTGAAAAACTGATAAAGAAAAATTTAGCGGGGCGGGACAGGTTTTGGAAATATGACCATTGCAGTTTCTGCAAGGCGGCGATCCGGCCCAGCCGAATTTTTGGCTTTGCGAGCCAGGCGGGCCGGGAAAAAGACAGTTTGCCAAATCTGGCATTGGCCTCTGACGGGGGCAAATCTTCGGGTAACGGAGCATAAATCGGTTCCGGCTTTGTCTCGGGCTGAGCCGGGGCGCCGGCCGCTTGAGGTTTGGTGAAACTGAGGAGAAAGGCGCAGAAGGCCTGGGATTCGTTTAATGAATCCTGTAAAATTTTTGAGATTTCCACAGAGGCCTGCTCCGGGGTTTGTCGGTTCAATATCTCGGAAAAATGTTCGATCGAGACATAATCAAAAATATTGGAGGTATTGATAATCAGGTTGTCGGAAGGAGCCAAGCGGCCCTGGGTGAAGTTGATAAATGTTTTGAATGGGTGGTCGCCGCGTTTTTCCGCGGGCAGGATTTCAACCAGTTCACCTTTGCGATGCAAGAAACACGCGCAAGCGCCGTCATTGGCCGCGAAAATATTATCACCGGATTTGAGGCAAAGCACGGCGGAGAACTTGCCGACCCAGGACTTGCGGCCGCTGTGGGCGAGATCGGCTAGGTTTTGGTTGATCTGGGCCAGCGAGGATTCAAACAGCGCCTCGGCGGCTAGGCGCTTGTTGGCCCGGAACGATTCCAGGATAATTTCTGAAATTTTTTTTAAGTCAGTTTCTTCTGTTTTTTTTCGGATGTCCCAAAGTTCGGCCAGGATGAAGAGCTGGGCGGATGGGGAGATTTGCTCTTCGTAAAGAATCAGCGAAGTCTTTTTGTTCGCCGGGTCTGTTAGGTATATTTGGTTGATTTGTGTTTCTAGCCGCGCCATATATTAACGTAGTTATCATTTTAGCGAATATAAATGCGTTTTACAAATTTGCCCAAAAGCCTAATTATTGAATAATAAGCTGATTGTGCTATAATCAGGCCATGCTTGCGCAACTGCTCTCGTCGAAACCCAAAACTCAATTGATTAATCTTCTTTTGGCGCATCCGAAGCGTGCCTTTTCGTTTACCGAATTGCGGCTGCTTTCGCGCTGCCCCCAAAAATTGCTCCGCGCGACCCTGAGGGAATTGGACAAGATGAATTTCCTGGTGACGTCTGAAAAAAAGCGGATCCGGTATTATCAGATGAACAGGAGATTTGCCCTCTATCCGGAACTGATTGGTTTTTTAAGGAAAGCCAAACATGTGCCCAAGGATATATTGGCCCTGGCCGCTGGCCGGGTCGGGGACTGCAAGCTGGTGGCTTTAACCGGGGTATTTGTAGGTAAGCCGAGAGTGGAAACCGATCTATTGTTCGTCGGCAGAATCAGCGCATCCAGGCTCGAGAACTTTTTGAAACTGGCTTCGAAACTGGCCGAGCAAGAGGTTGGCTTTACCGTATTGACCCCGCAAGAGTTTGATTATCGTCGGGTCATGAATGACCGGTTTGTTAAGAATATCCTCGAGAACGATCCGGTCTTGGCAGTTGATAAAATTAAGAAAAAATAATTAACCATATTTGACCCATGGATCAAATTGTATCTATCTACAATCAATTTTTAAGTTATTTTCCGGAAAATTTGCACGGAATCGTATCCTTGGCCCTGGCAGTCTGTCTGGCCATAGGAATCTTTAAGGTCATTAAGCGTGAATTTATTTATATAATCGTATTGATTGTGCTTTTGCCGGCTTCGGTGCCCATTCTTAAGAATATTTGGGAAAGTTTATCCACAATTATTAAGTTTTTACTTACAAAGAATTGACCAACCCGCGGCAATCGGGTATACTGTTGGAAATTATTAATCCAATTTTATGATCATGGATGATGACAAAACGAATCCATCTGATGATGACGCTGATACGGATGAAAAGGAAGTAAAGGAAGAAACAAATACCGAAGAGACTGAATAACACAAACTGCCCCGATTTGGGGCAGTTTTTTAGGAAAAAAGCTTGGTGGGGACAAGTAGGCTTAAAACTTGACAGATTCGTTGGTTTTTAGCGTATTTTGGCCGGTTTACGGCCTTTTTTATTTGTTACAGAACCTTTGACGTGTGTCATAGAGTGGAATATAATGAATTGTAAATGGTGAATTGTGGATAATCGTGGGGAAAAGTGGAGAACATCACTGTTCAAGAAACAAAGAAAGTCATGTTTATTGGGGAATTTACAGTTAGCATGGATGCCAAGGGTCGAATCGCCATTCCGGCAAAGTTTCGTGCTCTTTTAAATGCATCGGCTGTCGTGACCCGCGGCTTGGATCAAAGTCTTTTTCTCTATCCGACCAAGGAATGGGAAGTCATTGCGGCCAAGATAGCGGCGTTGCCTTTGACGCAGGCCAATTCCCGCGCTTTTTCGCGGCTCATGCTGGCGGGGGCATTTGATGCAGAGTTGGACAAGCAGGGTCGGATGATGATTCCGGATTATTTGCGGAAATTCGCAACGCTGACCAAGCGGGTGGTTGTGGCCGGGCTTTATAACCGCATTGAAATCTGGGATGAGCGGTTGTGGCTTGATTACAAGAAGAATACCGAACGGGAAAGCACGGCGATTGCTGAAAAATTGGGAGAACTGGGAGTGTAAATCGCTCGGCGTTCGTGCAAAATTACCGGCTGTTCCCGACTTAACGTCGGGACAGCCTGCGTTCTCGGCCGACTAAGGTCGGCCTGCGAAGGCTAATTTTGCACCAGCGCCTTGCTTAAGAGAGAAAAAGTATGCACGTACCCGTCCTGCTGAAGGAAACGCTTGAATATTTGAATGCGGCCTCCGGCGGCCGGTTTGCCGACGGCACGGTCGGGAGCGGCGGCCATACGATCGCAATTTTAAATTCCAACCCGGTTAACCAAGTTTTGGGGATTGATTTGGATCAGACTTCTTTGGACAAGCTGCGAGAGAGGCTTGTCCAAGAGAGCCTGAACCAAAGAGCCACTTTGGTAAAGGGAAATTATGTGGACTTGGATTCGATTTGCGCCGAGCACTCCATAACCGAACTTGACGGGATCCTCCTGGATCTGGGTTTTTCCTCCGACCAGGTTGATCAAGCCAAGCGGGGGTTTTCGTTCCAAAGCGAAGGCCCGCTGGATATGCGGTTCGATTCCTCGAGTAAGGTAACGGCAGAACAGGTCGTAAACCATTACCATGTTCACGAATTGGCAGAAATTTTTAAGGACTTTGGGGAAGAGAAGTTTGCCGGCAGAATTGCCCGGGAAATAGTGGCTCACCGGCAAAAAGGATCGATTCTAAGCACCGGCCAATTGGCTGAAATTATCAAACAGGCTTTGCCGAAGCCGATTCAATTCAAGGCCGCAGATTCTCAACGACGGATTTTTCAAGCGCTCCGAATCGAAGTCAACCGGGAGCTGGTAAATTTGAAAACCGTTTTGCCTAAATGCCTAAAGCTTTTAAAACCAGCCGGCCGCCTGGTAGTCATTTCGTTTCAGTCTCTGGAAGACCGGATTGTTAAAGAATTTTTTAACGAGCAGGCCCGCGAGTGCGTTTGTCCGCCTGAATTTCCGACCTGCGTTTGCGACAAAATTTCAACTCTCAGGATTCTGACCCGCAAGCCCGCAACAGCGTCCGAAGAAGAGATTAAAACCAACTCGCGCAGCAAACCGGCCAAACTCAGGGCGGCGCAGAAAATTTGAAATCATGTAGCATGGAACACGTAACATGTAACATGAAAACAAAAACAAACTAAAACATGATTCGCGATACGTGATTCATGATACGTGAATGTTAGGCGGCACATGCGTGATTTAACTTTATCTTTGCCATTAACGGCTTCCAAACCCCGGATCGGGACCTGGAACTCCGCTCAAAAATTGAATTTGATTTTAATGGCTGGCACTCTGCTTTTGGGTTTTGGCTATCTGTTCACTATCAGCTCGTTGGGCACCAAGGGCTATGAGATCAAACGGGTGGAAACGCGGCTGGAGGCAGAGGAATATGAACAGCAAACCCTGCAAATTCAGTCATCGGATTTGCAGTCAATCAATCAAATCCAGGGCCAGGCCGCGGCCGGCCGGTTCGTGCCAGTAACCAATGTGACCTATATCAAAGATGCCAACTTCGCGCTCAAATAACATTGCCATTAACCCACCCGGGGTCAAAAATTCTTACAACTTAAGAATTTTTTTATTATTGCTCGCCCTGGCCTTGTTTATATTTATTCTCGGCGCCCGCTTGTTTATGGTGCAGGTTGTTAACCATAAATATTATGAATCTCTGGCCGCCAATCAGCGCGGGTTTTCGACCACGATCGATTCCAAGCGCGGTGATATATATTTGGCGGGCTCGCCGGGCTCGACGGTGTTGGTGGCCACGACCATTTCCAAAAATATGGTCTACGCCATTCCGAAGGAAATCACCGACAAAGAACAGGCCGCCAACAAGCTGGCGGGGCATCTGGGCCTGTCAACCAAAGATTTACTGGCCAAGATTTCCGGCAATGGGAGTTATGTGCCACTGACCAAAGATATGACCGACGAACAGGCCAAGGCAATTGAGTCGTTAAAAGTCAAAGGCATTTATATTCAGGCCCAGGAAGCGCGATTTTATCCCGAATCAAATTTGGCCAGCCAGGTCGTCGGATTTTTGGGCTACAAAGGCAATGACCGGGTTGGGCAATACGGCATTGAAGGCAATTACAACGATGAGCTGACGGGGAGGAAGGGATCTTTGGGCGCCGAAACTGACAGCAGGGGCCGGTTGATCACGGTCGCTTCGCGCAATTTTGTTCCCGCCCGCAATGGCGACGATATCTATCTGACCCTGGATTCAGCCATTCAATACAAGGCGGAAGAGGTTTTGGCCCGGACAGTCAAAGACCACGGGGCTGACAACGGTTCGGTCACAGTTATCAATCCTAAAACCGGAGCGGTGCTCGCTCTGGCCAATTACCCGAGTTTTGATGCCAATAACTACGGCAAGGTCAAAGATTTGTCGATTTTTGCCAATCAAGTGGCCGCAGGTGATTATGAGCCCGGCTCGATATTCAAGGCGGTAACCTTGGCCGCGGCAATCAACGAGGGCAAGGTTACACCCGATTCCACTTACAACAACACCGGATCCATCCAGGTGGATGATAAAATTATTAAAAATTCCAGCCCGGCTGATTTTTTGGGCGATCAGAGCATGATCCGGGTTTTGGATGAATCCCTTAACACCGGCGCGGTTTTTGCCCAACAGCAGATCGGAAATGACAAGTTCAGGGAATACGTTAAAAAATTGGGCTTTGGCCAGGCGGTTAATTTTGAACTGCCCAATCATGGCGGTAATCTCGACAACTTAAATAAGAAAGGTGATGTTTTTTTTGCCACGGCCTCGTTTGGCCAGGGGATCAGCGTCACCCCACTTCAGATTATTCAGGCCTATTCTCCTTTTGCCAATGGCGGTCAACTGGTCAGACCATACATTATCGACAGAATCGTCCAGCCCAATGGAGATGAAATAAAAACCGATCATGACCCGGGCGATCAGGTTATTGATGCCAAAACCGCATCCACAATTTCGGCAATGCTGGTGGACGTAGTGGAAAACGGACATGGCAAAAGAGCGGCGGTTAAGGGTTACTACATTGCCGGCAAAACCGGGACAGCACAGGTGGCGTTTACGGATCGAAGCGGTTATGACCCCAACCGCAATATTGGATCATTTGTCGGCTTTGGGCCGGTGGACGATCCACAATTTTTGATGCTGGTGCGGATAGATAACCCGAAAGACGTGAAATTCGCCGAATCGACAGCGGCCCCGGCCTTTGGTCAAATTGCTCAATTTATTCTAAATTACTTTCAAGTGCCGCCGTCGCGGCAATAATATGCGCACACTTTTGGAAAAAAATCTGGCCATCCTGGCAAAACTGTTTCTCTGGCGGTATCATCCGAAGATCGTGGCGATCACCGGCAGCGTCGGCAAAACTTCCACCAAGGAAGCCTGTTTGCGCGTCTTGCAGACCAAATATTCGGTGCGCCAAAGCCGGGGGAATTACAACAACGAAATCGGACTGCCGTTGACGATTGCCGGCGAACAGACCGGCGGGCGCAACTTGTTGCGTTGGGCCTGGATTTTTCTCAAGAGCATTGCGAAATTGGCTCACGCCGATTATCCGCAAGTTTTGGTTCTGGAGCTGGGCGTGGATCGCCCCGGCAATATCGCGTATTTGATGAAGATTTTGGGCAAGGTCGACGTGGCCGTGGTTACCGATATCGGAATTTCACACCTGCAGTTTTTTACCGATCAATCGGAGCTGGCCCGGGAAAAACTGAGTTTGATCAAAAAACTTCCACTCGAGGCCGCGGCCGTTCTAAATTTTGACAGCCCGAAGGTGCAGGAAGGCCGGATTCAGACCAAAGCAAAAGTGGTCAGCTTTGGGTTTGCTCGAGAAGCCCAAATCAAAGCTTCTGATTTCCGCTTGATGCAAGTAGAGGGAACCTGGGGTTCGAATTTTAAGGTTCACTATGAAGGAACTGTTCTTCCGTTTTTTTTGCCGAACTCGCTGGGCAAGCCCGCGGTGTATGCAGCTCTGGCCGCCGTCGCCGTCGGATTGCAGTTTGATATAAATTTAGTCGAAGCCTCGGAAGCGCTTAAATCCTACGAGCCGTCGCAAGGCCGGCAGCGCTTAATTGCCGGTATCAGGCAGACGGCAATTATCGACGACACTTATAATGCCGCCCCCGCTTCCACAATTGCGGCTCTTGATACTTTGAATAATCTGGCATTAGGGCGAAAAATTGCAGTTTTGGGCTCAATGACTGAGCTCGGAGCCCAAACTCGCAGCGGCCATATTGATGTCGCGGCCAAAATTGTGGAAAGCGCCATTGGGCTGGTTTATTTGGTCGGGGAGGAAGCCAAAATTATCCGGGAGGGATTGCAGGCGCGAAAATTTAGCGGCCGCGCTCAATGGTTCGCCACTTCTGATTCCGCCAAAATCTCGGTCCGATCAGCCTTGCTTCCCGGCGATACTATCTTGGTCAAAGGTTCTCAAGCCGCGCGCATGGAAAAAATTGTCAAAGAAATTATGCTAGAGCCCAACCTGGCACCACAGCTGCTGGTGCGCCAGTCAGAAAGTTGGCTGTAACAAAAAATTATTTTTTTCGTCTTTATTAGTTAGAGCCGAAAGGGCTTATTTTTTTGTTTGTTTTACCCTTAAAGTTTGTAACCTCACTGGCAATGCTTCGATTCAATGAATGGAGGGAGAAAGGAAATTTATGAAAAAACTACTTGCAGTTCTTACGATCGCAGCGCTGGCGCTTACCGCTACCGTCAGCATAGCCTCGGCTCATGAAAACGAGAGCCATGGTTTTATCAAGGTCAAGGCGGAGCAAGCTGGCGGTTTGCGATTGGGACTTAACAAATTCCAATTCTGGGGAACCGTTAACTCGGCAACTTCTTCAAGTCTGGTATTCAACGCCAAAGCTGGCAAACATTTGTCTGACCTTATGGGTAACGGCCAGGTAACCGTCGTCATCAATAGCGATACCAAAATCAAGGGCAACGACGAAGCGGTTTTAAGTTGGGCTGACCTTAAGGCCGGGGATAAGGTAATTGTATCCGGCAGCATTAGCGGTACAGTCTTGACCGCCACGCAGGTCCGTGACCTTAGCCGGCCGGTAACCAGAGCCTCAGGCAAAGTTACGGCCGTCACCGACAATTCCATAACCATTACCAATGGTTTGACCGGAGTATCACAGACTGTCACCACCAACGCAGACACCAAGGTCATGATCAACGGTGAGAGTAAAACCATCGCCGATATCCAAGTTGGGGACAGCGGTTGGGTAAAATTTAAGAACGAGGCGGGCACTCTGATTGCCAAATTCTTCAATCTTTTCCGCTAAGTTTAACCCCGCCTCTCGCGAGAGGCGGGGGTTTGTTATACTAAGCTATGGCAACTTGCAGATGGCTTTGAGTTCCGCGATGTCGGCGCCGGTCGCGATTTGGTTGGTGGAAGAGTTAAGGCGATACATGATGGCCTCGGAGTCATCGACATGAAGCAGGCCCAGGGAGTGGCCCAGTTCGTGAGCCAGAAGGCGCACCAACTGGGTTTGATTGTCGAATTCATAAATATCGATATATTTGCCGGTCGAACTTTCAACATAAAGGCCTTCTTCAAACTCTGATCCTTGGGAGGCGCCGACATTGTTATAATCGGCGATATTCAAATTCAGTTTTTTGCCCAGTTGATTGAGCGCATCAATTATGGCATTGAGGTTGGCGACCAGTTGATTAAGCTCGGCCTGGTCGGCCGTTAATTGGGCCCGGCGCTGGTCGAGCTGTTTTTTTTGGCTCGCCAGCGAGTCGTAGGTTTCTTTGGGCGCGCCGCCGCGGGAATTCCAGTAATTGACCTGCTGGTTATAGTCATTCTGGTCTTGCTGGTATTTGGCTAATTCGTTTTCATAAGCCTGTTTGGCCAACTCGTAATCGGATTTTGAGGTTTGATATCTTAGTTTTAGTTTGTCGTATGAATCTTTGGTGTCTTCAATGCTTATTCCCAGGCTCCGCAGCCGGTTGGTGGTTTCTTGCCGGGAGTCATAGACTAGATTGATTTTGAGCGATCCGGCCGGATCGTAGACAAATAAAGACTGGCCGCTTGCGGCGGTGGCCCAGATGTTGGAGGCCGCTTCAATATCGGCTAGGAATTGTTCCTGATTAATTCCGAACTGCCCATCAAACCGGCCGAGAGAATATTTAACCGGTTCGCTGCAGGGTACTACGTGGAATTTGGCATAACTCCAAACCCCCAGGCCGCTTAAGAGGAGCGCAATAAAAATTCCGGAAAAAAATCGTTTCATTGATGTATTATATCAAATCATGCATTGATTATACCAGAACAAAACGATATAATTAAGCTAATTTCAGGCCTCATCGTCTAACGGTTACCAACAGCGTTACCGGTCAGACGCAGACCGTAACTGTAGACGTGAACACTAAAGTTAAGATTGACGGGGAAACTAAAACTGCAGCCGACATCAGTGTGGGGGATGGCAGTTGGGTCAAGTTCAAAAACGTCACTGGCCAGTTCATGGCCAAAGTCGTTAAACTCTTCCGTTAATCAAAAGCCGCAAACCAAAAATCCTCCCGTTGATCACGGGAGGATTTTTGTATCACTTGAACTTAAGGACTAAGTTAAATATACTATATTTGTTAGTATAATGAATTAATCAAATCGCTATGGATGATGAAGAACAGAGATTCGGAGAAGATATTGATCCAAGCACAGGAATGCGTAGGCCAGAAATTGCTGGTAATAACACAGTAGAACAAGACTTTTCAGGAGTAGCGGCGATAGCCCCCGAAGCACTAAAGGGCAAGATAACAGCTCTTCTGGAACGACCGGAAGGACAGGCGAATTTATCCAAATCAATCAATTTTTTTGAAGCCCGTACCGCCATTGTGCGTAAGATGATTGAAGCCCGCACTCCTCTGGAATATGCCAAATCGCAACTCCGTCGAGGGAGTAGAGATTTCCTAGAAAGCGTAGAAAAGCGTAAAGAATTTCTACAACAAGCGCATGATGAGTTAAGACAAGCGGAAGCTCGGGTAAAACCTGGTTCTCTATTGGTGTCCGAAAAAGACGGTGTAGAACGTGCTAAAGCAGCACTTGCCGAGGCTCAAGCGGCACTTACCAAATGGGAAGAAGTTTTTATCCCCGGCTACAAGAAGGAAGTGGTTGATCTTGAACAATCCCTCAGTCAAATGCAGAGCGACCTACAGACTGCCACATCGGAAGAACAAACATGGCGAGCTGGAATTGCTGAAGATGAAAGATTGACTCTGGATCAGGCTTTAGTACTGGATGTCTATTCAAGAAATCAAGAAGATATAGAGCAGGTGAAGCAGCGTCAGACAGATTTTTTTGTCAAGCTGGTTGTGTTCAACTCGAAAATCGATAAAGCCTCCTCAGAACGCCCACAAGACCTGGGTATTAGAAATACTTTTAAGGGTATGTTGCAGCCAGTGGAGCGGTATGCAAATGCGGCAAAAAATTTAGGCGTGGTTGGAAAGTTCGTTAAAGGCGAGATAGGTGCGGGAGGTTCGGTTGAGCAACAGGAGAAAATCACTCAGAGCGTGAAAGATGTGTTGTTTAAATTTTGTGTTCTTACCAGCGGGGAGCGTGAAAAACTTAAAAATTTTGATCAGTCAAGATATATCACGGATAATCTAGGTGGCTTCGACCTGTTATATAATGAATTGGTTAATAACGAGGGGTATAAGTATATGAGTGCCACAGGCGATCCCGAAAGCTTAAGACCTCTGGACCAAGCTAATGCCTGGCTAAGTCAGTTTAAAGATATCAAAGCCCCGATGGATGCGTTATTGGGATCAGCGGGCATAAAAGTGATACCTATTGCATTAGGGAAGACTGGCTTTGATTCCCGTTATCACGTGGGGAGATCTGCTACTAAAAAATCAAGTCTGCCGAATGGTGTAATCACGGCGATAATAAGAAACGGGTTTAGCCAAGGAGACAAAATACTCCAGCTACCCGAAGTGCTTGTAAATAGAATTTAATAATTCTGTTAATCCAGACCGAAAAACAAAACCCTCCCGTAATCACCGGAGGGTTTTTTGGTTATTGATGTAAATTGTATAAAATCGTATAATTAGCTGTAGATTAAGGCCTCATCGTCTAACGGTTAGGACATAGCGTTCTCAACGCTAGAATCAGGGTTCGATTCCCTGTGAGGTCACCAGACAAAAAATCCGATTTGACGATCGGGTTTTTTGTATTGACACGACGGTTCGGTTTTTTCGGTAAAAATGGTATAATTAAAGAGCTATGGAAACCCCAAGTCAGGAAACAAAATTTCAATTTCCAAACGATTTTTTAATGGGTGCCGCTGCCAGCGCGCACCAGGTTGAGGGCAACAACATCAATTCGGATTGGTGGCATTGGGAGCAGGCGGGCAAACTACCCAAATCCGGTGCCGCTTGCGATCATTACAACCGGTATCCGGAAGATTTTGGCTTGGCCAGGAGCATTGGCCTCAATGCCATGCGAATTTCGATTGAATGGGCCAGGATTGAGCCGAAGGAAGGCCGCTGGGACAGCAAGGCCATTGAACACTATAAAAAGGTTTTGCAGTCAATGAAGGAGCAGGGGCTGACCCGCATGGTCACTCTGTGGCATTGGACTTTGCCCCAATGGCTGGCGGATAAAGGGGGGTTTGAGACAAAAGAGGGTATTGAGGCGTTTGGCCGGTATGCTTGGTTCGTGGCGCAGAATTTGGGCAAGGAAATCGATCTTTGGGTCACGCTCAATGAACCGGAAGTTTACGCCATGGCTTCCTATAAGCGGGGCCATCATCCGCCGTTTAAGAAAAATCTGTTGTTGACCCGCAAGGTGGTGGACAACTTAATCGAAGCGCACAAAGCTGGCTACAGAGCCATTAAGCAGGCGCTGGGTCCGGTGCCGATCGGCATTGCCAAAAATTTCGCCTATTTTGAAGCCTATGGAAAAAATAATTTGCTTGACCGGCTCACGGCCTACATCGCCGACCGGATCGGCAATCACTATTTTCTGCAAAAAATCGAACAGTATCAGGATTTTATCGGACTCAATTATTATTTTTATAACCGGTGTAAATTCAGTTGGCGGCACGGCATGGATGAAATGAACCGCAACTTCACTTACGGCCAAATGAAACTGGATGATCAGCTGAGCCGTTCCGATATGGGCTGGGTTCTGCACCCGGAAGGAATTTATCATTTGCTTTTGGATCTAAAAACATATAAAAAACCGATTTACATTACGGAAAACGGCTTGGCGGACGCGGCTGATACCCGCCGGCCAAAATTTTTGAGTGAGACGCTGTCTTGGCTGACCAAAGCCCTGGATCAAGGAGTTGATCTGCGGGGCTATTTCCACTGGTCGCTGACCGATAATTATGAATGGCATGACGGATTTGGGCCGCGCTTCGGCTTGATTGAAGTCAATTATGCGACTCAAGAGCGCAAAATCCGTCCCTCAGCCGAAATATTTAAGGAAATTAAATTTAACTAAATGGTCTCCTGGATTTTGATTGCCGTTATCGCTTATATTTTATTGGCCGTTAATGGCGTGGCTGATAAATTTTTGCTGACCAAAAGAATCGGCAACCCCGGGGTTTATGCTTTTTATGTGGGAATCAGCAGTCTGGCCGTTCTGGCATTATTGCCCTTCGGCATCCACGCCTTGACTCCGGCCAATTATCTGGTTGCCGCGCTCGCCGGTATCGCGTTTACCTTTGCATTATATTTTTTCTATTTGTCGATCCAGCGCGCCAGCATTTCGAGAATTTTGCCGATTGAGGGCGGGCTGGTTCCGTTTTTTACTCTGATTTTGGCTTACTTTACCGGCCTGGATAGCCTAAACCACACCCAGCTATTGGCGTTTGCTTTACTTGTGATTGGCGCCGTTGTGATTGATTTCAAAAAGACCAAGACCGGCTGGCACGCCTTGGGCTGGCGCGATATGGTCCTGGCCGCATTTTTATTTGCAGTCTCCTTCATTCTGACCAAATATATATATAATGAAACTAATTTTATTTCCGGTTTGATTTGGACTCGGTTGGGATTAGCGCTGGGGGCAGCCTTATTGTTGCTCAGCCCGAAAACCCGCCATGATATTATGGCCGCCCCGAGACAGACATCAAAACAAAGTAAATTTTTGTTTTATTCGTCCCATATGGCCGGCGCCGCCGGCAGTTTGCTTCAAAATTACGCGATAGCGCTCGGCAGCGTTGTGATTGTTAATGCTCTCCAGGGGGTTCAATTTGTGTTCGTGCTGCTGTTGGGTATCGTGTTTTCCGAATTTTACCCCAAGATTTTGAAAGAAGATATTACCGGCAGTATTCTGGCGCAAAAAATTATTGCCATCGCTTTAATTACAACTGGCTTGGTATTTCTTAGTCTATGAGTCCCGTTAGAAATTTTACGTAGTTTGATTTATGACCAAAATAGAACTGAACGGGTTCCAGTATAAAGATTCTAATTATTAACTAATCACTATTTCTAACGGGATGAAGCATAAGTATTTAAAATTATCAGGTTTTATCGTTTTAGTTTTCCTGGCGGCTGGGATTTTTTTCTATCATCAATTTCAACCGGCTACTGAGTTTAGCTGGGGCCTGAATTTTTCTCAATCCCGGGCTAGGGAACTGGGATTCGATCCTCGGCAGCTGTATTTGGATATCTTGTCCGATTTAAAACCGGACAAAATTCGCCTTAGTGCCTATTGGAACCAGATCGAACGCCAGCGAGGCACCTATGATTTTGCCGAAATTGATGATTTTTTAAATTTAGCCCGACAATATGATACCGAAGTCATTTTGGTCGTCGGTAAAAAACAACCCCGTTGGCCCGAGTGCCACGTCCCTTCGTGGGCCAGGGACTTATCGGAATTTGAGCAGCAGAATGCTGAGCTTGAAATGGTCGTTGCGGCCATTAATCATTTTAAATCTTTTGAAGCGGTTAAAATTTGGCAAGTTCAGAATGAACCATTGTTTGGATTTGGCGAAATGTGCCCAAAAGCCAACCGGGATTTTTTGAAAGAAGAAATAGCTTTGGTGAAATCATTGGATAGCCGGCCCGTTATGGTGGCCGATAGCGGGGAGTTTGGCCGTTGGCTCCCAACCGCAACCACCGGGGCGGACTTGTTTGGAACAACTATGTATCGGGTGGTCCGCAATGATTTTACCGGATATTTTCGCTACCCTCTGCCGCCGGCATTTTTTCGAATCAAGGCCGGGGTCGTTCAAACTTTTACGCCCATGCGCAATCTGATCGGCGTGGAGTTGCAGGCCGAGCCTTGGCTTTCGGACTCAGTCAGCAAAATTGACCTTAATACTCAGATGGCTCTTATGAATCCCAAGGTCTTCCGCGAGAATATCGAATATGCGAAAGCCGCTGGGTTTCATGACAATTATCTTTGGGGAGTGGAATGGTGGTATTGGCTGGCCAAACAGCATAATGATTGGGGAATGTGGGCCCTGGCCAAGGACTTGCTTTCGGGTAAAATAGAGTGATAAAATTCAAGTGTAACAATACGCCGTCCCTATCGATTAGAAAAAGACTCATCATTAAGAAATAAATAAAATATATGTCTACACCACTGCTGCTTCTCTATGAAATTAAAGATAAAGCCCAACAAGTAAACAGTAAAAAGGCGTTTCGCGAATTTGAACGCTGGGTCAAGAATTTGCTGCAGACTTACCATGACGCAGCAGTCGAACAAGTGGCCAAGATCTGCCTTTTTAACCTAAGAGAACGTTTTAGCTACTAATCACTATCAACGATAACCCCGCCTTTCGCGAGAGGCCGGGTTGATTTGATGCCGCCTAATCATAGCTAGAATGCCTAAAAGAGTCAGGAAATCTTTAGATAGCATTGTTTTCTAATGCCTGAAAGCTTTCGACTTTTGGCGAAAGCTCAATCCCTTTGGTTAACTCGTCAAAATCCGGCAATTCTTTCATATCCTTTATCCCGAGATGCTGCATGAATTCCAGAGTGGTTTTGTAAAGCTGTATCCGCTTGTCCGAAGGAGAAGGGATTTTTTCAATTAAGCCGCGAATCAGCAAATGCCGGAGGGAGTATTGGGAATTGACGCCGCGGATATTTTCTATCTCGGCTTTGGACACCGGCTGTTTGTAAAGAATGATCGCCAGGGTTTCAAGCGAGGCATCGGTGAGTTTTTCCCGCAGCTCGAGGGATAAGAATTTTTTGACTTGCGAACTGTTGTCGGGATTGGAAGATAGCTGCAATTTGTTGTTGTGGGCCAGCAAGATAATGCCGGAATTTTGATTGCCGGCCACGATCTCCGTCACCGCCTGTTTGATTTGGGCCTCCTCTGTTTCCAAGGCGTCGGCCAGCTCTTTTAGGCCAACGGGCTTCGAGGCGACGAACAGAATTGATAAAATTTGGGATTTAAGCCGATTCATTTGGTTCGCGTTTTTTGATCATAATGTCCGCAAAGGCTTCGCTTTGTTCGATTGTTAAAACTTTTTGCTTGGTCAGTTCGAGCAGCGCCAGGAAAGTTACGATTACCTCGGTTTTGGTCCTGGCTTCTTTCAGGAGAGAGGAGAGGGAGGTCTCAATCTTTTCCGAAATCAATTTTTGAATATGGGCGATTTTATCCGATATTGAAACTATCTCTTTCATGACCTGTTGCGGCAGCCGCACGATGTCTTTGAGTTCGGCCGCCAGGGTCCTAAGGCTGTTGGCCAATGCTTGAATGTCGGCATCGGGATCGGGGACAAATGTGATTTTATCGAGAAAATCCACATCCCGGGTCCAAGACTGTTTGTGTTTAAAATCCAATCGCCGCAGAAATTTGGCGACTTCTTTGAATTTTTTGTATGTCAGTAGCTGGGCGGTCAGATCAAAGGCCGCCTCTTCGTCCTCAATGCCCAATTCCAGGTTGGGGAGCAGGGATTTGGATTTAATGACCAGGAGTTTGGCCGCAATGATCAGGAAATCCGCCAGGTTGACTGGGTTTTTATTCTGTAAATTTTTAACGTAAGAGAGGAATTGCTCGGTTACGCCGGCCAAGGCAACGGTCGAAATATCCATACGCTGCTCTTGAATCAACTGCAGCAGCAGATCCAGCGGGCCTTCAAATTGTGCGGTTTTGATTTGCATTTACTTTTGAAAATACGCAATTCTGGACTTGATTCGGAATTTTAGGAGAGATCCTGAATTAAATTCAGGATTGCGAGGCTAGCCTTTCTTGACACTAAAGTTACCGGCGATCGGGTTTTCCAGTTTTATATAATCCTTAATCGTCATAACCACAGATTCTGTGTAGGATCCGGCCGGGAGATTGATTTTTTTGTTCTTCAAGAGTTTCTTATCCAGAAATACCGGCAGTTTGAACAATGAGCCAAATGGCGGGATCAAGCCGATCTTGGTTTTTAGTTTGTTCTTGATATCGCTTTCTTTCGCCATGGATAATTTATCCCCAGCCAGTTTGTCCAAGGCCTTGAAGTCACAGTTATTGCCAGCCGGGAGCACGGCGAGATAAAGATTTTTCTTTCCCTTCAATAAAACCGCTTTGGCGACTTCGCCAAGCTTCAGATCCTGGGTTTCCGCCGAATCAAAAGCCGTATAGACTTTGCGATGTTCTACGATTTCATATTTAACTTTGCTTTGTTTCAGTAATTTTTCTAGGGGTTTGGAGATCATAAGGTTTAACCATCGCGAGCGCCGCAGGCGCGTGGCGATCTTTGATAAGATTGCTTCGTCGGCGACAAAATTAGCACTTAAGTATTCGCCTTCTCGCAATGGTGCTATTTTTTAATTTCGATGAAAGTAGTATTTATAGTTCCAAACAAAGATGCTCAGAATTATTAATTCAGCCACTATGGCCAACACGCCTTCTTTTACGTATCCATCCAGTAAATAATTTATTGCTAATACCAGTGCTATTACAGCAGTGAAAATAATTATGAATACTTGGACAATTCTATAAGGGCGCATTTATTTCTTGTCTTTGGGTAAATCAACCTTGATATGAAGATCTTTCAATTGTTTGTCTGTCGCCGGGGACGGTGCATCCATAACTGAAGTGCGGCCCGAGGAATTGACTGGGAAGGCAATAACTTCACGAATGTTTTCTTCATTCGCTAGCAACATGACGAGGCGGTCAAATCCCGGAGCCATGCCGGCATGCGGGGGCGCTCCGTATTCGTAAGCCGCGATCAAATGACCAAAGCGCTCTTCGGTTTGTTCTGGCGTGAGCCCCATGATTTCAAAGACTTTGCGCTGGACGGTCGGGTCCGAGATGCGGACACCGCCGGACGCTAATTCAAAGCCATTGCAAACCAAGTCGTACTGTTGGGCCCGCAAGTTCGGCAAATCCTCGCCCTTCATGAGCTTTTCGACGTGTTCAGCTTTAGGCGCGGAAAAAGGATTATGAGCAAAGGTGTAGCGCTTCTCGTCTTCATCCCATTCCAAAAGCGGGAAATCCACGACCCAGGCAAAGGCCATTACATTAGGATCTTTGTCAGGCCCACGCAAATCGAATTTATCCGCGCCGAATTGCGTTACGGCTTCTTCGTGGGTAAAAACCGGGAAAGGCTTCTTCCAAATCTTTTTGCCGCACGATTCTGCCACATGAATCATCAGGCCTTCCACGAGATCCAAGACATCGCGTTCTTTGACAAATGACATTTCCAAATCGATCTGGGTGTGTTCCAATTGGCGGTCGCCGCGCAAATCTTCATCCCGCATGGCGCGGGCCATTTGGAAATATCTTTCGATCCCCGCAATCATGAGCAGTTGCTTGTATTGCTGGGGGGCTTGGGGCAAGGCGTAAAAGTTTCCTGGTTGCAGGCGGGAGGGAACCAAAAAGTCTCTCGCGCCTTCGGGCGAGGATTTGGTCAGCATTGGAGTTTCGATTTCGACAAATCCTTCTTTGGTCAGGTATTCGCGGACTAATCCGGCCGCTTTGAAGCGCAGGCGCATGTTCTTGGCCATGCGTTCGGATTTCAAATCGAGGTAGCGGAACTTCATCCGCATTTCCTCGTTGACCTTGCGTGTGTCTTCGTTGATTTCGAAAGGTAAATTTTTGGCGTGGCTTAAAATCTCAAGTCTGGTAACTTCCATTTCAATCTTGCCAGTTTCTAAATGCGCGTTGATTTGCTTTTCGGAGCGGGGATTGATCATGCCTTCCAGTTCGACGACAAATTCGTTGCGCAGTTCCGAAGCGGCTTGATGGGCTTCAGCGGAAACTTTTGGATTGATCACCACCTGAATGAGCCCGGATCGGTCGCGGATATCCAAAAAGATCAGTTTGCCGTGATCGCGGCGGATATTAACCCAGCCTTTGATCAAAACCATTTCGCCAACCTTGTTGGCAGTGTCTTTGATGAGTGTGCGTGTCATAAAAATTTAAAAATTGCCTCAATATTATAACAGAAAAGATATTTTTTACCAAACCGGAGCTTATTTTATCTAAAATCGATTGTGCTATAATTGGTAAGGCAGACAACATAGACTAGATAACAGATAACAAAATGCTCAATAAAATTGTATTAGATCTGGAGACACAGAAGTCCTTTGAAGATGTCGGGGGATTTGGCAAAAACCATCTGCTGAAAGTTTCCGTCTGCGGGATTTATTCCTATCCGCAAAATAAATATTTGGCTTTTGCCGAAGACCAGATGCATAAATTAGGCGAAATGCTGTCCGAGGCCGACCAGATCATCGGATTTAACATTAAGAATTTTGACTTCCAGGTGCTGCAGCCGTATTTGAATTTTAAACTTTCAGAACTGCCTTATCTGGATATTCTGGAGGAAGTGGAAAAAATAATCGGCCACCGTGTTAAATTGGACAATTTGGCGCAAATGACTTTGGGCGTCGGCAAGTCCGGCGATGGCCTGCAAGCTTTGAAGTTTTGGAAGCTGGGCCAGCTGGAAGAGCTGAAAAAGTATTGTCTGGATGATGTGAAGATCACCAAAGAAATCTACGACTATGTGCTTAAATACAATAAGCTGATCTATAAAGATTATTTTGAAACCCGGGAAATTCAGGTCAAGTTTGTCGAACCAGCCGCCCGAAAGCCGGCGGCCAAACAGGCGAGCCTGTTTTAATTGGAAGGAACCTATGAGAAAATTTATTTGGCCGCTTTCAACACTAGCAGCGCTTCTGCTAATTTATTTTGTTTTTATTCCAGCATTTAGTGGCAATCTCGTGATTAACCCTGTCATTGATGCTGGGTTTTTTCATTTGCGCTTGTATGGCTTGACCATGGGCTTGGCAATTGCCAGCGCCTATTTTTGTGCCCGACACCTATCCTGGCGTTTTGGCATCAGTAAGCAGGCAGTGGATGATTATACTTTTTGGGCGGTCATTGTTGGTTTTTTGGGCGCCCGCATCTATTATGTGGGGTTTAATTGGAGTTATTTCGGCCAGAATTTATCCGAAATTTACAGAATTTGGCACGGCGGCATCTCCATCTACGGCGGCCTGATCGCGGGACTAATTTTTACCGTCATCTATAGCCGAAAAAAAGCCTACAGTTTTTACCAACTGTTTGATCTGGTCGCCCTGTCGGTGCCGCTGGCCCAGGCCGTGGGCCGGTTCGGCAATTTTTTTAACCAGGAAGCCTTTGGCACTCCAACCGCTTTGCCCTGGAAAATGCTGGTTAACGGCCAGTTTGTCCACCCGGCGTTTTTGTATGAGGCGGCTGCGGATATAATAATCTTTTTGATCCTGTTAAAATTTATTGGCCGGACCCGGCCCGGCGCAATAGGCTGGACTTATTTGGGGTTATATTCGCTGGCCCGGTTTGGGGTGGAAGCGATTCGCAACGATAGTTTTTGGATACACGGCATTCGGGTTGATCAGGTTACGGCCGTCAGCGTTCTGATCATTTCGGCAATCATGCTTTTGAGGTTAAAAAAAGATTGATTTTTCGGCCGAAAAATGGTATGGTTATAAAGTATGTTTACTAGAATTTTTTCCATAACTTTGGCGGTTTTGCTGTTTTTGCTTTTATTTGGCACGAGCCGCTTTCCGCTTTTTTTTGGCCTCTCGACCTTGGTTTTGATTATTGCTGCCTTTGTCTTTAATTACAAACGGTTGAATTTTTCCTGGCCGCATTTGCTCTTGCCGATCACGTATCTGACAGCAGTTGCGGTTATCGCGGGATTAATCACGGATTCTTCGTTTAGGACGGTTTTTTTGGTCGCCGCCTCCGCAGTTTTTTATGTTTTGGAAATCCGGCTCGGCCGGGAGAGCCACCTGCTGCAAAATTTATTCTTGCTTTCCGTGTTCGGAATTTATTTGGGCCTGTTTGCCATGGAGTTTTATCTGCGCGTTCCCATCTATTGGCTTTTGCCCTTGGTGTTCGCAGTGAGCTACTTGTTTGCGATTCAAGGCTTTGCCGGATTTACCTTGCCCGCCAAAAAATATTTTCACCTGCTTACCGCCCTAATAACGACCGAGGCGGCCTGGGGCCTGACGTTTTGGCCGACGCATTTTTTCGTCAATGCACTTGTATTGTTTTGCTTATTTTACATTCTCTGGCTGTTTGCGTTTTCCGCTTTTTTTGGCAAGCTCTCCAGAGCTAAGATTTATTGGCAATTAGCTCTGGTCGCCATCGTCTTGATTGTAACTTTGAGCACGGCGGCCTGGAGACCCTTGAGATAAATTTATGGCCAATGCCAAATTAAAAATTGATTGGGCCAAATATACGCCGTTTCAACAGAAAGTTTACCGGGCGATTTTGAAAATTCCCAAGGGCCGGGTCCTAACTTACGGCCAAGTCGCAAGGAAAATCGGTTCTCCCAAAGCGGCCCGGGCCATCGGTCAAGCCATGAAACAGAACCAAGATGCGCCGGCTATTCCGTGCCATCGGGTCGTTGCAAGCAACGGCCTGGGCGGATACAGCGCTAGTGGGGGCCTCAAGCGAAAATTGAAATTATTAAAGAAAGAAGGGTATAAAAAATGAACCGCAAACAATTGATTATCATCACGGTCATTGCGTTTTTTGTAGGCGCTGCCGGCAGTATTATTTTGGGCAGATTGATTTTGCCGTCTCTGGCTACGGTCAGGGGCATGTCCTGGGTTAACCGTCTGGTCAGCAATGCTCCGATTGTTGTTAATCGCCGCGAAGAAGTGCAATTTACCGAAGGGGTGGATTTATCGGATTTGGTTAAGCGGGCCAGTAACATCACTGTGAACATTTACGCCAAAGGCGAAGCCAACTTTTTGGGCAACGGGATCGTCGTCACTTCCGACGGCTTGATCTTTACCGCCACGGAAGTGATCGGCTCGCGCTCCGAGGTTCGCGTGGGACTAAACGACGGGAGTTTGCATGACGCGCTGGTGCACGCCACCGATCCCAAAAGCAACTTGGCGATTCTGACCATTGAGGCGAACAATTTGTCCACGACCCAGTTTGATAATGCGGCCAATCTTCCTCCGGGCCAGCGGGTTGTGGTTCTCGGTCAAGGCAATGCTGAATTTGTCCGCAGTTTTAACACCGGATTTGTCACCTCATCCGTATCCAACTCATCGAGTTTGACTCAGGTCTATTCCTCTGAAACTTTTACTCAAACTATCGGCATTAATGTCCCAACCGGTCGTGAATTTGTTGGCGGACCGGTCTTGGCGCTTAATGGTCGCGTTATCGGCATGGTCACTGCGGATCGGATTCTGATTGCTGAAAATTTACAGACCGCGCTCAACAGTTATCTTAAATCCGGCAAGATTTCGAGACCTTACTTTGGAATTTCATATCTCAATCTTTCCGCCAGCTTGGCGGAAGTTAAGGGCCTAGCTAAACCGGGGGCGCTGGTTGTCGCCGTCAATCGCGGCAGCCCGGCGGAAAAAGCGGGTTTGCGGCCCAATGACCTGATTGTCGAAATTGACGGTCAGGGCCTGGACCGCATGAGCCTGGAGAGGGTTTTGAACCAACGTGGTTTGGGCGCAATGAAGTTAAAAGTTATCCGGGCGGATCAGCAGTTGGACTTAACGGCGATTTTAACTGAAAAATAATTATATGAAATACCTAGTGACAGGCGGCGCCGGATTTATCGGGTCGAATTTTATCCATTATATTTTCGGCAAATATCCAGATGCCGAAATTATTAATTTGGACAAACTGACCTATGCGGGGAGTTTAGATAATTTGAAAGATGTCGAAAATAATCCGCGGTATAAATTTGTCCAGGGAGATATCGTTGATCCGAAAGTCGTCGAGGATCTGGTTCGGCAAGCAGACACGATTGTCCACTTCGCGGCCGAAACCCACGTTGACCGCTCCATCACCGGCCCTGCCGAATTCGTCAAAACCAATGTCGTCGGCACACAGGTATTGCTGGATGCAGCAATTAAACACAAGAAGCGCTTCCATCACATTTCCACCGATGAGGTATTTGGCCAATTGAAACTCGGCAGCAAAGATAAATTTACGGAATCAACGCCATATGATCCTTCCAGCCCATATTCGGCTTCAAAGGCGGCCTCGGATCACTTAGTGCGTGCTTACGTGCGAACTTTCGGCCTCCAGGCTACAATCACTAACTGCTCGAATAATTACGGGCCGTATCAATATTCGGAAAAGTTTATCCCAACCGTGATTTTAAATGCGCTGAAGGATCAGAAAATTCCAGTTTACGGGCAAGGCAGAAATGTCCGGGATTGGATTCATGTCGATGATCACAACCGGGCGGTTGATCTGGTAATCAACAAAGGCAAAATCGGCGAAACCTATTTAATCGGCGCTGACAACGAACGCGCCAATATTGACGTAGTCAAAATGATCTTGAGACTTTTGGGTAAGCCAGAAAGTCTCGTTGAGTTTGTCGCGGACCGGCCCGGTCATGATTTGCGTTATGCTATTGATTCATCCAAAATCCGACAGGAATTAGGCTGGAAATCTTTATTGGAATTCGAAGAAGGTTTAAGGCAAACTATTAAATGGTATCAAGATCATGCTTAAAACCACAGAATTTAAAATCAAACAAACTGCTATTCCAGGCCTTTTGGAAATCGATATTACTGCGATCGAAGATGAACGCGGATATTTTCAGGAGAAATTTCAGAAAGAGAAATTAGTTGTTAGTGGGTTTCCGGCCGGTTTTGAGCCGATACAACACAATATAGCTTTTAGCAAAGAGACAGGAGTCACCCGTGGTTTACACGCCGAACCATGGGATAAATATATTACAGTCATAGCCGGCAAGGTTTACGCCGTGTTCGTTGATCTGCGCGCTGGCGATAATTTTGGCACAAAAGTTGCGATTGAAATGAACGAGCAGAAATCAGTATTTGTCCCGCGCGGGGTCGCCAATTCGTACCAGACCTTAACCGATAACGTTTATTATTCTTATTTGGTCAATGATCACTGGTCGCCGGATAAAAATTATCAAGCGGTCAATCTGGCGGATCCCGAGCTGAATATTCAATGGCCCATTGGTTTGGATAAGGCAACTATTTCCGACAAAGACCGTAAGAATCCGATGTTGAAAGACCTGAAATGAATCCCGTTAGAAATTTTACATAGTTTGGTTTATTGTAAGATTATAATCAACGGGTTGAGTATAAAAAATATTGTTTATTTAACTAATCATTATTTCTAACGGGATGAAAGTTTTGATTCTTGGCGCCAAAGGAAATCTTGGCCAGGCTATGGTTGAGGTTTATCATGGTCACGAGGTTTCGGCGTGGGATCGCGCCGAACTGGACATTACGGACCCAGATGCGGTCACGCAAAAAATTACCGAGCTTGCTCCTGAGCTGATTATCAATTGTGCGGCTTACAATGCCGTGGATAAAGCCGAAGAGGATCGGGCCATCGCCGACCAGATTAACGGTTACGCGGTCGGGTTTGTTGCCAAAGCTGCCGCGCAAATCGGCGCGACCATAGTGCATTATTCGACCGGCCAGATATTCGACGGGGGCAATAGCGGGGGGTATAATGAAAACGATAAGCCCTGCCCCGTAAACGCTTATGGCATGTCCAAGTTTATGGGCGAAATCGAGTTGCAGAACAGCACGGAAAATTTTTACCTGATTCGGACCTGCTGGCTCTATGGCAAACCAGCCGTAGGCCCCGACGCTGCGGTCGGGGGAGCCAAAAAAAGTTTTACCGACATCATGCTGGAGATGGCCAAAGAGGGTAAGCCAATCAATGCTGTGAGTAACGAATTCGGCAACCCGACTTATGTCGTGGATCTGGCCCAAGCGACGCGCGCTTTGATTGAACAGCAAAAGCCATTCGGAATTTACCATTTGGTAAATTCCGGCACCGCCAGCCGCTATGACTGGGCGCAGGAAATTTTCGCGATTAAAGGAATTTCACCGGAACTTAATTCGGTCGAGGGCAGGTTTTTTGAACGCCGGGCCAAACGGCCGAAATACGAGGTTTTGAATAATAATAATTTTATCCAGCTTCGTCCCTGGACGGAGGCGTTAAGGGAATATTTAGCATGAATCCCGTTAGAAATAGACTAACCCAAGTTATATATATGCGTAAATTTTTGATCACAGATTCGGTTTATTTTAAAATTAATGCGCTGTTGAGATATAGCGCAAGCAATTTTTAACGGGATGAAAGGCATTATTTTATCCGGCGGCTCGGGCACCCGATTGCTGCCCCTGACCAAAGTCACCAGCAAACAGCTGCTGCCGGTTTACGACAAACCGATGATCATGTATCCGTTGGAAACTTTATTGAAAGCGGGGATTAAGGATATCCTGATTATTGTGGCTCCAGATCACGCCGGCGATTACCTGAAACTTTTGGGTTCTGGCAAAGAATATGGCGCGAACTTTTTCTATGAAATCCAAGATAAACCCGAAGGTATAGCCCAAGCATTTATCATCGGCGAGAAGTTTATAGGCGATGATAATATCACCATGATTTTGGGTGATAATATATACGAGGATGATTTTTCGGAAACAATCAAAAATTTCAAGAGCGGGGGACATCTTTTTGCCAAAGAAGTTTCTGATCCGGAGCGGTTCGGCGTGGTAAAATTTGATGAACAAAATAACGCATTAAAAATTGTTGAAAAACCCAAAGAATTTCTATCGAACTTTGCTCTCACTGGCCTATTCGTGTATGACCAGCGTGTGATCGAGGCGGCTAAAAGCTTGAAACCATCTGCGCGAGGCGAGTTGGAGATTGTGGATTTACATAATTGGTATTTATCCAAGAACGAACTTAAAGTTGATATTCTGAAAGGCGAATGGATTGACGCCGGCACGTTCGAAAGTCTGTTTAAAGCTTCAGAATTGGCCAGGAAAAAATCAAAATCATGAAACCTCTAATGAGCGAAAGCTATCAGAAATTTTTATCGACCCTGATCGTAACCATCGGCGCGTTTTTGGGGTTCGAGGCACTGGCTTATTCCATCGGCTTGTATCAGCTGCGCCAAAGCCTGTATCTGTCGTTTTACATTTATGCCTTTCATATTTTCTGGCTGACTTTTATTTTTGACCTGCATCTGAAAAATCGCGGCGTCTTAGCAGCGGTTTGGATCGAAGGCTGGGATTTAAAAATAATTTGGAAGGCCCTGCTGCAGCGGTTTGATTATATGTTTAACTGGCACCACTTCCGCCATTTTCAGAATTACCTGGTCCTGCCCGGGCTGCTGTATTGGTCGGCCGTCACGCTGTTGTTTCTGAATCCTTTTAATTTTGGGCTGAAGCAAGCTCTGGTTTTGTTCACCACGATTGCTATGGGAGTGACCTACTGGTTTATGAAAGAGCATATCAGCCGCCGCCTCGAGGCCATCGATTGGTGGATCAGAATTTTGTCCATCGCCAAACTGTTTGCCGCCTTTCTCGTTTACTCTGCGTTGATTGGGATTACGTTTCACTTCGGCTATGACGCCACGTTTTTGCTGCTGGCGGTGTCCACAGTGACCTTTTTGCTGATTTATCAGGCGCTGTTCCAGCACAACCTTTTAAATTTTTCGATTCTACTCTGGATTGTGATTGCTTCTTTGGTTATGGCGATTGTGTCGCTTTGGGTTTATAGCAATTGGAATACTCAATATTTCACCGCCGGCGTGGTTATGCTGGCGGTTTACAATTCGTTGTGGGGGATATTGCATCATTACCTGGACGGCACCCTGACGCGCAAAATCGTATTTGAATATCTGGTCATGATGATACTGGTCGTTTCCGTGTTATTTGCCAGCCACAATTTCAACCAGCGGATAGTCTGAAGAGCAATCGTTAAAACCAGTTGCTGAACAACGTAACGCTGGCAACCAGGAAGAACAGGAGAATATGGGTATCCGGCTGGATGCCTTCGCGTCGGACCTTGGCGCGATGAATGATAATGGCATCGATGATTAAGAAACCGAGGTAGCAAGCGGCAAAAATACCGAACACGATTCGGAGGATTTTTATAATTTCCGCTTCATTTGTTATTGGAATTTGTCTCGTCTGATCCGCGCCGGCCAAGGGGCCGGAGGCGTTTAAAGTTTCTTCGGCTGCGGCTAATTTGAGCGGGAAGCTCTGCTTGGTTTTGCTGCCGGCCTTGTCGCGTGCTTCCACGTTCACAATCTGGCCGGCCAAGTCTTCGTCGGCCTTAAAAGTAAAGACACCCAGGTATTCTCCCTGAACTTTGCCCGGCAGCAGAGTGATCGATTGGGTTTTGAGCTGGGCGGTGACCAGGGTTGGGGAACCGCTGACGACGATATTGAGGTTTACCAGTCTTTTATCCGAGACTGAAACGGCATCAATCTTTGCATCGTTGGATATTGACACTTTCGGAAGAGTGGCAGGAGGAGCTGAAATGGGCGCTTTGGCGATCGTTTTTGGGGCCGATTGCGCCGGTTTGGGGGCAGAGGAAGTTGGCGCGGCTGTCGGTTGACTGGTTTTGGGCGGGGTCGGTTTGGGCGTTTGATAAAGCGCGCCGAACAGGCTCACAACCATGACCGTATCGTGATTAGGCTCATATGCCCCGGCAATCGCGGCCAGCCCCTGGTCCTGGAATTTTTCATTGACGATATTGGCCCGATGGGTCGGACTGTTCATCCAGGCATCAACCACTCCTTGGGCGGAATTAAAGTCCATAGCCAGGTTCTCGCCCAGGGTCAGGTATGGCGAGTAGCCGGCATTTTCAATCCGCGGCCAGACATAATTCCCATCCGGATCAACGTGTGCAAAATAACTGCGCGAGAGCATATCATGGCTCTTGGCTGAAGCCGCGGTTGTCAGGCGGCTGTTGGTCATAAGACTGGGGATAAACCGCTGGGTTCGTTCGAGGTTGACTTTGGCCATCAACTCCACCGCATCAATGCTGCCCTCGGCCCGGCCAATGCCGGCCGGAACCAAAAATCTAAGACCCCAAATTACAAGGCAAAAAAGGGCCAGGGCGGGGGGAGTAATAATCCATGGCCGATAATTGTTGGTTTCCGAGGAAATGAAACAATCTTTGATTCTCACAGCTTTATTTTACCCTCTCTTGACAATATGATCAAATTGTGCTAATATTATATGTTTACTAATAACCGGATCAATTATGAGCGTTACAGCCGAATACGCATCTGAAATTCATCGACTGCTCAAACTCGGGGATGCCCCCCTGATTATTCCGGGCGCTTCCGAAGAGTTGCCGACTCTGCCTGTCTTGGAGCCGG
>Ga0155499_17_pt3 | contig 233812 bp, 242 predicted proteins | sample RifCSPhighO2_12_FD_107157 | JGI IMG/M metagenome (GOLD analysis project Ga0155499, IMG submission 107157) | Candidatus Doudnabacteria bacterium RIFCSPHIGHO2_12_FULL_48_16 | reverse complement strand
GGGGTCTAAACCCCCTCGACTTGCATGTCTTAGGCACGCCGCCAGCGTTCATCCTGAGCCAGGATCAAACTCTTCATATAACACTCGACTGTGACAGACTTTACGCGGACTAATTCGGAAAACAAATTCCGCGTTAGTCCGTTTTTCTGTCCGCGACAGTCTGTGTCTATTGCTGGCGCAAATATTTTTTAGTTCAGGTCATTTGCAAAACCTGTGTCCCGCCAACGGCGGGACGGAAAGTATCAAAGTATATTGACGAAGTCTTATTCTCAATAAACTAGTTACAAATTAGTTTACTTGCTCCGACTTTTTACGTCGGAGTCTTGTTCAGTTGGGAAAGTGCGCCACTAAAGCCTTTAGCATGTAAAAAACACGAGCTGTTCGTGTTTCCTGATATCCCTTTATAGTCCGGTGGGATCTCCCGCGAAGCGGGATCCGCCTCTGGCGGAAAAGAAATTGGCTCTAAAAACAAAGTGTTTTTTGGGGGCTCCTTTATTAGGTTTTTAATGGTAAATAAATTATAGGCCTATTGGCCGCTATTGTCAAGTCATGGGGTTCCTGATATATTTGGGTATCCGCGAGGGCGGATTTTGAGGAGGATGACTTACAAGCGTCGATAAACTTGGTATCAGAGCAAAAAACTTAAGGGGGTTCAAGTTGACCATATTGATCGTCGACAATGACCGAGCAATCCGATATATGCTGGAGCGCATGCTGACGGAAATAGGCCACCAAGTCCGGGTCGCAGTCAGCGTCGAGGCGGGACGGCAGGAATACGCCGCCGGATCATTCGACTGGGTGATCTCGGACAACAGCTGCCCGCACTTGCATGCCGGCCGCGATTGGCTCAGGCAGCTGCGCCGCGACCAGCCAGAACAGAAGGTGTTGCTGATCTCGGGACGGAGGCCCGCCGATCTGGGCGACATAGCGTTCCTGCAGAAACCGTTCACCTTGGATGCCCTGCAGGCGAAGCTTAGAGCCGTTACGCAATGACAGCGGGGGTTCCGGTCAAATACCAAGACGGCACGTGATATCTTTTGAACACTGTGTGTGTTCGCAAGATTCCCGTGCCGTTCATTATTTTATTTAATTGATGACTTTGTCAATCAAGCCGTAAATTTTCGCCTCTTCGGGAGTCATAAAGAAATCCCGATCCGTATCCGTTTCGATTTTCTTTAGGGTCTGGCCGGTATGCTTGACTAAAATATTATTGACCTGGTGTTTGATCCGCAGCATTTCTTTAGTTTGAATTTCAACATCCCGAACCTGCCCTTCCGCCCCGCCCATAACCTGGTGGATCATCATGCGCGCATTCGGCAAGGATGAACGCTTGCCCGGGCAACCGGCGGTCAGCAGTACCGCCGCAGCCGAGGCCGCCTGGCCGATACAGACCGTGGCCACATCGGGTTTAACATATTGCATAGTGTCGTAAATGGCCAAAGCTGCTGTGACCGAGCCACCGGGGGAATTGATATAAAGCTTGATTTCTTTCTTCGGGTCTTCGGCTTCCAAAAACAGCAATTGCGCGATGACCAGGTTGGCGACGTGATCATCAATCCCTTCGCCCAAGAAAATAATCCGCTCTTTGAGCAATCTCGAATAAATGTCAAAAGCCCGTTCACCGAACGCAGATTTCTCGACAACCATTGGAACCAAAGGCATTTGGGGATTATTCGCTTTCATTCTTTGCTTCTCCTTCTGCGGGGATCGCCTCCGGATTTAATTCTTCCGTGCCGGCCTCTTCTTCTTTTTTGGTTTCCGGCTCGCTGCCCGGAATTTTCTCTTCCGCAATGTCAATCTTCCAGCCGGTTAAGCGCGCGGCCAACCGGACGTTCTGGCCGGCTTTGCCGATGGCCAATGACAACTGATCCGACAAGACGCCGACTTTTGCTTCTTTGGTTTCTTCCTTCAAAGTCACGTTCAAAATTTTGGCCGGCGACAAGGCATTGGCGATAAACTTCACCGCATCTTCGGCCCAGGAAATGATGTCAATTTTCTCGCCGTTTAATTCGCCCATAACCACCTGGACGCGGCTCCCCCGCTGGCCGACACAGGCACCGATCGGGTCGACCCCTTCTTGCAGGGACCAAACGCCGATCTTGGTGCGCGAACCGGCTTCCCGGGCCACCGCCTTGATTTCCACAATCCCGTTAAAAATTTCCGGCACTTCCAGTTCAAACAGGCGACGCACGACATCGGGATGGCTGCGAGAGAGAGTGATCTTCGGCCCCTTGGCTGTCGGTTCAACATGCAAAATCAAAACTTTGACCCGCGCGCCAACTAAATATTTCTCACCTTTGATTTGTTCGGATGGGAACAACACGCCGGTGGTCTTGCCCAAATCCACCAGCACGGTATCGCCTTCCAATCGCTGGACCATGCCGGAGACCAGCTGGCGTTCTTTCGCCTTGAAATCGGTAAACAGCACGCCTCGTTCAGCCTCCCGGATTTTTTGGACAATGACCTGCTTGGCGGTCTGAGCCGCGATCCGGCCAAATTTCGCGCCGGCTTTGGGCGTAATATCCATTCGAATTTCATCCCCGATCTTGGCGGATTTCTTATGTTCCTTACCCTGCTCAAGAGTCCATTCTTTCATTGGGTCCACTACTTCTTCCACGATTTTTTTTACGTCGTAAACTTTCGTCCCCATGGTCTCGGGCATAAATTCAACCACAATATTCTGGTCTTTCTTGCCGTAATCTTTGCGGAATGCCGCGGCCAAAGATGCCTCAATCATTTTGAGGAGCTCTTCCTTGTTAATATCCTTTTCTTCTGCCAGTTGGTTTAAGGCTTGTTCAAATGCTTCGTTCATTGTTTTGCTTAATTAATTCCGGTGACTAAAAAAACGAGCTTAATGCTCGTTTAATCAAGATCTTCAATAACATTCATAAGTATTATAACAGGGTTTTCCTGGTTGTCAATATCGACCGTAGCCACGTCAATCCGGTAATCAAATCCGTCATACTCCGGATTTTGCAGCAAATAAAGTTTAGCCGTCGCGATCAATTTTCGCTGTTTGTAACTATCAACCGCCTCTAAGGCTGAGCCAAATGCTTCGTTGCGTCTAGTCTTCACTTCCACAAAAACCAATTCTTGATCCCGCGCCACCACCAGATCAATCTCCCCAATTTGGGTGCCGCGGCGGAAGACATAATTTTTAGCCAGGACCTTAAAACCCAATTTGCGATAATGATCGGCAACCAACTCTTCGCCAATCTGACCCAACGATTTCATTTTTTATTGGGTAAATATTTATTCTTTAGCTGCTCGCGACGCATCTCTGTCCGATCCTTGCGAAATTGCCAAATCAAATATTTAAAAATAAACAGAAGCCAGACCAGACCGATCAATAAAATTAATCCGGCCCAATATCGCAAGCTGAAAATTGGCGTGTTTTCAAAGCGCAGACCGACCCAGAACAGGCCGCTGGCACCAATGGTCAAACTCAGGCGCACAAACCGCATAAGCAGTTTTCGGATAACCGAATCCTTAACCTGCGTCGAGATGATCCACAATATCAAGCCCACGCCGAAGGTTGAAGCAAATTTAATGAGCAAAAATTTATCCTCGGGCGAAAAAGCGGCAGCGGGTTGGCTGAACCAGAAGTAGTAATTGTTAATCTGATCAAACATATTATTTTATATACATCAAACCATAATGATAAATATCAACTGGCAAATTGCCGGCGGGCTTGAAGTTGGCTTTCGCTGCCAGCGCCTGCACTTCGCCCTCAGATATGCGCTCAGCCGCTACCGGCCCGATCGGGCTAGGCTGGGCATTCCAATCAATGATCAGAAGCTTGCCTCCGGTTTTGACCACGCGGTAAGCTTCCGCAAACAAATTGGCCCGATTTTTAATCTGATGCGCAATGTTGGAAAACAGAACCGCATCGACCGAGCCGACCGGAATATCCGTCAGCGCCTCGGGCTGTTCCAAATCCGCGCGGAATGTTTTGATGTTGCGGAGATTTTTCATGCGGGCTTCGGCGGCGATATGATTGAGCGCCGATTCCAAAATGTCCACCGGATAAACCGCGCCCTGCTCCCCGACGATTTTGGCGGCAGCGAGGGAAAAAAATCCGCTCCCTGATCCGAAATCAGCCAAACTTTGGCCGGCACCCAAACCGGCCGCAAACAGAATTTTTTCCGGATCAGTAAATTTCATGGAGGGATCAAAGACAAAATTGTTAGCCATATTTTTACGAATTACGAACGGTTACGAAAAGTTATTATTTTAATTTCACAATCTCGTGTATTGCTTTGATCTCTGTTGACTTACCCGTCAATTCATCCACCATAATGATAACATAACTTAATTCGGCTCTAGAAGCATCCTCGGGAATATCAAAGGCGACATGGGCCTGGGTCAAAAACCGCTCCAGGGACAGCTCCTTTTTGACCCCGAGGATCGATCCGGCCGCGCCGCACATCCCGACATCCGTAATATAGGCCGTGCCTTCGGGTAAAATTTTAGCATCGGCCGTGGGGATATGAGTGTGGGTGCCGACAAGGGCTGAAACCTTGCCCGACAGAAAATAGCCCATGGCCACTTTCTCGCTCGTGGCTTCGGCGTGGAAATCAATCAAAGTCGCCACAACCTCCGGGCTTTGGTTTTGAGCCAGCCAATCTTCAACTGCGGCAAACGGTGAACCGATAGGTTCGTGGAACTGCTTCTCCATAAAAACCTGGCCCAAAAAGTTCCCCAACAGCACCACGCCTTTGGCGGTTTTGAGTTTGACGGCGCTCGACCCGGCATAGGTCGGCGGGATGTTGGCTGGCCGGGCCACGCGATCCGCATATTTGATTAAAGCGGCGTCGGAAAATTCCCGCTTGGAGAAAACATGGTTGCCGCCGGTAAACCCGCCAACGCCGGCATTGATCAACTCTTCCAAAGTTTTTACCGTTACCCCTTTGCCATGCGCCAGATTTTCGACATTGGCCAAAACCAGATCGGGTTGTTCCGATTTGATCAAAGCCGGTAAATTTTGCTTGATGGCTTTCCGGCCCGGTTCGCCGGTAATGTCGCCAAAGAAAATAATTTTTAACATAAAAATAGCGTAGAGCGTGCAGCGTTGAGCGTTCAGAACTCCACCCTGAACGCTGTCCGCTGACCGCTAATTACCTGGCGTACTCAATGACCCTGGTTTCGCGCATAACCATGACCCGGATTTCACCCGGATATTTCAAATCCTGTTCGATCTTGTTGGCAATTTCCCGGGCCAGCTTGGTCGCGCCCCAGTCATCGACTTTGGCTGGCGAAACAAAGACCCGGATTTCCCGACCAGCCTGGATGGCATAAACTTTTTCCACGCCCTCAAACCCGGAAGCCAGAGTTTCGAGCTCTTCCAGGCGCTTGACGTAGTTTTCGTAAGTGTCGCGGCGGGCGCCCGGGCGGGATCCGGAAATATTGTCCGCCGCATCCACGATGGCCGCTTCAATCGAAGTGTATTCGACATCGCCATGATGCGCTTCGATCGCGTTCACGATTTTTTCTGGCAAATTGAATTTTTTGGCGATTTGCTTGCCGATTTCAACGTGCGTGCCTTCCATGTCCTGATCCAGCGCTTTGCCCACGTCATGGAGCAGGGCGCCTTTTTTGACGGTCTGAACGTCAGCGCCCACTTCGGCGGCCATCAGCGCGGCCAGCTTAGCCATTTCCACAGAATGCTTGAGCACGTTTTGGCCGTAACTGGTGCGGAATTTGAGGCGGCCGATCAGCTGAACCAGCTTCGGCGGAAAATCCGCAATCCCCAATTCATAAACCGCCGCTTCTCCGGCCTCGCGGATCATTTCGGAAATTTCCTTTTTGGCTTTTTCCGTGGCTTCTTCGATTTTGGCCGGATGGATGCGTCCGTCTTTGATCAAATTTTCCAAAGCCAGTTTGGCGATATGGCGGCGCACGGAATTGAAACCGGAAATAATAACCGCGTCCGGCGTATCATCGACGATCACTTCGACGCCCAGCATCTGTTCAAAGGTTTTGATGTTTCGGCCTTCTTTGCCGATAATCCGGCCTTTCATATCCTCGCTTGGCAGCGTCACCGCGGTCGTGGTTGTCTCGCTCGTCACTTCGGAAGCGCAGCGCTGAATTGCCAAGGACACAATGTCGCGCGCTTTGCGATCTGCATCTTCGCGTGTTTGGCTCAAAAGCTTATGCGTTAAAGATACCAGCTCTTCTTTCACGCTCTTTTCCGTGGCTTCCAATAAAACTTTCTTGGCCTCATCGATGGTCAGGCCCGAAATCTTTTGCAGCTTGTCGGACTGCTGTTGTTTGAGTTCCTGCAGTTGTTCTTTGATTTTATCCGCTTCCAGCTTTTTGTTTGATAAATCTTCTTTGGATTTATCAGCCTCGCCCAAGCGACGTTCCAGATCGGCTTCTTTTTTGCTCAAACGATCTTCGACTTTCAAAATCTGGTTGCGGAATTCCGCTTCGCTCTTTTTGCCCTCTTCCACAATCTCCAAAGCCTTCGATTTGGCTTCGAGTAGAATTTCTTTTTCTTTATTTTTTGCTTCCTCTTCAACTCGGGCGACTTTCGCCTCGATCGAGTTCACTTTGCTCGCGATTTGGACTTTGCGGACAAAATATCCGGCCACCAAGCCCACCGTGATGCCGATAATTATTTCAATGGACATAACAAAACCTTTCCAAACTGTTTGGATTGCATCTCTAGTAAAGAACTTGCATTTTTGGTATCAAATTACAAAACTCTTTCGTTAAAAGAAAGAGGTAAAAATTTCGAAGTATAATTGGACACCAATTGGTTCTTCATGAATTCCAGACGCAATCAACCAGTAAAATACTTGTTCAATAGCTTATTCAGCTGATCTCACTATACCACAAATTGACACCGTGTCAACTTCCCACTATTCTTAAACTATCGACCATTAACAATCAACCCTTTATGAAACACGAACTGCCCAAATTAAACTATGGTTACGATGCCTTAGAGCCGCATATCGATGCTAAGACTATGGAGATCCATTACACCAAGCATCACCAAGCTTATGTCGATAAGCTCAATGCGGCCGTAGAAAAATATCCGGACCTGGTCGGTCGTCCCCTGGACGAACTGCTTTTGAACTTAAGTACACTGAAAGTCGACGAAGCTGACCGCACGGCCATCCGAAACCACGGCGGGGGCCATTTCAACCACTCTCTCTTCTGGAAATATCTGGATCCCGCCAACCAAAAAGATGAACTGCTCGTCAAAGAAATCACCTCAACCTTCGGTTCAGTCGATGAATTCAAAAAACAGTTCACTGATTCCGCCACCAAGCTCTTCGGCTCGGGCTGGACGTGGCTCGTCCGCAACGGCCAGACTTCCAAACTGGAAATCAAAAACCTGGGAATGCAAGATGCGCCGATCATGACGGGCCTCCAGCCCCTGCTTGGTCTGGATGTCTGGGAGCATGCCTATTACCTCAAATACCAAAACAAGCGGACCGATTACATCGCCGCTTGGTGGAGCGTTCTAAAATTGATTTAGGTTGACAAAGGAATTTTATCGGATTATGATTAAATCCCTAAATTAACGGTGGCGGAAAAGGGCATAAAATGTCAAAAAAAGTCACAAATGAAGAGCTGGCACGAATGATGGCCAAAGGATTCGAAGACATGGCCACCAAAGAAGATCTTAAAACTTTGGCAACCAAGCAAGATTTAGAAGATCTAACACTAAAATTTGATAATGTTGCTTTTAAGTTTGAGGTTAAAGACCTTGAACGACGAGTGGACGTACTTGAACGCAAAGTCTCAGTAAAATAATAACTTATGTGGGAAACCATAATTGATTTTACTGAAATCAATCCCGAAGGAATCAACATCGAAAAACTCCTGAGTTTACTCTAGAGTTATCTCTATATTAAAAAACTCGCCAATTAGGCGGGTTTGTTATATTTAAATGGATTATTTTTTACTACGCTTGTGAACTTCATGTTCAAGCATCGCATTTTTTGCACTAAGATTCATGAATCTTTTTTCGACTGCCGCTCGTTCGAGAGCCACAGCTCTGGAATCTTGAGACGTCTTTTCAACTGCTGCTTTAAGTTGTTCGTCATCCATTCCCGCAACCATCTGTTCAAATGCTTGCTCTTCGGCTTCTAAGCGCTCAATATCAGCGGTTAATTGTTCTGCCCTAATAGACATCGAGGTCTCTACGATTTTGTGCTCACCTGTTTTATTAAATCCAGCGAGGTTAAATTTTGACCTTTGATCTTCGTCATTAGGCTCGGCCGGAGCTTTCCAATCCTTAGCATCTTGAGGAATCCCATCTTCCTTATCTTCTGTTAGCATAATATTTCACTTAATTACTTACACTCATATATACCCTCCCCAAAGGGTTTTGTCAAACTAAAACCGCCTAACTCGAGACGGGAAAAAATTTTAATCCTGTTCTCTTAACCCATCGAGTCCAGTTTTTAATTTTGCTATTTGTTCTTCGGCCGAGCAATATCTGCTACAAGCATAAATTTGATATTCTTCATTTTGGGCTCGGCCGGTCAAAAATGTATAATATAAAAAACCGCCATTTCTGGCGGTTTCTCTTTATACTTTATACTAAATACTATTCCCTAACCTTGGCTTCCTGGCCGGTTCGGGTGTAATAAAGCTTGGTCTTGCGGGCCGGGGTCGCCTTGATCACTTCGATTTTTTCGACATTCGGGGAATGGATCGGGAAAATTCTCTCAACGCCGATGCCGGAAGAAATCTTGCGGACCGTCACCGTGCCATTGATGGCTTTGCCGCCGCGAGTGCCGATAACCTGGCCTTCGAATACCTGGACGCGCTGCTTTTCTTTGCCATCCGGAGAAATATCAGTGATTTTTTGGTGGACGCGTACAATATAGCCGGCTTTGAGCACCGGGACTTGCTTGAGTTGTTCTTCTCTAAAATTTTTGATATGCATAGTTTCGGGCAATCCTGAACTTGTTTCAGGATCTCAGTTAGAGATTCCGAAATAAATTCGGAATTGCGATATTAAGTTTACTTAAAACTTCTCTCAATTCTACTGGCAATTCCGATTCAAGCTCCAGCCAGGTGCCGTCGATAAGCTGGAATTTCAATCGATGCGCATGGAGGAATTGCCTGCCCGCCGAAGCTTTAGCGGAGGCGGGCCGATCACCATATATCTTATCCCCTAAAATTGGATGTCCGATATGGGCCAGATGCGCCCGAATCTGATGAGTGCGACCTGTGTGCAATTTTACACGAATTAGCGAGAATTGTCCAGATGGGTCAGAGGTCTTCACAAAATACTCGGTAATCGCCTCTTTGCCGCTGCCAACCCGCATTTTTTGCTTCAGCGGGACTTTTTCTAATGGCACGTTGATTATCTCATGGCGTTTCACCGGCACTCCGTGCACCAGGGCTAAATACTCTTTCTCGACAGTTCGATCTTGAAACTGCTGTTTCAAAAATTCCAGCGCTGGTTGGTTTTTCGCAATTAAAATTAAGCCCGAAGTGTCTTCGTCCAGGCGGTGCACAATGCCCGGCCGGTGCGGATCGCCGACTTTTTCTATTCCCGGATATCGCGTCATCAAGGCTTGGGCCAAAGTATCCTCTGTGTTGCCAGCGCCCGGATGCACCACCAATCCAGCCGGTTTATCAATTACAGCCACATCGTCGTTTTCATAAACTACTTTCAAATCAATGTTCGAGGGTTTCAATTCTTCTTTTTCAAATTCCGCCAATTCCACTTGGTCATTGGCATGGAGCGAAAAATCTGTTTCGATAATTTTTTTGCCATTAACCAAAACCCTGCCGTCTTTGATGGCTTTCTGAACTTTGCCGCGCGAAACTGCCGGAATCTGTCCGGCTAAAAATTTATCGAGGCGCTCTTTATTTTCTGCAGTAAAATTTAACATTTATTCTAACCCTAAAATTCTATTAAAAAATTCGTATTTCTTTCTCATGTAGGTTTTATAGTCCTGCTCCCCATACGGCAGTTTTATTTTCTCGTATTCTTCGGGAGTCGATAAAATATTAACATCAAGATCATTCTGACCCGATATTCCCAGGGGAGTAGAACCTCCAAAAATAATTTCTACCTGAGGTAGTTTCTCCTGAAGTTGTCTAACCAATGCAATACCTGCCTCCCTCGCCTTAGGATCAAAAGGCATAACTGTAATAATTTTGTCCGGCTGGTCGGCGAGAAATTCTTCCTGGCTTGGGCTAATCATAGTTATTTTTTGAGTAAATCCGGCCGGCGTTTCTTGGTACGTTTCAAAGCTTCACTAGCTCGCCACGCGTTAATTTTTGCATGATTGCCAGACAATAAAACTTTTGGGACTTTTTTGCGGTTAAAAATTTCCGGTCGGGTGTATTGAGGGTACTCGAGCATGGCTTCGCTGAAACTTTCCTGAACCAGAGATTCGCTTTTGCCTACTACTCCCGGGACCAAACGAGCCACGGCGTCAACAATGGCCAGTGCTGGGACTTCGCCACCAGTTAAAACAAAGTCACCAAGTGAGATTTCGATATCCACCAAATCGCGCACTCGTTCATCAAACCCTTCATACCGGCCGCAGATTAAAGCCAAAGTTTTCAGCTTGGATAAATTGCGCGCTGCAGTCTGATTAAAAGTTTTTCCTTGCGGGGTCATGAGCGCGATGGCCTGGCTCTTTTTCCCTTTTTTTATCTTCAGAGATTTTAAAGCATTGGCAATGATGTCAACGCGTAGCACCATGCCCGCTCCCCCACCATACGGCCGAAGGTCCACGACTTTGTGCGCGCCTTCGCCCCAGTCGCGCAGGTTATGGATCTCGATTTGAATAAATTTCTTGGCTAACGCGCGCTGAATCAAGCTTACGTTGAAGTAAGATTGGAAAGCTTCCGGAAATAAAGTTAAAATGATGAACTTCATGATTTCAAAACCCCCGCCGCTGGCGGGGGTTTTATTTTTAGAGCTTAAACTCGTCGATGTCAGACGCTATATCGTGACCCTGAGACGAAGGCGCTGATGGTTCGCGGCGGCCTCGGGTTGAACCCTCCGGTTCATGAATCTTGAGATTCACGCGGGACTTTCGTTTGGCCCCGACCACGCGCAGCAAAGTGCGGATGGATTTGGCTGTCTGTCCCTGGCGTCCGATCACCTGGCCCATGTCTTCGGGATTGAGGTGCAGAGTAATCAATACTCCCATTTCATCAACAGTCCGCTCGGTCTTCACATCCGTCGGATGATCAACCAGTGCTTTGACGAGATATTCCACAAATTCCTGATCTTGTTCCATTGCCATATGTCGGTATATCAGTTAATTGGTATTAAAGAGCTCTGATTACGGCTTGGCCGCCGTAGTTTTAACGAAGGCGGGCCGATTTCGACCAAAACCTGCCGATCAGTATTTACACGATTAGTGTAGCAAAATTAAGCCTGGGCTTCAACTCCGACGCTCGGTTCAGCCGAGGTTGGAGCTCCGACAGCTTCGCTCGTCGGAGCTGGCTCCCCTTCTTTCTTCTTGGGTTGCCAGGCTTTGACTTTTTTCCCGCTGACGATTTTTTTATCCACCAACAAATTATAAACGGTTGGGGAGACAGAAACATGTTTGCCGAGCCAGTAGTTGAGTTTTTCGGCATCCTTGATCCCGAATTGCTTGAGGCGCGGATTGTAGTGGCCGAGAACTTCCAAAACTTTTTTGGACGCGGCGCGATGCGCTTCAGTCAAAACAATGCGAAAGGCCGATTTATTCTTGGTGCCGGTGCGTTGTAATCGAATGGTTAACATTGAGTAATTAAATAATTAGCTTGCCTAGTATAACAAAAGCAGGTTCCCCGGTCAACTCCTTATGCCGCAGCGGCAATCTGGTTTTCTTCCGAAGTTTCTTCTCCCGAATATAAACTGAGCAGCTCATCGACGGTTCTTTCTTCTTCGGCCCAATTACCATCCCGGCCGAGGCGGGAATCATTAACATTGCAAATTATGCTCTCGCCGCTAAGCAAGCCCTCTTTCTTTAACTGCCGGATCATGGCGCGGCATTCATTGCAGGGATGAAGAGCATCATGAGCCTGGCTATCGCTGCCAGTGGAAATTTTATCAGAAACACTGATAATCGCAGGTATAAAATTGGTATGATTGGCCAAGGCTTGCTCTAAGGCCATCTTTTCCGCGCAGCGTTTCGCTATACCCTCCTGCTCTGCCGGTTCCGGTTTATAATTATGGCCTGAATAAATACTATACTCGCCGGACGCTTGGTTTGGCTCTTTGCTCATGATCGCGGCGCCGACCTTAAAATTTCGATAAGAGACGGCATTGTCTCGGGCAAAGGCCGCAGCCGTGATCAAATCCGCTTTTTTGTTATTCTTATAATCCTGAATAAACCGGGCTTTGTCTTCAGGGCTAATCGGCAGAATTTCGTGGTGACGATAAAATTCCAATACCATAAAATTATTTCTTAATATGCCTTTTTATAGCATAAGCTAAAGCCAAAAGCAATAAAACCAAAATCAAAGTATCGAATCTCCTAAAATATATTTCCAGGTCTTTCCAATGTTCCCCGAGCTTGAATCCCACCCAGGCCAACAAATAAGACCAGATAAATGAGCCGAGGAAGGAATAAATCGTAAACTCAAGCAGCGGTGCCTTGCCGATTCCGGCCGGAATCGAAATGAAAGTTCGCACGACCGGCAGAAGCCGGCCAATAAACGTCGAAGCATTGCCGAATCTTTGAAAAAATCGTTCCGTCAGATCCAGATCTTTTTCCGACAGCAACACAAACCGGCCAAATCGGCGAACTAGGGGCCGGCCGCCGTAAAATCCCAGACCATACGTCACCCAGGAACCGAAGGTTGAGCCAATCGCCCCGGCCAGAGCCAGGGCTAATAAATTAAATCGGCCGGCCAGAGCCAAAAATCCGGCAAACGGCATAATGATCTCGGACGGCAACGGGATTGCAGCAGATTCAATGGCCATCAGCAAAACCACTCCCGTGTATCCCAAGGCCGAAATGGTCTGGGTAATAAAATGAGTCACGGCCGCCAAAATATTTTCTATCATTTAACCAACTCCTCGGCCTTCTCCAGTTTCAAGGACAAAATTTTTGAAATCCCGTCATCCCCCATGGTCACGCCGTAGAGAGTGTGCGCCTGCCGCATGGTCTCGCGATTGTGGGTGATGGTGATAAATTGGGTTTGGTGGGCCAGGGTCCCTAAAATTTTAGCAAACCGGATTGAGTTGGCTTCATCCAAAGCCGCATCCACTTCATCCAAAACTACAAACGGCGATGGATAACAAGCAAGCATACTGCAAAGCATGGCGATGGCGGTCAAGGCCCGCTCTCCGCCCGAAAGGGCGGCGATCGTAGCCAGCTTTTTGCCGGGCGGCGTCGCTCTGATTTCGATGCCGACAATCTGCGACGCGGCTTTTTTTTGCTTGACTCCATCAATATGATCAGTTTTTTCGGCCTCGTCCTCCAGCTCGGCCATACCTTCTGCCGATTCCGTATCCGCTTTAAGCAACGACATCTTGGCCTGTCCGCCGTTGAATAAAATCCGGAAATATTCGACAAATTTTTCCGAAATTTGATTGAAGGCCTCGTCAAACTGTTTTTTGATAATCAGATCCAATTCCTCAATGACACTCCGCAGATCAACAACCGCCTGGCTCAAATCTTGCGATTGGGCCGAGAGGTAGCCAAACCTCTCCTCGGTTTCTTTATATTCAAGAATCGTTGCCTCATCGACACCGCCGGCCAATTCCAGTTGATGCTTGAGTTTGGAAATACGGTTCACGTCAACTGAACCATCGGCTCTCTTGTGCGGGGTCAAATCATCAAATTTTGATCCGAGAGCTTGGCGCGCTTCGTGGTTCAAAGCTTCCAGGCGGGTATCGATTCGGGTTTTGTCGACCAAAATGGAGTTAAGCTCATCTTTGACCTGGCCGAGTTCGGCATTTTTAACCCGGAATTTCTTCTCTTCTGCGGTCAAGAAGTTTTTTTTCTGCTTCTCTTCGAGCAGCAACTGGATTTTCACCCGTTTCTGCTCATTGGTTTCCGCAACAATTTGGTCAATCAAGACTGACAGTTCCTGCTGCTGTTTTATCAACTCCCCGTTTTTGGATTCGCCAAACACCAGCACCAGGTCCCTTAATTTTTGCTTCACCTCGCCGATATTGTCGGCTCGCAATGTCTCCAAGATCGCTTCGAAGGATTGCTGAAATTCAGAAAAATTCTTCGTCACCGGCGATTCAACTTTGAGCTTGCCTTTAATTTCGGCCAATTGTTCGAGCAAGGCAATCTTGCGGTCTTCCAAATTTTTCAATTTTTTCTCCAATTCATCCAAAAAATTATCGGATCGTTCGGTCTGTTTTTCCTCTTTTTCCAAAGTTGTTTGGAACGCGGAAATTTCTATCTCTAATTTTTTGATAACTCGGATTTTTTGGTTAAATTTATCGGTGACGATCCCCAACTCGGTTTCCAAAACGTAAAATTGCTGGCCGAAGTGCTGCAGTTGCAAACCAATCAATTCCGAAGCAATCGCTTCCCGCTCTTCCATCCGTTTGGCCTGCCGGCGCAAGGATTTCAGGCGGGGTTCGATCTCCATAAGGAGCGCCGAGACTTTGGACAAATTTTCTTCGGTCTGCTCCAGCCGGCGCAAAGTTTTCTCGCGCTTTAAATAGTATGGCTTAACTCCCGAAGCCTCTTCGACTAAATTTTTTACTTCCGCCGGGCCAGCCATAATCATTTGATCGATAGTGCCCTGACCGATGACCGCATAATTGGAAGCGCCAAAACCCGAACGCAACAGCGCATCAACCACGTCGAGGAGCCGGACGCGCTGATTGTTCATCAAATACTCGGACTCGCCGTTGCGGAACAAGCGCCGCGTGATGACCACTTCGCCATATTCCAAGGGAATTCTGCGATCCTTATTGTCAAAAGTCAAAGCCACCTCGGCCATCGACAATTTGGATTTTTTGTCGGAACCGGCAAAAATCACATCTTCGGATTTTTTGCCGCGCAACATTTTGAGCGACTGTTCACCCATGACCCAACGCAAACTGTCCGCGACATTGGACTTGCCCGAGCCGTTGGGGCCGACCACGGCCGTCATACCGGGGTCGAAATCCAAGACGGTTTTATGAGCAAATGATTTGAATCCCTGTAATTCGAGGCGTTTTAAATACATTTAGAGGATTTTTTGACTTTTTGCTTTTAAATTCTGATTTACAAATCCGAAACTTTCAGCCCGTTTTCAGCGGCGGCAATCTCCCCTTCCTGCTTAGAGGAACCCACCCCGCTCGCAATTTGGCGATCATTGACGAATACGCCAACTTCAAAATTTTTGTTGTGATCCGGTCCCCACTCGGCCAAAACTTTATAATTCGGTGTCACACCCAATTTTTCCTGAGTCAATTCCTGAAATTTGCTTTTTGGATCGAGAACCTTGCCATCACTTAATATTTTCTCCAGTTGCTGAATCACAAATTCCGTGATAAATCCGCGGGTGACTTCAAATCCGGAATCCATATACATCGCGCCGATCAACGCCTCCATGGCATTAGCCAGAATCACCTGACGGGCGCGTCCCGTATCTTTGGCCTCTCCTTTGGAAAGCAAAATATAGTTATCGAGGCCGAGTTCAGAAGCGATTTCGGAAAGCATTTTATAGTTAACCAATGCCGAACGAAGATTGGTCAGCTCGCCTTCCGGGTTGGGGAAATTTCGATATAAATATTCCGTGGTAATCAATTCCAAAACCGCATCGCCCAAAAATTCCAGGCGTTCGTTATGTGCCAACGGCCATTTCCTATTTTCATTAAGGTATGACCGGTGGGTCAGCGCGGATTGCAGCAGGTTGCGGTCTTTGAATTGGACTTTGATTTTGGTCTCTAAGTTTGTAAGATCCATGGGTGAAATTCCAAATCCCAAGCACCAAGCCACAAACATTCTAATTTGTGATTTGCTGGCTGTGATTTTATTAATTATTTTTGGTGGACGGTGCTGGGATCGAACCAGCGACCCTCTCTACGTCAAAGAGATGCTCTACCACTGAGCTAACCGTCCGCGATGGAACTGGTTGTTAAGCTGCTGATCTTAAACTATTGTCTCCGGCACCACTTCCGATTCTTCCCGCTCTTCGGTTTTTTGCGGCTTAACCAACTCAGTAAACATCCGGACCCAGACAGCCTGCTCAAAGCTGGTGAACACAGCCCCGACTGCTAAAAAAATAATTGCAGCCAAGACAACAGGTAAATAATACGGCATTTTGACGAAAATCACAAATGGCGCGCTAACGGCGGCGGCCACAGCCAGAACCAAAATTCGAAGGCCCAAGACCATCAGCCCGATGGCTAAAAGCTTGCGCCAAACTGAGCCAATCAAGCTGCCAGCCGCGGCCAGACTTGCTCGCAACGGGAGATTGTAAAAAACCACGAACAACGAGCCCAAAATATTTAAATATACGATCAAAAAAATAAACGGTAAAATTATCAACAAAGCCAACAAGCCCAGGATCATCGCCCGATTATCCAGGCCCTTAGAGAAAAGATAGATCACCGGCGTGGAAACAAGCAGGCCCAAAATCAGGGATCCCAGCTGTAAAATAATGGTCAGGCCTAGCATCCGGCCGACAAAAAACCGGCCCAAATAAAACGGTGCCAACGGCTGAACCGGTTCCCGATCAAGCAGGGATTTGACTGCCAGAATAATCCCGGCGCGAGCTCTAAAATAAATCAGCAGCCACAAAGCGGACAATGCGATCAGCCCCCAAACCAGCCATTCATGATCGAATAAATTATTGAACTGGCCTCTCCAGCGTTCTTGCGTTTGGCTCGAAACGCTGTAAGATACATTGAACGCCTGGCCCAAGAACAAAAGCAGGCCGTAAGCCCACAAAAATTTGTTCTTTTTTGTGACCAACCAGGCCTGCTCGATTATTTTACGATAAGGAAACATTGTTAAACGGCTGCGGGTAAATCCGCCACCTGCGGGGTCAGAACATTTTTGGCCAATTTGTGCTCCGGAATGATGTCCGCCACCAGCGCTTCAAATTCGTCCCGCTCCAAAGTTTCTTTTTCAATCAATTTCAGCGCCACCAGCCGCAAATGCTTGCGGTATTTTTTCAGAACGTCACTGGCGGTCTTGAACGCCCTTTCAATGAATCCGGAGACTTCCTCGTCAATTTTGGCAGCGACTTTTTCCGAATAATTCTTATGTTCGGAAATTTCCCGACCCAAGAAAATCATGTCATGGCTTTCGCCAAACGTCATCGGGCCCAAGGTCTCGGACATACCGTAAGCGGTAACCAGTTTGCGGGCCAGATTCGTGGCGACTTTCAGATCATTGGAAGCGCCGGTGGTTAATTCGTTGAAAATTATTTTTTCGGTGGCGTAGCCGCCCAAGGATACGGCCAAATCGGCCAAAAATTCCGATTTAGAATGCAAATTTTTGTCTTCAATCGGCAACTTCATGGTGTAGCCGGCGGCACGGCCGCGAGAGACGATGGAAACCTTATGCACCGGATCCGCTTCCTTAAGGACGGTAGCGACCAATGCGTGGCCGGCCTCATGCCAGGCGGCAATTTCCTTTTCCCGCGTGCTCAAGAGGTGGCTTTTGCGCTCCGGGCCCAGCATAACTTTTTCAATCGCGGTCAAAAGTTCATCCTGTCCAACTTCCTTCAGATTTTTGCGGGCGGCCAGAATGGCGCCTTCGTTCATCAGGTTGGCCAAATCAGCGCCCGAAAAACCCGGGGTCCGCTCGGCCAACGCGCGCAAATTGACGTTTTTGGCCAGGGGTTTGGATTTAGTGTGCACTTGGAGGATCTGTTCGCGGTCTCTGATGTCTGGCAAATCGAGCACGACCTGGCGGTCAAACCGCCCAGGCCGCAACAGCGCCGGATCCAGCACGTCCGGCCGGTTGGTGGCGGCAACTACGATAACGTTGCTATCGGATTCGAATCCGTCCATTTCCACCAAAATTTGATTGAGGGTCTGCTCACGCTCGTCGTGAGAACCGCCCAAGCCCGCGCCCCGCTGGCGGCCGACGGCGTCGATTTCATCGATAAACACAATGCAGGGGGAATTTCGTTTGGCTTTTTTAAACAAATCGCGCACGCGGGATGCCCCGACGCCGACGAACATTTCCACGAATTCCGATCCCGAAATATGAAAAAACGGCACGTTGGCTTCGCCGGCCACGGCGCGGGCCACCAAAGTCTTGCCCACCCCCGGCGGGCCCAGCAACAGCACGCCCCTGGGGATTTTGGCCCCGAGTGAAAAAAACTTTTGTGGAAAGCGCAAAAATTCCACAATCTCTTTCAATTCTTCTTTCGCTTCCCGGATGCCAGCGACATCCGCAAATGTCACCCGGCGCTTGCGATCGGATTCATCCATCAATTTAGCGCCGGATTGGCCAAACGACATGGCCCGGTTGTTCGAGCCTGAAACTTGCCGCATCAAAAACCAGATAAAGCCCGCGATCAAAAGGAAAGGCAGAATAAACGGCAGGAGTGTGGAAAAAATAAATGAAGAGGATGAGCTGCCCTTGACTTCAATCTTAATGTCTTTGAGCTTGGCTTGGTCCACGCCGTAATTTTTCAAAGTTTCGGACAGGGCAATCTCATGTTCTTTATTTGAAGTTTGGACGCTGCCATCTTTGAGGTGCACGGTCAGTTCGTCTTCGGACACTTCGATCCGATCGACTTGATTGGAATTGACTTCCTCGGCGATGACGGAAACCGAAACGTTCGTCGTGGATTTGCTGTCCGTGCCCACAAAGGAAAAAATTCCGGCCACGACGAGGAAGATGCCCAAAATAATCAATAAGTTGCGAATAAATCTATTCATCTGGTTCCAAAAGCTTCCGTTAATGCCTACTAATTTTACTGAATTTAAAACGCGTAGTCAACCTATAAATTACACGCACTATTTGGTGCCGACGGTCGGACTTGAACCGACAAGCTCTTTCGAGCGCTGGGTCCTAAACCCAGTGCGTTTGCCAATTTCGCCACGTCGGCCTAAAAAAATTAAACTCAATTGCGGATTACGAATTAACGGATTATTTTTGACCCCTACGGAAGTTATCTAGATACACTATGAGTCCGCCAATATCGCTGCCTAATTTTTTAAGCTTTTGATTGATATCATCAAACTCTATTTGTGTAATATAGCCTATTTCTAACCCAATACGCAATTGGTTCCGAACTTCTCCAACTGACCCTTTCGACATCCGAAGAAATCTAATAAACTCATTGTTATTATTTTTCTCAAATCCTTCCACTACGCAAGAACTGACCGAAATTATTGCACCCCGAATCTGGTCTCGGAGCTTGAAATCTTTGTTCCACTTCGGGTTGCCGGATAAATCATAAATTATCTTTGTCAGTTTTAAAGATTCTTGCCAAATTGGCAATTCTTCAAATTTAGTATATTTCATAATCCGTAATTCGTTAATCCGCTAATCTCTTTGAATTCTAGCAAGAATCCTGCCGTCTTGACAAAATCGCCAAAAAGTGCTAATATATCAGGTCATCATGACGCCCTATCCTCCCGGATAGAACCTGATGGCATCCCGCTTTTGCGGGATCCGCACTTTTACATCCGAATTAGGATTTTGTTTCAGTGTCTCAAGTTTAGTTGAGGTTAGGTTTCGGTTTCCCGCGCTACGCGCGGCCAGTTTGGGAGGAGAGCAGATGGCGAAAGTTCACGATCTGAAAATCAGCGTGTCTGTCGACGCCAGGGCGATCAACCCGTCAGCCACTGCGGCTGATAAGTTCGATATCCCGGTGAAGATCAGGCACAACCACGACAACCCGGCCACGCCCATCCCCGTCAAAGTCTTCGTGCAAGACGTGCCGCTCGGCATGATCGATGCCACCGATGACGTGACGGAAACCTACTCGGTCAAGCCCGATCGATCCAAAGCCTTCAAGGTTAAGATCCAGCGGGCGGGAACGAAGGAGTATGACGAGGTCGAGATTCCGTGGGATGTGTTCGGTCTGGCGCCGGTCGTCGCGAAGAAAGACAAACCGGACGCCAAGGACAAACCGCCGGACATCGAGGCGGAAGCCTCGATGGATCCGGACGCCGACGGTGACTTTGCGGTCACCATCATCACCCGCGAGGGTGGCGTCTACAAAGGGCGACGGTTTCGGGCCACCTGCACGAACGGCTATCACTATCAGCTGCTCGATCAGAACAAGACTCCGCTCGTGGGCCAGCTCGAAACCCCGGCCAACGGCATCCTGACTGGCTTCGTTCGGTTCGCCCCGATCGTCGCCACGTTCCGATTCATCCTCGAGAACGGCCAGGAAGCCGTCGCTCAATTCGCGAAATAGGAGTGCACAATGATCACACAGCAACCGGGGAAAGTGATGAGCTTGCTCTCACTCCTCCTCCACTTCGCGATGGAAATCGCCAGCGAATTCGTGGGGATCTCGATCTACCGCGCGGTTCGCGGCACCGCCGACTCGACAACCGGCATTCTCGACACGGCCGGGCGGGCGCATGCGCCGAGCTTCCAGAAACGGAAGCGCGACGAAGCCGCCTTTGCCCGAAACACAGCCAAGCTGACCGCGGGCGTGCGCAAGGCCCTCAATGAGCAGTGGTTGCCGTCGCTCGGCATCAACCAACTGGCAGACTGCATCAAGTCGTGGTGGGAAATGACGGCCGGTCTCGAAGCGGCCGAACGCGCGGCAGGCGAAGAAGCGGTGCGAATCCACTTGATCCACATCGCCTCGATCCCCGACAACGCGCGACGGACTCGCTACGCCGCCTCGCAGCGCTTCTGCCTCCGGCAGGAGTCGGATTACGCGATCGTCAAGGTCAAAAACGGCCTGCGAACCGCGTGGGGACTTGTCACCAACAACGCGGCGCCGATCGCTGATTGGCACGCGGAAGCGGCGGAAGATCTCGGCTACATGGCGGGTGCCACGGTGCTGATCTCGATCGCCGTGTTCCTGGTGGCGCTCGCCGCCTCGACGCTGCGGTTCCCCGGTCTGTATCCGGGCAAGATCCTCATCTTCGCGCTCGCGCTCCTCTACTTCCCCCTGCTCGGCCTGGTGTTCCTGGTCCGGGTGCGGTGGAATGCGGCCGCGGCTGGCTGGCAGCGACTGCATCTGGGTCCGATCGGCGACGTGCCGGCACTCAACGCGCTGACGCTGCTGGTCGAAGCAGATGTGGCTCTGAATCTGGCCCGGTTGGCCGGCGACGGCGTGCGCGTGCATCGGACGAGAAACGCCGACGGCGAGGCCGATACGTCCTTCGGCCTCGACCCGGACTTCAAGTGGAAATTCCTGGCGATCAAGAAGGCGTATGACATCCTGTGGACCATTGTGAACTGCGAGCTGAACGCGATTTTGTTCCTGCTCGTCTTTCCGATCTGGTGGTTCCTGGGGCTCCTGCCGTTCGTGTTCCTCCTCGGAATCCAGTGGCTGATCTCGCATCGCGAGCTGAAGTTCGACTGGTTCCGCTGGTTCGGGACGTTCTGCGGCTACTTCTGGGTCGTGCTCATGATCTACGAAGCCGTCGCCGGGCTGACCGACTATCCGTATCCGGTTCTGCCGGCCGTGGTGGCGGGCATCATCGTGATGTTCGCAACCAACGGCGACAAGACGGAAACCGGCGAAGACGGAGAGCCGGTAGCGCGCCACAGCTGGTGGAAGAGCTGGCAGCACTGGAGCAAACCCGCCGCGGTGTGGGCAACACTCCTGGTGCTGATCTGCCCGTATGTCGGCATCGTCTGGCAGCTCAAGCGCTTGGTTGTGGACTGGAACCGAGCCTGTCACAATCAGCTGTCGGGCTGCGTGCCTCCCGGAATCGGCCAGGTCAATGCGGCCGGGCTGAGTTCGTGGAGCTTCGACATCACGCACATTACGTTCCCGCAGATCGTCATGTTCGTGATCGTCATCTGGGTCGGCGTGCTGCTGTTCAAACCCAATCATAATTAGGAGAAGGCAATGAGCAGCACAACCGACAAGAAGAGCAAGTGGAACCTCAAGAACGTCTTGCGGTTCCTGTACATCGTCGGGCTCCTGCTGGTTCTCTACTGGGTCGGGCATACGTCGCTCGTGCCAGTGGTGGCGGTCGAACCGGAGGGCATCGTCTACGCGGACCAGAGCGCCTGGCGAACCTACTTCGTCATCGAGGCGCCGACCTTGGTCCGCGTCCACCAGGCGGATACAATCTGCAGCCGGTCGAATACGTCTGAGTGTTCGTGGGCCGACGGGATCTATCCGTCGGGCCTACCCAGAGAACACAAAGACAAAAAAACCGTGCTGCAAGATCCGCAGGAAGGCGGCCGCAGCGACAACGGCCCGGGCAACTACCGCGCACTCATCGCCCGGCTCTGCCACGGCGCGGAGTGCAGCAGCCCGATGCAGACGGGGTTTACGTTCGCCGTCTGCTCGGCCGACTACGAGGCTCAGCTCTGGACCAACGGGTTCACGATCTGGGGCCCCATCAAGAGCAATAACCAGGATTTCGGCGGCAACAGCAACCGGAATCAGGGTTACGGCTTCGAGAAGTTCCCGGGCGACGCGCAGGCCGTGGCCGCCTGCAACGCCCACCCGCATCAGGCGGTCGTGCCGATCAGCTAGCGCGGGGGGCGGGCCGGGGTCACAGAAAAAACTTAGGAGGACGAAGAAGAATAGAGATAGGGGCGCGACGTGGATACCAGATCCCGCGCGCCTTTTTCTTTTTGCCCAGTATATCAACATCAATAAATGTTAATTATATCATAAAGTGTCGATCGGTCTAAAGTGATATTTAAATATAATCTATCATTAAATTTTTTATTTCAAAAACCATTAAAAACCAAAGCACCGAAGTTGTATTGCTGGATTTGGGCAAAATTAAAATCCCGCCTCTCGCGAGAGGCGGGATTTTAAAACAATTTAGGTCGTTGAATTGCCAATAATACTGATAATGACGTTGATGATAACGTAGGACAAGATAATAATGATCAACCCAATAATGGCATTTTGTAGAGTCTTTTTGCCGGTCTCCGCCAATTCTTCATTGGCGCCCGAGAAGATATACTGGTAACCGCCGATGATGATGAACAGAACCGCGATCGTGGCCGCAACCGGCAGCAGAACCTTGATAATCAGCTCCGAAACAAAACCCTTAAAGTCAGTGGTGGCGGAACCTGGTAAATAAGTGCCAATCGTCGAATCCGGGCGAACCGTGTCGCTAATTGTTGCCAAAACTGTGGGCGCAAATTGAACCAGCAAAGCCACAACAAAGAGCGCTACCAAGCCTGCTTTTACGAATTTATTTATTTTCATAATTTAAGATTTTAAGGTCTTAAACTTGGTTGGTGGTCAGAGCGTTGGAGATAACGCGGACGATGACGAAGGACAGAATGATAATCACGATACCAATGATGGCGTTGGTAATAATCTTCTTCGCTTGTTCGGCCGTCTCTTCGTTGCCGGCAGAAGTGATGTAGCGGAAACCGCCGATGATCAGGAACAATACCGCAATCAAGCCAGCCACGGCCAAGGCGATGTTGATAATCTTAAGAATAAACCCGGACACCGAGGTGTCATTGGGCAAACCTGTGCCGCCGGCGCTTGGCGTTTGGAACTGCGCAAAAGCCACCGGGGTCAAAGCGAACACGAAAGTCAGCACAATTGCTGAGATTTGAGCGACTTTCACCCATGAAATTTGTTTCTTCATATTTGGTTACGTTTAATTTGTTTAATTATAAAATATTAATAACTGCGGAGTCAAATGTTCTTTATCGACCTTTAAGAACTGCTGGCCAAAGCGGTAATAATGGCATTGACGATCAGATAGGAGAGAATAATGATTGCCAAGCCGATAACCGCATTGCGCAGGGTCTTTTTGCCTTGTTCTGCCAATTCCTCATTCACGCCGGCAGTCATATACTGGTAACCTCCGACAATGATGAATAAAATTGCGATTGTCCCGGCAAACGGCAGAAAAATTTTCGTTACGAAGAAAACCAATATACCCTTAAAGCTATTGTCGGTAAAGCTCAAAAAATAATTGGCATCGGGATTGGTCACTGTCACCGCAAGCGCAGGGCGGGCAACCAAAAAAGTCAGAACCATAGACAGAACAAGGGTCGATAGTTTTTTCATAAATTTATGGGGTGGTTGGCGGGTTACTAAATAAAGCCGCGGTGGCGGCAACGATGACATAGGCCAAGAGCGCAATGGCCAAGCCGATGACTGCCCACTGCAAGCTGGTTTTGGCTTTTTCAGTCTGCTCATCGTTGCCTTGGGACGTAATGTAGCGAAAACCGGAAATGACAATCATCAGCAACGCCAGCGTCCCAGAAATTTCCAGAAAGCCGGTCATCATTTTTATCATTAGCTCACCCAACGTGCCGCTGCTTAAAGGATTTTGAAACGTTCCGTTTTCCGACAAGTTGTCATTCACTCCGATGTATTTTTGAATTGCCACCACAATCACGAATGCCAAGGTGCTAAGAATAAAACCCAAAAGGCTCCATTGCAAAGCGGCCTTGGCTCGCTCCAGTTCCTCGGTATTGCCTTGGGCCATGATCATCCGGAATCCGGAAAAAACCACGAACGTAATTACGGTTAATCCCATTAGCAAGCCCAAGGTCTTTGCCGCGTAGCTTAGAGCCACCTCCACGCCGCTATCGGTTTCGGTTCCGGTGATCAGCGGATCGCATAATTGTGTGCTGCTACCCGCATTCTGAATGCAATCGGCAAAATTTGCCTGAGAAAAGAAGGGCAAAAATAAAGTGACAGTGATAAGAAACAGAATGGCTAGAATTTTTTTCATGGCTTAATTATGCCAAAAGCGTCTTTTAATGAATCTGCATAGCCAAGATCATTGCCGGTCAGAATCGAAACGATAGCGTTAATGAGCAGAAAGGCCATCATAACCAGGGCAAACCCGATAATCGCATTGCTTAAAGTGGTTTTGGCCTCGGCAATCGCTTCCTCGTTTCCTCCGGAATTAACCATCCCCCAACCGGCCCAGAAGATAAACAGCAGGGCCACCAGCCAGCTCCAGGCCAACAGAAAATTGATAATGTTGACGACCGTTAGGATCAAATCGCCAATGGTGCACTCGTTGATTTTGCCGCTGCTGTCATACTGCCCGCAATTGACCAAAGCCGCTTGGGCCGGGGAAGTCAGGGCAACTCCGCCCAAGATCAGGGCGATCATGGCGGCCGATATAAATTGTTTTTTTGCTTTCATTGGATCTGAGTTTCTTCAGATTTGAACTCCCCTCTCCCACCTCGGGAGAAGGGCCGGGGGTGAGGGCTAAATCAAGTTTATTATGCCACAACTCTATGGCTGTCGCAAATTCAGATTAATTTGTTGCACGGCGTTACTAATGGCCGTATCCGGCGGGAAACTGCGGAGAACCACATCGTCAATCATTTTGGTAAATACGCCCTCAAAAACATTGGCGTCATGCTTGTAAATGCTGCGGGCATTTGGAGCGGATTCGGCGAACACGCCGATTTCCGTATCCGCATACTGATCCGGCAGCATGTCCTTGCGGGAAGAGACGAGCTTGTGTTTGGCATAGTATTTGGTCAGTTCCGCTTTTTGCGTGATGAAGTTCAGAAAATCCCAAGCTGCGGCCTGCTGTTTGGAAGATTTGGAAACGGTCTCACCCCAATAATTGGCGAAGTTAATTCTGATTGCGTCTTCCGACACTTGGGGAATGGCCGCGACAGCCCAATTTAAATTGGGCGCCCGGGCCCGGATCATCGGTTCCATGTATGAATAATTGATCATCATGGCGACCTTGCCTTGCGTAAACGCATCAAGGCTGAAATCCGACTGCGAATTCCAAGTGTAGGAAGTTTTGGCCGGATTGGCGAACTGGGTATAAAAAGCCAGGGCGGTTGAACCGGGATTAAATGAGCCGCTGGTGCTTTTAGGGTCAGTGATCGATTGATTAAACGTGGCGGCTTGCTGATCCTGCGAATAAAATTGCGTGCCGTTTTGCAGCATCAGCAAACTCAAAATATCAACGGCCCGATTAACGTTGGTCGACGTCCCCATGGCAATGCCGGATCGGGTAAATCCACCGCTGCTGGTTTTGGTTAATTTTTGAATATCGCTGACCAGTTCTGGCCAGGTGGTCGGCGGAGTGGAAATGCCGGCCGAGTTCAGCAGATCTTTGTTGTAATAAAGAGCTAAGACGTCGACCGAAAGCGGAACGGCGTAAACTTTGCCGTCCTTGATAAAATCGCTGGACGCGACGTCAACAAAATTATTGTTATAAGTGCGTATGCTCATCATAGCGGACGGCATTGGTCCGATTTTATCCGCATGCTTGGGCAGCCAGTCGTTATGGATGCTGAAGATGTCCGGGCCTTGGCCTGAGGCCAGAGCATCCACTAGCTCCTGCTCATACGTCTGCACATTTTTTTTAACGAACGTAATGCTGACGTTCTGATGAGCCGTCTGATAATCGCTGATTAGATCCTGGACGTTTTGTGTGTCTTCAAAAGTTTTCCACCAGGTCAACTGGGTTTGGCCGGAATTACTCCCGCCCGAGTTATTCGGCGTGGGTTTTGATCCGGCGGAAAAAAATAAAATTCCGGCGATGATTAAAAGCACCGCCAGTATCCCGCCTAAAATATAATACTTTTTTTCCATTTTAGTTTCGTTTGGTTTCTCTAAAGCTTAGTACAAGCCCCGTTATTCTACCACAAACGCAATAATTTTTAAACTTTCAGGTTTCTCAAATATTCAGCAAACTTAGCGCGTAAATCGTCATGCTGTAAGCCGAAATCTACCACGGCTTTTAAATAATTCAGCTTACTGCCGCAATCATAATATATATTGTTTTTCAGTTCCACCGTATAGACGTCTCGTTTTTGAATCAAGCGATCAATAGCTCCGGATAACCAAATTTCACCGCGGCTCGCCGGCATCGTTTCTAAAATTTCAAAAATATCTGGCGTTAAAAGATAGTTGCCATGGGTGGCTAAATTGGACGGGGCCTGGCCCACCTCCGGCTTTTCTACGATTCGGTTGATTTTATAAACATTATCCTTAACCAAAGTCACATCCGCGATGCCGTATCGGCTGACATCCTGTTCTGCGACCCGAACGCCGGCAATCACCGGACTGTTATATTGTTCGTAAGCTTCGATCAGCTGCTTGATCGCCGGAGGTTGGCCATAAAAAAATTCATCGCCCCACATCACCACAAACGGCTCATCACCAATCACATCTTTAGCCATTAGCACAGCGTGGCCGTTTCCCAATGGCTCCTTTTGCCTCACATACACAAAATCTGCCAGTTCGGAAATTTTGCGAATTTCAGCCAGCTCGACAGTTTTGCCTCCTTTTTCCAAATGCGCTTCCAATTCAAAATGCCGATCGAAATGATCTTCAATCGCACGTTTATGCCAGCCGGTTACAATAATAATTTGCTCGATTCCGGCCGCGACTGCTTGTTCCACGACATACTGAATCACCGGCTTGTCGACAATCGGCAGCATTTCTTTAGGTTGGGCTTTCGTGGCGGGTAAAAATCGGGTGCCAAAACCAGCCGCGGGGATTATAGCTTTTCGGACTTTTTTCATAGCCCGAATATTATAACGCTTATTCGACCCGGGGTCTATATTGTAAAGCTTCGGCCAAATGATTAACTGTTATCTTGGTCTCACCAGCCAAATCCGCAATCGTGCGCGCCAGTTTCAGCATCCGGTGATACGATCGGGCGGATAAATACATTTTGACTACCGCCGCTTTCATGAAATCCTGCTCCGGCTTATCCAGGCCGCAAAACTCCCGGATCTCTTTGATACCCATTTCAGAATTGGTTTTAATATTAAATGATTTGCCAAACCTCGCCGTCTGGATGTCCCGGGCCGCTTGTGCGCGTTTTTGGATTTCATCCGAAGATTCCGCATTGCTGTCAGAAGAGAGTTTCTCGTATTCAATGCGGCCGACCTCCACATGCAGATCTATCCGATCGAGGAGCGGGCCGGAGATCTTCTTTTGATACTTCATAATCTGCGAGGGGGTGCAGATGCAGGCCTTGGTCGGATCCGAATAATATCCGCAGGGGCAAGGATTCTGGGCGGCGACCAAAGTAAACTGTGCGGGAAACGTCACGGTTGCCGCGGCCCGCGCCACCGTCACTACCCCATCTTCCAAAGGCTGCCTTAAATTTTCCAGTGCCGCCCGGGTAAATTCCGGAAATTCGTCCAAAAACAAAACCCCACGATGAGACAATGAAATTTCTCCGGGTTTCGGATTGCTCCCGCCGCCGACCAAAGCGACACCCGAAGTGGTATGATGGGGACTTCGAAAGGGCCGGGCTGTAACTAAATTTTTATTCAAATTCAGCAGACCGGCGACGCTGTAAATTTTGGTAATCTCTAAAACCTCATCCACGGTCAGCTTGGGCAGGATGGAAGGCAAGGCACGGGCCAATAATGTTTTGCCGGTTCCCGGGGGACCCGACAGCAGTAGGTTATGCCCGCCGGCGGCGGCAATTTCCAGAGCGCGCTTGGCCGCTTCCTGGCCCTTGATTAATTTCATGTCAAATGAAGTTTCCGGGCTTTTTAGAACTTTTTGCCAGTCCATGATTTTGACGGGCTCAATCTTAATCAGATTTTGGAGATAGCCGATAACTTCGTATAAACTTTTAACCGGGATAATCTCAATTCCGGAAACCAGGCTCCCTTCGCTGCTGTTTTCTTTCGGGATAAATAATTTCTTAAATCCCCGCTCCTTGGCCATCAGAGCTATGGGCAAAACCCCGGTCACCGGCCGGATGTTTCCGTCGAGAGCCAATTCGCCCAAAAACATTTTTCCGGCCGGCTCAAAAAAAATCTGGCCCGAATTCAACAGCACGGAAATCGCAATCGGCAGGTCGTAATGTGTGCCGGCTTTGGGCACATCTGCCGGCGCTAAGTTAATATAAACTTTATTACGAGGGAAAATAGAATTAGAATTACGTATCGCGGATTTGACCCGGACCCGCGCTTCCTGCACCGCAGTGTCAGGCAAGCCGACCACAATGGTTGCCGGCAGACCGGAAGCGAGATCCACCTCCACTTCGATCGGCGTAGCAGATAAACCCACCAATGCCGCCGAATAAATTTTACTGGTCATATTTGGCCTTCCGTCTTCCTTCTATTTGTTTTTGACTCTCAAATGTTATTAGTTGATATTCCGGAATCCCGACTGATAAACCATAGTCAAAGGCCGCATCATATTGTTCTTTACTACCGCGATCAATTTTAAAAACTTTATTTTTAAAAATAATATAGTGCGTCTGATTATTTAAATAATCCGCATACCAGGAACTTTCGTGCTCAAACTCAATCGCTTGGCTTAATTTATGAGCTATCTCGTCAGCTTGTCCTTCAGCAATCTCTACATAATCGTGGGTCCATTTAGTCACCCACGGTGTTTTGCTCTTTTCACTAACTGGCTCAACTTTTTGTTTTAAAATTTTAACTTCTTTCAGAACTGACTTATCAGATAAGCTTTCCTCAAGTATTGTTCCTATGTAATTCATAAAATTAATTTAACAAAGCCCTGGCTAAGATCGTCAGGGCTTTGTGTTATTTACTTTGGGCGCTTACAAACCCGACGGCCTGTTCGATCGCTTGCTTGAAATCATTGATTTCATTTTCGAACACGGTCATATAGGTTTTCTTTTTCTCGCCTTCCTTGCTGATGGAAGATTCTGTGATTTTCAAATAGGGTTTGTTATTCTTGGCAGACTTTACATCCACGAAGAAAGTTCGCGCCCCATTCGTCACACGAGTTGAGAAAAGTGCTGGTGCAAATTCTTGCATATGCCTCTCCCGAAATTATTTATGTATTAACAATCCATTGAATCGGTCGTTGACAATCAGCGGGACTCCGGACAGGGTTGCCAGTTCAGTCACGATCGACTGAAGTCGGCAGGAATGATGCACTTCATTGGCGCAGTGGGCGCACAGCCCTTTAAGCTGGCTAATGATCGTGTATTTTTGTTTCTCAAATTCGCTCATATTACTCAAGCCTCCTAATTACTCCGATTACCTTCCCCTGGATCGACCACTCATGCTCAGGGTATATATTTGGATAATCCTTATTTTCAGCTTTCAAAAAGAATTTATTGTCTTTCTTAACTAATCTTTTCACGGTAGCCTCGTCTTCCAGTAAAGCAACCACGATGTCGTTGACGTCCGCAATTTTTTGCTGCTTGACGATGACCAGATCGCCGTTGAGGATCCCCGCGTCCTTCATGCTCATGCCCTGCACCCGAAGCAGGAATACATCCTTACGGCCTCGAACCAGGCTGGCCGGCAAATTCAACCAATCTTCGATCTGTTCCTCGGCCAACATTGGCAACCCGGCCGTAATCCGGCCCAGCAGCGGCAGGCTAATCGTGCCCAGCCCAATCGGCTCCCCTTCTGGATTTAGGACTTCGATGCCCCGGGCCTTGCCGGAGCGGCGTATATATCCTTTATCTTCCAGAATCCGGAGCAGTTTTGCCACTCCGTTTTTAGATTTAAGGCGGAGGTTGCGGGCAATCTCCGAAAAAGACGGAGGAAGTCCCTTATCTTGAATTTCATGGGTCAATAAATCCAATAATTGTTTTTGCTTAGGGGTCAGTTCATTCATAAAGGTTAGTGGAGGTTTTCGAAGGAGTTAGTAAGTTTCGGGGCGGCTTCCTAGCTCACCGACTCCTTCGTTTTCATCCCCACACCGCATTTTTGGTGTGGGGATTTACCATCCATGAATATATGGTATACGATCGTTCACCTAATGTCAAGGGCTTAAAATATACGGATTAAAAGACATTTTTAAAAAATATCCACAAGTTTATTATTTACATACAAAAAAACGGCCGACTGCTCAAACGAAAGCAGCCGGCCGCCTGCGCGCACCTAATCCTTAATCCCTTCCATCGCCCGAATCAGAGTCTCCGCCACGATCGGCGACATGTCAACGGTCGTGATCTCGCCGCCGGTTGAGCCCTCGTATTCGGTTTCGCCGAACCCTCGCGGCCGGGTGTTGCCGAACCAGATGCTGGTGAAAGGCGGCGCCTCCCCCTCTTCATCCGGCAGAAGCACGTTCTTCCAGCCCCAAGTGCAGACCGGATGGGTCGCAAGAAGATGAACCCCTTTCGCCCCGGCGGCCTTGAGATTTCCGACCGTCTTGTTCGCCGTGCTTCCGGAAGCGACCTCGTCCTCCCGCATCAGCACATGCTTGTCGGCAACGTCCGACATATTGCAGGAAACCGGAATGTCGTCACCATAGGTCGCCTTGAAGCGAGCGAGAAAAGTCGGGTCATCGGCGAACGCCTCGACGCGACCGTTGAGACGACGTTTGGGCGAAGCTACGACTCCTGCGCCGATTGCTCGAGCCAGATTCATGGCCCGACCACCTGAACCGAAGTCAGGTGAATAGACCACGACGTTCTCCTGGCCCAGCGTCTGAACCAAACCCATGATGGCGTTGGCGAACAGACGGGTCGGGTCACCCACGAAGAGTTCCAGTCCCGCCTGATCGCAAAACTGTTGAGTATTTGCGATGTTGTGCGGTTCGCACAGGACGAGTCGATCAGCGCCCCAGAACTTCAGGAGCAGCATGAACTGCTGCAGCCGCGAGATTTCTTTGGTCTTCTCCGGATGGTCCATCCGTCTGCTGCGCAGAAAACTCATCACCACGGTCACTGATGCCGCGTCATACTGATGGTGAGCAGCCACCACGATGTCCTGCAGTTGGACATACAGCTTGGCCGTGATGGGGCAGGAAAACACGATCACGTGCCGGTCCTTGATTTTCTCCGGCCTCGCAAATCGGAACCCTGGCTCCGAATCCGTCCACATGCTGTGCTTGATGTGGCTGAAATCGAGATCCAGACCGGTGGCCTTGTTAACGTGCTCCAGCACTCGGCTATCGAAATGATGATAGCCCGTGCCGCCGTATACGACAAACCGTTCACTAGACAACATGCGCACCTCGTGTGGAAGGGATGTATCCTCTTTTTTACTGTTCAAAACACTACTCGAGTGTTCATAGTAAAATAGCATAAAGTGGCGCCTGTGACAAAACAAAAAAGCCTTTCGGCTCTTTATTCATAAAATTATATTTGGTGGGCCTGCTAGGATTCGAACCTAGGACCCGATGTGTACCTGCCCGCCATGCCAATTGAATAGTTTTCATGGTGGGCCTGGAAGGACTCGAACCTTCGACCCAGTGTGTATAAGACACTTGCTCTGACCAACTGAGCTACAGGCCCATGAAATTGACACGGCGTGGCAGGCGGGTAAGACATCTGCTCTACCGCTGAGCTACAGGCCCCATCGCAATATTATATTCTCGGTTGCTTGGTTTTTCAACCCCGACGTTTCAGTCGGGGCTCCGACCGCTAGCGTCGGAGTAGCGGCAGGGCCGCGCCGATGATGCCGGGATGATCCAGCTGATGCATAACCACCGGAGTCTGATTCTGGTAGCCGCCAACATTGGTCAAAAATTCTTGCGCTTGGGCCTGCAGGCCGGGCATATTGCTCCAGCCGCCACCCAAAACAATAATATCAGGATTATAGCCCAGCACAACCAGGCTTAAAATTGTTCTTAAATATTGGCACGCTTCTTCAATCCGGTTGAAGGGTTTTTGCAATTTGACCTGGTCCCGAAATAATTTCCCGTCCAGCCACATAACATGGTCGAATTCCCCGGCAATGCCATCTTTGCCCAGATGCAGCTGCTTGTCGATGACCAGGCCGGCGCCGGTACCGGTGCCCAAAATCAGCCCGACCACGGTTCGGTAACCCTGCCCGGCCCCAAAGGTAGCTTCGGCCAATGCGAAGGCTTTGGCGTCATTCATAACATGAACCGGCAGGTGGAACTGATCTTCCAGCGCCTGTCTCAGAGAAGTTTCGCCAAAACTTTCAATATTCGGCAACTTGGTCACGCGGCCATCGGCCAATACCTGGCCCGGCAAGCCCAAACCGATCCCCTCAAAGCCCTGGTAGGAACCGATCAACTTGCCTAGCTGGCCGACTAAATCAGCTTGGGATGTGGATTCGATCCGAAAATCACTAACTTGGCAGCCCTCTGCCACCAGCCCGGATGCCACTTTGGTCCCCCCCACGTCTATCCCTAAGACTTGTTTCATCCCGTTAGAAATAATGATTAGTTTGCTTAATTATATAGCGTTATAATCAACCCGTTAAATATAACTTTTTGTGGCATTTGGCTATGTAAAATTTCTAACGGGATGAATATCTATATTATATCCTGTTTTGAATCGCTTTGCAGAAACAGCAGCCCGACTAGGCCGAACGCCAACCAGAGGTCGGCGAGGTTAAACGTAAAGCCCCAACCGAGATCGATAAAATCCCGCACGTATCCCAAATACAGTCGGTCGCCCAAATTGGAAATCGCGCCGGCGAAAATCAAGGCAAACATCATCACCGTTGCCCAACCCCATTCCGAATGATGGCGAAAGTAATAATAAATAAAAAAAACCAGGGCCGCGATGATGACGATCAGGTTTGGCAGCAAGCCGAAGTCAAGTGACAGCGCCAAGCCAGAATTCCGGACGGAATGGATATGAACCGGGCCCAAGAAAAAATCACGAGACCAGAAACCCAGCTTCGTGATTTGATCGATCAAAATTAATAAAAAAATTTTCTTGTGCATTAGTTACTGTGGTTGATGCAAGTTTCAGCGGCCGGTTCCGCGCGCAATCGGTCTTCGCCGATTTCATCCCCGCCGACCATACACTTGCCGTAGCTGCCGTTTTCGATTCTCGCCAAAGCGGCACTGACTTGATGGAGCCGACCGGATAAATCTTCGGTCACGGCCAAGTCATTGCCGAACTGTTCGATCTCGGACGCGTTCTCGGTCTGCTCGCTTCCGGCTTCGTCAAACTTCGGCTTATAGCCGCCTGGAAATTCCGAGTCCGCCGTGCTCTCGTGCCCCAACAATTGCTTAAGCTTTTTCTGCTCGGCCAACAGCTTGGCCTTGTTCTCTTCGAGTAGTTGTTTATTCATCCCGGTTAGAAGTAATGATTAGTTAATAATTACTATTTTATAGTCAGCCCGTTGATATAAGTATACAAAATTTTTACCAACAAAAAAAGCCCCTATTCAGGAAGGCTCTGCGAATCGTTTAAGGATTGCAGAGCGGACAGTCCGCTCATGTATAAATAATAATGTAGCGCGTCCGCCCTGCGGCGGCTTCTACTGAAGCTCGTCTCCGCTCACAGGCTTCAAGAATCAAATGGATTAATCCTTCAAGCCTGGAGCAGAGGCCAACATTCGTATGTAGAGACCGAATTACGCTTATATACCTAACCACTTTATAAGAGTTGTTCTGCACTGTTCTTATGGTGATTGCTCACCTAACGCAAACTTTTTGTTTTGTATTTGTTTTATTTTATACAAACTTTTTTTGTTTTTGTTTTACAGGTAGCTGGGTTAGAACAGCTATGACGAATAGTGGAGAACACAAAATGCTCAAGATTTTAAGCATTCAGCTTTCTCCGCTGTCTGTCTTGCTTCAAGTTTTAAATGTCCTGCCTGCCGCTCGGCAGGTCTATACCTATTTTAGCAGAAAATTGCTCCCGTGTCAATTTTCCGCCCCCTAGTGGATCAAATATATAAAATTATTAGCAAATTTTAATTTTTTTCTGTCGAAAAGGTGGGAGCCTACCTGCGGGCAGGCAGGTTATTCACATTTTTTAAGCCGGACCAGCCGGGGTCAGGGTCAAATCCACCTCCTTGGCTTTCTTCCGGACCACTTTTTCGATTTCCGAGGCGACTTTGGGATTATCCTTGAGGAAGGTTTTAGCATTTTCCCGGCCGACGCCCAGTTTCACGTCGCCGAAACCATAAGTGTTGCCGGTTTTGGCCACAACGGCTGACGACACTCCCGTATCGAGCAGGTCACCGATAAACGAAATCCCGCCTTCGCCAAACATGATGTCGAACTCCGTAGTCTTAAACGGAGCCGCCACTTTATTTTTCACGATCTTGGCCTTGACCCGGTTGCCGACGATATTGTCCCCTTGTTTGATCTGAGCGATTTTCCGGACTTCGATCCGGACCGAAGAATAAAATTTCAGGGCCTGGCCGCCGGTAGTCGTTTCCGGATTGCCGAACATCACGCCGATCTTCATCCGGATCTGGTTGATAAAAATAACGGTGCAGTTGGATTTGGAAATGATCGCGGTCAGTTTGCGCAAAGCCTGGCTCATCAGTCGGGCGTGCAAGCCCATGTGGGAATCGCCCATCTCGCCTTCGATCTCAGCGCGGGGCGTCAATGCGGCGACCGAATCAACGACGATGATGCCAACGCTGTTAGATCGCACCAACGACTCCACAATGTCGAGCGCCTGCTCGCCGTTGTCCGGCTGGGAGATCAAAAGCTTGTCAATTTTTACGCCGACCGCTTTGGCGCGATCCGGATCCAGCGCATGCTCGGCATCCACAAACGCGGCGACGCCGCCGGTCTTTTGCGCTTCCGCAATGATGTGCATGGCCAAGGTTGTTTTGCCCGAAGCTTCCGGCCCGTAGATTTCTATAATGCGGCCCTTGGGAATTCCACCGGCACCCAGCGCCAAATCGAGCGACAGACATCCGGTCGGAATAACTTCAACATTCATTGTGGTCGCTTTTTTCAAAGTCATGATTGAACCCTCACCGAATTTATCCCGAATTGAATTGAGAACTTCTTCGAGGTTGCTGCCGCTGGCTTTATTGGAAACTTTAGCCATAAAATTTTATTTGTTTAATTATTTTGATTATACCTTTATTGGGATGAGAATTCAACGTTGCGCACCACTTCGCCTTCGCGGCCCAGTTTGCCCAAATCTTTTCCGTTATAAATAACTTGCGTCGAGCCCGCATTGGCCGAGGTTAGAATAATTTGGTTCTTGGCTGAGACGTTTTTCGATGAGCCGGCGAGCATTGTGCCGCGTTCGACGACCAGGCCGTCCGCCTCCAAATATACCCAGGCGTTGCCCGGGCCGATATTGACTGTCAAATTGACCGCCGCTTGCGCCGAAGGTGCGGTATTGGGCAATTGCGCGGTCACTTGCCGGGTCTTGGTGCTGACTTTGCCAAATTTATTGCGCTCCACAATCTCAATTACATTCAAACCGGGGCCTAAAATCAAGGTTTCGGTAAATCGCCCGTTGGCATCAAGCCGTGACGGCTGGTTGTTGATAAGTAGCTGGGCGCCAATCTCCCCCCGGCCGGAAATCACGATACTGTTGCCGGAAATCGCCAAATCGCCCGCCGGCTCGCTAACTTCCAAAAACGGCGGAGCCAGAACTGATCGAATTTGATTGCCGATAAATCCAACCGCCAAAATCAGAATCAACAAACTGCTACCAATAATCAGATTGCGGGGAGTGAAAGATAATTTATATCCTCCGGTTTTGGCTGCGACCGGGGCGTGATTGAATCCGCGTTCTTTCTCGTATTGGTCGATCAGAACTTTTTCCTTAATCCGGTAGAAGGCCGCCAAATTCTTCAAAAACCCCCGGACGTAAACATCGGCCGGCAGAGCGGCGAACCTTCCGGCTTCCAAATGCTCCAGGTATGCCGGCTTGATCTGAGTTAGGGTGCTGACAGTTTTAATATCGAAATTAAACTGGTTGCGAACAGAAGCCAAATATTCTCCGAGCGTATCGATCTTTACTGTCTTGGTTTTAAATAACGGGGTCGGCATTATTTTTTATTGATCAAGTTAACGATCAGCTTGATCATAACCTCTTTCTGCTGCGGTTTGGATTCCGCCACCAACAAAGTAACGGCAGTCAGCGCCGCGTCATTGATCTTGCGTTCGCCTTTTTTGTTGTGCAGATAATTATTCTCGACCAGAAACAAGATAAACAGCAGCGCTCCGATCCGCTTGTTGCCGTCCACGAACGGATGATTTTTGACCGCGAAGTATAACAGATGGGCGGCTTTTTCTTCCAGCGTCGGATAAACATCCTGCCCGCCCAAGCTCTGCTTGATATTACCGAGCAGTGAAAGCAATTTTTCCGAAACTTCCTGAGCAAACAATTCGCTGGCCTCTTCGTTTTTCAGCAACCGTTGTTTGAATCGTATAATCGCTTTTTTGATTTGATCGTATTCCAAATACTTTGCCGACTTCTTGCTGCCCTGAAGCGGCAACTGACCGGCATCAAATTGATAAAACGTCAGCCAGGTATTGGCATAATCCGTAATGATATTGAGTAATTCTTTCTCATAACCTTCAAGTCTTTTGACTTCCAGCGCCTGCTGCATGAGTCCCACAGCCGCCTGGAGTTCCTTGAGCTTAATTTCCTCATTCTCTTTTAGCCGCTTTTCATTGACAAGATAGCCTTTCAAAAGATAATCCCGAAGGTGTTTAGTGGCCCAAATACGGAATTGGGTAGCTCTCTTTGAATTTACTCGATAACCAACGGATAAGATAAAATCTAGATTATAAAACTTAACCGGTTTGTCTGAATTTGCAATGTGCAAATTTTGCACATTGCTTTTTTCTTCTAATTCCCCTGATTTTATTAGATTTTTTATGTGTTTTGCTATAGAACTACGGTCAGTGTCAAAAAGGCTGGCAATTTCGGCTTGATTAAGCCAAATAGTTTCGTCTTCAAGTTTAACTTGAAGTTCTGGGCCTGATTCAGCCTTATAAATGATAATTTCGCCCTTATTTTCCTGAATTTCCATAAAATACCTCCTAAACCGCCCAACTGCCCGGAAATTCCGGTAAGTTCAGCTGTTGCAAAAAATGCAACAATTCAATTAATGCCTAAATGATATCACAAAAAACAAAAACGGCTCTTCAGCCCGTTAGAAGTAAGTCGCCTTTTGGCGACTGCCGATGCGAGAACGCATCGGACTTCTGACGGACTATGGCCGCTCTAATAAATAAATTATGCTCCCGCTAAATTATTTTGTCAAACTAATTAATCTTGTTCTGCAATTTCATTTTGAATCTTGTCTTAAGCCCACTTAAATTATTTTGCTTCCTTAGCAGCTCCTGCTTGCTTTCGTTCATTCAGTCTCCTCTGAATACTGGGTATATCCAGATCCTCAAGAACTATTTGATAATTACCAATAGCCATTATTAAAATTTGGTATTGTTCTATTAAAGATGCTCGTTCTGCATGTAAAGCAGTATCGTAGTGATGACCTACATCAGTCCCTTTAGTCACTACACTAAAATCAGTTTTCAGAGGATACACACCTCCTCTAAATTTTTCCTTTTGGTCTTGAAAAAATCTTTCAGCTTTTATCTTAAGCCCATTAAATTGACGTTGTAACTCATCCAATCGTTGTCGAGAAATTTCTGTTGGTGGACTATTGGATTGAAGTTCGTGGCTAATAAGTCTAATGTCTGTACCAATTCCAGTCTGAAACTTATATAGCTCATGCTGCCTCTCGTCTAAAAATCTATGCTCGGCTTTTTGGCGTTCAATTTCGTCTAATGACAACCTTTCAAAGGCTTTGTCAGCCTTTTCACTAGAGTCATATTTTGAAGCGTCAAACCTAGATTTATCTCTGAGTTCGATCATATTTTAGGTAATTTATACTATTATAGAATAATTTATTCCGACACGCAAATTTGCGAGTTTCAACTTACTATTACAACTATTATTATTCTTCCTCTTCGCTCTTTTGAGACTTTTCAAATTCGGCCGCTTCGTCAGACTCACCAAAACCTTGTTCGCGCGGTGAATCATTTGACATATAGACTTCCCGCGGCTTGGCGCCTTCGCCGGGGCCGATGATTCCCTTGTCTTCCAAAATGTCCAAAAGACGGGCAGCGCGCGCATAACCGACGCGCAACCTTCGTTGCAACAATGACGCCGATGCTTTACCCGCGGCTTTTACAATTTCCATCGCTTCGTTCAACAATTCATCTTCATCATCGTTGCCGCCTTCGAACCCGGGAATGCTCACACCCCGCTGCGGCTTCTCTGTAATCTGCTCGTCATAAATAATGCTGCCGGCTTGCTCTTTGATAAATTCTACGACTTTTTTGATTTCCCTCTCGCTCACATAGGCACCCTGCACGCGTTTTGGTTTAGGCAAATCCGAAGTCACGTAAAGCATATCCCCGGAGCCTAACAGTTTTTCCGCCCCGGCCATATCCAAAATTGTTCGCGAGTCCACCTGAGAAGCCACCGCAAACGCCATGCGGGCCGTAACATTGGCTTTGATCAATCCCGTGATGACATCAACTGACGGCCGTTGCGTGGCCAAAACCAAATGAATCCCCACGGCGCGCGCCATTTGGGCCAAACGCACAATGGTCGCTTCCACTTCATTTTGGGCCACACTCATCAAATCAGCCAACTCATCCACCACCACTATGATGTAGGGCAGTTTGATCAAAGATGAGTTATTAAATTCCCCGATGTTGCGCTTATGCACTTCGGACAGCAACTTATACCGACGGTCCATTTCCGCCACGGCCCACTTTAAAGAATTGACCGCTTTTTGGTGATCAGTGATCACGCCAGTCAGAAGATGCGGCAGATCGTTGTAAAGATTGAGCTCCACCCGCTTGGGATCAATGACAATAAATTTCACTTCCGAGGGCGTCGCCCGATACAGAAAACTGATCAGGATTGAATTGATCGCCACCGATTTCCCAGTGCCGGTCGCGCCCGCAATCAGTAAATGCGGCATCTTGGCCAAATCAGCGACCATTGGATGGCCCGCCACATCGCGACCCAGGGCAAATGCCACCTTCGACGGATTTTCACTTAACGCGGCATTGCCAATAATGTCCTTAACGCGCACCAATGCCGCAGATTTATTGGGAATTTCGACGCCGACCAGAGCCTTGCCGGGAATCGGCAGCTCCATACGCAACGATGAAGCCGCCAAGGACAAGGCCAGGTCATTTTGCAAACCGGCAATTTGAGACAGTTTGACCCCGACGGCCGGCCGGAAAGTATATTGGGTGACGGTGGGGCCGACGTTGACTTCGCCCATCTCGACGTCAATGCCAAAATCATTCAAAGTTTTTTGGATGATCGCGACGTTGGCTTCGATATTGCCGGAATCAACTTTGGTCTTGGATTCCTCCAGCAAATCCAGCGGCGGAAATTTCCAATTTTTATCCGCGGCTAGCACGGCTTTGGATTTTTTCGCAATCCCTTTGTCCAGATCATCCAGACCGTTGACCGTAAACTCCACTTTTTCGCGCAGCGCAACTCTGTTCGGCTCACCCACCGGCTCTTTGGTAAAACCGGCATTGGCGGCATTATTGATTTTCAGCTTGCCATTTAGAGGTTTTGGCGCTGGCGCGTCGGCCGGGCCGCCAAACAAATCGGAGAAGGAAACATTGAAGGTCACGAGAAATGAAACAATGATACCGGCGAGCAAAATCACCAGCGAGGCGACGAATCCCATAAAGTGCATCAAGGGATAGCTGGTCAGTACTCCCAAATAACCGCCGCCGGCCCCCTCTTTGACCAAATCAAACGCGCGGTTAATATTCGACCGCAGCATTAGCAGATGCAAAAAACCGGTCAAGGTCAAGGTAATCAGCACGGCACCGACATAAGCATGGGTTGAAACCGAAGACGCATCATCTTCGCTCTTCTGCCGAAACAGCGCAAAGGCCACAAACATAAAAATCAGCGGCACCAGATAGGCGACCCATCCAAACGCCAGCTTCAAAACCCGGTTGGTGATGCTGCCAAACGGGCCGGCGAGGCCAACTAAACTGAGCACAAACACAATCGCCAAGACCAAAAACAGCACAATCAGCACGCCCTTGCGGGTTTCGTGCTTTAAATTGAGCTGCGGTCTTTTGAATGAGGGAAAGTCGTTTGAATCTTGGTTTCGTTTGCGGGCCATAATGGGTTTATTTTAACATAAAGCTTATTCAATCTGCCATGCGCTGCCGGCGCGCTTGAGCCGACCCTTGACTTTGAATCCGGCTGCCAGTTTATGGCCGCCGCCGCCGAACGATTTGGCGATTTTGGAGACATCCACTTTCTTGTCGGGTTCGGATCGCAAACTGCCCCGGACCACGTCGCCGTCCTGGCGCAACAACAAGGCGAATTTCGCTTGCGGCAAATTGTTTAACAGCTCCACGAAACCGTCCAGATCTTCGTCGCTGGCGCCGATTTCGCGCAGATCCTCTTCCGTTAACACCGAAAACACCATCCGCTTGTCGCCGTCAAACCGCGCATTCTCCAAGCCCTTGGACCAGGCCCGAAGCGCCTGCGGCCGCTTCTTGCCCATGGTCTCAAACGCGATCTTATCGATCCGGCCGCCGCGCTTTAAAAGTTCCGCCGCGACCTCAAGCACTTCGGCCGACGTGTTGACGTGCTTAAACCCCCCGGTATCCGTAAACAGCCCGGTCAGCAGACAGTTGGCGGTTTTTTGATCAATCGCCGCTTCCTTATACTGCAAAAAATAATAGATCAGTTGCGCCACCGCCGCCAGTTTCTCGTCGACGACATTGACCGTGCCAAAGTTAGTGTTGTCCGGATGGTGGTCAAAATTGATAATCGGCCCCTTGAAACTTTGCAGCAGCCGCTGGCCGGTGCGCTCGATCCGCGAGCAACCAAAGGTAATTAACAAATCCGCCTCGGTCGTTTCAAACGGTCCGGCAACTTCGGACACAAACGGCAAAAACAGCAAGTTAGTCGGCACGCCTCCTTTAATTCCAATCAGGGGAGTTTTGCCCAACTTTTTTAGATACTGATAGATGGCAAGGCAGCTGCCCAAATCGTCGCCGTCCGTGCCCTCATGCGTGGTCAAAAAGATTACCGTGGACTGGTCAATCAATTCCTGGGCTTTTTTGAACTGGAGTTTAATACTCATCGTGGGTTTTCTTTAAGAGCTCGTTGATATGGGAAGCATATTCTTCCCCGTGGTCGATCACGAACGAAATCCGCGGCACGATCTTCATGCTCATTTTATGATTGATTGAGCGCTGCATTTCCGGCAAATTCTCTTTGATCTGAGCGAGCACGGCCTGCTGCTTACTGGCATCGCCGAGGATTGTGACCCAAATTTTGCACCATTTAAGATCCGGCGTCACTTCCACTTTGCTGATCGTGGTAATTGCCGGCAGCTCGAAATGAAGCAAATACTCTCCCACTTCATGGTGCAGCAACGAAGCAACTTTTTCGGTTCTTCGGCTCATGGCTATAAAGTTTTCTTGCGGACGCTTTCCTCAAACAATACCAGCACGTCCCCGGCCTCGATTTTGGTCGCGGTTTTGACGTTGGCGCCAAATTCCGAGCCATGGAGGACTTCTTTGGTTTTGATCTTATTTTGCTGCAGCTGGGTGACGAGACCCTTGCCGACGATTTCGTCCCCGCGTTTGATTTCAAATTCCGCCCCGTCCTTGATTTTGCCTTCCGCGACATTGCCGCCGATAATCATGCTGTCTTTTTCCGTGCGGAAAATGGCCAAAATTTTGGCCCGACCCAGATCCGTGCGCAACACTTCCGGCGTCAGCATGTCCACGACCTGGCGGGTGATGTCTTCAATCAGTTCGTAAATCACATCGTAAGTCTGAATTGTCACGCCTTTGGCCTGGGCGAGTTTCGCCGCTTGGCTGCTGACTTTGGTATGGAAACCGATGATCACGCCGCTGGCCGAATCGGCCCGCAACACGTCGTTTTCGTTGACTTCGCCGGCGCCTTCATCCAAAACATTGATTTTGACTTCCGTATTTTTAAGTTTGGATAAGGCATCATTGATTGCCTCGAGGCTGCCGAGCACGTCGACTTTGATAATCAAATTCAGATCCTTGCCGGCAAAGGCCAGCTGCTTCGTGGTCGCAAATTTTTTCGCGCGCTCGCCCCGGGCCACGGCCGTGGCCTGGATTTTGGCTTCATCCAAAGTCGCGTAAGTCTTCAAAATGTCACCGGCCTGCGGTACGTCGGAAATTCCGCTGATTCGCAGCGCGCGCGACGGCGGCGCGGTTTTGAGCTTAGCGCCCCGCGCGTCGATCATTGATCGGATTTTCCCAAAGGCCTTGCCGGCCGCCACAATATCGGACAGGCTCAGAGTCCCGTTCTGGACAATCACGGTGGCCACCGGCCCCAAAGTTCGGGACAAATGCGCCTCGATCACGGTGCCCATAGTTTGGCCCGTTGGATTGGCTTTCAAATCCATGACTTCGGCCTGGAGCAAAATCAAATCCAACAGATCATCCACGCCTTGGCCGGTTAGGGCGGAAATTTTGGCCACCGGAGTGGTGCCGCCCCATTCTTCAATCAAGACACCAAAGTCCGCCAGTTCTTTTTTGACGCGCTCGAGATTGGCATCCGGCTTGTCGATCTTGTTAATTGCCACGATCAAGGGCGTCGCGGTCAATTTGGCCCGGTTGATGACTTCGATCGTCTGCGGCTTGACGCCGTCATCCGCAGCCACAACCAAAACTATCATGTCCGTGACATTGGCGCCGCGGGCGCGCATGGCGGAAAAAGCCTCATGGCCCGGCGTATCCAAAAAGGTGACAAACTTGCCGTTGTGCGCCACTTGATAGGCACCGATATGCTGGGTAATCCGGCCGGCTTCTGTGTCGACCACCTTGGTGTTGCGCATCGTATCGAGTAATGTCGTTTTACCGTGGTCGACGTGGCCCATGATGGCTACAATCGGCGGCCGGACAATAAAAGTTTCCGGATTGACGGCCTGCTCTTTTTTCATTTCATCGGCAATATAGCCCAGCCCCAACCGCGTCGTGGCTTCCTGCACTTCCGAAACATTGAATCCCAAATCCCCGGCCACGATGGCGGCCGTATCATAGTCGATTTCTTCGTTAATCGTGGCCATGACGCCGTTTTGGATCAATTTTTTGATCACGACCGTAATGTCGAGTCCCAATTTGGCGGCCAGCTCTTTGACTGACAGGACCTTAGGGAGGGACACGTCCTTGGGTTCAGCGGGAACGCCGGTTTCGGGCTTCTTCTGGCTTAAGGAATTCAAAATCTGTTTCGCCAGCTGGTTGTCGATTTTGTTGGCCTTGGGCGAGACGAAAAATCCCGCTTCGCGGATCTTGTAGCGCAGCTGCTGCGAGGACATATTCAGTTGCTTCGATAAAGTTGAGATATCCATTTACTTATTTCAATTTAGATTCCCCTCTCCTGGCGAGGAGAGGGGCCAGGGGTGAGGTCGTCACTAGAATCAAACTATTATGACAAAATTTCAGATAAAAATCAAGCTTATTTGTTACGTGTTTCGTGATTCGCGCTACGTGGCTTTTTATCTTCCTCCGACTGCTCCCACATATACCAAAACCAAGTCCGGTAGGATTCTGCCAAATCTTTGCTGTGTAAAATAAAAAATACAGTATTCTCCTCCATTCGGCCAATAACCCCTAACCCGGTGTAAGTAATCACATAATCCCCAAATATCCCAACCCCGGAAGTAGTGGAATATTTTTTTGGGAGAAAGCGATATTTTAAGTCTCCTGGAAAATAACGCGGAAAGTCCGGCATTTGCTCCTTAACTTCATAATCAAATAGTTGAGTAAATTTTATTTTTTTTCGATTAGCTTCGCGGAAAAAAACATCACGGGCAGTTTTATCAATCCGCGGATCAAACCAACCTCCTTTGGCTCCAATAAAATAACTGTCTTTACCAACTCGCAATATATCACGCCAAACATTTTTCTGACCTTCAAAGCCTCTATAAATGTAAGCTTCTTCCTTCTCAGTTCCTTTCCGAAATTTCTTTTGCAATTCTGGTAAAATCAATTCTAATTTTTGTTGTTTTTCCGCCACCAATTCGGAAAGTTTACCTGGATCGACTGCGCTATATAAATTCCCGCCGCTCGAAAAAACCTCAAAACACAGGCCTTTTTCAATCAAGCGTTGAACGGAATCATAAACATTCCGCCGGTGAACTTTGGCGGCCACGGCAATGTCCCCAATAGTCGTCTCCCCAGTCCCGACCAGGGTTTCATAAATTTTCGCCTCATTTGGGCTTAATCCCAAGGATTGTAGAGTTTCTTGATACATATTTTTGTGGTGATAATTATCACCTCGTGGTGGTATTGGCCACTCCAACTATATAATATATGCTTTGACGTTAACAGGCAAGACCTGTTAACTAGCGGCCAATTGCGGCCCTAATGATTTCCATGGAGGAAACCATGAAGCACCTGATTCTGGCCGCATGTGCCGTGCTCGTTCTCCCCTCTCTTGTTACCGCGCAGACGCCGCCGAATGATTATCAGTTCCGACCCCTGCTCCACTGGCAGGCGGGCCACTTGGCCGGCTGGGTCATTGTGCCTGACGCCACGCGCACGCCGCGGCAACTGCTTTTGGTCGCGGGGTACCTTACCCGCGACGACCGGGGCTGGAAAGAAGTCATGTTCGGCTCCGTGATCGGCACTGACGGTGTGGTCAAACCCGTGGCCAACTTCCGGTCTTACGCCAAAAGCCGGCGCACCGATCTCTACACCGAGTTTCAGCTACGGAGCAATCTAGCGCTGATGAGCGGGTTCGTGACGGTCCCAGTAACCTCGGACACCCTGGGCTGGCGCGTCGGAGTTGAATACGAGCAGGTCGTGGTGTTTGAGGACAAGGCTCACGGCAAGCCGGCCAAAACCACTACAGGGGTCGGCCTGCGCGCCAGCGTCAAAGTTCCCAAGCTTAAGGGCACGAACATTGCCACGACGGCCTTCAAGAATATCCATGGCAACGTCGTGGTCCGGACCTATGTCGTGTATAAGCCCGGCAAGTGATTGAATGGGGACCAGGGCGAGTCGCAAGGCTTGCCCTATCTTTTTTGGAGGTTCAATTGAAAAGAATAATTACACTTACGGACGAGGATATTCCGAGCTGGGCAATTAGGAATCTCAGCCCCGAAGCAAGAGAAAAACTGCTGGACTACGTTCAATTGATTCTACGGAAGATGGACCTCGAAGGACAACAACTTAACGACTATAAGGTGAGATCTCTAATTGGTGATCTTTTTGGCGCCGCCGAAATAGTGGATAACTTCTATCAAAGCAAGTCGCAATGACCTTCCGGCCCGCCGGCTCATCGGGCCGCTCAAATTTGCGCCGGCCGTGGCGTGGCAATTACGTAACTAAAGAAGCAGACCTGCAACAGGCCTGCTTCTTCTCTTTGTTATCTGTTTAGTATTATCTGATACCTGCCTTACACTCTGGCGCCGACTTTGACTTTTTTGGCCTTGGCTTTGGCGGCTTTCGGCAGAATCACGGTCAGGATGCCATCCTTCAAATCGGCGTTGACCTGTTCGATGTCGACATCGACCGGCAGAACCACGGAACGGGAGAATGAACCCCAGTAACATTCCTGATAAAAATAATCTTCACTTGAGGCTTCAAAATCGCGCTTGCGTTCGCCGCGGATCGTCACCATGTCATTAGCGATCGTGACGTCGATGTCTTCCGGCCGCACGCCGGCAATGGTCGATTTGATAATCACGTTGTCCTTGGTCTGATACATATCAATCGTTAATTGGCCTTCGTATTCCGACAGCCAATCTTCCTGAGAGGCCGGAGCGGCAGCTGCGGTTTCGGTTTCTTCCGGGGTTGCAATTTCGTCGTCACTATCCTCCGTGGTGGTTTGAGAACCCATAAGTTTGTTGATAAGTTTTTCTTTAGCCATAGTGATTACTCATTAAGTATCTAAATACTAATCTTTCGGATGCAACCTGTCAATCGCCTCGATTAAGGCAATCGCGCCGGGCGGCCGCACAATGGTCTGGAAACTTTTTTCATGGTTAAATTTCAGCCGATGAGCCAAAATTTCCTCGACCCAATGCTGGGCTTCCCGCGGGCTGCGAGCATAAACCCCAATGCCATGGTCTGTCAAATATTCCAAATTTTTCTGTTCGTGGCCGGGCCGGACATCGACGAAAACAATCGGCAGCTTTTTGGCCACAGCTTCGGCCATGCTCGGCCCGCCGGTTTTGTAAACCAAAACTTCACTGGCCGCCATCCAGACATCCATGTTACCGATGAAGCCCAAAATTTTTACCGGGTGCCGATCCGGCGCGGAAATTTGGGCCAACTCCTCCTTCAACGTCTGATTACTGCCGCACAGCGCTACGACCTGGAACGATTGAGAGCTCCGCAGCAGCTGATGGAACACTTCTCGCATGCTGGATCGGGTTTTGCCCGCTCCGCCGACCAGGACCAGGGGCATACTCTTGAGCAGGCCCAGTTGATCGCGGGCGAGATCCCGGCTAAGCGGCCGGTGGAACTTTTGGGCAATCAGGGTGCCGGTTAGGACGGCTGGCACTTCGCCATATCCCAAGCGTTTTAGCTCGGAAATCTGCTCTGGGACGTTGCAGACAAACAAATCCGTTTCGCGATGCAGCCAAAACCTCTGGACATGGTAATCCGAAAACACAGTCACGAATTTGCCGCGATATAGACCCTTGGATTTCAAATACGCCATAATGGCGGACGGGTTGACGCCGGTGGAGATCACGATTGCCGGCTGCCAGGAGCGCAGCAGCTCCAATACGTGCTTGGATTTAAACGAAGCCAATACTTTGCGCAGCGGCAGACTCAGGCTCAGAATAATTTGGGCGTCATACAAAAATCCCCACAGCCAAGGCATGTGATTTAACATGCCAACCGTGCCGGAGCGGATGATGGAAGTGACGACTCCGCGTTCAACTTTTTCCACGTCTTCGACCCGCGTCTCATAACGGCCGGACAAATTGAGCTGCTCGGCGACATTGTCAGCCGTGGATTTGATCCCACCGCCCACCGAGGTGCATAAAACCAAAATTTTGGTTTTCATTAATTTATTTTAGCTAATAATTTTGTTAGCTCACGCGAGAGTTGCGTTTTGTTCCGTAACCCTTCCACCACATTCCGTAATCTTTGTTTCTCCCGTTGATTGGCGTTTCTAATCATCTCTTCGAGCAACAACTGCGGCCAAAACGATATCGGGTATTTTCGCTTCAACTTTGTAAATGGTTCATTAATATTTTTTTCTACTTTATTCTTAATTGTCCGGTTAATCACCGTCCTATATCCGTCGCCATAAAGCTCCAGCCAAGTTTGAACCTTAGCAATGGTATTATAGCCTACGTTTAATTCTTCTCGAATCTGTTCATAAGTTAAACCGTCCATCAACAATTCAGCAATTTGCAGCCGACGAGCTAACATAAATACCTCGGGCTCAGACAATAAATCCCTAAGGAATTTGGCGCCTTCCTCGGCACGATTAACTGAAGCCACGGCCCGCGCCAGCTTGATCAAGAGCCCTTCTTGCTGCTGTTTGGTTAATCGATTTTTTACAGTCTTCACGTTTATATATGTATATATACGACAAATTACTATCATCATAGCTAATATGGTAGTATATGTCAATATGCCAAATAGCTTAAAGCATGGCGATCACTCTGGTAGGGGCGGCATCGGTTTCCAGCTTAGCCGGCAGGGCGACGACTTCAAACTTTTGATTTAACAATTGTTCTAAATTAGTTAAATTTTCAACAATTAAAATACCCGCGCCCAGTAAAATCTTATGGACCGCAAACGGCGTGCGATCCGGGCTCGGCGTATCCAGACCAATCAGGTTCACTTGGAGCTCCGCGGCTTTTTGCGCAAACTCGACAGTGAGTTCCGGATAGGTGTCATAATAATCCGCCTTGTGGAACTTCGCACCAAAACCGGTCAGTACCAAAACCATATCCCCGGCTTGCGCTCCGGCCAGAAGTTCCGGGCCGATTTGGTCCCGGCCGCGGACGTCGATCAGGATTCCGCGGCCAAAAAATTTCTCAGGGCTAATTTCCGAAATCCGTTTGCCGCCAGCAATCATGTGCCACGGCGCATCCATATGCGTCCCCACATGCATCGCTGTGTTGAGCTGATGATCGGTAAAACCGTCTTTTTCAATGGTGGTAATTTGTTTCAATTCCGGAGCCGGATCACCGGGATATACTGGCATTACTGGACCAAAAGTTTGTGTCAGGTCAATATACATTTATTTTAAGTAGTCTATCTCTGATCTATTATCAAGAAAGTTAAATGCGGATTTCATTTCTTCGAAAGTAAATATTTTAGTAATTCGATACTTACCGCTGGTCATGCGTTTAACCGTATCGATATTAATTTCCAAAATTTCTGCGTGGCCCCAGTAAAGCCATTTGCCGTCAATGTTCTCGGCAAAAAAAACTCTGACCGGCGGCATATGGTAAACCCGCGGATCTTTCTTATCACGAAATTCAAAAACCTGACCCGCAAAATCTGCCGCTTGAAAGGGCTTACTCATATGCCTAGTCAGATCCAGTTCCTTCGGAAATCCCTGGTCTCTCGTTATTTGTAGCGTATCATTGAGCTCAATAAAACTTCCCATATTCATTTCTTTAATTCTCTAGCTTAATCATATCAAAAAGTCGCTGACGAGGCGACTTTTTGAGAACTTAGCTAAGCGCGTTGCCCAGATAGTAGGGCCAGATAATAATGGCCAGCACCCCCTGCCCAAATGAGAGATGCACGAAACCGATGGTAAATAACCAGCCGATGAACCAAACCCCGCCCTTGGCCCCATGCTCGACAACTTTGACTTTGATGTTGTCCATAAATTTTGCTTAATTATTTTTAATATTTTCAAACAATGACAAAATTTGATCTTTCAAAACACCCCGTATAATTTCAATTTTATAACTGGAATCTTCAGCCAGATGTTCAATCTTTATCCGGCGCGGGCGTAAAAAATTAGGCAGATCATCCCGTGAAACACCGATCACGACTTTGGGTATGTTGGCTTGAAAGATTCCGGCCGCACACATAATACACGGTTCATTGCTGCAATAAATGACACAATCGGACAAATTGTTCTTACTCAAAGTCTGACAGGCCTGTCGAATGGCCAATAATTCTGCGTGGTCGGTGACATCGCCGACCGTGTTATTTTGCGCACGGCCTGCGCCAACAACTTTGTCGTCACAAACTATGACTGCGCCAAACGGCAAGTCGCCCGCGGCTTGGGCAGCCTTGGCTTCTGCCAAAGCGACCCGCATAAATTTCTCTTGCACGTTGTCCATACTTATTGCAGTCGATCACCAATGTTTACTGAATTTTTGGCTGGAGTTGCCAGGATCCAACCAGTTCCTGAATTATTTTTGAAACCGAGAGTTAAAACTTCGGATTCAAACGGGCCAATTTTTCTAACAGGAAAGTTAACTACGCACATCACTGGCATCCCCAACAACTCTTCTTTAGTATGGGCGCCGACGGCTTGGACGCTGGAATTTTTGATGCCCACATCAGTCCCGAAATCTATCCGAAGCTTAAATGCCGGTTTTTTCGCTTCCGGAAAATCTTGGACGTCAATAATTTTGCCGAGTCTGATATCCACTTTCTGAAAATCTTCGTAAGTAATAATCATAAATTTCTTGGCGGAGAGGGTGGGAGTCGCCCGATCATCCGATCGGGCGTCCGGTCATTCGACCGGACGAACTAGCTTGATTTCTTGGCGGAAGCGGTGAGATTCGAACTCACGAGAGGCTTTCACCTCTGCGGCTTTTCGAGAGCCGTGCCTTCAACCACTCGGCCACGCTTCCGTATTTATAAATTTATCAAGCGCTTAAAGGCTTCACCGCCCTTATAACTTTTTATTTTTAATTCTCTTTTGTATGCTTCTTGCTTCGTCAAAAAAGTTTCACTATAGACTAGTTCCCAAGGAACGCCATCCTTGGTTGATTTATTATAACCGGCGTTATGTCTTTTCAATCGATCTTGAAGATCATTTGTTGATCCAACATAATATCTGCCGTGCTTCTGGCTTTTGAGAATATATGCGTAAAATCTCATTCGATCCCGCCATTACTATTTATTAGACGTAGGCGGGACCCCGCATAATGCGGTGGCCACCCACCGCCACCTCGATTAATTCTAATGAAGGCGGGGTGCCGCCGGAGGCGGCATCTGCGACCTCTCCAAGCCCATAAATGATAGCCGAAAATTGCTCTTGTTTCAATGATTGGCAAGTTTCATCGCAAACATTGTTTCACGAAGGCAAAGCTGCGGCGATGCACGGGCAGGACGCCAAATTTTAGAATCGCCTCGCGGTGTTGCCGCGTCGGGTAGCCTTTGTGCTTGCCAAAACCATACTGTGGGTAAATCGCATGAAGCTGTCCAAGAATTTTGTCCCGGGCGACTTTGGCGATTATCGAGGCGGCCGCGATCGACAAAATTTTTGTATCGCCCTGAATCACTGCTTCCTGTTTCATATCCAAACCCCTGATCGTATGCCGGCCGTCGAGAAATAAAAAATCCGGTTTTGGTTTCAGGCCATCAACCGATTTGCGCATGGCCAGCATCCCAGCCTGGTGAATGTTGATTTCATCAATTGTTTCATGCGAGACTTCGGCAATGGCAAAATCCAGACAATGATCTTTGATAAACCGCTCCAGTTCGCTGCGCTCCCGCTCATTCACGGTCTTGGAATCGCGCACCCGATACCACCATTTGGTTTTGGACCGCTGCTTGCCGATCGAGAGCGGATCCAGGATCACGGTCGCGGCCACGACTGGTCCAGCTAATGGCCCCCGCCCGACTTCATCGCACCCGGCAACAAAGAAAAGCCCCTCTTTATATTTTTTGGTTTCATAAACGAACGTCGGGAATTTCATATGACTATTTTAGCATTTAAAAAACAGCCCGTAATTGGGTTGTTTTTCTCTGACTATTTCTTATTTGCATTTCTGATTAAATATTCCAGCCCGGCAAAAATTGATATAAAACCCAACAACATCGCAGCTAAATATACTCGATCCCGAAAGTTATCGAAACTAAACATGCCAATAACCAGTGACGCAATCGTCAAGAACATCGAACCGTAAAATAACTTCTTCATAAGTTTGTTAACTTATTATTTTGGTGGACCCAACCGGGCTCGAACCGGTCACCTCTTCCATGCCATGGAAGCGCTCTACCAAATGAGCTATGGGCCCTAAAATAATATTTTCCTTGTGGTGCCCCCGGAGGGAATTGAACCCCCATCGTGCGCTTAGGACGCGCCGGCTCTATCCGTTGAGCTACGAGGGCTACAATCCTCACCGAGTGAACTTGCACTTTATTTTATAGATTTTTGGCGGATTTGTAAATACTTATAACGGCTCTACGAAAAAAATTCTGCTCATATCAGCTCGGTCGGCCGGTATTTATACTTGGCCCCCTTGTATCCCCAATTCGTCTGCCGGGATATTTTTATTTGGGTCAAAATGTTTTTAGCTAGGAGCTTCAAGTCCCTAGCAAACCATTTGTCCTGCCGGCCCTCATCAAACAACGTTCCGTATGGCGGGACACTCATGCCCCATTGATTCAGGATCATCAGCAGATTCATAGCGCTATTGAGCGCCCCGCCCTGCGGACCGTAAGTGATCACGCCGGCTGTTTTGCCTTCCAACAAAAAATTGTAATGCTCCAGGCTAGTCAGTCGATCAATAAATAATTTCATGAGCGATGAAACATGGAACCAGTGTGTGGGAGTGGCAAAAATGACGCCGTCGGCCCTTAAAATCTGTTTTACCAGTTCAGCCATGTCGTCTTGGCTCTTTTCCAAATAACTTTTGGCATTCAACGCACCCCGGTGCGGCAAGATCTTGTATTTCCGCAAATTTAAAAGCCGGGTTGTCCCGCCCGCTATGCCGATCTCTTTCAAAACCAGTTTTAAATATTGTTCCACGCGGCCGTTTTGGTTCGGCGAGCCGTTAATGCCGAGTATTAAAGGTTTCATATAATTGCTTTCAGCGAGGACCTTGCAAAATTAGCCTTCGCAGACCCGCTTTAAGCGGGTCGAGAACGCAGGTTGCGAAATTTAATTAAATTTCGACAACCGGTAATTTTGCAAGGTCCGAGCGTCTTTTGGTCGGGATGCCGGGAATCGAACCCGGTCTTCACGCACCCGAAGCGCGTGTACTACCGGTATACTACATCCCGATAAAACTGGTGTGGGGGGCGTGGCGTGCATACTACCGGTATACGACACCCCGTATTTCAACAATTTTCAAGTTCATATATTATACATTTATCTCCGTATGTTTTCTAGAGCAGGAACGAACGCCAGTGTTGGATGATAGCCTTATTATCTGGCTATCGGCCCGACTACCTGGCGTTCAATCGACGATTGGGTGGACCATTCAACGCTCCTTGAGTGTCCCCGGCTGGGCCAAGCGCGCCAGAAGCTTTTGTTTCATAGCCTCGGCCGCGGCCTGGAAATGGCCAGGCAAGCGGCTCGACCACTGCCCTTGACAATACGGCAAGGCGCGACAAATGGCGGCGAGAGTGTCCTGATTGCGGCGCGCACTCTGCTCTGACCAAGGCTCATTCAGAGCCCAGGCGGCTCGATTAAGCGCCGCAATTGCATCAGCGAGAACCTCCTCCCTTCGTCCCATGGTCTCCTCCTTCTTTATTATCCGGGTAAGGGCTCCCCTGTCCCAGCGCATATTGCGTGAGACGGATCATGGCCAGGAGCCTTTCTTCTTCATCTCTTGTGCACAAGCTGACGGCCCGCTCAGCCTTGGCAAGCCAGGCTTCACGATCCCAGCGGGAACGCAGCTGCGCGTATTGCCGGATCAACCCCGCTCCCTTGGCCACGACGATTCTTGGCGTCATGGGTTACCTCCTCTTACGTTCCATGATATCTTGAAAAAGCAGAAACTCAAAATGTAAATTCATATTTTTATTAAAAAATAAATTATTCAATATGTCAATGTTTCACCCGCCTGCCTTGCCTTTTATCAATAATATTAGCCAAAAATTTATGTTTCACGTGAAACAATTTTTAAATTTTCTAGAAAATGCGGCGTGGCGGGCAGGCGTGAAACATTTATCAGCTTGGCTTATGAAACTTCGGTTTCATGAAGTTTTCTTTTATTTATTCCTATTATTGCTGCCCATTCAAACCCGGATGCTTTATAATCCGGCCCAATCATATATCTCCTGGTATTTCAATTACCACCTGGCCATCTTTGTTTATCTGACTGATTTAATCTTAATTTTGTGTTTCTTAAGCTGGCTGGTTTTTGAGCGCCCTCGAATTAGCCTGACCAGCAAACTCTGGCTATTATTGGGGTTATTTCTCTGGGTTGTAGTCTCGGTGTTCCACGTGAAACAAATAAAACTGGGGATTTACGGGGTTTTTAAATGGTTTGAGCTATTATTACTGCTAATTTACCTCCGTGAAACATTCCGTGAAACAATTCAGTTCCGGCTTTCAGCCACTATACTATTTATATTAGGGGTTACCCAGGCGATTTTGGCTCTCTGGCAGTTTCACGTGCAACATATGCTTGGCCTGAAATTCCTTGGGGAATATATCCCGCCGCTGGGAACGACGGGATTAGCCACGATCGATACTCTGGGAGGGAAGGTTATTCGGGCTTACGGAACATTCCCACACCCCAATGTTTTAGCGTCTTTCCTGATTTTTGCCTTATTTATGGGCTTTTTTTTGGTTTCATCCGCCTTCGCCGAGGCTTCGGCGGGCAGGCGTGAAACAAAACTAAGGCTATTCTTGGTTTCATGTGGAACGATCTTAATCACGCTCGGAATCTTTGTGACTTTTTCCCGGCTAGCCTGGTTGGCCACGGCCATCGGATATTTGGGCTTTGGCATCTATTGGCTCTGGCACAAACAATGGAAAAAATCGCTTATCTTAGCCATTATTGGCATTGTTTCATGCCTGTCCGCCGGAGTTTTAACGAAGGCGGATGGAACTTATTTTGAGCTACTCAAAACCCGGGTTTTGGATCAGAATCAAACCTCCATTACAGACCGTGGATTCTTCAATGACCTAGGGTTAAACTTGGTGGCCCAACATCCCTGGCTGGGGGTAGGGGTAGGGAACTACGTGCCGGCACTGCGGGATCTGTATGCTTTGAAGGCCTGGCAATACCAACCGGCCCATAATATTTTTATTTTCATTGCGGCGGAATCCGGTGTCGGAGCTTTGGCTATTTTTGTCCTGATCATCATCCAAATTTTCCGCGGCGCGCGGCATGGCCCAGTTGGGCCGCTTAAATTTTCCCTGATCTTTCTAGGATTGATTTTTTTGATCCTGGGACAGTTTGATCATTATTTTGTTACAATTCAGCAGGGGAGACTCATGCTGTTTGTCGTGCTGGGATTACTCGCGGCTTTGCCAAACCTACAGCATGAAATTTTAAATGATAAATTATAAATTGAAAAACTTTATTAAAAAATTTATTCCGAAATTCTTGCTTGGCTGGTATCATTTAATGCTGGCTCACTTAGCCAATTTTATTTATGGCCGGCCGTCGGAAAATCTGATCGTGATCGGAGTGACTGGCACCAACGGCAAATCTACGACCGTTAATTTGATCGCGGAAATTTTACGCGAGGCCCGGCACAAAGTCGTGGTCTCGTCGACCGTCAGTTTCAGCGACGGCAAAAACGAATGGCTCAATAATCTAAAGATGACCATGCCGGGACGATTCTTCCTGCAGCGCCTGCTGGCGCAGGGAGTGCGAAACGGCGCCGGCTTTGCTGTGATTGAATCGTCCTCAGAAGGAATCCTGCAGCACCGCCAGGTTGGCCTTCATTATGATTGCCTGGTCTTTACTAACTTAACGCCGGAGCATCTGGAAGCGCACGGGGGATTTAAAAATTACAAACAATCAAAATTAAAGTATTTTGAAACTTTGCAAAATCTGCCGCACAAGACGATCGCCAAGCAGCGCGTGCCCAAAATAATTGCGGCTAACATTGACGATCGTGCGGCCGCGGAATTTTTGAACTTCAGCGTGGATCAAAAAATAACTTACGGCCAAGCAGAAGTCGCCAACATCCGCGGCATGGATTTGAAAGCCAGCGAACGGGGAGTGGCGTTCCGCGTGGCCGACGTGGATTTTAGCCTGAATTTAAAAGGAATTTTTGATCTTTACAATGCCCTAGCTGCGATTGCCATAACCTCGCGCTTAGGGATTGATCTGAGCCTGGCCAGGCACGCCTTGGAAAAAATTCCCAATGTCCCGGGCCGGATGGAGCTCGTTGATGAGGGCCAGGCATTCCAAGTCCTGGTTGACTATGCCTACGAACCCGCAGCCCTGAAGCAAGTTTACGCCACAATCAAAAATTGGAGCGAAAAAAATATTATTCAAATCCTCGGGTCAACCGGCGGGGGCCGCGATCAGGCGCGCCGGCCGGTGCTGGGAAGACTCGCGGCAGAAAATGCGAACGTGGTGATTCTGACGACCGACGATCCGTATGACGACGACCCGCAAACAATTATGGATGAGATGGCGGCAGGCAGCATGGCACAGGGCAAACTCCTCAATCAAAATTTATATAAAATTCCGGACCGGCGCGCAGCCATGGCCAAAGCTTTCGCCCTGGCGCAAGCCAATGATTTAATTCTGATCACCGGCAAAGGCGCGGAACAAAAAATGGCAGTCCGGGGCGGTTATATCCCGTGGGATGACCGGACTGTGGCCAGAGAAGAACTCAAAAAGATTTTGCAAAAATAAACGACCGGCTGATTGCTATGACGTTCGTCAAAGCTATCAGCCGGTTTAGTTTTGTGTTCAGGTGAGCCAGAGCTGCACCTCCTCGCCGTCGATGACGATGTGGCAGATCTCGTCGATCTCCATCCCGTGAAACTTGGCGTGCTGCTTAACCGCCGCGCCGTCCTTCACCAGGGCCTCAATCAGGCTCTGGAACGAAACCCTCGCTTCGCGGATCTGGTGGTCGGCCTTATCAACACGGATCAAGATGCCATCGGTAAAAATCATCACCGGAATGTCAGCGGCAGTATTTCGGATCTGCTCTTCGATGTGATAGCTGACCTGCTGCTGCGGAACGTTCAGGCGCAAATGCCGCCTGAGCAATGCCTGCGTAATTCCGGGATCCATTACGCACCTCCCAGGAACTTCTGGAAGCTGACCGGGCGGCGGCCGGACAACAAGTCCTCAATGGACTGCTGCAGCCACCAGATCCGCAGTTCACGCCGCACTCTCGCCGCAATTTGCTTGTTCTGCACAACTACTCCTTTGGTTCGTAAAGAACCGTGATCTGAGTCAACATGTCCAAGGGGTTGGGAATTACCGCGGACGCCAAATTGAAATTGGTATGCGCGGCCGAACTCTGAAGAACCTGGGTGACTTTGACCGAGGCCAGGAACTTGTTGAGGCGATCCGGCCTGGTCGCGGATCTGACGAAGAAAAATCTGGCTTTCATTGTTTCCTCCTGCTGATCAACCCGAAATTAAGGTTGACCGGTAAGCTTAGACGAATTTGGATATTTGGTCTATAATAGTTGTATATACACATTGATCTAGATTTAAATTTTGCTTTTGCTAAGCCAAAATTAACTAATTATTGTCGTCGTAATTTTCCGACAAAATGGATATTAAACTGGTTCTGGGGGAATTAGGAATCCATAAAACCAAAGCCGAGGTTTATCTGGCGGCCTTGGAATTGGGCCGCGCCAAAGTTCGGACCATTGCGGATAAAGCCGGGGTTCCGCGCACCACGGCCAATGAAATCTTGGAACACTTGGCCCATCGGGGATTGATCCGGAAAATCCAACGCGGCCGGACCTTGATCTTCGAGGCCGAACCCCCCATCCAGCTCAAATTGTTGCTTAAAGAGCAGGAACACAAGCTCGACGAGGCGTTGCCCGAACTAAAGTTGTTGTTTAATTCGGCCGGTTTTCGGCCCCGGATTAAATTTTATGAGGGCGTCGAGGGTATGAAAGAAGTTTTCAAAGACACTCTGACCGTGAACAACAAAACGCTACGCGGCATTCTATCCATGGAGGACTTATACAAAACCCCCGGGAAACAATTTATGGACGAATACGTTGCCAAGCGGATTGCGGCCCAGATCAAGCTGCGGGTCATCCGCTCCGAGATCAAAGAGGTGGAAGAAACCTGGCCGAGCAGCCAAAAAGAGTTCCGCGAGTTGCGCTACGCGCCGCAAAAAATGATTTTCCCCATGACCATTTATTTGTATGATCGCAAGGTTTCGATCATTGGCACGAAAAAAGAAAACTTCGGCATCATTATCGAATCCGAAGATTTGTTTCAGACTTTAAATAATTTCTTTGAGATTACCTGGGAAGTTGGTAAAATAGGGAAAAGAGTGAATTAATCCAAAATATATGGCCGATGAACAAGAACAGCAACAAGCCAAAGACCGACATTATGAAACCATGGGCCGGCTGGAAACGCTGCGCTCGGATGTCTACAACGAAATTAGAGCCATCATTAACCGCTACTATGAGCGGGTGCCCGCCGACAACATTTACGAACGGGAAGAGCGCGGCTTTATCCGCGACGAGCTGCGGCGCGTGCAAACCCGGATCGACGAAACCATCAACGGTTTGTAAAAAAACCAATTTATCTTTATAATCAAGCTACTTATGATAAAAAATAACCCTGTTTTAATCCGCAACGAGCAAGAAGAAACCGCCCAAGTCCGCCGAGATTTGATTTTTGTGGTCACACTCAATGTCGTTTTTTTCGCCGCATTGATTGGACTATATTTTTTCAACCACGCTACGGGCCAGGTTGATGCCTTCTTTGCTCACCTACTGAAATTTTAAAGGTTGACGTGGGCCCGTAGTAAAGTGGTATTACGCGGCATTCGCATTGCTGAGGCGGGAGTTCGATTCTCCCCGGGTCCACCATGGAAATTTTTATGGATTCTCAATATTTAGCTTTAATCAGCACTATTTTAAGCGTAGCTCTTTTGATTATCGTCTTTTGGCAGGCGTTAAAGCTCCACCGGCTGGATCGGATGCGGCGGGAATTTTTCTCTTCCGGCCTCAAAAAAGATCTGGAACAAATCCTGATCGATCAGAACCGCTCAATCAGCAAAATTACCCAGCAAATCAAAGAGATTGACGAAAGCCTGGATACAATTTTTACCGGTAACCGGAATAACATCCAGAAAGTCGGCTTTGTACGATTCAACCCGTTTGACGATGCCGGTGGCAATATCAGTTTTACGCTCGCGCTCCTGAATGCCAAGGATGAAGGCGTTGTCATGTCCTCGCTCCATGGGCGGGACGGGACGCGCGTTTATGCCAAGGCCGTTAAGGCCGGCCGCAGCGAAACCCAGCTGACGGAAGAAGAAATGCAGGCAATAAAGGACGCCAAATAGAATTATAAATTTTAGATTATAAATTATAAATTAAAATGGCCAAGATACAAGAATTCGCCGAGACCATTGTTTCCTCCTCCATGCGGATCGAGGGGGAACTCAAAAGCGCCGGCAATATCAAAATCGACGGGATCGTCAACGGCAAAGTCCAGACCGCGCAGGATCTGATCATCGGCCCCAACGCCCAGATTGATGCCGATTTGATTGCGGGCAATGCCACCGTGGCTGGCGCAGTCAAAGGCAACGTCATGGTCAAAGGCGCGCTGGTAATTTTGGAAACCGGCAAAATTGTCGGCAATGTCAGCTGCGCTTCCTTAGGCATACGCGAAGGCGCTTACTTTTCCGGCGCCTGTAAGATGGCCGAACCCAAGAGCCCGATAAACGCTTCCGAGTCGAATTAGGAATTAAGAATTATGAATTACGGCCGCGTTTCCCCTAATTCCTAATTCATTATTCGTTCTTCCTCCCCATGTATTACTACATCGTCGATCCCCAAAAAATTTCACAACGGCATTTCGACCAAGTACAAAATATTTTGTACTCGTCTGTGTCTGAGTATCGGATCAGCGGCGAAACCGCCCGGGTCACCGGCCTGCGCACCATCAACCAGCTGGTCGAAACGGCGCTTGCGCGCGGGGTCAAAACCCTGGTCGCGGTCGGCACGGATGAAACTTTGCACGAAGTTATCAACGCGGTCAAAGGCCGAGAGGTGATTATCGGCTTTATCCCGCTCCTGCGCACCGAGCTGGGGGAAATATTGGGGCTGGGCGATATCGAGCACTCGGCCAAAACCATCGGCCTGCGCCGCGTGGCGGAACTGGATCTGGCGCAAGTGAACAGTAACTTTTTTTTGTCGAACCTGACCTTTGGCGCGCTACCGGCCGGACCGTTGAGCGGATTGGGCTACAAAACCCTGAAAAATTTATTCGGCATGCCCACGTTTCAGATTAAATTCACGGCGGACAACAATGACTTTAGCGCCACGCTCAGCGCCGTGGGCGGGATTGTGGTCAACAGCCGGGCCACTGGCTCGGAATCGTCCCAAATGTTCAATCCGACCGACGGCGTGCTCGATGTCGTGCTGTTGCCAAAGCTAAACCGATTTCGCACCTTCCGCTACCGTCGCGAAATTCTCACCGGCCGTTTTGAAGCCATCCCCGGCAGCTCCCTGATCCATGTGCGGCAAATGGAAATCACGACGCCGGCCGGCCTACCCCTGCGGGTGGACGGCAAAATCGTAGCCCGCACCCCGGCGCAGATTTCCGTCCTGCCCCAGGCGCTCAAAATCATTGTCGGTCGCGATCGTAAATTCTAAATACTTCTAAGAAAAAACCCGACCGTGTCGCAATTATAAATATTGACTCTAATATTTTTGCTTAATGTCAAGTCAACTTGACATTAATTTGTTATAAGCGTAAACTAAAAAATATATAAGTAATGTCCAATTTTATGAATAAACAAAAAGGATTTTCACAAACCTTGGTAATATCAATTGTTGTGATTCTATTGATCGGCGTTGGGCTAGTTTGGGCTTTAGTTCAAAATAATAATAAATCTGAAAACGCAATGATGGAGGATAAATCTGACGAGAGTATCATGAAAGATGATAAAATGATGGATGATTCCGATACTATGATGCAAAAAGCTGGATCGTATAAGGATTATTCTATTGCTACGGTTGAGGCTGAACAGAAAGCTGGAAACAAGGTCGTGTTGTTTTTCCACGCTCCATGGTGTCCTTTCTGCAAAGCCGCTAATGCTGAATTTATATCCCGCGCCAATGAAATTCCAGCTGGTGTAACTGTACTTAAAACCAATTATGATTCCAATACAGAATTGAAACAAAAATATGGAGTTACTTATCAGCACACTTTCGTTCAGATCGACAATAATGAAAATCAAGTCAGCAAATGGAATGGTGGCGACATAGATAATCTCAAGAAATATTTAAAATAAAATGATTGAAGTATTACTTGCAATTTTAGCTGGAATTTTAACTATTGCCGCTCCTTGTATTCTTTTGCCGTTGCCGATTATTTTAGGCAGTTCCGTAGGCCAGCAAAGCAAAACCCGACCGATATTTATAACATTAGGATTTGTTCTGACCTTTGCGGTTCTAGGATTGACCCTTAACTTCATAATCCAAAATTTGGGGTTGTCCCCAAATGCCTTAAGAAATAGCGCGGCTATTGTCCTGGCAATTTTTGCCTTGTTCATGATCTGGCCGACTCCATTTGAGAGGATGACAATGCACTTGTCTGGGTTGATTAACAAAGCCAGTCAAACCGGCCGAAGTGCGGGCAAGGGAAATTTGGGAGGGTTCATAATCGGAGTGGTGATTGGAATTGTCTGGGCTCCTTGCGCTGGCCCAATTCTTGGTTCAATTTTAACTTTAGTCGCACAGCAGCAGGATATAACCAGAGCCGGAATATTACTTATTGCCTATGCGGTAGGGGCAGGGCTTCCAATGCTGGCCATTGCCTATGGCGGCCAAGCGTTGACTACTAAAGTCAAAGGTATTGCACCCTATGCCCACAGATTACAGCAGGTATTCGGTATTATTATTTTACTTCTGGCTGTAGCCATATATTTTCAATATGATACCTTGCTCCAAGCCAAACTTTTGGAATTTATCCCGGCATTAAACCCAAAGTTCTAGACATGAAAAAAACTTATCTCTACATTTTAATAGTCGCAATTTTTCTAGTTGTTGGCGGATTTTATCTGGATAGAACCAAAGATGGGTCTGATACTAGCTTGTCCTTATTTAAAAATGATTCCATGGATGATGTTAAATTAGAAAATTATGGCGTAGCGCCCGAATTTACCGGTATTGCAAATTGGCTTAACCTGCCTGCCGGTCAGGCAGGTTCAGATCCATTAACCATGCAGCAATTACGCGGCAAAGTTGTGTTGATCGATTTTTGGACATACTCATGCATCAACTGTATCAGGACGCTGCCTTATGTCACAGGATGGTATGAGAAATATAAAGACAAAGGTTTTGTGGTCGTCGGCGTCCATACGCCGGAATTTGCGTTTGAAAAAGACACATCAAACGTTCAAACCGCTTTGAAAAGACATGGGATAAATTATCCTGTAGCCCAAGATAATGACTATGGCACTTGGCAAGCCTATAGCAATCGCTACTGGCCAGCACATTATTTGATAGATCAATCTGGAAAGATTGTTTATACCCATTTTGGCGAAGGAAAATATCAAGAAACCGAACAAGCCATTCAGCAGCTGATTGGACTTGGTGATGAAAATGAGATGGCGGAAGAAAATATCCAGAAAGTGGTTGAGACTCCCGAAATATATTTTGGATTAAAGCGTCTGGAGCTGCTTTCAAAAAACCAGAAACCATCAGAAGCGAATCAACAATATAATTTTCCTTCTGAGCTTCCTTTGAATAATTTTGCTCTGGAAGGCCAGTGGTCATTTAATGATGAAGGCGTCAAACTTGTCGGCACTTCGGGCAAAATCAGGCTTAATTTTTATTCCAAAGATGTTCATATAGTAGCCAAGGGCGATAGTGAAATTAACGTTAAAGTATTAATTGATGGCAAGCTAATTAAAACAACAAAGATTCAAGATTCCAGCCTTTATACTCTTGTTGAAGGTACGGATTCCAAACAGCGGATTTTAGAGTTGCAAATTGAAGGGGCTGGTTTTGAAGCCTTTACCTTCACCTTCGGATAATATTAATGACAATTCAAAACAATATTAAAGAATTAAGAATCAAAAAAAACGTGACCCAAGAGCAATTGTCAGAAGCCGTGGGAGTATCGAGACAAACGATAGTCGCCATTGAAAAAGGCAACTATACCCCATCGCTTTTACTGGCTATAAATCTTGCTAGTTTTTTTGATGTTTCCGTAGAAAAACTTTTTAGCGTAAAATAACTATATGAAGATTATTATATATTACCTGGTACTGTTAATTTTAATAGCTTTACTTACAGGATTTTTGGTGCAAGGAACCCCTGATTCAATGAGCATGGAGCAAATAATTTCGGTTTCATTATTATTAGGGGTTTATGTGGTCGCTATATCTTTGGTTGGTGAAGGTAAGATCATAGATGAAAGAGATATGCAGCACAGATATACATCCAACCGGTTAGCATTAATCGCTGGAACCGTTATTCTATCAATCGGCGTGTTGGTGCAGTTGTTTAATCACGCTTTAGACTACTGGTTGCTTGCAGGGTTAATTGCAATTAACTTGGTCAAAATTGTTAGTCTTATTTACTCCAACTATAGACACTAGAGCTTAAGCTTTTGCTGCATTTAGAATTCTATTCCACGTTCCGGTAACCTTAAATTTATCTTTTCAAAAGAAAACACCCGAATAATCGGGTGTTTTCTTGGAGCAGGTAGGGGGAATCGAACCCCCACCCCTTCCTTGGCAAGGAAGCGTTCTACCATTAAACCATACCTGCTCGTTATTTTGGTGCCTCGGGTCAGAATCGAACTGACGACGCCAGCCTCTTCAGGGCTGCGCTCTACCACTGAGCTACCGAGGCTCGCGGATTCTTATTATAGCAATTTTTCTGGTGGACGCTGAAGGATTCGAACCTTCGACCTTCTCGGTGTAAACGAGACGCTCTAACCAACTGAGCTAAGCGTCCTCTGGTGCGCGGGAGAGGAGTCGAACCTCCATGCCCTTGCGGGCGCTACCACCTCAAGGTAGTGCGTCTGCCATTTCGCCACCCGCGCCAACAAAAATCCTATCAATTATAGGCCAAAATCGCCTCTAGGTCAATTCTAGCACACTTTGACTTAACCCTTGACAAAACCCCGGTTTTATGCTAATATTGATAGTTGCGTACCCCGTCCTGGCCTTGTGCCAGGCGGGGGCAGGCAACATAGGAACCCCTATGTTACCACGCAATCAAAGCTCTTTTATAAGGTCTCAACCAAACCGTTTTATGGTCCTTACCTGATCTTCCTTGAATGGAGTCTGGCCGAATTTCAACCTCGGCCGGCGGTCTCAGGTTCCAGGTTCATAATCGGCAAGGACATATTTCATGACTAGCCGTTTTGAACGGTTGACCTTAGCAAACCGGATCATCTTGATCAGTTTGCTAACCATCCTGCCAACCCTGTTGTTACCCCAGGCAGCGATGGCCTCAACTGACTTGTCCGCCATAGCTTTAGCGAAGGCGGAAAACAAAACACGACAAGTCCTTGAAATAAAAAACTTTCAAACAATTACAATTCCCAACATCCAACAGATTTCTGACTTCATTGATAACAATGATAATGATGAAACTGTGGCTGAACCGGAACCGATCGTTGATCCCGCGCCCGCTCCAGTTGTGATTGCACCGAAGAAAACAATTGCGGTCACCAAATCTTCTTACTCCTTCCCGCCCAAGATTTTGGGCGATGACCGAGTTTACATGCATGAGCCAGAAATCCGCGCTTATGTCTGTCCGAAGATGGGTCTGGCCCAGTGTGAAATCTTTATCGCAGTGCTAAAGGGTGAAAATGGGACCCATGAATGTACCCGCGACAACCGCGGCGTGAACCGCAATGGTTCGCTCGACGTCGGATTGGCTCAGATCAACTGGAATCCCAAATACCACCCGCCTTACAGCGTTGAGCAATTGCGGGATTGCAAATTCAACCTCGACATTGCCTTGCTCAAATATAAGGCTCGCGGATTCCAACCCTGGTATGCTTACACCAAAGGTACTTACAAAAAGTTTTTGAAACCCGTGGCTGTGGCTCCAGTGGCTAAAACAATCGAATAAAAAATAAAGCCCCCGAATATCGGGGGCTTTTAAAATTCTTACGGCAGTAAAATTTCTGGCGTTCGACGCTGCCATAAATACACGGCAAGCGCAGCAGCTAAAAATAACCAAGCGACTAACGGTCCAGACATGTATAGGTCTGCCGCTTCCCAAAGACTAATCCAATTGATGGCAATGTAGCCTTGAACTGTGGCAACATTATCCACCAGGCTCTGATCCTGTTTCTGAATGTTTTCCAGGTTAGTCTGAGTATAGGAGATTTGGCTGTCCCAAGAGCCAAGTTTCTGGCTGTATGAATTGTTTTCGCTGACCAGCTGACTCTGCAGGCTTATTTTCTGCTTGGCCAGCTGGTCCAGGCGAGCGTTGATTTGAGCTTGCCGGGCTGGGTCAAACGTTACTTCCGACTGTAGAGCCGTCTGTTCTTTGGCCACAGCATTCAGCCGCTGCTGCAGGGAATTAACAGCTGACGAATGCGCAGTGATTAACTGTTGGCGGCTGGCCTGAAGCTGGGCCAGAGTTTTTTCGGCTTCCGTTCGGCTTTGTTCGATTGATTGTTTTTGGGGCAGAAGATTTTGCGTATAAATTTGCTCTGCATAAAATTTGCCAGGAACCAATGTCTTAATCTGAGCTCGGAAAGTCTCCAATGAACTCGCCGGTATTACAAAGCTAACATATCCATTTTTGACAGAGCCACTCGAACCATCTACGCGGCCATTGAACCCACGGACCGTAATTTGAATTCGATCTACTAATTCTGAAACGTCACGGGAGCGAAGAGTGGCATTGTAATCTTTTTTCAAGAACTCGCGGTTGTCGGAAACAGGCGTGACATCTCTGGGATAATAATCTGGAGCAATGATGCTATTTTGGGGAGCGCTCACACCGGCAGTAGGACTGCTCTCGGACGGTGCCCATAATTTAGGAGAGGAAAAATTAACCGTAGGAAACAAATTAACGAAAAATAGAATTACGGCAACACCAGTAAGGCTCAGAGAAAACCACAATGGCCAAGCCCTGGTCGGAGCAATCTTTTTCGCGGTCGCAAATTCTTTCGATAAAATTTCAGATTTTAAAATCTGATTATTGACCGGCTCCTGCCGGGAATTTTTACCCCAGGAAGTTAAAACATCTTCTATATCGTGCTGGTTATTCATACGTATTAGTTAAGGCTACTTTTGGCCCGAGTGAGAGCTCGGTGGAGGCGGACTCGGACGGCCACAAAATTAAGATTCAAAATTTTGGCTATTTCATTCAAGGGCAAATCGGCAATGTATCGAAGACGAATCAATTCCCGATCATCTTCAGATAAAGGGGCCAGCATTTGTTCAACTAAAATTTGATTCTCTGAATCGATATAGGTATTGCTTGGCAATTCGTTTAGGGACGCATTCAACCCAACCTCTCGGTTTGATTTACGCCAATGTTGCCGGCATTCATTCCGGGCAATCGCAAACAGCCAAGAGCCGACACGGATATGTTTCTGCTGAAATTTGGGGAGTGCCTCGATCGCTTTTAGCCAGGTCGACTGTAAAATATCTTCAGCGAGGGGACGGTGGCGTAGGGTGTTTAACAAATATCCGTAAAGCTTGGGGGTCAAAAGATCCCAAAGCTGCCCTATGGCTTCGCGGTCGCCTCCTTGTGCTTTAACCACTAACAACCGCTCATCCGCCGAGTTCATATCGTGAAGTTAATAATGTGATCACAGTAATATAATGCCCCAAGCAGGTTAAATGTTACAGGGCTCATATTGAAAAATAAGCGGTTTTACCCGCTTATTTATTTCCAATAACTCTTCTATAAATTATGGTGCAGTATTCTTGAATTAGTCCGAACGCATTTCGCCGCCTGCGGCGGCGGGGAATTCACCCCGCGAAAATTCGGAAAGGCGGCGGAGCCGCACCGCTGACAATTTTTCGCCTGCACTAAAGTTTCGGCGGACAGGCAAGTTTTTCTTTAGCGGCAAATTCTTTGAAAACTAATTCGTAAATTTGATTGTAGAGAGGATCTGGCGGACAAGTTGTGTTTGATCACTATCGTCATTGGCCGAGAATCTAATGGAATAGACATCTCCGTTAATCATGAAGTAAGCGTCCTCATTAACTCTAGTGCCAACATACCACATCCTCACAGGACCTCCTAGAGGAGTGAATCGGCCAGTCTGGTAAGTAAGTGTACGATTATCTCCGGATACAACAGTACCTGACGAAGTATTTTTTAACTCAGGAACTATTGTTCCACCGTAACTACGAGCGTTAACGGTAATATCTACTAGAAATGACCCGCTACCCGTAGAAATATTAATCTGACGACGCGGCGAATCCCCTGGCGTAACCCGATTAAAACTAAGTATTGGAGCCCGAAAAATACTAGGGTAGCGAAAACTAAAACCAAGTGCTGGGGCTGGACTTAAAAATTCGTCCGTAGTCGGCAAGGTGTATGTTTCCCAATCTGCGATTGGACCGAAATTTTGAGTCGAGGTAGGTATCGGACTTTTACTAAATTGATTTGATTTTTTGGAAAAAACAAAATATCCACCAACAGCGACAATGGCAATAATTACTACTATCAAAACTATATTTGCAAATCCTTTTTGATTCATATGGTTATTCGTAAATTATTTTTTCGACTTTGTGATTAAAAAAATTTCTTCCCCCAAAACTCTTTGACTTTTCCTTTCTGGTGCCCGGGGAGAGATTCGAACTCTCAAGAGCTTACGCCCACAGCATTTTAAGTGCTGCGTGTATACCATTCCACCACCCGGGCAAATAAAACTATTTTTTCTTCTTGTTCCTAGCTCTATGAGTTGGTTGCAAGCTATGGCAGTTGGGACAAAGAACTCTTAGGTTCTCTAACCTATTGTCGTTACGGTTACCATTAATATGATCTAGCTCTAGTGGCAGCCGACCTTCTGGTGTAGTTTTTGCCCAACCGCATTCTTCGCATTTCCTGGCCTTCAATCCGAGGGAAAACAAACGCTTTTTTAGTTTATAACTCTGATAATAACTTTCTTTAACAAGAATCTGCTCTATGGGCATACTCGCTCGCACTAATCCCGTTAGCCCTTTATTCCAACTCTTCCCTTTAAAATGAGATGTATCAATATGAAGCGACCTTAAATAATTTTGAATTTGAACATAATTGCCTCCAGCAGGAATTAAACCCAGCTTAAAGATTACCTGTCGTATACTAAAGGATTCCTGTGCCGCTTTCTTTAACTGGTCTCCTGTCCACTTCTTTTTTCTGTCTTTACTCATAACAAAAGTATATCTGATGGTAAAGACAAAGACAATCTCTATCCTCCTACGTTTACCTACATTTTATTATTCTGGAGGCGTCAACCGGAGTTGAACCGGTGTACGAGGTTTTGTTCCGACGCCAAAATTTTGGAGGTCTGGACCGGAGTTGAACCGGTGTACGAGGTTTTGCAGACCTCTGCCTAACCGCTCGGCCACCAGACCAAGTCCAAAATTTTGGGTCGGAACCCCGGCCGAAGCGTCGGGGCAGACTTAACCTCTGCCTAACCGCTCGGCCATGACGCCATCCCATATTGAACCGCAAACTCCAAATATTATATCTTATTCTGCACAGACAATCCACATGTTAGCATTGACCCGACAGTTTAAATTTGATACGGTTCTGCTGAGATTACCCCCACAAATCCTAAATGGACATAGACATTGTTCGTAAAATAAAAAATTATCCGCTGAAAGCCAGCTTTAACACACTGGCCCTGCGCCATAAGTTTTCACTTACCCTCTTTTTGCTGGGGCTTTTGGCAACGCTGGTGCCGCATGTCACTTATGCCCAGCCGCCGTTGCTAGCGCCCGAATTGGGTCCGGCCCTGGTTTTTGAATCCGGGATTTCCGACTATGAAGATTACCTCTCCCAGCTAAACCAAGACTTAACCGACGAGTATTATCAGCGGCAGGCGGTGCAGCAGGCGATCCGGCAGCAGAAGCTCGCTACGGCAGTCGGCGCTTACCTGGCCTCCCAGCGCTCGCCACTCGCGCCTTATGCTTCGACTTTGGTCAGCCTGCGCAACTGGAAAAAAATCACCGCTCTGGCCAATGCCGAAAGCACGCTCTGTCGGCGCTACCCTTTGGACAAAGCCAATTGCTGGGGGGTGGGGGGCTCAGACCTCTGGGACATGGGCGACAACTTGGGCGAAGGCGTCATCGCCATGAATCGGTTCTTAAACAAATATCCACTGCGGTCTACGGTCAAATATTCCCAAATGAGTTTTGAACGCATGAATGGGCTCTACAAGCAACCGCCGGGTGATCATTGGGTTAACAATAACAAATCCGTTTACAACGATCTGGTCGCCATCGAAAGTAGCATTGAATAACAAAAAACTCTCCCGGCATACCGGGAGAGTTTTTTTATTGAGAATTATTTGGCTTCGGCTGGAGCTGATGCGATCACGGCTCGAAGAGATAATCCCAAGCGGTGATCGGCTGGATCGATGGAAATGATTTTGAATTGTTTCTCATCACCCACGGCGACAATTTCGCCGGGCTCTTTGCCTTCTTCGGCTGATAATTCCACGGAGTGTACCAACCCGGAAATTTCCGGATCCAGTTCCACAAAAGCGCCGTAAGGCGTGACTTTTGTGATTTTGCCGGTCACGATCTGCCCAACCTGGTATTTCTTGATTGATTCGAGCCACGGGTCAGCCAGCAAGCGCTTGATTGACAGCGAAATGCGGTCCCGGTCAATCGAAATAATCTGGGCCTGGACTTTTTGGCTGACCTTATAGAGGTCTTTGGGGTGTTCAATCCGCGACCAGGCCAATTCTGAAATATGGACCAGACCTTCCAGGCCTTCGCCAAATTTCATGAAGATACCAAAGTCAACAATGCCAGAAACTTCACCTTCGACCACGTCACCGATATGCAGCTTGCCCATCTTTTCGCGGAGGGCGCCCTCGCCGACAGCTTTTTCGGAGACGATCAATTTTTCTTCCTGGGGATCGGCGGTAATGATCTGTACGTCAAAAGTTTGGCCGACATAGCTTTTGAGAATTTCCAAAATCTTGTTTTTGTCACCCTCTTCCACGCGTGGATAATGCTCAGTCGCTAACTGCGACACCGGTAAAAATCCAACCACGCCGTTGAGTTCGACCATGAGCCCGCCCTTATTGGCTTCGATGATTTTGGTCTGGATAATTTCCTTGGCTTTGAGCCGTTCGGCCAGAGTTTGCCAAACGCGTTCCTGGCCGGCGGCCCGGAACGACAATTCGATGTTGCCGTCCTTGTTTTCCGGCTCAAGGACCTGGGCCAAAACCGTATCGCCGGCTTTCAGTTGCCCGAGACGCACGGATTCGTCATAAAGTTCGCGGCCCCGCACCACACCCAGGCCGATGCCTTCGATGTCGACATAAACTTCATTCTTGGCGACGGTTAAAACCGTGCCTTCAATCACATCGCCGGCTTTGGGGACTTTGATTTCCCCGCCGTCGGCTGCCAAAAGCTCTTGCATGGTTTTGGCGTCCATGGTTGCTGTGTTGCTCATTGCTTAAATTTGGGTCTGGCCATTCGACGCTGCGATGATCCAAACCCCTTCTATAACTGTGAGAATTATACGCTTTTGGGGCAGAAAAATCAAGGGCTGCTGGACTTCCAAAATTGCCCGAAATTTGCTAAAATACAAAGGCAGAATTTCATAATCTTATCCCCAAATGACTATTTCCTGGTTCGGACTCAGCAGCTTTAAAATTACCGGCAAAGACATCACCATCATTACCGACCCGTTTGGCTCCAGCAGCGGATTAACCGCGGTGCGGGGCGGCGCTGACGTCGTTGTTTGTTCCAATCCCGCCTTGGATTGGTGCAATAATTTTTCGTCCATCTCTGGCGCGCCGTTTATAATCACGGGCCCAGGCGAATACGACATCAAAGAAGCCTTTATCATCGGAACGGGCGCCGAAAACAAGGAGCTGGGCGCCACCACGATTTACAGCATTGAGCTAGAAGGGATCCGGATTGCTTTTTTGGGCCCAATCAAACAAGCGCAGCTAACCGATGAACAGAAGGAAGTGCTGGAAGGATCCGACATCGCCTTGGTGCCGGTCGGCGGCCGGCAAATTTTGGACTTTGAGGTCGGCGCCAAAATCGCCACGCAGCTGGAACCCTTCATTATCGTGCCGCATAGCTACAAAACCTCCGGCCTGGCTCTTAACCTGGATAAGCTGGATAAGTTTTTACAGGAAATGGGCGGCAAACACACCGAAGAGGAAAAGCTCAGCCTTAAGAAAAAAGATTTGGTCGGCGAGGCGACATCCCTGGTCGTCCTAACTCCGCAAAGGTAAATTATGCGCCGCTTGCTTGAACGCCTCCAAAACCAACCATACGAGACCCGGGTTAAAATTCTCTGGATAACCACCGTGGTCATCGCCATAGGCCTGCTCATCATCTGGACAGTAAACCTCAAATCAACGATTAAAAACAGCGACGGCCAAAGCGCACCGCCCCAGGAGCCGGCGAGCAGCGAACTGACCAATCAGTTTTTGGGAGTGGAGCGGGTCGAGCGCATCGCGGGCAGCTTAAAAATCTACTTTACCCTCAAAAATGAGACCAATGATATCCTGAACGTTTCCAAAACAGATGACATCTCTTTGACGGTTGACGAAGGCAGCCTGCATCCCGGCAGCTTGCTGGACCGGCAAGGCCAGCCTCTGGCCCAAAAAGTCCTGTCCCACACCCAGATTTTCGGGATCATGAATTTCAAAGCCACCAACGACAAAACCGGGGTGCTCAGTTTTGACAATCTATTTTTGGAAAAAAATCCTGATAAAATTTTCAGGCAGGAATTAGATTTGGATTTTGACAAACTTAACCAATCCCCCAATGTCCGAAATTAAAACCGCGGCCAACACCAATATCGGCTCTGTCAACTCGCGCTCTATCGAACGCGAAATGGAAGAATCTTATCTCGATTACGCGATGAGCGTGATCGTTTCCCGCGCCCTGCCCGATGTCCGGGATGGGTTAAAGCCGGTGCACCGGCGGATTCTCTATGCCATGAACGAGCTAGGCCTGCGCAACAACGCCAAATTCCGCAAATCCGCGGCAGTTGTTGGCGAAGTGCTGGCCAAATACCATCCGCACGGCGACGTGGCCGTATATGATTCTTTGGTGCGCCTCGCCCAAGAGTTTGCCATGCGCTATCCGCTGATCGACGGCCAAGGCAACTTCGGCTCCATGGATGGCGACGCGCCCGCAGCCATGCGTTACACCGAAGCGCGGATGATGGCCCTGGCCGAAGAGATGCTCTCCGACCTCGACAAAGACACCGTGGACTGGATGGAAAACTATGACGCTACCAGGCAGGAGCCGCGCGTGCTGCCGGCCAAAGCCCCAAACTTGCTGCTTAACGGCACCCTGGGGATCGCGGTCGGCATGGCCACCAATATCCCGCCGCACAATTTAGGTGAAATCGTGGATGCCACCGTCAAACTGATCGAAGAGCCGGCGACCACCACCGAAGAATTGCTGGAATTTGTAAAGGGCCCGGATTTCCCAACCGGCGGCTTTATCTATGACTGGAATACGATCAAGCAAGTCTATGCCACGGGCAAGGGGCCGATCGTCATGCGGGCCAAAACCGAAATCGTGGAAGAAAAGGGGATGCACAAAATTTTAATTACTGAAATTCCTTACCAGGTCAACAAAGCCACGCTGCTGGAAAAATTCGCCGAACTGGTCAAGGACAAAAAAATCGAAGGTATCCGGGACCTGCGCGACGAATCCGACAAGGACGGCGTCCGGATCGTGGTCGAAATGAAAAAAGAAGCCCTGCCGAACAAAATTCTCAACCAACTGTTTAAATTCTCCCAGCTGCAGGAAACATTCCACGTCAACATGCTGGCCCTGGTGGATGGCATTGAGCCCCAGGTTTTGAATCTGAAGAACACTTTGGAATATTACATTAAACATCGGATCCAGATTATTACGCGCCGGACCGTGTTCGATCTGAACAAGGCCAAAGACCGGGCGCATATTCTGGAGGGGTTGAAAAAAGCCCTCGACCATATCGACGCCGTCATTGCCACCATCCGCAAATCCGACACGACCGAAGAGGCCCACGCCAGCCTGATGAGCAAATTCAAGCTGTCGGACAAACAGGCGACGGCAATTTTACAAATGCAGCTGCGCGCGTTAGCGGGTCTGGAGCGCAAAAAAGTTGATGACGAACTGAAAGAAAAAATGAAGCTGATCGAAGAGCTGGAAACGCTGCTCAAAAGCGAGAAAAAGATCCGCGGCGTGGTCAAAACCGAACTGCTGGAACTGAAGGACAAATATGGCAACCCGCGCAAGACCGTCTTGGTCAAACAGCCGATCGGCGAATTCAAGGCGGAAGACCTGATTCCGGAAGAGCAGGCGATTGTGATTATCACTAAATCCGGCTATGTCAAGCGCCTGCCGACGGATACTTACAAATCCCAGGGCCGCGGCGGCAAGGGCGTGATCGGCATGGCGACCAAAGAAGAGGACGTGGTTGAATGGCTCAAGACCACCAACACCCACGACGACATCCTGTTCTTTACAACCAAGGGCCGAGTTTTTGCCACCAAAGTATATGAGCTGCCAGAAGCCTCGCGCACCGCGCGCGGCCAGGCTTTGGTCAATTTCCTCGATCTGCCCAGCGACGAGCTGGTCTCGGCCGTACTGACGATTTCCAAAAAAACCGCGGCCAAATTCCTGGTCCTGGCCACGAAAAAAGGCTTGATCAAAAAAACGCCAATTGAGGAGTTCGTCAAAGTCCGCCGCAGCGGCCTGATTGCCATCAAAATCAAACCCGGCGACGAGCTGCGCTGGGTCAAATCTTCCGCCGGCACAGATGACGTGATTTTCACCACGGCCAACGGCCAGGCCATCCGCTTCGACGAAAAAGATGCCCGGCCCATGGGCCGCACCGCCTCCGGGGTCAAAGGCATGCGCCTTAAAAAGGACGACGTCGTGATCAGCATGGACCTAGTCAGCAAGAAAGAAAGCCTCGACAACATCCAGCTGCTGATTGTGACGGAAAACGGCCTGGGCAAAAAAACCGACTTGAAATTCTACAAAAAACAACACCGCGGCGGCTCCGGCATCAAGACGCTGAAAGTCACCCCTAAGACCGGCAAAATTGTCAGCCTGCATGTGATCGACAAATCCGAAGAGCATGACCTGGTGGTGCTGTCCAAACTCGGCCAGGCGCTGCGCACGCCGGTGGGTAAGATCTCCACCCTCGGCCGCGCCACCCAGGGCGTCAAAATTATGACTCTGGATGCCGGCGACAAAGTTGCCTCCACCGCATTGATATAAAATAAAAAACCCGCCCAAGCCTGGCGGGTTTTAGTTATCTCGATTTAGATTTAAGAACTTAATTTATTCTTGGCTTCACTTCTGGCCCGGATAGCCCTAATTTCCTGCTGGGAATAAGGCAGGCTATCCACTGAATCCGTATACTTTGTGGCGGTATCAAGTTCAAATGCTGTTCTTCGCAAGTTTTCGTCGTCTTCAAGATTCGGATCATTGTATTTAATAACTTCAACATCGGAAGCGGCGACCATTGCTCTGGCAACATTGTATGATTCAAGGGTATCTTTATAAGCTTTTTGTGCGGCTTGATATTCTTTTGAATCTTCAGTAAATTTACCTTTCGCTTCTTGCCAAGCTTCACCTGTATGCGAAACCGCCATGTGAAGTTTTGCGTATTCACTAACCCGGTTTATTCTCGCTTCCAGAATCTGTATGTTGTCAGGGGTTAGTCCTCGTAACCTTTCTGTCTTATCTACCGAACTAGACCCTGTTAAAAATTGTCTGAAAAGATACTTTACATCTTCTCTGTCAGTATCGTTTTGTGCCAAATTCAGGCACTCGGTCAGACTCTGCTCTATTTTTGCTTCTGCTTTTTCGGCTTGACTGTCTCTGGATTCAACGGCTACTGGGCTAGGATCTTCTACACGATTTTCAGGAAATTTAAAATTTGCTTTTGCCTGCTCATCATCTTCAGTTTCTGTCCCCATATTTTTCCTTTCTTTTTACAACAAAGCTAGTTACTTTTTCTAACCTTATTATATACCTAATTTAATTCTTTTCAACAGACTAACTTATTAAATCTGCTGGAAAAAACTCCTGTCTATTCTAACCCGACAGGGAGGGGTTGCGGGGGAGTTAATTTTAACCCACACGCACAGCAATTTGTATAAATAAATTTCAAAACCGCCTCAATTCGAGGCAGTTTTCTTTAACCGGTAAATTCTTTTACTTCCCTGATTCCCTAAGACTTTGTGCTTTTGCCTTAAGTTCAAGATATCTTATTGCAACTCGATCTTGCCCGATATTATATTCATGCTGCCTAAAAACTTCACCCTGAGCAGTAAGGGAGTCGAGTGTTTCAGAGGATTCGAGTGCTTGCCTCATTTCTTCTGCTACGTCGCCTGGTCTATGATCAGAATCAATAAATCTATTCCGTAAATTAAGTGCGAATTCAAGTAAAGCCATGCGCATATCTGTTTCTGTTTCTTCCAATTCTTTCTTGTTATTTGCCTCGATTTCAGTCTTTATTCCTGCCACAGCTTCAGGATCACTTGCCAGAACATTGATCCTTATTGTTAATTCCCTTTGACTTTGTTCTAATTCTGCCAACCTATTCTTTTCTGCCTGAAAAGCAGCCGTAAATCCTTCGTCGTCCTCTACTGCAATCCCTGCGGCTTTGGCTTGTTGCTTTACCGCCTCAAACTGTATTAATTCTGCTTTAGTCTGTTCTATCCCAGCAGCCACTCTTTGCTTTTCCAATTGGGCACCTTGGTGTGCAGTTAGAGTCCTAGCCAAATCTGCCTGTTTTCTGCCTACGGCTGCCTCTTTCTCTCTCTGCGCAGAAGCTGTCTGTTCTTGTAATTGTGCCATTCTCCTTTGTAAGATTTCCAGCGAACTTGATTGCGCCTCTGGATTGCTTGGATCGGATGGCCTGTTAGTAGTATCTCCTCTGCCCATATAATCTTCCTTTCGGTGTATTAATACTTGTATTATTTATACCTTAATTTAACTCTGTTCAACAAATTAATTTCTATTGCTCGAACTCGTGTGCGACTTGATTACTGAAGTCAAAAAATTCCTTAGTACGTTTAAGCGCGTGAGTACGTGGGCGGGGGAAAGGCACGTTAAAAACTTTTTTTATCTCAGTGGGTTGGGGGCTAAAAACATAGACCTTATCAGCCAAAAAAACCGCTTCATTTACATCGTGAGTAACAAAAACAACTGTTTTATGTTCTGCTTCCCATAGACGGGTCAAGAACTCCTGCATCTGCGAACGGGTCTGGGAGTCGAGAGCGCCAAACGGCTCATCCATCAACAATATCTTGGGATTATTGGCCAAAGTACGCGCAATGGCAACCCTTTGCTGCATGCCTCCGGACAAATCCTTGGGAAAATATTCAGCAAAGTCTTTTAGGCCAGTTACGGTTAAATAATGATTCACGGTCTTTACCACTTCTTCTTGCTTCAAGTTTCTTATATTTAATCCGAAGGCAATGTTTTCCCAGACGTTCAACCAGGGGAAAAGCGTGAAGCCCTGGAACACCAACCCCAAGTCCTTTCCCGGTGCGGTGATCTCTTTGCCGTCCAGTAAAATTTTGCCGCTTGAAGGTTCCAGCAACCCCGCAAGAATCTTGAGTAGTGTTGTTTTACCGCAACCGCTCGGTCCTACAATCGCAATGAACTCCCGGTCTGCAATCGGCAAGGTGACATCTTTGATAACTTCCGACCACTGGTCGTTATGTTTATATAATTTAGAAATATTTGATATTTCAAGCATTGGATTTCTCGGTCCACTTAAATAACGACTTGTAAGTTACTTTAAAAAAATAATCCGTAGTCAGTCCCAAAAACCCAATCACAACAATCCCGCCAAAAATATTGTCAGTTCTTAAAAATCTCTGCGATTCAATCATCAAATGTCCCAAGCCGGCACTTGCTCCGACAATTTCTGCGATAATCACAAAAGTCCAAGCTGCCCCCATCATGATCCGTAACGAGTCCCAAATCCCAGGAAAACAGTTTGGCAGTATGACTTTAAGGATCACGCTTTGATGATCAGCTCCGAGAGTTAAGGCAGCCTCAACCAAATCCCTACGGCTGTTTATGACAACGTCAGCGATCAATAATGTCAAGTAAGGCGCTATCCCCATAAACAATATCGTGACTTTTTCAAGCTCCCCAATCCCAAACCAAATGATTGCTAATGGTATAAATGCAGAGGGCGGAATATATCGAATAAAGGCGATAATGGGTTCTATGAACGCCTCAAACTTCCGTGATATACCGAGGGCAATTCCAATAGGCAAAGCTACCACTAGAGACAAAAGGAAACCAAAAAAAATCCTGGAAGAGCTGGCGAAGATATCGCCCAACAAATTCCCTTTGATTAGCAAATCTGCAATAGCCGATAATACCTTGCTCGGTGGCGGTAGAAAGAACGCTGGCACTAATCCTGTATACGTCAGTAACGACCAAACAGAAAGGAAAACCAGCAATCCTGCGGATCCGAAGAGTATATATTTATTCCTGCTGATTTTCCTTTCTAATTTCATTTATAGAGATTAATTAATATAGAGTCATCAACCAAATTAGTGCCACTAATAGGATTCCGGATCAAATCCAGTCTAAGCCAGAGATCCCCGGCTTTTTGCAGCAAGTCCTGAGGCTGGCCAGATTTGAAGCTGACAATGTTATCGTCATAAGTTAACCACTGGATGGTCGCAAGCTGTGCCTTAACTTCTTCCGGGGAGATTTGAAAATTTTTCCCGATAATTTCAGCCGCTTCGTCATTGTTGGCATTTATCCAATCAATCGCAGCAAACAAAGAGCGCAATAGAGCCGCGGCTGCTTCTGGGTTGCTTTCGAGTACATCGTTCCTGATAATCATCATGTCAGGAAATAATTCCATGGTTTTAGAACTCAGCAAGACATGCCCACCTGGTCGTTCGCTTGCTTTGGACAGCCACGGCTCCCAAGTTACAGCGGCGTCCACCTGACCCGCCACGAAAGCAGCTCCGGCATCAGGGGCTGTGGTATTAACCACATCCAAAATACTGGTATCTAAATTCTGCTGATCTAAAAAATAAGACAGCAGGAAATGAGAAGGGGAGCCAACTTCGAATGCAACTTTTTTACCGCGAAGATCGGTAAGATTCTGAACATCTCTAGTCGCAATTATGCCATCAGCGCCTTTACTGGCAACCGTCATTCCAATAATTTTAATGCCCAGACCCGAATCTTTAATTATCACTACGGTTTCAGGCGTAATAGGAAGCACATCCACTTTCCCACTATTTAACAATTGCTTGCCGATTGCGCCATCGTCAAAGCTCTCGAGCTTAACGTTGATATTATTTGCCTCGAAGAATCCTTTTTCCTGAGCGATAAAATACAGCCCATTGCCGATCCACGGATTAAGTCCGATCTTTAGAGTGGCTGACTTACTGTCCTGAGAATGGTTTAAACCTTTCAATCCCATGATTAAAACAACAAGCAATACCACAACCCCAAACCCCGCATATAGTTTTTTCATAAATAATGATTAATACTGTTTTAACGGGTAATAATACCATTTATTAATCCTTAGGTCAATAATTCTGACTTATATAATAGTCAAATAATAGCTTATATAAAGCTTTTTTTATCTTTAGTTGTTATGTTGTCAGAATTATTGACAAAAGAGCAAAATGCTGATAAGTTGACTGGGCTAACCTCACCCCCGGCCCCTCTCCTAGTCAGGAGAGGGGAGATCTAATCTGAAGAGAACCAAATGGAAATCGCAGAAATACTGGAGAAAATCGGATTAAACCAAAAAGAAGCCATGGTCTATATGGCTTTATTGGAATTGGGTACCTCTTCAGTTGAAGGGATCGCCAAGAAAGCGGGGACTAAGCGCCCCACGACTTATCTGATCCTCGACGAGCTACAGAAGAAGGGATTGGCCGCTCTAGTACCGCGAGCGAAGAAGATTTTATACATGCCAGAGTCGCCGGACAAAATCCTCTCGGATCTGAATCGCAAACAAGAGCTAGTCAAAAGGTTCATGCCTAACCTACTGGCCGTCTATAATGAACCAAAAAATAAACCACAGGTTTTATTGTTTGAAGGCAAAGAAGCGATAAAAGATTTATATGATAAAATTTTAAATGCCAAAGAGGTTATTTTTTTCGGCACTATCCGAGATTTTGTCACCATCTATCCGGATTATGAAAAAAAGTTAGTTGCCAACACACTGGCCAAAAAAACTAAAGTCTTGGAGATTTTGACTCAAAATCCCGCGGACCTCAAATTCGCGGAAAATGTAACTCATACTGAATATTACCAACAACGATTTACCAAACCCGGAGAAGAATTTCTCACAGATAATTGCTTATTCGATGGCAACGTGGTGTTTTTTTCCTATCAACCGCATATTTTTGCTGTATTAATTCAAAGCAAAACCATTCATCAGTCGCTTCGGACATTATTTGAGTTTGCTTGGAAACAAGCGGAGCCGTATGATAAGATTATAAAATAATTTTTATGAGTGGACACAGTAAATGGAATACAATCAAACGGGCCAAGACAATCACGGATGCTCGCAAGGGCAAGGCTTTTACTAAAATTGCCAAAAACATCACGGTGGCGGTGCGCACCGGAGGCGGGGCTGACCCGACGTTTAATTTTCAGTTGCGTATGGCCATGGATAAAGCCAAGGAAGTCGGCATGCCCAAGGAAAATGTGGAACGCGCGATTGCGCGCGGCAAAGGCGAAGGCAAAGAAAGCATCCAGCAAGCTACCTATGAAGGATATGGACCCGCCGGCTCGGCCCTGATTGTAGAAACCGTGACTGATAACACCAATCGCACACTCCAAAGCGTTCGCAACATCTTTACGAAAAATAACGGCCGCCTGGGGGAGCAGGGCAGCGTCGCTTGGATGTTTGAGTCCAAAGGCCAGATCCTGGTGGAGAAGCAGAAGGGCGCCGAGGATTTACCTCTGGAATTGATTGACCAAGGAGTCGAAGACGTGAAAGAAACGCCAGAAGGATTGGAAATTTACACTCTGCCGATGGACCTGGAAAAAACCAAAAAGTTTATCGAGGCCAAGGGGATAAAAACGCTTTCGAGCGAGCTTATTATGCGCCCGCAGCAATCAGTGGAAGTCGCTCTGGATGATGCTATCAAAATTCAAACTCTACTCGATGCGCTGAATGAAGACGATGATGTCGTGGCGGTTCATAGTAACGTAAATTTATGATCATACTAGGAATTGATCCAGGGATAGCGCGCACCGGCTATGCATTCCTCAAACATACTGGCAAGGAAACTTCTTTGCTGGAATGCGGCTGTATCACGACCAAGGCGGGGACGGCCGAGCCGGCCCGGCTTTTGGAAATCAAAAAAGATTTAACCACCTTAATCAAAAAATTAAAACCGGACAGCGCCTGCATCGAATCGTTGTTTTTCGAAACCAATGTCAAAACCGCGATGACCGTCGGGCAGGCGCGGGGCATGGTCATGGTAACTTTGGCTGAAGCCGGACTCAAAATGATTGAAGTCACGCCGTTGCAAGTCAAAATGTCCACGACCGGCTATGGCAAGGCGGACAAAAAACAAGTGCAGACCATGATCGTCAAACTTTTGAAACTGAAAAAAATTCCCAAACCCGATGATGCCGCAGATGCGTGCGCGATCGCCTGGTCTGGAATCGGACGATAAGAAAACTCCGACGCTTCGGTCGGAGTTCCGACGCTCGACTTTGTCGAGGTCGGAATAAAAAAAGACCGGGATGTGCACTGTCACTGCACACCCGGTCCATCTGGTTGTCCGCGTCGCGTTCTACGCGATCGCCGTGGTGGCCTGTCCGCGATCGGGCGCCGCGTCGGCCGTATCCGCTTCATCGGCCGGCGGCGGGTCGCTCGTGGGCAAGCGGTCGGTCGGCGTGTCCCACGCCGGGCGATCGGACTGACCGCCCTGGTCATCCGCGTCGCCGCCCGTGCCCGGCTCCCGCGTCGGCATGCGCTCGGTCGGCGTGCGGCGACGCGATGGCCGATCGGTTCCGCTCTCGCCACCGGTCTGTCGCTTTGCTCCTGCGTTCTTCATTTTTCCCCCTGCTGCCTTTCGTCGCCATACGGACCGGATTCGCCCGGTCAAGTAAGCTCATTAAGATAGCAGTTTTAAGACCCAAGGTCAATAACCCCTCCCACCCTCCCCTTATTCTAAGGGGAGGAGTAAATAAGCAATCTAAAACCCCCTCTTAATATAAGAGGGGGTGCGTCAGAAGAGAGTCAACGGGGGAGTAATTACTTAATTTTTATAAACCTTCTTTTTCCAACTTGAATTAAATTACCAGAACTTGTGTCTGATTCCTCGGAAGCAATCTGATCATCAATCCTTACACCATCCTGCTCAATCAATCTCTTGGCCTCGCTTTTGCTTGAGGCTAGTTTTGTTTCAACAAGAACATCAACTATATTTTCTGATTTCACCTTGACCTCTTCAATCTCCGTGGGTTTTTCTTTGTTGCTAAAAACTTTCTGCCATTCATCCGAGGCTACACTGGCGGCCTGCTCGCCATGATACAAAGTAACAATCTCCGCCGCCAGCCGTTTTTTAATGTCACGGGGATTGGTCCCTTTTTTCAGTTCTTTTTCAATTGTTTTAATTTCATCCACCGGCACAGTGGTCGCGTTCTCAAAATAATCAATCACAACCTCGTCCACCAAGGCCATAACTTTACCAAACATTTCAAATGGCTCTTCTTCCAGAGCGATAAAATTACCGGTGGTTTTCCCCATCTTCTGACCATCGGTACCGATCAAATATTTCCCCAAGACAATGTCTTGGGGCTCCATTTTGTGTGACCGCATCAGCTCCCGACCGGTTAACAAATTAAATTTTTGATCCGGCCCGCCCAGTTCGACATTCGCCTGCACCGCCACCGAGTCATAGGCCTGGACCAACGGATACAATAATTCATGAAAAGCCAAGGGCTGACCGTGCTGCAAACGATTGCGGAAAGTTTCGTGGGAAAGAATCCAACCGGCGGAAAGTTGGGCTGCTTCCCTGATCACATCGCTAAGATTGAAATTTTTGAACCACTCGGATTGCCAGCGGACTTCCAGCCGAGACTTGTCCAAAATCCTCAAGGCTTGTTTTTCATACGTAGCAAAATTTTTGGCAATTTGTTCGGCAGTAAGCGCCGGCCGCGTTTCGTTTTTCCCCGAGGGGTCACCGATGGACGCGGTGGTGTCGCCAATGATTAAGACCGCCGTGTGTCCTTCGTCTTGAAAACGCCGCAAAATCCGCAGCACGACGGCGTGACCCAAATGAAGCTTGGCGGCCGTGGGATCAATGCCCAATTTTACCCGGAGTTTTTGGCCGGAATTCAAATTATCTTCCAAATGCTTCCGGTCAATAATTTCGGAAATCGAGCGGGTGAGTAATTCATTCATAGTAAAGACATTATAGCAATTTTTTGATACAATTAAAAACATGGCTTACATCCAATCCAATTGGAACAAACACCGCAAATTTTCGATCAAAAAAATCTGGGGTTTGGCCACCGCCTGGCCGCGCCGGTTCGTGGAACGATTCCGCAGCGACAAGGCTTATCGCCAAAAAATCACCCGGTTCGTCCTTTACTTCGGCGGGTTCTGCCTGCTCTTTGTCAGCGTCTCGTTTACCGTCATCGCCCTGACCCTGCCTGACCCGGCCAAACTGGATACGCGGCTGATTCCCCAATCGACCAAAATTTACGCCCGCGACGGCACGACGCTGTTGTATGAAGTTCATGGCGAGGCCAAGCGGACTTTGATTGACTTAAGCGAGATTCCCGATTATGCCAAGCAGGCCGCGATCGCAATCGAGGATAAAAATTTTTATAAAAACTCCGGGGTCAGCTGGACCGGAATTCTTCGTTCGATTTGGGTGGATTTAACCTCCGGCAGTCTCAGCCAGGGCGGCTCCACCATCACCCAGCAATTTGTGCGCAACGCCATTCTGACGCGGGAAAAAACCTGGGTCAGGAAAATCAAAGAGATTGTATTGGCCGTCGAACTGGATCAGCGCTATTCCAAAGACCAGATTCTCGGTTTTTATTTAAACGAAATTCCTTACGGCCAGAATGCCTACGGGATCGAAGCGGCCGCACAGACTTACTTCGACAAACACGCCCACGATCTGACCCTGGCCGAATCCGCTTATGTCGCGGCCCTGCCCCAGGCGCCAAGTTTTTATAACCCGAGCGGGCCGAACCGCGACCGGCTCGATGGCCGAAAAAATTACGTGCTCGATCAAATGGCCGAGCAAGGATACATCACTCATGATCAGGCAGAGACCGCCAAGGCGGAAAAAGTGACCTTCAACAAAGTCCGCGACGCGATCCTGGCCCCGCACTTCGTGCTCTACGTGGAAAGCTTGCTGGCGGAAAAATACGGCGAACAAACTTTGGAAGTGGGCGGCCTCAAAGTTACGACCTCGCTGGACTGGAACCTGCAGCAAATAGCGGAAAAAGCGGTTACCGATGGTGTGACCATCAATGAAAAACGAAACAACGCCTCCAATGCCTCGCTGGTTGCAATTGATCCAAAGACCGGCGAGATTCTGGCCATGGTCGGCTCACGCAATTATTTTGACGATGAACACGACGGCCAGGTCAATGTCGCCCTGCGCGAACGCCAGCCCGGATCCTCAATCAAACCTTACATTTACGCCACCGCCTTCAAACAGGGATTGAGCCCGGCTACGATGCTGGTGGATGTGCGAACCGTGTTTGGCACCTACGGCGGCAAGGAATACGCCCCGGGCAATTATGACGGCGCCAACCACGGGATCGTGAATATCCGCAAAGGGTTTGCCGGATCGTTAAACATCCCGGCGGTTAAAACCCTGGCCCTGGTCGGCGTCCAAAATGCCATTGATACGGCCAAAGACATGGGCATTACCTCGGACATCAGCGCCGATCGCTGTGGCTTGGCCCTGGTTTTGGGCGGCTGTGAACTTAAACTGTTGGACCACGTCTCAGCCATGGGGGTCTTTGCCAATATGGGAATCCGGCACGAGGCAACACCGATTCTGAAAGTGGAGGACGGCCAGGGCAACGTCTTGGAAGAATACAAGCCGGGCGAGGGCCGCGAAGTGATTGACCCCCAAGTCGCCTACGAAGTTGACAGCGTCATGACTGACAACGACGCGCGCGCATTTGTCTTCGGGCCCAACTCGCCGTTAACTTTGCCCGGTCGGGTGGTGGCCGCCAAAACCGGCACGACCCAAGAATGGAAGGACGGCTGGGCCCTGGGCTTTACTCCCTCGCTGGTAGCCGGCGTCTGGGTGGGCAACAACGATTCTTCCGTCATGCGCCGCGGTGCGGACGGCGTCATCGTGGCCGCTCCGATCTGGCGTCAGTTTATGCTCAATGCGCTCAAAGGAACGCCGGCGGAAACCTTTGCTGAGCCGCCGGGCATCCAGCGCGTGGTGGTGGATGCTATTTCCGGTAAATTGCCGACCGAATTGACCCCGTCGACCAAGAGCGAAGTTTTTGCCAGCTTCGCCCTGCCCAAAGATTTCGACGACGTCCACATCTCCGTGGCCATCAACAAATACAACGGCTTAAAAGCCTCCAGCCTGACCCCGCCGGATGCGCTGGAAAACCGGGTCTACACCGTGCTGCATTCGGAAATGCCCAATAATCCCAACTGGGAAAACCCGGTTCGGGCTTGGGCCCTGGCCGCCGGCTTTGCCTACCCGCCGACTGAAGAGGATGATGGGTCAGCCGGGAGCGGCGGCTTGGATGGAACGCCGGGCAGCAATGACAAGCTGGTGAGCTTTGTCGCGCCGGTCAATAATCAGATCATCAATAAGCTGCCGCTGACCGTGCAGGTTGACGTTACGGGGTTCGTACCGACGTCAGTCGAACTTTATCTGGATGATCAGCAGATTGGAACCAAAAATAATTCGCCCTTTAGTTTCACCATTCCGCATATTGATAACGGTGCCCACCGGCTCTCGGCATTTGCCCATGTGCCCGGCCAGGGGACAATTCAAAACAGCATATCAATCAATGTCGCCAAATAATAAATGACGATCATTTTTGTCATCAGTGTCTGTTTCTTATATCTGGCTTTCAAAAAACCTGGCTGGGCTTTGGCCGTCCTGCTGTTTTTGCTGCCGGCTTATCAAGTCCGATTCACGCTGCTGGGATTGCCAACCACTCTGCTTGAAGTTTTAATCCTGGCTTTTCTTGTCGGATTGCTGGCCCAACAGCCGGACTTCCGGCCGCTTCGCAAACTCGGCCGGCTCAATTGGATCATCGGGTTATTTTTACTGGCCGCGTCTGTGGCCGCCTATCTCTCGCCGGAAAAACTTAAGGCCCTGGGAGAACTGAAGGCTTTCTTTATCGAACCAGTCTTGGTATTTTACGCGCTAGTGTTGCTATGGGAAGAAAAATCAAATATCAGATTGGCGCTGCAGGGATTGTTTGTGAGCTCCGGATTAATCTCGCTGTTCGGCGTCGTCCAATATTTTACCCTGTCCGGCTTGCCAATCCGATTTTGGGGCACGGGGATAGAACCGGAGCGCATAACTTCGGTTTTCGATTATCCGAATGCCCTGGCCTTGTTCCTGGCGCCGTTGTTTGGTCTGTTTGCGATTTTAATTTACAAAAAATATCGGTTATTTGAACGCGAATGGCTGGAAATTCTGGGGCTCCTGCTCATGGCCGCGGCCTTGATTCTCACCTTTTCCCGGGGCGCCTGGCTCGCGGTTGCAATTACCCTGACTCTGTTCCTGATCAAAAACCACAGCGGCCGGGCTGTACTGACCATCGTCACCCTGGTATTGCTCGGATCATTGGGAGTGGGAGTGGCTCCGATCCGGCAACGGCTCGTCTCCGCCGTCTCCGATGCTTCCAGTGACGCCCGGCTGGAGCTCATGCGGCTTGGCATCCAAAAAATCCAAGACGAACCATTTTTGGGCAACGGACTGCACGGTTTTCGCACGACTCTGAGCGCGGCCGACTTTCAAGGAGAGATTCTCAATTATCCGCACAATATTTTTCTGAACTTCTGGCTCGAAACCGGCTTGCTTGGGCTGCTGGCATTTGGTCTGATCATAGGTGCCGTCGGCGAGCGGCAAAAAAAACACCCCACGGTGTGGGGCCTGGCGGCCGCGGCATTCCTGCTGATTGTGATTTTGCACGGCTTGGTCGATGTCCCTTATTTCAAGAATGATTTAGCCGTGCTGTTTTGGTTTGCGATTTCACTATTTTACTTAGACAATTAATTTCTCTTGACCTCCAGGCTGTCCCACATAAAATTAAAGGCAGCCTTTTGCATTTGCGCCAGTTCTAGGCTTTCTATTACCACAGCTGACAAATTACGGCCAAAGGAAAACATCGCGATCTTGTTGTTCCAAACATTGTATTGACCGTGATAACTGTAAGTTTCCGGTATCAGTCTTACCTGCCGAAGCTGTTGTGGTCCCAGAAGCTTTCTCTCTCTGGCCTTCGGAGAATCTATAAGAATAACTTTAACAGGAATTTTACGTTCCACTCTTTTCATTACGAATTCCGGAAAGTCTTCCAAAACTTTAAATAAATCCTCTGCTGAACCAAGTGAAATTAATTCCTTGGCTTCCACAAGTATTTCACCTAAGACTAGCTTCAACCCCTGACGGCCTTCGTAAAATCGCACTGAGGGCCTGGTTTTATTGCTGCCATATAAAGAAACAAATTTTGGCAGCGCTCTTTGGATTAGTTCGGATTTTTCTTCCAGTAAATTCAAAAGCGAATGAGGGTCATCGGCACTAAAATACTTCACGCTTTTCTTTTTATACATGGAGACCAGACCGCTGTCCAACAAGTGGTTCAGTTCCAGTTCCGTAGTGGAACGGGGCATGCCAGCGGCTTGGGCGATCTTCAGCACGGTGCCTGAACCCACTTCCAAACACGCCAAGTAAACCTTGGCTTGTTTTTGTCTAAGCCCATATTCGATAAGAATGCGCTCTAATTGGGATTCTGCCATAAAAACTGGCGGCATTAATTGCCTATATAATGCCTTATTTATTGGCTTTTTGTCAATATCTCGAAATAACTGCCCAAATTATTGTATATATTCCTAGAACTGATAATCTATATCGTTGCACTCTGGCAACACAAAGGAGGAATAATGGTCTGGTACGCAGAGCAAGTGCTCCGGATGCTGTTCATGAGCCTACTCGTGACCGGCGTGGCGACCTGGCGGAACTTGGGTTTCGTTGACGATTTTGTTGCGAGATGGCTACATGCGTGGTACGTGTCCTTCGCGATATCTCTGCCAATGGGCATCGTAATCGGCCGGATCGCACACAAAATAGTGCGTTGGACAGGAACACGCTTTACAGCAAGTGGGCCTATCAAGAAATTGGGTAAATCGAAGCTTCTTGCCGCGCTCTTGGATTCGTTCCGAATGCCGCCAACTTAAAAAGTCGGCGGCACGGCTCAGTCAGCGACTGAGCCGTTCCTTTTTATTTGAACCTATATATTGACAAATAGTATGCTTTGTCATAAACTATATTTATGAAGTATTTTGACTGGAGTGTTGATAAAAATATTCAGCTAATAGATAGCCGCGGTATAGGATTTGAGTATATCATTATAGCCTTAAATGAGGGTCGGTTACTCGACATCCTAGAACACCCGAACTCAAAAAAATACCTCAACCAAAAAATCTTTGTGGTTGAAATCAATCATTACGCTTACTTGGTTCCTTTTGTGGAAGATGATAAAAAAATCTTTTTAAAAACTATTATCCCGAGCCGTAAGGCGACTAAGAAATACTTAATTAATAAATAAACTATGCAATATTTAGAACTCGATGATTACGAAAAAGAGATAATAAAATCCTATGAAAAGGGTAAAGTTAAGCCTGTCTCTAATCAAAAAATTGAGAAATTGCGTTACCAAGCATACGCGAAGGCTGCTTTAGATAAAACAAGAAATGTTAACATTCGCCTATCGGAAAGCGACTTGTTGAAGATAAAAGCGATGGCTCTACAAAAAGGTATTCCGTATCAAACTCTGATGGCTTCGCTGATCCACCAATATTCAAACGGTCAGCCAAAGCGCGATTAAGTAAAATCGTCCCGATTAATCGGGACGATTTAATTTCTAGCTGTTTTCCACAAAGTTAAACCCATCTTTATCTTTGGGTTTTTGTTTGGGCCGGATCACCAATTTGCGGGCGGGTTCATGACCAACTGATTCTGCACGACTTGGTCGATGTCCCTTACTTCAAAAACGATCTGGCGATCTTATTTTGGTTCATGATCAGTCTGTTCTATATCCAAGATTAAATCTTTATCGCCAACGCTATATAAAAACTAGCATGGCTCAGTCAGCGACTGAGCCATGCTTTTATTTAGGCTTTATTTAGGTTTGATGAGATCTGGCCAGTAGTGGTTTACAGCTGCCTCATAGCCGCCCATTTCCTCCATCTTTACCCGCTGGTTCGTGTAACTATCCGTGGGGAATTCATTGGAGACCACCGATGTTCTCAAAAGATCGTTCCACTGCTCACACCACCCCTTCCCATATGGTTGGTCGTTAGACACGATAACTTTTCTTTCTTCGATCTGCAACCATGATGGGTTATCAAAACCTAAACCTGGCAGCCAATGAAAGATGGAGTCTTTGCGACTACGCCTTTGCATAATCCCTACGTATTTGGCCCCGGAGAATACAGCGATCGTGGCTATTCCAAACCCTACGGGAATCTGATCTGTGTCGTTCTCCCACAAGTCAGTCAACACTGCGTCCCAGTATGGCAGGCGCGATTGGAGTAACTTCTCACGTCTTATTTTGAAATGATGCCACCATTGAGTATTGCCTCCTGCATGGTTCGGCCTATACTGCGCCCACAGTTCTTCCCACGTATGACCATATTTGGGCCGAACTTCCTCATGTGCCTCTTCCAATGTATACACGACCTTCAATTCCGTAGACTCGGGGAATTGGCCGATAACCGATTGGCCCTGCGTGTAACCCAGATCGACTACCAACAATCGTTTTTTCATGTTGTCCTCCATCAAGTTGATTTGACATTATGCAAATAATATAATATATTGTAAAGACTGTTGAGACAATTTGACAACAATGAACTTAAAATCAATCTATTCAGTATTTGCTTTGGATCCTTCTCAGATACAAATTTTTGAGGTCCTGCTTCTAACCGGCCCTCAAAAAGCCAGTTCTCTGGCTAAGCAAATAAAGTCCAATCGGACGACAGTATATAATTCTTTAGACCAGATGACTAAACTGGGTCTGGTCTTTGAGACTCTCAAAAATGGAATTAAACTATTCGCTATTTCACCATACGAAAAAATCAATCTCTTAATCCAAGAAAAAGAGAATAAACTTATTGAAGCCCGCCAAGCCTTGAATGAATTAAAAAGTATACATACTAAGAATGGTAAATTGTTTCAGCCCCGGGTGCAGCTATTCGAAACTCAGGAAGAACTTCGGCAAATGATGAAGGATTTATTGCTCTACGAAAACATAACCCTCTTGGCTTATTGGCCGATACTGAACGTGTTGGAGACTTTGGGTCCTGACTTTATAGAAGAATTCAACAAAAAAAGATTAGCCAACAACATCAAAATCAAGGTGATTTGGCCACAAAACCAAATCCCGTCTATCAAAGTTCATAAATTCTTAGCTTTCGGCCCAGAATTCAAAAGGGAAGTCCGAATCGCGCAAACAAACATTAATTTTTCCCTGGGGTACGCCATATACAAAAATACCGTGAGGTTTATCTCATCCTCACGGGAAAATTTCGGGTTTTTGATTGAAAGTGAAGAATTGGCTGAAATGCTAAAGGGCCAATTTGAATTGATCTGGCAAATTTCTAAACCACTAAAGATCCGGGCTTAACTATTTTCGACGAAATTAAACCCATCCTTGTCCTTGGGTTTTTGTTTGGGCTTGATAATCAATTTGCGATTCGGTTCCACCCCCACACTTTCGGAACCGATATCATTATAAAGTGAAAGATAAGAATGGACCACCCGGCGCTCATGCGCCGGCATAGGTTCGAGTGACACCGGCTTACGGGTTTGGCGCACGTGGTGGGCGGCCTTGCGCGCCAACTCCTTCAGATACAAACTGCGCTGGTCTTTGTAGTCATCGATATCGACGGCAAACGGAAACCGGTCCGCCTCGGCTCGCGCCGGGCGAGACGGGTCATCATTGGTTTGCTTGCGAAACAAAATTCGGATCAGATGCTGCAGAGCCTGCAGATTCGCACCCTGCTTGCCGATCAACAGCTGAGCGTCTCTAGTTTTGACATTAAAAACCGTGCGGTCTTCTTCCATCCGCTCATAAACTTCGGCCTCAAAACCCATCTGCCGCAGTAAGTCTAAAATAATTTTTTTAAGTATCTCGTTCATCCCGTTAGAAATAGTGATTAGTTAATATAATATATAATTTTTATTATCAACCCGTAAAATATAGCTTTTGCCAGTAGTTAACCACGCAAAATTTATAACGGGATTCATACCTTAACCGGTTGCACTTCTCTTCTTAAAATATAATATTGCTGGGCAATGCCAAACAGGGTGGTAACAATCCAGTAGAGGGTCAAACCGGCCGGAAACCGCATGCCGATAAAAACCGTCACGGCTGGCAGGAAATAGAGCGTCTGGTATTGCATCATCTTGGTCGTGGTATCGGCGCTCTGCTGCTTGGGCAGCATCAGCCGGCTTTGAAAATACTGGAGCAAACCGGCAACGATCGCCATGGCGACATTGCGGCCCCCGAGGTTAATCCAGTGCAAAAACATGGGATTAATTTGGCCCGGATCGGCAATGAAGGAATACAGACCGTGCAGTTGGGTGCCATTGAGGCTCTGGATAAAGACCTGGTAGAGGGCAATTAAAATCGGCAGCTGAATAAGCAACGGCAGGCAGGCGCTTAGGGGGTTTACTTTATGTTCCTTGTAAAGCTCCATCATGGCCTTAGCGTGCGCTTCTTTGTCGTCCTTATGTTTTTCTTTGAGAGCAGTCATTCTTGGCTGCAGCTCATTCATGACTTTCTGGCTTTTGAGCTGCTTGTGAAACGATGGCAGGAGCAACAGCCGCGTCAGCACCGTCAAAATAATAATCACCACCCCGATGTCCGGAATATAGTGATAAAAAAAGACCAACAGATTGAGCAGGGGATAAACTAAAATTAAATTAAACCAATATGACATAAATTTAGCGGCAGCGAATGAGCCGGTTAATTATTTGCGGCAGGGACAGCAAGCCGTCGTTTAATAAACTTAACCGGGCAAACTCCGAACAGGACGGATAAAACTGACAGTAGCCATACGGATACAAAATTTGCTGCGGTCCATGGTCGGGTGAAAGTGTTTTCTGATAAACCACGACCAGGCCGACCAGCGGCAGGGCCAAAAATTTGCTGACAGATTTTAGGATTTCCATAATCGCGCGTCGGTAAATAATTTATTCACGATCTCTTCCAGCTCTCCGAATTTGATCTTGACCAGGCCGGCTTTCGGGAAGAACAGCAGGTCGGCCGGTTTGAGCCGGGGCTGGACCTTAACCAGCAGGTTTTTGATCCGGCGTTTGACCAAATTGCGCGCCGTGGCTTTGGCCAGAACCTTTTTGGGGACAATAAAACCAAAACGTGGAAAGTTTTGGTTTGCCGCAAAGTGAACACGAAGCGTTAGGAGCTTTGAGTGATAGGATTGGCTTTTGCGAAAAGCTGAAAAATCTTTTTCAGTTTTAAGAAGAGTTAACTTCGGCATTAAACCGTCAGGCGTTTGCGGCCCTTGGCCCGGCGGCGGGACAGCACAGCCCGGCCGTTGCCGGTGCGCATCCGTTTGCGGAAGCCATGGACCCGTTTGCGATGGAGCTTTTTGGGGTTATAAGTTGGTTGCATACATTAAAATGACCCCATGATTATAATATAATTTCCAATTTTTGTCACGAATGGACGAGTAGGTGAGACTAATACACCGGTAATCCACATATTATAAACAATGGCTTATATTTTTAGCTTAAGTTAGCCAAAAAATTTCAATGGACGTGGGGATAACTTATCTGTTAAAATGGGTAAAGATTTACTTTTAGCCCCTATTCAGAATCCCCTTTATGACTAATCAACAGCTCTGGCAAGCCATTCTCGGAAATCTCGAATTAACCCTTTCAAAAGCCAACTTCACCACCTGGTTCAAGAACACCACCATCACCGAAAAAGCAGACTCCAGCCTGATTGTTGGCGTTCCCAATGCCTTCACCAAGGAATGGCTGCAGAACAAATATAATCCCGAAATCCTCAGGGCCGCCAAAACCCTCCTGCCGGAAATCAAAGAAATTAAATACCAGATCGCCAACAATTTCCCGGCCCCCACTACTCCATCCATGTCCCGGGAAGCATCGCGTGTGGCTCCCCGACGGGCCGAAAATCAAACTCTCAACCCCAAATACGTCTTTAATACCTTTATCGTTGGGTCCCACAACCAACTCGCGCACGCGGCCAGCCTGGCCGTCAGCAAAAAACCGGGCTCAGTCTATAATCCGCTTTTCATTTACGGCGGCGTCGGCCTGGGCAAAACCCATTTGATGCAAGCGGTTGGGGCAGAAGTGTTAAAGCGCGAGCCGGAAGCCAAAATCTTATATGTTACCTCTGAGCGATTCACTAACGACTTTGTGACCGCCCTGTCCCAAGGGCGCGCCGACCAGTTCAAGTCCACTTATCGCAACGTGGACGTCTTGCTGGTGGACGATATTCAGTTTCTGGCCGGCCGGGAAGGGACCCAGGAAGAGTTTTTTCATACCTTCAATGCCCTGCACCAGAACAACAAGCAGGTGGTCATGACTTCCGACCGGCTGCCCAAGGAAATTCCAGCCATCGAAGAGCGGCTGGTCTCGCGGTTTGAGTGGGGGATGATTGCAGATATCCAATCACCGGATCTGGAAACCCGGTTGGCGATTTTGAAAACCAAAGCCCGGGAGAAAAACTACAATATCGATCCGGATGTGCTCAATTACATTGCCGAAAACATCCAAAGCAATATCCGCGAACTGGAAGGGGCGCTTAACCGCCTGATGGTTTATTGCCAGCTCAACAACACCAAACCAACGCTCGATCAAGTCAAGGGTGTTTTGGTCAATGTCATCACCCCGCCCAAAAAACGCGGGGTTTCCGCCAAAAAAATCATTGAGGCGGTGGCGGATTTTTACAACGTCACCACCGATGATATGGTCAAACAATCCCGCAAGAAAGAATACGTCAACCCGCGCCAGATTGCCATGTATATTATCCGCAAGGAACTGGAAACCTCCCTGCCGTCGATCGGCGATTTGTTTGGCGGGCGCGACCACACCACGGTTATCCATGCGATTGATAAAATTGAGAGGATCATTAAAGAAAAAAGTTCAACCAAACAGGAAATTGATTTAATCCGCGACCGGTTGTATCTGATATGATGTTCAAATGTTGTGGGTAAGAACAAATAAGCTGTGGAGGAAATTGAATAAAAAAATATTTAGTTTCCAAAAACAAAACTTGTCAGAATCTTGTTCACAGCTTACAGACAGTTCGTTAAATTTTTTAAACCAAATACCTCGAACAAAAATCGGATAAATAAATCTTTTACACAAAACCACAACTTCTATTATCATTATTGTTTTTATAAACTCTTTATGAAAATAACTTGCACGCGGGATAATTTAAAGAAAGGTTTATTTGCGGTTAGCCGGATTGTCGGATCTGGTAATCCGCTTCAGGTTTTGAATAATATTTTAATAAAAACAGATGAGGGCCGGGTTAAACTGTCTTCGACCAATCTGGAAATTGGGGTTAACACTTGGGTCGGCGGCAAAATTGAAGAAGAGGGCGCGATCACCGTGCCAGCCCGGATTATTAATGAATATATTAATAACCTGCCGACCGAGAAAGTTGAGATCGAAACGACAGAAAACAATACCCTGAAGCTGGAATCGGAGAACTACCACACCAGTATCAAAGGCCTTTCATCTGAAGATTTTCCGCTGATCCCGCAGGTGACCGAAGAGCCGTTGGCCAAAATCGACAGTCAGGAGCTCAAAAACGCCTTGTCCGAAACCGCCTGGGCTGCTGCCGCCAACGAAACCCAACCGGAAATTTCCGGCGTATTCATGGCTTTTGAGAATGATCGCGTCCGGATTGCGACCACTGACCGGTATCGGTTGGCTGAGCGTACCGCAACTCTCCTGGAGCCGGCCCGCAGCCAGAAAGAGGTTATCATCCCGGCCCGCACGGTTGGCGAGCTATATAAGATTTTGGGGCTAGGCAAAGGCGTGGTGGAAATTTATTTTTCCGAATCCCAAGTCCTATTCAAATTTGATGATACTGAACTAATCTCGCGCCTGATCGACGGCCAATACCCGGATTACCGGCAGATTATTCCCAAAGAATTTAAAACCATGGTGGAAGTCCCCCGCGAAGACCTGCTACATGCGTTAAAAGCCACAGCCTTGTTTGCTCCGGACTCGAACAACATCACGATCGAAGTTCGGCCGGACAGCGGTCTGACCGTCACCGCCTCCTCCATGGCCGCCGGCGAAAATACCACGCAGGTTAAGGCCAAAGTTACCGGGGGCGACAACTCCGCTGTTTTTAATTTCCGCTATCTGCTGGATTGTCTTAATAACCTGTCCGAGGAAGGTGTGATTTTCAAAATGATTAATGATTCCTCGCCGGCGGCGATTGTGCCGATTAAGCGCGATAATTATTTGTATATCGTGATGCCGATTAAACTGTAAATGAGATTAACCAATCTGGTTTTAAAAAATTTCCGTAACTATCAAAACCTTGAGGTCAGTTTCAACTCTGACCTCGTTTTGATATTGGGAGCCAATGCGTCCGGCAAGACCAACCTGCTCGAAAGCATTTATTTTTTGTCGCGCCTCAGGTCATTCCGCGCTCCGGATGAGCTGCTGATCAACCACCGGGAAGATTATTTTGCTCTCCAGGGCCGAGCGGGCAACCGGCAGATGGAAACCGTGGTCCAAAAGTCCGGTTTGGTTAAGCGCTCATTTAAACTCGATGGCCAAAAAACGAAACGGAGCTTGTGGCAAACTTTCGCTACCGTGCTGTTCGTCCCCAATGATTTGAATTTGTTCATTTTGGGTCCCGTCTTCCGCCGCAAATATCTGGACGAGGTGCTCGGCCAGCGGGACTCCCTGTATGTGCTGAGTCTGTCTTCGCTAGAGCATGTCTTGAAGCAGCGTGGAGCGCTCCTGCAGCTGCTGGGGCGCGGGGAGGGTCAAAGGAGCGAGCTTGATTATTGGAACCTGGAATTGGCCAAAACAGCCCTAACTATTTGGGTCAAGCGCACAGAACTGATCGGGTTTTTGAACCGCCGCTTTAATCAGGTCAACCGTGACCTCACCAACTTTGATCATATATATCAGATTGAATTTGTAAGCGCTAACCGGTTCGCGAACGAGAATGAATTTTTGGCGGAACTGGGCCGGTTGGAGCCGGCGGAAATCCGGGCTGGTAAAAATTTGCTGGGCCCGCATCGGGATGATTTTTTGATCAAAAAAAATGGGGAACTGAATATTTATAATTCCTCCCGCGGCGAATTGCGCGCCCAGATTTTGGCACTCAAGTTACTGCAGGCCGAATATTTAACGAATGGTGAGAGTAAGCCGGTCATCCTACTGGACGATGTGTTTTCCGAACTCGATGAAATTCGCCGGACGAAATTGCTGGAAACGTTAACCGGCCATCAAATTTTTATCACAACTACGGAAGAACATCATTTGCCAAAACTCGCCAAGGATGTGCAGATCTTTAAGGTTGAAAATAACCAGCTAAAATAAAACCGCCGTTGAGGCGGTTTGTTTTTTATTTTTTTTCGTGGGGGTGGCCCCTGAGGTCTTCCGGCAGCTGTTCGTAAAGATCGAGGATCATTTTTTCGATCCGCTGCGGGTTGGGGACTTTGTTAAAGGTAAACCGTTCGGTTTCGCCCGCGGTCTGGATGTAGACGTTGCCGTAGTCGAGGAAGGTGCCAAAGATGCCGGAAACTTCCGCCGTCACATCCTCGATCCGGCTCAGATGCAATTCCGAAATCGTATGGTGGATGAGCGAGCGCTGGGTAATATCCACGATTCGCTGGTTGGTCACAATCTGAATATTGAGATAATACATGACCCAGAGGATTAGCAGGCCGAGTACGAGAAACATCAAGTAGATGCTTTTAAGCAGATTGACGTAGCCAAGATAAGGGGCGGTATTAAGGACCGGGGCGTAAACATTGATCGCCCAATCACCGAGCATTAAAAAAGCGGCGAACATCAGCCAAGCCAGCAGCTTGGTTAGAAAAACCAGCCAGTGCTCGCGTACCACGAGCAGCACTTCTTCGTCGGCTTGCTGCCCCGGAAACATAATGGTTCGTTTGAACTTCGGCCAATACATAGGATTCTAAAACTTAATGCCGTTAAGATTGCCGACGGCCGCCGCGTAGAGGCTGGCCGAGATAATTAGGTAGAGCAGCGCGACGATAATGGCAAGAATCATGGAGCGACCAAACCGCAGCAGCGAATAAAGCGCCACGAGGCTGTAAATCACAAACCCAGCCATCAAAACGTAAAACGCCAAAGCCAAAATCGTATGGCCGAGAGTGGTGGGTTGGTAAATGTCAGGAGTCATAAGAAATTTATAAAAGAGTTTGCCCGGCCGGTTTCTTGACCGGTTTTTTGAGATGATCGTAAGCGGCAGGGGTGGCGACCCGGCCCTTGGGGGTGCGCTCAATCAGGCCCAAGCGGAGTAGGTAGGGTTCGTAAATATCTTCGATCGTGCCTTGGTCTTCCGACGTGGCCGCGGCGATGGATGAGATGCCGGTGGGGCCGCCGCCGAATTTTTCGATCAAGGCTTCCAAAATCCGCCGGTCGTTTTGATCCAGACCCAATTCATCCACTTCCATCATGGACAGGGCTTGATGGGCGATGTCTTCGGTAATCTTGCCTGCGGCTTTGACCTGGGCAAAATCCCGCACGCGCTTCAGCAGCCGGTTGGCGATGCGCGGCGTGCGGCGGGAGCGCTTGGCGATTTCTTTTTTGCCGGGGTCATCAATGCCGATATTTAAAATTTTGGCGGCCCGGCCGATAATTCTCTCGATCTCCGGTTCCTCGTAATAATCCAGGCGGTAAGTCATGCCGAACCGGTCGCGGAACGGGCCGGTCAGCAGGCCGATCCGGGTGGTCGCCCCAATCAGGGTAAATTTGGGCATGTCGAGGCGAACTGCTTTCGCCCCCGCGCCCTTACCGAGGACAATGTCGAGGCAATAATCTTCCATGGCGGGATACAAAATTTCTTCCACGGTTTTGTTCAGGCGGTGGATTTCGTCGATGAACAAAATATCATTTTCCGCCAAATTGGTCAGGATTGAGGCCAGATCTCCGGCTTTTTCGATGGCCGGGCCGGAGGTGACTTTGACATTGACGCCGACTTCCCGGCCGATGATGTGGGCCAGCGTGGTTTTGCCCAAGCCTGGGGGGCCGTAGAATAAAATATGCTCTAGAGTTTCTTTGCGACCGCGGGCAGCGTCAATCAAAATTTTTAGATTTTCCTTGATTTTTTCCTGGCCCACATATTCGGCGAGTTTCTGGGGCCGTAGAGTTGCCTCAAACAAGCTCTCGTCAGGCATTGAGACGGGATTTATAATATCAGTTTCTATTTCGTTGGTTTCAATCATGATTTAAGTATAGCACTAGTCCTCGTGCCTGGTAATTACAAGACAAATTGGCCATTGGCGTAAATAATTTTGCGGGAGCCGTTTTTGAGGTGCGCGGTGACAACACGAGGGGTGGTGGAGATGATATCCGTATGCACCGAGGAGTCGTTAAATCCCAGCGCCAGAGCTTGTTTTTTGGTCAGCTTCGCGGCGTCGCCGGCATAGGTGTCCCGATAGGACATGCCGAGAGCGAGGTGGGTGTTGCCTTGAGGACCGCCCATATTTTCATCGAAGAGGGTTTCCGCCATAAATTTGGTGATGCGGGAAAACCGCCGGTCAGTCAAAGAGTATTCACCAATCCGGTCTGCGCCCGGAGTCGCGATCATTTGTTTTAACAATTTTTCATTCGACTTGGCGGAGCTTTTCACCACCCGGCCGTTTTTAAACCACAGTTGGATGCCGGTAATTTTATTGCTATAGCGATAGAGGGGTTGGTTGAAGCGAATCCAGCCCTCGGTGCCGCGCCAATCCGGCGAAGTAAAGAGCTCAAAACTGGGAATATTGCGCCCGCTGCCGCCGAGCCACTGGCGTTTCTCGCCCAGCTTGACCCATAAATCCATATCTGGCCCCACCGCGTGGAGCGATTCGGTCTGGGGTGCGAGCTTGTTGAGCTTGGTTCGATATTTTTCTAATTCGCGGTAAATTTGTTTCCATTTCGCGACCGGATTGGGGTGATCCAGGAAGCACGCCTTGATGATTTGATTCCAATATGCTTTTTCTGACAGCCCGGCTTCGGCGGCCATGGCGGCCGTGCCATACAAGGCAATGGTCCAAGTAAATTTCCCGGCCCACTCTTTTTCATTTCGCCAATCCATAAACGGTTTGAGGGCGACGCCACGACGCATAATTTTTTTCGGGTCCACTCCCCGGAGGGCATGGGGATCATTGGTTGAGAGCAGGAAGATTGAGTGATCCATCTGGTTCATCAAACCTTTAAGATATTTGTCCGGAAAAAAATCCAATTGATGCTGTTCCGCTTGTTCATAAAAATATCGGGTATAGCTTTCATTGCGGCGCTTGTCGCCTTGTTCATCATCCGGCGCGTAGTGGGAGATGACATGGCCACCCGCGTCGACGACAGCGTTGCACACAGCCAAAAATAGCGGCCGGGCTGATTCGTTGGCGCTGACGCGGACGACTTCTCCGCGTTTGATGCCCTTCCCGCCACCGAGGGCAAACCGGACGAGAACTTGCGCGTAGCGGTTGAGTATTTTTTGATCGGGGTGAAAAGTAAACATGGTTATTGGGTTAATGGTGGGGTGATAGGGGTGGTCGGCGTTTCCGGGTTGGGGGTGGAGGGTTGTTCGACTGCGTCACGGTGGAACAGCGCAGGCGGCAGATAGGTGCTTTTGAAGACTTGGGTGACGAGCTGGCCGTTTTTGGTGACATGTTTGGTCCAGGTTGCTTTCATGGAGCCGTCAGGTTTTTTGTCATATTGTGTGGGGCCGTCAAAGGTTATGGTCCGGCTGTCCTTGGTACCATAAAATTCAAAATAAAGTTTGCGGCCTACAATTTTGGTGTGGATCAGCAGGCTAGTGGGCAGGTCATTGATGAATTTTAAGTCCGCCGAGCCGGGGTAAATTGTGGCATCGGTGCCTTGGGGCGCATAGTATTGGACGGCGAATGAATGATTGCGCCTAGCGGTGATCGGCAGGCCGGCATTCATGGCCGCGCGGAAGGTGGTGGAAGAGACCTGGCACAGCCCGCCGCCGAATTCCGGCGTCACCCCTCCCGGTTTAATCACCAGCTCCGGCAGGAACCCGTGTTCCGCGTCGACGTCGCCCAGATATTTATTGAATGAGAATTCTTGCCCCGGCGCCACAATCAAACCGTCAAATTTGTCTGCGCCCACGGCGATATTGTGGATACGGTTTCTGGGTGAGCCGCTGAAGTTTGATTCGCCGATCGCCACGAGTTCATTAATTCCAAGGATATTGGTGCTGGCAAGCTTAACAGTTGGCTCCGAAATCAGGACCGGCAGCGGCTGGGACCCGTCGGCGAGCAGTTGCTGGCGCAGAGCATAGAGATCGAGCGCTTGTCCGTTTTGTCCGGGGATAAAGTGCGTGGCCCGTTTATTTTCAATCGTCAGCTCGGCCCCGGCCGACTGCTGGTTGATTTGGGCAGGGAGTTTCATGACTTCCTTAATGGTGGTGGGGGCAAATAGACCGGCTGTTGGCAAATTGGTCTGCCCAAACAAAACGGCCCGCGCCAAAATTGCCAGATCCCCGTCATTGCGGGTCAAAAGCTGTGGCGTGTAGTTGTCGACCTGGACCGCAATCTCCCAGGTTTGATTGTTGAAGGCAAAAGTTGCGGCATGGGCAAACATCGGCGCCAAAAACAGGGGTGCGGCGATCAAACAGGCTTTAATTAGCTTTGATGGTAATGTCACGGACGTTTCCGGGTTTAATCTTAAACGTAACAACAATGTCGCAGAGCTTTTCAATTTTCGAAAATTTTTCCACCCACTCAATCAGAATCAAATTGTTCCGGCCCAACAGTTCCATGAGTCCCAAATTTTTAAGCTGGCTGGCTTTGGTCAGCCGGTAAAAATCCAGATGATAAAGATTGGATCGTCTGGCCCGGTGATCGTGCCGAATCACAAATGTCGGGCTGGAAATTTTTTTGATCCCCAGAGCTTTGGCAAAGCCTTGGACAAAGGTTGTTTTGCCCGCGCCCAAGGTTCCGGTTAGGCCGATGGTGGCGCCACGGCCCTTAAGCGTTAGAGCCAGGGCGGCCGCCAGGCGGTGGAGCTGTTTTAGGTCGAGGTTTTTGTAACTGGCCATAGAGTCATTTTAACGAGGTTGACTTAAGAAGTAAAATCTACTATATTACTATGATTATTTCAAATATGAATAACCCGTCGAATAATATTTTACAAACCCTGATCCAGCGTCTGGCCCAAGCCGGCAGCGTGTTAATTTTGGCTTCGGGATCCTCGGGGGACGGGCTAGCCTCGGGGTTGGCACTGCGGGCTTTCCTTAAGAAATTGGAAAAAGATGCCGTGTTTTACGCCCTGAAGCCGATTTCAGACCGGTTTGGGTTTTTGCCGGGCGTCGAAGAGGTTTTGCCCCAGGTTGATCTGACCAAGAGTTTTGTGGTTGATGTTTCGACCAAGCGCTCGCCATTGGCGGAATTGAGCTACAAGAAGGACACGGATCGGCTGTCGATTTTTTTAAAGCCCGCAACCGGCAGCCTGACGGCGCAGGATGTTTCGTTCCGCAGCTCGACTTTCCCGTATGATCTGGTCATTGTCCTGGGTCTGACTTCGTTTGAGCAGCTGGGGGAATTTTATGCCCAACATACAGATTTGTTTTTTGAGACGCCGGTGGCCAACATTGACTTCAAGGCGCAGAATCAAAATTTTGGCCAGATCAATTTGGTTAATTTATCCGCCACTTCCTGCTCCGAAATTATTTTTGATTTGATTAACCAATTTGAGGCTTCACTCCTCGACGAGATCATGGCCACTCAATTATTGGCTGGTATAATTGCCGAGACCGACAGCTTCCAGCATCGCAGCACCACTCCTCAAATTTTAATGAAAGCGTCCCAGCTGGTCAGCCTTGGCGCCAAGCAGCATGAAATCATTGGCAGTTTATACAAGACCAAGAGCCTGGGCCTGCTTAAGTTGTGGGGCCGGGTCTTGTCCTCGCTCAAGCAGGACGAGCCTCGCTCGCTGGTTTATTCTTCGGTCACGGCGGTTGATCTGGCCGAGGTTGGTGCCACTAGCGCGGATGCCGACAATATTCTCAAAGAGATGGTGTCGCAGCTGGCATTTGCCAAAACCCAGCTGTTTCTGGCGGAACTTCAAGCCGGCCAAGTGACGGTCTATTGCCAAAGCCAGATACCGCTTAATCTGTCGGAGTTGTTCGGACGTTTCAATCCGGAAGTCAGCCTAAACAATGGCGTCAAGTTTGTGGTCGGCGCCGGCCTGGCCGAGGCCGAACTGGTAATAGTTGAGACTCTGCGCAACGAACTGGCCAGAATTTTGGCCTAAACTTTACCACTTTGATATACTTACAGCATGCTTTCGGTATCCGACAAAGCGATGCGGGTCAAACAAGTTTACTCCGAGCTTAATCGCAAGTTCGAAGAAGAAGAGACCCAGCGCGCTGCCCAGAAACAAAATATCCGTTATATCAATCTTTATGGCTTCCCTATGGATGTCCAGGCTTTGGCCTTGCTCCCCAAAGCGGTGGCAGAGTCCTCGGGCGCGGCCGTATTTTACAAAGAAGGCCGCTCGGCCAAATTGGCGATCTTAACGTCGCTCAAACAGGCGCAGCCGGCCATCCAGATGTTGGATAAGGAAGGGTATAGCGTCGATCATTATCTGGTTTCGCACAGCAGCTTTGATCATCTGATGACGGGCTACGGCCAGGTCTTGAGATCGGAGCGCAAAACCGAAAGAATGGACCTTGCCGGCTCGGACCCCAAATTGGAAGCGCACTCCCTGGCCGACCTGGCCGAAAAATTAACCAACACTTCGGCCACCGAATTGATCGAAACCATTTTGGGGGTGGCCCTGAATCTTGATTCATCGGACATTCATATCGAACCGGAAGGCGGGGATGTCAAAATCCGTTTGCGGATTGACGGCGTTTTGCAGGACGCGGCCAGTTTAACGCGGGAACTGCACCAGACTGTGGTTTCGCGCATTAAAATTTTATCCAAAACGAAACTTAATATTACCACCAGTCCGCAGGACGGCAGTTTTAGCCTGACTTTTGATAAATTTCCGGTAGACGTCCGTGTCTCGATCCTGCCTTCCGCCTTTGGCGAATCCGTGGTCATGCGTTTGTTGCGGCAGGATAAAGGCAGTTTGAAATTTGAAGATCTGGGGATTGAGGGGCTGGCCCGCGAGCGGATTTTACAGGAGATACAAAAGCCCAACGGCATGGTTTTAACCACCGGCCCGACCGGCAGCGGCAAAACCACGACCTTGTATGCCATTTTAAATAAATTGAACGGGCCGGGCGTGAAAATTATCACTCTGGAAGACCCGGTTGAATATCGGATCGAAGGCATCACCCAAACGCCGATTGATTCGGGGGCTGGCATGACCTTTGCTTCCGGCCTGCGCGCGATTCTGCGCCAAGACCCGGATATTATTATGGTCGGCGAAATGCGCGATTTGGAAACGGCGGAAACCGCTTGCCAAGCGGCGCTAACTGGCCACGTGGTGCTCTCGACTTTGCATACCAATGATGCGCCATCGGCCATCCCCCGACTCTTAGATTTGGGGATTAAGCCGTTTGTCCTGGCTCCCGCCATCAATGCGGTGATCGCCCAGCGGCTGATCCGCAAAATTTGCAGCCAATGCAAAATTAAATATGAACTGCCCACCAACCTCAAGCAGCGGGTGGATTTGATTTTAAAAAATATACCTGCCTCGGCCAAAATCAAAGTGCCGCGGGAATATGAATTCTATCATTCCCCCGGTTGCCCGGCCTGTAAAAAATTGGGGTATAAGGGGCGGATGGGAGTATATGAGGTTTTTACCATCACTGAGCCGATCGAACAAATGATCACCAAAGGCGCCACGGCTTCTGATATTCGGAAACAAGCAATTGCCGACGGCATGCTGACCATGGCGCAGGACGGAATTTTGAAAGCTCTCTCCGGCATTACCGACGTGGAGGAAGTATTTAGGGTGACTGAGGAGTAGAGATTAAGGTTGTAGGTTGAAGGATTAAGGAGGAATATGCTTGTTGAAGATTTAGAAGTATACTAAAGACTTTGTGCTCTGACATTGGAAGTTCATGAATTGACTATGAACTATCCGAAATTTGAGCTTTACGAACTTGGCTCGCAGACCCGCCGATCTTCAAATTCAGCGCCAGCGAATTTGGCCGAAGGGTTTGGTAATAAGCACACGAATATTTATACAGAAACCATCAGTCGAGCTCAAGGCGAGATCAGAGAAACGAAACATCATCTAAGAATGGCTTGTAAAAAACAGTATTTAGACGAAAATAAACTACAGTATTTTATAACAGAATACGAAAGATGCTCGAAGATGCTTTATAAACTTGAGCAGGCTTTATTAAGCGCTAGAAAACCTTAATCCTAAATCTTTAATCCTTAATCACTATGCACATCGTTTGGAACAAAGTCACCTGGTATTCGAAACTGTTTGCGGTAGTGGTGTTTCTGCTGGTTTTGCTGCTGGGGATTTATATTGGACGCCAGTATCAAGATTATCTGGATCACCAACCAACCCAACAATAATCGCCCTCTGGGCGGTTTTTTGATATGATACCTTCCTAAACGAGGAAGGGGGAAGTGGATGCACCATATCCTGATGGTCAGGTATGTTAGGCGCGACACCGGCTGGGAACTGGTGGAATGGATCGTCGATCCGAAACTGGTTCATATTGCCGTCCATGCCCGGCTGGTGCTGGGCGAGGTGGTCGAATCCTACGAGCCGTTCATTCTGGCGATCCGGGACGGCCTGGAAAAAGACTATCTCGACTTTGGCTCCGAACAGATTGAGTCTGTCGAGGGGCAGATTTTCCAGTTGACCTGCAGAGTGCGGGCCCGCAAGTCGAGACGGAGACAGCCCACCGATTCGAACGGTGATCTCAACGGCGAATAGAGAGAGGCGGCGAGCAATTCGGCCGCCTCTTCTGCTTGCTACAAGAAAGCGCTGGCTTTTGATATAATGTTCAACATGAGCGATAAGAATATTATTTTGAATACCGGAGACATCATGCCGATGTTCGGTTTGGGTAATTCCAATGCGGGTATGCCGCAGATTGGTCTTGGGACGTGGAAAGCTGAACCGAATGCAGTAGGGGCGGCAGTAAAGTTTGCTTTAGAGGAGGCCGGTTACAGGCATTTGGATTGCGCGCCGGTTTATCGCAATGAAAAAGAAGTTGGCGCGGCACTAAAAACCGTATGGGATGGCGGTAAAGTTAAGCGCGAGCAAGTATTTATCACCAGCAAACTTTGGAACACTCAGCATGCCGCCAAAGATGTCGAGCCGGCCTGCCGGCAAACTTTGGCCGATTTACAGCTGGATTATTTGGACCTGTATCTGATCCACTGGGGCGTAGCGACCCCAAACGGCGAGGATCCCGAGCCCTTGGATGAGCATGGCAATCTGATTACGGCGAAAGTTTCAATTCAGGAAACCTGGCAGGCCATGGAAAAATTAATTAAGAAAGGGTTGGTTAAAGCCATCGGCACCTCCAACTTTACCGGGCCGATGGTCGCGGATTTGCTTACATACGCCAAGGTTCTTCCGGCGGTGAATCAAATTGAATTGCATCCATATAACTCCCAAGCTCGGCTAGTGGAATATTGCCAAGCGAAAAATATTGCAGTGACCGCGTATTCGCCCTTAGGTTCACCCGGCCGGCTTAAAAGCAAGGGATCAACTTTGCCCTTTGTGAGTGAGGACCCGGCAGTCAAGCAAATTGCCCAGGCTCATAATAAATCCGCGGCCCAAGTCCTGCTGCGCTGGGCCATTCAGCGTCAGACAATCGTGATCCCAAAAAGTTTAAACCCGGAGCATCTGAAAAACAATTTGGAAGTGTTTGATTTTGAATTGACGCTGGCTGAAATGAACAGTTTAAATAAATTGGATCGCAACCTTAGATATATTGATCCCTGGGATTGGTGGAAAATTCCATATTTTGATTAACCCCCGCCGTCTCGGAACGTCTGACGTTCCTCGATTAAGAGGCGGTTTTTTGATAGAATAAGGACATGGAATTCAAGAAAAAATTGCTGTTAATTGATGGGCACGCGTTGTTTTACCGCGCCTTTCACGCCATTCCCAACATGACGGCGCCGGACGGATTTCCGACCGGGGCAATTTTTGGGTTTTTATCCATGCTGTTTAAGTCCTTGGTGGATATCAAACCCACGCACGCCTTGGTCACGTTTGATATGCCGGGCAAAATTTTTCGCGATGACATGGCTGCGGATTACAAAGCGACCCGCAAACCGATGCCGGATGAACTCAGTATGCAGACGCCAAAACTTAAAGAAATTTTAAATGCGTTGGACATTCCGATTTATGAAAAAGCCGGTTATGAAGCCGATGATCTGCTCGGGATCATTTCGCACAAGACCAGCAAAGACGTCCTCAACATGATCGTCACCGGCGATCTGGACCTGCTGCAACTGATTGACAATCATACCCACGTTTACCGGTTCAAAATCGGCTTTTCCGATATCCAAATTTTTGACATCGATAAGATGGCCGAAGTTTATGGCCTACACCCCTCGCAGTGGGTCGATTACAAGGCCATTCGCGGCGACACCTCGGATAATATTCCGGGCGTGCCCGGGATTGGGGAAAAGGGCGCGTTGGAGTTGATCAAAACTTTTGGCAGTTTGGATGGTGTGTATGAAGCAGTCGATGCCAATAGTGCAAAAATCAAACCCGGAACGCTGAAAAAACTCCAGGACGGCAAAGCTAAAGCTTATTTATCCCAAAAATTGGCGCACATTGATCAAAAAGCGGAGTTGAGTTTGTCCGCCAAAGGCGGATCCGCCTCCGGCGGAGATTTCGATTTTGAAAAGTGCATCATGGGTGATTATGATCAGGGCGAAGTTTTAAAGCTGCTGCATGCTTTGGGTGTCCGGGCTTTGGATGCGCGCCTGCCGGGCGGGTTGAAAGAAGGAATCAAAAATCGAGAATCAGGAATCAAGATACGGAAAACTGAACCGAATGCCTTGATTAAAAACGATGCTCAGGCCCTGCTGGCAGCGTATCTGCTCAATCCGGGCCAGCGCGAGTATGAAGCCAGTGATTGGCAGGACTTGGCTGCCCAGTTGCACAAAACGAAACTGGTCAAAATTTTTCAGGAAATAGAAATACCTTTGATGGAGGTGCTGGCGAAGATGCAGCGGCGCGGCATTAAGGTCGATTTGAAGTGGCTCAAAGATTTATCGGTACAACTGGATAAACGGATCAAGCAGTTGACCAAAGAGATTCACAAACTGGCCGGCGGGGATTTTAATATCGCTTCACCCAAACAGCTGCGGGAAATTTTGTTTGAAAAATTGCGGATTTCAACTGAAAATTTGAAAAAGAACAAAAAATCCGGCGGCATTTCGACTGCGGCGGGGGAACTGGAAAAAATGCGCGGACTCCATCCGATCATTGATTTGATTTTCGAATATCGGGAATTGACCAAACTCAAATCAACTTATGTCGACGCCCTGCCGCAATTGGTTGGCCGGGACGGTCGGATTCATACCACCTACAGCCAGACGATTGCTGCCACGGGCCGGTTGAGCTCCATTAATCCCAATCTGCAAAATATCCCGATCCGGTCTGACTTGGGCAATGAAGTGCGCAAGGCTTTTGTCGCTGGTCGCGGCAATATTTTGTTATCCTTGGATTATTCTCAGATTGAATTGCGGATCGCCGCTTCACTGTCAGGTGATTCGGAAATGATCAAGATTTTTTCCGCCAAAGGTGATTTTCATACAGCCACAGCGGCCAGAATTTTTGGCGTGCCAGAATCGGATGTGACTGCCAACCAGCGGCGGGATGCCAAAACCATCAACTTCAGCATTCTGTATGGCGTGTCGGCATTTGGCCTGTCATCGCGCAGCGATATGGAGCGCGGGGAAGCGGCAGAGTATATCAAAAAGTATTACCAGGCCTTTCCCAAACTGCGGAACTTTATCGACAATATGATTGATGTGGCGCACCAGCAAGGCCGGATCGAGAATCCACTCGGCCGCGTCCGTTATTTTCCGGAGATCAATTCGCCGGTGTTTGCCGTCCGCGCAGCCGCTGAACGCCAGGCGGTCAATATGCCCATCCAGTCGCTAGCCGCTGACATCATCAAAATGGCCATGATTCAAATTGAAAAGGAAATTCCCGGGGCGAACATGCTACTGTCCGTACATGATGAATTGGTCTTTGAGGTCAAAAAAACTGATGCGGAAAAGTATGCAGCTAAAATTAAACCAATCATGGAATCGGTGTATAAACTCCAGGTGCCGATTGAGGCGCACGCCAAAGCTGGTTTGAACTGGTGCGAGATGCAGAAAATAAAAATATGAGGCAAACGACCCTTTGTTTGTTGGTCAAAGAACAGGAAATTCTGTTGGCCATGAAAAAACGAGGCTTCGGCGCCGGCAAATGGAACGGTTATGGCGGCAAGCCGGAACCCGGCGAGGATTTGGCGAGCGCGGCCGTGCGCGAGACAGCGGAAGAGATCGGGGTACAAATCAACCGGCAAGATTTGATTAAGCTTGGTCGGATGGAATTTTATTTTACCAACAATCCGGATTGGGATCAGGAAGTGAATCTGTATCTGGTCCGGACTTGGTCCGGCGAGCCGATGGAAACCGAGGAAATGCGGCCGCAGTGGTTTCGGTTTGAAGACATTCCGTTTGAACAAATGTGGCTGGAAGATAAATATTGGATGCCCAAATTTTTGGCCGGGCAGAAATTTGAAGGCGAATTTTATTATAACCACGACGGCACGGCTATTGAAAAATTTGATTTAAGGGATATGAATGCCGGAAATTAAGGCGGTTGTTTTTGATATCGACGGCACGCTGACTGAGAAAAATTCCTGGCAGCAGCTGATGTTGGCCATGGGCGGGACATGGGCAGAAGATTTGGAAGTGGTGGAGTTGGAGCGCTCAGGTAAGATTACCCACGAAGAGGCCAATGCCCGAATTTTGGCATTATGGAAACGATACGGCAAAGACACTCGTGAAAATTTTACTAACGCCATGGAAGCGATGGCTCTGCGGCCTGATGCGGTCAGTTTGATTGAGTATTTAAAAACCAAAGGCATCGTCATTTGCTTAATTACCGGGTCGACTGATCTAAATGCCCAAATTGTGGCGCGCAAGGTGGGCGTGGAAAATTTTTATTACAACACGAAACTGAATTGGGACGATCACGGCCGGATTTTGGATTTTAAATACGAGTGGAAACAAGGGGAATTGAAACTAAAACAATTTCACGAATTTTTAAAGAAAAATAATCTGCAACCGGAACAATGCGCCGTGATCGGCGATAGCGACAACGATCATGAATTGTTTAAAATTACTGGTAAGGGCATCGCGGTGCGAACGGAGTTTGAAGATAAAATTTTGGAAACTTTGGCCTGGCAAGTGGTGAACACCCTGGCGGAGATTAGAGCTATTATTTAAATAGCCTTGTAACAACTACCCACCTATCGCTTGGTGGTTGTTACATTTAAAAACCCCGGGATTTCCGGGGTTTAGTATTCAGGTTTATTTTGTTTTATCCACGAGTTTCGTCAGTCGGGATTTGTGTCGGCTTGCGTTGTTGCGGTGAATCACGTTTTTTTTGGCGGCCTTGTCGAGCGCGGCGAACGCGGCCGAGAGTGCTTTGAGGGCTTCGGTTTTGTCGCCGGAGGCGGCAAACTTGCGGACCTGTTTGGCTGTTTTGCGAACGCCATCGAGAGTCTTGAGGTTGGCCACGCGGCGCTTGAGATTCTGTCTCGCGGCTTTAATGGCGGATTTAGTGTTAGGCATGAGAAAAGTTGAAAGTTATTAGATGATAGCTGATAGCGCTTTCCAGAAGCGACACTTCTGATTAGCTAAAAGATAATAGCAGAAAGTAGACGGATTGGCAAGAGGCTAGAAACCAAAATTTGTTAAAGATAAACCGAAATATAGAAATAATCCAAGAGATAATCCTAAGGCGATAGGCAATGTATACCAGAACGACTCTTTAGTTTGATAGAAATTTAATATAATTATAAATCCGCAACCCAAGATAGCGATGATGAAAGCAAGTGTGCTAAAATTATTTACATTTTTACCGTTTATTGATCCATTTATAAATGCACCTATAAGAGGTAGTAATGTAATTAATAAGATTCCAGTAAATTTTTTATTTTGTGACATATTTAGATTATTTAATTTATAATTTTATCCTCTGTTAAGGCCATATCAAATTCATTTGCTGATACAATCTGCTCTATCTTAAAGCCGTAAGATAAGAACGATTCCATCGAGATAAAGGCCACCCGCTGGTCATTATTTATATACCAAATTATACCATTGTTTAATACTAAACTGCCATTCGGATGCGGGGCTTCGGCGGTTTGTATTAATCCTCCCAATTCATAGCCGGAAACATCAGCTTTGACCGCATTTTCAAAAGTATACCCTAAATCCCAAAAAACTTGTTCGGAAATAAACCCAAATTTTTTGCCGTTATTGCCAATAATATAGACCGTCCGGCCGTCTGATATATCCAAAACCAAAACACTATCGTGAATTTGGCTAGTCTTTGGCTGCTCGATTTTTTCTCCCAAAACCGCGCCGTCTTCCAGTGGTTCGTTTATCTTTGCTTCTTCATCAGTGCTTTCCGAAGCAACCGGCGGCTCTGACTTTGGTGTTGGTATACTGCCTCCGGTGGTAGCGATCCCTATTTGAATCATTTTTACCGGTTCATTATTTCCCGCATTATCAACTGAATAGTAATATACGAACGTTATACCTGGGGCGGAAATAGCAATCGGCCCGCCATAGGTTTGATAATTGGAACCGGTGAATGAATAATTTGTACTCAGAATTCCGGCATTATTATCAGTTGCATTCAATATGAGCTGCTTGGGGCCGAAGCTTGGACCGGATTCTTCCGCCATTGTCACTGGCGACACCAAGTCAGAACTTTGCTCTGCGGTTAGGCTGCCGTTGGATTGGACTGTTTCACCTTGGACTGTAATGGCGTCATTATTGCTGGTATTGTTGATGGTAAATTCAACCGTCTCATCGGGATTGATTGGTATGTCATTGAAAATTTGAGTGCCGGTTATGACGCCGTTGTCGATGGTGGAAATTAACAGGTCAAAAGTGGCATTGTCTTCGCCCAATCCTTGGATGGTATAAGTTTGTCCATCGCTAGTCGGCAGGAAAACAAATTTTTCTCCATCAATGATTTCATAATCAGCGCCGGGGATATCCAAATCTATGGAGTCGTTATCGCCGGGTCCCAGATGGTTGTTGCCGCTGTCATAAATATGCACCGTAACCGGACTGCGCCAGAGCAGGCTCACTCCCTGCAAGTTGCAATTATTGGAGTTTTGAGTGATGTTCCCGGCCAAGGATCCGAGGGAGTTGGACAGAATGTCCAGCATCAGTTGTCGTACGCCATTGGCGCTGGGTAACTCCGCATGTTTGATACTTTTGACGTAGTATTTTTTGTTTGAGGCAATGTTTATGTAGTCAGCGCTGGCCAGTGGCACGGTGCCGTCACCGTTGCCGTAACCAATTTGGGCCAAAGAACCAGTCGTAGTGCGGTAACTGTAAGCCGACTGAGTGCCGGTCCAACAGCCGGCGATGTTGTAGGTATCGACTCCGGTAAAATCGGTATCTTCCAGATTTTTGGCAAAAAAGTTTTCAGCTTGGGCAAAGACATTGGAGTTGCCGCCGCGACTGAGAATAAATTTTTTGCTTTCATTATAGTTAAGCCGGGGAGCGTTCGTATTGGACGAGGTCATTAGGTAACCGTTGGTTTCACTAAAGTAATTTTGATTTGGCAAGAGTTCGTAAATAGACGGCATATTCTTAGATAATTCTTTTACTGTTCCCCTGTTAAGAAAAGGAATGCTTAAGTTATCTCCGTGCATTATAGTTTTCGCGGATTTGGGTGATCCTAAGTGCGGAGTTCCTACAAAAATTAGCTTATTAATACTATCGTGGCCATATTGATCTATATAATCTTCGGCTAGCAGCCCACCCATACTATGCGCGATAATATCTATTTTATTAAAATTGGTTAATGTTTTTATTGTTTCAATTCTAGTATTTAGTAAGGATATGCTGGAGTCTAGATTCAAACGCCAATCGTAAGGAAAAATGAAATACGAATTTTCCGGACCATAACCAGTATTTTCAATATCATTTATTAAAGATTGGAATATGTCCAATCTAAAAAATGGTGTTATTTCCGTGATTCTATTGATATCGCCAGTTGTTATTGTTTGGATGGATTCTCCTTCGAGATTTAGATTTAAATTATTTAAAATAAATTGATCACTACTACTGCCCAACATTCCCAATAGGTCTGGCCAAATCAAAGTTGATTCATTAAATAAGTCTGTGCCAGTTATCCCAGGAATAATCAAAACTGGTCGCAGACCTGATGGCTCCGATGGTTCTGGCGGTTCGCCGGTTGGGTTTTGGATATCATCCGTATCGACAAGATAAGAGTAGCTCGCGGCATTGCTATTGTTGATTCCATCCCAAATTTCAATCCAGATATATTTGGTCGAGACATTGGATAAAACCCGCGTGCTTTGCCCGCCTGTTGAAAACAAGTCGGTGGAAAAATCATACGAAACGACATTATTTTGGGTAAAAATATCGCCGAAGGCGGGCGCCGCGCCGACCGCGCAGTTCTGTCCCATGAAAAATGCTTTAATATAGGCAGTGGTGGCGGGGTTAAATAAAAAATCAACATTGAAAGTTATAGTATTTCCCGTTCGGGATACAAAATCGTTGTTGCTGCCATACACAAAGGCTTTATTACCATCCTCTAGGGTGGCATTGCTTGTGAGGTGCGCGGCATTGGCTTGTTGGGTATCGCATGGCGTGGTCGGCAGGGTAATGGCCCGGCCGGTTTGGGGTAATAAAAAAGCCGCACCCAAGACCAGCGCCGCCAATAGTACTCTTAAGGTTTTTATTGAGTTTTTGCTTTTATTCTCGTCCCTCATAATGAATGTAGTTATTATAATGCCAGCGATAAATTGGCCGCAAGTCCGTATCATATTTTGCTCGGCCGAGCAAAAAGATATACACCAAGATCCAAAAATTCAATTTACTTAAACTTATGCTTCTTCATTCGGGTTTTGGTCCGGATGGCGGTGATTTGGTCGCGCAGTGACGCCGCTTTTTCGAAATCCAGATTGCGCGCCGCCAGATCCATCTGATCGCGCAGCTCTTCCACCGCGTAAGCGATGTCTTGTTTGGACATTTTGGTTAGGTCCATCTCGCCCGTGATCGCGTTTTTTTCTTCCACAGCTTTCATGCCGGCCAGGCGGGTTTCTTTGATGGCTTTGAGGATGGTTTGCGGGGTGATACCATGCTTTTTGTTATAGTCTTCCTGAATTTGGCGGCGGCGGTCGACTTCATCCATGGCCCGCTGCATGGATCCCGTGACTCGGTCCGCATACATGATGACCCGGCCTTCCAAATGCCGGGCGGCGCGGCCCATGGTTTGGATCAGTGAGGTTTCGCTGCGCAAAAATCCTTCTTTGTCCGCATCGAGAATGGCCACCAATGAGACTTCGGGCAAATCCAAGCCTTCCCGCAGGAGGTTGATGCCAATAATGACATCGTAAATGCCGAGGCGCAGGTCGCGCAGAATTTCCAGGCGCTCAAGCGTGTCGATGTCCGAGTGCAGATAGTGGCCCTTGATGCCATACTCCACTAGGTAGTTGGACAGTTCCTCAGCCATATTTTTCGTCAGCGTAGTCACCAGCGTGCGTTGTTTCTTTTTCACGCGTTTCTGAATTTCTTCCATCAAGTCATCGATTTGATTTTTAGTTGGGCGGATTTCGATTTCGGGATCGAGCAACCCGGTTGGCCGGATCAGTTGTTCGGCCACCTGTTTGGAAATTTTCAGTTCCCGCTCTTTTTCCGGCGTGGCCGAAACAAAGATCGTTTGATTGATCTTCTTTTCGAATTCCTCGAACTTCAGCGGCCGGTTGTCCATGGCGCTGGGCAGGCGGAAGCCGTAGTCGACCAGGGTTTTTTTGCGCGATTGGTCGCCGTTATACATGCTGCCGATTTGGGGCAGGGTAATGTGTGATTCGTCAATAAACAGCAAAAAGTCATCGGGAAAATAATCGAGCAGGGTCGAGGGCGGATCACCCGCGCGGCGAAAATCCAACTGTCGGGAATAGTTTTCGATGCCGGCGACAAAGCCGGTTTCCATCATCATTTCGAGGTCAAAGTTAGTTCGCTGCTCAATCCGTTGCGCTTCCAGCTCCTTGCCTTGGGATTTAAAAAAGTTAATTTGTTCGCGCAGCTCTTCTCGGATATTGCCCACGGCCCGCAGAAGTTTTTCTTTCGGCGTGACGAAGTGCTTGGCCGGGAAAATCGTGATTTCCTCGTGCACGCCGAAATCCTGGCCAGTTAAGGGATCGTGCTCGGAGATTTTTTCAATTTCATCGCCAAAAAAATCGAGCCGAATGATTTTGTCCGCTGAAGCCGGGATAAATTCAATCACATCACCCCGTACGCGGTAGTTACCGCGGGAGAGATTCATGTCGTTGCGGATAAATTGTAGGTCGGTTAAGCGGCGCAAAAATTTATCGCGCTTGATTTTGGTGCCGACTTTGACCTCCAAGGCCAGGGACTCATAATTCTCCGGCGAACCCAAGCCGTAGATGCACGACACTGAGGCGACAATGATGACATCCTTGCGGCTCAGCAGACTTTGGGTCGCGGCGTTGCGCAGTTTGTCGATTTCTTCGTTGATCTGGGTTTCTTTTTCGATGTAAGTGTCGGATCGGGGAATGTACGCCTCCGGCTGGTAGTAGTCATAGTAGGAGACAAAGTAATGCACGGCATTGTCCGGGAAAAAATCCTGGAATTCGCTGGCCAATTGGGCGGCCAAAGTCTTGTTGTGGGAAATAATCAGGGTCGGCCGCTGGACTTTCTGGATGACATTGGCCATGGTAAAAGTTTTGCCGCTCCCTGTGACGCCAAGGAGGGTTTGGTAGCGGTATTTTTTATCCAAACCCTGAATCAGTTTGGCAATCGCTTGCGGCTGATCGCCGGCTGGTTTGAATGGCGAGTGGAGTTTGAATGGCATAAGATTTTTTCTTTTGGGCTGCTGTCGAATGCTTTAAAATAGCCAAATTATATTTTAGCAGAAAGTTATTGCGCCTGTATAGAGCCGCAGGTATAATTAGATCATGATCGGATCAATCAAAGGCCAAGTCAGCCACAAGGCTGGCAATTATCTCATCGTAGAGACCAATGGCGTGGGCTACAAAGTGTTTGTGACCCCGCCGGTGTTGCTCGCCGCCAAGCTCAACCAGGAACTGGCTTTGGTTATTTTGACTTATGTTCGCGAGGATCAGATTTCCCTCTATGGTTTCCCGTCGCTGCCGGAGCTCGAGTTTTTCGAGCTGCTGCTGACCGTCTCCGGCGTCGGGCCCAAATCCGCGCTCGGCATCATGTCGTTGGCTTCCTTGGATATGATTAAATCGGCCATTGTCTCGGAAGATCCGTCGGTTTTTACCAAGGTTTCCGGCATCGGCCGCAAAACCGCAGAACGGGTGATTGTCGAGCTTAAGGAAAAATTAAAGGATGAGAAAACTTCCATGCCGGTGGCGCGCGAACACTCCGACGCCATGGACGCCCTGATCGCTCTCGGCTACAACCAGCAGCAGGCCCGCGACGCTCTGAAAGCCGTGCCGGTGACTGTCAAAAATTTGCAGGATAAGATTAAGATGGCTTTGAAGAATTTGAATAAATAATTATGATTTCTCCGTTGACCCAAGAATCCTGGGATAAAAAAGTGATCGACCTGGGCGGGTCGATTTTGCAATCCTGGGCTTGGGGTCAGTTTCAACAAGCCACCGGGCAAAAAACTCACCGACTTTCGGACCAAGATTTTATTTGTCTGGCTGTCGAAACAGATTTGGTCATGAATAAAAAATATATTTACTGCCCGCGCGGGCCCTTAGGCAACTGTGCGAGCGCTTTGGTGGATCTCAAAAAGTTTGAAACCGACCACGACATAATTTTTTCGCGCATCGAGCCGCTGCAAAAAATGGACTTGCCGCCAGCGGCCAAGGAAACCCAGCCAAAAGACAACTGGATGCTGGCGCTGGATAAATCGGAAGAGGAAATTTTGATCGGGATGAAGCCCAAGACCCGCTACAATATCAACCTCGCCGGCCGCAAGGGAGTGGTCATTCGAGAAGGCAGTCAGGCGGACCTGCTGGAATTTTACAAACTCATGCTCGAAACCGCCAGCCGCAACCGCTATCGGCTGCACTCGCAGAATTACTACCTCCAGATGTGGGATCATCTCGCGCCCGAGCATCTGAAATTAATGCTCGCTGACTACGACGGCCAGATCCTGGCCGGCGTCCTGCTGTCTGTCTATGGCGGCACGACCACTTACTTGCACGGCGGTTCATCGCAGCGCCTGAAAGAGGCGATGGCCCCCTATTTGCTGCATTGGGAAGCGATTCGCCGGGCCAAACTCTCGGGCGGTAAATTTTACGATTTTGGCGGCATTGCGGCGGACAATGAGCCCAAACACGCCTGGGCCGGGATCAGCCGGTTTAAGAAAGGTTTTGGCGGCTTCATGGTTAGCTACCCCGGAGCTTATGATTTAATTTACTCGCCAATTTGGTATAATATTTACAAGAATGCTAGATTGGCGCGCAAGCTATTAAGCAATTAAACAGATTAACGAATTTCGTATTACGGATTAATTCGTAATACGCAATCCGTAATAAATAATTTTTATGCAGTATAAAATCGCTGTCTCCGGGTCAGCCAGTAACAATTGCACCAAAGGGGCATTTAAAAAATCCTATGAAGTGGGCCGCCAGATTGCTCTGCATGGTTGCGTTTTGATCACTGGCGCGACCATCGGCGTGCCCGAGTGGGCGACCCGGGGCGCCAAATCAGCCGGGGGCGTGTCGATCGGGCTTTCGCCAGCCGTATCCAAGCAAGCCCACATGCACACTTACCGCCTGCCCACCCGGTATATGGATTTGATTATCTATACCGGCTTTGATTATTCGGGCCGCAACATGCTGATGACCAGAGCTTCGGATGCCGTGATCACGATCTGCGGCCGGATCGGCACTTTGAATGAATTTACCACGGCCTTTGAAGACAAGCGCGTGGTCGGAGTTCTTACCGGCACCGGCGGCATCGAAGGAGATATCGAGAATATCTTAAAGTTGGCGCGTCGTGGCCGCAAACGGATTGTTTTTGACAGCGACCCCAAAAAATTAGTGGACAAAGTTGTGAAATTGATCCGGGCCAATGATCGCCAAAAGCGCGCCAGCAAATGGACCGAGGCGTCTTAATATGATTTTATCGATTGATACCCAAAATCCCGAGGCGGTGACGCTCCAGCTAAGCCAAAACAGCAAAGTGATTGCTCATAGTTTTAAAACCGATCACAATCTGTCGGAAGTCTTGGTTCCGGAGATTAAAAAATTCCTTAGCCGCCACAAAGTTAAGCTCAGCCAACTTAAGCAAATCACGGCTACGACCGGGGAGGGGCATTTTTCCCGGCTTCGAACTGCGGTGGCCACAGCCAATGCCCTCGCTTTCGCCCTGAATCTCGATCAAAAAACAATCGCGCCAAGTTACAGCCAACCGATCAAAATTACGCCCCCGCGCAAGGCTTACTTGACAAGTTTTGAGGGTCAAGTAAAATAGATATGTGATATCTAATTTAATAAACGTATAGCCAACGCGGCTCTTTTTTGTGTATGCGAAAAAGAGGGATTATTTTATGTCTCCAAAAGAAAAAATGGCTAATCTTAGCCTTAATTTCATGCCTCATAAAGCAATAAAAGTTAACCGGAAGTTCTTTACCGGTCAACATGATGTGCTTGATATGCCCAATTTGATCGAAGCTCAGATCCGTTCTTACAAATGGTTTTGGGAAAAGGGTCTCAAAGAGCTGGTGCAGGAGATTAACTCGATCAAAGACTTCACCGGCAAGAATCTGGAGCTGTTTTTTGGGGATTATTACCTGGATAAGCCCAAATACGACGAAAAGACGGCCAAAGACCGGAATACGACCTTCGAAGCGCCGCTCTATGTTTCGGTTAAGCTCGTCAATAAGGTTACCGGCAAGACCAAGACTCAGGACGTCTACCTTGGTGATTTTCCGCTCATGACCCCCCGGGGCACATTTGTCATCAATGGTGTGGAGCGCGTGGTGGTTTCCCAGTTAGTGAAATCGCCAGGCGTATTTTTTAGCGGCGAATCCGTGCGCGGCCGCAACTGGTATGGGGCCAAGATCATCCCCAACCGCGGGGCCTGGCTGGAACTCGAAACTGACATCAACGGCATCATCAGCGTCAAGATCGACCGCAAGCGCCGCATTCCGATCAGCGCCCTGATGCGCGTGTTTAAATTTACCTCCGACGAAGAGATGCTCGCCGCCGTCGCCGATGTCGACACCAACCCCGACATGCGCTACATGCAGAACACTTTGGAAAAAGATCCGTCCAAAACTGCGGACGAAGGCTTTAAGGAAGTTTACAAAAGAATCCGCCCGGGTGATCTGGCCACCGTCGATAACGCCCGCTCCCTGATCGAAGCCATGTTTTTTAATGCCGACCGCTATGATCTCTCCGAGGTCGGCCGTTACAAATTGAATCAGCGTTTGAATATTAAGGACCGCGCGGACCGCGTCCTAACCAAGAGTGACTTAACTGACATTGTCCGCGAAGTCATCCGCCTCAACAATTCCCAAGGAGCTTGGGATGATATCGACCATCTCTCCAACCGCCGCGTCAAATCGGTCGGCGAGTTGATTCAGGGCAAATTCCGCATCGGCTTGGCCCGCATGAGCCGCATTGCCAAAGACCGCATGTCCTTGGCCGACATCGAAACCGTGACCCCGGCTCAGCTAATTCACGTCCGCCCGATTGTCGCCGTCATTCAGGAATTTTTCTCCTCCTCCCAGCTGTCCCAGTTTATGGACCAGACCAATCCGCTGGCTGAACTCGAGCACAAGCGCCGTCTCTCTGCCATGGGCCCCGGCGGCCTCTCGCGCGAACGCGCTGGATTTGAAGTCCGCGACGTGCACCGCTCCCACTACGGCCGCCTCTGCCCGATTACCACGCCGGAAGGCCCGAATATCGGTCTGGTGGCGCATTTGGCCAGTTATGCCCGGATCAATGACTTTGGTTTTATCGAAACCCCATACCGCAAAGCTGTGAAGGATAAATCCGGCCGCCGCCAAGTCACAGACGAAATCGTTTATCTTGACGCCTACGAAGAACAGTTTACGATTATCGCCCAGGCTTCGGCCCAGATGGACGAGCACGGCTATTTTATGGAAGAGCGAACCTCGGTTCGCGTCCACGGCGAGCCGTCGATTGCCGAAACAGCGGAAATCGACTACGTGGAAGTTTCTCCCAAGCAGATTATTTCCGTCACCACATCCCTAATTCCGTTTCTCGAACACGACGACGCCAACCGCGCCCTGATGGGCTCAAACATGCAACGTCAGGCGGTTTCCTGCATCAAGCCGGATGCGCCGGTCATCGGCACGGGCGTGGAAGCCAAGGCCGCCTATGATTCGGGCCAGGTCGCCATTGCCGAAAACGACGGCGTAGTCACTTCGGTCACCGGGGACAAAATCGTCATTGCCGAAAAGAACGGCAAGAAGCGCGAATATCCCTTGCTTAAATTTGTCCGCTCCAACACCTCGACTTCAATTAACCAGCACCCGATCGTGAAAAAAGGCCAGGATATCAAAGCCGGCCAGCCGATCGCAGACGGTGCCGCCATCCAAAACGCGGAACTGGCCCTCGGCCAGAACCTGCTGGTGGCGTTTGTTTCCTGGGAGGGCGGCAACTACGAAGACGCGATTTTGATTTCTTCCCGCGTCGTGGAAGAAGATCGTTACTCCTCAATTCACATTGAAGATTTTAAAGTGGATATCCGCGACACCAAGCTCGGTCCGGAAATCATCACTCGCGACATTCCGAACGTCGGTGAAGAAAAATTGAAGGACTTGGATGAAAACGGCGTCATCCGCATCGGCGCTCAGGTCAAAGCCGGCGACATTCTGGTCGGCAAGATCACGCCCAAGGGCGAAACCGACCTGACGGCGGAAGAAAAACTGCTGCGCGTCATCTTCGGCGAAAAATCCCGCGACGTCAAAGACACCTCTCTGACCCTGCCGCACGGCGAATATGGCAAAGTCGTGCACATCCGCGAGTTCTCCCGCGAACAAGGCGACAAATTGCCGTCCGGCGTCATCAAATCGATCCAGGTTTCCGTGGCGGTCCTGCGCAAAATTCAAGTCGGCGACAAAATGGCCGGCCGGCACGGGAACAAGGGCGTCATTTCTCAGATTATTCCCGTGGAAAACATGCCGTTTATGGCTGATGGCACCCCGATGGATATTATTTTGAACCCGTTGGGTGTGGCCAGCCGCATGAACATCGGCCAAATTTTGGAAACCCATCTGGGCCTGGCGGCCAAAAAGCTCGGCTACAACGTCGCCACCCCGCCGCTCGACGGCGTGCCGGAAGAAACGATCCGCGCCGAACTTAAAAAAGCCGGTTTTCCGGAAGACGGCAAAGTCGTCCTCTATGACGGCAAATCCGGCGACCAATTCGTCGAGCGCGTCACGGTCGGCGTTATTTATATGCTCAAATTGCACCACTTGGTCGACGATAAAATGCATGCCCGCTCCACCGGCCCTTACTCGCTGATTACCCAGCAGCCCTTGGGCGGCAAAGCTCAGTTTGGCGGCCAGCGCTTTGGCGAAATGGAAGTTTGGGCCTTGGAAGGCTACGGCGCCGCGCACACCCTGCAGGAAATGCTGACCATCAAATCCGACGACGTGGTCGGTCGCGCCAAAACTTACGAATCGATTGTCAAAGGTGAACCGATCAAAAAGCCCAACGTCCCGGAATCGTTCCGCGTCTTGGTCAAGGAATTGCAATCCCTGGGCCTGAACGTCGAACTGATCGGCGAAAAACTGGCCACGGATGAAGCCGCCCCGACCGGGGCCGGCGAAATCCAGGAGTTGGCCACCACGGACGTGCGCGACGAGGCGGAACTCAAGCTGGACGATAAGCCAAAGAAGAAGAAAGCTAAAAAATAATCATATGATTCAAGCCACCGAAGAATTCAAAGCCGTCCGTTTGCGCCTGGCCTCCCCCGCCGATATTTTGAACTGGTCATACGGCGAAGTGACCAAGCCGGAAACCATCAACTACCGCACCCAGCGGCCGGAGAAAGACGGGCTGTTTGACGAGAAAATTTTCGGCCCGATCAAAGATTGGGAATGCTACTGCGGCAAATACAAGCGCATCCGCTACAAAGGCATCATTTGCGACAAGTGCGGAGTGGAAGTCACCCGCGCCGCGGTTCGCCGCGAGCGCATGGGCCATATCAAGCTGGCCGCGCCGGTTACCCATATCTGGTTTTTGCGCGGCGTGCCGTCGCGCCTCGGTTTGATTTTGGATCTCTCGGTGCAGGAACTGGAGAAAGTCGCCTACTTTGCCGCTTACATTATCACTTCGGTTGACGATGACTCCCGCGCCGCTACGCTCGAGCAAATTGAAAAGGAATTCAAAGGTAAGCAAAAAGAAATCAATGCCCGCTACGAAAACCTAATCAATCAGGCCAAGCAGAAGCTGGCCAAGCAAGTGGAAGGGGACAAGGATCTCAAGGACGCGACCGAAGATGCCGAAACCATGCGCATCCGCGACCTCTGGAGCAAGGAAACCGACCACCTTGAATCCATCCGGGATTTGGCCCGCAGCGAACTCAAGTCAATCAAAAAATACCAGGTCATTTCCGAATTGGAATACCGCGACCTGTCCCTCAAATACGGGCCCGTGTTCGAAGCCGGAATCGGCGCTGCCGCCGTCATGCACCTGGTGGAAGAGATTGATTTAGAAAAGCTATTTGAACAGTTAAAGGAAGAATCCGCCACGGCCGAAGGCATCAATAAGCGCAAAATCATCAAGCGCCTCAAGCTGGTCCGCTCCATGATCCGCTCCGGCATTCGGCCGGAATGGATGATCATCACTAATCTGCCGGTCATCCCGCCAGATCTGCGCCCGATGGTGCAGTTAGACGGCGGCCGGTTTGCTGCTTCGGACTTAAACGACCTCTATCGCCGCGTCATCAACCGCAACAACCGCTTAAAGAAACTGCTGGAAATCGGCGCGCCGGAAGTCATCACCCGCAACGAAAAACGCATGCTGCAGGAAGCGGTGGATGCCCTGATTGATAATTCCATCCGCCATGGCAAAGAAGTCACGGCCTCGACCGGCCAAAAGCGCAAACTGCGCTCCCTGGCGGACATGTTGAAGGGCAAACAGGGTCGGTTCCGGCAAAACTTGCTGGGCAAGCGCGTCGACTACTCCGGCCGTTCAGTGATCGTGGTCGGCCCGAAACTCAAACTGCATCAGTGCGGGTTGCCGAAAAAAATGGCGCTCGAGCTGTTCAAGCCATTTGTCATTTCCAAGCTCATCCAGCGCGAATTCGCCCACAACGTCCGCTCGGCCAACCGCCTGATCGAACAGGGCAAGAGTGAAGTTTACGATATTTTGGAAGAAGTGACTAAGGGTCACTATGTCCTCTTAAACCGGGCCCCGACCCTGCATCGTTTGGGCTTCCAGGCCTTCCTGCCGGTTTTGATCGAAGGCAAAGCCATTCAGATCCACCCCATGGTTTGCGACGCGTATAACGCTGACTTTGACGGCGACCAAATGGCTGTCCACGTTTCCCTAACCGAAGCTGCTCAAGACGAAGCGCGCAACATCATGTTATCGGCCCGCAACCTGCTCAAGCCGGCTTCCGGCGAACCGGTCATGGGGCCGACCAAGGATATGGTCCTCGGGTGTTTCTGGATGACCCGCTACAAGCCGGGCGAAAAAGGCGAAGGTATGGTTTTTGGCAGCGCTGACGAAGCGATTTTGGCTTACCAATCCGGCGTCGTGACCCTGAAAGCGAAAGTGCGGATCCGCCTGGGCCAGGATTGGGGCAATTTAGGCCTGACCGAAACCTGTCTCGGCCGCGTTATGTTCAACCAGGTCCTGCCGGAATCCTCCCGTTTTATCAACGATGTCATGGACAAGAAAAAATTGGCCTCGGCCCTGCAATCGGTTTACCGCGAACACGGCATCGAGCGCACTGCCGTCCTGCTCGACGAAATCAAGACGCTGGGCTTCCACTACGTGACCAAATCCGGCCTGTCCTGGGGCATGGACGATTTGCAGGTGCCAAAAATCAAGAAGGAACTGGTGGAGCAGGCGGACAAGGAAGTGCTGCAGACTTACGAACAATACCGCATGGGCCTGTTGACCGACCGCGAGCGCTACAACCGCGTGATTGAAATTTGGGCCACGGTCCGCGACCGCGTGGCGGAAGCGGTGACCAAAACTCTAGACGAGCACGGCTCGGTTTACCAGATGGTCACGTCCGGCGCCCGCGGCTCGATCTCGCAGCTGGCCCAAATGGCCGGCATGAAGGGCCTGGTCACCAACCCGGCCGGGGAAGTTATCGAACTTCCCGCCCGCGATTCGTTCAAAGAAGGTTTAAACATTTTGGAATACTTTATTTCCACGCACGGCTCCCGCAAAGGTATGACGGACACCGCTCTGCGTACGGCTGACGCCGGTTATCTGACCCGCCGCCTAGTGGACGTGGCGCAAGATATCGTGGTCAACACCGAAGATTGCGGCGTCACCCTCGGCCGCATTATCACCCGCGCCTCTTCCGAAGCTCTCGGCCGCCCCTTGGCGCGCCGCGTATTCGGCCGGGTCCTGGCGGCCGAGGTCAAAGATGGGGCCAAAACCTTGGCCAAAGCCGGGGAACTGATCGACGAACAACTCGCTCAAAAGATTGAAAAATCCACGGCCACGGAAGTGGAAGTGCGCACCGTGTTGCGCTGCAGCTTAACCCGCGGCATTTGCGGCAAGTGCTATGGTTATGATCTGGGCTTCAACAAACCCGTGTCCGAAGGCGCGGCTGTCGGCATCGTGGCCGCCCAGGCCATTGGCGAGCCGGGCACGCAGCTGACCATGCGAACTTTCCATACCGGCGGTGTGGCGGGCATCGACATCACTCAAGGTTTGCCGCGTGTCGAGGAATTGCTGGAAGCGCGCGAACCAAAAGGCCAAGCCGTGCTCTCCGAAATTGACGGCTTTGTCGAATCGATCAAATCCGGCTCGAAAGAAACCCTGATCCGCATCCAGGCCAAAGACGTGGCCAAGGATGAATACCTGCTCGATTCGCCCAAGCTGCAGTTAAAGGACGGCGAACAAGTCGACGAAGGCGATCCGCTGTTTACCGACGCCAAAGGCCAGACCGTCAAAGCGAAAGCCGCCGGCATCGTTAAGCTCTCGGCGAACAAACTGACCGTGGTGCGCGAAGCCGAGAATCTGAAGGAATATTCCTCCCCAGCCGGCTTTAGTGTTTTGATCAAGGAAGGCGACCTCGTGGCCAAGGGTCAACCGCTGACGGAAGGTAACTTAAACCTCGGCCAGATCCTTGCGCTTAAGGGCATCGAAGCCTGCCAGGACTACATTATCAAAGACGTGCAGGAAATTTATTCGTCCCAGGGCCAAAACGTCAACGAAAAACATATTGAAATCATTGTCCGCCAGATGTTCAGCAAGGTCCGCTTAACCGAATCCGGCGATTCCGATTTGCTCCTCGGCGATATTGTCGACAAGTCGCGCCTGGCCACGGCCAATGCCAAAATTCCGCCCCACGGCCGGCCGGCCGAAGCCGAGCAGTTGCTCATGGGCATTACCAAATCCTCCCTCAACACCGAATCCTTCCTGGCCGCAGCCTCTTTCCAAGAAACCACCCGGGTTTTGATCGAAGCGGCGATCAGCGCCAAAACCGATTATTTGCGCGGGCTCAAGGAAAACGTGATCATTGGTAAATTGATCCCAGCCGGCACGGGGTTCCGCAAGGATGCCCTGGCCGAAAAAGCCGCAGCCGAACTGGCGGATCAAGTCTAAAAAAGAATCAAGAATCAGGCGCCCGGAATTTCCGGGCGCTTTTTGTTTTGACCGAGCGCCAGATCGGGTTTATACTAAGGTCGCGAATTGGTCGGTTAGTCAACTCGGACGGAGGTTTGGTATGGCACCAGCGAAGGTTCGAACTCAAATTCACCGGCAGCTCTCGGCCCCAATGATCGATGATGCGGAGCAAAGCGTGGTTCCCGGCCAGGAGTTCCGGGAAGTGCCGGTCGACGAACTGTTGACCCGTTCAGTGCACGTCGGCGTCGGTTGCCCCGTGTTCGGCACCGGTGGCGCGGGCTTTTCCTGTTCCCTGGCCGAGGAGTGCGCGGCCGCGGACGAAGTGCTCTGCGCTCGGGAAGATCGCGATTGATGGCTTTTTCGGAGCTGCGTCTCGCTGACGCAGCTCCACCCCTCTTAATTTAAATTATGCTCAAATTATCCACTCCCAAATTATTATTGCTCCAAGGCGTGCTGCTGCTGGGCGGCATGGTCTTTGCCTGGTCGCGTCTGCTCGGCCAGTTTCAAAATTTTCAGGAACTTTACGGCACCCTTTTTCGTTTTCGGGATTGCACCCTGCCCAATCCCATACTGACCGCCTGCTTTTACGGCTCCTTGGCGTTTGTGGCGGCATTTATTTGGTCATTTACCCTGGTGCAGCATCCCACTCTTGTGAGCCAACGGCGGCTGCGCAACTTCCTGCTGTTCGGCGTGGTCTTTGCCGGCTCAGTAGTCGGCTACGAAACGGCGGATTACTTCAAATGGTTGCCGGGGCCGGCCGTGCCAGTAAGCTGCACGCCCGGGATTAATCCGCTCCTGACCCCGTGTTTTTACGGCTTGCTGTTTTTTCTGGCTGCCTTCCTCGTTTCCATTGTCATCACTCGCCGCCTTGGCGCCAGCCGGGATATTTTATGATAAGATGGTCCTAAGATTAGAGCGGAGGAGCCTAAATGGATGAATGTTTGGTGAGAGCTGACCCGCCGACCCTGTTTTTCAAAGACCAGATCGACGAAGCTCTGCGGCGCGAGCAGGTGCCGGCTGACGAACTGACGCGCTACTACCTGGTTGATCTGCTCTGCCGCTTTCTGCGGCCTGATCAGCGCATCCCCTTCATCGAGGACGCGGGCCAACCCCTGGCGCTGCGCCTGGGCCGCGCGCTTGAGAGCGGCGGACTCGAGCAGCACGTCCGCCTGCGGAACCTTGGCGACTTCTCGCTGTTCATGGCCGGATTCTTCTCCGACAGTTTCCGGCGGCGCGTGGTCGACATTGATTATTACATATCAATGGGCCAATATGCCTACGGCTTCCTTGGTCGGCGCGAAGAAGATGTCTTCAGCGAGGTCTTCTCCGAGCTGGCCGGCAAGTTCGTGCCGTTCATGGACGTCTTTACCGCGGTCAGCGAGCAATCGGGCCTGCGGACCAGCCAGGACGTTTTGCGCGTCTACGAACGATGGATGCGGGGCAGCGAGCGGGCCGGGCGGCAGCTCGCGGAGAGGGGGATTGCCCCCAACCCCTCGATTGGCCAGAAGTTCCTCCAGTAACCGTCTGTCTGAGGGTTGCGCCTGTGTGCGCAACCCTTCGTTTTTTGGGTAAAATTTGACAATTTTTCGAAATGGGAGTATAATTATATTAATCTGAATATCAAATCAAGCGGCAAAAGGCCGTTATTTATTTTTTTATATCAGTCTTCCCTGAAGATTTAGTATAAAAAAAAGACCTTCCGCCAGGTTGTAGTATATAAACTACGGCCGAAGACCTTTTTCTTGATTCCAAATCGAAATCTAAAGATAGTATATCGCAAGCGTTGCCTAATTGTCAAGCAATACATTGCTTTTTGCCTGCGTTTCCGGCATTTTTAACACCCCACACCCCGTCTGGGGTGTTTAATTTTGGTTTGCTTTAGTCGTTGATTAGTGGCATCATAAGCTTATGAAAAAGCGGCCAACAATTGCAATCTGCTATGATTTTGACGGAACTTTGTCTCCGAAAAGTATGCAAGAATACGGATATATCCAGGAGTTAAAAATTACACCGAAGAATTTTTGGGCTGAAGCAAAGAAGCTCGCCAAAGAGCAAAAAGCAGACGAGATATTGACCTATATGCATCTGATGCTTGAAAAGGCTACAAGGCAAAATGGTGTACAGGTTACGTCCAAGGCCTTCAAGAATTTCGGTAAAAATTTAAAATTGTTCAAAGGCGTTAAATCTTGGTTTAAGCGGATAAACCAGTATGCCAGAACGCATGGAATAAAATGCGAACATTATATAATATCTTCCGGTATAAAGGAGATGATCCTCGGCAGCGAAATCAGCAAGGAGTTTAAATACATTTATGCCTCTTCCTTCATTTATGATCAATACGGCAGAGCCATTTGGCCGGCGCATGCGCTAAATTACACCACTAAGACACAATGCCTCTTTCGCATAAACAAGGGCCTGCTTGACCCTTCCGACAATACCAAAATAAATTCCTATCTTCCGGAAGCGGAAAGACCAATACCGTTTTCTCGAATGGTTTATATCGGCGATGGCGATACCGATATTCCCTGCATGAAACTGGTCAAAGAACAGGGCGGATATTCAATTGCGGTATACAAACCCGGCTCGCAAAAGAAAAAACCTCAAGCCAGAGGTTTATTGAAAGTGCACCGAGTCAATTTTGTCACCCCGGCCGACTACCGCAATGGAAGTCCTCTGGACAAGCAAATCAAATTGGTTCTAAAGAAAATGCTGGCTACTTATAACCTGGCGGTTTCCAAATAATAGATCGAAATTTGACTTTTTGGCTGAAGAGAGTATAATATATTTAACATTGTGAATAACTTAAAAGCGGCAAAAAGCCGCTATTTTTATTCCTATTTTACTGTTATAATTTCAGTGTTATGAAAAATAAACAAGAAGTTTTAGGTCAATATTTTACCAAAATCGAGATAGTTGAAAGACTAGTTGATTTTCTAGCGCGCTTTAAAAAATATTCAAAACAAGCTCAAATTTTAGAGCCATCATTTGGCACCGGTAATTTCATCAATATTTTACGTAAGAATGGTTTTGCAAATATTGAGGGGTGTGAAATTGACTCAGAATTGACGAATAAGCCATTAGATTTTTTTAAACTGTCTCTTGATAAGAAGTTTGATCTTATTATTGGCAACCCGCCGTTCAGCAAATTTAATCTCAAAGAGAGTTACTTTGATCCTAAAAAATATTTTTTTTCTAAAATTTCACCGATTCTTTACTTAACAAAATCTGAACTCAAAAAATCGAAAGAAAAAATTGAAAACGTGTTTATCTTAAAGTCGCTTAAACACTTAAAGGACAAAGATTCTTCGATTGGTTTTGTTTTGCCCATTTCGTTTTTTATAAAAAATAAGAACCGCTCCGTAAAAGAACAGTTAGTTGAACACTTTTCGACAGTGGTTGTTTATCAAAATGATCAAGTATGGTTTGACCGCAATATTCCATGCTGCTTTGCGATTTTTACGAATAGTAAAGAATTAAAAAATAAAATTGTCTTAATTTATGAAAATGGAGAAGCCAATCAAGAGATGTATGATATTTCCGGCATTCATGAAGAATTAATACCGCAGATTGTTTTTCACAAAACCAAAGGAAACGCCCAAAATCGAACCGGGGTTCCCTTGGACAATTTTTTAGATCATAAAAGCATTAAAGCGCAAAAATCGTTTAGTTCTAACAATATTTCCGCCAGTAATATTTTAGAGCGGACTAAAATCCCCAAGGGTATTTCTGTAGAAGACTATAGAATTGCAGTCGTCCGAGTGGGGAATAGCAGCGTGGGCAAAACCGGCCTTATAAATATTAAAAAAGACGTCATCAATGATATGTTTTACGTGTTTGATGTCAAAGAGCAATACAAAAAAAATAAACAGATCAAAGAGGCGATCTGCAGCGCTATAAATAATAAAGTTGACTATTTCAAACACATTACTTCCCGCGTCGGAAGTAAGTCAATCAAAAAAGAAGATATCTTAAGCTTTAAGGTTCAGGTTTGATTTTTTCTTAAAAATCCTTGGGCCATGGTTCATTTCAACCGTAAATTTTTTATTACGCAGCACAGTTTTCATACAAGGCTCGCCGAATATCTGCCTGTAGTTTTTATAGTTTAGATTGCATTGAATCCGTCTTTGATTTTTACTGTCTAATTTAGCAGAGATATTTAATAAGCCCATTCGGTGTTTTCTTTCGGCTTTCCATTGTGCCGCGAATTTACTACCTAGTTGCTGGCCTTTTTTTCCTGCGGGAAAAGATCTTATTTTTTTATCAAATTTTATTATTTCATTTAAAGAAATATTGCCCTTCATTTTTTTCAGGATAGCCGGAGTAACTTTCACTTCATCAATACTTATAAATTTTTTTCGTTTTTCTATTTGCTCCCATCGACCCACTATAAGTATAAATGATTTGGTAGCTTTCCAAATTCTTACCGTACTTCCAAATTCAACCGATTTTTTAACTCCTACGGTTTTAATGCTCGTGTGAATTTTTCCTGGTATATCCCACGCTTGGGTGTATTTGTAAGCTAGATGGGCTACCTTAAAAATTTCTTTCACCCACTCTTCGAAGACAAACCCATGTTTCTGAACTTCAGCCATAATAGCTGGAGTTTATACTGTTAAGGAAATTTTGACAACCCAGTTAAGCCAACATGGTTGATATCTGAGTGTGATCTACAAGAGATCCTGAATCCCGTTCAGGATTGCCTTGATTTTATTGGTTTTAAACACCCCACACCCGTATGGGGCGTTTATCGTTTTAGTGTATAATGTCATTAGTCATTAATCCATAAATTTATGACCGAAGAACAACAAGAAGAGTTCAAAGTTACCGGGGCGGATGTGAAGGCGAAAGTCAAAGAACTGATCCAAGCTGGCAATGCCCGCAAAATTATTATCAAAAATGAAGCCGGGGAGAGTATTTTGGAAATTCCTCTGACTTGGGGCGCGGTTGGGGCGGTTTTGGCCCCGGCCCTGGCTGCGGTGGGGGCGATTGCGGCGATGTTGACCAATTGCACCATCGTAGTGGTCAAAAAATAAATTTTATGATTGAAACCGAAAAAACTCTGCTGGCATCCGGTCTGATCGCCCTGGCTTTGGCCGTGGTGTTTGTCATGAGCAAGATCGACCCGCCGCTGCGGTCCGTGATTTTGCACGTGCCGTTTACCTCGCAGGCGCCCAATAACAACTGGGATCGCAACGAGGATTGCGAAGAAACCAGCATCACCATGGCCAATGCTTACCTCAACGGCCAAACGGTCGACAAGCTACCGGCGATGGCTTCGCAAGCCTCGATTGATCTGCTGAAAAAATGGGAGCAGGCCAATTTGGGCTACAATGCCGATACCGGGGCAGATGCCACGACCAGGATGGCACAGGGCGCGTTTGGCCTGCAGGTCAAACAAATTAAGGATTTCACCGAGCAGGATTTGAAGCGCGAATTGATTCAGGGCCATCCGATTTTACTGCCGATCAACGCTCGGCTGCTGGGCAATCCGAAGTATCAGGAGGCCGGGCCGTTCTACCACATGATCGTGCTGCGGGGCTTTGACGACCACGGCATCATTGTCAATGATCCGGGCACTGATTCCGGCGATGGCAATGTCTATTCGTTTGAGACGCTCCGGCAGGCGGCCGCCGATTGGAACCAAGCGGATCGGCGGATGGAGCCATCGCGCAAGATCCTGTTGGTCCTGTCCAAAGGCAAATAGATTATAAATTATGAAAATGATTCCACTTAGGACGTTGGTGACTGCAGAATTGGTGAAAGATTTGGCCAGCCGGTCATATTTTCGTTATGGTCAGGCCATCGCCGCTGACGAAGACGTGAAGATTGTGGAGCAAAACACTTTCAACATTGTGGCCCACGTCCAGCATGGCCGGGGGGAGAAGCGAACCGTGGAATTAGCCTCCACGCCGACCGGGTTTAAATTTAAGTGCACCTGCTCGAACCGGAAAAATTTATTCTGCCAGCATTGCGTGGCGGTGGGCTTGTGGATGAATAAATTGTAGAAATGTATTATCTTTATATCCTCAAATGCGCGGATCGCAGTTTGTATACCGGGATTTGCGTGGATCTGGCCAAGCGGCTGTGGCAGCACAACTCTTCCGCGCTGGGCGCCAAATACACCCGCGCCCGCCGCCCGGTGAAATTGATTTATAGTCGCCGATTCCGCAATCGGTCGACTGCTTCGCGCGCCGAAGCAGGGATCAAAAGCTTGTCTCGCGCGCAAAAATTGGCCTTAATTAAGGCTCATTAACACACTCTTTACTAATTATTTTTTACTTCCTATACTGCATTTATGAACCGTTATTGGCAAATTTTGATTCTGGTCGTCCTCGGCGCTGCTGTGATTTTTTTGGTGCCCAGAAAGCGGGCCATGGCCCCGGAAGCGACGGATTTTGCCACCTGCCAGCAGGCCGGCGGCACTCTGACCGATGGCGATCCGGTGGTCTGCACGATCAACGGCCAGACTTTCGCGGAAGACGTGAACCAGGAACCGGAAGTGGTGGTGGACCTGCCCGAATATGGCGCTCTGGTGACCAGCCCGCTTAGTGTCTCCGGTTCAGCGCGCGGCAGTTGGTTTTTTGAAGCCAACATCCCGGTCACACTCAAGGACCAAAACGGCCTCGTCTTGGCTCAGAAAGGTTTTTCCGCCGGAGGCGGATCCGCCTTTGGCGGACAGGTGAATTGGATGACGGAAGATTACGTGCCGTTTTCCGGCACCCTGGAATTTGCCACCCCCACAACGGACTTTGGCGTCCTGATCATCAACAAGGATAATCCCAGCGGCGATCCGCAATTCGACGCCGCGTTTGCCGTCCCAGTGAGGTTTAAATAGAGAAATTATAAATTTTAGATTATAAATAATAAATTTAAAAGAGCCGCGAGGTTCTTTTTTGTTTGCGCAATCCCGAATTAAGTTACGATGATTATTTTTTTTCGCGCTTGGCGGGCCACTTTTCAACCATCAATAAATTTTTGTGTTCCAGCTGCCAGATGGCTTCCGTGACAAAGGGGACAAAGGGGTGGAGGAGTTTGAGCAGGGTTTCCAGGGATTCTTTGAGCATCCGTTGGGTTGATTCTTTGGTCTCCGGGTTAGCCAAGCGAGCTTTGGCGGCCTCGATCGTCTTGTCCGCAAAGCTATGCCAGAAGTAGTGATAGAGATCTTCCGAGGCATGAGCGAAATCGTATCGATCCATTTTTTCGGTGATGGATTTAGCGAGAGTCTGGACTTCGTCGAGCAGGGCTTGGTCCTCTGGGAGTAACCCCTCATCCGGCCTTCGGCCACCTTCTCCCGCAAGGGGAGAAGGAAGATCTGAGGCGTTTTGTAAAACAAAACGACTAGCGTTCCAGATTTTGTTGGCGAAGTTGCGATAGCCTTTGACCTGTTGGATATCGAACTTGCTGTCATTGCCCGCGCCCACGCCGACCATGAGAGCCATACGCAGGGCATCGGCCCCGTATTGATTGATCACACCCACCGGATCCACGCCGTTATCCAGGGACTTGCTGAATTTTTGGCCTTTGGCGTCGCGAACAATGCCGTGCAGGTAAACCAATTTGAACGGGATTTGATCGAGCAGAAAAGTGCTCATCAAAATCATGCGGGCCACCCAGAAAAAGAGGATTTCATAGCCCGGGGCCATAAGGGAAGTTGGGTGGTAGGTTTTGAGATCCTTAGTTTCTGCGGGCCAGCCCAAAGTTGAGAACGTCCAAAGCGCGGAGGAGAACCAAGTGTCGAGAGTGTCCTCGTCTTGTTTCAGAGAGTGGGGTATATTTGCAAATAATCGAAGAATATAGGCATGAGCTGGGTCTTTTATCTCTTTTCTAAGTGCTTCGATGTCTTCCCACTCCACAATAAATTTTCCTTGTTCATTCTTTTCGAGCTTTTGTTTAATTTGGTTGTTTGTTCTCAGTCTAAAATGAAGTGCTGTGATGTTGATCTTTTTCCACACATTTTTGCTTGCTGCAAAGTAATTGTTCACTATAGAGTATTTTATTGTTCTAACATGTTCTAAGTCTACATATCCGGTTTCCTCTGTTATTTCCCTGCTTGCACACTCAACGGGGTCTTCATTTTCTCTAATACCTCCTCCAACAAGCAACCTACCACCTAGCTTACCCCAATTAATTGTCAAAATTTTACCATCAGTATTTTCTACATACGCAATTATTGAAGAATGTTTTTCTGCTTTATCGTGCGGCGTGCCAAATACAGGTGTATCAGATGAGCACTGTTTACACAGAGTCGGTGTAATAATGTCAACTTTGGTATGTCCACTTTCACAATACCACACGGGGATGCGGTGGCCATACCACAGTTGGCGGCTGATGTTCCAGTCCCGCAGATTGTCAATCCAATGGAAATAAACTTTTTCAAACCGTTCCGGCATAATTTTGATCCCATCTTTTTTGACCGCGTCTTGCATCAGTTGCTTGAGGGTGGCTTCGCGGCCGTTATGCTGGAATTTTTTGTTGACATCAATAAACCACTGCAGTTTCGGCAACGGCTCAATAATTCCACCGCTGCGTTCGGCGGTGGAGATGTTTTGATCAATGTCTTCGGTTTTTTCTAATAAGTTATTTTCCGTTAGCCAAGTCACGATTATTTCTCGGGCTTCTTTGGTCTTTTTGCCAGCCACGAGCGGCCCGGCGGAATCCATCATTTTTGCGTATTCGTTGATGATTTGAGGCGCGGGCAGGTTCTGGCGCTGGGAAATCTCAAAATCCGCGACACTGTGGGCGGGAGTGACGCCGACAGCGCCGGTGCCAAATTCCGGATCAATCGACGCATCGGCGACGATTTTTATTTTCAGTTTGGCGCCAGCAAATTCGACATCGAATTCTTGGCCCACAAATTTGGTGTAGCGCTTATCAGCCGGGTTAACGGCCACCGCCACATCGCCAACTTTGGTTTCGGGGCGAGTGGTGGCAATGGCAATCGGGAAATCCTTGGCGTATTTGAACGTATAAAGTTTGCCTTTTTCCGCCTTGTAAACAACTTCATCATCGGAAACTGAAGTCTGGCCTTTCGGATCCCAGTTAATCACCCGGATACCGCGATAAATCAGCCCGGCATCAAACATTTTTTTGAAGGCGGTGCGAACGGCGAGATTTCTGGGTTCATCGAACGTAAATGCTTCCCGCGACCAATCGGCAGAAACCCCAACCGTGCGCAGTTGCTTCTGGATCGTGCCGCGGCTAAGCGTGACATAGTCCTCTACTTTTTTGACAAACGTTTCGCGGCCCAGGTCATGGCGGTTTTTGCCTTCTTCTTTCTGGAGGATTTTTTCCACTTTGGTATTGGTCGCAATGGCGGCGTGATCCGTGCCTGGCAGCCACAAAGTTTTGAAGCCTTGCATGCGCTTGTAGCGGATGACCGTGTCCTGGATGGAGGCTTCGAAGGCATGGCCGATGTGCAGAGTGCCGGTAGCATTGGGCGGCGGCATGACAATCGTAAACGGCTCGCCAGAGAGATTGTCCGGATTAAAGTAGCCGGAATCTTCCCAAGCCGCATAAATTTCCGGTTCCTGCTTTTGATCGTAAGTTGTGGGGATGTCTCGCATAAAATAAAAAGCACCTTAATAATAGTGCTAAGAGTCGAGTCATGCGACCCGACGGTGCCATCTTAAGCTTTAACTTGATTGTCTGATTTACGGATCAGGTCCGGCGGGGTCTACTGGCTTGAAGCGTTCTTCCCACAGCATTGCGAGGTGACAACTCGCGCTTTTGTGCTTTAATTATAGCAAGTTTCCTATTTAAGTGGCAAATTGGGCTGGGCCGAGAAAGATGCCGGAAATTTGGCTTTCTTATTTTTGAGCCGATAGTGGGCAGCGAGGCCGATCATAGCTGCATTATCCGTGCAGTATTCAAATGAGGGGATGGACGATTGAATCTGGAATCTGGAAGCTAGAATCTGAAATCTTTTTCGCAGCAGTTTGTTGGCGGCGACGCCGCCACCGAGCATAATGGTTTTCGGCTTATAACGAATAATCGCTTTTTCCAGTTTGGCGATCAAGACATCGACAATGGCGGCTTGGACAGACGCGGCCAGGTCAGGGATGAGCGCTGAGCGTTGAGCGCCGAGACTTTGAATTTTATAAAGCACGGCGGTTTTGAGCCCCGAAAAACTGAAAGCAAAATTATCGGATTTGATCATGGGCCGCGGGAAATCAAAGGCGGCCGGGTTGCCTTGTTCGGCCAATTTGGATAACTGTGCGCCGCCCGGGTAACCAAGGCCCACCATCCGCGCGGTCTTGTCGAACGCTTCCCCCGCTGCATCGTCCAGTGTTTCGCCCAAGAGGCGATATTGGCCGTGGCCTTTCATCTCAGTTAAGAAAGTATGGCCGCCGGAAACGGTCAGAATAATCGCGGGAAAAATTTTAGATTTTAAATTAGAAATTTTAAATTGCCCGGCGAAGTTCGCATAAATATGTCCCTCCAAATGATTGATCGGCAACACCGGTTTGTGCAGGGCCAAGCCCAGGGCCTTGGCCGTGTCCACGCCGACCATGAGGGCGGTGGCCAGACCCGGGCCTTTGGTCACGGCGATGCAATCAATGTTAGCAAGTTTTATCTTGGCCTGTTTGAGCGCTAAATTGATAGTCGGGATAATTACGCTAACGTGTTCACGCGCCGCCACCTCCGGCACGACCCCACCGTATTGAGCGTGGAGTTTAAATGCTTGCGAGGCGACGATGTTGGATTTAACCCGCCCGTCGATGACAATGGAGACCGAAGTTTCATCGCAACTGGTTTCAATTGCCAGAATTTTCATCCCGTTAGAAATAGTGATTAGTTAATAATTATTATCTTATATAATCAGCCCGTTGAATATTATTTAACGTTATAGTTAACAACATCAAATTTCTAACGGGATTCATGATCTAACTCCATTTTCGATTTAAAGAAGAACCAACCAACTGTGCCGAACGTGATGATCGGTGAAACCCACGGCGGAATGTGGAAGCCGAAGCTGTCGAGCAACATAATCAGCCCGAGGAACAAGATGGAATACATGGCGCCATTTTTGAGAAACTTGTATTTTTTGATGCGATCAATATTGCTGACCGTCAGTTTTCTTAGCACTAGTGCTCCCAGGCCGTTGCCTAATAAGATGAGCGGGACAGAAAAAGTAAATGCGAATGCGCCGATAACGCCATCGATAGAGAAACTGGCGTCGAGCACTTCCAGGAAGGCGACTTTGGCGATGTCAGACATACCGTTGCTAAGCATTTTTTTCTCTTGCTCTTCTGCATATTGTCGAAAACCGTGAATGATGAAAAACGAGGATGAGCCCAGAACCGCGCCGAATGCCATAATCGGATTAATTTTGAGCGCATACCAAACTATAACAGCCAAAAGGAGAGAGACGACGGCAAAGAACCAAGCGCCTTGGCGGTGAAAGAATCGTTCCCCCCGCAGACCATAATTTTTTGGCTCCAGAAATAGCCAGTGAAAAAACAAAAACATCAAAAACACACCGCCGCCGATGAGCAGGATCGGCGAGGATTGCTCGACGGCTTCAATGACCCTAGGGTCATTGCTAAATGTGGCAGTGAGCGAACCCATAAGACCGAGGCTTGGGTTGGCGCCCCAGACAATCAGGAGCGGCAGAAGCCCGCGAACTAAAAATACGGCTAAGAAAAATCCCCAAACCAAAAACCATCGCCGGGCGCGCCGGCCCATGGTCGAGAGGACTTCGGCATTGATGATGGCGTTGTCGATGCTGGTGATGATTTCAAACAAGGACAAGCCTAAAACTGTCAGTAAAATGGTTCCGATTTGCATGGACTTATTGTAGCTTATTTTGAAAACAAAAAACACCTTCGCGCTTGATTCCCTCTATCTATCAATGATATTCTATTAGTAATTAATATCAATTTCATGCCTGAATTATCAGAAGCTCAGGGGCAAGACATTTCTATAACAGAACAAGATGAATTGGTGCGGATTCTCCATGCCCAGCAGGTAGAAACACAGTGGTGGGGCCATCAGCCAACGATGGAAACTGTGGCAGATATTGAAGCCCAAGTCGAGAGTGGCCGGGCAGTACGGGTGCCGGCAGAAGGCCGGGGATATAAAATCTCAGCCAAGGTAAAATTTGAATTTCGAGTTTTAGAAAAAAATACTTACGTTTTATTGCAAAAAGTCGCGGAATCTTGGCTAGCGGAGCTTCAGCATCGGGGAATAGACACAAAAGATCTTTTCTTAGTCATTTCTTCTTTGGCCAGAACTGAAGAATTCCAAAGACAACTAATCGAACAAGGATACCCAGCCGCTGAGCACAGCACCCATGTTAGATTAGGTGCGTTTGATATTGCCACTAGATGGTTTGAAGAGAATCGTCCACAATTATTAGAGTCTCTGACAACAATTCTGGAGAGCATGGTTCAAAACGAAACAATCAATTTTATTCCAGAGCCTACGATCGGAGCTCATCACGTCGCTTTTAATAGAACAAAAATCCATTAATATTACTGGCAACAAAAAACACCTCCGATGAGAAGATGTTTTTTGTGGTGACCCCACCGGGAATCGAACCCGGATTAGCGGACTGAAAACCCGCTGTCCTAACCGTTAGACGATAGGGCCATACCTATAGCTCGAATTTTTTGTAAATCGCTTCTCTTGCCGTATAGTTTTTCTTCAAGAATCGCTCGCGAATCAATACTTCGGTTTTTGTCACATACTCCTCGCTGTAAACCAACTCCAATGGTCTGTATGGCTTAGTGGATTTCGTAGCTCCTTAATTATGCAGGAGGAGCCTTGCTGGAATATTATCAGTACAACCGATATATTTCCAGTTTTTTATTTTGCTCTTGATGATATAGACAAAATATATAGGAACTAACTCCGCCGGAGGCTGGTCCGCCTCCGGCTGGCGTTAGACGATAGGGCCCAAAGCTAAGACAGTATACCGAAAATTTGGAATCTTTTCAATCCGCGCGGCCAAGAGTTTAAAATACTGGGCATGGTATACTAAAGGGCATAATTCTCCCCAAAACATGCCCGACCGATTTTCCAGATCGCAAAAGACCTTACTGACCGTTTTATTTTTCATTAATTTTTTCAATTACCTGGACCGCCAGGTAATTTTTCCGCTGTTCCATAACATCCAGCTCTCTTTTCACGTCGACGATTTTCAGCTCGGGCTCCTGGGCAGCGTCTTTATGCTGGTTCATTCTTTAACTTCCCTGCCGTTCGGCCTGTTAGCCGACCGGTTTGATCGCCGCAAAATTATCGCGGTCGGCGTTGGAATCTGGAGCATAGCGACCCTGGTCTCCGGCCTAGCGCAAAGCTTCAAGGTCCTGCTGGGCATCCGCTCCGTGGTCGGCCTCGGGGAAGCGGCATACGCTCCGGCGGCCACAGCCATGATCTCGGATAATTTTCCGGCCCATCGGCGCGCGACCGTGCAGGGTATCTTTAACATCGGGATGTTTCTCGGCGGCACGATCGGAGCCATGGTCGGCGGATTGATTGCCTATTATTACCATGACTGGCGGCTGGCGTTTCTTCTGGTTGGCATTCCCGGGATTGTGCTGGCGATTTGGGCCACGCGCCTTCAGGATCAACGGACCAATTTGCCGGAGTCCAAGTTATCTCTGGCCAGCCTGCGGCATAACTGGCCGTTTATCTGGGTTCTGATCGGCTCGGTTTTAGTGACGTTTGCCGGCGGCGGTTTTGTGACCTGGGGCGTGGAATTTATCCGCCGTTATGAAGGATACAATCTCCGCGACTCGGCTTTGATATTGGGCCTGGTATTTATGGCCGCCGGAATCCTCGGCGTGTATTTTGGCAGCCTACTGGCTGATTGGCTGCATACCAAAAGCTCCAGCGGCCGTTCTTTTCTGGTCGGTTGGTCGCTGATTCTGGCTGCGCCACTGGTGTTTGCCGGCTTAACGTTCGGACAGGGATTTTTTGTCTACTTCTTTTTTGGCACCATGCTGATCAGTTTCTACCACGGGCCGGTCACGGCGATCATTCACGAAGTGGTACCGCGGCATTTGTGGGCGTCGGCGTTTGCATTATATTTGTTGGTTTCACATTTACTGGGCGACTCGCTTGCCCCGGCCGTTATTGGCCGGATTTCGGATCAGGTTAATTTGCGGGTGGCTCTGCAATTTTCAACCGTGCTGATTTTTTTGAGCGGCCTGGCGTTTTTAACGGTCGGGTTTTTACTTCGGCCCGGCCAGGATGGCAATCAAGACGATCCCGAGCGCCACTCTTAAGTAGGCAGAGAGGCGCAATTGTCTGGTTCGGAATAATTTTTCCAAAATTTCAATGCTGATCAGCAGCAGCAGGCCGAGCGTGGCGACATACGTCAGTTGGTTGAGATAGGAAGAAAAATCGATGCTGGCTTCCCGCGTGGCGGCTTTGATAATCCCAGCAAAAGCGAGCGGTAAACAGGCGGCCATAGCCAGCCGCGCGATAATTTTGCGGTCGTGGCCCGACCGCAGAAACAGCGAGAAGGGCCGCGACAGCAAGCCGGCGAGCAAGCCGGCGATTGAGCGGGTGTGCGGATGAAACCGGGGATTATCCAGTAGTTCCAAAAACCCCAGGAGCAAGCCGGTGAAGATAAGTTCGATAATGATGATTAGCAGCTTGTCTGCGCCCAAACCCTGATCCATGATCCAGTAAGCCAAAGTAATCGGCAGGGTGGCCGCAATCAGAATTGTGCCGATCAAACCGTCAATGCTGGCGTAATCGCGCGCGGTCCGGTGCCGTTTAAATAAGTGGGCCAAAAAAGAAGCCGCCAGCTCTTTGATTTGTTCCCAGGAATACACTACAGTTAGTAGGGTAATGAGCAAAACAAGCTGCGACATATAGGTAATATTTAATTAGCCCAATATAATAGCAGTTTTGCTGCCGCTTGTCAATCCCTCACTTATTTGTGGGAGTTGGAATGCTTTGGCAACAGTTTGTTGATGCGGCGGCCGAAAAGAATGAACCCGCTTTTGATTATATTCAGAACCCCTCCAAGTATCTCTAACATCAATTATATTTCATTAATTTGATTATGTGCCCCGTTTATCTTACTATAGTGGTATGACTGACGCAAATAACCTAACTTCCGTGACTAATTCCGACCAGGCAATCCAGGAATTTGTGGGCGGCCAGTTTATCGTCTGGCTGGTCGATTATATCATCCACGAAGTCGGCCGCTGGCCGGTTATGGCCAAAATCGAGAATGCCAAAGCCGAGGGGCAAAAATTGCGGAAATTTTTAACGCAGTTATTTTTGGTCCAGCAGGCGATGTGGAGCGAGAAGGACAGCGAGCCGGGGTTTTTGAAATTTGCCTTGGCCAATCTGTCTGAATCGTCCGATCCCGCGGCGGAACCGGCTGTGGCCGTGCTGGAAAGCCGATTTAGTGTCAAATCGGGAGACGAGCTGCGCGTGCTCTGGGTTAGTTTGTTTCAGGTTTTGGGTTTAACGGCCGAGGAACTGATGCGGCTGGAGCCGAAAGAGGCAACTCGGAATTATATTGCGGAATTGTCGGAACTTTATTCCAGTTCCGAGTGGCCGACCGGCCTGGGCGCCTTGGTCTGTTATTGGACTCTGATCGGGCCGAAGTTCAAAGCCATCCGGCAGCTTTGCTGCAAATTGGAAAATTATTCGGTAAAAGATTTTGAAATCATCAACTCGCTGGCCGTGTATGAAACTCAGGGCCTGACCTTGGCCCATGAGCTTTTGGAAAAACTAAGTTTTGATCATGAAAACAAATATCTGATCTGGGACGGAGTGCAACGGCATTTATCCCTGGAACAGGAGTTCCTCAATCATACCGTCAAATATCTGGACTAAACAAACACCGACCTTTACTCTGTCGGTGTTTGTTTGTAGCGGCGGTTGAGCTGCTGCCGGGCTTGGTCCCGGGTTTGCTCAAACAACTTAAGGCTGGAACGGATTTCATCCCGCTCCGATTGATCATCGGATCGTTGGACCCATTTATTGATGACTTCGGCCCGTTTATCCGCCATTTGGGTCAGGTTGGACAAGACCGAATCCAGTGCAGTCGCGGCTTGATTCTGGCCAGTTTGTTCCAAATCCGTTTGCTTAAGGCTGATCGCATCCACGGCTTGCTGAAAACTCGCCCGTGATTCGTTGACGGTTTCCAATCTTTTTAACATTAACTGGCCGGTTTGCCGCATATCTTGTTCATCGATCCGGTCCACCGCCTCAAAGCGGCTTTGCACGATGTCAGCAGTGACCTCGATGCGCTTTTGGGGTGCCAGGGGCAGGGACAGAATCAGCTGTTCCCGGAATTTATTCACCGCAAACAGGCTGTCACCCGGAGCGGATTCGGCGGCTATTAAAAAAGTAGCGGTGGCTGCCAATATTGTAGTGGCAACCCCCGCTAGAACTATAAAAGTAAATCTCGTAGGCAATTCGGAATAACCTAACGGATGGGACTGCGGCGAGTCCATAGCCGATAGAAGGCGTTTTTTTATGCCAGCTTGGTCAAATTCAAAATTTTGGCGAGCCGCCTGCAGTTGCCGGATAATTTTATTGTTCAATTCGGAGTTAAAAAGATTCATGATTATTATTTAGATTGCTTTGTCCCCAAGTTTTTTGCGCAGTGCTCGGATCGCCCGATGCTGGAGCACGCGAATGCTGACCCGGCTTTTATTCATGATATGAGCGGCTTCCTCAACTGATAAATCCTGGCGGAATCGCAAGTCGAGCACGGTCTGATATGCCAAGGGCAGAGTTTGCAGGGCTTGCGACAGATAGGCATATTCTTCGTAAAGTTTTGGCTTTTGCGCGAATTGCACCAGGTTCTCGATTTCGTTGATTTCCACAGTCGGTTTCCGGGTCCGCCAATGATCGATCAGCGTAAAGTTCGCTATTTGAAACAACCAGGTCGAGAATTTGGCGTTGGCTCGCGGTTCGTATTTGTTTAAATTGCTCCAAGCTTTCAAAAATACGGTTTGGAGCAGGTCTTCGGCCGTTTCCTTGTGGGCCAATTTACCCAGAAGAAAATTATAGAGTTGCTGGGCAAAAGTGTCGTAAATCTGCGCAAAAGCGACCCTATCCTGTTGCTTGGCTTTGGCCACCAATTGCTGGATTTGTGCTTCTTCTACCATAAGTTAATCGCGGGACTTAGTTATGTGTTACAAGTTGGGTTTTTGGCCTAAATTTGCTAAGATACTGGGGTATTTAAGTCACCGGGGAAAAATTCAACCCCAGCTCCGGGTGATCGGAGATGATTGGTGATTAACTATTCGGTTGTGTGGATCACCGCAAGATTTTTGAAATAGATTACTATTATACCCGGATACTAAATTATGTCAAGAATAGTGGATGGGCGCCTGATCTCGGAGGGGATTTTGGCTGGCCTCAAAGATAAAATCATCCGCTTGAAACTGAAGCCGCATCTTGCGGTAATTTTGGTTGGCTCCGATCCGGCCTCACAAACTTATGTCCGCAAAAAACAGGAAGCGGCCCAATCAATCGGCGTCAAATTTTCCCTTTATCCTTATCCGGCGGATACGGACACGAAGCAATTGATTGCGGAATTGAAAAAAATTCAAACCCAGGATTTATCCGGCATCATCGTTCAGCTCCCGCTCCCGCCCGGAATCGACAAGCGCCAGGTCTTAAATGCCATTGATCCACTGCTCGACGTGGATTATCTGTCCTGGGAGTCATTGGGCAAGCTGGTGATCGGGGAAAATGAGCTGATCCCGCCCACACCCGGCGCGATTCTGGAAGTCTTAAATTATTATAAGATCCCGGTTTCGGGCCAGCATGTCGTGCTGGTCGGCCAGGGCGAACTGATCGGCAAGCCTTTGGCCAACCTGCTGCTGCAAATGCCGGTAACCTTGACGGTTTGCGGCAAGGAAACCAACAACCTCGCCAGCCTGACTCGCCAGGCCGATATTTTGATCACTGGCGTGGGTAAAGCGGAAATGATCAAAGGGGACATGGTCAAATCCGGCGCCGTGGTGATTGATGCCGGAGTGTCGTTTCGGGACAAAAAAATGTTCGGCGATGTGGAATTTGAAGCGGTCAGCCGGGTGGCGAGTTTGATTACGCCGACTCCCGGCGGAGTCGGCCCGATTACCGTGGCCAAGCTTTTGGAAAATACGGTATTAAATGTTATGCGGTCATGAACGATGTCATTATCGTCGGAGCGGGAGTGGCCGGCTGGACCGCCAGTTTGTATCTGGCGCGCCGCGGCCTTAAGGTTTTAGTTATCGGCAAGGATGTGGGCGGCCAGGCCAATTACACCGACGCCATCGAGAATTATCCTGGGGTCGAAGAAATCGGCGGTTTGGAGCTGAGCCGCCAGATTCGCAAGCAGGCGGAAAAGCACGGCGTGGAATTTCTCCAGGGGGAAGTGGGCGCGCTTAAAGCCGGTCCGAACTGTTTTGTGACCTCCGCGTATGGCCGTCAATACAAATCCGCCGCCGTGATTTTGGCTTACGGCAAAACGCCGCAGGATTTGGGAATCCCGGGCGAGGAGCAATTCAAAGGCCGGGGCGTGAGTTACTGCGCGACCTGTGATGCGCCGCTGTTCAAAAATAAAGTCGTAGCCGTGGTCGGGATCGGCGATATCGCGGCCGATTGCGCGTTGCTGCTGAGCAAATCCGCCAAGAAAATTTTGGTGCTCAGCAAAACTGATAAATTTGTCGCTCACCCGCAGCTGTCCAAGGCCTTGTTTAAAAAACCGAATGTCGAATTGGTCGGATTTGCCCAGGTCCAAGAAATTTACGGCGACCAGACGGTCAAGGGAATGAAGTTGCTTAATACCCGGACCGAAACGGTCAGCAGCTTGGCCGTGGACGGAATATTTGTGGAACTGGGCTATGTCGTGAATTCACAAATGGTCGCGAATATAGTAAAGTTAGATGACCGGCGCCAAGTGATCGTCAATGCCGATCAACAAACCTCGGTGCTGGGAATTTTTGCCGCCGGGGATTGCACCAACCGCAACTACAAGCAAGCGGTGATTTCCGCCGGCGAGGCGGCCACGGCCGCCCTGGCCTGTTACGACTGGCTGCAGCAGGCGCAAGGAGCAGCCGGGATTACCTCGGATTGGACGCAGATCAAACGAATAAAGAATTAAGAATCCCGCCAAATGGGCGGGCAGGCAGGAATCATGAAATCAGAAATTCATAAGCTCATAATTATCGGTTCCGGCCCCGCCGGGTTGACTGCGGCTTTGTATGCGGCACGGGCGAACTTAAACCCGCTCGTCATCGGGGGCTTAACGTTTGGCGGCCAGCTCATGATCACCACCGAAGTGGAAAATTTTCCCGGCTTCCCGAAAGGGGTGCAGGGTCCGGAGTTAATGCAGGCCATGATTGAGCAGGCGGAACGCTTTGGCGCCAAAATCATTTATGATGACGCGACCAAGGTTGATTTTTCCCATAAGCCGTTCAAAGTCTCAGCCGGCCATGAGGACCATATGGCCGAGAGCGTGATTATCGCCACCGGCGCTTCTTCACTCTGGCTGGGGTTGCCGTCCGAAGAACGGCTGCGCGGCAAGGGCGTTTCGTCCTGCGCCACCTGCGACGGGTTCTTTTTTAAGGGCAAGGAAGTGGCGGTCATCGGTGGCGGGGATGCAGCCCTGGAAGAGGCTTTATATCTGACTAAATTTGCCACCAAAGTTACAGTCCTCAATCGCAGCGATAAGCTGCGCGCCTCCAAGATCATGCAGGATCGCGCCCTGGCCAATCCCAAAATCGGCGTGCTTTACAATAAGACGGTGGAAGAATTTTTGGGCGCCGATTATCTGACGGGATTAAGAATCAAGGATGCGGTGTCCGGCCAGACCGAAGAATTGCCGGCCGGCGGGACATTCGTGGCCATTGGTCATAAGCCGAATACCGAAATTTTCAAGGGCCAAATTACGCTGGATGCCAAAGGGTATATTGAACCGACGGATCAGACCAAAACCAACGTGGCCGGCATATTTGTCGCCGGCGATGTGCGGGATTACCGCTACCGCCAGGCGGTCACGGCCGCGGGTATGGGTTGCATGGCCGCGCTCGACGCCGAAAAATACCTCCATATGGATCAGGGCTAGCCCGATTTTTCCAACCTCGCCTCTCGCCAGAGGCGGGGTTTTTTTGATTGAGCCATTGACATACGGAGCGGAAGCAATTATACTCTAATGTCCAACTGAAGGGGGGTGAGGAGTAGATGAATCGCAGTAGCAAGCGAACTCGAGTGCAGACCACGGACGACAGGAAGTATTTCGTCTGTCATGCGTTCAAGTCGCTGGTTCGGACCTTCGGGCACGAACTGGTGACGACGAGCCGGCAGACCCGGCTCGGCCGTCGGCTTCGACGCAAAATCGTGCTGGAGTCCCGCCAACTCGGCGAGGACATGGTAAAAGAGCTCGGGTAGAGGGAGACGACGGATGACTCACGGGCGCGTGCAAGACCCCGGGTCCGAGGCGATTACTGCTTCCGGACCCGGCTTTTTTATTTTCCGCCGCGGTGATATAATGACCAAACTTAATCAGATGTTTATGGCTAAAATCAATCCCTTTAAATCCGCGATGCAGCAGCTGGCGAATGCGGCCCAGATTCTCAAATTGAACCCGCGCGTTTTAAGCCAACTCAAATCCCCGAAGCGCACTTTATCGGTTTCGGTGCCGGTTGAAATGGACAATGGCGAGCTCAAAGTTTTCGAAGGTTTTCGTGTGCAATACAATGATGCCCGCGGTCCATTCAAAGGCGGCCTGCGCTTTCATCCTCAGGTGAACCTAGATGAAATCAAAGCCCTGGCATTTTGGATGGCCATCAAAAATGCCGTGGTCGGCGTGCCTTACGGCGGTGGCAAGGGCGGCATCGTGGTCAATCCCAAGAAATTGTCCAAACGCGAACTCGAACGCCTCTCGCGGCAGTTTATCGGCCTAATTTACAAAGATATCGGCCCCCATGTCGATGTGCCGGCGCCGGATGTCAATACGACCCCGGAAATCATGGCCTGGATGGCAGACGAATATTCCAAACTGGTCGGCAGCTGGCAGCCGGCGGTGATTACGGGCAAGCCGCTGCATTTGGGCGGCTCTCGCGGGCGCGAAGAAGCCACGGGTTTTGGGGGCGTGGTCATCCTTAAGCAAGCAGCGAACGCGTTGCGGCTCAAGCGCGGTGCCAGTGTGGCGATTCAGGGGTTTGGCAATGTCGGTTTGTTTTTTGCCCGCCTGGCGAATGCGGCTGGCTTTAAGGTCGTGGCGGTTTCCGATTCCCAGGGCGCCATTTATAATCCCCGCGGTTTGGATATTGGCAAAGTGGAAGCGCATAAAAAAGCGCTGGGTTCGCTGACCCACTTCCCCGGCGCGGTGAATCTGACCAATGAAAAATTATTGCAATTGCCGGTGGATGTTTTGGTCCCGGCCGCTTTGGAAAATCAGATTCACAAAGGCAACGCCAAAAAAATCCAAGCCAAGCTGATTGTTGAAATGGCTAATGGCCCGACCACTCCGGAAGCGGACGTGATTTTGCACCGCCGCGGGGTCTGGGTCGTGCCGGATGTGCTGGCCAATTCCGGCGGCGTGGCCACGTCCTACCTCGAGTGGAGCCAGAACCTGTCCGGTTTTTATTGGGGCCGAGACGAGGTGCTCAAAAAACTGACCGGTTATATGGTCGAAGCCTGGAAAAATATTTTGCGGGAACGCGAAAAATACCAGACCGACTTCCGCAACGCTGCTTTTATTTTGGCGCTCAAGCGCATCGCCGACGCCATGGAGTCGAGAGGAAACTGATTATGCAATACAAACTGATTTTGTTGGCTTTGTTGGTAGTGGTCGCGGCCAGCGCTTGCGGCAAGAAAAATTCGCCCAATACTGAACCGGTCGGCTTGAGTGCAGAAGTTAGTATCACCAAGGACGGTTTCAGTCCGGCCGAGTTGACGGTCAAACAAGGCACGCAGGTGATTTTTAAAAATGAAGACAGCAGACCGCACTGGCCAGAGTCGGATTTGCCGGGATTTGATTCGTTGCAGGGTATTCCCGCCGGCCAAACTTACTCCGTGACTTTTACCCGGCCGGGGATTTGGGCTTACAAAGATCATCTGAATAAAACTCTCAAAGGCTCGGTAACGGTGACCGAATGAATTTTTATTTGCTAAATTTCCTTAAATGTGCTATAATATATGTAAGATCAAAATATAATTTATTATATTCATGAAAAAACTTTTTCAGAGTCTGTTGCTGGTCGCACTGTTCGGGGCGGCTTTTTTTGTTCCCGCCAATTCTGCGGATGCCCTAGCAACCGTCACAGTGACCTTGGATGCGGCTTCTCCCTTGCCGGCTTCGGTGGGTTATGGCCTGACAGGCGTCAATTTTACGATATTTAAAATTACCACCGCGGATCAGAGCGTCGCTTTGAATCAAGTCACGGTTAAAGGTTATGCCACTTATAATTACCGCTGGGAAGGTTCCGACACATCGATCAAAAATATTCAAATTTGCGCTCAGGTCACCGGCGGCCGGGAATGTTATTGGACCATGAATCAGTTGATCACGGATTCCGGCAGCATCCATACCGCTTCCGCGCAGACCGCCTGGACCGGCGGCCCGATCATCCCGGCCAACAGCTCCCGGACGTTTTATCTTTACGGCGATATCGGCGCGGCCGCGGCCGGCCAGTTTTCACTGGGACTAAGCTCTATCGGCTATTCTTCCCAGGACAATTTGGGACTTTACAATGTCACCAATAATAAAACTGTGGACGTTATGGGGAACAATCAAACCGTGGTCGGCTTGTCCGGCGGAGCGGTTCGTTTGACCGCCCCCAATGGCGGGGAATCCCTGGTCATGGGCAGCAACAGCCGGATCACCTGGACTGACAGCAATACCAGTTCCAATGATCGATACACTTTGTTCTTGGTCCAGAACAACGGCAGCAACGGTTCGGCACTCGGCGTGATTGCCGTCGATGTTAATAATCAGCTGTGGTATGACTGGACAGTGGGCCAAGTCACGGACGCTTCCGGTTCTATTCTGCCTGGCAGCGGGTATTACATTCAGGTGGTAAAACAATATACGGATCAGCTTGGTTTTGATGACAATGACAGCCCCTTTTTAATTATTAGTGCAACCGGCACCATAACAATCACCAATCCAACGTCAGAGACAACTTGGACTCGCGGCCAGGCGCACACGGTTTTCTGGCAATCCACCGCTGGTTTGGGCAGCGGCAAAATTCGGCTGAGCTCTTGCTGCGCTGATTTGTCCAATTTGGCCAGCGGCCTGCTGGATGTCGCGCCGGTGACTCTGGGCGCCGGATCATACAGCTTCGCCATTCCGGCGACGTTTCCGCTGGGCGCGGCGAAATTGTATGTCATGACGGCTGATGAAAACATTTACGGCGCAGTTTATTACGTCTTTATAACCGATAATAATGCGGTTATCACTTATCAAACGATCAGCGGGCCATCGACGGCTGTGGTCAACGCTCTGCCGCAATATCAATTTACCGCTGGGTCCACCGCGTTCGATTCGGGATTAAATTATAAAATCAATTGGGGCGATAACCAGGTCGACCAGGCCTATATCGCCAATAACAATTCGGCGAATCCGTTTAACGACAGCCACACCTGGACGGCGGCCGGGACCTATACCATTACCTTTACCGCTTGTTCACCGAGCCTGCCTAATGTTTGCGGCACCAAAACCCAAACAGTCACGGTCAGTAATTCGCTGGCGCCCAAAGTCGATCTCAAGGTCAACGGCTATACCAGCACCGGTTACCAGGAACCAACGGTAAATATTGGAAGCACCAGTACCGTAACCATCACCTGGAGTGCCAGCAACGCCACCAGCTGCAACACTTACGGCCAGACTCTGCTGCGGTTGACCGATGGCACCAACTGGAAGCTGGACAATCTGCCGGTTTCGGGGACCCGGACATTTGCCGTTGCTGGCCAAAAAGATGCGCAGAACAAAGACATGACCTATGCGACCATCGGAATCCAATGTTGGAGCGGCGCCTCGCCGGCAGTTTCGGACAGCAAGGGGCTGATTGTTACCTGGAGTTCTGCCAGCCAGAATCTGAACATTTCGACGCCGTCCCCGCTGTCCAATGCCAAAACCGGAGTTAGTTACTATAATCTTTTCAATGCTCCGGTCGTGGAAAATCTCGGATCCTATAACTGGTCTTTGGCCTCCGGCGCGATGCCGGCCGGATTGCGCCTTTTGACATTAAATTATCCGGGAGACGCCAATTCCAGCCTCAAAAATTCTACCGCCTTGATCACCGGCACGCCCACTGCGGCCGGAACCTATGTGTTTACCGTTCAGGTCATCGCTTATAACACCACGACCAGCTCCAACATAACAGCCAGTAAACAATTCACTCTGACGGTGGAAGGTTCAGCCAGCGCCAACACCAAGCCCATCGGCTGGCTGGATGGAATTTCGAAAGGAGGGGTAATTTCGGGCTGGGTGATCGATCAGGATCATCCCAATACCCCGATCGAGGTTCATGTTTATTTTGATATCACCGACCGCACGGACTCCCACCCCACGGTCGTAACAACCAGCGTTGAGCGCAACGATGTCAACGCTGTTTTTGGGGCGAGTGGCACGCACGGATTTAGTTTCCGAATTCCAGACAATTTGCGCGACGGCAAGCGCCATACCGTCAATATATTTGGCATCGATACGGACGACAGCTCCGGCCTGGCCAATGCCGCGCTCTATGGTTCGCCCAAAACTTTCACCATCAAATCCGATTCCGCCAACCGCCATGCACGCGGCACGGTCGTGATCGGTGAAAACGGCACGGTTTATTTCTTGGGCGCTGAAATCCGATATCCGTTTCCGAGCCCGGAAGTTTTCTTCTCCTGGGGCCATCAGTTTGCGGCACTGGTTTTGGCCAATCCGGCTGATCTAGCCTTGCCAATCGGCCCCACCGTCCAAACAAAACAGTGACAATTGGATAACTGAAACAAGAAAACTGCGGAAAATTCCGCAGTTTTTTGATTGCTTAGCGAGTTCTAATTATTGGCTGGCGCGCTCCACGTAATTGCCGGACTGGGTGTTGATCCGGACGATGTCGCCTTCTTTGATAAACAGCGGGACGTTGACCACATAACCGGTTTCGAGGGTTGCGGGTTTGCTGCCGCCGGTCGCGGTATCGCCTCTAACGCCCGGCGAGGTTTCCGTGACTTTCAAATCCATTTTGACCGGCAGATCGAGGGCAATCGGCCGGTCTTCAAAAAACATAATGACCGTGTCCGATCCTTCCTTGAGAAATTTAACTTGATCTTCGACAATGACACGGGGGACGAGCAGGGCTTCGAATGTTTCCGGGTTCATGAAGTGAGCGCCTTCGCCATCGGAGTAGAGATATTGGCATTTGCGCTTGCCGACGTCCGCCTCATCGATTTTTTCTCCGTATTTGAAGGAATACTCCATAACCTTGCCGGTCATCAGGTTGCGCAGTTTGGCCTGGATAACGGGTTTGCGCTGCGCGGTGCGCATAAAATTGGACCAGATGATCTGGTAAGGTTCGTTATTGTATTTGATGATCTGGCCGGTGCCTTTGAGATCGGAGAAATCGAGGACTCCCATGATTGATTCTTATTTACGCGGCGACGAAGGGCAGCAATGCCATGTGCCGGGCGCGTTTTAGGGCTTGCGAAACCGTGCGCTGGTGCTTGGCGCAGGTGCCGGTTTTGTTGGAGGACATGATTTTAGCATGTGGGCTCATAAACCGGCGGAGGAATTGGATGTCTTTGTAATCCACGAAGGAGATTTTCTCCGCGCAGAACAGGCAAACTTTCTTAATATTGGTTGGGGCGGGCATAGAAGTAATGAAAATTATAAATGATGAATTATGGATTTAGAATGGGATGTCGCCGTCGTCAATCTGAATTTCCGGGACGTCGTTTTTGGGCTCTGGCTGATCCATAGGAGTAGATGGACCCGCCTTCGCCGAGGTTCCGGCGGGGAGATCGGCTTCAGATCGCGATCCTTGTCCAGGCCGACCCAGCATAATCATATTGTCGGCGACAATCTCGGTGCGGTAATTCTTTTTGCCATCCTGGCCTTCCCAGGAACGGGTTTGGAGCCGGCCTTCGAGGTAAACCTGGGAGCCTTTTTTCAGATACTGGCCGATAATGTCGGCGAGCTTGCGCCAGGCGACGACGTTATGGAATTCCGTCTGCTCTTTTTTCTGGCCGTCATTTTTGTCGGTCCAGTTGAAGCTGGTGGCGACGGAAAACGAAACCACGTTGGCACCGTTGGGAGTGGTGCGGACTTCCGGGTCGCGGGTTAAGCGCCCGATAATCATGACTTTGTTAAGATCCATATAATTAGATAATTAATTACTTAGTAAGATCTTCTGACTCGAGGGCCTGTTCAATTTTGTTTTCCAGTTCGGTTTCCGTCAGCTTGACCTCTTTCGGGGCGCCTTCCGTCTTGACCATCTGAGGTTTGCGCGAGGCGCGCATTTTTTCCTGCACGGCTTTGTCTTTGACCGCGCGGAGCTCCTGTTCTTCCAGGTTGATTACTAAGTAGCGGATGATCGTTTCCAGTGAACGCAGTTTGTTGTCCAGCGCTTGCAGTTTGGCGCCGTCCAGGTTGAAAGTTTCCAAAACATAAAAACCGTTCCGGGTTTTCTTGATGGGATAGGCCAGTTTTTTCTTGCCGAGCATTTCGCTGGTAAGAACCGCGCCTCCGTTGTCAGTAATGAACTTGTCGACTTCCGAGGCCACGGCCGGGACATCGTTGTCGGATACGGCTGAGGATAAGATATACATCAGCTCATATTTTGGCATAAGAAGGGTTTCCTTTTCCCGCCACCGAAATTTGTAATGAAAATGACGGCGGGATCCCGCCAAAGGCGGGACTTATCACCCCCGCCCAGGCGGGGACGAATAATGAGTTAATTTGTTAAAGCCAAAATATCTTAGCAAAAATTGAGCGTCTGGTCAAGCCTGTATTTAGATCCCATTTTGTCCTTCTCCCTTTACGGGAGAAGGTGGCGCGACAGCGCCGGATGAGGGTGATTCCAGAGCAACCAGTATTTTATTTATGGTTTTTTCTAAATTTTGATCGATTTCTGAGTTCCAAAGTCGAATAATCCTAAATCCTTGAGATTTTAAATATCTATCACGGTTCATATCAATCGGTTTGTTTTTTCTATGGCCAAAGCCATCGAGCTCGATTACCAAGCGTTTTTCAAAACAACAAAAATCTACTATCAGTAAATCAATAATGGCCTGCCTGCGAAATTTATAGTTTCCCAGTCTCCTGTTTTTAATACGCTCCCAGAGAATTTTTTCTTCGGGCGTTTGTAGTTTTCTGAGTTTTTTGGCGTTTTTTTCTGCTAGCATACCCCTCACCCGCCCGATCATTCGATCGGGCACCCTCTCCCGCAAGGGGAGAGGGAAAATCTGAAATCAATTATTGAATCGGAAGTGGGCCACGTCGCCATCTTGAACGATGTATTCTTTGCCTTCCAGTCTTAACCAGCCCTTGTCGCGGGCCGCGGCATAGCCTCCGGCTTGCAGGAGCTTGTCCCAGGCAATGACCTCGGCTTTGATAAAGCCTTTTTCAAAGTCGGTGTGGATCACTCCGGCGGCCTGCGGGGCCTTGGTGCCGTTAACAATCGTCCAGGCCTTGGTTTCCATGGGCCCGGCCGTAAAAAAAGTAATTAAATTTAAAAGCTTGTAAGCGGCGCGCGCCAAACGGTCGAGCCCGGATTCGGCCATCCCCAATTCCTTCATGTATTCTTTCTGTTCCGCAGCCGTCAGTTCGGCAAGCTCGGCTTCGATTTTGACGTCGATCGGCAGGAACTCAGCGCCGAGGTTTGAGGGGTGAGGGGTGAGTATGTTGGCTACATACAAGGTCGGCTTCATGGTCAGAAGCTGCAGTTGGCTGACTAGACGTTTTTCTTCGTCAGTTAGTCCCACCGCGCGCGCCAACTGGCCGGCATCGAGCGCAGTTTTAACCTTATCCAGTACGGCTTTGAGCACCAGGGCCTCTTTGTTGCCGGATTTAACGTCGCGATTAAGGGTATCGAGGCGTTTGTTGACGGTATTTAAATCCGCCAGCATTAATTCGAGATTGATAACTTCGATATCGCGCGTCGGATCGACCGACCCGTCGACGTGAATAATGTCTTTGTTTTCAAAAAATCGCACGACTTGCACGATGGCATCGACTCCTCGGATGTGGGAAAGAAATTTGTTGCCGAGGCCCGCGCCTTCCGCCGCGCCCTTGACCAGGCCGGCAATGTCGACGAAGCGGATGGAGGTCGGTACGAGCTTTTCGGATTTTTCCAGTTTGGCTAATTTTTCAATCCGTTCATCAGGCACGGCAATCACGCCGACGTTGGGCTCGATCGTGGTAAAAGGAAAATTCGAAGCAGCGACGGCTTGCTTCGTGAGGGCATTGAACAGAGTGGATTTTCCGACGTTGGGCAGCCCAACGATTCCGACAGAAAAGCTCATAATGGCTCAATTCTAGCAGACTTGCGGGATTTTTGATAGACTATAAGTCGCTATGAACACTATAAATAAATACATGTTTCGCGAATATGATATTCGCGGCAGGGAATCAGACGAGGAACTGAACGTAGATTCAATAACTTTGATTGTCAAAGCCTTCGGCACCCTGCTTAGAAAAAAGAATATCACTCAAGCGGTTGTCGGGCATGATAATCGTAAAAGCTCGGAAGATTTTTATCAGGCTACAACCAAAGCGCTTCGAAGCACCGGAGTGGATGTAATAGGCATTGGTATTTGTTTAACCCCAATGATATATTGGGCGCCCTACCATTTTAAGGTGAAAGGTGGCTTGATGATCACGGCCAGTCATAATCCGGCCGGATGGAATGGGTTGAAGATGGGTGATGATTATTCTAAAACTTTAGATAATACTCAAATCAAAGAAGTCTTGCATATTGCGGAATCTGGAGAGTTTGCTTCCGGCCAAGGTAGTTTACGCGAAGAAAATATCGCTAAGCTATATGTGGAAGATATTTTGTCCCGGGCCAAGCTTAATCGCAAGCTCAAAGTTGTTATAAATACGGCTAACGCAACCAGCAGCATGTTTTCGCCGGAAATTTTTCGTCGATTCGGATGTGAAGTGATCGAACACAACACTAATCTTGATCCGAGCTATCCAAATTATGTCCCCAATCCGGCCAACGTTGAGATGATGGAGGATACCGGCAGGCAAGTGGTCAATCATAAGGCCGACCTTGGAATCGGAATTGATGCCGACGGCGACCGTTTGGGAGTTACAGATGAAAAAGGGCAAATTATTTGGCCGGATCGATGGTTGATTTTACTGTCTCGTCTAGTGCTTTCCAAAAAACCCGGCGCCAAAATAGTGTTTGATGTAAAAGTTTCCGAAGCCTTGCCTGAAGACATCACGGCTCACGGCGGCGTGCCGATTATGAGCCCCACGGGATATATGTATGTGAAAGAAAGGCTTAAGTCTGAGGGGGGTAGTTTTGGCGGAGAACAGTCAGGTCATACATTTTTCGTTGATGAGTATTACGGCTTTGATGACGCAAATTTTGCGGGATTGAAGCTTTTGGAATACCTATCGAGCTTGAGTGAACCGCTTTCAAAGATAGTCGAAGCAACTCCGTATTATATTTCTACTCCGGCCTTGCATGCGCATGTCCCCGATGATGTTAAATACGATATAGTAAAAAAATTAACGGAAGAGTTTAAATCTGAAGGATACAGGGTAATAGATATCAACGGCGCCCGGGTTTATCTGCTCAGCGGTTGGGGTTTGGTGCGAGCCTCCTCCAATCTGCCGGCATTGGTTTTGCGTTTTGAAGCAAAAACACAAGAAGATTTGGACAAAATCCAGAAAATCTTCAAAGAAAAGTTAAAAAAATATCCCGAAGTCGCGGAAACTTGGGAATCAGCCTAAATAACAGTTGGTTATAAAAAGAACGAGCGCGAAGTCTGTGGGGAACAAGACTTCGCGCTTTTTGAATTGGGCCCGGAACCCAAGTGGATGGCTGCCGTCAGGCGGCGGACGACTGCGTGCGGGTGAAAGATAGCACTACCCGCTTAGCCGCCACCGCTGCGTGTGGAATTTCGCTGCCGGCCGGCGGGATCACTTCTTCCGCCGCGGGCGTGAACTGGTGCACCGCGACATGTTCGGGGATGGCACTGCGCAGGCCTTTGAGCACCTCGTCGAGATGTTCGCCCCGGTGGTCGATGAATGCCACATTGAGCGAGTTGCCGAATTTAGCGCTGGGCCAGCAGTGGGCGATCTTGCCGTACCAATCCTGGTCAACCAGGTTAGAGGGCTCGGAGCCCTTCAATCTGGCTTCGTAGGCGGCGACGAGTGCATTCGTGCCCGCCGTGGTTCGCTCGCCGTTCGGAAATTGAATGTAGGCGTATATCAGCATGTGGTTCCTCCGACGAATCTCATCATCAGCTTCTTGCTGGGCCAGGATCGCACGGACCCACATCTTGCCGATTGGGCCGAGTTCTTCCTCCCTGACGCCGTTGGGCAGCATGATTAGAACCTCCTGTGGGGTAAACGAACGATGAATGCAAACGGGAACAACTTAAAAAGCCACAGTTGTGACTTTCTAAATCAGACCAATTTTTTGTTTGACTTCTGCCAGGGTGGCTTGAGCCACAATCTGAGCTTTCTTGGCGCCCGCGGTGAAGATTTTAATAATCTGATCCGGATTTTTTTCCAATTCCGCGCGCTTGACCCGCATTGGCGCGAAGTAATTCGCAATCGCATCACCCAAAACTTGCTTGAGTTCGGAATATTTGATCGTGCCGCCCTGGTATTCCTTCATCAGCCGCTCGTGGTCAGCCGGGGAGCCGAAGTGGGTGAGGAGTTCAAAGAGATTCGCGACACCTTTTGGCATCTGGCCTGCTGGCGCATCAGTCGCCGTGACCGCCTTGGCCAGTTTTTTGTGGATTTCTTCGGGTTCATCAAACATGTTGATGAAGGAACCAGGTTCAGACTTGCTCATTTTGCGCTCCGGCTCGGACAAGCTCATGATCCGCAGCGGTTTTTGGGCATAGATTTTAACTTCGTTGAATGTCTGGCCGAATTTATGATTAAATTTCCGTACGATGGTGTTGGTCAGTTCCAAATGCTGGATTTGATCATGCCCCACCGGCACATGCGTCGGTTTGTATAGTAAAATATCTGCGGCCATTAAGACCGGGTAATCAAACAAGCCAGCGTTAATATTCGCTTGTTGTCGGCTAGACTTGTCTTTATATTGTGTCATGCGTTCCAGCTCACCCATGGGGGTGATCGTATTGAAAATCCAAGCCAGTTCGGCGTGTGCCGATACATGGGATTGGATAAATAACGTAGATTTGGCTGGGTCTAAGCCCGCTGCCAGGAAAGTGGCCGCGATGTCCAGAATTTGTTTGCGCTTGGCCGCGCCCGGTTCAAATTCTTCGGTTAAGGAGTGCAGGTCAACGATGCAAAAATAACAGTCGAACTCATCTTGGAGTTCCACAAAGTTTTTGAGCGATCCGAGGTAGTTGCCGATATGGAGTTCGCCGGTCGGTTGAATTCCTGAGAGAATACTGTTTTTCATCCCGTTAGAAATAATGATTGGTTAATAAATTAGTATGTTTTGTAATCAGCCCGTTAAGTATAATCTTGCGATAAATCAAACTATGCAAAATTTCTAATGGGATTCATGGATATATTATAGCGTAAATATTTTATTCTGCCACCTTTCTAGGAAAGGTGGCACCAAAGTCGGAAATTTGCCAGACTCGCGACAATGACATATCTAACCGGGTCTTTGTCGCTCGGGCAGTGGCAAATTTCCATGAGGCTGCTGGCAACGCTATTTTAAACCCCCTCTTAATGTAAGAGGGGGTGCGTCAGTCGAGGGTCAGCGGGGGAGTTACACTTCAATCACGACTGGTAATATCATCGGTCTTCGTTCGGTCCTTTGAAACAGGAATTCGCCGATTTGATCGCGCACTTCGGATCGCAGGTAAGCCCAGTTGGGTTCTTTGAAGTTCGTTTTGCCGTTTTTGCTTTCCACGACTTTGCGGACTTCGTGTTTGACTTCCTTGAGCAGATCTTCCGAACCCTTCATATAGATGAAGCCGCGGGAGAGAATGTCCGGCTGCTGGGTCAGTTTGCCACTCTTGCGGTCAATGGTCATGATGATGACAAACATGCCGTCTTTGGCCATGACCTGACGATCGCGCAAGACGACTTCGCCGACATCGCCCACGCCGAGGCCATCGACGAAGACGTAGCCGGTCGGGATTTTGGCTTCAATCGCCTTGGCCCCGGTTGAGGAGAGTTCCAACATCTGGCCATTGTCGAGGATGTGAATGTTCTCTTCGGGCACGCCGACGTCGGCCGCCAGCTGGCCGTGCGCCACCAACATGTGGTGTTCGCCGTGGATCGGCATGAAGTATTTCGGCTTGGTCAGGCCAATCATTAACTTTAAGTCTTCCTGGTAAGCGTGGCCTGAGGTGTGGATGTCCAAATTCTTTTGATAGAGGACTTTCGCGCCCAATCGTGCCAAACTCGACAGAGTCGAGGAGATCGAACGTTCATTGCCCGGAATCGGGGAGGCGGAAACCACGACCGTGTCGCCTTTTTTGACCTCGATCATTTTGTGCTCGCTGCGGGAAATGCGGGCCAGGGCCGAAAATTCTTCGCCCTGCGAGCCGGTGGTCAAGATAATAACCTGATTGTCCGGCAATTTTTTCGCCTGCTCCATTTTGATGATCATGTTTTTGGCCGGCAGCGTCAGATAGCCGGTGGCCAGACAGATTTCCACGCTGTTGACGAGGCTTCTGCCGGTTACAACCACTTTGCGGTTGGTTTTGTAGGCGGCATCCATCACTTGCTGCACGCGGTTGACCAGGGAGGAGAAGGTCGCAAAAATCACGCGGCCTTTGGCATCGGCCATGATCCGGTCAATGGTGTTGCTCAGCGTTTTTTCCGACATGGAATAGCCGGGGCGCTCGGCATTGGTTGAGTCGCTCATTAAGAGCGCCACGCCCTCGCCGCCGTATTTGGCGATTTTGTCGAATTCGGTCGGGCGGTTATCAACCGGAGTGTGATCGAATTTCCAGTCCGTGGCATAGATCAAAAGCCCGGCGGGGGAATTGATGGCCAGACCGACGCCGTCCGGAATGTTGTGGTTGATCCGGAAGAACCGGATGCGGAAATTGCCCAGGGTCAAAACATCATCTTTGTTGATGATGTTGATCTGGGAGCGGCCGAGCAGATGAAATTCATCCAGCCGCTTTTTGACGAATTCCGCCGTCAGTTTCATGGTGAAAATCGGCGGGTCGCCGATTTTGGGCATGATGTAGGGGATGGCCCCGATGTGGTCCAAATGCCCGTGCGTGATGATCACGCCGCGGATGCGTTTTTTGTTTTCTTCCAGATATTTGGTGTTGGGGATGATGTAATCGATCCCCGGCATGGTTTCGTCCGGAAAACCCAAACCCATGTCGATCACGACGATGTCGTCCCCGTATTCGAGGACCGTCATGTTTTCGCCGACTTCCTCAATGCCGCCCAAGGGAATGACCTTGAGGATGGCTTTGGGGTCGGGGCGGTGCGTTAGTGCCTGCGTTTCCGGACCTAACTGTCCGGCTGGCAGGCGCGGCGCGACCCCTGTGGTCTGTCGGCCCATGGGGCGCGGCGGACCTGGTTTCTTAAAAATCATGTAAAACCTTTGATCGTAATTGTGTCACTTTACGACTGAATAATAATTGAATTTAGGCATTTGGCAGGGCTAAACCCAAGGCCAAGGGTGCCTAGTTAACACAAAGCAGGACGCAAAAAATTACGGACTGTTTCGTATCAACTACTTTTGATTTCAATTTTTCAAGATTTCAAGGTAAATATATTATACACCCGGCCGCGGCTTTTGTCAATGCTTTAAAGGTCGCGGAATTTCGAATATCTAATTTCTAAATCCTAAACTGGACACGAAAAAAGGACAGAGCATCGTTGCTACTGTCCGATTTTCCCTCTGGTCGGCCACATTGGCCGGCACTTGCAGGGTAGAGGAACCCCTCCTTGATGATGTCTACTTCTTCTCGATGATCGCGACGTTGAGGCGCGCGAGCAGCTCGCGGACGGCTTCCTTCTCGCTCTTCTTGCCGCCGTTGACGACGACCGCAGCCACGGCGCCGATGGCCTGGTTCTGGTTCCGGTCAGCCTGCTCGAGGCCGATCACCCGACCGCCGAGGGCCTCGAGGCCTGTCGTCGGCGCGTTGACCTTGGCTTCCAGGGCTGCGACGCGCGCCGTGAGCGTCATGTTCGCCGACTCGAGGCTGGCGATCTTGCCGCCCTGCCCGTTGTCGGTGCCCACGGTCTGCGCCAGCGCGGTGATCTGAGTCTTGATTGCCGAGACCTGCGTCTCGAGCGTCTTGACCTTGGCCGCCGCGGCTGCCGCCTGCGCAATCGCGCGCCGGCGCTCGGCTTCCGCCTTTTCGGCCGCGACCTGGTCAGCGTCCTTGACGACGAGCTTGCTCTTCGTCTCGGTGCCGTCGACGCTGAGGACGAACTCGCCCTTGGAATTGGCGGGGATCGTGACGGTGAGCGACGCGGTCTTGGCCGTGGGCTGGTCCGCGAGCGCGATGGTGAGGTCGGTCGTGCCGTCGCTGAGCTTCAGCAGGCTGACGTCCACTTTGTCGAGGTTGGCGCCGACGAGCTTCACGAGCTTCGGGTAGTCGTTGGCCGCCGAGACGACGCTGACCGGGACGATCGACGTGACCGTGAACGAGGTCGGCGCCGCGGGGGTCGCGGGCGTCGCCGGAGCGGTCGGTGTGGTCTGCGGCGTCGGGCGCGCCGGGGCCTGCGCGAACGCGAGGCCGCTGTTGAGGCCGAGGAGGAAGACGACGACGAGTGCGGTGCGCTTCATGCGATACTCCTTGCGGCTACAATGCGGCCGGACGCGGTGGACGAGACTACGCTTGAGATGTGGACGGGAACTTGGGTTGTAAAAACGCCGGCTGGCTTTGGAAAGCTGCCGACGAGATAAATCCGATAATATCAGATGTATATCGTCAATAGTTTTCCTGCTAAGCCATTGACCATGATTTTAGCGTAACGATCAAGTATATACCTTTTGGGTAGTTTTGTCAAGACATAAGGCTTAAAATTGGCTAAAATAAGCCAAAATAGGCAGCGGGGCATTGACGAACAGCCCAGAAACGAGTATAATCCGGGGTTAGTCGTTCCTAAGATATCCTGAGGAGGATGACATGTTGCGAAGAATCGTGTTAGTTGCGTTGCTGGTCGGCTTCGCTATGCCATCTTTGATGGTGGCACAGAAACCGACTCTGGCGCGGCCGTTCGTGCCGAGCCAGCGGATTATCGGGGTCGGCAAGGATCGTGAATCCTTGACCGCGGACCAGTTGAAGAACCGGACCGAGCTCATGGCGCGGGCCCAGTGGTTCAACATCATGAAGCACCGCCAGTATTGGGACGCGCCCAAGCGGATTTTCGAAACCCGGCTCTGGGACATCATTCAGTCTGCGGCGAAAGCCCAGGGGCTGGATCCCATGCGCTTGGCGGCGAGAATTTTTCTGGAGAGCGCGGGCGATTGCAATGCCCGGAGTTCCGACGCGGTCGGCTGCGCACAGTTCACCATCTCAGGCGGTATTGATGCAGGTTTGGTGAAGACAGAGCGCAAGCGCGTGAGAGGACGCTGGGTCAGGGTGGTCACTCGCGACGACCGGCTCAATCCGACCTTGGCCATCCCAGCCATGGCGCGACGGATCAAACGCCAGACCGATGTGTATGGTCGGCCGGATTTTGAGATCGCCGAATACCACATGGGCTACGGGAACATGCTCAAGGCGGTCTCGCTTTCCACCGGCGTGCACCTCGATCCCAAGCGGACGCCCATTACTGCGGTGCGCCAGTTGATCGCGGATCGGAGTCTGAGCTATCCGCTCGTGTATTTTGGTAACACGAACCGGTACAAGCCAGAACTCTACCGGTTCCTGAAAAATCTCGACGACTCGAGCCGGTCGTATTACTTCCGGGTCGAGGCGGCGTCTCAACTCCTGGCCATCTACCGGCACAGCAAGAAGGACTACCAGGAGATCGTCCAGGCCAACCAGCCGAAGTTCGACGGGCAAAGCGAACTCAGCAAGCGGATGTGGTCGTTCTACGGCCCATCCGACGTGGCCAAATACGGGGTTCCCGATCTGGCGGCGCTGATTCAGGCTTGGGGAAACGGGCGTAATGGGCGCGTTGTAGCCATGCCCAACTTGCCCGACGTGTTCGGTATCCGGATCCGCACCAGCGGGATGTCGCCGATTGGGGAGCTGACCGTGAATCCGAAAAGCCGGCTTTACAACCCGGCTAACCAGCACTGGTATATGGGCTCGGAACCGGCCACGCTCGGCTGTCTGCTCTACGTCGGCTTTGAACTCCGCCGGCTGGAGGGCGCTTCGTTCGGCGTGGTGGAGACGAACTCGCTGGGGCGCGATCTGGTTTACCAGCGAGTGCTCGGCGGCAGCAACCCCCTCGCCGGCACCCAGCTACCGACCCATGGGATGCAGAAGGCCTTCGATCTCCCGCGCAAGAACATGGCGGCCAGCCAGCAGTCTGACCTGGTCTTTCTGCTGGACGATCTGGAAAGCCTGGGGCTCCTGTCATGGATTCCGGAAGGCGCCGCGGGCCAGTTCGCATATCATGTGGTTCCGGATCCATGGGAGTGGAATCGGAAATTCTTCGAAAACATTTACAAAGACGCCAAAGCGTTTATGCGCTAAAGCGTCTGACTTTTACCAACTGCGTCCGGCGGCTCCTTATGTGAGCTGCCGGCGTTTTTCTTTTGCAAAATTTATGCTAATATTAGTTACTGTTAAGGGCACGTGGCGGAATCCCAGCACCAGACGCGAAGCAATGGTGCGGGACAGGCTGGTATATTTACCCCGCACTAATTTTGCTCGAGTGGTGGAACTGGTATACACGTACGCTTCAGGAGCGTATGGCCGTAAGGCTGTGGGAGTTCGAATCTCCCCTCGAGCACCAAAATAATTTAGCAAAATTTAGTGCGGGGCGCGCACGCGGAAGTCACGTGTGGGCTTACGCCCGTGAGAGTTCAAATCTCTCCGTGCCCACCAAGAAACGCGTTGGCGTTTTTTAATTGCCGAAATACCACTGATTGATGTCGATGAACCGTTCGTAAGCGTAATAAATATTGGCCAAGTTAATGCCCTGGAGGTTTTGGGGGACGTTGTAAAGATAGAGCGAACGCGTCAGAAAAATTGCCGGCAGCTCGCCGTTGATAATTTCCTGGAACCGTTGGTAATCGCGAATCCGGACATTGTTATCCGCGGTTTGGCGCGCTTCGGTTAAGAGCTTATCGGCTTCGGTGCTGGAAAAACCGGAAAGATTGAGTCCCGGATCATGGGATTGGCTGGTGTGCCAAAACGGAAACGGATCCGGGTCTGCGCCTGTGTTTTCGGAAGTTAAAATCGCATCAAAGGTCCGGCCCTTGATGTAATCGTCGTGCAATTGCCGCGGGCTGACAATGATCAAATTGATTTTGGCCCCGATTTTATTCCATTGCTCTTGCAGCATCTGTGCCGCCTGAACATTGAGCACCAGGTTGCCGGACGTGACCAAGTTGAATTCCAGCACTTGTTTGCCTTTGGCGCGCACGCCGGTTTTGGCGTCCATAACCCAGCCGGCTTTGTCCAAGATCATGGCGGCTTCCCCGAGGCTGTAATGGACGGACTGCTCGATCGCCGGGTTAAAGCCCAGCGATAAGGGCTGGATTGGGCCGAAAGCCGGCGCGACGTTGCCGGCATAAATTTTGCTGATAATTTCGTCGCGGTCGGTCGCCAGCCAAAGCGCCTGGCGCACGGCTTTGCTTTTGAGCACGGCGTTCCGGGCCAGGTTGAAGAACACGGCTTGATATTGGGGCAAATTCAACTGGTAAGATTGAGCCAAGTTGCGCGACAGGGAAAAAGCGCTCTTGTCGAAGGGCAGGAGGCCCAGCGATTGCACTTCCCGACCGTGGTAAGCCGCCACCAGGGTGTCATAGTCGCCATAAAATTTAAACGTCAGATAGTTCAGATACGGCCGGCCTTGATGGTAGTAAGGATTGGCCTTGAGCCGGAGCGATTTGATCACGCCGTCCGCGGTTTTTTTGATCGAATCGACGCCGAACGGCCCGGCGCCCACGGCCCGCAGGTTCTGATCGGAGAGGCGGAAGTTTTGGGGCGACAGATTTTCCCAGAGATGTTTGGGAATGATGCCGAGGGCGAAATTGTTAACAAACGAATTCGACACCTCGCCGAGCTTGAACTGCACCGTGGCGTCGTCGAGTTTTTGGACTTTGACCCGGATCCAGTTCGGCCGCAGAGGGGATTCATATTCCGGATTTTGAATCGTCTGGATGGTAAATATGACATCATCGGCTGACAGAGCGGCGCCGTCTTGCCATTTGAGGTTGGCTTTCAGTTTCAAAGTGAAAGTTTTTTTGTCGGCCGAAATTTCCGGCAGGCTGTCTGCCAGGTCGGGAGAGAGGTTGCCGGCTGAATCGTAAGCGAGCAGTTGGGCAAACACAATGCGCGTTAGGTCGCTGTCCGTGCTGTTGCTGCTTGAGTAAACCGGGTTGATAAATTGCGGCTCGCCGAGGAGCCCTTCGGTCAGTTCGCCGCCGTAGGGGCCGTGGCTGGTAAACAGTTGAACAATCAAAAAGCCGCCCGAGGCAACCAAGAGGATGGCGGCAGTGAGTGCGAGATATAAATCGCGCTTGGAAAAAGTTTCAATGGTATGAACAAACTGCGGCCGGCGTAGTTGCCGGAATTGGCGCAAGCCTTCAATGACATGGCTAAAAAAATTTTTGAGATGCAACCAAGCGCTGCGCATGATTTATTATTGGAAGAAGATGATGGCGACGCTGAGTGCGGCGAAAATCACCACGAGTCCAATGGTAAAAAAGTGCAAGCCGCGGGCCAAGCCGCGCTTTTGGCGATAAACTGCGCCTTCGCCCCCAAATACGGTGGACAGGCCGCCTTCGCGCTGCTGCAGAAGGATTGAAATAACCAGCAAAACATCAACAATAACCAAAGCGTAGATTAAAATATTATTCATAAAGTTGAGTAAATTAGGGCTTTGTTATTTTGCCAGAAAGGGCGTAATTAGTCAACAGATTTATAGGCTGGCCTTGATTTTTTCCGCCACGCTGCCGCCGACAATTGCCGCCAGCTCAGTCAGCGAGGCTTGCCGAATTTTTTCCGCCGAACCAAATTGCAACAACAGCCGGCGTTTCTTATTCGGGCCGACACCGGTGATTGAATCGAGAACTGAGGTTAAGGATTTGCGGGAGCGCAGAGTGCGGTGATACTTTACGGCAAACCGGTGCGCTTCGTCGCGAATGCGTTGCAGGAGAAACAGCCCGATGGAATTGGGCGGTAAGATGACGGGGGTTTTTCGGCCGGGCAGAAAAATTTCCTCCAGCCGCTTGGCTAGACCCAGAATTGGAATTTGGAATTTGTAATTTGTAATTTTCAATGCGGTGATCGCTGCATTGAGTTGGCCCTTGCCGCCGTCGATCAGAATCAGGTCAGGGGCGCTCCAGGCTTTTTTGAACCTTCGTTCCAGCATCTCGCGCATCATGGCGAAGTCATCCGGGGTCTGTTTTTTGTTGATCTTGAACTTGCGATACTGGTCTTTTTTGGGCCGCCCGAAATCAAACACAACCATCGACCCCACGGCGTTGGTGCCTTGGATGTTGGAAATGTCATAAGCTTCAATGCGGCCGGGTAGCTGCGGCAGCTTCAGGATCCGTTGGAGCTCCCGCAGGGAACTCATGAGCCGCGCTTCCTCGAGGAGGTGCTTGTCGGAAGCGGCTTCGAGATATTGTTTGGCATTCAGCTCGCCGAGCTTGATCAATTCATGCTTGGTGCCGCGGGTTGGGGTTTGGATTTTGATTCTGTCTTTGCGAGGAGTCCCGATTAATCGGGACGACGAAGCAATCTCATTTTGGGATTGCTTCGCTGTCGCTTGCAAAGACGATAATATTTCTTCCTCGTTAATTTTCACGGGCAATAAGATCTCTTTGGGTTTACTGCTGGCGTCCAGATAGTAGCGCGGCAGAAAACTCTCCAAAATTTCCGCTGTGGATGATTGCTTGGCATTGTCCAGGATAAAGTTTTCTTTTTGAATCAGTTTGCCTTCGCGGATGATAAATAAATTAACGCAGGCCGCGCCGTCTTGGTATAAAGAAAATACATCTTGGTTGATTTTTTGAGCATAAACGATTTTTTGCCGCTCCAGGACGCGATTTAAGGCAAAGATCTGGTTCCGGATCTTGGCCGCTGTCTCAAATTGTCGCCGACCGGCCGCGGTTTTCATTTGTCGTTGGAGGTCTTGCAGCACTTCAACTTGGCGGCCTTCCAAAAATTTGATGATTTTTTTAATGTAATTTTCCCGGTAGTCGCTGACGCTGATTTGGCCAAAACAGACCCCCGGACATTTGCCGATGTGGTAGTAGAAACAGGGCTTGCTGCCGATTTTGGCATTGGCGCAGTATGGAAAAATCCGGCGCAGGAGCCGCAGTGTATCTTTGATGGCCAGGCCCGAGGTGTAAGGACCGAAGTGGCGGGCCTTGCGGTCCGTGATTCTGTGCTCGAAATCAATGGTTGGGATTTCATCTTGCAAATTGATTTTGATAAACAGATAATTTTTATCGTCCCGCAACATGACATTATATTTGGGCTTGAGTTGTTTGATGAAGTTATTTTCCAAAATCAAGCTCTCGGTTTCGTTGTCAGTCACGACATAATCCAGATCCGCGATTTGAGCGATCATGATTTGGATCCGGGATCGCACCGCTTCGGCGCCTTGTTTAAAATAAGAACCAACCCGTGCGCGCAGGTTGACCGCTTTGCCCACGTATAAAACCGCGCCGGCCTGGTCTTTGAAGATATAGACGCCGGGTTTTTTGGGCAAATCGGTCAGTTTCTGAGCAAAATTAGCAGCCATAAAGCCATTCTATCACAACTGCCGTTTGTGGGGTCTTCGGGCTTGCCACGGGGGTTTTTCCGGTATATACTATCCAAGCTTTTATTAACCCTCTGCGGCTGAGGGCTTTCTCAAGTTCGTTATTTTTGCAGCGGAAGAGTGACCCCCTATGACTGACAAAATTGTCATCCGCGGTGCGCGGGTGCACAACTTGAAAAATATCAACGTCGACATTCCTCGCAACAAGCTCGTGGTCATCACGGGTCTTTCGGGCAGCGGCAAATCCTCCCTGGCCTTTGACACCATCTACGCCGAAGGCCAACGCCGCTATGTTGAGTCGCTTTCTGCCTACGCGCGGCAGTTTTTGGGCCTGATGGACAAACCGGATGTCGACCGAATTGAAGGCTTGAGCCCCGCGATCTCGATTGACCAAAAATCTGCGTCGCATAATCCGCGCTCGACGGTCGGCACGGTCACGGAAATCTATGATTATTTGCGCTTATTGTTTGCCCGCGTCGGGGTGCCGCATTGTCCGGTTTGCGGCAAGAAAATCGTCGGCCAAACGGTGACTCAAATGGTTGACCAAATTATGAATTGGCCGAAAGATACCAAAATCGTGATTATGGCCCCGCTGGTCAAGGACCAGAAAGGCGAGCACAAGCATTTGCTGGAGGAAGCGAAAAAAAGCGGCTACCAGCGCGTGCGGTTTGATGGCACGGTCATGGATTTGGCGGAAGCGCTGCAACTGACCGTAGATAAAAAGAAGAAGCATACGATTGACGTGGTCGTGGATCGGATTGTGATTGACTCCAACGAACGGGCTCGGGTGGCCGATTCGCTGGAGACCGCCCTGGATTTGGGCAATGATTCGATTGTCGTTCAGAAGGGCGAGAAAGACCCGTCTCGACTCGGCGATAAAGCTCAAAATCGAGCCGAGGCGGGCGAAGTTATGCTCTCCTCCAATTTTGCCTGTCCGGATGGCCACACGAACTTGCCGGAACTGAATCCCCGCAATTTTTCTTTTAATTCCCCGCATGGGGCTTGTCCGGACTGTACCGGCCTCGGCACGCGCCTCGAGATCACGCCGGAACTGGTTATCCCCAACCTGAAGCTGACCTTGGCGGAAGGGGCGATCCGCCCGTGGAGCAAAACCACCTCACGGCTGTCGTGGTATTCCCGGGTGCTTTCGGCCCTGGCCGATGCCTACGGTTTTTCCATCCATATCCCGGTCCGGGATCTGCCCAAAAAATATCTGGATGTCGTGCTTTATGGCACGGCGGACCGCAAAATTGAGATCGAGGACGAATCGGGCTACAAGCGCACGACTTCGTTTGAAGGCGTGATTCCGAACCTGGAGCGCAAATATAAGGAAACCGATTCCGATTATATGCGCGGTGAGATTGAGCAATATATGCGGATCAGAAAATGCCCGACCTGCGGCGGTCGCCGCTTAAAGCCGGAATTTTTGGCCGTAACAATTGACAGCAAATCGATTGTTGATGTCGCCAACTTCAGCATTGACGAGGCCATTGAATGGACCGAAAGTCTGCCTAAGAAAATGTCGGAGAAGGATATGAAGATCGCGCATCAGATTTTTAAGGAAATCGTGGCCCGCCTGAAATTTTTGCAGGATGTGGGCCTCAATTACCTGACCTTGGATCGTTCGGCGGATACGCTCTCCGGCGGCGAAGCGCAGCGTATCCGGTTGGCCACTCAAATTGGCTCCGGCTTAACCGGCGTTTTGTATATTTTGGACGAGCCCTCGATCGGCCTGCATCAGCGGGATAACGACCGGCTGCTCAAAACCCTGAAAAATCTCCGCGATCTCGGCAACACCGTGATTGTCGTGGAGCATGACGAAGAAACCATTTGGGAATCGGACTGGGTGATCGACATTGGCCCGGGCGCGGGCAAGCACGGTGGGCAATTGGTGGCGGAAGGCACGCCCAGCCAAGTGGCCAAGGATAAAAATTCTTTGACCGGCAGATACCTCTCCGGCGAGGAAAGCGTGGTCGTGCCGCAAACCCGCAAAAAAGGCAGCAGCAAAACGCTGAAGGTCATCGGCGCCACCGAACATAATCTGAAAAACATCGATGTCGAAATTCCGCTGGGCAAATTTGTCTGTTTAACTGGCGTATCCGGCTCGGGCAAGTCGACTTTACTGAATGAAATTTTGGCCAAAGCCTTGTCCGCTTATTTTTATAACGCCAAGGAATCCGCCGGCGACCATAAGAAAATTTTGGGGATCGAAAATGTCGACAAGGTCATCAACATTGACCAATCGCCGATCGGCCGCACGCCGCGCTCCAACCCGGCAACCTATACCGGCGTCTTCACTTATATCCGGGATTTGTTTGCCGCCACCCAGGAAGCCCGGATGCGCGGTTACAAAGCCGGCCGGTTTAGTTTTAACGTCAAAGGCGGCCGCTGCGAAGTTTGCGGCGGCGACGGCGTGATTAAAATCGAAATGCATTTTCTGCCCGATGTCTATGTCACCTGCGAGGAATGCAAAGGCAAGCGCTACAATAAGGAAGCGCTGGATATCCATTACAAGGGCAAGACCATTTCGGATGTGCTGGAAATGACCGTGGATGAAGCCTATGTGTTTTTCCGTGCCGTGCCGCTGATTTCCCGCAAATTGGAAACTTTGTCTCTGGTTGGCCTCGGCTACATGCACCTAGGCCAGCAGGCGACCACACTCTCCGGCGGCGAAGCCCAGCGCATCAAGCTGGCGACCGAGCTGTCGCGCGCCTCGACCGGCCGGACTTTGTATATTTTGGACGAACCGACCACGGGTTTGCATTTTGACGACGTCAAACGCCTGCTCGGCGTCTTGAACCGTTTGGTGGAAAAGGGTAACACCGTGCTGGTGATTGAGCATAATCTCGACGTCATCAAATCCGCGGATTGGATTATTGACCTCGGCCCCGAAGGCGGGCATAAGGGCGGGTTCGTTGTAGCCGTGGGCACACCGGAAGAAGTGGCGAAAGTTAAAAAAAGCTATACTGGCCAGTATTTGGCAAGAGTTCTCAAGGAAAAAGTGAAAGTGAAATAAGATTATTATTAAAAACGGCCTTTGTGGGCCGTTTTTGTTTTGCCCTTGACATTTCGGGTTAAGTAATATATCATGCTAGCATGTTAGCACAAAAACGATGGATAAATCGGGATACGACCAAGTTGTTTGAGGCCGTATTAGCGCTTAAAACTGTGCCGGAGTGTGAGATGTTCTTCCGGGATCTTTTGACTTTGTCAGAACTGAAAGAATTCGCCAATCGTTTTCGGGTCGCCCGCATGCTCGCCAAGGGCAACAAGTCTTATTTGGTGATTGCCAAAGAAGCTCGAACGACAACCGCAACAGTAACTCGAGTGGCCCAATGGCTCAAGGCTGGTATGGGCGGCTATCGTTTGATTTTGAATCGCTTGAATCATCATTCCAACCGCTCTGCTGGAGGGGTTGGTTAGGCGCGGTATTAATACTTATTAAGATACGTATTAAAATACTGATTCTTACTAACCCCTGCAAGTTGCGGGGGATTTATTTTTTCGATTTTACAAAGGAGGATTAATGGTCATACATCTTTGGTCAACGGTCAAAAAGCATCGGATCTTGGCAATCTGTCTGTTGTCGCAATCGGCCGGTCTGGGGGTGGCTTACGCGGTTTCTGCCCACCAAGACTTTTTCGCGCCGCGCAAGAGTTTGGTCGTTGGCGTGCTGGTCGCTTGGCTGGTGCTGCATATGCTTGCGGTCAGCTGGGCCGCCGCGGCGACAAATCCTGAAATCGGCGAGAGCGACGGCTATGATATTCCGCCGCCTTGTTAAGGAGAAACAATGAAGGAACAGGATCGTGGAGTTAGGTGGTTCAATACCCGGTTCTACCCGCATTACTGCACCGGTCGCGCCGCCCGTTACGAAGTCGCTGTGTTGCCGAGACTTCGGCAGGAAGCGGTGACGCTCTTTACGCCTTGGGGGCCGCGGTATGATTATGCGGATCGCGGAACTCGGATCCGGCCCGGGGACAAAGAGCTCACAGCACTCGCTTTCTTAGCACATATCTGGAACCGCTTCGGCCGCTGCATGCCCTACAAATCCTGGCGATGGCTGTTTCTGGGGGCGGACATCTACGGCAGCCGCATCAACTCGCTGCCGGCACCGGCTGTGGATGAATATTTTGCCAGCTTTCGCGAGCATCTGGCAGGGCTGATTCCTCAAGCTGAATTCCGGCTCTGGTCGGAATTTGATCCGGCGGCCTCTGTGCTTCGCGCCGACATTGCGGCCAACTTTCAGCAATATTTCCCACCGTGGCTGGAAGCCAAGGCCGCAACCACGGCCCGGAATATGGGGTTAGGCGCGGATCATCGACCCTACCTCATTGAACGGCTGACCGAAGCTACGCTTATCGAGCAGCAGTTTTCACCGATCAAAGTCTCCGCTGTGGCCAGGCATAAGGACGACCATGTTGATGGGGAGCTGCCGCGGCTTTACCTGGTGCCACCCGAGTTGCAGCGACCCTGGATGGGCTAGGCCACTCACAAACGGATCGGCGCTGGCCCGTCGATCCGTTCTCTTAATTTTATTTAGCATTTATGAATCTTAAAAAAATTATCCGACAAGCAATTGATCTGCATGTTCACATCGGTCCGGAAATAATTCCGCGGAAATTCACTTTGGCCGAGTTAATTAAAGACCAGCGAGGAAAGATTAAGGCGATTGGAGTCAAAAATCACTTTTTCCCCACGGTCGCCATGGCTTCCCGAGGGGCCTTCAAATCACTCAGCCCGAGAATTATCTTTTCTGTGGCTCTAAATCAATATGTCGGCGGTTTTAATGATAAGATTATCACCGCCGTGGCTGAGTTGAGCCAACGACCGATTATCGTTTGGTTCCCCACGATAAGCGCGGCCAACATTCTCCGAAAGCAAAAATATGAAATTCCGCCGGAATGGTCGAAAGGGAAATTAAAAATTAAAAATCAAAGGCTCGAAGGTTATAGTATTTGTCACGATCAAAGATTAAAACCGGAAGTCTTGTCTGTCTTAAAGGCTATCAAAAATTATAATGCCATCCTGGCGACTGGTCATATATCATCTCAAGAATCGCAGATATTGGTCCGGCGGGCAGTTCAATTGGGGATCAAACGAATCATCGTTACTCACCCGATTTACCAAAAAATTAACATGTCACTTGGTTTGCAAAAAGAACTGGCTGATCGAGGGGCGTATATTGAACAATGTTATTCCATGTATTCCATTGATAAAATACCAATCTCGAAAATTGCGCGGCAGATAAAAGTTATTGGCGCCGACCGTTGTATCCTTAGTTCCGATATGGGCCAAGTGTTCAGCAAATCTCCTGATCAGGCATTATTGGATTTTACGCACCTCCTTATCCAGGAGGGGATAACTTTGCGGGAAATAAAAACGATGTTGGTCAGTAATCCAGCTAAACTGATTAGCCGCTAAAAATGGCGGCTTTTTAGCACTTGACATCTTTGAGTGCCAATAATATAATTATTTGGCACTCTGAGTCAGTTAGTGCCAGAAGCTACCCCGACGCTTCGGTCGGGGTAAAATTTCTCCGAAATTTTATGGAATTACGCCAACAGCGGATTTTAGCCGCCATTGTCAAAGAATACTCGGAAACGGCCAACCCGGTCGGCTCCAAGGAATTGGTCGAGAAATACCATTTCAAGGAATCCTCGGCCACAATCCGCAATGAAATGGCCGCCCTGGAAAAGGCCGGGTTTATTATGCAGCCGCACAAATCCGCAGGCCGCGTGCCGACTGATCGGGGCTACCGGTTTTTCGTTAACGAATTGATGCGCCGGTTTGAGCTATCAGAAAAGGAACGCCGGATGCTCAAAGGCGAGCTTGTGAAGCTGAATGCCCAGCACGAGCAATTGGGCAAATCCATATCGAATCTTTTGTCTCAAGTTTCTGGGCAAGCTGCGTTCGCGCTCTTACCCAATCAATCGTCTGCTACCGGACTCTCCCATATTATCGGGGATCCGGAATTCACTGATCCAAAAACCATGAAGCAAGTGGCGCAGCTTTTGGAAAACATTGATCAGAGCGCGAACAAATTGATCAAGAAAACCGATGTGACGGTCGAAGCCATCATTGGTGGTGAATCACCGGTGCCGGTGCCGAAGAACTTGAGTTTAATCGTATCGAATGTCCGCATGAAAGATGGCAAGCAAGGCGTGATTGGAATTATTGGCCCGAAGCGCATGGCCTACGCCAAGAATCTGTCTATTATCGAGTATTTGGCGAAGCTAATTTCCGGCGCCGCAATTATCTTCTTAATTATAAATGTTAAATTTTAAATTATTAATCCATGGCAGACGAACAACAAATTCCAGCCCATCCGGATGAACCGGAAATTTTGAGCCCCGAAGATGAAATTGTGCAATTAACCGCCAATTGGAAGCGCACGGCGGCCGATTTTGAAAATTACAAGAAGCGCAAGGAAGCCGAAACCCGCGAGGTGCTGGAATTCGCCAAACAAGTGACGGTGATGAAACTCATGCCCACTCTGCAAAGTCTCGAACAAGTCCTGACTTACGCCCCTAAGGATGATAAATATAAAGATTGGCTGACCGGCCTTCGCGCGACCATCCAGCAGTTGGAAAAAACCATGGAGGAACTCGGAGTCGTGAAGATCAAAACCGTGGGCGAGCCGTTCGACCCCACGCATCACGAAGCGGTGGAGGAAACGCCGGGCGACGTGGGCAAAGTGCTCAAAGAATTGCAACCAGGATTTATGTTAAATGGTGCAGTGATTATTCCAGCCAAGGTCGCGGTTGGCAAAGCCAAAATTAATTAGTATCAAGTCCCGCCTCTGGCGGGATCCCGCCGACGTTTGTTATTAATTTTCGGTGGCGGGATAATCATCCCCGCCAAAGTTGCGGTGGGGAAATAACGCTCGGGTATTGTGAAAAATGACGGTCTAAAATTTGCCAGACGCAGAATTTTAGACCTAAGTGCTCGGCCTCGTTGCGGTAAAGCAACTTCGGCCTCACAATTCATTTTTCAGCAACACCCTCGCTAAAGAAAGGATATGTATGGCAAAAATTATAGGAATCGATTTGGGAACTTCCAACTCGGCCGCGGCGGTGATGGAAGCGGGCAAGCCCGTAATTATCCCGTCAGCCGAAGGCCAGACCATGGCGGGCAAGGCTTTTCCGTCTTACGTGGCGTTTACGAAAGACGGCCAGCTGTTGGTCGGAGAACCGGCTCGCCGGCAGGCGGTGACCAATCCGGAAGGCACGGCGTTTGAATTCAAGCGCAAGATGGGCACCAACTTTAAATACAAACTCGGTGGCCCCGCCGCTTCGGGCGGGGGAGCCAAGGAATACGCGCCAGAACAACTCTCCGCCTTCTTGCTCCAAAAGATCAAGAAAGACGCGGAAGCTTATCTGGGCGCGCCGGTGGCCAAAGCCGTGATTACCGTGCCGGCTTATTTTGATGATTCGCAGCGGCAAGCGACCAAGAATGCCGGGGAAATTGCCGGCTTGGAGGTCGTGCGGGTAATTAATGAGCCGACGGCCGCGGCCTTTGCCTATGGTTTGGACAAAACCGGCAAAGATCAGAAGATTTTGGTGTTTGACTTGGGCGGCGGTACGCTCGATGTCACGATCATGGATTTTGGCGAGCATGAAGGTCAGGCCACGTTCGAAGTTCTGTCCACTAGCGGCGATACGCAGCTCGGCGGCAAGGATATGGACCAGGCCTTGATTGATTATGTCGCGTCGGAATTTAAACGTGAAACCGGCTTGGATCTCAACAATGACAAGATGGCCATGAACCGTGTGCGGGAAGCCGTGGAAAAAGCCAAGATCGAACTCTCCACCGTGCTGGAGAGCGATTTGAACCTGCCGTTTATCTCCGCCGATGCGGGCGGGCCAAAGCATTTGAACTTGAAGCTGACCCGGGCCAAGCTGGAAGATTTGGTTAAGCCGATCCTGCTTCGGCTCAAGCATCCGGTGCAGCAGGCTTTAACCGATGCCAAACTAACCCCAACCGATATCGGCAAGATTATTATGGTCGGCGGGCCGACCCGCATGCCGGCCGTGCAAAAGTTCGTGGAAGAATATATCGGCAAGCAGGTGGAGCGCGGCATTGATCCGATGGAAGCCGTGGCCAAGGGCGCGGCCGTGCAGGCCGGCGTGCTCTCCGGCGACGTTCAGGGCAAGGAAATTTTGCTCTTGGATGTCACGCCTCTGACCTTGGGCCTGGAAACTCTGGGCGGTGTGGCCACTCCCTTAATCGAACGCAACACCACCATCCCGACTTCCAAATCCCAAACTTTTTCCACGGCGGCTGACAATCAGACTTCAGTTGAAATCAACGTTGTGCAGGGCGAACGGCCGATGGCCACTGCCAACAAGTCGCTGGGCCGGTTTCACCTCGACGGTATCCCGCCAGCGCCGCGGGGCGTGCCGCAGGTCGAAGTCACGTTTGATATCGACGCTAATGGGATTTTGAAAGTGACGGCCAAAGACAAGGCCACTGGCAAATCGCAGGATATCACGATCACCGGTTCCTCGAACCTGTCCAAAGAAGAAGTTGAGCGCATGAAAAAGGAAGCCGAAATGCATGCGGAAGAGGATCGCAAGAACAAGGAAGTTATAGAAACCAGAAACCAGGCCGATACCCTGATCGCTGTTTCGGAACGCACCCTCAAAGATGCTGGCGATAAGGTCAAGGATGAGGACAAGCAAGATGTCCAAGCCAAAATTGACGCGCTGAAAGCCATCAAAGACAAGCCGGAGATTGATCCGATCAAAAAAACCATGGATGAATTGTCCGCCGCCATTCAAAAAGTCGGCGCCGCGATGTATCAAAATCAGGGGGCAGCGCCGAGCGCTGAGGGTGCAGAAAAACCCAAAGACCAAGGGCCGGTGGATGCCGAAGTCATTAATGAAGAGAAGAAATAATATGGCTGAGAATAAAAACCCGGAACAGAATATCAATATCAAGATCGAGGATGGTATACTTAAGGGAGCGTATTCCAACTTGATGTTTGCAGCCCACAACAAAGAAGAGTTTGTTTTGGATTTTATGAGCGTGTTCGGCCCGCAGGGGATCGAAGTCGCGAAAATCATTACCAGTCCCGGCCACTTCAAGCGCATTGTGGCCGCCCTCAACGACAATCTCAAGCGCTATGAAGAAAGCTTCGGCAAGATTGAAGGCAATCTGCCGAACTCGCCGGCCGCGACATCGGAATCATCTAAGTTCGGGTTTTAAATCGACCTCATATCAAATGGAAAATAAAACTTTGCCTCAGGGGCTGCAAGCCCCGGACTGGACCCACCAGGTTCGCTTGCTCAAGGCTGCTTTTTTGGCGGTCTTGGCGATCATAAGCTTCGGCACCGCTTGGCAAGTTTTCGGTGCCGGCTTGAGCCACCCGCATGAACAGGGGTTTTGGCTCTTCCCTTTGTTGTTGGCCGCGGTCGGGGTAGGGTTTTTGGCATTATTGGCAATTGTGAATGCCAAGGTTTGGATTTTTTGGGCCACCAATCTGGGGATTCTGATCTGGTATTTGGCCGTGTTGCCCAAGGACTGGTATATTGCGGCCGGCGGGGCAGTGTTCTTCTTTTTAAGTTTTTTGTTTGAACGGCGGATCCGCTCCGATGAAAAAACCCGGGCGGATTTTGCCCTCAATCGGATTGTCAGCGCCGCTATCAACCTCATGGTCTATGCTTTATTGATCGCGGTGGGGTTTAATGTTTACCATAAAATTAACCGGGATTTTGAAACGCACCCGGAACGATTCTACGGCCAGATTGGCCGTTACGCCGCCCGAGGGCTGGAATACGTGCCGCAAGGCCTTGGCGATTTTGATCCCGATCAGACCTTTGAACAATTCGTGGTCAAACAAGCGCAGCGGCAAGATCCGCAATTTCAGCAAGTCCCGCCCGCGGAAAAGAACCAGGTTTTGGCAGAATTAAAAAAACAGCTGGCCGAACGGTTCAAAATAAATATTTCTGGCAATCCGTTGCTGGGCGACGTGGTGGCCGGGGCGGCGGCGGAACGGATCCAGCATGCGGCTGCCTCTCACGAAAAGCTTTTTCCGGTAATTTTCGCGATTATCATTGTGGCTTTACTGCGAACCGTGGCCTTCATTTTTATCTGGCTGACTTCATTGATTGTGTGGTTGTTGTTTCGGGTTTTGTTGCTGGTTAAATTTTTCCGCATCGAAAAAGTCCAGGTTGAAGTCAATAAGTTGCAAATTTAAGGAAGTTTATGGCGCAAGATTATTACCAAATCCTAGGTATTTCCAAATCTGCCTCGGCAGAGGAAATTAAACGCGCCTATCGCAAGCTGGCCCACCAGTACCATCCGGATAAGGGCGCGGGCAGCGAGTCAAAATTTAAGGAAGTCAGCGAAGCTTATCAGGTCTTATCCGACCCGGGCAAACGGCAGCAGTATGACCGGTTTGGCACGACCTTCAACCAGAACCAGGCGCGCGGCCAGGGTGCGCAACAGGGCGGTTTTAATGCCCAAGGATTTGATTTTAATGATTTTGCCCAGGGTTTTGGCGGGTTTGATTTTGACGACCCGATGGATATCTTTAGCAATATTTTTGGTGGCGGCCGGCGACCGCGGCGGGAGCGCGGAGTTGATTTGGAAATGGCAATGGATCTGTCTTTTGACGAGGCCGTTTTCGGAGTGGAAAAAGAAATTAGCTTAGAAAAAACCGATGCCTGCGAACATTGTTCCGGCTCAGGCGCCGAACCCGGCAGTAAAATCAACACTTGTCCCAAATGCCACGGCCAGGGCCAGATTCGGGTTACGCGCCAAACGATCCTCGGCCAGATGTCTTCGGTCAGCACCTGTGATCGTTGTGATGGCAATGGTAAAGTGGCGGAACGGGCCTGCTCGGTTTGCAAAGGATCGGGCCAGCAGCGCCGGACCAAAACTATCAAGGTCAAAATTCCGGCTGGGGTGGAGAACGGCCAGCGGATTCGGATCAGCAAAGAAGGCGAAGTCGGCTACAAAGGCTCAAATTTTGGCGATTTGTATTTACAATTGCGGGTGGCGACTAAATCCGGTTTTAAGCGGGAAGGAGCCGCGGTTTTTTCTGAAATTCCGATTAGTTTTTATCAAGCCGCCCTGGGCACGATCCTGGATGTACCGACCGTGGATGGAAAAGCGCAGGTCAAAATTCCGGCCGGCACGCAGTCAGGCAAAGTTTTCCGACTCAAAGGCCGCGGCGCGCCAATCCTTAACGGTTCCGGCCGCGGTGACCATCTGCTCACGGTGCGAGTGGTGACGCCGACCAAGCTTAATAAGAAAGAAAAAGAACTCTTCAAAAAATTATCGGAAGAGTCGGGCGAGAGCGCGCAAGTTGATGAGAGTTTTTGGGACAAGATCGTCGGCTAAATAAAAAAATCGCCCGATCGGGCGGAATTTTTTGGTGGGTGTGGCGCGGATCGAACGCGCGACCCTCTGCTTAAAAGGCAGGTGCTCTACCACTGAGCTACACACCCAGGCAAAAATACTCGTGTATTATACATTTGTTTTCGGCATTTTTCAAGGCATTGACGGGGCTTTTTTATTTTGCTATTTTGATAATCTCATTTTGTGTCACGGGCGCGAAAAGATGTTTTTATTTTTGGGCCCGTGTCCCAAATTCCCCACGGAGGAAAAACAGTGACCAACAAGGTCAAGGATAGTTCGCAGGACCCGAAAGGGCAGACTTTGGAAATCGACGAGCCAGGGGCTCAGAGTCATCTTCTTCAGGCCGTGCACCACCAAGCCGAGAAAGGCAGGCTCGGGCTTGAAGTCATGAGGGCTCAGGGTGACGAGGCCCGGAAGCTCCGCGATGCAGCTCTGAGTCAACGCGACGAGGCGTTGCAAGCGCGTGAGACAGCGCTCAGTGAACGCGAAGAAGCGCTGCAAGCGCGAGACGAGGCTCTGAGTCTGCGCGAGGAAGCGATGAACGAGCGCGAGGAAGCTCTGGTGGCCTCCGGCCAGATCGAGATCTGGGCAGACCGCCAGCATACCCTCAACCGGGTTTTTGCTTTCGGCGTGATCGTGGCTGTGGCGCTTTGCGTCCTGGCCATTCTGACTGGCAATGTCGGCTGGAGATGGCTGGCCGGCATCTGTTTGATCGGCGCTTTGGGCGGAGCTGTCTATGTGCTCCGGCTGCCGGGACGATCGACCCTCCATCTGGTGTGGCAGGAACTCCCTGTCCCGTCCGAACCCGAAGTCGTCGTCAAGTCCGAAGCAGTCGGCTGAGCCCACTTAACCCGGCGCATTATTCGCGCCTATGACCGTGCGATTCCTCCTTGGGATCTCACGGTTCGTTTTTTTAGGATTTATTTTTTATTTCCACAATGAGGCGGCGGGCGGTATCGAAAATCACCGGCACCTCCAGATAGTCAATCAAAATCGCGATCCAGGCGATGGCCGTGCTCCAGTGAAACAAATGCAGGCTGGCATTGAATTTTTTAATCACAATTTCATCGGTAATCCAGAAGATATGCAGCAACTGGATGTTTAGCGAAAATAAAAACCAGAGATATTTGTAAGAAAATTTTTCTCTCAGCAGGTAAATATAGAGGATATTGGTCGAGACTAGCGCCGGGATTTCCGAATAGTCGATAAAGGTCGAGAGCACGCCCCAGATTTTTGACAGCCCGAAATAACTCTGCCCGGTCAGTTTGAGCAGGATAATGTCGGTAAACATCCAGTAGAGGTGAAACAGCTGGAGGGCAAAGAGAAAAACGGTTACGGTCAGATTGACCCGGTAGTATTTTTGATACCAATCCCAAAATCTTTGAAACATAGTATAATGATAACATGCAGGAACGACTCCAAAAATACATTTCGCAAGCCGGAATTGCCTCGCGCCGCCACGCCGAGGAATTAATTTTGGCCGGTAAGGTCAAGGTTAATGGTCGGGTGGTTAAAATTTTGGGCACCAAAGTTGATTCGGCCAAGGACAAAGTGGAAGTTGACGGCAAAAAAATTGGTCAGCAGAAATTGATTTATCTGGTTTTGAACAAACCGAAGCGCTATATGACCACCAGGAATGATCCGCGCGCCCGCCGTACCGTTTTTGACCTCTTGCCGGCGGAATTGAAAAATGTGGTCTGGCCGGTGGGCCGTCTGGATTTCGATACTGAGGGCCTGTTGGTATTCACCAACGACGGTGAGCTGACCCAGGCCATGACCCATCCGTCGATGGAGCACGAAAAAGAATATGAAGTGATTCTCGATAAGGAATTGAGCCGCGGCCGGATCGAAAAAATCGAAACCGGCATGATGATTGACGGTAAAATGACCGCACCGGCCAAAATTAAAACCGCTGGGACCACGGTTCACATTGTCATTCACGAGGGCATGAATCGCCAGGTGCGCAAAATGTTCGGCGAGCTCGGGTTTTCGGTCCGCAACCTCAAGCGCATTCGGATTGGAAAACTGAAGCTCGGTAATGATTTACCCGTAGGTAAATTTATTTTTTTGGACAAAAGTCAAATAGTTTAAATAATTCACCCCCACACCATTTGCCATGCAATGGTGTGGGGGTTTACAATTAGGGGAGTATCGGGTTATCGACAAAAAAGAGTTAATATAACAAAATACTTCTAGTTTTGCCGATGGGAAACAAAATTAATCAAACTAAATGACAACTCCGGAACTTTTGGCATACATTGAGTCCAGCCGCCAAAGCGGCCTGGCCGACAGCGAGATTAAGCAAGCTTTGCTCGCCCAAGGCTGGCCGGTATCTGATATCGATGAGGGATTAACACCTCCCACCGCCGCCGAGAGTATGGCCCCGGCCGGTCCAGGAAAATTATCGTTTTTCAAAAGCAAAAAATTTTTAATCACAAGCGGCGCTGCCGTGGCGGTTTTACTGATCGCTGGCGGTCTCGTTTACGCTTTTTGGCCGGTTGGCCCGGAGGTCATCATGACCCGGATGTTTGATCAGATGGACGGCCTGACCTCTTTTAATTATGAGGGCAATGTCACCGGCACAGTGAACGCTCCCAGCCTGATGTCCCTGGTTCCCACCGCTTTGACTAATAGTAAAACCGTTTATCAGCCCCAGGCCGCGGGCCAGGTGGCCGGGACCACCAATTCGAAAGTCACCCTGGATTTTACCGGGGCGGCAGAAGTGGCGGATGTCAACAACCCAAAAGTTGAATTTTCCTTTACCCTGACTTTTCAGGATTTTGTGTTTGGGGTCGAAACCAAAACCTTGACCAAAACGGTTTATATTAAACTGGATCAGGTGCCGGATTTGGGTTTTATCGATTTGAGCAAAATCAAGAATATCTGGATCAAGATTGATGAATCAGAATTGGGCCAAAGTTCGGCCGGCGACGAATTGACCCCGGAGCAAAAGCGCAAGCTGCGCGAATTGTGGGATACTTCCAATCCCTTCAGCATCAGCGCCAAATTGCCGGATGAAAAAATTGATGGAGCTGCGGTTTACCGGTTTCAATATCAGATTGACCGCGAACGCTTGAAGCAATTTATTGCCGGTTCCGAGCAGATTGCTACCGGTCATGAGATGGATGATACCGAAAAACAGGAATTGTTGAAGGGAGTGACTTTTACCACGGGTGAATTATGGATCGGGAAAAAAGATTATTATCTGCGCAAAATCACCGGCGGGGTCAGCGCCAGCACCGAATCCAATTCCGTGGGCTCAGGCCAGGTCAATTGGGAATTTAAAATGTCCAATTTCAACCAGCCATTGAACATTCAAGCACCCGCTGAATACAAAACCGTGGATGAAATTACGGCCTTGCTCACCGGCCAATCGCTCGGCGATGCCCGGGAGAACTCCCGTGACGCCAAACGAATTTCCGACATCCGCCAACTGCAAACGGCCTTGGAATTATTCTACAATGATAACGCCCGTTATCCGACGGCCTTAAACGGCGTAGTTAATACAAACGATGGATCGCCCAAGTGGTCGACTTACATTTCTTCCTGGCCGGCAGCGCCCGAGCCGGCCGACGGCGGCTGTAGCATGGAGCAAAATCAATATAAATACCAAGGCGGCGGCAGTGATTATTCGCTAACGTTTTGTTTGGGCGGCGTTGTCGGCGGCTATGCGGCCGGGCCGCACACTCTCTCGCCGGCCGGAATCCAATGAAACATAAAACAATTGAAGAGAAAAAAAATATCGTCATCTTGGGCGGCGGTTTTGCCGGCATCCGCGCCGCTTTGGACTTGAATAATTATTTGCATGATAACTCGGATTACCAGATCATTCTGGTCGACCGCAAAGATTATCAATGTTATCATCCCGGTTTATATGAAGCGGCGACGACTGAACACGGATTGGTTGAGGTTCGGCGGGTCAAACGGACGGTGGCAATTTCCTTGGCCCAAATTTTTTACAAAACCAAAGTCAAGGTCTTTAAGGCTTATATTGACCGGATTGCCCTTGCTGATGGGAAAGTTATTACTGACTCGCGCATCTTGAGCTTTGATTATTTGGTCGTGGCCATGGGATCCATCGCGGATTTTTACGATATTCCCGGATTGGATAAGCACGGTTACCCGCTTAAGAATTTGGACGAGGCGATCATGATCCGCAACCGGATTGAGGAAATCGTGATCAAGAAAGATCGGGCCCAGTTCGTCATCGGCGGCGGCGGGTTTGCCGGAACCGAGCTGGCCGGCGAGCTGCATAACCTTTTGAAGCATGAGTGCGAAGATCACGGCAAAAAATTGGAGAATTTTAAGATTATCATTGTCGAGGGGGGAATGTCATTTTTGGGCGGGCTATCGGAAAAAGTGGCCAAGATGGTCGGGGAGCGGCTGACGGGCATGGGCGTGGAAACCCGGTTTTCCAGCCTGATCACCGAAGCCGCCGCGGATCACATCATAATCAATATGAAAGACCGGATCAACTCTGATCTGCTGATCTGGACCGGCGGCGTGCGCTCAATCCGCCTGCCGGTGGATCCGCCAGCTGGCGGAGATTTGGCAGCGGATAAAAAAGACCGGATTATCACTACCGATTTTTTGAACTTGAAACACAGTCCGAATATTTTTATCGCCGGAGATAACCTTTGCTTTACCGATCCGGCAACCAAAAAATCGAATGCCCAGACCGGCCAGGAAGCGGTCCGGCACGGCGCCCTGGTGGCAAAAAATATCTTCCGGCTGATCAAGGGCCGGCCATTGTTGCCTTACAGCGTGGGGCCAACCCGGTTTGTCATCCCAGTGAGCGGCAAATACGCGATTTTGTATACCCCGAATTTATTGGTCGTCGGATTCTGGGGCTGGCTGATCCGCAAAGGGGCGGACTTGCGATATTTTTGGTCGGTTTTGCCGTTATGGACCGCGCTTAAGTATTGGCTGTTTGAAAACAAAATCTTTATGAAAAATGATTAAATAAAAAATATGTTATTAGCTCATGCAGATCAAATTGTTCGGCAGGTTTCCCAATCGCAGCTGGTGGTTGTCGGCACGCCCCAAACCGCTTTTTTGGCATCCCTCGTGGTTGCCGCGGTGTTATTTGGCGTTTATTTCTTAATGGATGCCTTACCGCGACGGCAAAGACAGCATTTGCCAAAAAACAAAGAACTCCGGCTGATTAAAGCTATGATTGTGTTCGTTATGTTGGGGATTATGGCGGCAGGTTGGGATATCTGGTGGCACCGCGCCATCGGCCGGGATAGTTTTTGGATTCTGCCTCATGTCTTTCTGTATTCATCCACGATTTTGGCGATTCTGATCGGCATTCATATCTGGCGGCATACCCGCGAGAAAATTTGGAAAAAAATTGCCTTTGTTTTGACCTTAATTCCGCTGTCGGCGCCGCTGGATAACTTTTGGCACTCCATATACGGGGTGGAGGACTTGTCTCGGCCCGTCAGTTTATCCTGGAGTCCGGCGCATGCGCTGTTGTCTCTGTCCGCTCTGGCAGCTTTGGGGTTGCTGTTTGTGGAACTCAAAAAATTCCACAAGGATAAGGATTTTAATTTTTACGGCCATTTGTGTCTGGGTGCCATTATGGGAGGAATATTTTTTTTGATTCTGCCATTCCATCCGACCGAAGGCTGGGGCCAGGTTTGGGGGTTTGCCGGCGCTGGAGTGATCGCGTGCTGGCTCGTCGGGTATTTGTTAATTGCCGAACGGGCGATGAAAGGCCACGCCAGCGCCGTTTGGGTGACCATGATGTTTTTGTTGCTCAGCCTGGTTTCGTATGGCAAAGAGACAAGCCTGAACATAATTATGATTCCGCACGACCGCCCGCCGCTCTGGCTGTTTATTTTCTCATTTATCTTGCCGGCACTATTGTTGGATGTGACCAAAGGTCGCTTCGGCTATCCTGCCCGCGGTTTCCTGGCGGGGACGCTTTGGGCGGCATTGCTGGTCGGGCTATCGACCCAGTTTTTTGCTCCGGAATTCCAGTATGGTTTGTATGAAATTGTGATCGCGCTGTTTGCCGCCGCCTTGGGCGGCTTGCTGGTCGGCACGATCTTCCAACTTTGGGCCAGGTACGCTAAAACAGATCATCCGTTATGAACATAATATTTTTTGATTTTGTATTTTTGGTCCTGACTTTTCTCGGATACCGGCTGGCTTATCTGCACCGAAGCCGCCAGCACCGGTTTAATTGGTTCGGTTTTATCTCAATCATCATCTGGCCGCTTTTGTATGTAATATTTTTGACGGCTCAGAACGGCTATGGAATTTTGGAATTGTTTTTTGCCAGCGCTATAATCGGTTTATTCTTGGAATACAGTTTGGGATTGATTTACGATAAATTGGAAAATAAAAAACTTTGGAAATATTCCCAGTGGAATATCAACGGTTATGTCAGCTGGTTGTGTATTCCAGTTTGGGGTATTGCCGGGGTGATTTTTTGGACGATAAGCCAAGCCATCGGGTTGTAAGCCCGCGGGCTTTTTTTGTTCCGACGCCGCTTCGCGGGTCGGAACTCCGACCTTGCGTCGGAGTTCCTTTTTTTATAGAATAGATTGCTATGGACCCCGTTAGAAATGAAGTATTTTTTATGTTCAATGGGAATAATGCAGTAAGAATATAATATTAGCCTAATGAAAAATAGCAACGGAATTTCTAACGGGGTGAATAAAGGATTCTGGGATCAATTGAACAAACCGATTTTTGCTTTGGCGCCCATGGCGGATGTCACGGATTTGGCTTTTCGCACGATAATCGCCAAATATGGCAAACCGCCCGTGATGTGGACGGAATTTGTTTCGGTCGATGGCTTGCTCTCGCCGGGCAAGCCCAAATTGCTGGTTGATTTGCAATATACTGAAGCGGAACGGCCGATCGTGGCTCAGATTTTCGGCGCCAAGCCGGAAAATTTTTACCAAGTCGCTCAAATGCTCAAAGCAATGCGATTCGACGGGATCGACATCAACATGGGCTGCCCGGTCAAAAAGGTTCTGAATCAGGCGTCCTGTTCGGCCTTGATTAAAACCCCGGCCCTGGCTCAGGAAATAATTTTGGCAGCCAGGGAAGGCGGGGGAGGCTTACCGGTTTCCGTGAAAACGCGGATTGGATTCAAGACCAATGAGATCGAGACTTGGATCCCTCAGATTTTGGCCACCAAGCCGGCGGCTTTGATTGTGCATTTGCGCACCGTCAAAGAAATGTCCCGGGTGCCGGCGCACTGGGAGCTTGTGCCGGAAATAATGAGAATCAGGAATCAAGAATCCGGAATCAAAGGGCCATTGATCCTGGGCAACGGCGACGTCATGTCCCTGGCCGAAGCTGAACAAAAGGTAAAAGACACCGGGTGCGATGGCGTGATGCTGGGCCGGGGAATCTTTGGCAATCCGTGGTTGTTTAGCCGCCATCAGCCATCAACCGAGGAAAAACTTCGGGTGATGATTGAACACACTTATCTGTTTGAACAAACTTTTGCAGGCGTTAAAAGTTTTGACGTGATGAAGAAACACTACAAGGCTTATGTGGCCGGTTTTGACGGGGCCAAAGAAATCCGGACGGAATTGATGGAACAGGCCAAAACTGCCGCGGACGTGGAGCGGATAATTCACAAGCATTTCCCGAAATTAAATAATTAATTTATTCTTGCCGCTTTCTTCTAGAAGAAAGCGGCGGAAAGAAGTCGGAAATTCGACGGACTCGCGACAATGACATATCTAACCGAGTTTTTGTCGCTCGGACAGGGTCGAATTTCCAAAGAAACCAAAAGCCGCGTATTAGGCGGCTTTATCGAGTTCTTCAAACTGCGAGTTGGACTTCAATTAATGTTTGTTTTGAGTTCTCCCGACCATAGGCATTTTCGCGCATAAATTTTTTAAGTTAATAATTTTTAAGTTTTAATTGTTTCCACGGTTTCGGCTTCCGCCTTGATTTCTTTTTCGAAATCGCATTCTTTGTTCGAGCATTTGATCACGCCGTTTTTCATTTCCATTAAGAGGTCGCCGGATTTTGGGCATTTTTCCCCGGTCGGTTTGCCGTTCATAAGGAATTTACACTGCGGATATTTGGAGCAGGAGTAGAAAATGCCGCGTTTGGATTTACGTTCCACCATTTCGCCTTCGCCGCAAACCGGGCAGGGCACGCCGGTGCTTTTGACAATCTTCTTGATGTTTTTGCATTCCGGGTAGCCGGAGCAGCCGAGGAATGAGCCGAACCGGCCGAATTTGACGACCATCGGCTTACCGCATTTCTCGCAGATTACGCCGGCGTTGTCATCGATGATCTTTTGTTCCTCCGGTAAGGGCCGGGTATATTTGCATTCCGGGTAGGTGGAGCAGCAAATGAATTTGCCGAACCGGCCGAATTTGACCTGCAGCGGGTTGCCGCAGTCCGGGCATTTTTCATCCAACAGTTCGACGTGTCGCTCGACTTCTTTTTCTTTGGTTTTTAGGTTGTCGTGGAACGGGCCGTAAAATTCCTTGATCACCGGCACCCATTCTTTTTCGCCTTCGGCAATCTGGTCGAGTTGTTCTTCCATCTGCGCTGTAAACTGCAAGTCAACGACTTTGGGGAAATGTTCGACCAAAATGTCATTGACGATAAAACCGATATCGGTCGGATGGAATTTTTTCTCAATTTTATCGACGTAGCCGCGATCTTGGATGGTGGAGATGGTCGGGGCATAGGTCGACGGCCGGCCGATGCCTTGTTCTTCCAGGGCTTTGATCAACGACGCGTCGCTAAACCGCGGCGGGGGCTGGGTGAAGTGTTGTTTGGGGAGAATTTTCAGGACCTTGGGCTTGTCGCCCTTGGCCAGTTCGGGCAACAGACCTTCCTGTTCTTCCGCGGTTTCTTCATCCGTGCCTTCCAAATAAACTTTCATAAAGCCGTCGAATTTGATCACTTGGCCGGTGGAACGGAAAATATATTGCTTATCCCCCTTAATCGCGGTATCCACACTGGTTTGGTCAAACACCGCTTCCGGCATCTGGGTGGCGATGGTGCGCTTCCAGATTAAATCGTAGAGGCGATATTGATTGCGATCGAGGTGGGCTTTGACGCTTTCAGGATCCCGATTTAAGTCGGTCGGCCGGATCGCTTCGTGGGCTTCTTGGGCGTTTTTAGACTTAGAGGCGTATTTGCGGGGTTCCGGGAGCAGATAATCCTTGCCGTATTTTTCCGTAATGGCTTGTTTGGCCGATTCCAGGGCAAAGTCCGACAAGTTGACCGAATCGGTTCTCATATATGTGATCAGGCCCGTGGCGCCCTCTTCGCCGATTTCCACGCCTTCATATAATTGTTGGGCATACATCATGGTCTGCTTGGCGCTAAAGCCCAATTTGCGCGCGGCTTCCTGCTGCATCGTCGAAGTGATGAAGGGGGCGGCTGGATTGCGGCGGGTTTTTTTTTTCGTAACTTCAATTATTTCGGCTGGGCGATTGGCTAGATCAGCCAAAATTTTCTTGGCCCGCGCTTCGTCCTTGATGCCGATCTGGCCCAAGGCCTGACCGTCAATTTTGGCGAGCTTGCCGATAAACTGGCCGTCTTTGTTGAAAGTCGCTTCAATGCTCCAATACTCCACCGGTTGAAATTTTTGGATTTCCCGTTCGCGTTCCACGATTAAGCGGACGGCCACGGATTGCACCCGGCCAGCGGACAGGCCGCGTCGGACTTTTTTCCAAAGAAATGGCGAGAGTTCATAGCCGACCAGCCGATCCAGGATGCGGCGCGCCTGTTGGGCATCGACCAGATGGAGATCGAGTTGGCGGGGGTGTTCCAGGGCTTCAGCAATCGCGGTTTTGGTGATTTCATGAAAGGCGATTCGCTTGATGGTTTTCTTTTCCAACCCCAAAGCTGAAATTAAATGCCAGGCAATGGCTTCGCCCTCGCGGTCTTCGTCCGTTGCCAGAATCACTTCGGGCGCATCCTTGGCCAGTTTTTTGAGTTCCGCTACGCGCTTTTTGGCTTTGGGCGGCACGACATAGGTGGGTTCGAAATCATGTTCAATATCAATGCCCATTTTGCTCGCGGGCAAATCGCGGATATGACCGAACGACGCCGCAACGAAGTATTTGCCGTCGAGGAATCGCGTGATGGTTTTGGCCTTGGTCGGGCTTTCCACTATTACCAGTGACTTAGTCATGCCATTAATCTTTACGATTTAATTTCCTTTTGTCAAGTTTACCCCCTCACTTTGGCATACTTGCCGCCGCCTAAATTTTTTACCCGGCCTTTCATTTCCAGCATGGTTAACAAGGAATTAAGATCTGCCGGTCGAAGCTTGAGGAGTTTGATTAAATCATCAATATGGATGGGTTCTTTGGCCAAAACATCGAGCACGGTTTGCTCTTGGGGCGTGGCGGAGAGATCAATCGGTGCCGGGTTGGCGCTCGTGATGTCAAATTCTTCCAGAATATCATTAACTCGTGCCACCAGTTTGGCTCCTTTTTTGATCAGAGCATTGGTGCCGCGGCTGCTCTGGGAAAAAATCGAGCCGGGCACGGCAAAGACCTCCCGATTTTGCTCCAGGGCAAAGTTGGCGGTAATCAGCGAGCCGCTTTCCATGTCAGCTTCGATCACCAGCGTGCCTAAACTCAAGGCGGAGATGATCCGGTTGCGGATGGGAAAATTTTGTTTCTGCACCACCATACCGAGCGGATATTCCGAGACCAGGCAGCCGCGCTCCACGACTTTTTGCGCCAGCTGGAAATTACTGCGCGGGGAAATACTGCTGTTGTCCAAATCCGAGGCCAGCACGGCCACCGGAATGCCGCCTTCCGCTACGCAAACGCTGAGCGCCTGGGCATCGACGCCGAATGCCAGCCCCGAGACAATGCTGAGGTTGTTTTGAACCAGGCCGGTGATTAGCTCTTGGCAGGCTTGCTGGCCGTAGCTGGTTATTTTGCGGGTGCCGACCACGGCCACGCTCGCTGCAGTGAGGATCTGTTGGTTGCCGCGAACATAGAGGACCGGCGGCGCGGCCGCGACTTCCTTAAGCAGCGGGGGATAACCGACTTCGCCAATCGTCAACACTTCAATCTGCCGGCGGGTTAATTCCGCGAACGCCAACTCCGGATTGATCTGCGGTTTTTTGTCACGGATGATCTGAGCCAGTTTTTGTGAAATGCCAGCGTGCAAATATTCCGCTTGTGCAGCGAACCAGGCCGGTTCAAATCCGCCGAAGTGCTTAAACAGCCGCAGGAGGCTCACCGGGCCGATCTGCGGGATCAGGTTAAAGCCGTTTCCAAAAATTTTATTGGCGATCGGGTTAGCGGCCATAGTGTTGACAAAACTTGCGGTTTTTGCTAAGATTGCTTGTCATGCTGGCTAATTAGCGTTAAGCTATTATACAGTATTGATTTTACAATATTTTATAGCTAGCGTCTTTGATCCTACCTAGCAAGCGGCGAAAGGAAACAGCATCCCTCCTATTGTTTCCGAGTAACCACAAGTTAAGGCTGGTGCGGTTTTCCGCATAGGTCTTGCGCTTATAGGTAGGGTCAAGGACGTTAAGGTGCATTGTGGGAATTAGCCCGTGGTGCATTTTTTTGTAACGTCATTTTCCAATCGAGACTGGAGGGTTTCGATGAGGCATAAGGATTTTATCCGAGCTGTCTGTTTTTGCGCCCTCCTGCTTGGGTTGGCGCTCTCGGCGATCTATTTCTGTCTGCAGGTGCAGGTCGTGGCCGGTTTGTTGTTGGCCATGGTCGGAGTTGGACTCGGCCTGATCTCGTTTATGGCGGGCGCCCGAATTTCGGATCAAGAGGATGATCCGGTGGCTAGCCTGCCTGCGGGTCGCGGTTATCAATATGTGCCGATACCGCCGCCCCCGCCGAGATGGGCATTCAGCTCCAACCGTCTAATCCGCTCCGGCGGACATTTCTGGGATCGGATCAGCCGGCTGGTTCGAAAGCCGATCCGATTTTTGACCGCGCTCTGGTAGTCCCGCCAGTCCGGTTCGGCCAATCGGACTTTCCCAAAACGGCTGTTTCCCCGGCCGTTAACATCAACCAGGTAGGTATCGTTTGGAGGCCATCGTGGCAAGATATTTTTTTAGGGTGGGACAGCTTGCGGGTTTTGACCGGGTAATCGCGCGAAAGGTGCTGAGCAAGTCTCAGCCGCAATCCGGGCGCAAGGGCGGCCAGCAGAGTCTCGAACGCAAGCCGGACCCCACGGTCTGGCAGGCGTCAAACCCGCCGCGCTTGCAGCCGGCTCCGGCTCCGCTCCCGCCACTCAGCCATTCGGGTTCGATCGACCTGGGCATCGACGTGCGCCGGGTCGGCAAACTCGATTCGTAATCTCCGCCTCACCGCACCAGTTTTTCCGGGCCGCAGGTGACAACTTCTCCAATTGTCACCGGCGGCTCTTCCTTTTGGCTAAATTTAACGCCTCACATAGGGTGAGGCGTTAAAGCGATTATCCATTGTATTTGGACTGCGCAATTTCCAACCCTTCGGTTTGCAGCACCTCCACCGCTTGTTTGGCTTTTTCCAAAACTTCTTTCATTAGTGGCTCTTCTTGGGCCATAAATTTTTGTAAGACAAAATCTTCACCCGGCATTAAACCACGCAGTTCCGGGTTATCAATGCCCAGCCGAATTCGGATAAAGTTTTGGGTGCCCAGTTCATCAATGATGTTCTGCACCCCGTTGTGGCCGGCGGCCGAGGCGTTTTTTTGGATCCGGATGGCACCGAGCGGGAAATCCAGATCATCATGCACGATCACCAAAGTCGCGTCCGGATAAAATTTCATGATTTCTTTCACCGCCTTCCCGGATTTGTTCATAAACGTTTGGGGCTTAGCCAGGATGACATCATCGAGCTTTATGAATTGGGAATCATATTTATTGTTCCAAGCCGCGCCGCCGGAGAGCAAGTCCAAGACGGCAAAGCCCAGGTTATGGCGGGTTCGCCCGTATTTGTTGCCCGGATTGCCCAAACCTATAATGAGAAACATAGAGTTTTCGCAATCCTGACGAAAGTCAGGATCTATTTCCGAGATGCTGAAACAAGTTCAGCATTGCGTTAATTTTTCTTAGTATATCTAATTTCAATCGGCGTGCCCTCCAGGCCGAATTTCAGGCGGAATTGTTTTTCGAACCATCTTTTCCAGGCGGTGGCGATGGCCGCCGGAAAATTGACGGTCATTTTGAAGGTCGGCGGCGCAGTGCCGATTTGCTTAAGGTTATAGATTTTCGGCGCGCGCTGATCTTCCATCTTGCCCGGCATACTCTCTTTGGTGATTTTTTCGAGAAAAGCGTCGAGTTCGTCCGGGTCGATTTCGCGCCTAGCCGCCCGGTGCGCCTCTATGGCGAATTTTAACAGAAGGTCGAGGCCCTGGGAAGTTTTGGCGGAAATAAACAGGACCGGCAAATACCACATTTGAGGCAGATAGTCCGGCAAGGTATCGAGTAGCCTTTGCTGGTCATTGGGGGCGAGCAAATCAATTTTATTGAGCGCCACGACGCAGCTTTTTTGGGCATCCAGAATTTGCTCCGCGATAATCTGGTCCTGGACCGAGAGTTCTTGGCTGGCATCGACCGTAAAGAAGATCACATCAGCCTGGCTGATGGTGCGGATCGACTGCATGGCCGCGGCTGCCGCCACGTCCGAATCCTGGTTCCATTTCTTTTTAATCCCGGCGGTATCGAGCAAAATGAATTTTTGTCCGCCATGCTCGAACGGCACTTCTACGGTGGAGCGGGTGGTGCCCGCAATCGGCGAGGTGATCAGCCGCTCTTGCTTTAAGAGGGCGTTAATCAAAGATGATTTGCCGACATTGGGCTTGCCGACAAAGGCAATGCGCAAACCCTCTTCTTGATTTTTATCGGCGGCGTCAAATTGTTTTTTAAGTTCAGCCACCACGGCATCCAGCAGGTCGCCGATGCCAGCGCCGTTGATCGAGGACATGGCATAGGTTTCCCCCAGGCCGAGTTTTAAATAGCCGCTGGCCGCGGTTTCGGTTTTGGCGTTGCGGGTATCAATCTTGTTGACGGCCAAGACAATCGGCTTTTTGGTTTGCTTCAGCTGCGCTGCAACCCGTAGGTCTTCCGAGCCCACCGGAGTTTGCCCGTCGACGATGTATAAGATCAAATCCGCTTCGTCGCGCGCGATTTGGGTTTGTTTCTGCACGTTTTTTTCCAGATCAGAATCCGGATTGCCGATAATTCCGGCGGTGTCGATCAGATAAAACGACAGGCCGTTCCAGGCGGCCAGACCATAGGCCCGGTCGCGGGTGGTGCCGGCTTCCGGGTAGGTCAGAGCCTTGCGTTCTTCCAGAACTTTGTTGAAGAAAGTCGATTTGCCGGAATTGGGCGATCCAATGATGGCAACCAGGGGAATTCTCACAAATTATCCTTTCCGATAATAATGACAAAGTCGGCCGGACTGGCCGGGTAGTTGACGTCTGACAAATTCAACCGGAAATTTGATTTTAAATATTCCAGGGTCTGCGGTTTGCCGTTATGGGAATTATCGTAAAGCAGAGTTTGTTCGTAGGGAACCTTGCCCTGGAAGGTCGTGTATTTAATGACTACCCCAAAGTCGGCCAGCGGGCCGAAGAGCTTGTTGGCCAAACCGGTTTTGCCGACGGAGTTTTGGAGTTCAAGGCTGGCCGCTTCTTTTCTAAGCTTGGCCAAAATCGGAGCCAGGCGCACGAATTCGTGGATGTCCCCGAGCGTTTTGCCGACGCAGGGATGAATAACATACATTGGCACGACCTGCGGCTCTGCCGGGGCCGAATCCGGAGCAGGGGCCGTGGGCTTTGTTGCGAGTGTCTCAGTTGCGGTTGGGGTTTCTGGCGCCGGTTTGGCCGGCACCACAATGTGTTTGCCCGTGTTGGCGTCGACGAGCTCGGAACAAATCAGATTGGTCTGCGGTTCCAGGGAGAACGAGTAGATAGCGTCACTGGCGGTCTCTTTGGCCAGATCGGCCAGGCGTTTCATTTCGTAAGGTTCGAGATTGGTGCGGAAATTGTCGGAAAAATCGGCCAGTAAATTGTTAATGGTGGCCAGATCAGTCAAATTAAGGGACAAAACCCGCTCCTTGAGCGCGGTGATGATTTTTTTCTGGCGTTCCGACCGGGCAAAATCCGATCCTTCGTTGTTGTTTTCGCTGTGGCGGGAGCGAGCAAAAATCAGCGCCGTGCGGCCGTCCATATGGGCCGGGCCTTTGGCAAAAGTCACGGGAGAGAGATAGCCTTTGGTATCGTTGGGGTAATCATTGGGGAATGTTGTATCGGTAAATGTATTATCGATCACGACGTCAACTCCGCCGACATCGTTAACCGCTTTGACAAATCCTTGGAAATCAATCACAGCGTAGTAAGGGATGGTCAGGCCGGTGACTTCCTGCGCCGCCCAAATCGCGGCATCGCCGGCTGTATTCGGATCATCGCGGTAACCGTAAGCATAAGCGGCGTTGATTTTATTGTAGCCGACTTTGGGCAGAACTAAGGCAAAATCACGCGGGATCGAAGTCAGCACGACCTCGTGGCTCTTGAGATCAATGCTGGCGACGATCATCGTGTCGGCCAGATGCGCGCCATCGTGGCCCTCGCCGCCGATGCCCATAAGCAGAATGTTAACCGCGCCGTCTTCTTCTCCGATTAAAGGCCGATCCGGGCTGATGATCAGATTCCCGATCCGGGTAAAGATATTTTGTTTACTGGTAAAGATTTGATTGGTTCGGGAAAAAACCCGGGTTACACCCCAGAGGCCAAGAGTCAATAAAATCACCACGACCAAAAGCCACTTCAATTTGCGAAACCGCCTCTTGCGGGGCGGCGTAAAATTGGAACCAGCCGGCGGTCTGATCCCATTGGGTTTGATGACATCAAAGTTTGGCATAATGCCAAGTTATTATACCGGAAAGAGTATTGATTTTCCACCCGCCCGCCATTGTCCCGCCGCGGCGGGACTCAGGCGTTGCGGGCACGCCCCTTCTTTGTTAAGCTTATGAAGTCCTTTGTTATGCGGGCGGTTAGCTTCCGCCCAACTTCAGTTGGGCGAGGCTCGCCTCACAAAGTGAGGCGGCAGCCTTATCTTACATTTGGATGATTAGCTCAGCTGGTTAGAGCGCGTCGTTCACATCGACGAGGTCAGTGGTTCGAGTCCACTATCATCCACCATAAAATAATTTTATGTCTCCAAACGAGTCCAATCCAGAAAATCAAAACCCCTCCTCCGGCACATTTGTTTCGGGCCTTCTGTTCATCTGGGATTTTTTGAAAATAGTGATCATTGCCCTGGCAATTATCGTCCCGATTCGCTATTTTATTTTTCAGCCGTTTATTGTTTCCGGTTCTAGTATGGAACCCAATTTCCAAAACGGCCAATATTTGGTCATTGACGAACTGACTTATCATTTCGGCAATCCAAGCCGTGGCCAAGTGGTCGTCCTGCGCTATCCGAAAGATCCCAAACAATTTTTTATCAAGCGGGTGATCGGCCTGCCGCATGAACGGGTGGAAATTGACAACGGTAAGGTAATAATTTTTTCGCCGGGCAACCCGGAAGGAGCGCCGCTGGATGAGTCTTATTTGTCCAATCAAGGATTGACCTTTCCGCATGACGCGGCCGTGGTCGGTGGCAAGAATGTCTTGACCATTGGCGATGACGAATATTTCGTCATGGGCGATAACCGCCTGGCGTCATCGGATTCGCGTGATTGGGGCGTGCTCAAGCGGTCCAATATCATCGGAAAGGTGTTTTTGCGGGCCTTGCCATTAAACGAGTTTGAGGTATACACTAAAACTCCAGCGTATAGCTTTTAGCAAAGTAAAAGGGAAAAAGTAAAAAGTAAAACAAAAGTAAAATAAACTGGAAGTTTTGACTTTTTATTTCTAACTTTTTACTTTTTATTATGGGCCGCCCCAAAAAACCAACTCCAAATGTTGAAAAAGCCCCTCATCGATTGCCCGGCAGTTTTGACCTGGGTCAGGACCAGTTTATGTCTTGGGAAGGATTTTGGGAGAAAGTGGTGGCGCTTTCGCGCACTTTTGGTTTTAGTCAGGTGCAGACGCCGATGTTCGAGGACTCGCGGCTGTTCGGCTTTTGGTCCAAAGTCGGCTGCCAGTTGCTGAATTTTCTGCAAACCAAAGGCCCCAGCATTGCTGCCGCTCCGGCCGGCATTTTTGGCCTTGCCCGGCTATATCTGCCCCTGCAGGAACAGGAACCGATAAAGGTGGTGAAATGGTATTATGATATGCTGGTCGCCTGCTGGGATGAAAAAAATGAGTTAAAGCAAAATCGGGAATTTGGCTTTCAGATTTTCGGACCCGTGGCGCCGGTCAGCGATGCCCAACTCCTCAATTTACTACTGCGGTTGTTTACCGAAGTCGGTTTAAGCAATTTTTCTCTGGAAGTCAACAATGTCGGCTGCGTGGAATGCCAGCCCAATTATCAGGACCAGCTCAAAATTTATTTTAAAGACAAGAAATACGATTTATGTGAAAATTGTTTGATCTACCTCGAGGCCGGCAACCCGCTGCAGATTTTTGCCTGCAAAAATTTAGCCTGCTCCACAACAACAACCGACGCGCCCGTGATCGTCGACTATTTATGCGAGACTTGCCGAGCCCAGCTGATTTCGGTGCTGGAAGGTCTGGATGAGCTGGCTATCAGCTATAACCTCAATCCGCATGTCATCGGCCGGCCTTGGAATCGTCGGACCGTGTTTGAACTGCGTTGCCGGATCGCCGATCAGGATTTCGTGCTCGGGACCGGGGGTCATTCCGACGAGCTGATCCAATCGTTGGGCGGAGCGGCCTGTCCGGCCTTGGGATTTGATTCCACTCAGGAAGTCATCCTTAAAGCCTTGGAATTGGCCCAGATTAAATTTGCCGCCAAACATCGGGCCGAAGTGTTTCTGGTGCCGTTGGGGGAGCTGGCTGCGAAAAAATCGTTGAAACTTTTTACCGAACTGTGGAATCATGATATCATCGCTTCCGAATTTTCCGGTCCCAGTTCGATCAAAATGCAGCTTAAGCTGGCGGAATCGAGCAAAGCCAGTATCGCTCTGATTATCGGCCACAAGGAAGCCCGGGAAGGCACCGTGATTTTGCGCGACGTGCGGTCAGGTATGCAGGAGCTGTTTGTGATCGACCGGATCATCGATGAAGTCAAAAAAAGATTAGGCCGGTAACCTGTGGATATTTGACCATTCAGCGGTTTTGTGGTATATTCCACGTAGAATTTTCTCCGACGCTCCGAAATATCGGAGGTCGGAGTCCCGACCGAAGCGTCGGGAAAGAAAGGGGTGATTGATTTTGGTAGTAGTAAAGAAAAAAGACGGCGAATCCTTCGAAGGATTGCTGAGGCGGTTTAACCGCAAGATTCAACAAAGCGGAGTTTTGATTCGCGCCCGCCGAATCCGCTTTTTCGAGCCGGCCAAATCCCGCAACTTATTGCGTGAAGCGGCCCAGCGCCGCAGCGAAAATCGCGAAAAGCGCGAAGAACTGAAGAAACAAGGCAAGTTTGTGCCAACCCGAAGTTTTAAGAGACGCTAAAAATTTAACTGTCCGTAAAGATTGATTACTGATGAGCTTAATTCAAACTATTGATCAGGATTTAACCACGGCGCTGAAAGCCAAAGATGAAATTGCGGTTTCAGCGCTGCGTAATTTGAAGGCCGCATTCAAAAATGCGGAAATTGCCGCCCAGACGCAGTCTGGGCGAGCCTCGCCCACCGAAGGTGGGCGGGAACTGCTAAGTGACGGCGAAGCGCTCAAAGTGGTTGCAAAAAAAGTTAAGCAGCATAAAGATTCGATCGAAAGTTTTGCCGCCGGTGGCCGCGCCGATCTGGTTGCCAACGAGCAGGCTCAGATGAAGACCTTAGAAAAATATTTACCGCAAGCCCTGCCGGAATCAGAAGTCGCGAAAATCGTGGATGAGACGATTGCGACTGGCAATGCCACTAAGGCCGACTTTGGCAGAGTCATGAAAGAAGTGGTGGCGAAAGTGGGCGCAAGAGCCGACGGTTCGGTAATTTCCAAACTGGTCAAAGAACGTTTAAAATAATTTAACTGTTTGTTCCCTCCCCTCGTCAGGGGAGGGGAAATCTAAAAAGAAAAAATCAAATGGCGAAAGAAAAAATATTTATCGGGCTTGATGTCGGCTCCTCCACTATCCGGGTGGTCGTCGGTAAGCAAGAATCAGAATTGGGGAGCCCCAGTATTGTCGGCGTGGGCGAAGCCTCTTCAGCTGGCATCCGCCGCGGCGTCATAGTCGACATCGATGAGGCGGTTTCCAGCATTTCGGAAGCCCTGGAAAAAGCCGAGCGCATGACGGGGTTAACTTTGGATCATGCCGTGGTTTCGGTCGGCGGGGCCCAGATTACCTCCCAGGAAAGCCACGGGGTCGTGGCGGTGGCCCGGGCGGACGGCGAAATCACGGAGGCCGATGTGGTCCGGGTCGTGGATGCCTCCCAAGCGATTTCCATTCCCGCCAACCGGGAAATTTTACATGTTATCCCCAAAAATTTTACTGTCGACGGTCAAACCGGCATCAAAGATCCGGTCGGCATGTCCGGCATCCGCCTGGAAGTCGATAGCCAGATCATTCAGGCCTCCGTGCCGTTTATTAAAAATCTCACCAAATGCATTTTGCAGGCCGGACTGGAAATCGATGATCTGGTTTTGGCGCCATTGGCCTCGGCCCAGGCCGTGCTGAATAAAAAACAGAAGGAGCTGGGTGTGGTTTTGATCGATCTCGGTGGTGGCACCACCGGCCTCGTCGTGTTTGAGGAAGGCGATCTGGCTGCCAGCACGATTTTGCCAGTCGGTAGCATGCACATTACTAATGACTTGGCGATTGGCCTGCGCACCTCGGTTGACACCGCTGAAAAAGTGAAGTTGCAATATGGCCACGCGGAAGCTCGCGAGGTCAAAAAGGATGTGGAAATCGATTTGGCCAAGATTGACAAGCAGGAAGAGGGCCGGGTCAGCATCAAACACATTGCGGAAATCATTGAGGCCCGGTTGGAAGAGATTTTTGACCTCGTTAACCGCGAGCTAAAACGCATTAACCGTGACGGCCAGCTGCCGGCGGGGGCGATTTTGACTGGCGGTGGCGCGAAACTTCCCGGTGTAGTAGAATTAGCCAAGAAGCATTTACGCCTGCCTGTTTCGCTTGGCTTGCCCGGCACCGTGACCGCCGTTTTGGACCGGGTCAATGAGCCGCAGTTTGCCACAGCCGTCGGGCTGGTCATGTGGGCCAATGAATATTTGCTCGGCTCATCGCGCACGGTCAATAAATTTGCCCGCAAGTTCCTGGAGCACGAGTCCGTGAACAAAATGCGCAAATGGTTTAAATCATTTTTGCCATAGTATGAAATACAAATCCTCTGAGGTTAAACCCAAAATCGAAACATTCGCCCGGATTAAAGTTGTCGGCGTCGGCGGCAGCGGCCACAATGCCATTCATCGCATGATGGAAACCGGTATCCGCGGCGTGGAGTTTGTCGCGGTCAACACTGACGCGCAGGCACTGCATAATTCCCAGGCTGATGAAAAAATCCACATTGGTAAATCCATAACCCGCGGCCTCGGCGCCGGCATGAACCCGGACATTGGACGCGCGGCGGCGGAAGAATCAAAAGAAGAAATCCTCGATGCCATCCATAACGCGGACATGGTGTTTATCACCTGCGGTCTTGGCGGCGGCACCGGCACCGGCGCTGCGCCGGTTGTGGCGGAGCTCGCCCGCAAAACCGGCATCCTGACCGTCGGGGTGGTCACCAAGCCGTTTGCATTCGAAGGAGCCAAGCGCCGCGAACTGGCGGAACGGGGCTTGGAAATGCTCAAACAGCACGTTGATACCATTATCGTCATTCCCAACGACCGGATTTTACAAATAATTGATAAGAAAACCTCGCTCCTGGATGCGTTTAAAACTGTGGATGATGTTTTGCGCCAGGGCGTGGCCGGAATTTCCGATTTGATCACCACTCCGGGCACGATCAACGTCGACTTTGCCGATGTTAAGGCCGTCATGCAGAATGCCGGCTCGGCTCTGATGGGCATCGGGCGCGGCACCGGAGAAAACCGGGCCCTGGATGCGGCGCGCGCGGCAATTGATTCGCCGTTGCTCGAACTTTCGATCGACGGCGCGCGCGGCGTGTTGTTCAATATCACCGGCGGCAAAGATTTATCCATGCACGAAGTTGAGGAAGCTGCCAAATTCATCACCAAGTCCGTGGATCCGGAAGCCAAAATCATTTTTGGCACGGTCATTGATGAGGAAATGGATGAGGAAGTCAAAATTACCGTGGTCGCCACCGGGTTTGATGAAAATATGCGCCGCACGGAATCAATGAGCGCCCCGGTCCGGAAGGAAGAACCGATAGTGATGAAGAGTGAGGTCAAAAAGCCCATTTACGCGCCGAAGGTGATTGAGGAAGAGCTGGAGATCGACCCGGCGGATCAGGATGAACTGGAAATCCCGGCGTTTATCAGAAAGAAAATCAAATAGAATCTAGAAACTAGAATCTGGAATTTAGAATACTGCCACCCCGAACTCGCCTGCCCGTCCCTTTGGCGGGGTTCGGGGTCTGTTTTTGCATTTGCTTACCAATGCCCCCGTTTGGTATTCTATATTGTCACGGCCCATGAATGGGTGCGTGAATTCAGAAGGAGAAGCAGGGATGAAGCCACTGATTATTCTGGCGCTTGATGGCTTGGGATACAATCAGGCTGTCGAGAAGATGAAGCAACTCGAAGAGCTCATGGGATGGATCAAGGCCGCGAAGATCCATGATCTCTGGGATGAGTGCGGTCCGAGTGTCGCACAGATGCTCAAGGACGACACTGCCGTCGCGCAAGTGATGGCCGATCTGAAGATCGAGGACATCCCGGTGACTGCGAAGAAGCGCGTCATGGCTGTTTGCAAGTCCGCGGCCGACATCGTCACGGTGCACATCGCCGGCGGGATCGACATGCTCTACGGCGCGCTCGATGGCGCGGACGGCAAGATCGAAGTCTGGGGGATCACGGCACTCACCTCGCTTGGCGAGGAGGAAGTGCACCTGACGACCGGCCAGCCCTCGAAAGCTGTCGTCCTGCAGCGTGCGCGGAACGCGAAGCTGGTCGAGCTCAACGGAATCGTTTGCTCCCCGCAGGAGCTGGCGATGCTCAGCAAGCGGCGTGAGTTGCAGGGATTGCCGTTCTACACGCCGGGAGTCCGTTCCGCAGGTGTGAAGCAGGATGACCAGGCCCGGGTCGACACGCACGAGAATGCGTTCAAGAATGGCGCCAGCGGCATCGTGGTGGGTCGTGAATTCAGCGAAGCCGCGGATCCGAAGGCGGCGATTGCCAATATCGTCGCGCAGATCAGCGCCGTAACCAACTGAAACAAGCCGCGCGCCACGCGGCTGAAGGAGGAGGCCGTGAAACTGACACGAATCGATGCGATCCAGAAGGATCCGCGGGCCTTGATGCGGGGGCTCAAAGGCTACTACAAATGCCCGCGGGGCCCGAATCGCGAATGGCTGGGACCGGTTGTCGGCTACACCGAATGTGATCCGGTCACCGGTTTGCAGTATGTGGGCGATGTCTACCTTAACTTCGCTCCCATCGAGCAGTATCGGTTCGTTTACGATGAATGGGCGGTCAAAATGATCGACCGGTTGCGCCCGTTCAATCCGACCGTCGTCATGGGCATGCCCATGGGCGGGATTCTTGTCGCCGACAGTATCGCCCGCGCATTGGCCTGTCGTGTGATCTACGCCGATAGGAAGGTCGTCGCGCTGGCGACGTCGACCAGCCGGGAGAAGTCGATACTCATTCTGGGACGGCACGATCTCGATCCGGATGACCGGGTGATCGTGGCTGACGACGTCCTGAACAACTTCCGGACCACGGGCGAAGGGGTCGCCCTTGTAGGGAGCAAGAGCGCCATGGCGGTGGCTATTGCCGGGTTCTTTAACCGGTCGCTCCATCGGGTGTGGTTCGGCGTGCCGGTAGTCAGTCTGATCCACGACCCGCTGCCGCAATACCAGCAGGAGGATCCGGAAGTCGCCGCGGAGATTGAGAAAGGCAACGTGGCCTGGAAGCCCAAGGACGAATGGGATCGGCTCGAGGCGGCCATGCTGGCCCATCCGGAACCGGAGCAGACGTAAGCAGGAGGAAGGGTGAGGAGGACGAAAAAAACGGAGGCTGGGAGTCGACTCGACATCGACCCAAGACAGCCTCCGTCCCTCTTTTTATATGCTATTCGTTATGTAACAACCACCAACCTATCGCTCTATGGTTGTTACACCGGTTTTTTTCTATTTATTTTCTAAAACTAAATCCCACACGGCTTTGGCGGCGTTGATGGATTCTCCGATCAGGGGATCGTGATGTAAATTGATAAACGGCGCGCCGTTGCATTCGATAATGCCGGCTTTTTGTTCTTTGTAGGATTTTCTAATATCCGGCACGATGAAATCAAACCCCAAGATCGAAACGTTGAGCACCTGGCCGGCTTTTTCCAGCATAGCTTTGGTTTCTGGATGAGTGTAGGGGGTAGCGTCAAAACTCGTGCCACCGTAGTTGACTCCAATTTTTTCTGACAGATAAACGGTTTTTCCGGCCGGCAACACGGTTTCCATGGTTAGCCCTTGCCGCTGCATGAAATACGGATTGACTTGGATTTCTTTTACGCCCATCGGCCGGCCGGCGTCGGTTTGTCGGATCAGTTCTAAAATTGAGTTTTGGTCATCCCCGGTGACCTTGGGCGAGCTGCCGCCTAAGACCCCAATCAGCTTGCCGCCGATGATGGTGCCGCGCTGGACATCGCCGAAGAGGTGTTCTTCGACAATTACCCAGTGGCAGAGTTGTTTGGCGATTTTAAACGCCTGCCAAAAATCATCTTCGGTGTAAATAAAGGTCGTGGTGTGCCGGCCACGCGATCCGGCGCGCGGCTTGACGATGACCGGCTTATTCAGTTGATGGAACATTTGCTTGGCCGCCGCATACCTGAAAAACGCCCCGCCCTTGGCCGTGGGCAGGCTATGTTCGCGCAGTTTTTTCTTGAGCAGCCATTTATCATCGACCCAGGTTAAGTTGCTAGTGGCGACGTGTTCGCGCCGCGGCAGGTTCATAAACCAAAAATCCCGGTTATTGATCCGGCTTTTGTATAAATCAATCGAGCGGTTAAATGGTTTGATCTCCTCGATCGGGATTTGCCGCCGCATGGCTTCCGCCCAAATCACCCGCGCCCGGTCATATTTGATTTCGTCGATGCTGGTATTGATGGTGATCAGGCCCATAGCCTTGAGGATTCGATAAAGCCCGATGCCGACCAAGTTACCAAGCTTGTCCCCGGCGGCGCCGAGGGGACTTTGAGACAAGCCGCGCCGAATCGGCCCAAATGCGATGTCGAGGGATTCATAAAACTTATGAACCGTGTGTGGGATAGGGTTGTTGCCGCAGTAAAGACAGCTTGATTTGGATTTTTCCAGATTAGAGGTCATAAATATAATTAATTATACCCCTCACCCGGCGCTTCGCGCCACCCTCTCCCGCAAAGGGAGAGGGAAAATTTGAAATTGACACAGGGAAACCCTCATGGCACTCTTTTGTTGATAAGTTTCTCTACCGGTAGTTCCGCCCGTAGAAAATAGCCCGAAATTGGCTTTTGACAGCATTCTATATATAGGGTTATATTATCTATGGTAAACACTATATCTTGTGTTCGAAGCCCTAAGGCTTACCCTTTGGACACAAATATCCAGACAAACACCAACACGGGCACATTCTAAAAATCACCGAGAGGCTTATTTTAAGCAAAATCCCTCTTATTTTTTTTACGCCAAAAAACCGGAGACAATTTCATGCGCTGCCCCAACTGTCAAAATGACGACACCAAAGTTTTGGACTCCCGTCCGATTTCAGATGGTTTGGCCATCCGGCGCCGCCGGGAATGCACCAAATGCGGCGCCCGATTCTCCACCCACGAGGAAATGGAAATTTTGGATCTGACCGTGGTGAAGCGCGACGGCCGAACCGAAGCTTACATGAGGGAAAAGATTGAATCCGGCATCCGCAAGGCCTTTGAGAAACGTCCTCTGACGCGAGACGATTTCCATGCCTTGGTCTCCGGCATCGAGCAGGATATCCAGAAGTCCGGCAAGGAGCAGATCCCGGCCAAAGACATCGGCAACATCGTCATGCGCCGGATCAAGGGCAAGGATCAGGTCGCTTATATCCGCTTCGCTTCCGTCTATCGCCAGTTCGCTGACGTTGAAGAGTTCATTAAGGAAGCCAAGAAATTGGAATAACAAAATAATTAACCACCCGTCCCACAAAATCATGCAGCCGAAAGAAAATCTCCAAACCAGAAAAGTTAACGCCCTCGCCGAACTGGGCGAAAAGATTTTCCTTGATCGTTATGCGATTAAGGATGCCAAAAAGGAGACTATGACCGTGGGAGATACCGTGGTGGTTTGCGTTAACCTCAAAACCGGCCAGCGGGAAATCGGCACGGTGGAAAAAGTTGACCAAGCCAACCATGAAGTTATCGTGAAATTGCGCGACGGCAGTTTGGAAACCCGGGCGATTGAGCATGTCGATAAGCCTCTCGAGACGGTGCCGGAACAGATGTTTGAGCGTATCGCCAAGCACATCGCCAGCGTCGAAGCCACGCCCGAAGCGCAGACCGAATGGGAAGGCCGGTTCCGCGAGCTTATGGATGATTGGAAATACGTGCCGGCCGGTCGGATTTTTACCGGCGCGGGCACGGGCCAGAATTTAACTTATTACAATTGCTATGTCATTCCGTCGCCGAAGGATTCGCGCCAGGGGATTTTTGACACCCTGGGCCAGATGGCCGAAATTATGAGCCGGGGGGGCGGCGTCGGCATCAACGTTTCGACCCTGCGTCCGCGTTATGCTTACGTCAAAGGCGTCAACGGCCGCTCATCCGGCGCGGTTTCCTGGGCATCGCTTTACAGTTTTGTGACCGGCTTGATCGAGCAGGGCGGTTCGCGCCGCGGGGCCCTGATGCTGATTTTGAATGTCTGGCATCCGGATGTGATTGACTTTATCAATTCCAAAAAAGAAGCCGGCCGGATCACCAACGCCAATATTTCGGTGGGCATCACCGATGATTTTATGCTGGCTGTCAAAAACGACCAGCCGTGGGATTTGATTTTTCCCGACACCTCGGATCCGATGTTTAAGGATCGCTGGGACGGCAACATCACCCGCTGGAAAGAAATTGGCGGCCGGGTCATCAAGCACAAGACCGTCCGGGCTAAGGACATCTGGGAAAATATCATTTCTTCCGCTTGGGGCTCGGCGGAACCGGGCATGTATTTTATCGACCGGGCCAACTACTATTCCAATTCCGGCTACTATGCCGATCTGCCCTGCACCAATCCTTGCGGCGAACAGCCGCTGCCGGCTTGGGGAGTGTGCAATCTTGGCCATGTGAACTTGGCCAAGCACGTGGATACCGCCAAAAAAGATGTCGATTGGAACAAACTCAAGCGGACCGTGCAGGATGCGGTGCGGTTCCAAGACAACGTCATTGACGCCACACCCTATTTCTTTGATCAAAATTACAAGCAGCAGATGAGCGAACGGCGCGTCGGCATGGGCACCATCGGCTTGGCGGAAATGTTGATTAACCTCGGCCTGCGCTACGGCTCGCCCCAGGGCGTGGAGTTTATCGATAAGCTTTACCAGTTTATCGCCATTACTGCCTATGAAACTTCCATTGACCTGGCCCGCGAAAAGGGAACGTTTGGCCAGTTTGATGCGGAACAATTCCTGCAATCGGGTTTTATGAAAAAAATGCCGGAGTATATCCGGCACCTGGTGCGGCAATACGGCATTCGCAACGTCACCATTCTGACCCAGGCCCCCACCGGCACGATCGGCACCATGGTCGGCACTTCCACCGGCGTTGAACCGTTCTTCTCCTGGACATATTTCCGCAAATCCCGCCTGGGGGTGCATCAGGAGCATATCAAGCTGGCCAAAGACTGGCTGGATGCTCATCCCGGGGAATCGCTGCCCGATTACTTTGTCACCGCCATGGAATTGACTCCGGAAGAGCATGTGCGGGTGCAGGCCGCGGTCCAGCGCTGGACGGACAGCGCGATTTCCAAAACCGTGAATGCGCCGGAAAATTACACGGTTGAACAGACCGCGAAGCTTTACGAAATGCTTTATGACCTGGGCTGCAAAGGCGGGACGATTTACCGCGATGGCAGCCGGGACGAGCAGATTCTGGCGACGGATCATAAAAAACTGGGCAAAGACGCATCCGACCAAGTGGAGACTCAGCAGAGGAACGAAGCCATTCAGGCGGCCGCCAAACTCGAAGCACCTGTTTTGTCAGCACCCGAACCAATTGTCAATCCAGTTTCCATTCCAGCCACCGGTGCAACCAAGATCTCTCCCCGCAAGCGGCCGGATGTTATGCAGGGTTCCACCTACAAAGTCCCGACGGCCTATGGCAACTTGTATGTCACGGTTAACGAAGACGAATATGGCCCGTTTGAAGTTTTTTCGCAGCTCGGCAAGGCCGGCGGATTCTTCGGTGCCCAGACCGAAGCGATTTGCCGGATGATTTCTTTGGCCTTGCGTTCGGGTATTTCGCTGCCCACCGTCGTTGAGCAGCTCAAGGGCATCCGCGGGCCGGACCCGGTCTTCCACAACGGGGAGCGAATTCTGTCGCTGCCTGATGCCATTGCCAATGTCCTGGAAAACCACACTAAGCGCGGGCAAATTGAACTTAAGCTCGAAATCCCGAAAGTGGAAGCGCCGAAAGTCGTCATTCAGCAACCGGTGTTCCAGGCCGTGATGCAGGAGATTCATACCGCCGGCAGCCCGTTCACCAGCCAAAAAGTTTCGATTGCGGACAACGGCAATGCGCCGGTCTGCATGATGTGCGGCGACATGCTGCGCATGACCGAAGGGTGTCAAAAATGCGAAAGTTGTGGGTGGTCGAAATGCTAAATGTCGCTCGGGCTGTAATTTTTGCGGACACGCCCCGCTAAGGCGGGGCTAAAGTCTCAGGCATTGGAAAGCCTTCGACGTTGTCCTTAAAAATTACAGCCCTCGCTATTAGCATTTCTTTTGGGAGAGAAGAGAAGAGAAAGAAAAAACATGGATTTAAATAATCAAAAATCGGCCCCCAGGGGCTACAAAAGGGAAGATGGCGCACCCAAAAACGGCTTCGGTGATGATCTTAAATATCGAATCAAGGGATTGGAAGAAGCCAAGACGCAGCCGGGCATGACCCCGCAAGATATTGCGGCTCTGGATCGGCTTATCGCCAAACTGAAAGAGAAGCTGGGGGTTTCGGTCGAGCCGGAACCCACAGAGCAATATTAAAATAAAAAACGGACGTCCCTGGTTGTGGGACGTCCTGTTGTTGTCAAAGACGATCGGGAAGGCGCGGCGATTCTACGAGCGAGGAAGATGGTGGCGGCGGGCCACGAGCGCAGCCATTGTCTGCCGGCTTTCCTCCAGCCGAGCCTGCCTCAGTCCTTCGCTTTGCTTCTGTTGTTGCCGGATCAGCTTGGCGCGCTGAGTGACTTTGGGCGGGTTGGTGCCGTGCATCAGGAACTCATAAAGTTCCCGTGCCTTGTCCCTGTCTGCCGGCGGGTGAATCCCGTAGTCCTGCAAGTCCTTGATCCATTGCGGACGGTCTTCGGTTGTCATCGGAGCCTCCTCCGGTTATGGTGCGGTGAAATCGATTTTGATTTGATATAGTATAGAGGTTAATCAGGGATTAAACAATACCCCATGGCCCAAGGTTTAACCATTATTTATATCGGCAACGGCAAGGGAAAAACCTCGGCTGCGGCGGGCTTGGCCATTCGCGCGGCCGGCACCAGCCTGAAGGTTCTGTATTTGCAGTTTGTCAAAGGCGACTGGCCGAGTGGCGAGCGGGAAGTTTTGTCCAAACTCAAAGGCGTGGACGTCAAACTCATGGGCCGCGGCTTTGTCGGGATTTTGGGCGACCGCAAACCGATCGCGGAGCACATCAAGGCGGCGAAGAATGCCATGGCCGAATCGATCAAGGCTCTCAAAAGCAAAAAATACGATTTGGTAATTCTGGATGAAGCGATCTCGGCCATTGAATCGGATTTGTTGACGGTCGACGATGTGGTTAAAATTATCAAATCCAAGCCGGTTCAGACCCATTTGTGCCTGACCGGCCACAAGCGGATCAAAAAGCTGATCGATCTGGCCGACTTGGTCACGGAGATGCGCATGATCAAGCATCCGTATTACCAGGGTATCCTGGCCCAGCGGGGTATTGATTACTAATTTTTTAAGTGCTAATATTGAGGGCGTGATTTAACCCTCTTTAATTATGAATATTTCCCTAAGAAAGCTTGAGATTTTCATCATTGTCGTGATCATTGCCATTATCGGAATTATTTACGCTTTTAAACAATCCCCCAAGCTGGCGGCCCAATATCGCAGCGCCGCTGCGCCCCTGGAGCGCTAACCCCCGTGCCGCAAATCATCAAAGTCAAAGTCCAGGCCAAGTCCAGCCAGGAAAAGATCGAAGAAACAGGACTGGATGAATACAAAATTTGGGTCACGGTGCCCCCGGCCGATAATCAAGCCAACGAGGCGACGCTCGAAATTTTGGCGGAATATTTCAATACCGCGCCGTCCAACATTCGAATCGTTTCCGGATACAAAAGCACCCACAAACTCATCGAAATTTCTTAACGCCCAGAGACCCCGTATGGGGTCTTGTTTGTTTTGGAATATTCGGTTATAATATTTCGTTCAGTTACGAAACGGAGGATGATCATGGGGTTTGAGTTTCTGCTGGTGGGAGAGCCGGTTTTTCCTCGGCAGTTGGAAAGCTCCGACGAGCGATTCCCGTCGCCGCCAACCTCCGCTCAGTTTGCCGTCGATCTGAGACGGCGAGTGGACAGGGTTGAGACGCTACAGGAGGCGCTGCGATTTGAGTATATTTCCATCCTGGCCGCTCTGCGGGAAATGGGCCCGGAATTCCGGATTGTATACGGTCACCCGGAAGACGTGGACAAAACGACACTCGGGATGGCTTTGTCGCTGGGTTGCCGTCTGGCTGGCGTCGGCCCGGATTTTTTTCCGGGCGGCACGATCTATCCGCGTGATCTCGCCATGCGCGCGGGTAAAGTCAATCTCATCAATTCGGGCTGGACGCGGTTGCTCCGATCGAGCGTCGAATTGATTGCTTCCCCATTCGGAGAAGGGGGACGAACCCTGGCGACCGGGAATACAATCCTGGTCGGCGAACGAATCATTGAACATGAAGGGAAGTCGCGTTGGGTCAATCCCGACGATCTCGCTCCTCTTCATGCCGCCGGGTTGCAGGTCGGCATTCTCCCTCTGCCGGTGGCCGTCTTTTGTACCATGGAGGGGGTGACGGATCGAGTGTTTTTTAACGATCACTGGGATCGTTATGCCTGCCTGGTCACGGGTCGGGACGGCGGCAAGCACTTGATTTTGGATCCCTGCGTGATGACCGCGGCTTGGGTTGATGTGGAGCGTAAATCTTGGGCTCTCGTCAATCCGGCCGATTCGGAAAAAGTCATCCGGACGGTGTGCGAGCCTCTCGGTGTCACCGTTCATCGCTTGCCGGGCCTGGAGGTGCCTTACGCGCTCAACCTGATCCAGCTCGCTGATGGTCGCATCCTGATGACGGGCGGCGACGATATCGCCAGGGGCGTGTTGGAGGAGTTGGTGGGGACGAACCAAGTCTTCACGACCGAGGCGCCAATCTGCCATTACCCCGTTTTTGCGCAAGCGGGGATTCGGTGCCTGGTCAGCGAAGCCCCGCCGGTCTTTAAGCGGCGGGTTTAAGGACCAACAATCGATTTCCTGGGCGCGGTCTTGTTCTTCACAGACAAGATCGCGCCTCGTTTTTTTTAGTTTACTTTTGTGCTAAAATTAATCCATGGCAAAAGAGATCCCCCAAATTTTAAAAGGTTTTCGCGACTATCTGCCCCAGGAGCAGCTGGCGCGCAAAAAAATTATGCAGAAGATTTCCGAAGTCTTCGAGCGGTTTGGCTTTGCCCCCATGGACACGCCGGCGCTGGAATATTATGAACTCCTGGGCGGCAAATACGGGGAGGAGGGTGAGCAGTTGATGTATAAATTCGAAGACCAGGGTGGCCGCAAAGTCGCTATGCGCTATGATCTGACCGTCCCAATGGCGAGATTCGTGGCCAGTTATCCCGAACTGCCCAAACCGTTTAAGCGTTATCAGATGGCGCCGGTGTGGCGCGCAGACAAACCCCAGAAGGGCCGCTACCGCGAGTTTATGCAATGCGACGTGGATATTATCGGCTCGGATTCAATAATTGCGGACGCCGAAGTGATTGCGACTTTTGATGCAGCTTTTAAATCATTGGAAATTGGCGAGGTGAAGGTAAAATTCAATGACCGCAAACTGGTGGACCAGGTATTAACCAAGCTCAATATTGTCAAAAAGGATATTGGGAATTTTATGCGGACATTGGATAAACTGGATAAAATTGGCGAAGAAAAAGTTGTTGAGAGTTTGGTTGAGCAAGGATTTGATCGTAATATTCTCAAAAAATATTCCCAACTGATGGAGAAATCGAGCAAGGGCTATGTTAACCAGATGACCCAACTGTTATCCGGCCTCGGGGTGGAGCAGATGGAATTTGATAAATATTTAATGAGAGGTTTGGTTTATTACACGGGTATAGTGTTTGAATTTGTCTTGGTGGCCAAACCGGAATTTGGCAGCGTCTGCGGCGGCGGGCGGTATGATGACTTGCTGGAAAAAACTACGGGCGTCAAAATGCCGGCGGTCGGCGGCTCGATTGGCCTGGACCGGCTGTTTGCGGCGATTCAAGAAATGGATGTGGTCGCCCCCCAGACCGCGGCTGAGGTAATTGTGTTTAATCTGGATGAAAACTTAACTGCCGATTATTTGAATATGACCACCAATTTGCGAAATGCCGGGATTGATGCCGAGGTCGTCTACGAACCCTCGAAACTCGACAAGCAGTTCAAATACGCGCAGGCGAAAAATATGCAGGTCGCCGTGATTTTCGGGCCCGATGAAGCTTCGGCGCGGAAAGTGACTTTGAAAAATTTGCGCGAGAAAGAACAGCGGACTGTCGATCTGGCCAATCTGGTGGCCGAAGTCAAGTCCATGCTGTGGTAAAATAATTCGCAATCCTGAATTTATTTCAGGATCTCTAAAAATAGATGCTGAACCAAGTTCAGCATTGCATTATTTAAGACCATGTCGTTGTCAAAATCAAAAGCTTTTCTAATTTTTTGCTTAGCGTTTATTCTTGGAGTTTTTTTAGGGCGATTTATCAACCACTTTATCATGGCATTCGCAGCCATGTTTTTTATTGGCCTCATTACCATCGGCTGGAAAAATAAGCTAGCCGTTGTGATTGGGTTGGCCGGCGTTGTGGCTCTGTTGGGGTCGCTTAGGTTCCAAGCCACTTATCATCAAAACGATTTGGCGCCATTTTACGGCCTAGAGGTTTTGGCGACCTCCCTGATTATGGAAGAGCCAGATGTCCGAACGGACAAGGTTTATCTAACTCTCGGTCAGATCATAATCGGCGACCGGGAACTAACCAGCAAAGTTTTGGCCACGGTGCCGCTGTTTCCCGAATACCAATATGGGCAGAAGGTGGTTTTTTCGGCCAAACTGGAGGAGCCGAAGGAATTTCCGGATTTCAACTACAAAAATTATTTATCGCGTTTCGGCATCGATGCCGTGGCTTATTATCCCAAAGTGGAAAGCGCGGATGGGAATTCTGGCAACCCGATCAAATATTATATTTTGAAATTCAAACAACGATTCGTGGAGAATCTCAATCATTTGCTGCCGGAGCCGCAGGCATCGTTTATGGGCGGACTGCTCCTGGGCGCCAAGCGGGCGATCCCGCAAACCCTGCTGGATCAATTCAGCGCCACCGGCACTTCGCACATCGTGGCCGTCTCCGGATACAATATCAGCATTATCGCCGCCGGCATCGGCTGGCTCCTGCAGTGGCTGGGCCTGCGCAAGCGCATTTCATTTGCCCTTTCGGTTATTGCGATCATCGCGTTCGTATTTATGACCGGCGCTTCCGCGTCCGTGATCCGCGCCGGCGTTATGGGCGTTCTGCTTTTGATCGCGCTGAACATCGGCCGTCTCTATGCCATAACCAACGCCTTGGTTTTCAGCGCCGCAGTTATGCTGGCATTTAATCCGCAAATCCTGCACTTTGACATTGGCTTTCAGCTCTCATTTGCCGCCGTGTTAGGATTGATATATTTCTCGCCTTTGATTGAGCCATATTTTTTGTGGATGCCGAAGTTGCTGCGCAACTATCTGCTGGCCACCCTCGCGGCGCAGATCTTCACGTTGCCGATTTTGCTTTATTATTTTGGCTCACTGTCAATCGTGGCCGTGCCGGTCAATTTGCTGGTTATGCTCGCGGTGCCGGTGGCCATGCTGTTTGGTTTCCTCGCTGGTTTTGTTGGGTTTGTCGGGCTGAAGCTGGCCTGGCCCTTGATGGCCATCTCGTGGCTGCTGTTAACTTATATTCTCAAGGTAGTTGGCTTGTTTGCCTCAATCCCATACGCGTCTCTGGGGTTGAATATTAATATCTACAGCGTGCTGGTTTATTATTTAATTCTCGCCGGTATTTTTGTTTGGTATTATAAATTATGGACACTTCGACCAAAAACCTCATCAAATATTTAATTTTACCTTTAGCGCTGCTGCTGATTGCAATTAGTTTTGGATTGTATCAAACCCGACCGGATTGGAAATTGCATGTGAATTCTTATGAATCCGGCGAAATTTTTGTCCAAACCTATCAGGGGAACAAGATTTTGATCAATGGCGGGCCGGGTGACAAAATTTTATCGGAGCTGGGCCGGATTTTGCCGTTTTACGATCACCAAATCGATTTATTGATTTTAACCCAGGCCGATGACTTCCACGCCACCGGTTTGGTTTACGTTTTGAAACGTTATGAGGTTCAACAAGTTTTACTGCCAGCAGGGGAAATGAATTCCTCCGCCATGAAAGAATTGTTGGACTTAATCAATCAGAAACAAATGGTTATTGCTTATTTGAATACCAATCAGCGGATTATGCTGGATTCAGGCACATTGTTGGATTTGCAAGCCCGCCAAATTAGTTTTGGCCAAACGCAAATTAAATTATCAGGTTATCAAACGGGCGAAATTATTTCCGATGGCAACGAAGTATACAAAAAAATTGAGCAGAAATAACAATGTAACAACTATGCGCCTATCGCTCTATAGTTGTTACAAGTAAAAAAACACCGCACACAAGGAGCCAATTACTCTCCTTGTGTGCGCTTGCGGGACCGGTACCAGGCCAGCGCCTTGTCCATGTCCCGCACGGTGAAGTTCGGCCACATCTTCGACAGAAACAGAATCTCGCTGTAGGCGATTTTCATGGGCATGAAACCATCGAGGCGTTGCCGGTCGCCGGTGCGAATCAGCAGATCGACATCGGGAACAGCCCAATGTTGGTATGGAAAGTCGAAGCCCAGGTCATCGGTTCGGGAATGATTGACCATGCCCCAGAACGTCAGAGGTGCTTTTCGTCGATCCGTACAGTCGAGACTGCTGAACGCCTCTTGGTTCCACAACCGGTGCTGGTCGCGTACATCACCACACAAGCGGATGTTGAGCTTGAGTCTGTCGATCTCACGCAAGAAATACAACGTCGCTTCCCGAATGGCCACGATTTCTTCGTCCGGCCGTTTGCGCGTGTTGTCTTTCGACAAGATGAAACCAGAAAGGTGGGGGATACGATGCTTCAAGCACCATCCCACAACTTCCAGCATCCGATCCGCGCCAGCCTTGTAACCCGCCATCACGTTGACGCGGTGTTGCTTGGCCCAGCGGCGGTTGCCGTCAGGGATGATTGCCAGGTGTCTTAGTCCCATCGATCCTCCTTTTGGGATTAACTAATATAATATAGAGTCTGACCCTTGCCAACCTTTACAAAACTCGAGATTTTTGTTAAAATTAGGCAGTAATCATTAGCAATTGAGACAAAAAAGATATGTCATTTGGAAAAATTTTTGGAACTTTGGTCGTCATTGGCCTCATTATCTGGGGATTTTATTATTTTAAGGATCACAAAGTCGCTATGCCCAATACCGAACCCGCGAAAGAACAAACTCAAGCGCCGACCGAGGAACCAGCCGCTGAAAATCCAACTCCGGAATCGGCCGTGGCTTTGATCGAAACCAACATGGGTTCGTTTGAAGTTACGCTCAACGGCAAGGCCGCGCCGAAAACTGTCGCGAATTTTATCAAACTCGCCACCGACGGCTACTGCAACAACACGAAGTTTCACCGCATCCTTAAGGACTTTGTAATCCAGGGTTGCGATCCGAACTCCAAGCAGGATGATCCGACCACCTGGGGGCAGGGGGGACCCGGCTACACCGTGCCGGCAGAGATTGGACTCAAAGCCAACGTCGGCGCCATCGGTATGGCTTCGACCCAGGCCAAGGGACCGTCTTCCGGCAGCCAATTTTTTATCGTCACCAAAGAATCGGCCGATGTTCAGGCCTCGCTCGACGGCAATTACACCTTCTTTGGTTATGTCACTTCCGGTATGGACGTGGTGACCAAAATCGCTGCGGTGCCGGTCCAGCCCAATCTGTATGACGAGCCCTCGCTCCCAATCAACCCGGTTATAATTAAGAAGATTACGATCAAATAATACCGTTTATGGATAATTCCGCTTTTCCAGTATTCAAGACGAAGATCGCCGGGCTTAATCAAAAATTCGATCTGAATGATCCGGCTGGGCGCAAGCAGTATTTCGAGGCCAAGGCCGGACCCGAAGTTAAAAAATTAAAGGCTTACTTAGACAAAAATTCGTTCGTGGCTTTTTTATTGGGCAAGAAAAACTCCGGCAAGGGGACTTACTCCAAAATGTTTATGGAAATCGTGGGCCAGGAAAAAGTTGGCCACCTCTCAGTTGGTGATTTGGTGCGCGATGTGCACCAAGCTCTGGAAACATCAGAACAAAGCAAGCAGGAATTAATCGAATTTTTGAAGAATAATTATCGCGGTTATCATTCAGTGGAAGAGACTATTGATTTGATCATGGGTCGCAACCAGTCGAGCCTGATCTCGTCTGAGTTGATTTTGGCTTTGATCAAATACGAAATCAGCAAGCGGCCCCGGCAAGCCTTGTTTATTGACGGCTTCCCTCGGGCTCTGGATCAAGTCGGCTATTCTTTGTTCCTCAAGCAATTGATTGGTTATGAAAATCATCCGGATTTCCTGGTGTTTATCAATGTGCCGAACGCGATTATCGACGAACGGATCAAATACCGGGTTGTCTGTCCGATTTGCCAATCCCCGCGCAATGTCAAACTTATGGTGACGAGCGAGGTGGGATATGATGAGGCGACCAAAGCTTTTTATCTGATGTGCGACAATCCTACCTGCAACAAAGCTCGCATGATGCCCAAAGAGGGCGATGAACTGGGGATTGAGCCGATTCGAGTCCGGCTCGAAACTGATGACAAAATTTTTCAGCAACTGTTGAAACTCCATGGCGTGCCGAAAATTTTTTTGCGCAATTCCATCCCGAAAGCCGTGGCCGCTGAATCCGTGGATGATTACGAATTGACCCCAGAATATGGGTATGAACTGGATCTGGCCACCAAAAAAGTCAAAGTGATCGAAAAGCCCTGGACCATTATGGATGATGAAGGAGTGGAATCATACAGCCAGTTGCCGCCGCCGGTGGTGCTGAGCATGATCAAGCAGATGGTGAAGATCTTAGAACTATAGTATCTCCAAACAAAACAGCCCAAAAGGGCTGTTTTTATTTAGCCACCTTTGTACAGACAAAGGTGGCGCCAAAACTGCGACACGGCAAAAATTATCCGGAATTCTTAGCTCACTTCGGGAAATTTGCAAAGCCCTAATCGGGCAAGTGCAAATTTACCCCTCGTTCGCGTCGAATTCCGACATAATTTTTGCAAGTGTCGTGGAAACTGCTATATTATTCTCGTATGCCCGAATTACCTGAAGTAGAAACGGTCGTGCGCGAGCTGCGGCCCAAACTCAAACAGAAGAAAATCAAAGCGGTCCGGGTGCTGATGGGCAAAATGGTGGCCATGGGCCCCGGGACTTTGTCGAACTTGCGCCAAACGCACGATGGCATTACGTATACGTTTGCGTCGACGTTGCGCGGCCAAACCATTACGGATGTCCAGCGCCGCGCCAAGATGATGATTATTGATTTGGCCGGCAAGTATGCGATCTTAGTTCATCTGAAAATGACCGGCCAGCTGATATTTTTCGGCAAAAAAGAACTCGACAAGCAAATCCGGCTGTTTAACATCAAAACCTCGCCGCTGGTCCATCTGCCAACCAAATCCACCCATGTCATTTTTGAATTTACGGACGGCTCGAAACTTTTTTATAATGACTTCCGCCAGTTTGGCTACCTCAAGTTGGTGACGGACCGGGAATTGCCCCGGGTGCCCGAGCTGCAAAATTACGGCCCCGAACCCTTGGCAACAAACTTCACGATCGATAAATTTGTGGCGATCTTGGATAAACGGCCCAAAGCCAAACTCAAGCAGTTTTTGATGGACCCGAATCTGGTCGCTGGCATCGGCAACATTTATTCGGACGAGATTTTATATTATGCAAAAGTGAAACCCATGCGTTTGGTGAAGTCGTTGACTAAGTCGGAAAAAAATAGGATTTTTAAGGGTATCAGAAAGATTCTAACTGATGCAGTCAACCATTGTGGCTCGTCGGTCGGCGACTTTGTCCGCCCGAGCGGCGATTGGGGCACTTATGGCCTAATCCACAAGGTCTACGGCCGCGCTGGGGAGAAATGCAAAATTTGTGGTAGTATAATAAAGTCAATGAAGTTTAACGGCCGAACCGGCAGCTTTTGTCCCCGCTGCCAGCATTGATTTCCGTTGGGCAAATTCTATGATATTGAACGAACCAAGTATTTAGAAGCTCAAGGTTTTAAAGTAATTAGATTCTGGAATAGCGAATTGGACCACGAAAAAAGTTTACTGAATAAACTTAAAGATATTCTCAATAACCCCTCATCTGTCCCGCCAAAGGCGGGACATCTTCTCCCGCAAGGGGAGAAGAAGAATTGAAATATAATCTATGATCGACGACAAATGGGAAGCCTTAAAAGAAGAACTGCACCGCAAATTCAAAGTTGAAGATGCGCATTTTGAAGATATGATCATGCAGACGGCGGACGGCCCGGTAATCACGGGCAAGGCCGAAGTTTTAATTTTCCCCACCCCGCTTGGTAAAATTAAGCTCGTTCGCGAATCCAAGCCCGTGGTGCTCGACAAAAAGGAATTTTATTCCCACCAGCAAGGCAAGGCCGCGCGGGTCGAGTATAAATTTTCCGAAACGGAATTTTCGCATAAGATCAAGGCTTACAAATGGGATGATTATAACGATGAATGGAAGGAAATCGATGCACAAGGATTTGCCCCGACGCGATAGCTCGGTCGGGGGGCCGACTGAAACGTCGGCCGACACTAAACTAGATCAGCGTCTGCAACAAGCCGTAGTGTCTACCTTGGCGTTTTTTGCGCTCTACGAATTGCCGCTCTCTTCGCGCCGCGTGCACGAATTGTTACTTGAGCAAATCGCGACCCTGCCCCAGGTTGAGCAGGCGCTGGCCGGCTTAGTCCTCGATCAAAAAGTCATTCAGGCGGGCAATCTTTATTCGGTTAAAGCCTGGCGGTCGTCTGCTTACCAGGCTAACCAGGCGGTCCTGGCCGAGAAGTGGGCCAAGATTGACCAGTATTTTCATTGGCTGGCCGTCCTGCCGTTTGTGCGCAGCGTCGCAGTCATCAACAGCCTGGCTTTGGGTACGGCGGATGGCGATTCGGATATCGATTTTTTCGTCATTGCCAAACATCGACGCCTCTATTTTGTCCGCTCCCTGATCATTGTCCTGTTCCGGCTGCTGGGCGTTTACAAAACCCGGCAGAAAATCAAAGATAAGTTTTGTTTTGGATTTTTCGTCACCCCGCGCCATTTAAATTTTGAACCATTGCTGATTTCTCCGGCGGATCCGTATTTTATGTTCTGGCTGGCCAGCATGCGGCCGGTCACGGGCGCTAGGTATTATTGGCAATTGATGCAGCAGAACCAGTGGCTGACCGGTTACTTCCCCAATTTCAAGCCGATGGCTCGTTTGTCCTCGGTTCGTCGCAGCGAGCTCTTGGTTTCGGTCATCAAATTCCTACTGGAGACGATCCTCTGGCTGCCCGCGGCTCTGGCTGAACCGATTTTGCGTCGGATCCATATCCGCCACACTTTCAAGCTGGCGGAAAACAATACCGTCACCTCGAGCACGATTGCCAATGCTTCTATGCTGAAACTGCACGGTTACGACGTCCGGGCCGAAGTCGCCCAGGCTTATGAGCGGCTCTTGCACAACCTTGGTTAAAGTTTTATAATAAAGTGCAGTAAAAAAACAAAATGTCCATCCGGGCATTTTTTTAAGCAATTTAAACAAAGGAGAAGCAATATGACTATCAAACCTCTGGGGGACCGAATTTTGGTTAAACCCCTAATCGCAGAAGAAGTCACCAAATCCGGCATCGTCTTGCCGGATACCGCCGAGAAGGAGAAAAAAGAACAGGGCGAGATCGTCGCCATCGGTGAGGGTGAGAAGATCAAGAAGCTTAATTTGAAAGTCGGCGATAAAGTGCTGTTTGGCAAATACGCCGGCGAAGAGGTCGAAATGGACCTGCCTACCGGACAGGCAGGTAAGGTTGAATATAAATTTTTGAAGGACGAAGACGTCCTGGGAGTGATTCAATAATATGCCAAAACTTATTTTAAGCTCAGAAAAAGCGCGAGAGAAAATTATGGAGGGCGTGGACATGCTCGCCAACATCGTGAAGGTCACGCTCGGTCCCAAGGGCCGCAACGTTATTCTCGACGAAGGCTACGGCGCGCCGACGATCACCAATGACGGCGTCACCATTGCCAAAAAGATCGAATTGGAAGATAAATTTCAGAACGTCGGCGCCATGCTGATGAAGGAAGTGGCGGAAAAAACCAACGACGTCGCCGGCGACGGCACGACCACGGCCACCGTGCTGGCCCAGGCCATCCTGACGCATTGGAAGGAACTTCGAAACCAGGCTGATGTCCTGGCGGTGCGCCGCGGTTTGGACAAAGCCGTGGCCTTTGTCGTGGAGGAACTGCGCAAAATCAAGAAGGATGTCAAAACTTCGGAAGAAATCGCCCAGGTCGGCACCATCTCGTCACTTGATGCGGAAGTCGGCAGGTTTATTGCCGAAGCCATGAACGAGGTCGGCAAAGACGGCGTGATCACGGTGGAAGAAGGCCAGACCCTGGGCCTGGAGAAAGAAGTGGTGAAAGGCATGCGGTTTGATAAAGGGTATGTTTCGGCCTATATGGTGACCAATCCGGCCCGGATGGAAGCCGTGTGGGAAGACCCCCGTATCTTGATTACCGATAAGAAAATTTCGTCCATTCAGGACATTTTACCGCTGCTTGAGAAAGTCGCGCAAAGCGGCAAAAAAGATTTGGTGATCATTGCCGACGAGATTGAAGGCGAAGCATTGACGACTTTTGTGCTTAACAAGCTGCGCGGCACGTTCAACGTCCTGGCGATCAAAGCCCCGGGCTTTGGCGATCGCCGCAAGGAAATACTGGCGGATATCGCCGTCTTAACCGGCGGTACGGTTATCACCGAGGAACTGGGCCTTAAGCTCGACAGCGCAACGCTCGAGCAGCTGGGTCGCGCGCGCAAAGTGATCGCGACCAAGGAAAATTCGACCATTGTCGATGGCGCCGGAGACAAGCAGCAGATTGAAAACCGGGTCGCACAGATCAAGATTGAACTGACTAATACCACTTCCGATTACGAGAAGGAAAAACTGCAGGAACGCCTGGCCCGCCTGGCTGGCGGCGTGGCTGTGATCAAAGTCGGCGCCGCGACCGAAGTCGAGATGAAGGAAAAGAAATTTAAAATCGAAGACGCGCTCAATGCGACCAAAGCCGCAGTGGAAGAGGGCATCGTGGTCGGCGGCGGCGCCGCCCTGGCCAAGATCGCGCCCAAGCTGGACGAGTTTGCCTTGACCGTGACGGCCACCGAAAAAGTCGGCGTCATGATTATCCGCCGCGCGATCGAAGCGCCGCTCAAGCAAATTGCCATGAATGCCGGCCTAAATGAATCCTCGGTCCTGGCCGAAGTGCAGAAGGCGCCAGATGCCAATACCGGTTTTGATTTTAGCGGCTTTGATCCGAACAACTGGAAAAATGGCCTCAAGGATCTGATTGCCGCCGGTGTTATCGATCCCGTAAAGGTTACCCGCACGGCTCTGCAAAACGCGGCCTCGATCGCCGGGGAATTGCTGACCACCGAAGCGGTGGTCGTGGACAAACCGGAACCAAAACAAGGCCCAAGCATGCCGAACCCCATGGGGGGCATGGATTACTAAGAGTGATTAGTGAATAGTGGTTAGTGATTAGAAAGCCCGGGAATTCCCGGGCTTTAAACTAGCCACTAAACACTGCCCACTAACCACTTTTTGGCTAACTCTAGCCCTTATCTACCCTTATCTCTTGACAAGCCCCCCAAATCGGACTATACTTATATGTTGTTTTAAAAATGAATAGTCGTGCTTATTCGTTCAGGACCGAATAAGCATCAGCGCATTTTGGTCCTGCAAGGACCTTTTTTAATTTCGCAAGAGCGAAATTATCCTGACCAAAGCGTCGGGGTTGTTTCCAGGATTCTGGGAGGGTTATCTCGATTTAGCAGGGAAATTATATATTTGCCCTCTAGCAATCAGATAAGTCCCCAGAATTTTGAAAACAAAAGGGGTGCAAGATGAGAGAAACACGCACAAGCCCCGAAAGACTGTCACGAAGAAAGTCTCAAGGGCAAAAAGGATTCGTATCGAACAGTGCCGGCTGACACTCAGCTGGATCAAATAAAATAAACTCGGTAACTCGTGTGGAGGACAGAGTACATGAACATGACACTCGCACTGCCCGTCGCCTCGGCTCTTTTTCCCGGCATGCCGCCCGTGACCATCGAGGTCACGAACGCGACCAACTTCCACCAGGCGGTCAGGGTGGCTGTGCACCACGCGCAGCGCAAGCTGCACATCGCCGGACCGGTCGTCCCGCTGACCGAGCACGAGTTCGCGGCCGACATGCGGCGCAAGGCGATCGCGGAGCACGCGCCGAAGATGGTCTGCACCGGATCCATCGCGACCCCGTTCTGGCGTCAGCCAGAGCCCCGCGGCGCCATGTACGAACGCTAGACAAGTTGAGAGGAAACGTGAAGGTCCAATCCCTTCCGGTTCCTCTCTCCCTTCCAAAGAACTCAAGTAAGCAGTAAATAGTAATCAGTAAGTAGAACTTGAGAGTTTCGGAAGGGAAATTGTTTCCACAATCCTGGGCGTTAGTTAGAACTAAGGATGAATTCAGTTATACAGCCTTGAAAGTTAAACTTAGCACCCAGAATCGTGAAAACAAAAGTTCGTAGTTTCGTCAACACTCTTAGCTAAGCAAGTGTGAGGTCAAAATGTATTCAGGTCAGCGGGTAAAAGAACTCGTGGATGAAGCCACTGCCAAATTCGCGCAGTGGGTGACTGACACCAACGTTCTCGAGAGTGCGAACAACACTCTCAACGACATCAATAGCGCCGTCTTCGCATTCAAGCTGATGTGCGTAGTGATCGTTTTCGCCATCATATTCCATCTGGTGGCGTTCATCGCTAATCCCATCCGCGTGACCGAGCGAGGTCACGCCTGCGTGTTTACTACGTCGAGCGGCCAGATTGCCGTTATGACCAAGGACCAGTTAGGCGGCAAGTGCGAGTAACCAGTGGACTTTGGCGAGTCCGTTTGTAAGTCTCTCCTTCGTGGATCAAGTTGCATGGTCCTCATGCGAAATAGTCCCGAACAAATCCCCGGGAGCAAGTACGCCAATACTTCTCCCTCCCTTCCCTTGAACTTCAATCGCATTGTGCGATGAATGGAGTTCAGAGGATCGGAATCCTGTTCCGCAAGAACGAAACGTAAGATATAAAATTGAAAATTTTGTTTCTAGAATGCTAGGGCGTTAACCGACAGTTAAAGAGAACACTAGAATTTAGTCTTTGAACTTTCGCGGTTAATTCCTTACATTGTGGCTGCAATTGTTGGTTCTTTTTTTGTGTGAGGTGAATAGATATGACAACCTGGCGCAATCTGCCGCTCGCGCCCGACAGTCTCGGGTCGTGGAGCCAGCAGTTGCTGGACGAGATCGAAGTCCGGCTGCCCATCGACCGGTAGCCGACCTACCTGGTCTGGCTGGCCGAGGTCCAGAAGCGCGGCCTGGTCAACCAGAAGGATTACTACTTCCTCAAAGAGGTGGCCCATGCGTGTGCAGTTTGAACTTCATCCGTCGTGGAAGTATCGCTTCGTCGCCGCGATCCTGCTCGGGATCGTGATCATCCCGTTCGCGACCGGCCACGAGCGCGTCGGTTATTTTCTGCTCGGCGTGCCCGTCCTCGTGCTGGCGCTTTACGCGGTCTACGACCTGATCATCCTCATATTGATCTGCCGCGTGCTGCTTCGGGTTATCAGGGCGCTCAACCAGCCGCCGCCCGGATTTCGTCATTACTGAAGGGGGATTCGGCATGTTGCTATTCAAGAAAGAGGCGATACATGGACTCAGTGATTGAGCTTTACGGCATGATCGGTGGGCTCGTCTCGCTCGTCGTCTCCCGCGCGGTGGCTATTCTCCACTACCTGGCCATCGAACAGCCGTTGATCGGCCTCGGCGTGTGGGGCGCGATTGCGTTTCACCACTACGTCGTCCGGATGGGCGAGCACGAGATTGCTTCCCGATACTGGTCCCGACCGGCCAGATTGGTGGAGCTGCTGCTCGCGCCGGTGCTGATCCCCATGATTGTCTGGGGGATCATGCAACGGCCGCGCTGGATGTATCGCTCGGCCGTGCGATACTACCTCAACCAACTGCGTGCCGGTCTGGGGCTGACCGTCAAAAGTCGGAGCTGGCGATGATCTGTGAAGCCTGCCGGCCCCAGCGTCGATGGTGGCCGTTTCATCGGCTCGGCTGCCCGAAAGCCTGGGGGGAATTCTTCGGCCACGAGCGCTGGCGAGCCTACTGGCGCGGCTACGACCTCTATGAGGGCGGTGCCGCTCAGCCCCGCAGTCGCAAGGAACGGCGCGGATGGCAGATGGCTGTCCGCGATAACTCGCGAAACCACAGAGGAATTGATTAGCAAGAATATCCGCTTTCAATTCCTCTCCACTTCCCTGGATTTGAAATTTTTTCAAACCCGGAGAAGTGGGAATATTGCTTGCGAATGCAAGCAGTATTGGGTTACAATCCCACTGGCATCGTTCACTCAGACGCCGATCATCATGGCGATCGGCGGGGCGTTCATCGGAATGGTCAGCCTCGCGATCCGTCGCGAGTGGTAGCTGTTTCTCAACGGAGGCTGCATGGGCAAGATCTTCGGCGTCGTTGTCTTGGTCGTTCTGGGGATTCTGGTTACCGAGGTCGTGATTTTAGGCTTTGCCCTGGTCCTTCTCCTGGAAGGCCACAAGGCGGATGATTGGATCCACGATCGTCCCGCGCACAGATTGTTCGAGGCCCACACAGATCCGCATAGCTAGTCAATAAGGGGGGTTAAATGTCCGTGCTTGGACATTGAGTAATCGCAGGGCCGCAAGGCTCGATGCGATTCGGGGAACCTGCGATCAATCGTATGTTCCCCCCTGTCATCTGCCGGCGAATCTGAAAAGCCGCAAGGCTTGTCAGATCTCCTGTTCGCCGGCAGATGTTGGGGAAGGGCGCTCGGAGGCAGATAAAGGTTAAATCGGGCGTTGACCAAATCAAATTTTTATGTTATAAATTCATAGCTACTAATCACTAATCACTAAATCATCCCATGGCTGTTCCAAAGAAACACAAGACTCGGTCCGGACGAAACCAGAGACGTTCCCACGATCATCTCAAAGCTTCCAACCTGTCTGTTTGCAAAAATTGCAATTTCCCGTCCCGCCCCCACGAAGCCTGCTCCAATTGCGGCTTCTACAAGGGCCGGCAAGTGGTAAAGGTCAAAACCGCTAAAGTAAAAAAATAAATTATGGCTAACAGACACCTTTCGCGCACGGTCGCGATGCAAAGTCTGTATGAGTGGGATTTCAATGACCGGCAAAATTCGCTGCTTGCGATCACCGAACACAATGTCAAGCAGTTTGCGCCGGGCCTCGACGATCCCGCTTTTATATTTGATCTGATTGCCGGGGTGGAAAAACATATCCCGGAAATTGACCAGATCATCGTCAAAACCGCGCCGGAATGGCCCCTGCAGCAGATTACGGTGATCGACCGTAGTATCTTGCGCTTGGGAATTTACGAACTCTTGTTTGCTCATGAGGTGCCGCCGAAGGTTGCCATCAACGAGGCGGTGGAGCTGGGCAAGACCTTCGGCGGGGAAAGCAGCGGCAAGTTCGTCAACGGGGTGCTGGGCACTTTGTATAAGCAACTGCCGGAAGAGGTCAAAAAAGCCGGGGAAGAACAGGAAAAAGAAAGCCATAAAAAAGAGTAAACGAGCCATCTAAACCGATTTGTTTAATTTAAATTTATATCACTTTAGACCGATCGACACTTTATGATATAATAAAATTATGGTTAAAAAAGGTAAAAAAATTAAAAAAGCTGTCAATAAAGCTATTGAGTCCTTACCGAGAAAATTATTGGAGTTTTTTCAAGGATTTGACGAGTATTACTCAGCCGCTCTGATGGGTCGAGCCTATCATCATAAATGGTTGCGGCAGAAATTGCGCGGTCAGTATAATGGTCCGGCGATTACAACGGCATTACATCGTCTGCAAAAAAGTGGATTGATCACGAAAAAGCGAACCGACGACAAGGTTTACTATCAATTGACCATTGATGGTGAGTTGAAACAGCTAATAAATCATGCGGCCAAACACAAGACCCCGCGGACTGATGGGTTTGCCACGGTCATTGTTTTTGATATTGCAGAAGACAAGCGGCGCCACCGGCGGTTTTTGAGAAAATTTTTGTTAAATAACGGATTTACTAATTTACAAAAAAGCGTGATGATTGGACCCGTCCTATTGCCTAAAGAATTTCAGATTTTAGTCGACCGATTGAGGATTGCCCAGAACGTCACGATCTTGAAAGCTAAAATAGAAAACTGGCAATAAATATCATATTTGACCGATCGGTCATTGTTGATATATTTGCCTTAATATTTAAGTCATTATATATTAATATTATCCTATTTTTATGCTAAGTTATTAGCATCATGAAACCAATACCAAGAAAAATCTGTTTTATTATAGGGGTTTTAATCTTTTTGCCGTTTCTGGCTCGCGCCGACACAGACCACCTGGTCATCAGCCAAATCCAGATTACCGGCGGCAGCGGCAAAACGACCAACGACTTCGTGGAAATTTACAATCCGACTTCATCCGATATTGACCTCAAAGGTTATCGCCTGGTCAAGCGGACCAAAACCGGTACGACCGACACAGCGCTCAAATCCTGGACCGCTTCAACCATTGTCAAAGCGCACGGCTTTTATCTTTGGGCCAATTCAAGTTTTACGGATATTTCAGCCGCGCCGGACACTAGCACCACCGGCAGCATTGCCGATGACAATGCGGTCGCCCTGCGCAATGGCGCCAATGATACCGGGGCCATCATCGACAGCGTGGCCTGGGGCCAGGCCACCAATGCATTTGTCGAAGGGTCAGCATTTGCCGCTAACCCAGGCACGAACCAATCACTTGAACGCTTGCCTGGCGGGGAGGCGGGCAATGGCCTAGATACAAACAATAATTCCACGGATTTTATGGAAGTCAGCGGCCATCCGCGCAATTCGTCGGCGACCCCAACGCCGGCCTTGCCGCTCGCGCCGGAGCCGCCGCCAGCTGACCCGCCTGCGGACGGGTTGCCTGCCAGCGAGGCAACTCCTCCGGCAGAAACGAGCGGCACCTCCGCTCCCGCGCCGCCGCTTTATTCCAGCGCCATTGTGGTTTCGGAATTTGCGCCCAACCCCGAAGGCCCGGATGGCGGAGAAGAATGGGTGGAATTATACAATGATTCAAGTTCCGAAGTTGACTTAAGCGATTGGATTTTGGATGATGCCGGCCAATCAGGTCTCGTCGGTTCTTCCGCTTATGTCATTCCCGGCCAAACCAAGGTTGCCGCGAAATCATTTTTGGTGATCGATCTGCTGGATGGCAGTTTCGCACTCAACAATACGGGCGGCGACACTTTGCGCCTGATGTGGCCGGACAAGCAAGAATTAAGATTGGTTGCATACAAAGAACCAGCCAAAGAAAATGAAACTTACGCTCGGCAGGACGACGGATCTTTTGCCTGGACGAGCTTTGTTACCAAAGGCGCGGCCAATCAGTTTGGCGCCGGCGCAGTTGCGCCGCCCGTCACCGCGCCGGCGCAATTGCAAATAAAGTTTAATGAAATTTTTCCGAATCCGGCCGGCAGCGACAGCGGGGGAGAATGGGTCGAGATCTTAAACACCGGGTCAGAGCCGGTTTATCTGCACAACTGGATTTTGGATGATGGCGCATCCGATCAGGCGATCAGATCTTCCGCTTACAAGATCCAAAGCCCGATCGTATATCCCGGGGGATTGGCCGTGATCATGATTCCGGCCGGTAGATTTGCACTCGATAATACCGGCAGCGAAACCGTGCGGCTGTTTAATGAAAATAAAATCTTAATTGATTCGGTCACTTTTGAAGCGGGCAAAGAGGGCCAGAGCTATGCGCTCCTTGCCGGCCAATGGATTTGGATTGACCCCACGCCGAATGCGGTCAATGAGGCAAGACCCGAAGAGCTAGAGCCGGTTAGTTCCGGCCTCTTGATCAGCGAACTGTATCCGGAGCCTTCCACTAGCGGGCAGGAATTTATTGAGCTGTTTAATTCTGGCAGCCAGCCGTTGGATCTGCATGGTTGGCAGGTGGCGGATGCGGCGAGTAAATATACTTTTCATTCGCCGATAATTGAGCCGGGACATTATTATGTCCTGCTTAAATCCGAAAGCAATCTGGCCCTCAATAATTCCGGCAAAGAAACAATCACGGTTATTGACCCGGCCGGCCAAATTATTTCATCTCTCGAATACGAAGATGCGCCCAAAAATCAATCCTATAATTTATTACCGGACGGGACATTTGCCTGGAGCCTGCTGGCCACTCCGGGAGAATTGAATCAGATAAAAATCGCCAGCCTGGGTGCTAGCGGCCAGGTGCTTGGCGCGACCCTGCCGCGCACCGGCAATGACCTGCCGTTTACCTTATGGGATGGCTTTGTCATTTGGTCAATATTTTGGTATATTTATATCAGACTCAATCGCGATCCTAATCTACGAATGCATCCGAATATCACGAATAGCTGCAGTTGATTCGGATAATTCGGATGTTAATTCGGGTCATTCGGATCGCTTAATTAGTAAAGTTTCAACCCAAGCCTTTGAATCCCGTTAGAAATTGGACATAGCTTAATATATAATATAGATTATAATCAACGGGAATCAGTATAAATTTTAATTATTATCCAACTAATCATTATTTCTAACGGGATGAATAAACAAGAACTGATTGATGCTCTGGCTGCGAAACTCGCAATGGGCAAGCAGGATGCCGAACGGGCTTTGCACGGATTTGTCGATGTCATCACCGAGACTTTAAAGAGCGGGCAGGAAGTGAATATCTCCGGCTTTGGCTCGTTTGTGGTTATGAATAGGTCCGCGCGCATGGGCGTCAATCCGCAAAAGCCGGAAGAAAAAATCCAGATTGCGGCGACCAAGGTTCCCAAGTTTCGCGCCGGCAAAAACCTCAAAGAAGCAGTAAGATAGGGCGCTCGGCGCTGCCGCAAAACTATCGGCCGTCAAATTCTGCTGAATTTGCGGCCTACGTGCTCGTCCCGATGTGATCGGGACTGCGCAGGTTAGTTTTGCAGCCACGCCTCGCTAAAAAGAAAAAGGAATAACGCAACCCCGAACTTGCCTGCCCGTCCTTTGGTGGGTTTTGGGGTTTTTTTCTTGACGGCGAGCGCTAAATTTGCTATATTCTTAAGTCCATTAATTAATCAATTTATGAGCAAATCCAAACTGATTCTTCTGGGTCTCGGATTGGCTGGCGGCTATATGCTTTTTACCGCTTCCCACGCCTCGGCTGCAGAATACACCCCGAAGGCGGGGGATCTCATAAAAACCCAAACCAACGCCACGGTGTTCTTGGTCGAAGATAATTTACAGCGCGTGCCGCTGTCGCGCGAAGCATATGTGGTGCGCTACGGCAGTGATTGGAGCCTAATTAGGACGGTCGCTGATAATCAGATCGGCAACTACGATTATACGGGCACCATCAATGCATTGTCCTCGCACAAAACTGGAACCCTGGTAGTTTACAGTTTGGATAATCCCGAAGTGTTTATGCTCGACCATGGCTTCAAAAAATCTTTGGGCCACAGAACTGACTTAAGCGGTGTTGAATGGATCGGCACTTACGAAGTCTATCCCTCTAAGCAATAAAATATAAAAATTTTTTAAAGCCCCCGCAAGGGGGTTTTAAAAAAGGTGAATATTAGATATAATTAGGCAGCTGCTTACGGGGTGTCGTATACCGGTAGTACGCCTGCTTTGGGAGCAGGTAGACTGGGTTCAATTCCCAGCACCCCGACCAGAAACGTCTGATGTTTCTGGAAAAATTTGACTCAGATTTACACCCGATCTATACTGTCAAAGTCATGCATTATTTAATTATCAATCAAGTTCCGCCGACCCACTTATCCGAAGGATAAGTGATTTGCGTTGGATTTTTTCAAACTCAATTCTCTGACCCTTCGGGTCAGTTTTTGTTTGCTTACAATAAAGGAGGAGAGCGATGAGTAACAGCTCGAAAGTCGCGTTAATCGGGTTTGGGAAATTGGGTTCAATCATTGCTAGGCGGTTGGTCGAGACGCAAGTCTGCCACCCTCGCGAGTTGTGGGTTTGTCGTCAGGATTCACGCCGCCTGAAGGAAATTGAAGCTCAGATTCCCAGATGCCAGGCCCGCGCGTGTTTGGTTGAGGCAGTTACTGACGCCGAGGTCGTGATCGTGGCGGTGAGGCCAGGGGATTTGGCGCAAGTCGGGCGTGACTTGGCGCCGGTTTTGAACCCGACACAGACCGTCTTGTCTGTAGTGACAGGGAAGACCTTTGTCACGTTGACTCGGGTTCTCGGAACACGTCGTCTCGTTCGTGCGAGCACAAGTATCTTGGCCGCGACTGGCCAGGCGAGAAGCGTCTATATGATCGAACCTTCAATGGCCACAGAAGTGAGTGGCATGGCGATTCAGATCATCCGCAGCTGGGGTGAGGCGCTTGAAACCGTGGTGGAGAACGATGTCAAAACCGCGATTGTTGCGATCGGCGCTCTGCCCGGACTAGTAGCGTATGGACTTGGAGCTTTCGTGGCCGCGATTGAGGCTCAAGGCTGGAGCCGAGAAGAGGCGCTGCGCGAAGTCCTGCTTTCCACGCTTGGCCTTTGTCATAGGGCGTTTGATCAAAAATTGGATCTCGCTGACATCGTCCGATCCGTGGCGACCAAGGGCGGGATCACACAAGCCGGGCTCGACGTGTTTGCGCAACTGAAACTGTCCGAGGTGATCGAGGCAGGGATTGCGGCCGCAATCACGCGTACTGAAGAACTCGATGGTTAAGCAAAAGGCTGGTCTTCACAGGCCAGCCTTCCTTTTGTGGACAAAATAGATATCCTATCAATACCTATCAAGTAATTTGTGGATAACGATAGACCATTGATAATACCTGGAAATTTTGATAAAATTTCTTATGAATTGATTCAGCGGGATTCGTATAATGGTAGTACGCTAGCCTTCCAAGCTGGTGGCGCGGGTTCGATTCCCGCATCCCGCTCCAAAAAACCTCCCCGAAAGGGGATTTAAATTTTGTTTCTTATAGCTTGACCCTGTTAGAAGTAATCCGCCTTAGGCGGATGCCACGCTTTTTGGCGTGGACTTCTAACAGGGTTGACAAATAAGGCACTTTTATATATAATACTGACACTCGATGCAAATGCCCACAGGATCAATTCAATACTAAGCAATATCTCTGCCCGGGAGCAATTAACCCGCGGTGGTTTTTTATTGCTGAAAATTGGCTAACCTTGGGGATTTTATCGAGGGTCTGCGTCTGGCTGAATACTGGGGAATTATGAATAATTTCTTTGTAACCAACCTCTCCAGACGTTCGTCTTAACAAGTGGAATTAATACTATATAGAAACACAATCGGGGCTTTAAAACCCGGGGTCGATCATTGTGCTTTTTTGCCTGTAAAAAGGCGAATAGTTAATTCTATTCCGACGTTACAGTCGGAACTCCGTACCTCGCAAGAGCGTCGGAGCAATAAATTAAACAAATGTTTATCGGTTGGTTTCGAATGACGGATTGATTGTCTCATATGAATAATTAATCCTGATTCTGCAAGCGCAACCGTTAAACAGGAGAATACAATGCAATTATCTTCTAAAGCACGGAAAGCAATGGCTGCCGGCTTGGCTGCTTCCACAATCCTGTGGGCGTCAATCGGCCTTATCCCGTCATTCGCTGCCGCTGCTGTACACACAGAAGGTTGTTTAGTGCTCTCTGGCGGTGTTGTTTGGATGATCACCAACAGCACCCGACGTGGTTTCACGTCAGCTGAAGTCTTCCAGTCTTGGGGTTACAACTTCTCGCAAGTTGTCACTGCCACCACTGAAGACGTCGCTTTGCCAGTCGGCCCTATTATGACCTACGCTGACGGCACCTTGGTAAAAGGTCCGTCTGACCCGCTCGTTTACTTAGTGACGAACGGTCAAAAGCGTGGATTCGTCTCAGGTTCGGTCTTCACCGGTCTTGGATTTAGCTTCTCTAACGTCCAATCCGCTCCGGCCAACACCTTTGCCGATCTCTCCACCGGCGCCAACCTGGATTCCAGCGCAGTTGCGCACCCAGCTGGTGTCAAGGTTATCTCCAATGGCGCAATCTGGCTGATGGGTACAAGTGGCCGCATGGGTTTTTCATCCATGGCCAACTTTAGCTCATTTGGCTACAATCTCGCCCACGTCGTCGCAGCCAACTCTTATGACTTGGCTATGGCTGACCAGGGTGCGGTTGCCTCCCGCCCGGGTTGCTCAACCACTGGCACAACCACTCCTCCGGTTTCCGGCGCTCTGAGCGTTTCGCTCGCAGCTTCCACCCCGGTGGCTACCTCAGTCATTGCTGACACCACTTCCGGCGACGGCGCGCAAGCGTTGATCCCGTTCTTGTCTGTCAACTTCACCGCTGGTTCTGCCGCTTCAGTCGTGACGACTGTCACGGTTAAGAGAACCGGTATTTCGTCCAACTCGGATTTGTCCAACATCTACTTGTATGATGGCAGCACCCGATTGGCCGAATACAACTCCTACTCTGATGGAGTTGCGACCTTCACCAACTCTTCCGGTTTGTTCACCGTTCCTGCCAACTCCAGCCGTGTCGTCACTGTCAAGGCTGATTTGGCGAACGGCACTTCCTCTGGTAAGACCATCTCGCTCACATTGACCTCAGTCGCTCTCTCCGGCGGCGCGTCGGTCTCCGGTTTGCCACTCGTTGGCAACAAGATGACCACTGCCACCGTGGCCGACCTTGGTAAATTGACGATTAACACTTTCACCTCGTTCCCAGCGACGATTGACCCAGGATTGAATGACCAGGAAGTCTGGCGCTTCAACTTGGTCTCAGCTGACCAGATTATTGAAGTGTCCAAGCTCAACCTGACTTTGGTTGGCACCGTGGCCACCACTGACCTTCAGAACATCAAACTGAAATACAGTGGCGTGCAAGTCGGTTCCACCGTGCAGGTCGCTTCCGACAATTCAGTTTTATTTGATCTCTCGGCCTCCCCGATTTCTTTGACTTCGGGCCAGACCAAGACGATCACTGTTCACGCTGATATCGTGGGTGGCACCTCCCGCTCGTTCAAGTTCACTATCCGCAAGTCTTCGGACATCGCGGCTAAGGACATGAACTACGGCGTGTCGCTCAAGCCGAACCAGACTGACACCTTGGCAATCATTGAGCCTGAAACCGGCAACGGGACGGATATCAATTCCGGCACCGTGACCGTGACCAAGGCTTCTGATTCCCCAACTGGCAATGTCACCGCCGCTTCAACTGGCGTGACCTTGGCTAAGTTCAACATCAAGGCCTCCGGTGAAGCCGTCAAGATTTCCACGATTATCGTTGGAACTGTCTTGACTGTTTCCGGCGACGATGCTGGACTCGACAATGGCAAGCTCTTTGTTGATGGTTCACAGGTTGGGACAACCACCGATCTCGACACTGACAACACTGCTGAAGCTACCTTCGTCGATACGGCCACCGCCTCTCCTGATGATGATACGACCTTTAGCTTAGGTAATACCTTCATCATCCCAGCCGGCGTGACCAAAGTATTGACTGTTGTTGCTGACACCAAAGACGCCACAGGTGGCGCTTTGACTGCCGCTTCCACAATCAAAGTTTCTGTCGGTGGCATGGTTGCCACCGGTCAAGTGTCATTGGCTACAATCACTATCGCCTCATCCGATGCTAACACTGTTACCACCGCGACGGGCGCTTTGACTGAAGCCATTAACAACGCCATGTCTTCCGCCACTGTGGCTAACCCGACTGGCGTTAAGGGCGCGACCAATGTCAAAATTGGTTCGTTTGTCTTAACTGCCGGTACGGGCGAAGGCGTCTCTGTCACCCAGATCGTGGTTGGTGATGACCCAGGAGATGCGACTTCTGACTTTGGTGCCAACTTCCAGAATCTGAGAATGATGTATGGAAGCACCCAAATCGGAGTCACTCAGGGCGAACTCTCCGATACTGAAGGTGTTGACTTTACCTTCAACGCCAGCCCAGCTTTCACTATCGCCGCCGGCCAACAGGCTGTCATCGATATGTATGCTGACATTCTCACTAACGCCGCAAATTATGCAACTGCCGAAGTCGGCTTGGAATACGTAAGCGTATCCGCCACTGGCGCAGTTACTGGTTCGTCCGCTTCGGATGCTACCGCTGCTGATTTGCAGAGCTTAGTGATCGCTTCGACTGGTTCTGTCACCGTCTCGGCCAACTCGTCTCAACCAGTGGCTGGACAATTGATCATGGGTGAATCTGATGTCACTTTGGCTATGTTCGACTTTGAAGCCGGCTCAGCCGAAGACCTACAGATTACCAAGATCATTGTGACTGATTCCACAACCACGCCGAATGAGTTTGGCGGTTCCTTGTCCAACCTCAAGTTGTTCAATGGTTCCACCCAGGTTGGTTCAACCGTAACCTCACTGTCGCTTGCTGTTGATGGCACCGCGACCTTTAACTTGACCACTCCTTTGGTTCTGCCTCGCAACGCGACCACCACCCTTACTCTAAAGGGCAGTGTCAACGCTTACCCGAACGCAGTTTCCGGCGGAACTCATAGTTTGGCTATCGTACACGCCACTGATGACGTGCTCGTAATCGGCGCTTCATCCGGTGCGGCTATTGCCGAAACTGTTTCATCTGCAGCCGGTACGGCCCAGGATATTTACAGGACCAAGGCCACAGTTGCTCTGAACTCTGCGTCACCTTCAGGTGCTACATCTGAAAGCGCGACTCAGGAAGTGTTCCGCTTTGATGTTGCTGCTAACAGCGCTTACGACGCAGTCGTGAACGCGGTTGCGGTTACTTTGAGCGGCAATGCTCTCTTGACGAGTTCTGGCAATGCCAACCTCTACAAGAGCACTGACCTCAACACGGCTTTGGCCACTGAGGGGTATCAAACCCTTACCTTCGCTGACAACAGCGGTGGCGACGGGGGTGCTGAACTCACCTTCCAGGTCATTGATGTTCCGACTGATTGCGATGGCATCCCAGTCGGATCAACTATCCGAGTTGATGACGGTGGAACTTATGTAACGGGTAACTTGGTGGTTACCGTTGTTGACTCTGTCACCGGCGGCGACTGCACCATCACCTTCACCAAGAACGGCGCTGCTTATACAGTCGACTTGGACGATGCTGATATCCTTTACTATCGTCCGTTGCAGCCAGGAACTGGCAAGCTCTTCTTTGGAGCCCAGACCACTCTGACTGCTGACGAAGCGAACGGTTCCACTAGCTTGAACGTCACATCCACCGCTGGATTTTCCACCGGTGACACAGTGACCGTTACTGGCTACAGTGGAACTGGTGTTGCTACGGCCTCAACCGCAGGCGGTGTCATTACGGCTATCCCGGATGCCACCACTCTTACGGTTACTGCTGTGACCTTGGCCGCAACCATTGACTACGACTACACAAGTGGATCGACAGCCAATGCGTTGACCAAGAACCACAACAGCGCTGCTACTGTTACGGCCGGCTTGATTAACACAAGCGGCCAGACAGTTGCTGCTGGTACCACTTTGACCTTCGTGGTCAAAGGTGATACCACTGGCGCGAATGCCTCCTCCACAGCGACAGAAACCATCACTGCGGCTCTCGCAGCGGTTGGTGACTTCACCTGGGATGACAAGACTTCCTTCGGTATCATCACTGATACCAAGAATATTCCTGTCAATGGTGGCACTCTCTCTTACTAATTTTAGTAAGTTAGTGTAAGTTTGGTGGAACTTAAAACCATCACAAAAACCGCCTTGCGCAAGCAGGCGGTTTTTGGTTTGGGTAACTACCCCACCCTTGCCATCGGTTAATAATTGGACTATTATATCTTGGCTATTAACCTATATTTATGAACCTCTCAGATATCAAATTTTGGACCGTAAAAAATAAAACTATTATTGCAGGATTAGTTGTTCTCGTCATTGCAGGGGTGGCTATGATTTTATATTTTGGCCAGCCGGAAGAAATTACCGAACCAGTGGAAATTACGGCTGATCAGCGAGCGAGGGTCGAAGCCGTGATAGCGGAACTGCAGACCAAAATTAAAACTTGTGATCAAGCAAGCGACCCGTCCGCCGAAGCTTCAGCGAAGGAGGATGACCACAAGTGCTCAGACCTCTATCTTCAACTGGGATTAAATCATGAATCACTCGGTCAGGTGAGCCGGGCCATTTACGCTTATGAGCAAGCCGCGAAAGCGGACTCGAATTTGTATGTGCCGTATTCCAATTTGGGGAGCATTTACCGGCGCTTAAAGGATTACGCGAAAGCTGAAGAGTCATTTAGGAAAGCCCTAACCATTGCTCCGAATAACGCCTCTGTTTATACTAAACTCATCGAGATGTCTTGGTATGATTTGAAAAAACGTCCGCACGAAATGGAGCCGTTGTTTCAAGAAGCGTTTAAAGCCACTGATTACGAAGCAAATCTGGTCCGTTTTTATGCCTACTATGGTCATACCATCAATGATCCGCTAATTGAGATCAACGCCTGGACCGCCATATTGCAGTATGAGCCGGATAATGCGGCGGCCAAAAAGTCACTGGAAGCCGCCCAGAAATCCGCGAGGGAGCAGGGGTTGATTCAGTAGCTGATAGGTGATAGATAATAGAAACTAAATCAAAAAAGCAAAGGAGAGGCAATCCCGAACTTGATTCGGGATCTCAATAGAGAGATCCTGACTTTCGTCAGGATTGCGCCCGTGGCTCTGGTCCGCTTATAGAAGAAAATAATTATAAACTATTATCTATCAACTTGAATTTGACAAGCGAATTTCATTGTTTCATAATGTTTACGTCAATTGCTGACGAATAATGAAAATAAAATCAACGCAGCAATAAACAAGAAACAATTCTTCTTAGGCCGAAACACGGTCGATATTTTGGCGCAGAGGAAGATTAAACTAATCAATTAAAAATTAAATAATAAATTAAATGATAAATTTCAAAAATATCAATAGGCAGAAGACCTTGATGGTCACTGTCCTGTGTTTCGCGTTCGCGTTTACGGCGACTGCGGCTTTCGCGGCTCTGACCATGAGCGCGACAGAAGTTTCTTCCGACGGCGCGCTTACTGTGACTGGCGCGGCGGCATCCACCTGGTCCACCAGCGCGGGTGATTTAACCATTACCGGCGGGGGAGCCTTGGCTCTTTCTTCCACGACTTCTAGCGCTGCCTCTCTTGATTCTGGCACCACTGGCGCAGTTAATATCGGCACCGGGTCAACTGCCAAAACAGTTACTGTAGGTAATACTACCGGAGCCAGCACCCTTAGTTTGAAATCAGGTTCAGGCGGTACGGTGGTGACCTCAGCCGATGATAATTCTCTGGCTCTT